>Ga0157372_10000013_pt1 | contig 243316 bp, 316 predicted proteins | sample C55metaG_FD_115307 | JGI IMG/M metagenome (GOLD analysis project Ga0157372, IMG submission 115307) | Corn rhizosphere microbial communities from Kellogg Biological Station, Michigan, USA - C5-5 metaG | ecosystem: Host-associated > Plants > Roots > Rhizosphere > Soil | place: USA: Michigan...
TCATGTATTTTGGGTCAAAATCATAACCCTGAGCTTTCCAATATTCGGCCCTTTTTATATCTTCAATCTTTCTGTCCATAGTGTAAGCATTCATGTATTTTGGGTCAAAATCATAACCCTGAGTTTTCCAATATTCGGCCCTTTTTATATCTTCAATCTTTCTGTCCATAGTGTAAGCATTCATGTATTTTGGGTCAAAATCATAACCCTGAGTTTTCCAATATTCGGCTCTTTTTATATCTTCAATCTTTCTGTCCATAGTGTAAGCATTCATGTATTTTGGGTCAAAATCATAATCCTGAGCTTTCAGGTATTCAGCACTATTTATATCCTTTAATTTCTTCTTGGTTTTTTGAAAAACTATAGATTCACTATTCTTTATTTGTTCATTATTTACTATTTTATTCTGATGTTCATTTTGATATTCATTAGTTTTATCGAAGATAAGTTCACTATCTATGTATGTATTCTTAGTAAATGAATCTTCCGTTTTATAGGAGGTTGAGCTTGATTTTAACATATCCTGATTTGGGTCTTTATAACCCTCTTTGCCTGTATAAGGATTAATGTTGCCTTTTGTGCTCCAATTGTTATAGGGGGTTGCATCAGGATTAGATCTATAGTGAGGAGCGACATAACTTCCGTTAGATTTAAAGTATCCTTTAACATGAACATCTGCTAGCGTATTGAAGGAGAAAAAAGGTATCAAGAATATTATTGTAAATATTTTCATAAAATACTCCTGTTAGCTCTAATTCTTCCCATTCGAATAAAAAGCTCAGCCGCTAAAATAGTATCTGACAAAGCATCATGGTGATGCGCTAAGTGAGATGTTCTGATTCCTGCCTGTTTAGACATTTCTCTCAGAGTTCCTGTAAATCCCATTGATCTTGCCATCTTCATAGTGCAGTAGAAATCACCAATGTAGAAAGGGAATTGTTCACGCATTTGTTCAAACTCAAATAAAATGCTCTTGTATTCTGCCGGACGATTATGGGCAAGAATAGGTGAATCCTCTACGAAATCAATCAACGTTGGACTGAACTCAGAAAAGTTTGGGCAATAAGCGACATCTCTGAGTGTGATGCCATGAACTCTCATGCATTGACTATTAACATTACGTGTCATCGGCTTTATTCTTTGAGTCAGTGTGCGGCTTATCTGATTGTTAACTATTTCTACACAAGCAATCTCAATAATGTCTTTATAGCTGTTTGCAGTTTCAACGTCTATAGCAACATATCGAGTGTTTAGAGGAAATAATGGCTGGGAGCTGGGCCAAGCAATGCCTTTTGATTTAACTGACATGTTTGACTTTCCTTTGAGCTAATAGCTCTTTTCTTAACTCTTTTTTAGGCTTTAATATCTCTTTGGATGAAACAGGGGTTGCATAAGCCATATGCTCAGCAATGTCTTCATCATAGTGAGTTTTAAAAGAAGAAGGTTTGGGTTTTAAGATCATGATAAACTCCTGATAGTATAATATAGCTAAATGTTAATATACTATCAGGGCTTACGCAAATTTGAAGTTGTTTAATAACTGCAGGCAACAAGCCAAACAACAGACGCAACGCAAAGAGAAGCAACAACAATAGCTCTAATCCAGAATGATCGATTACGACGATCAATCTCCTGAAAATATTCTATCCTTACCGCATCTCTGAAATGACGCTTATCCCAATCATTATCGAGATCGTAAACATTGAGTTTTTCTTTAAGTTCTCTAATGGCATATTTATTCTTGTGGTAATTACAGGTTTTCTCAATGCCAAGATCATAAGCATAGTCATTATGGAGGCAATCGCAACGCTGTCCTTCCAGACGCTTTCCTTTGGCTTCGAGTGTGGCAATCTGCTCAATTACAGCCTGACGCTCACTTTCAGGAATTTTAGGCCGCTGTTTGTTTCTTTGTCTTTGAATCTCGTCGATATCAACATCGAGAAACATAATATCTTCTACCATATAGACCTCCTGTTAAGATTGGCCTATTTTACAGATTTTGAGACGAGATAGCAAGTAATAAATAACTCACATTGCTCATCTCTTTGGTTAGGTATGGATAATGTGTAAAAAGAATGAGCTTCCCTTTCATTTTGCTTACAGGTATAATCATTTTTATTTAAGAGAATATATAATGGATAACTTATTTTCAGCAGATTTTCATCTTTTTCATGATAAGGTAGTTGAGTTCTCTAAAAGGCCGTGGTCTGCTGAAGAACAAACTGAAAAGTTGGTAGAAATGTGGAACAAGCAAGTAAAGCCTAAAGATAACGTCTATCATTTAGGCGATTTTGTATTCATGCGAAACAAGAAGCATATTGAAGTGCTGAAAACCCTTATCAGGCGTCTTAATGGTAAGAAACATTTCATTACTGGTAATCACTGCGATTCTAAAATCTGGTCAATAATCAACGAAGAAAGAGATCTTTGTGAGTGGGTGAAGGACTACGATAAAGTGATTATTGATAATCAGAAGGTTATTATGTGCCATTACGCCTTCAGAACGTGGGATTGTGCTCGTTATGGTTCATTTAACCTCTATGGGCATAGTCATGGTAATCTGCCGCCTATTGGTAAGCAGTTAGACGTAGGTATCGATAATTCAGTTAACGTGTTGGGTGAGCATCGCTTGTTTGAATGGGATGATATTGTTAATTTTATGAAAAGTCAGGAAGTGCAGATCGCTTGATGCAGATGTTTATTGTAGCTATACTATATAAAACATAGGAGAATAAAAATGATGACTAAAATTGTAAAAAATGATGAGCAGTACCAAGAGGTTTCTGATTTATTTAAAGCACTTAAAAAAATGATTAAAGAAAATGCTGAAGATGAGGCAAAGCCTGGATTTGGAGGTATGTTTACAACAGAAGAAAATAGAAAATTTAATGATATTCGGTTTAGCATTCACGATGGTGGCTATAATCAAATACTGCAATCAACTGTATTTGAGTTTAAAATAGAAGAAAGTTATACATTTCAGGATGGCACTGCTTTTAATTTTTATAAAGGCACTATTGAAGATTTAAAAGAAGCGCATGATCACACTTTTTCACATCTTAACAAGCCTGAAAGAAAAATGGGAATCTAATGAAACCACTCCTCTTAAGAGAGCCTTATGGTTATAATCATGGCATAGGTGTAAGTTTTACTTTTGATAACGATCACTTTGAAATTCCTGATTATGATGATTTTGCATTAATAATGTTAAGCTTTAGCTGTCACCCTTTTGCTGTCAGGAAGATTTATAATAGCTTAAAATACTCAGGTCAATACAGTTGTTATCTTCAAGGTAGCTGGTTTCTTTATAAGTCTTATTTTTTGCATTTGCTGCTTGGTCAACATAATATTGAGATTAATGCGTTTTTCTTTTATGATAAAAAAGATGAGGCTTTAACATTAAAATATTATAACAGTAATAAAGAATCTGCAGAAACTAAAATGGCAGAAGATGAGTATAGGTTTTTACAAGAAACAAAGCAACGTTTTTTAAGTGATGGTCAGCGTTTTTTAGAAGATCTAAATAGAAGAGGGATTTGTGTATAGAGTGCGATTGATTCCTCTCGCTCTTAAAATCCAGAAAGGAACCGCGTAGGCACCTTGGCTGAGGTCGATTCGTAAAGAATAAGTTTCAGTTGGTTAGGCAGCGGCTAATCATGAACAAGGCTCTAATGAGCCTTGTTTTTATTATCTATTGATAAAGTCTTTCCATATTTTGCGCTCTTCATCAGAAAGGGAAACTGTTTTCTCTATCCGCGTAAGCATCTTATTAGCAGTGTTGCTTGACTCATTAAATACAGTCCATCCGCGAATATCAAAACTGATAAAGCTATCCATATCTTTATTTTCTCTAATGACTGTCTTGAATAATGATTCTGGTGATTCGATATTAATGGTTGATATTTTATTCCCGGCTAAATTATAGCGAGCAATTTCATACCCTAAAAGATAAGCCTGATAAATATTATAGAGGCTTCCATAGTTATGACTATTATCATCAAAATATTGAAACCTCGCCCCTTGGGAAGAGGTCTATACCTCTTAAGAATACGCATAACTATATCCATCAAAACGATACAGTATTACGCAGTTCCTCCAGCCTATTCCTTCCACAACACCTCGTTTTACTTTTATATTGAAGCTTCCACTCGATCTCACCGATACCTTCCCTTTATAAACCCCTTTTTTCTTTCCTTTCAAAACCACCGCCTTAACCGTATCTCCCGTCTTAAATCCTTTCACTATCTTAGATCCTTTCGCTTTCCCTCGCGGAAAGCCATATTTATCCACTAAGCACATTTGCCTGTTATTTCTTCTTTCTTTCTTGATCAGCAATGGCTTTAACTTGGGTGAAATATACACCTTTACTCCCGTTGCACCTGCGCACAACGCATCTATATGATGTTCCTTCGCGTAGCCCTGAGACATCCGATTATACTTCGTCTCCGCTCCCGTTCCTGTCAGAACAGGCACGTTTAAATCAGACAATTCTCTGATGATTTGCTTGCGGCTTATATTTACCGCTGCAGCATCTTTCAATGGAGACTTTAACTGTGCCTTTATCTTTTTTAATAGCGGCTGGTTATCCTTCAGGAACTCCTCAATGGGCATATTATCTTTCTTTTCATTACATCCCCTACAGGATAGCACCAGATTACTTATCCTGTTGCTTCCTCCACGGCTTTTGGGGATAACATGCTCTTTTTCAAATGGCACATTCTTAATCCCACAATAGACGCAACTATAGTTATATTTTTCAAGCAAATATTCTTTTACTTCATAATCAAACAGCGTGCCACGCTGATATTCAATACCTTCAACTGCAGCATTTTCCATCTTCTGCATATCGAACTTAACAGATTCAACCGTGATAAAACCTACAGGTGATAGTTTCATGAAACGCTTAGACCATTCTGTTATGTTATCAACACGGCTCTGGACGGATGGTGCCAACCATCCTTTATGCTCACTCCTTACCCGATTAAGAAACCTTGACTGTCTGTAGCGGGTTTTACGGTTTCTTCTGGACCTTCTCACCATACGACGACTATCTAAATTGCCTTTTATTTCCTGCCCACGGTGAGTTAACACTGCCCCGAATATCGCAGACAGCCTGTTTTTACCATGTAAAACTAATCCTATACCTGTCTCTTTTGAACCCGGATCAAACTTGAGTTCAACAGGCTGTATATATCCATCTGAACGTTGAGTTAACTGTATAGTAAAAGGATAAAGACGTTTAACGACAGCTTTTTTGCTATGCAATAGCTGTCTTGCCCTTGCCGGATGGCAGGGCATCAACGTCTTACCTGTTTTACCTAATACAAACACTCGATTCATTACATTCCTTTATTACTGTATTATTATAAATAAGTTACCTTATTATCTTTTATGAAAAACTTTGTTTTTCATAAAGTAAGCTCTCCTCGCCAATGTTAAAAAACATTTCGTGCAATACACACTGTTTTCTCCCCGTGAAAACTGTTTAATGTATTACGACATTGCGTAGAACTGGAGAAGCATCCTACGGTGTCATCTGTTCTTTAACGTAGCCTGTAAAACAAAAGTTCTACAGACTGAGGCTGGTCAGTCAAACCAAGTCGGAGGCTTGCTCAGGAAAACGATAGGGCCGTTTTCATTCACAAGTCTTACCAGACAGGGCGGGGTTACTGACAAAATGGATTGATAACATTCACTGCTAATCTGCCGTCTTTCTGATATTGAGACGCTTTCATCTTAAAGTCAGAGTAAGAATCGATTATAACAGAAGATAGATCAGGTTGAGCCTGACTTACTTCTTTGTAGCCATTAAAGTTCAATGTTTTACGTATCTGCATAGCAACTTCTAATGACATAAAATAAAAGAAGCCTGAATAGTCATTATGGTTGTGAATAGTCTTAGTAATATAGTCAATAAATACTATCCCATAACCATAAGGGGCAAGCAGAGCTTTATGATTGTTATAATCTAAATGTTCATCGGCACTACTAGCACTAATAGAAACAGGCCAGCCGTGCTCTTTCAGATATTTTTTGAGAAGAGACTCATCCTGAATAAAGCGTATGTTGTTAAGTTCGCTAAGTTCAAAAGTTTTATTTATTTTAAACGTTGTAATGGTATTGTCTGAAAAGCGCACGGCAAATGTCAACTTACTCATATTTTTTCTCTTTAATAATTAATATAGGTTTGTTTTTTCCAGAAAGCTAACTCATCCTCTGAAAGTGTTATTTCTTTTTTCAATAAAGGGAGTAAGGTTGTTTCAGCTTCTTCTGATGAACCAGAGAAAAAGATCCATCCTGGAATATCCATTCCTACAATAGTCATATCTCTCATCTCTGAAATCTTTTTGAATAACTGTGAAGGTGTTGATGCCTCAATGTAAACGCGCTCAAACTTGTTTATTTCCATTTCTTCCAAATAATACATGGATATGCCTTTTTTAAATGCCTGATAAAAGTTAAACATATAAGCAAATTCTGGATTAAGAACCTGAAATATTTTTTGTTCTGAATAGCCTTTTTTACCTAAAGAATCATAAACAGCTACTTCATAAAAGTCGTAGTCAACACTATCTAAATCTGCAATATCAACATCAAGTGTTCCGAAAAGACGCAAAAATATTAAGTTCATGCCTTGCTTGATATTGATAGCGTAAACTTCAGAAAAGCCCGAATAATCATTATGGTTATGGACTTGTTTATTAATAAAATCAATAAATACGATTCCGTATGTGTATGGTGCTAAAAAAGCCAAATCATTGTCATAATCTTGATGTTCAAGAAGCGTTTTCGCGCTTTTGTATAAAGGATAATTATTGTTTATCATATACTCTTTTAAAGCATTTTCATCCATTAAATAAAAAAGGTTAGAAAATGGCGCGAACTCAAGAAACTTATTAACTTTAAATGTTGATATGGTTGAATCAGAAAAACGAATAACTAATGTAATTTTACTCATATTAATTCCTTATTTTATAATATATGTTTTGTTTTCCATGCAGCTAACTCTACTTCTGAAAATTCGAACTCTTCTTTTAATAAAGGGAGTAAAACTTTCTTAGCTTGACGGGATGTTCCTGAAACAAACTGCCACTCAGGAATGTCTATGCCAATAACCGTAGCATCCTTAAGTTCACCAATTTGTTTAAACATCTCTGAAGGCGTCTTAACATCGAGATAAGAGCGATGAAAGCCCTCTTTCGCATTTCCTTCAATAAAGTAAACAGGAATATGCTTTTTAAAAGCCTGATACAAGTTAAATAAATAAGGGTATTTTGGATAAAGAGACTGAAAAACATATTGATCTTTTTCTGAATAAGGATTTTCTTGATTAAGATATTCAAAGAAACATCCATCTTGTCCTGAATAAGGATATTTTGTTGACTCGTAAAAGTCATAACTTACATTATCAAGTTTATCTAAGCTGGTATTATAGCCGCCATGAATGTAATCTAATACATGGGTTAATGCCAATTTTACACTTAAAGCAAAGCCTTCTGTAAAAAGAGAATCATCATTATAGTTATAGACAGTTTTATTAACGAAATCAATAAAAGTGATACCATCTGAAGAAGGAGCTAATAGATTCCAGCTTGTACTTTTATCTTGATTCTTCACTGAAAATCGATTCTGGATGGGAAGATTATTTTCCTTCAAATAAGAAATAAGCGCATTCTCATCCATTAAATACAGAATATTAGAGAGAGCATGAAAATCATCAGGATTGAAAACCTGAAAAGTGGAAACTTTATGATCAGAAAAACGAATAGCTAATGTAATACGCATTTTAAATCCTTAATTATTATTTGATTTCCAAAGAGCGTGTTGCTCTTTTGGAATAATGGTTGAGATAGCATTAAATAAGTTATTGATATGCTCTTTATTGGAAGAAATAATATTCCAGCCATTGGGTATTATTCTGATCATATCAAGGGGTTGTATTTTAAAAGAAGCAGAATAATCTAAGGGCTTAATCATGCCTAAAATCTTATAAAATAAAGAAATAGTATTATCAGAATCGATTAAAATAGGTAAGTCTGTTTTATCTGTAGGCACATAAAAAGTCTGACCATTATGCTTTAAAGTTTGATGAATATTAAAACCAATAGTTGATAAAGATGAGTTTATATTAAGAACGTGCTCAATATTTTTTTGAATAGCTAAGATTTCTTCGCCATTAAGATCCTGTTCCTCACTTATACTATGATAATCAATAGGAATAAGGGAATCAATTTCGTGTTTAAAAGCAAGTGTGGAATATTCAAGGAAAGCGGAATAATTATTATAGGAATGAACATGCTTCTCAACAAAGTCAATAAAGACAATTCCATAGTCATAAGGCGCAAATAGAGCCTTTGAACTCTCATAGTCATTATGTTCTTTGTGATTTTGAGCACTGATAATCATAGGGTAGCCATGTTCCTTCAAAAAATTAAGCATATTACTTTCTTGATCAAGTAAGAGAATATTTTTAAAATAAGTAAATTCAAGCTTTTTTTGAACCTTGAAAGCGCATAGCGTATTATCTGAAAAACGAATAGCTAAAGTAAGTTTGCTCATAAAAACTCCTGTTAAATAATGAATAAATCATATAATAAAGCAACAGAGCTTGCAAATATTTAATGTAAAAATATGATTTATCTTATTGATATATATGAGGCTTTAGTTTATAAAATAGGTTAAACAATAATAAAAACAAAGAGGTGTTAATGAATACGTGGAACGAGTTCTTCGAGCAAGAAAAAGAAAAAGAGTATTTTCCTAAGATTTCGCAGTTTTTAGAGAAAGAAAAAATAGATGGGCAGATAGTGTATCCTCCTCATGAGGACATATTAAGCGCATTCAACTATACGCCTTTTGATAAGGTGAAGGTGGTGATATTAGGGCAAGACCCTTATCATGGTCCAAACCAGGCTCACGGCTTAGCTTTTTCAGTTAACAAGGGTGTTAAGGTGCCACCTTCTTTGGTGAATATTTATAAAGAGTTAAAAACGGATATGCCCGGTTTTGAGATACCTTCTCATGGTTATCTGGCAGATTGGGCGGAGCAGGGTGTAATGCTCTTAAATAACGTTTTAACAGTGCGTAAGAGCGAGGCTCACTCTCATACTGGCATAGGATGGGAAACCTTTACTGATAACGCTATAGAGTGTCTCAATCGCCATAAAGAGGGGTTAGTGTTCTTATTATGGGGAAGTCCAGCGCAGAAGAAAGGTGCTAACATAGATACAACAAAGCATACTGTGTTGAAATCTGTGCATCCTTCTCCACTCTCCGCGTATAGAGGTTTTTTAGGATGTGGGCATTTTTCAAAGACTAATGAGATATTAAGAAAACAAGGTCAGACAGAAATAAACTGGAATATTAAATAGGAGGTTTTTATGTTGAAAAAAGAAACTATTGATGTAATAAATGCAGGTATTTATCTCTTAGATTCTAAGGTTAATGAAGCGTGGATGAAGATGAAATCTGCAGTTGATCCAAAAGATTATGATGTGGCAAATGCCTATTTTGCTGAGTATTTAAAAAATCTACATCAGTTTTCTTCAAAAATAAAGTTTACGGGAGAGCGTTCGGATTTGGACAGGTTTGCTGCTTCAGACGTGCTTATTTTTACTGATATTGAAAAAGTAATTGCGAAAAATGATGAGCTTCATATGTCTCTATTGTCTTCGATCATTAAAGATTTAACAATATTCGACAAGCTTTATACCGGAACGGCACAATCCAAAATAGCTCTTCAGGAAGCAAGAGAGTATATCAGAACAAATCTGATACATATACCTTCTTAAAGTTCTTGAGATTGGTTAGAGCTTTCGGTATAATGATAAGACAAGCTTAAAAGTTAATGCAGTTTCTAACTTACAGGTCATCACTATGATGGCCTTACTTTTTACTGAAGGATAGGCTATGATACGCATTGTTAAAGATGATCAAATGAGTAAGATTGATATGTTTCGGTTAGCCTTTCAAAGCCACTTATATGTAAAAGAAGACACGTTTCACTTACAACATGACTTGAGGCATTACGTTTCCAGTAAATCAACCGCTAAGTATGCACGAGTATGTTTAGCATTTGATGGGGAGATGCCTGTTGGTATTGCTCTTTATGATGCTTGTTTATTCTTTAGCCTTCAGGTTTTTGTGAAAGAGGAATATCGGAATAAAAAGATTGGTTCTTCATTAGTGAAATGCTTACTAGATAAGCTTGATAGTAAAGAAAGGCATTCAATAAAAGCAGGTGAAGGGATAAAGGAAAGCGCATGGCTTTGGTGTTCTATGGTTGAGAATAAGTTGCTAAAACCATCTAACTTCTATGAGTATGATGTGCTAGAAAGACAAAAGGAATCATTATTTATTAGAAAATGGCTTATGCATTATAAAAAGGATGAAAGAAATGTTGAAATCTGATTTTGTTGTTGAGGACATTGTTATTACCAAAGACAATGAAAAAATGGAATCGGTTAAGGTTGTGATCGATCAAGATTCAAGTGAGTTAATCATTATCAGCTCAAAGAAAGAAGAAGATGATGAAAAAGCAATCAAGTGGTGTTTAGTGGGTGGAAATATATTCTTTGGTGTTCTTTGTATGTTGTGTTTTAGTATTGATGATATCAGGCTATTCGGTATCTGTATGGCAATGATACTAGGGGGAGCGTTAGGTTTAAATGATGTGCTTTATTTTGAGAGAAAAAAGAGAAAGTCAATAGTTGAAGTTCTCTTCAGTGAGAACGGTTTCAAGAACAAAATACGTGAGCTACATACACTAATCAAATAGTGCTTGCTTTTAATAAAAACTACGAATAGAATAACGATACTAAAGTTAACCAGACAATCGCTATCAGAGATGGTAGAGGAAAGTCCGGCCTCCATAGAACAGGGAGCCAGCTAACGGCTGGGCAGCGCGAGCTGACGACAAGTGCAACAGAGAGCAAACCGCCGATGGCCCGAAAGGGATCAGGTAAGGGTGAAAGGGTGCGGTAAGAGCGCACCGCACAACTGGTAACAGTTTGTGGCAGGTAAACTCCTCCCGGAGTAAGGCAAAACAGTTCCTATAATGCTGTTCGCATTGGAACGAGGTAGCCGCTTGAGCTTATCAGCGATGATACGCCTAGATGAATGATTGTCCAAGACAGAATCCGGCTTATCGGTTAACTTTAGAACCATACAAGAAGCAGCCTACGGGCTGCTTTTTTACATTTACTTTCTCATCAGTCCAATAAACTCATCATTAAGTTCTTTCACAAATAACGCTTCTTTCTGTAGAAAATTAAATAAGCTCGTTGCACTGAATCCGGCTGAGAATACAAAGACACCGACCAAAATAGAAAAGTTAGTTTTATCTGAAAAAGAAAGAGCGCTTAATACATATTGGGCAAAGGAAAGCATAAGAAAAACGGATAGAAAGCTTGATAATACACAAAGTATGCAGGAAGCTTCAAAACCAATATCTTTGCGGAGTCTGAAGTTTTTATCTGCCTGTAGAGGAAGTGTCTCACCATCAACAAAGAAGTAGGGGATGTTATTTTGAAGCGAGTTATAATAAGCAATAATATCAGTTTTATCCAAAAAGACAGAAAGATTTTTTGCTTTGCTTTTCTTAATATGGATTGTATGAAAATCGTTATTTGTGTCATCTTTGATTTTGACAGTCCATTCTTTTTCATGTTCTTGTCTTGAAATAATGCGCCCTTTAAATACCGCCATGCCGTTCCCCTGTTAATAAGACGATTTATTTAATATATGTGAAAGTGATTTATTATGAGGATAGCATTTTTCAGATGGGATTTGCAATTAATAAAGGCCTCATCTGAGGCCTTTAGGAAGATTAACGATTGAAGATCATCCAGTTGGTAGGAAGACTGTTTTTAACCGCTGGATCAAGCTTAGGAAAGAAATTAATTCCAGTTACTTTCTCAGCAAACGCGATTGTTTTAATACCCTGGATCTCACTATCATATTCGGCTCTTTTTTGAGGGTCTTTTTCAAAGAAATGATCTTTAAGCATGTTTTTATCAACAGGAGCATTAGGGAGAATAATGGCTAAGCCTTTATTTTCACGTGGAGAATATACAATCTTATAAATGTAAGTCGGTGCTGGAATACGTCCTGCCATGCCAACGGTTTTCCCACCATAATAGATAGGGCCTGTTACAACTAAGACTTGCTCATACTTGTTCGCCCAATAACGAGTGTTCTTTTCTACCATAGCCCAAATGCCACGGTTATTCTCCGGGTTTTGAGGAATCATATTGGAAAGATAGAAGCTTTCGCTCATCTGATCAGGAAACTTACGAAAATCCTCAGCAGGAGCCATATGTCCACGATCAAAGCCAGAACGAGCATAATCTTTTAGGCTTGCGCTATAACGCGGGTTAATGGTTGGGTCTGGACGGAAATCGTTTTGACGCATCGCATTTTTGTCATCCAGATTCGCACGTGTCAGGTTTTCAGCAACCCAACCAGGGACACGGTAGGTGGCATTATAACCTACAGAATAACCCGTATGGCAGATAGGCATATACTGCGTTTCGGACTGTGGCTGACCAAGCGGGTTAGTATCAGCACAGGATGCTGCATACGAGCCTACGGAGAAAACCAGCGCGACAACTGCCAGCATAGATTTAATCATTTTCATGTATTACATTCCTTTAGTGGTTAGTATGGAACTATTATAGTAAAAATCAGTATGTGCAGCAACGAAAAAATCACTGACAAAGCCTTTATTTATCTTTTGTTTACCGTGTTTAAAGCCCAAGCATTTCCTTTGCATCGTAAAAAAGCAATCCTGTTTGCTCCTCAATAGGTGTGGCTAACTTAGCGTCTTCTTTCCTGACAAGATAAGCATTATCATTGTGAAAAATAATCAAAGCTATTTTTTGATAGTTAAGCAACTTCCCGCTTGAATACTCATTTTCGACGGTGCTATTCATCGGTGTCAGCTCTTTAATAAAGACGTAGTGATGCTTATCTTTTTCTCGCGTAATATCTGAGATTCTATCTTTAAACTCATTTCTAAAAACACTTGAGCAAAAGTAAGGAACGTTTGGCGCGAGCACAAAAAAGCCTAATGAGACAAGCCGCTCACTTATCAGGTTAACGGCCTTATCTTTTAAAATAACATCGTAGTTCTGGATTTCCATTAAGGCGCTTCTTTCTGAGTCCATGACTCTGTTGCTAAGGCTTTCTCAGCGTCTTCTTTTGTCCGAAAATATTCGTTAGACTCGCGAGAAAAGGGCATACCATCTTCATCCAGAGTGCCAATATAAAATCCAGCATGGCTATGCAAAACTTGCAGTTTTAATGTATAACCAAATTCAAGTGCCAGTGCGCCGTATGATGACATGATGTTTCCTCTTTTAATGATTAAGATTGTTCGGTGATTTTAACATAACTTTCAGCAAAATCATAGCTGACATTTACTTTGTCTGACTTGATTTCGACAATCACAGGATCGAAATCTTTTGGATCGGCCTTCTTTTTCTTACAATATTTTAAAAACTGCTCATAGTCAGTCATGTAGACAGCCCAAAGGTCTGTGCAGATACTTCCTTTATCTTCATACGATGTAAGAACAATGACATCCCCGGTTTCTTCATCAACAGGAAAGCCTACATTGTAAGGATCAATAATCACTTCATCAAAATGCTGATAAATGGTAGGACAAGTATTGCCAACCTGAAACTTAGCAATATTATGCTCAACATTCATTTCACAATCGCGTTTTAATCCCAATAAAGAGTTAATAGAAACAGTATATTCATCCTCACGATCAACATCAATGAGAGGACGAATGTCATTCATAAATACCAGTTTCTTAGATGGAGCGTTGATGCTAAAGTTGTAAACTTTATTTGAGCCAAACTTGGCTACAGTACACTGGCCTGACTTTCTGTGGTGCTCAGGAATCTGAAATGACTGCGTTTCTGAATCGTATTCAGCATAAACATTTTTATCGCAGAAAGGACATTTTAGATCGCTATAAAAGCCAACATCTGCTACTTTATTGGGTTCGCGTAGGCGAATAATACCCATGCGATAAACGCTATTATTAAAGAAAGCGATATGAATCATTTCATAAAAAACAGTATGGCTGATTCGACGCATGATGTCCGCTTTGGTGAATGGAATATGATTCCAGCCTAAATTGGCCTGATTGATTTGATAAAGAGTCTTTCCATCAAGACGCTCGAAATGCCCATCGAGATAAACTCGAATAGTAGTCTCATGCTGTCCCCAAATAAAGTCATAGACATCCTGAATAAGTTTTTTGACTAAAGGGTTATTCAGTGGATCTTTGCTCTTATCAAATCCCGGCTGATTAGCTGTTGCAAAATCGGGCATGTAGTCAAACTCATCACCGCCATCTCCAAAAACAGGAAGTGCTTCAATCTCTTTACGATGGAGGATGACGAAGTTTTTCAGTAAGCTTTGATATTGCTCATGTAATGTCATGTTGGTCTCTTTTAAAGTTAACTTAGTATATGAAAATTATACTGCAAATCTTGTATAGAAAGCAATGTGTTTCTGATTGAAGAATCATACCGTTTTGCTATACTGATAGTATATTGATTAAAAAGGAAAGCATGATGATTCGATTAGCAACTGATAAAGACATTCCGGCTGTAGGCAAGATAGCACAACAAAACAAGAAGTTTGTTGGTTTTGTCATGAATGTAGCCTTAGCGGAAGCGGTTAAAAAAGGTGGCCTTCATGTCTATACCAAAGATGATGAGGTTATTGGCTTTGTCCATTGTCATAAGAGATTGGATGGCTGGACGACACTCCATGAGATTGCTGTGGCAAAAGCCTATCAAGGTCAAGGTATTGGAAAACAACTCTTAGCAGTGCCACCAGAGCCTGTAAGACTAAAAACAACTTTCGATAACACGGTGGCTATTGCTTTATATGAGAAGTATGGCTTTGAGATGAAGCGCAAAGAGCAAGGCAAGAAACGTGAGCTATTAGTATTCGAAAAAGGCAGTTTAGATTTGGAGCTTCATCCTCCAAAAGCATCAAGAAGAAAAATGAAATAGCACATAATAAAAAACCAGCCGAGGCTGGTTTTATTGTTAATAGCTAATCTGAATCAAGAAAGTGTCAAAGTTATACTTTACTTTGATTTTATCAGAGGGAATGTCTACGACAACCAATCTGAGCGTGGAAGGATCAATGTTTTTCTCAGCGCAACGCTTCATGAAATCATCGTGATCAGCCATACAAACAGCCCAAAGGTCGGTACATATGGACCCTCTATCATAATAGTCGTCAGCTTTTTTGATATTATAAGTATTCTCATCCCATTTAAGTTTTACATTCTCAGGATCGATAATTATCTCATTCTTCGTTTTATTCTGATAGATGTTAGGGCTATTATTTAGCATAGCAAAATAAGCCATTCCGTGTTTAACGTATTCCTCGCACTCTCTCTTGCGACCTAACTGTGTGCCGATAGATACCTCAAGATGGTCTTCTCTTTCTACTTCGAATACTTGGCGGATGTCATTAATGAACACCAGTTTTTTTGATGGCACCTTCAGTTGAAAAGCGTAAACAGACTTTGATTTTTTAGTGAGGCTTGCGCACTCCCCTGCTTGATGTATAAAATGATCTGAAGGCCTGAAAATCTTGCGTTCAAAATCATAAATAATAGCAATATGTTTGCCACAATAATCGCAATCAGTCATATCCATAACTTCAAGGTAGTTAGGCTCAAACTTATTTATTAACATGCTATATTGTTTGCGTCTGGCTCCATCAAATAGAACCTGATCGATTAGCTGGATAATAAGCTGTAAAGAAAGCTCTTGAGTAATACGTTCTTTCGATAAACGGCAAGGCCTATAGTTGAGCTTTAGTTTGTTAAGCTGAGATGCGCTTTTACCATCCATTTTAGGGAAATGGCCCAATAGCTTAGATTTAACCTGGTCATTATATTTTTCAAAGAACTCTTCGTAAAAACCATCAATAAATGCCCTAAAAACAGGAATTTCTCTAGGTTTTTTGCCCTGACCATGCTCTTCCTTTCTTGGATAATAGCAGTAAACATCTTTCAGATCTTCTTCTTTTTGAGGATTACCATTAAAGATAGCAACGCTTCGAACCTCTTCGCCATGTTGAAGAGCAAAGTCTGTAATGTATTTTTCATAAAGTTCATAAAATGTCATAGGTTTTCCTGTTTGAGTAATTAATATTTAATCTGGATAAGGTGATTGCTAAAGTTATACTTTACTTTTATTTTTTCAGATGAGATGTCAACGATAACAATATCCAGTGATGTTGGGTCAATATCTTTCTCCGCACAACGCGCCATAAAGTCATCATGATCTGCCATACAAACAGCCCAAAGATCAGTGCAGATATACCCTCTATCATGATATTCATCTGCTTTTTTGATTTCACTTTTATTGCTGTCCCACTTAAGTTTAACATGATCAGAATCAATGATGATTTCATTTTTAGTTTTATGCTGATAAATCGTAGGCGACGTGTTATCTGTGCAGAAATATGCCATATTATGTTCTACGTATGCCTCACACTCCCTTTTACGGCCTAACTCTGAGTTGATAGATACAGAATATTTATCTTCTCGCTCAGCCTCAAATACAGAGCGTATATCATTAAGAAAAACCAGCTTTTTAGACGGTGTGTTAAGTGTAAAAGAATAGTTAGAGGCGTTTTTCTTACTTTTATTGACACATGGGCAAGGTTCTGGATTTTTTTCAAGAATATAATCAGGCAGCACAAACATTTTACGATTAAAATCATAAACGGCTTTGGCATGAGCGTTACAGTAAGAACAAGGGAAAGCATCCTGAAAAGTGAGAACGTCAGGCATGTGCTTACGAATAACGGAGAAGCCCATATTATAGTTAGAACTTGTTAAGGCATTATCTTCACCTTTGAAGACTGTCTGACTGATAAGGTCAAGGGTAAGATTAAAAGAAACTTCATCTAGGATGTAGTTAGCAGAAAGATAAGGGCAATTCCATATATCCTTAACAGCATTGATCTGACGCAAGGTTTTGCCATTAACTTCTGGATGATGACCATTTATGTCTGCAATGATTTCATCTTCGTAAGGGGTGAAAAAAGTTTCCATAAAAAGCGCAATAAAGGCTTTAAAAATAGGCTTTTGTTGAGGATCGTTGCTCTTATTTTTTTGCCCATACTCAGGGAAATAATCGATAGCACCAGCTTTCTCATCTCTTTGCTTACCATAAGTTAAACACGATTTGATTTCAGCTTCATGCTTGGCTGAAAATGCGGTAAGCAACGCAACATACTGATCATAAAAAGTCATTTGATATCCTCATTTTTAATATTACGATAGTATATCTCAATGTTGGTGTTGAAAGCAACTATAAAAAAGTCTTGCAATGGACGGCGAGTATGTTACAATAAGCCAACATTAATGCCACATCAACTAAGGTAAGCGACATATGAGTAAGAACATTAGCATTGCGAGCTTTATTTTCAAATTCTTAGCTATATGGTTTTTAGTAGATTTTGGAAAAGGTGGAGATGTGAGTGACTACACCACAGGTATGGTATTACTTTGGTTGTTCGTTTTAGGCAGAAGTACAGGGTTTAAAAGTATTAAAAAGAGTCTTCATGGTGTATATATGTTTGGCCTAGCTTTTAATGTAGCGGCTCTTTATTTCTTTTTTCACTATGCTTTTTATCCAGTTTGTAAATATGCGGGATTTTTGAATAGCATTGCATTGCTTGTTCTTATTTTTAATCTAGTTGTTTCTACTGTTGTCTATTTTATTATGGCAATGAAAACATTTCAATCTCGATAAATAAAAGGCCTACTCAGTAAGCCTTTTTTATTAGTTGCTCATCTCTATCGAGCCAGATACGGTTGCTGTTAAGTTTGTTTTTCCGGGCTGAACCGTCAACTCATTGGATTCCTGCATAGAGTCAGCTTTAGCCATTGCCATCATAGGTCCTCTGAAAACACGAGCGGGCTGATCATAGCTAACAGTGACTTCTTTGATCGTGTATTTGGAGAAGCCAAATTGTTCAGTGATACGCTGAGCATCCTGCTTGAAGTTAGAAATAGCCTGATTAGTGGTTTCGGCCTGTTGAGACTTACTGAGTTCAGGGCTAACACTGGTTCCTATATCAGAAATCACAAGGCCTTCCATCTCGGAAGCTGCTTTGCTTATCTTGTCAAAATCAGTTCCTTCAAGGATAACAGAGCCTTGTCCAGTCCAGCCCATTATTTTTTGTTTTTGATACTTAGGATAAACGCTAAACTGACCTGATTTTACACTAAACTTATCAGAATCCTCATAAGTTTTAGCCTTTTCTATCGCTGCTGAAATCTTTTGAGAAAGTTCCTGCTGAACATTTTTAGAACTGACGCCATCCGCCGTGTAGGAAAGTGTCATGGTAAGATAGTTTTGATCTACTTCTTTCTGACCGACAGCGCTTAGACTAACCCGGTTAGAAAATTCGTTTGCACCAATTACTTTAATCACTTGTGAGCTACTTTGAACTGTAGCCTGTTCAGGTGTTTCTGCTGCGAAAGCAGCACCTGTCAAACTAAAAGAGATGAGTGATGCGAGAATAACTTTATTCATAATAACCTCCATTTACTATTAATAATGCCTAAAAAATACTCAAATTTGTGTTTTTTGTCAAACATTGATCTTTGGAAAGATAAGAGCAAGTATTTTATTTGTTGATTACGATCCTTATTATGGTGTAAAATGAGTTTTTAACTAAGAGGGCAAATTATGGCGACAAGATCAAATATTAATGTAAAAGTAGGTGATAAGTATCATAGCGTTTATTGTCATTGGGATGGTTATGTGTCTCATAATGGTGCTATTCTGCTGGAACATTATAACTCTCAAGAACTTGCTGAGAAGTTGGTTGCTGAAGGCGACATGTCCGTGCTTGGTCCTCAGTGTGATAAACCAGAAGGGCATAGCTATGATACTCGTGCTGAAGGGCGCACTGTGTATTATGGCCGGGATCGAGGTGAAGAAGATGTAGGTATGCAAATAGTTGATGAGCCACGATTTGAAGAGGCTTATAGTTATGTTTGGGATGGTGAAAAATGGCTTGTGCGTGGCTATGATTGTGATAATATTACTGTAGAAGAAGCCCTAAAATCAGGCGCTGAATAACATCAACTTAGTCGAAATATGATAAAAGGAAAACCAATGTTTAATACATCTTAAGGGCATTTCACTGATAAAACAGGAGATGTCTATGAAAAAGAATATTGAGTTAAAAGATATAATCATGGCGTTCTGCGAAGAGCGCCAGAAAGAAATGGCTTTATCTGATGAGCTGTCTCAGAAGTTAGTGCGTGTTGCTCTGAAAGTATATGATCGTTTAGTTGGAAATAATGATTGTCCTAAGTTAACGTTGTTAGAAGATAAGTTGGCATGGGATGTTTATTATTATTTTTTGAAGCTGGATGACTCATGTGGTTTGAATGTAAGATACAGTTCGGCATTTTGGGCGTATACTCGTCCATTAGGGCTGATGACTGAGCAAGAGATTAACGAGTGTCTTGAGCTTGGCCTTGAGTTCTATGAGCCGATAGATGATGATATGTATTACGACGACACATATTGTCTGGATTGGTATTTTAGTCCTTATTACGATTACGATTTACGCGGCAAAGGTCGTAATAATTGTTATTATTGGATAAATCGCGAACGTAAGTAAAGAAAAGGTGTTGTGCATGACAAAGCGGTTTGTTATAATCAACACCTACTTACTTAATGAGGATTTACCATGATTGAAGTTCGCCTGAAAGACCATTCACAAGCCTTTTCTTTTGCTTCAGCCAATAACTGCGGAGAAAAAGGAGCGCTTTTTGCTGTTTATGATCAGCATAATCCTGTCAGCAAATTTCCTATCGAATCTATTTTTGATGTGACACAACATCTGGAAATGAAAGATAAGCCCGAAAAACACATGATTGTATCCGTCTTGCTGAAAGGCTCGGTTGCTCCCATTACGAGTAAATCTGCCTTTAAAACCGAAAGCACTGACAAGTTTTTTGTTATCTACATCGATGCGGAAAACAAAGTTATTGTTAAGCGTTATCCGCTCTCAAATATCGTGCTGATTCAGGAAGATTATAACAGTAAATAAAGAAGAGGCCTCGTAAGAGGCCTTTTTATTAAAGAGAGATAAAGGTTAACGTATTATAATCGCGACTACATGTGTTTTTAGTGGTTAGAGGCCTGTTGTTAACGTCTACCATATAAAACTTGTCAGATGCGTTCTGCAGGATTTCTACGCAGTTATCTTTAGGAATGTTTTTATAGGTAATGCTAAATGCACTGCCTGCTGTTCCAGCCGGGCCTCTGTCTGATGAAGAAATAACAATATCGCCATTGAAGTTATGTGTTCTGTAGTTAAAGTTATCTTTGAAAATATCAGAACGATTTAGGCTATCGAGTTCAGCATAAGAAGGCGAGTTTTTAAAATAGGTTTTAACAGCTTCCTGAATGTGTAGAATATCCTGAACGTCAGCAGAGTATTGCTGTTCATCGTTTTGCTGAGCGTTATTAGAACTGTAATAGGTTCCTTCTTTCTCTGCTTGCTCTCTCTGATGAGCTTTCTGAATTTTAGGAAACACCAAAAACGTACTAATAACAAAACAGGAAGCTATCCCCATAACTAATAACAATTCCAATAGTGAAAACCCTTTTTTATTCTTGTACATTTCTGAATCTCCTGTTAGTTGTTTAGTTTAAATGGAAATAAATGTAATAGAGTTTACCTCTCTATAGCATGTGTTTCTATTCGATAGTGGTTTATTGTTAACTTCTATATGGTAAAAATTATCAGACGTGCTTTCTAATATCTCAATACATTTCTGCTTAGGAATGTTAGTGTAAGTAATACTAAATGCACTACCTTTTGTTTCTGCTGGGCCTTTATCTGATGATGAAATATAAATGCTGCCATCAAAGTTATTAGTCTGGTGATTGAATCCTGGCTCAAAAATCCTAGAAAGATCAGTGTTATTCAAATCGGAATAGGATGGCGCATTCTTAAAATAAGCCTTAATATAGTTTTGTATGTGCGTAATGTCTAATACTTCAACAGGTTCAATCATATTATCATCTGGAAGAACGCCGTATGATTCTACCCTTTGTGTCGTTTTTTGATTATATTGTTGGCTGAGAAATCCGAATGAAGTAAAGGCAATTCCTGATGCAATACCAAGAACAAGCATAATTTCTATAAGGGTAAAACCTTTTTTTATATTATTATAGCCACTTTGCATGCTCATTCCTTAAATGATTACCGATTTTGTCATTAATAAAATTACACGGCGCAATAAATCAAATTTTTATTCCTAATTTTACATTTTCTATTATAATAGAAGTATGAATAAGATAAGGAATAAGAAAAAGTGAAAGATAATAAAATTGTTGTTTACATGGATGCGTCTTTCTCAAACGCCGCTTTCAACGCTAAAAGGCTGTATGATATTGGGCTGGGCGTTTATATGATAGACGCTGAAGGGAACGATCTTAAAATAGCAAAAGGATTTACATCAAAGAAAATAACTAAGTCAAGCAGTGCTGAAATTGCGGCTCTGAATTTCTTTTGTGATTATGTTTCTCGCTCGACAGATTACCAAAATAAAACGTTTGTTGTTTATTCTGATAGTGAGGATGTTGTGGCACTTCTTAATAATATAGATGGCTACTCAAGGCATTCACTTAAGCCTGATTTCACTGAGAAACTTAAGGAGCTTAACATACAGGAAGCCTATTGGGTAAAAGGTCATGCTAAGGAAACTGGAAATCTCACTGTAGATACGCTGGCTTACAATGCCCTCAGAATGTCCTTAGATAATAACGATACTGAGTATGAGTCAATCAGTGTAAATAAAGCACTTCCTGATATTTTTGATGATGTTAAGCGTTGCCCTAAGCGATACCTTTTGACTGCGCCTAATACTGATTTAAACCTCGACGCCTATGCGCGTAGGTTCAAGGCTGAGAACAATGTGATTAACAAAAGAGATTCGCTTGAATATCAGGATATGGGGAAAAAGATTAAGCTTGTCAAAGATGGAGATGGTTATACTGCCCGAATAGGTTGTGAGGATGGTGTGTTTAGCTTAAATGGCGTTGCCTATCCAGAAAAGAGTCTCAATAAAATCATTGACTTTATCATCTCAGATCACTCACGGCTTGGAGAGTTAGGCCGGAACGCTTTAATCAAAATAAGCTTTCAAAATATCGATTTTGTTGATAAAATAGAAGGGCTTTATCATGAGGCAGGATTGCATAGAAAAGCACTGCATGAGCTTTCCAATGCAGGCTTTGCTCAGAAAAGCAATGAGATGAAAGCAGCAGTCTACAGCCAGAAGCAATTTTTAAAAGAAAGCGAGCTTCATGAAGTTGCTTCTAAAATGGAAAAGAACTCAAAACTTCTTGTTAGCTTTCAAGACCACATGAGACCTAAGTTTACAAGGTAAGGAATCAAATGAAAAAGAATACTGTCGTTGTTTACATGGATGCTTCACTTTATAAGAAAACTGTTGGTAAAAAGAGTGATAATAACATTGGGCTGGGTATTTATATCATAGATTCTCAGGGCAATGATGTTAAACTCTGTGAAGGGTTCTTTAGTGACAAAGTAAACACGTCTGATATGGCTGAGTTATCAAGCTTAAGTCTTTTCATAAATCACGTTAATGAGAATCGCTACTACGATGATAAGCAGTTTGTTATTTATTCTGATTGTGAAGCCGTCATTCGCTTGCTAAACGATCCTAAAGCGCGTGTATTAGGCGTAAAGAAAGAGTTCAAGGATAAGATCTCCGCCCTAAATGTTGAGGCTGCATATTGGGTAAAAGGACATCAGAAAGAAATGGGTAATCTTATTGTTGATACGCTTGCATATAACGGAATGCGCGAGTGTCTTGATAATGATGACAAGTCTTATAAAAGCATGAGTGTAAATAAACATCTGGTCGAAATTTTTGACGATGTGAAAAGATGCCCAAGTGATAAAATATTGCTGGCAAAAAATGAAGATCTAAATAAGCAAAGTTATAATCGTATGTTCAATGTGGAAAATAATCACCGTTCAAAAATAGAATCAGGGCATTATGAAAAAAGGCTATGTGTCATTAAGCAAGATGATGTATATGTTGCCTATGTCAAAGGCGCACCTGGCTCATTCAGCATCAATGATAAATCAGTGCCTCATTATGATTTCAATCAAGTCGCAAGTTTATTATTGAGTGATTATTCCTTACTTAAAGAACTAAAATACAAGGGGCCTCTTCACATTTATCTAGAAGATCATAACCTTTCTTCACAAATAAAAGAAGCTGCGTCTGAAGCAATGGATATTCATGAAAACAAAAAGTTGATTGGTATTTATCGTAATGACAAGGAAGAGTTTGAGGTATTAAAGAAAAATCATTTTGCTATAGAGAAAGAGTTCATTGAAAGGAATGACATCAATGATGGCGTGTATCGTTTAGCAAAAAATGCTAATATGAATATTATTTATGCGGCTAAACCTCATCAACAAATGAAAAGGGCATAACATGAAAGATCTGATTGTGGTTTATATGGATGCGTCTTTGTATTTAGGTCGGGACAGCGAAATAGCAGGCTGGGATAAAAAGCAAAACTGTGTAGGACTTGGTATTTATATCATTGATGAAAACTATAATGATGTAAAAATAGGTAAAGGCTTTAAAACCAGTAAAATAAATAAAGCCGATATTGCCGAGCTTTCCAATATCAATCTTTTTGCTCAGTTTGTAGAGAATAATATTAATTACCAGAATAAAAAGTTTATTATCTATGCGGATTCTGAAAGTGTTGTAAGATTTTTCGATAAAAATATTCCTCAGATTCATCATGTAAGTCAAAAAAAGAGAATGAAGATATTAGAAAACATTGATGTGGTTGGCGCTTATTGGGTAAAAGGTCATAACAAGGAAAGAGGTAATAATCTGGCAGACGTTCTTTCTTACAACTCCATGCTTACCTGCAGAGAAAAAGGTGACGATTTCGAATCTATTACTAATAATACACGCATTAAAGATATTTTTGATGTGGTTAAAAGAGATAATCGTGGTTATTGGTCAATAGTAGATCCTGCGGAAATCAATAAAGAAACATATCTTCGTGCTTTTGAAGAAGATAAAAACTTTAGGTCTAAAGTAGAGTCAGATTATTATCGTGATAAGCTGACGGTGGTTGATAATGGGACACACTATACTGCTGAGATTAAAGGGAGCGAAAGTGATTACACTATCAATGATAAGAATGAAGAACACGCTTCATTTTATGGTGTAATTAAGAATCTGTTTGTGTCTCTGTCCATTCTCAGAGAAATGCAAGAGATAAATATACAAAAGAAAATTGTTATTAAAATAGAAGATCCTGAGCTTTCTAAAAAAGTGAATGTTATTTATAAAGAAGCACATGAGCTATTTCTGATTATGAAAGACTTAGGAAAATATAAAGAAATATCTAAAGAAAAATTTATTGAGATGAGTGGAAAGGTCATGAGTAGTGTAAATGATTTTATATCTCAAAGTGATATTCATAAAGGCCTTTTTAAACTGGCTAAAAATAATGCCTTCCAGATAGAATCGCTTGAGTTAAAATCGAATAGTTCATTAAGGATGTAAAAATAGAACGATGAAAGCCAATCGTCCTAAACGAGCAGACCGTAAAATAAGTTATGTGGGCCGTAAATCCAAATAGTGGGCCGTAAAATGAGTTATGTGAGCCGTAAATCTAAACATGTGGGCCGTAAAATGAGTTATGTGAGCCGTAAATCTAAATAGTAGGCCGTAAAATAAAATCTACGGGCCATAAATGACACTTTTAGAGAAGTAAGGTTATATGTAAGGAGTATAAAACACAAAAAGGTCCAGAAATGGACCTTTTGTTTAATGATAAGGCTTCAGATAGTTTTTAGCCTGTTGCGTTAAAAAGACTTCCTGAGTTATAGGATCATGTAAAACAAAATGGTTTGCCTTTGCTTTATTAAATGTGTCCTTAATGGCATCAGGAATATTTTCGATGCTAATATCAGGGAAAGCATTAAAAATAGTCAGCTCATCCTTTCCGGGATAACGTTTAAACTCATCAACAAACATCAATAGTTGAACCATTATCTTTTCATTGAATCGCGTCGTGCTTAAATCTTCTACTTTAGGTATTGCTACTATATCACTCATAAAAACCTCCATATTATTAATCAGACACAAAACAGTAAACGATTTATTAATAATATGAGGTTAACATATTTTACAATTAAATCCAGTCCTCAGCAGTCAGAGGAGGTAATCCGTGGGCAAGTCGAGCTTTATCACATTGTGTTTCGTGATTACCGTTTTCAAAAGATGCTTCAAACTCTCTGCAAGTGCTTGAGCGTTGAGAATACATACCGCAAGAAGCATCTGATCCAACCGTTCCGCAAAGTTCAACACAGCGTGTTGGCGAGTTTTCTGTTCCTTTCATGCTTACATAATTAGGACTAATCTGTATTACTTTTTCATCTGGAACAGAGCCGCCAACGCTTTGACATTCTCCCCAAAAGAAAGAAACTCTAAAATGAGCACAACATGCTCCACAACCAATGCAAGGATTCTTTGACATATTCGCCCTAATGTTAATTTAGCCAAATCATAGTATTATTTTCAATAACATCTTCAAACGTTTCTACCAGCGTCAGGAATTCTTTTGCGGCTTGTTCGTTCTTAAAACGTAATGCGCAATGACCATCATCACAGCCATGAAAAAATAGCACATACGGATTTTCTTTTTGGTTATTCAAAATAGCATGACGTTTGCTTTCTTCTATCGAGAAAGATTTTTTATGAGGCAAACCGTTTTCAGCCCATTCCTGCTCTACTTTTGCCTGATATTCTTGAGGCGTTTGAAAGTTAAGGTCAATACCGCCAAAAACAGGAGCCACGTGTGTTATGTCTGTATTTTTATAATCTTGCCAGATATTACGCGCTCTTAGATCGTCTCCAATACCAGAATCAAGAGGCGAGTTAGCTTTCATTGCATAGTAGTGATAAGAGTCAGAAATAAGAGGTAAGAAACCAAGCAGCGCATAAGGCCTATTTTTACTAATACAGAAATAAGGCGCTTTACTGTCCATATTTGCCTGTTCATTATTTAATAGCATACACAATCCTCTAAAGTAAACCTGTATTTTATTATAGAGTTTGATGGCTTTCAACTTTTATCCCACATATTTTAAAGCTTGTGCATGATGAAACAATGTGCTAGAATGGCACTTTAATGCTTACTGTTAAGAGGTGAATAATGAAAGATGTATACGGGGATTATCTCAAGTCTCTTAAAGCAGGCGATACTGTAAAAGTATGTCTGGTTGGGGCGGGTGTGGTTTCAAATCCTGAGCCAAGAACAGTTGAGCATGTTGATGCTTCTCGAAATCTTCTATGGCTTGATGGTGCTGACGGTGATTATGACAGAACTTCTGTCTACGCTTATTCTTTGGCGTCGGGTAAAACAGTATCAAACTATGCACCGGGTTTTTATTCTAAAATCGAGATGAAATAAGGAAATATATGAAAACGCATCAACCTTTGCCTTATCGTGATGGCGCTGAAGTAGTAAATGGCCCATATGAAAAAGATGGCTTAACCAAATGCCCAATCAAAAATGCAAACGTTAAGGAAAAACGTTATGTGGCTACGATGGTGGACTACCGCTACAAAAATAAAAAAGGTAAGTGGATTGATGTTGATGGATTTATTCTGCGTGTGAAATGGATTGACTAAATGAAAAGGTGCTCTAGCACCTTTTTTAAATAAGATATTTTTGCTTTTCAATAAAAATATAATATGATGAAACTAAAATCACCAGGAGAATAAAAATGAAAAAGGTTATTTTAGCAGGTTTGGTAATGATGTTGGCTGGCTGTTCGTCTTATTCATTTAAAAATGAAGCTTTGACGGGTAATGAATACAGTAATGCAGCAACCTATTGTCATGCTGATCGTCAAGGCAGTGTGGTATGGCAAAACAATGTTGCCTATTGTGATAATGGATCAAGAGAGTATCCTATTCCCAAAGTGGATTACAAAGAGTCAAGCCCAGCGCTATTCCATTAATCCATATTATGTCCATTATCGCCTACTATTCTAAAAGAGCTTCGGCTCTTTTTTTGTGTTTAATCTAAAAATATGCTATTGTTATTTCTTTCGGGATTACTTTAAATACCGTAATTACCTGATATGGCTTTTGTCCTACCTGACCTTTAAACTGTTTCAAACATGTGAGGTGTGCTATGAAGATAAGAAAACCTAATGATGATCAAGATTTTTTTACGCTGAAAGTATTAGCTTTTGGTCAAGATGCTGATATTTTAACAGGCGATCTGCCTGATGATAAACGCGTAGAGGTGGTGTTGGCTAAGCTTAGTCAGGAAGAGATTGAATCTGTCTTGGTATGCGCGAGAGAAATGGTTGAGTTGAATGAATCTTTACTTGCTTCTCCTGTCTGTGATATGATGTATATTGAATACATCAAAGATGATAAAATGACGCTGGGGACATTTCTTGAAACCATTATCTTTGCTTGTGAGAAAGGTTTGGTAATGCCTTCTTAAAACCGTTAATTACCTGATATGGCTTTTGTCCTACTTGACCTTATTTAAACTAACAGGAGATTTTAAAAATGAGTATTGATTTTAACACATTGTTTTTTAGAGTTTTTAATACAGCTTTTGGTCAAGATGCCGACATTGTATGCCACTATGCGGAAGGCGATCAGGCTAGAGTAGCCTATGCTGTAAAACAAGTAAAGCCAGAACGTTTCGATGCTCTTTTGAAAGAAGTAAGTCTATTTAAAGAAAAGTATGCTGATATTCTTCATGAAAATATTCTTGTTTTGGATGACAAGGAAATCATTGAAGTAGGATGGTTGTGTGATAATACAATGACTGTCAGTGATGTGCGGGCTCTTATTGTTGCTGAAACAGAGAAGCGAATAGCACTCCTTAAAACAAGTTAATTACCTGATATGGCTTTTGTCCTACCTGACCTTTTAAATAAAGATAAGGATATATATGTTTCTAATTGTAGACAATATGTTAAATCAGCAGCAAAACAAAGATATTTTACATTTGTGTGAAAGAGTGGGCTTAGAACATGTCCGTATTGAAGCTCATAATGTTAATGGAGAGCAGGTATTTTTCAGTGAAGGTCAGAATATCTTCGATTCTCTCGATAAAGGCTATAACGATTATTTTTTACTTGGAAGTTATGGCTTAGCTGAAAGCATAAAGGCTAAAGGTTTTCTTTCTGGACATAACTTGAGCAATCTAACACAGGATATACAAATAGAGAAATGGGGATCGAGTTCTTTTTTAAATGGCGAACATTCCATTGTTAATGCCTGCACGATTGCTCAATATGATGGTGTGCGTTTTTTCAGGCCATTAATCGACACCAAAGCGTTTCTGGCAGGTGTTTATACTTTTGATGAGGTTCTGCCTAAGTTATCAGATGAGTCTCTGATAATGAGTTCTGTGAAAGATATACAGGCAGAGTATCGTTTTATCATTGTAAATGGTGTTATTGCTGATAGTAGCTCTTATAAAATAGGAGCGCAGGTCAGCATCACAGAAAAAGCGCCCTTTGATTTCACATTATTTGTAGAATCGCTACTTTCAACATGGATTCCTACCGAACATTTCGCATTAGACGTGGCAAGTATAGATGGAGAACCAAAAATCATAGAAGTGAATAATATTCATTGTTCACGTTTCTATGGATGCTCATTGTCAAAAATTATTGAGAAAGTTTTGTATAAAATTTGATCTCAGAAGAAAAGCTCATATATGCTCCGCCAAAAAAGGAGACAATATGTTTAATAAAAAAATCAGTGCTAAAAATGAAGCAGTAAAAATCTTATTGACGGCTTCGCAGAAAAGTGAAGTAATAGCAAAGCTTAAAGCATATAGAGATGAGGCTGCTGCGATAAAGGATGTTGGATCTCAGAGAATGTTTGATTTGGTTTCTAAGATCAGAATGGCTGAAATTGATCTGGTTAACGTGCTGGTTAAAGATGAGAATCCAGTTTTAAATGTTGGCGATTCAAGTTTTGATATTGCCTATATTCAGGAAAAAGACAAAGAATCTGCGTTAAGCTGATTGCTAAATACTCATTTTGTGCAAATAGTGATCACTTGAACGAGAAAAGATAAAAAAGGCTTGCAAAGGCCTTTTTAAATGCGTATTATAGCTTTCATTGAGATGGCATGTAGTTCGAATCAATGAAATGAGAAGAAGTGTTATACGTAAGTTTAAGTAAGTTCTATGCTGTCGTGGTGGAATTGGTAGACACGCTGGTTTAAGGTGCCAGTGCCGTTAAAAGCGTGAGGGTTCGAGTCCCTCCGACAGCACCAGTTTTTAGATGTATGATTGGCTACTTAGTTCAGCGGTTAGAACAGCGGTCCCTAAAACCGCATGTCGTGAGTTCGAATCTCACAGTAGTCACCAAATAATGCTGACCGTCTATAGCGGGTCGTGGCTACAGGATAGCTAAAAGTTTGCGGCATTATTGTTATAGTGAATTCGTAGGTTGATACGACTTGGGTTCTGCCTGAATCTCAGCTTTTAATAAGTGAGATAGGAGATGACGCAGAAGAAACGTAGCTTGATACACCATATAGGCGACTAATATCGTCCAAGCTGGAGATCAACGCCAGCCACTATAAAAAGTTCGTTATAATGAAAATCCAAATGTTAAAGAAATAACAGAGGAGATAATTATGACAGACTTAAAAGTATTTGTAATGGATTTAGGATGGAAAGGAAACATCGTTGTAATAGCAAGAAATGCTCAAGATGCTATTGATAAAATGAAAGGGTATGAAACATTTCCTGATGATAAGTACGATGGAAATGCTGAAAAGTGGGTAGACTGTTTAGAGATAGTAGAAGGTTTAACTATATTTAACAGTGGCGATTGGTAGTAAGTTGGATTGCCTTATGTTTTGAAGGTGAAATGTAAGGCAATATGCGAGAATAGCTCAGTTGGTAGAGCACTGTCCTTCCAAGTCAGGGGTCGCGAGTTCGAATCTCGTTTCTCGCTCCAAATGAGTGAACGGTAGATATACCGGAATCTCAGTTCAGTGGTGGGGAGTAGGCGATAGCTTACTCAATAAGGTAATGTGAGTATTCCTTGCTTTCCTGCCGTGTCTCACAATGCGAGAATAGCTCAGTTGGTAGAGCACCGTCCTTCCAAGTCGGATGTTGCGAGTTCGAACCTCGTTTCTCGCTCCATTGATGTAATGTTAATAGTTTGCTCTTTATCTCTTTTTTGTATTGGAGTATACTTTTAGGATGAGATAATAATAAGAAACTGAAGAAAGTTTCTTGATAAGGGGAGCGAATGGAAATAAGTTTAGTAGGAAAAAATATTGAGTTTTCAACCGATAGTGGCACATATAAAGCATTGATCGTGTCTCTACATAAAGAAAAACAAAATATTTCCTGGTATCAGGGTGTTATAAAAGAAAGCTTTAACTCAGCTATTATAATTAACTGTGATCTTTCTTTTGGTAAGATAACATGGATGCCGGGGTTTTGTGCGCAACGCGAGTTCAATCACGATTCAGAAATCACAGAAAGAATTACAGTATTAGATTTTGAAAAAATCTCTTGAAAAGCATACAGCATATTGCTAAGATGGTTTTGCTTTGATGATAGTAATGAAGTAAATGCGAAGTATAAGACTGTGCGCTTCGGCGGTTGGGAACTCCCTGACACACTCCACACGGATTTTATAGATGAGCAGGATAATGAGTGTTGGATCTCATTATCTATTGGGGTATCGCCAAGCGGTAAGGCAGCGGGTTTTGATCCCGCCATTCGGAGGTTCGAATCCTCCTACCCCAGCCAAGTTAAGGCGTCTGTAGGAAAATGAATAACGCGTCCATGTTCATTTTTTGTAAGATTAGGTTTATGAAGGCTTGCGCAAGCCTGATTGAACCGAAAACTCCCGGAAGGAGCGCAGGTGAGCCTGTCGTCTTAACGTTTGCTGATGTAGCACAATAGGTAGTGCAACTGACTTGTAATCAGTAGGTTGTAGGTTCGATTCCTATCATCAGCACCAGTATCCCAATGGCACTAAGCGGCTGATAACCGTAGAGGTAGCGCACCACCTGTCCGGTGGAGGTTCTTGGTTCGATTCCAAGTTGAGATGCCAGCGTTTGTAGTTCCAAAGCGACTAGTCACCGCGTGGTAGAACGCCTCTTGACAGAGGGTGGTTTCTGGTTCAAGTCCAGACGAACGCGCCAACAATGAGGAAAGACAGGTAAAAGGTAATGGTTTAGGACGGGCCAGCATCGGGTGCATGATCGGCTGGGTTACTTCTGTTATTTTCTCGCCAGTTTAAATGTGGTTATATAGCAACACAATGTCAAAAAGTTTTATTTTGTTATGATATAATAACATCGAGGAAGTATAAATGACATACAAAGAAACAGCAGGGCTTTTATTATGTAATTGAGGTATCTTAACATAATAGGAGCAAAAGATGTCCAGAACATACAGAAGAAAAAGTGGCTCGAAGTGGTGGCGTGCAAAAGACAACCTTTACATCCGCGACATCGTGACAGACAAGGCTATTGATAATCCAAGCAGCCAGCAGATAGACGCTTACGCTAAAAAGATGGTTTCCATCTACGAAGGCAGGGATTACTACTCTCATCCGGGTGTAAGCAAAGACTTGCTAAAATGGCACGGTAATCTGCTTCGCAGAAGCTGCAGGAGAGAAGAAATCTCGAAAGTGATGAGGCTTCAGGATTACGAAGATGCTAACTACGACAATACCAAAGAGTTGTACGTTAAATGTCTCCGCTGGATGTATGACTAAATTTAATCCAGCTTCGGCTGGATTTTTCATTTGAGGAATAGTATGACTTTTAGAGAAACGGCAGGTTTACTTTTTATGTGAGTCCATTCACATAAAAGGGAAAAAATGTCCAGATATTTTAATATTTCTTTTGAAGATGAATATTCAAGCGTATCTTTGGGTGATAACACCGAAGAAGTTCATGCCTTTTTCACTTCTCTTTGATCTAAAAAGGGCCTTCTGGCCCTTTATTCATAGTCCCCCTCATTGATTGATTTTTATAATCCTCTATAATATAAATATAACTAAACTATTTTTATATTTAAAGGATGTTTTAATGAAAAGAGGAATGAATTATATAGACGCAAAGATAGCATCTCATATTAGTGAGTGCTTTGATGGTGTGTCTTCTGATCTCAATAAATCAATACGAGAATCTTTTCTTGAGGACGAAAAGATTTCTGAGCTTCAGCGCCCTTTTTTAAAAGTGGAAGTAATAAAACATATTATAGATAATCATCCATCGTTAAATATTAATTCGTCAGGGCTAAAGGAAATAGAAAATATTGGATTGAATCTCCAAGATTTTAAAGGTTATAAGAAAGATAATATTCATTTTGGCGCTTTCAGGCAGGCGTCTAAAGACTCAGTGCCTGTTGAATATCTTTCTTCTAAAATGAATACTATCTTCTTACATGGTTTCGTTGATAACCAAGTTTTAAGGCCCGTTTCGCACAGCCCCTTGGACGAGAAGTTTCTGGTGTCTTTAAAATCTCAATGTGATCTTATCAGAGCTACTCAGGGGGAGATTTCAGCCAGCACTGTATCAATAAATGGTAAGAGAAATATGTCTTTTGATTTTCAGAATGCCTTTATGGGTGTTGTTATATCTGCAGGAGTTATTACGTCAGCCTTTAAGAAAGATACCTATACCGTATTAGACGATGATGGTGTAAGAAGAGGCACTGTAGCTTCATCATCACCAGATGAGATAATAACAGCCATTAAATCACGAAATTCTAATGCGCTGGAATCTGAATATAATGAGATTATTGTTCGTCAGCCTGAAATCGCAGGTATTTATTACAAAATGGATGTGTTTAGAATGAGACGCAATGGAGAGGAGAATAGTTTTACTTCCTTCCATCATCCTGCATCTTTGTTTAATAACTATAGGGATATGCAAAAGGCTTCAGTCTCAGTAGAAGATAAACCCTTAACGTTAATCTGTATGTATAACGGCAAACTAAATGAAATGTCTGTTGATCTCGATAAGCTAAAAGAATACTGCGTGATAGATGAGAGTACTGGCAGGGCTTTAATGATGCCTAAAACGGAAACGCCTGAAGAAATAGACAGTATGAGGTCTAAGGCTCAAGCATGGCAGAGCTTAGGGGAGCAAAATATAATGACTTCCATAGTAAAACTTGGAAAAGAGTTAACGCCTGAAGATCTTTTTAAAATGGGACAGGAAAGCCTGCTGAAACCAGATCGGAAAATGGAGTTGCTCCAGGAAAATAAAGATCGCTTTAAATCAAAAGCTATTATTGAACTTTATGAAAAGAAGATAAATGAAGAACTTTATGAAAACTCATTCAAAGATAGGTTATCACAATTTTCTAATAAGCTAAGATCATCAAATGATATAGAAGTAGAGCGACAAGAAAGAAGTAGAGCAATGATGTGTAAATAAGGCCTCACGGCCTTATTTAAATAATGGTTAAGCTAAAAGCAGTTGCCCGCTCATGATCTGCTTTGAAAAATGTTTAATAAAGCGGTACGCTTCATTTTGAACTTCCTGCGCGACTTTAGCGCCGAAGTGTTCCTCAAGTCTTTTGGTTGTCAGGTTAACCAGTTTGATACGATTGGCAATATGTTTGCCTTTAAATAGCTTCTGAGCGTCATAAACAAAGTAAATATCCTGAACCTTCAATACGACTTGTTTAAAGCGTTTCGGAGTGTCTCCTGTTATTTCGACTAAGATTTCTCCAGGAATGCCATCTGCAGTGAACTTATAAGCATGAGTAGGTGTAATCTCACCTTCATAAAGAATATTCACTGCGTCTAAAGAGTGTTTGTCATCTACGGCATAAAAAATGTTATCACCCGTATTTTTTATTTTGACTGTCATAATGATTCCTCTGTTATTTGCTTATAGGTATTGTATGGTTTTTATCAGGCAAAAGTCAATAAAGCCTTTTGCATAACAAGGAAAGATGTTATACTACATCAAAATGAAATCCATAAGGTAAAACAATGACTGATGACCACTGCGAGAAAGCGCGGCAATATTTCGAATCTATGATTCCACGACTGATCAAAGCATTTGGCTGGTATGATATTGATGAGCCGAACTTTAAAAATGTTAAGTGGAAATACGATCATTGTTTAGAATTAAACGTTGCATATGAAGACAGGAAATGGCTGTCCAGCACGTGTTCTATCAACAAGGTGCCTCGTCATATGAGAACAAAAGTGCAATTAGTGAGAATGATTGGAAAAGTTTATGGCTATTGTTTTGAAGCAAGGGAGCCGACTTTAAAAGAATGTGAAGAAAAACCTTTTTGGATAAAAAATCGTAAACTTATGAAAAATATAAGTTAAAAAGGCTTGATTTTTTATTATGTTTTTGGCATAATGAAACCTACTAACAAAGTCCTGCTTAGAAGCAACAGAGTTTGTCTGTGGGCAGGCATCCATTCACTTTAACCTGATGAAGCACAAGCTGACAATCCACCAGAAGAGGCAACAGCAAACCCTATAAGCTGATAGAATGGGGACAGCAAAACGGCTGCTGGTGGCATCAGATTTCTTTTTAGGATCATATTATGAAAATGTTCGATTATGGTTTCTCAGTTAACTTCATTGATGAAGATGATGTGTTTTTAGGCTATAGACTTGAGCAGAGTTGTTGTGAAAAAGCGGGATACGGTCTTTTTTGGGATAGCAACTGTCGCAAAAAGATTGATTATGACAACGATAATGAGTTGAATGAGATCCTTGAAGGATATTATTTTGATGTCAAGTTTATGCGTAAGTATTACGATAGTAAAAATACTGATACTAACTATGCATTATTCCGCATAAAGAAAGACGGCGAAAAGAATATCTATATCTCTTTGTCAAACAAACACAACGGCTATTATGCTCATGGATTTGAGCTTGCTAAAGTTGATCGTTCTAATTTTGACTTTGAGGATGATGAAGAAACTTCTGGTGATGTTGACGAATATGGTGAGTATGAGGTCGTTACTGCCCGTGATTACTACTCGGAAGAATACAATGCTGAACTTGCAAAATATTTAATCAACGATGCACCACGCATTCAGTATTTCTTTAAGAACCATATTTAAAAAAAAGAGCCTCACGGCTCTTTTTTAACATTACTCATTGGTAAACAAAAACTCGTTGTCTAAATGTTTCATTAAAATGTTAACTGCTTGAGTTCGATAGTCTGATTTTCCATATTGCTTCATATCTTCTTTTTGTGCTTGCTCCATAAGGTAGTCTAAGTAAATAGTGTCAACGTCACCAAAAATGCAAGTGTAATGATCAGTTAAGAAAGATAGGAATGAACAGTGCTCAGGGCAGATCCACAGACCTCTTTGAATATCTTCCTGGTATTCTTGAAACCAAATTTTACTGTTGTTTCTTTGCTTACCATTGCTATCGATGTCAGGAAGATTTTTGTGTTCACACCACAAATCAAAATTACCATATGATTTTTTCATATCGTCTAAATCGATGCCTTCTCTTTTGCTAATTTCATGAATAAGAGTGAAAATATCGAAAACATCTTGTCCATCTTCTTGGCTGACCACAAAGTCTTGAAATGCCTGCATTTTGCTCATATGTTCTCCATTGTTCTAAATTTGAGAAAGTATTTTATCATTTTTTCAAATGAAGCTCAAAATAATTTGCTTTCTGATGTATGATAGAGAATAATAAAAACATCGGCGTTTAGCGCAGTCTGGTAGCGCATCTGGTTTGGGACCAGAGGGTCGCAGGTTCGAGTCCTGCAACGCCGACCACAGGTAATCTGCATTTGTTCCGCCTCCTTTGTTAGTGTGGATTGCCGTTGTAAAATGTTAAGGTCGAAGAAGGTCGCCATTAGGTTCGAGTCCTAGCTTAACAGCACTAAGAGAGCTTCGGCTCTCTTTTTTGTTTCTCCTTTATGCATATTTGATTTATGAAAGAAAAATAGTATATGATTATATCTCAACTAAGGAGTGCTCTATGAGTCAATATTATTCGTATAAAGAAATAATGGGAAAACCAGTTCCTTTCCCAAGCTATGCTCAGCTTCAGGCAGCACGTGAGGCGTCATCTAAATCAATTAATCCAACAACTTATGATCGTTATGAAACCTATCATTATGATGTTAAAAAATACAGCAGGATGGACTACACTGTAAGCGTTATCGTGAAATACGGTGATAAAATTATTGCGCCTATCCTTATGCCTATCGTAAGAGGAATGAATAAAGTAATAGCATCTCTTTGTGGAATGCCTGACGAGAAGATGTAATATAAAAAGAGCCGAAAGGCTCTTTTTTATTAAGTAAAACAGTTTGTATAATATCAGAATCCTGTCTGATCCCATCCTTTATAATTGCTATCTTGTTTATTGTATTTTCCTGTTCCATTACTTCCATCATATCTTGATTCAGGTGTAGCGCGATGATATTTAATATATTGCCCATTATCATAATAACTTGTGAACTCATAAATGAAGTTCCTATTAAATGGCGTTTTATTCTCAAATACAACCGTAAAAGAACGCACTCTCCTGTTATCGTTAATCAGTGGAGTTAACGTAAACTTAAGCTTAGGGATGGCTGTCCCATCATTATATTCTTCTTTAACAATATTGTAGTTTGCCCAATCTGATAGAAAGTTTCTGCTGAACAAGACATAAGGCTCGTCCCAATAAGGATAGGCGCTTGCGGACATTTTAGTTACTGCATTTTTGCGCCCGCCGTAGGTTTCAATGTAAATAACAGATCCATTGGAAATGGTTTTACTACGTGGCTCAGTTGTGTATGTTAAAATAAAGTTCGCAGGCCTCGTAACATCAAGGTTAACAGAACCGCTTTTGCCATCGGAAGTTGTATAAGTGTAAGTTGAAGCGAATGCAACACTTTGGCCTAAATAACTGGTTAAATCGTCTGCTGGAGCTGCTTGTGCTAATGATGGGATAGAGATAGCGGTGAAAAGAGATAAAGATAAAAGCGTTTTTTTAATCATAGGTCTTCCTTCTTTAAAAAATAGTTGAAACTCCGTATCAATCTATTATTAATATTATTGTGAAGATTTGACTTATGATAGCAAAAATACGCTTTTTGGCAATCATAAACCTGTAGTCTTTGTCTTAATTTACTGATATAATGGATTTATTATTTAATAAGGAGAAAACCCATGCAAAAAGAAGCCCCTATGATCAAGCGTCTTAACACTCAAATCGCGGCACTGAAAGCATTTGATGTTGTTGAAGATGCCACCGTTCTTCAGCGTAGAGCTGAGAAAAAATATTATCCCAATGGTTATTCTGATGATCCTGTGGTAAGAAAAGCTATTGATGACGACATGGTTATTATCCTTAAAATCAAGTACAGTACAGAAACCGTAGGATTTGCTTTTAATTATAATGGACGAGCACTTGAAGATGCTGAACTTTCAGTGGGAACTTCTTTCCGTATTGAAAAACAAAGAACGCTAACACAATCTGCCAAGATTATTGGTTATGAAAATATTAAAGAGAAGTTGAATGCCTTCATTAAAGAGGTTAAAGATAATCCTGAAGAAAGCATTGTGGCTATTGCTGAACGTAATTTTAATATTGTGTTAACGCCAGAGAATGAAAGTAACCGCTCCTTATCAAAAAAACTGCTTGAAGGAAAATTTTCACGTATTAAGGAGCTGACTAGCCTAAAAGTGTCGATTGAGGCAAATGCTTTGGATAGTCGTGATGATATTAAAAATCAAATTTCAGAATCGCCAGAAGCAAAGTTAGTCAAAAAACTTAAGCTAGAACTTGCTGAAGCAGAAAGAGCGCTTCAGAAAAAGAAAGAAGACATCTATAAGCCGATTGAGAATATGCAAAGCCAAGCAGGAACGGTCTCGCAGGAGATTCATTTACTCAATCTTTCCATCAATGAGAAATCTACAGTTACTCATGATGGTGAGAATGTTTATCAAGCTCCAGCAGTCAAAACAAAAAGAAGACCAAAATAAAATAAAGCCCTTCGGGGCTTTTTTAATGTGTGGTGTTAATATTTATTGCTCGGTATCCGTTTTTTATTTATAATGTCCTATTATGAAAAACTATGAGGCGAAGTATGAGCAAAAGATTTAAAGCTGACAAATGGCGTGGTGTCTGGATTATCACTGATGACGGTAATCCTCGTTCAGTAAATGGCCTGCGTATGTCTGTATGTGGTGAAGTTGTGACAAGCGATCTTTATATCAGAAAAGCCTATGAGGATAAGCATGGTTGTTCAGATGTCAGATGTTATCGCTCCGCTGAGGATGCTCTGGATGTGGCAATCAGTCTCAATGAGCAATATGAAGAACGCCTACGCGAAGAGGAAGAAGAGCGTCAGGAAGCCCTAAAAGAAAAAGCACGCGCTAAAGCTAAAAGAAAAGCGCTTCGCGAAAAACGTAAAAAAGAGCGTAGAGAGTTTATTCTTGAATGCCTCCGAACGATTTTTAATCGAAATACGGTAAGTAAATAAAAAAGGGGCAATGCCCCTTTTTTTAATGCTCTACTACGCTGCAGCTTTCACAAAGCCCCTCAATATCAAGATGCTCAAAATAGTTCCAGCACCTATCGCATTTGAGAAGATCATGTTTTTCAAGAGACAAAACAGAACCTTTAACAAAATGAGGCTTTCCAAGCGTTAACGTCAGCATCTCTTTTTCTTCAGACGTTAGCTCGTAAGGGTGATATACGAATAGCTCGTTATTCTTAGAGGCTGTCTTATTTGCTTTTATTTCTTCAAACATTTTGTTTAACTCGGCGCGTTTCTCTAATAACACTTCAAAACGTGATTTGTCAAAAGGCATGTCCCATTCAGGCAAGAAAGACTCCATTAAGACACTTAAGCCTGAATAATTTTTACTTTTCCGATAATACTCTTCAGTGCTATAAGGCATGAAAGGCGTAAGCAGAAGTAATAATGTATGTTGAGCATAATAAAGAACCTGCTGAGTCGCAACACGGCGAGGATCATTTTTAGCTAAACAATAAAGCCTGTCTTTTTGTGAATCAAGATAAACAGTGCTAAGCATGTCGCAGTAAGCATAAAGCGTATTTAAAGCCTCACTGAAACGATACTTATCTCCAAGTTCTAATGTTTTCTGTTTCAACTCATTTGTTTTACAAACAACAAATTTATCAAGCATGTCAAATAAAGCATTATTAGTATCCGATAAATCAGGCTTATAATCATCCAGATTCTGAAGCATAAAGCGCAAGGTATTTCTAAACTTCTTATAACGCTCTAAGGAGTTATTTAACGTTGCTTTGGAATAGGTAAGCTCTTTACCATAATCTTGACTTAAGGCCCATACGCGCAAAGCATCAGGGCTATATTCCTTAAGAAGATCACTCATGGCTACATAGTTTCCAACGGATTTTGAAAGTTTTAATCCTTTTTCATCCACAACAAAACCATGTGTTAAGACTTGTTTGAAAGACGTGTCTCCATTAAGCGCTAATGATGTTAATAAAGATGATTGAAACCATCCTCTGTGCTGATCTGAGCCTTCAAGATATAAATCTGATTGCGTAGTGCTAAAAGCGTCTTTGATAACGGTAGTATGTGTCATACCACTATCAAACCACACATCCAAAGTTTGAGGTTTGAATGAACTATCTTCATACAAGACAGATAGCCCTTCCATTTCAACTCGTTTCATCCACGATTCATACTGTTCTTTAGACGATGAGGATGTATCATAAGGCAACGGAACTCCCCACAGGCGATTACGAGATACGCACCAGCTTGAGCGCCCATCAAGCATAGATTTGAGTCTGGTTTTACCATTTGCTGGGAAAAACAATACATCTTCTACAGCGTGTTTTGCTTGTTCTTTAACCTCTGACAAGTCCATGAACCACTCCTTAGATGTTTTAGAAAAAAGAGGTGTTTTATGACGCCAGCAATGAGGATAATCATGACTGAATAACGTATGATGATAAACAAGCCCTTCCTGGTTAAGCTTATTCATCACATAGGCAGATGCTTTTTTAAGATCAAGTCCAAATAACTCAGGAAACTCATCTGTGTCATATTTTCCATACTCATTCACATAGCTTTTAGTTTCAAGCTCATGTTTCTCACCCAAATGAAAATCATCAAGGCCAAACGAAGGTGCTACGTGAACAAACCCTGTCCCTGACTGCTCAACGAAATCAGCATGGTAAAGACTAACCTTCTTTTTATTATATGGGCTTTCTAACTTTAATAGAGGATCAACATTGAAGTCTTCAACATATTGAAGCCCTTCTTTATCTTCTTTTAGCATAACAACATATTTTTGCTTTTTCTCGTTAAAATATTTCGCGTAAGCTAATCGCTTATTATAAGCCACAGCCTGATTAGCAGGGAGTGTATAAGGCGTAGTTGTCCAGACAAGGAAAGAGGTTGAATCATCAAGTTTAAACTCAACCGTAAGGCTATCGGATTGTTTAGTCTTATACTCAAGCTCAGCCTCTGCTAATGACGATTGGCAGTCCTTACACCAGTATACCGGACGAAACTTCTGGAATAAATAGCCTTTATCAAGTAAAGATAAAACAGCTTTCATCTCTCCTGCTTCACGATGGTGATCAGTTGTCTTGTATGATTTATCAAAGTCAGCAAAGACGCCAAACTCTTTGAGTTGTTCTTTTTGCCTAAAGACCTGCTCGCCAGAATAGTGATAGCATTCCTCAACAAAAGCTTTTGGTGATTCCTTTTTATTAACTGAAGTGTTTTTTTCAACAGCAAGCTCTACAGGCAGTCCATGACAATCTGAACCATTGTATAAGGGCGCGTAGAAGCCATTGAGACGTTTAAACTTCAATAAGGTGTCTTTGAGTGCCTTGTTAGTAAAGTGGCCTAAATGGAGGTCTCCGTTAGCGTATGGAGGCCCGTCATGAAGTAAGAATAGTGGTCTGTCTTTGTGATCGGCAAAGTGCTGCTGAACAGCCTGACTATTCCAGAGATCTACGGAGGATTGTTTATCCAGATGCTTTTCTGCTAAATCGAACTTTACTTTAGTCATATTTAATGTGTATTTCATGGTACTCTCCAGTTATATTAAGATTTTTGTAAAAAATGCATAAAAAAAAGGCACTTGGTTTGACCTAAGTGCCTTATGAGTGACGTAATCTATCCTGTCAGCCAGAAGGCAACATGTAGATTATAATAATGCTGTTGTTTTGAGTGTTTAGTTTTTTCATTTTTATTTTCTCTTTTTAAACGTATTTTTATGATAAGAGATAGTATTGATGCTTGTCAATATTTTTCTTTTTAAATGTTATTAGGAAATCGAAAGCGTACTAATGGATATATCAAGTCCTTTGCTTACAAATATACTTGAAATGAGATAAATAATAGTTTACTTGTAATCAATAGTAGTTTCGTTTAAAATGTTATAAAAATAATGGGGTAAAAAAATGACGAAACTAATGAGTTGTAAATCACTAAACGAAAAGCTGAAAGGGTTAATGTCGTGTAATGCTGGTCAAGATGAAATTTGGCAGACTTGCGGCACTTACTTAAAAAGCAATGAACTGAGCAAAGAAGAAGTCTATGATATGCTTTTCCTTCACGTAAAGGCGGGACGTTTGAGTAATGAGATGGAAGAATCACTTCTGGATCTATTAGATCTTTATAGTGGTAACTGTTCTTCTGAATGTAAACTATACTAATAAGGCAGATTATGACTGTTGATGTGGAACTCAAAAAGAAAGAAGCGCAACCTCAAATAAGTATTGATGCGTTAAGCAAAGATAAAAAGAAAAGCGCACCTCACGTAGCAAGGCAAGCTAATATTCATTCAGCACCCAAAGACAGAGGGCTTTTGTTTGAAGTGATTGAGTTCTTGTTCTGTGATTGCACAATGTTTGTGTTGAAGTTTATCTGGCACACAATAAGCTTCTTAGGTAAAGGTCTTTTTTACGTTGCCCGTGGAGTAGGTCATATTCTTCACGCTTTAATGGATATCTTTGATTAATCACAGGAGCCATAATGAAAGAGATTGCGTTTGATGAAAAAGATTATCCTGTAGACAGTATCAAAATAAAAAAAACCAAGCCTCCTTTTGACAAATCAACAGTCTATTACTTAATTGGTTTGCTTTTTGAGACGAGGCAAGGTGTATCCAGAATTGAAATCGAGTCAGGCCAAAAACAATATGTCGGTGAAATCAAAACACCTGTGATTGCTGATAATGAAAGGGTCGTGCTTAATGGTCTGTTTATGTCGGATCGTCATCGTGAAATGGATGTTATTCATATACTCAGTTATGATGATGTGGTTAAACTCAATGAAGCAAAACTCGTTGATTTCGCAGAATCTAAAGGGTTTATAAAATCATTATTTTCATCACCAGATGAGACTGTGTTCATTTTTCTCAAAGAAGATGACTTGACTGTGCGCCAATACATCAGGCTGCGTCATAGCAAAGATGAAGACAGAGAAAAACTTATTAAAGAGCAATCTGACAAAGGTTTTTTGCCTTATTTTATGGATAGTCTTGATAATGTAAAAAGCATGTTGAAAGAAATGGAAGCGGCAACTCAAGGTGGTATTTATTTCCCGGATTTTTATTTCTCAAATCCAGCACAGAATGCTCTTTTCAGGAAAAATAATCAGTCTATAGATACGGCATTATTAGATGATCCAGAGTTTGCTAAAGAACTGGCAGATATGGACGCTTGTTTTGATGAGAGAGACTCGGCTGAATGTTTTGATGATAATCCTATAGATACGTATAATCGTATTACGGGTTATAAATATTTAAAATAAGACAATAGACCGATCAAATAAAATCTCCTATAATATGATGGGATTGCTATAGGAGACTTTTATGTTAATCAATGACGCTTTAAAATACATCAAGGATAATAAACTTATACCTGCTGCTGAGTATAAGAAAATAGAATTAAAACTTGCATATGGTAATCCTCGTCATGCTGCTGCTTATAGCCAGAATATTGAAAAAGCTTATCTTAAGTTTGGTAATAGTAAGTCAGATAAATACTTTCAAGAGTTTCTCACAATAAAAAACCCACTCAAACAAACTGAATATATTAATAAGTATAGCAGTTTTACAGGCTTAATGAATAAAATCCAAGAAAATAAACTTGATTATCTGGCAAAGATTGGGAAATCAGCATCCTCCTCAGCATTAACCTATAAGCTTGTCCCGATTTTATTAGCAGGAGCTGCCCCAACATTAACAATTAGTGCTGCGGTATTGGCAAGAGTTTCTGCTCCGGTTGCATGTTATTTTGTCCACAATAACTACTTTAATAGCAATACTTATTTAAAGCATATTTGTAATAAGATGGATTTAATCAATAAACAATTTGGTCATGGTAATAATACAGCTAATAATCATTTAGACAGGTTGTTTACGCTTATCCCTCAGTCAACAGATTTTAAACATAAAAACTCCCTGCCTCAAAAAGAGAAATACTTTGATGAATGTATTAAACTCTATAAATCGTCAGACAGATACGTTAAGACTCTATTGAGAGACCAGCCGCCTGAAGTGGTTTTCGGCTATTTAAACGAAGTGAGAAAAGAGCTTAAGAAAAGAGATGTTTCTATTGATGAGGCGGTTAAGTCTTCGCGTTTCTTCACGAATAAAGGATTTGGAGCTATACAGGCTGTGGCTATGCTCAAGATATTCGATAATACCGATAATATGATTTCTATTATTACGAAATCAAATAAAGAAGAAAAAAGAATAGCAGATGAATATATTGATAGTATGACGGGATTATATGCAAAGATACTTGAGAAAAACAGTGTTTATAAAAGCTTTAAAGTTTTAAAAGATATTGCTGACCCAAAAGACTTCGTAAAAGATGTTATGTCTGAGAAAATAACGCAATCAATGACAAGCAGAAACTTACTAAATATAAAAGGCGTGATTATCGATGTTAACGAAGTTGTAAGTGATTTCAATAAATATGCTAAATCAACGGTAGAATCTGCTGGTATGTCCGAAATCAGCAAAAATATTCAGGATAAAGCGTTTAATAAAATCACAGAAAAGATAAACGATGTGCCAAAGAGTATTGGTGAATCTACAGCGGGTTTTCTTGTTGATATAAAGGAAAAACAGGAAGGTATAAGAAAAAATATTAAATATGGCGGATTATCACGTTATGGCGTGGTAAGAAAGACCAGTGAGTGCCTAGATAAAATAATAAACCAGATTGAGAAAATAGGGCCATTAACAGAGCAGTTTTTAAATAATCATCTGACGATAAAAAAATATGCGGAAAAGATAGGTAAAATAGTCTCCTCTGTGTGGGGGCTTTATGACAAAATAAAAGATGGTATAAGGATAGGCTTTGTTGAAGGTCCGGGCTTGCTGCTAAGAACGAATGATAAGTTTGAGGCTAACTTTAGTGATCATGCTATCATGAATCATAAAAAAGACCTGACATCTTCTATCAAGTCTCAGTTGAATCATTTTAAGAAAAACACAAAGCGTTTTGATTGGGATAACGATGACATTGCTAACGCGATAAGAAAGCCGCGTTAACGAATAAGTTTATCTTCAAGATAAATCATGGTTGATTCATGGTCCGTGTAAAGAGCAAATTCAGCTTCTGATTCATCATAATCTTCATGGCTCATTTGGTCTAAATACCAAGTGTTAGGTCCTGACGTTACAATACCATAGGTAGAAATATCAGAGAGTCTAATATTTTGTAAATCAAAGTTCTGATAGATATTGTTAATGATATCTTTATGATTATTATATTTGATCCATTCTCCTTCAGAAAAAGGCATCATTCTATATTTATCGGGGCCAAAACGGAAAAGCTCGTAACGAGTGATACCAGAGTGGCTGGTTTTAAGCTGATCGTTAAGGTAGCCAACGATTTTTTTATGCTCATCAGCTTCAACAAAAAGAGAACTCAGCTTAGCAATCTGCTCAATTTCTGGATAGATAACATCTGCCCGAATGACGCCATCAAAACCTTTACAGCGAGCAACGGGATGCGGGCATGGAATGTTAAATGATTCTTTATCTGACTTCGAGATGATTTGAGCAACAGCTTTCTCGTGATCAAGACGAGAAACAAAATCTCCACATGGATCCTGGATAAAATCGCGCTCTTTATAATCAAAACGGTAGTGTTGAATGGTCAATTCTTTCATGATATTCTCTTTTACGTATTAGATAACAGACCTTTATTATATCATTACTCGGATACAGGCTCAAGCATTATTCACGAAGAGAAAGGACTTACCAATCTCTTAATACTATTTCCATACTCCAGTATCTTATCAATATCCTCGCAGAAAGCAGGAACACCATACTCAGCGCTTCCAATATAATAATGATGAAACTCATAGATATTTTTATGCGTGCGCTCCATATTGATTTCAACGCGTTTTCGACGTTTAGTTTTGCGATGTAGACGGTTTACAGTAGAAACTTGTCCACTGGTGCCAACCTGAACAAAAATGTCTGCTTCACTTATAGCATCTTCTACACGGTAATAATCTTTCAAGTTGACGCTTTCCTCATACCAAACAATATCAGGTCGAACGCGATCAAACAAAGCCCCGCATTGCTGACAGCTATTAGAGATAGTCCAGGTGGTATTGTGTATGAACTTATGAGAACATGATAGGCATTTAAACGTATTATGTTTTCCATGAATATGAATAATGTTTTCAGAGCCAGCTCTTTCATGTAAGTTATCAATGTTTTGGGTAGCCACAAGCACATCATGATGAGTTTGAAGATTGGCAATAGCTTTATGGGCGTCATTAGGTGAGGCTGCGTTTATTTCAAGCCTGCGTTGGTTGTAGAAGTCATGAACCCGCGTAGGGTTTTCAATAAACCCTTTTAGCATGGCGACATCTTGAATACGATGTTTATCCCAAAGAGGCTCATGCGAACCTGCAGTTTTTCTGAAGGTGTTTAAACCTGATGGTGCGCTGATGCCAGCGCCTGTGAGGAAGACAATCTTAGCCATAGCTTATCCTTTTTTATTTGGTTTATCATAGCATAGAAAGCAGGCATTTCAAAATGTTTAAATCTAGTTGCATATTATAAACAGTAATGGTATTATGCGCACATAAACAACTCTAAAGGGATATGATATGGATCGCCTACGTCAGACGATTGATAAAACAGAAACTAATGAGATAGTGCTTTGCCTTGGCTGTGGTAATGAGAGTAGTAATAATAAAAACCAACTCAGTGGAGACACACTTATGAAAGAGTTAAACTTCCCGCCTAAAGTGGCGAAAAAGTTAAAAGAGAAATATCCTAAAGCATCGAGTCGTGATATTGAAGCCGCATTTTTAGGCGCAGTATCGTATTTTGTCCTCTGTAAAAAATACCGCAATAACAACATTCCTATGCCATCAGTAGTGGTTGATGACGTATGGCATGAGTTCATCCTTCATACCCGTGATTATGAAGCCTTCTGTAAAGAGTTCCTTGGTTTCTTCTTGCATCATGTTCCTAATGATGACGATCAAAAGATCGATGAAGAGACTGCAAAAGAACAAATGGTTTCTCTGTGGATTCTTGCCTGTCAGGAAGAAGGGTTTGATCCAGCCAGCCCGTTAGCGCGTCCTTCATTATTCTATGCTGACGTGTTATTTAAAGTGCGTAATGAGTCTTACCTTGAAGGTTTTTCTAAAGAAGTAAGAGACCGTATTGCTAATAAAGGTAAAGCTAAAAAAGAAGGGTTTATCGCAACTCTGAAGAAAAGCGTGGGCTTTACAGCAGCGGCTAAGATGAGTGATGCGGCAGCAAGTGCTGGTGGAAACTTTGACCTGACGACTCTGTTGATGACTGTGGATTATGACGTGCCAGTGAGCCATTCAAGTAGCTCCGGTGGGTCATCAAACCATAACAGTTCTTCGCGCAATGATGATCATCACAGCACCAGTCGTCATGATTGTGGCTCGTCCAGCCACCATAGCTGTAGCAGTAGTTCCACTCATAGTTGTGGTGGCGGAAGCAGTTGCAGTAGCTGTGGTGGTGGTGGTGATTAAAAATCACGCTAAACCTAAGATCAAGAAAAGCGGGAAACCGCTTTTTTTATTGCAAAAGATAAAGGTGTATTTTTATTAAGCGTTTTGCTACAATGGTTTTTTGATGAAAAGAGGTGAGTTATGCGAAAAATTGGTAAGCTTCACGCAGCCTGGATTTGGTTCTGGTATAACGATATGACGCGCATGTTCTTCGTCGTCATGCCTACGCATTATTTGATTGTCGTGCCTATTTTACTATGGTTAGGAATGGATGCTGAAAGTATTGGCGATATTTTGTGGCCTATCTATGGTTTGATTTTGACATGGGCATTCATTGATAATGACTACAGTAATTTAAGAAAGATTGGTCTAAATGAATACAGGAAAAAACTTAATGCAGTAAAAATGCAAAAGCCTGAGTGATCAGGCTTTTGATTTGAATGTTTTTTTGTATTTAAAAGTGGACATACGTGCTTCTTATTTTGATAAAAGAAGATTGATTTCTTTTTTATTTTTATTTCTTTGCTGTAAAAGTTTAAGATCAAGGCGATGAATGTCTGATATATTAATGCTTTTACTTTTAGAGATAATGTCTGAAATTTCAATTTTATCAGAAGCGCTAAACTCATCCTGTTGATTGATAAAGTTTGTAAGATGAAGTTTTTCAAGATTATTCAACTTTTTATCGAAAATGCGTTCTTTCTTTGTGAAATGCTCTTCCTTATAATCTTTATACTTAGGTTCTTTTTTGTCTTTTATTTTAATAAATAAAGGCACGAAGCTAAATAAAAAAGGTAAAAATATGCTTGAGAATATCAGAGTGGAAAATAAGACGTAAACAGGTAAAGGCATAGCGAAATACTTACATAGAAATGCGCTTGTCAAAGTGCCTACTGCGATTAAAGTAGTCATTATAAATGAGCTTAACAACATTATTGAATTAGGAGGATTAGATAAAATAGCTTCATTAATATTACTTGTGAGATAATAACCTTTCTTTTCTTTGTTAGAGCTTCTTTTATATTCAAAATACATTTCATCACCAATGTTCGCAGTTGGGCAAACATCTGTAGGGAAATATAAAGTAATGTCTTTGCCTTTGCTGTCAGTTAGACGATAATAGATATTGCCATTTTCGTAAAACTTATCATTTAATACGGCAACTTTTCGTGAAGTAAGTATCATAGATTTTCCTTATTTTAAGAGCAATTGCTCGACTTGTTTTTTAATTTTTAACTTATTACTGACATTCAGGATATCCAGGTATCCAATATCGCTAACATTCATTTTCTTTTGCTCGTCAATATATTCATAGATTTCAAGTTTCTCTGTGCTTGATAAACTATCAATGCCACGAACAAACATGGTAAGTTTTGTTTTTTCTTCCGCGTCCAGCGTTTTATTTAAAAGTATATCTTTTCTGCTGAAATTTGCCTTTTTATAAGGTAAAAAATATTTATCTCTTCTTTGGGATAATTTAACAAACTTCTCCAAATTTCTAAAGAAGCGTGTGAATAAAAAAGTACCGGGAATACATACGGACAATAGCAGGCCCAATTTAACTCCCCAAAGACCCAAATCCCCTACGTGCTGAATACCCAAGCCATGAAGGAGAAAAACAATACCATAAGAGAATAAAGAAACAGAGGCTGTCATAGAAATGATTGCTGCTGCCGTAAAAGCCACAAATTCTTTCCAAAAAAATAGATTGCCAGGATAAAGAAACTTGTTATTAAAAATGGTGGCTTCTTTTAAATCTGAACTCAAGAAAAGCCCTTTTTTAGTATCGGAAAAGGCATTGCGTTTATAAATAAAGAAAACCTCATCACCGATATTGGCTGTAGGGCAAACGTCTGTATCAAAAGAAATAGACTGCGTTTTCCCTTTTGAGTTTTCGACTGTATAGACGATAGCTCCGTTAAGGTTCTCTTTTTTTACGAGCTTTCCGTATTTTCTATTACTAAAAAACATTTTTGACCTTCTTAAGTGATTGTTGTAGTATCTGGAACAAGTTTAGAACATTCGTAGATATAAAATCAAATATTAAAGGAGCAGGTATGAGAAGCGCAGCAAAAGACATCATGGAGCTTTATCAAAGCAGTAATAAGGAGGAAATAGCAGAGTATTTTCCATTGCTCATGAATGAAAGGCTTAACTGTATTTTTCAGAAAAACATTGAGCCTAAAACAGAAGATTATCAGGAAGTGACTGATATGCTAAATGGGGTTCTTGAGTTAAATATTGAGGCAGGCCATGTTAAAGTATTATTAGATTTCTATCCTTATGTAAAAGCGAAAATAGCACATAATCCAGCTAATGATGAAATGATGAGGGATTTAATACTTGATGCTGTATCTGATTTTTTCTTGGGTTGCCCTTGGCCCGAATATGAAGAAAATATTAATATGGATAACTATCTCGATGCGCTTACTGTTCAGTTTAAAGGTTTTTCTACCGGATTTGAAATCATGTCTCAACTCATGGTAAGCCAACATCAAAATTATGATGCGCCGGAAATGACAGACAATCTTTCTTCAGACGATAACTGGATGCCTCAGCTTTCAGATAGGGAAGTGTCCTCAGCAATACACGATACTTATAGTGATGAAAAAGAAAAGACTTCCCGAAAATTTATTTCTGATATGGATGAGCATGTAAGAATGCTAATGACTAAAGAAAGAGAAAATTATGAAGGTGAAGAGTATGCAAAAATAACATTTAATAAAGAAACTTATGAAGGGATTAATCAAGATTATTTAGGCCTTTATGGTGAAGATATGCTACCTCCTGAAGAAATTGATCGCATACTTACAATTGATATTAAATCTGAAATAGCTCGTTTTGGTTTGAGTGATACTTGCGTAAGAGAAAACATGGCGGAAGAAGTCATGAGATTCTTTATAGGAAAATATTATGATGATCATGATAGAAATGAAGATATAAACTTAGAGTTAGACGATGTTATTGTAGCTTACGCTAAAGCTTTTAAACAAAAAAACAAAAAAGACTTGCAATCGTGATCGTTTTATCATACTATATATTCACTGAGTTAAGCGATTAACTTAATATTTGTTTGAAGCGTAGACGATAACGTCGAGTTTCTTACCGAGCTATCCAAGCCGATGGTATGTGAGCCTGGATAGGCAGACGAAAAGCTGCATATACATACCTTTGCGGTCCAGAAGGCAGATTGTGAAATTCATTTCATGAGAAGCCGATTGGTAAAGCAAAACGAGCCACCTTCGGGTGGCTTTTCTATTTGCATGATATGATCATCGCGATGAGTTTCTGTTATTATTTCTTGGTGGTTAAACATCAGGATTATTCTTATAAAATTAAGAAGGAAGTGTGGAGATTAGCTGTAGGTGTTTGCTTTGCTGCGTATTTTTGGCTATAGTGTTTCTAACATATTAATAACACTACAGGAGGTTTCTATGTTGAGATATGCGGTGATATTCTTAATCGTGGCGTTAATAGCAGGTGTGTTAGGCTTTGGTGGACTGGCGGGAGTCGCCACGGAAGCTGCGAAGATTGTATTCTTTGTAGGTTTGGTTCTCTTTGTAATCAGCCTATTCTTTGGAAGAGGTCGAAGAGGCCCTCCGTTATAGTCGGTATTGACAACCACCTTCGGGTGGTTTTTTATTGTGCTTGTGGTGGCTATAATTCGTGCTATAATTGACTAATACACACAGGAGGATAGTATGAATATCGATAGCATAACAAGTGATAATGTTAACGAGTATGACAAAAAGGGCAGCACGCCTTTGTTTTATGCTTCTGCAGATCAAGTAGAGCATTTAGTAAAGTTAGGAGCCGACGTTAACCATCAAAACTTTAAAGATGAAACTGCTTTATTTAAAGCTGATTTTAGTAAGTCTGAACAACTTATCAGAGCAGGCGCTGACGTTAATCTTTGTGATGAAAGCTATGCGACGGCAATCTTCTTCTCTGATCTTAAAACAACTCAACTTCTGATAGCGCATTGCGCTGATGTTAATCAGTCTGATTTTGAAGGTGATACGCCTTTATCTGTAGCAGCTTCTTATAAAGATACTGAGAAAAGTAAGCTACTTATCGAAAATGGCGCTTCTATTCATAATGTAAACATGAGTGGTTTCACAACATTGGAAACTATGACGCCAGAACTTAAAGAGTTTGCTTTAGAATATGAGAGAAAGCAAGCCTTAAAAGATAAGGACTTCCTTGAGAAAGAAACTGAGTTTTTAGTCGAAAATACACAAACTCATAGAATGTCGATTCCTAAATTTTAACCTTGCATAAGAAAGGCTCATTCGCTATAATAGCTTCCTATTCAATAATGGAGCAACCTGATGAGCCTTATTTCTAAGAACCTGAAGAACGTATTTCTGTGCGACCTGCTGACCCAAAAAGAAGACGGCAGCATTGGCATCAAATATGGCGCTAATAGCGGCGGTTATGAATCAAACGTTTACTTTGTTACGAAAGACGGTGGTGCGCTATCCATTCAAACTGTTATTGCTGAGCTTCGTTTTGTGGACTTCAGTGATGAGGATGACTCTCAATGGTTTATCACCGGATATGATGTGAACTACGAAGATCATGATCTTTATGATTCGCACACAGGTGAGCTTATTCCAGCGGCTTACGAAGAAGAAACTGAATAATTAACTGAAGCGCCTTCCGGCGCTTTATTTGTATAATTAAAGGTGTAGTGTTATGCTTAATAAGTTCAATCAGATCCCGATAGAGAATGATATGCGAGCGGTGCTTTCTTTAACGCGTAAAGTGTTAGCCAACTCAGAGAAGCCTGCGCATCAGGAAGTCAGCGAAGTTTTAGAAAATGCTTGTTCAGACTGGTTCGATAGAATGGAGTTTTTAGAAGAACAAAATAAAAAGTATATGGCATTACTTCAAAAAATAGAAAATAACTCAAAGGAAGGTCTTTTGCCTTACATGACGCCAGAAGATTATGAGGCGTTCTATAATAATCAATACTGAGATCGTTTATGACTGAAGAAGATAACGTTTTAATTAATAAAAGTGATAAATATTATACTGATTACCGACTCGTCAAAACTTGGTTTAATGACATTATGAGTGGTGATACTGGATCTGTCATTTTTGCTCCTGTGTATATTAGTAAAGAAACTAATCAGGTGTGCTGGTTCGCTACAAAACCGGGATATGATGGAAGTCATATTGTTGAGCAGCAGTTCCGGTTAGAATACGAACTTGATGGTTGTGTTGATGAGGTTGCGCAAATGCGAGCTTTGGTAGAAAGTCTTGAAAACGCGAAGATGCTTCCTCTTGTAGAGGCTAATGACTATCTAAAGGGTGGAAAACATCATGATCTCGCTTTACAGTGGTTTGAAGATAATAATATCAGTTCCGTTCCTGAAATAATCTATTGAGGTATTATGAAAAACACAAGAAAAGGTCGCTCAGGCCGTTCAGGTATTGGCGTAGAAGTAGAGTTAAACAGTGAAGCAATGGAAGAATACAGAAAAACCTATCGCCATGAAAACCGTGTTGTGAGAGGTAATGAAAACAGTAATGGTAAGGGTAGTATTTTTATCGGTCCTGTTGCGATAAATAACCAGACTGATGAGGTTTGTTTTGTTGATTGCCATCCTACACAAAACCCCGGCGCTTATCATGGCTTTGAGGTGTCTGTGCGAATCTGGTTGGGAGAAGGTAATGATGGAATATGGCCTCATGATGAAAGACTGGAAGAGACGCTGACCCAGCTAAAATCAGCGTTAGAAAAACCAGTAGTTGATGCTGCAGATTATGTTGAGGGCGGAAAATATCATGATAGAGCTGTAGAATATAATCGCATGATGGATGCTCAGTCGAACGTTCATTCCAAAAAAGAACCTAAAACTATTAAGTAATTATCTGGATGGGCGCAAAGATTTACTCTTAATCTCAGGATACTCATTGAGTCCGCGCTCATTAAAGATTGCTGGCCCCATGCCAACTTTATGCCAGAATTCTCCTGAGCCATCCTCTCCAAGAGCGACATTATAGTTCTCTTGAGGATGTTTGGCTTTTATCTCCTCGATCAAAGAAGTACCTAATCCTTTCTTTCTATGTTCTGGCTTTACATATACCTGAATATTAGAATAACCTGACATATCAAAAGGATTGTAGATCGCCACTGCGATTGCTTTATCCTGCTCATCCTTTCTAAGAAATACTTCTGTTCCTATGTCGTTTCCACTGATGAGATTTCCTCTAAGGACATGCATTAACCGTTTGAAAAGATCATAGCTTTCTGAAATATAAAGCCCTTCTCTTATTGCTATCTCGGCTCTATCAGCATCTTCGCTTTTGCATTTTCTGAGTGTTCTAATAGCTTTATCACTGTAAATCGTTTTCATTGTTATCCCTTCAAAAGAGTGTTAATGATTGAATTATAACACACTTAAAGTAAAATGCTATGGAAAGCTATTGCTTGTTATTGATCAGAGGAAAAGGTATAATGCCTCAATACATTACAAGAGGATTGTCTAAATGGGTCTCGATATTTACAAAATGAAGCCAGCAAATCATAAAACTGATTTTTCTCTGTCGAATGACGAAGATATGATTAATCGTTATCGAAAGCAGGTTTTCGAAGTTTTTAAATCTTTTATCGTAAAAGAACAGCAAGAGTTTATTTTGTGGGACAAAACTTTTGCCAATAAAAACCCGGATCTTTCTTTTGACGACTACGAGCTTAATATGATCTCTGGTCAAGAGTATACCTTTATTCACAAGGATAAAAGTAAGGATGAACTCATCATTAAAGAAAGCGAATTGGTTACAGAGATGCGCGAGGTGGAAGTAATCTATTTTGAAGACGAAGATTATCAGCGTAATAATATGGGCCGGGATTTCTATGATAAGTTTATCCAGCCTTGCTGGTATGTCTCAAATGACAGCGGCTTAAGCGAAGAAGAAAGTAATGACATTATCCTGTCGGCTGAAAAATTTAAAGAGTTTCAATCCTATGCTGAGTCGGCAGCAAGGGTTAAAGGATGGGATTTCGTGGAAGGTCAGCACATTATTTATCTTTCATATTAAGGAAGCGTTATGAATATATTATTGTGCTGCTATTACGGCTTTACAGGAACGATTAGGTTTGCAGATCTACACAAAGATTATGCAATCATGCCCGAAACACAAAAGCGTGTTTTTGAGTTAGATTTGAAAGAATCCCTCGAAAAGGCAGGTTTATTCATTAATAATATAAGTAATGACGGTTTTTCTTTTATATTGGGAACAAAGCTAAAAGAAGAAATAATGACAAGTAATGAGATAACGCCTTTAAATATCTCAGACTATCTATTCTTGTTGAATCAAGGGAAATCCAAGTCGGATGCGGATAAGATTTTCAAAGACGTTAATAATATCCTAATGGAAAAAGGCTGTTATTATTTTAATCCTCAGAAATATAATTACCTAACCTATTCATTAATCAAATAAAACACCTTCGGGTGTTTTTTAATGTTCGTAGGTTTGTACAATTCATAACATTTCAATACATAGCGATACATAATAGTCTGATAAATAAGGATTTTTTATTTGATTTTATAAAAACAAAGTTGTATTGTGTTTTTGTAAGAAACAATAAACCCTAACAAAAGGAAATCATCATGAAAAAAGTTATTATCGCTGTAGGTCTTTCTCTTGCTTCATTAATGTCAGTTTCAGCGTTTGCTGCTGACGCGGTTAAAACAGCGCCTGAGAAACCAGCCGTTGCTGCTAAGAAAGATGTCAAAGTTGCTGAGCATAAAGAAGTGAAAAAGCATCACAAGCATGTTAGAAAAGCAGAGCACAAAAAAGCAGAAGTTAAGGCTGACGCTAAAAAAGCAGTTTCTGATAAGAAGTAATCTATCAAAGTAGCAGAAGGTGAGGTTAATCCTCACCTTTTTTATTGCAGTCAATAAAGAAGTATCGTATAATGATAAACTACTGAATAACACTAAGGAAAACCCATGTTGAAAACCTATCTTTACAAGTATGCGCAGTATATTTTTATGATGCCTTATGTGATGGCATTACTGAGCGTGTTCTTTGTTGTGTCTGGCTGGATGCCGTTTTATTATCTGGCAATGTTCGTTATCTTCTTTGTTGCGGTCATTTACGTTATTGATTTTGTATCTTTCTTCGGAATGGTATTTAAAGGTCAGTTCCGTAGCTATATTGGAAGGATCCCTGTTAAAAGCGTAAGCTCTGTTGTTGCGAGCCTTTTGGTTGTATTGATGTTTTATTATAGCTATCCTTCTCTTGTGAGTATGTCCGGTGCTTTCGGTCATATCATGCTGGCGATTGTAAAGGCAGGTGTAGTGTTCACATTCCTTGTCAAAGCCTATAAGAAGTTCGTTTTTAAATATTAAGATTCATCGGGATTATAAAGCATATCGGCATTCAAAAAAACCGCTTCGGCGGTTTTCAACTAGAGGTTAGTTATGAATATTATTAAAGAAATTCCTTATCGTGGTGGAAAAGTAAAGTTTTTTGAATCTTTTTCTGGAACGGTGGTCGAAAATCAGAGAACGGTAAAAGAATACTCAAGTTCATTTTCTGGTGATACAGTTGCTGTTATTGATGGAAAGGAATATGCCGAACGAGGCCATTCAGTATCCTATACTGATGATGTGTCTACCGTGTTTGCTAAAGACGCTCAAGGTCTGGAAGAAAGTTTTAAGATCGTGAATGGCATTTCTTTCAGAGAAGGAAACAAACTGCGTAGCATCAGCATGATTGTTGAAAACAAGAGAGGCGAAGATTGTCGTCCAGTGCAAGATGCTATTATCGTCAACCAGACCTTAAATAGTTTTGAGGATTCTACATCAGCGCGTGAAATTCACTGGAAAGTAGGTGAGAAAGACACAAATAATGCTGCTGGTTGGTTGGCATTCTTTTGCTTCTTTGGCGGTCTTGTCTATTTCTTTATGACAGCAAGTAGCCCAACAGCGATGAATATGACACCTTTTGTTATCGCCATTGTTGCTTTTATGTGGCGTAAGAAGTTTGAGGCAAAAGTTGAATCAGATAAGAAAGCGCTAAAGGATGAAATTTATCGGTTTGGTGCAGAACTGGCTAAAAAGTAAAATTAAACTTGTGTCTTGGCAATAAAAGGTTTACTATAGGTTTACAGGATAAAGAAAGGGCTTTCAGCCTTTTCTTTTTTATTTATTGAAAGTAATGCGGGGTGTTTTATGAGAAGAGAAAAAGCGAAAGTGGTTGAGACGCCAGTTCCGGCTAAGCCCGTAGTGCGTCAACATCCGTCTAAAGCCTTGGCTAAAGCAATTGTAAAATGGATGGATGAATATAAAGGCGATGATATTGCGAAGAGTGATATGATCAAGCAAGGTATTTATCTGGCTTACAGTGATGTTTTTGATGACCTCCCGGTAGACTTCTTCCGCCGTAATGAGGTTAAGGCATTACAGTTGCCCAATAACAGCCTCAGTGCGATTATGGATGGCTTACGTGTTCCCGGTGTTAACCGTGTAGAATATCTCGCTCAGGTCTTTGAGAAGGTCTGGAGGCACAAAAAGAAGGTGCCAGAGAAGAAAGCGACAAATCATCGTCAAAACAAAACACGACAAGCACGTCATGCTTAAAGCAGAAGCCTCCGAAAGGGGGCTTTATTTTTTGACGCAGATGAAAAAAATAAGTAAAGTATAGGTTAATACAAACCTCGTAGGAAAATCTACGCAAAGGAGATACTATGTCATTAGAGAAAAGCTTGAAAGATACCATAAAGGAAAAAGAGTTAAAGATTGAAAGTGGTTTAGGTCTAGGGAAAATTCTACAAGGCGCAAGTCCCTTTCTGGCGTTTGTTAATCTTCCTATTGCTATTGCCGCAGGCGCTGCTGGGTTAACGGCTGACACTATCACAAAGAACAGGAATCTCAAATTAACGATGATGCCTGATGAATGGTTGGATCAGGTTGCTAAGTCTCCTTATGTTTCTCAGGAAGGGCTTGCCTTTCTTATGAGTAAAATGGGAGAAGGAAATACTGTGTCAGTCGCTGATGCGTTATCGTTTCTGGAAATAGAAGATGCTCATGAGAAATCGTTACATCAGTCTCAAAAACCGCGTATTGAAAATAAAACAGAAAATACAAAAAAGTTTGCTGGTGCGGAAGCCCTTAAGAAAAGAGCCAGGAAAATAAGTGAAGATGTAGTATTCAGTGAGCCACCTGTATTTAATAAGGTGGTTAAAACAGCAGTAGCGGTCGTTCCTAAAGCTGTAGGGCTATTATTTGAGATAAAAGGTAAGAAAAAGCTTAAATAACTGAGGAGAATCTGTGGAGATTACTTTTCAGTATAGAATATTCTCGGAAACTGTGTATATAATAGCCAGACCATATCATAGAGAAAGGAGGTTATCATGGACACATTAGGAAAGAGAATTATGGCTGAGTTATTAGAGAAGGACATTATAGATGTCTTTGTTTTTAATGACAGATATGTGATGGCACATATTAAATTTGAGAAATACCAGAGTGAATATTTCGAGCTGCTAAATGATTTATTGGTAAAAAACTGCTCTGAAAATCGCAACTCTTTTTTGGTAAAAAGAGAGATTTACGATGAGGCCCTGCAGTTGGTTAATCATTCAGAAGAAGCTTATGCGTAAATATTAAAATAGGTATTTATCAGTTTTAATATGGTTTTATTAACTTTAAGTCTGACTTAAGGTGGAAATATGAAAGGCATCACAAGAAAGGCTCTTTGCGCCCCACAGCTAAAGAGCTTTTTCTTTTTAATAAAAAGTGTTAAACCATAAAGGAGAGTATTATGTCTTATGTAAATCCAGTGAACTATTCAAATGTAGAAGATATTGATTTAAAGGCCTTATTAAAGGAAAAACAGTTAGTTGTTATAGATTTTTGGGCTGAGTGGTGTGGTCCTTGTAAAATGTATGCGCCTGTTTTTCAGGATGTCTCTGAAGATATGGCAGGCACGGATGTGGCTTTTGTGAAAGCCGATGTGGATAAACATCACGCACTGGCGGCTGAATATAATGTTCGTTCTATTCCGCATACGCTTATTTTTAAAAATGGCAAGGTGATAGACGCTATTATTGGCGCAGTAAGAACAGATGAGCTTTCCTCAAGAATAAGTAAACATATCTAAATGCCATGTAAAATATCGGATTATCCTAACTTAGCGGCATAAAGTATTTTTATTGTTTTCATTGTGTATCTGTTTTTGATTTTTACTGTCATGTTATTGTATTTTAAATAGCAACTTAAAACAAAGGAGAACACAATGAATAATAAAATTAAGATGTTGGCGGTATTGACGGGCTTACTTATTGCGGGTCAGGCAAGTGCAGCAGATATTACATCAGCACCTCAAAAAGATGGATCTACAAAGATTACAGTAGAAAGTAAAGACTGGAAAGGTAAAAACCTGTCAAAGACAGAATACACCATCTCTAAGGACAGCTCTTTTAATCAGGTTCCAACCCAATATAACGTTAAGGTATATAAGATTGAGGACAATGATAGTCTGGTGTCTAAATCAGGGGTTTATGATAACAACTCTTCTCTGCTAAAGGTTAAATCAGAGCCTAAAGCTGCAGCACAAACAGTCTCAACACATAAAGATCCTTTAGCAACAGTTTCGGTTGGCAATGAAACAACTTATGTAAAATCAGTGACAAGAAGAGCTGATTTTGATAAAGAGATCAGCAGCTTTACTGTTGTGCCGGGTATTGTAAAATCTGGTTTTGATTTTGCTGCGTTTCCCGTAGGCAAGGATATTTATAATGTCCATCTTTCTCAAGATGAGCTGTTAGGTATTCAAGATTTTAAAACTGGCGAAGATGCTATTGGCTTGCCAAATGTAAGTTCTTGGTCTGCCGCTAACGTGGTATATCTCCCTGAAGGTAAAACAGCGCGTTTTGATTCTCCCTCTTTTACAGTAGACGGTAAAAGTTATAAAAATGTCTATTTGATATCTGCTAAGAAATAAATTCAAACATTAGTAAAAGGCCCTCAAGGGCCTTTTTTATTAATCAAAATTTAACTTTATTAAAAGCAACCTGTGGTAAACAGTTCTTTATTATTTATAATTTCAAGAAATACTATTAAATTTTACTTATATTTATTACTTGATGCTTCAATTTTAATAAAGAAATTGTATATTAGCGAATATATTTTGGATTATTAAACTCGATGTTTTTTATTTTTATTCTTTCTAAATTTTTTAACATAATTCATATACGTTATAAGTGGTTGATTTTTGGTGAAATATAAAGTATTATTTTTTAACCAATATTATTTAATAAGGAATTTTATGAATAGCTATAATGATAATAAAGTTTATTTTAAAAACAAACATGATCTTTTTTGTTCTACTATTAAAGAAATTGATTTTAACGATTTCGATGACCAAAACTTATGTTCTTTTATTTGTAATGAATTAAATTTGTACAATAATGATTTCGAACATCATTTAAAATCTGTATATGAGTCTACTGACTTTGAGCCTGTAATTATAGTAAACGACAAAAATAATAATGTGTTTTTTACAATAGATATATCAACTATAAGTCTAATACAAGATAGTGTAAATATGTTTCTTTTTAAGTCATATTACAATTCATTAATAAGTGTTCCTATATGGGATTATATTTTAAATAAAATTTGTTCTGAATATTTATTTATTAGTCACTCAACATTTAAAGCAGCAAAAAATAAAAATATCGATGAAAATGTGAAATCATCTTCTACATTAATAAAAAATATAATTAATGATGAGAATTATAATGTTAATCCAGATATGGTTTTTTTATTTACAAATAACTATCTTAATTATGATATAAGAAGTTCCTACAGTCATTGTTTTTTTAGAAATAAAGAACATATAAAAGCAATCAGTCACCTATACCACTTAACAATGGTTAATAATTTAATATTGAATAATTATAATGGAGTTATACATGAGAAAAATTGATAGGTTTAGGAATTTTTTAGAAGAAAAATCAGAAATAAAGATTCAAATAATGTTAAAAAAATTACGAGGATACAAAGGAGTTATAGGGCTTAAATATTTTATTGATCGTATAGAAAATAACTCAAGTTATAAAAAAGCATGGAAGTCTTCTTTAAACAAAGATTTAATAAAAGTGATGGTTATGTATTTAAATATATATAATGGTAAGGATGTTTATTTATTACTATATTCATATTGTAATAATGATGAAAAGAAATTATTCTTAATTGAATCAATATTAACTTCAGAAGATAATATAGAAATAGCGCCTTATTTTAACGACATGAAGAATCATATAAAGTTATTAGATAAAGAAACATGTTCATCTAACAAAAAAGCTAAGTTGATAAACGAAGTAAATAATAAAAGAAGAAATCTAAGAAAAAACGATGACAGTGTTGTTTTTATTCCTCACTGTAGAAATGCTTTATATTCTAATAAAATATTTATGGATAACTTAGATCAGGTATTAGAAGACTATAAAAATCATCCTAAAAATTCGGAAGGTTTAATTTTAGCATTAGCTCATTTCTATGATTATTTTGATTCTCCATTAAATTTTGATGATGTGAAAAAAGAGTTCTTAGAAGTTCTTTCTGAAGATGATGCCAAAAATATCAATTTTGAAAAAGCAAAATCAGATATGAGTTATGGCGATAACTTTAGTCAAGAAATAAGTTTCAAACAGCAAATATCACATAGAGTTTTAATGTATAAGCTTGCTCAAAATATGATAGCTAAGGAAAAAATAGAAAAGATATTAGATTATAAAAACGATTTATCTATTTTTCCAGTTATGCATCAATGTATAATAAATAAAATATATAAAAAACTTAATTCTTATTTTATAACTGAAATGGAATTAATGTTATTTTCCGAGTGTATTTATGGATACCTTTGCGGGTTCCATAAGACTATATTTGGAATTATACCTGTTTTAGAAAATATCTATAAAAAAGTATACAATTTTAAAGACGATAAAAGTAATGAGTTTTTAATAACAGAAAATCCAGATTTATATAATAATGAAATGATAAGAAATATATTTCTAAAAAGCAGTCATTTGAAAAGTAACGAAGATAAAGCTATATATTTTTGCCTGAATATAAAAAATGATTTTTTTCATTATAGATTTGGAGATCACGAAATAATGGAGTATATGGCAGTATATGTATTTAATTTTGTTATAAAAGAATTTGTACTCGATAGTTGATTAAAAAAGGCCCTCACGGGCCTTTTTATTAATTAGGATATTCTCTGATCAACAAATCTTCAGGAATGTCCTCTAACTTGTCGCCCTTGAAGTTAGTTTTCATGGCTCCAATAGGATTACATCCAATCTGTTTCATGTGAAAAGCTACGCCTTTCTCTTTACAGAAATCTCTGATCTTCCTTGCCCAATCGACATCAAAAGGTCTTGCGTCATTTGGATCATATCCTATCTCTACGGATTCACCGCCAGCAATATACCAGTCCATTACAGGATATTTAGAGAAATCCACTTCTTCCAATAAAGGCTCGCAAGAAACAAACTTAACAGACGCTTTTGTTTCAGCTAAGTAAGGTAATCTTAATGCCGCTCTCTTATTGTCCTCAACAGAAACACCAATCCAGATAAAGTCAGGTAAGATTGCAATATTTCTTGCTTCACAATACTTATCAATCATCTCCTTCATTCTGGCTTCCCTCTTGGTTAATACCAAATATTTGTGCCAGTTGTAAGCCATCATCTTATCAAAGATTTTGAAGATCATCTCTTCAGAAACTTCTTTGTAGAATAAATCCGACATTGAGTTAACAAAGATGATGCTAGATTCTTTCCATCTTTTAGGTTCGTTAAATAACCTTTCTTTTGCTACATTCACTTTCCCCGTCCAAACAGGTTTGCCATTGGTAGCAATCGTGGTTAAACCTTTATATTTAGCCACACCTTTATTTTCGGCCTCATTTCCTACAAACATGGCATAGCAGTTCTTACAGGCAGGTGAGACTTTCTCACATCCGGCTAAGACGTTCCATGTTCTATTGGCCCAAGAGATATTTGTTTTTTTATCAAATGCTGACATTTTATTCACCTTTTCTATTTAAGTTTGTTGTTTATTTTAATGCAGAGTATAGAGAGGCGATCTGTAGACACAAAAAAGCCTCCCGAAGGAGGCTCTCTATAAGATAGACGTAGACCTTCCTTCTGAGTTAACAGCGATGAGAATGTTGTCGATGTAGGTTTACGTTAATGTTCATTTTTCTATCCTTATGTTTAAGAGTGTTCATATTAGCAAACACAGAAATAGAAAGCAATTGTTTTTTTCATCTGATTTAAATCAATGAGATTATAAAGTGGTTTCTTTTAATAGTCAGTTATGAGATAATCAACGTCTACATAAAAATGAAGAGAAACCAAATGGAAAATATTGACTACGAAAAGCTCCACAATGACATCAGAGCAGCGGCAGCTCATCAGCTTGAGCAAGAGGCGAATCATAAGCTGGAAATCGTTACGGATTGTCTCTCGCGTTATACGGGCATGTCTCTGGATAAGTTCTCAAAGTATATCATTCTGACGAATTTCTTTAGCTATATTGAGCTTTTCTCAAAACAATACAATGGTGCCATCTATGGTGAAGGCAAGATGATGCAGGCTTGTACTGCTGAAGGCGTTACCATTATCAATATTGGTATGGGTTCGCCTAACGCGGCTCTGGCAATGGATCTCCTGCTGGCTATTAATCCACAAGCTGTGCTGTTTCTTGGAAAATGCGGTGGCGTTAAAAGCACATCTCTTGGTGATTTTATTGTGCCTATTGGTGGTGTTCGTGGTACCAGTATCTGTTATGAATATGACATTCCTGAGAACGTTCCCTGCCTGCCTTACCTTGAAATGAATGTTCACATTGCTAACACGCTGAAGGAAAAGTCAGTCCCTTATAAAAACGGCACTATCTTTACTACCGCACGCCGTATTTGGGAACATAATGAGCGCTTTAAAGATAAACTGATTAAGTCAAAAGTGATTGGTGTGGATATGGAAACCGCTACGCTGTTTACGGTTGGTCATCATAATGGTATTCCTAATGCGGCTCTGCTTTTGGTAAGTGATTTACCTATGACTAAAGATGGAGTTAAAACTGAAAAGAGCGACATGCATATTACAACGAACTTTGTAAATATGCATATTAGTCTTGGCGTGGATATCATGAAAAATATTATTGCTGCTGGCGGCGTAAAAAAACACGAAGTCTTTTAAGAAAAAGGGAGCTTGCTCCCTTTTCTTTTATCTAAACCCAATCTTGCCCTTAGATTGGTTTGTATCAAAGGATACATCTTCAAGAATAATCGCTGAGTCATCTCTTTTGGCGCAGTTTTTTATTGCGTTCATCAATGTTTTCTTCATTTCTCTGATAGAGTCTGAAGGCTCACAAAGCTTGTCTAATACTGTATCCGCTAAGTTGCGATCAAATGAAGCACCCCATGTATTACTATTTAGAATAGAGGAGTAAATACGATTAGCTAACTGCTTACGCTCTTCAAAGTTCGGGTTGATGATTCTAAAGGTATCCAAACGAGAAAGAAGAGGTTCAGATATTGTAGAAAGATCGTTTGCGGTCGCAAGCCAAACCATTTTACTGACATCTATCTTTAGAGGAAAATACTCGTCTTTAAACTCTTTAGCTGTATGCTGCTCGAAAAGCTGCAGTAGAGAGTTCGCAGGCGGATAGTTGCTGGTATTAAGGGCTTTATCCAACTCGTCAAGAATAATCATATTATTAGCATGGGTAGAGTTTATCGTCTTATTGAAAATAAGTCCTGTTTTAGCATCTTTCCACTGAGCAGAAGCTCCTGTTAATAACCATGAAGCACTAATTGTTTCCATGTGAATAACTTCTCTTTTTATGCCAAAGAGTTCAGCCATTTCAGATAAAAAGAATGTTTTACCTATGCCGGGATCGCCTACTAATAAAGAAGGAGGAATGTAAAAATGATTATCTCCACGTTTATTTAGAATAGCATGGCCCTCGATATGATCAATAAAAGAAGCAAAGTTAGGAAATGCCTCTTTTAGATTGTCGATATTTCTAAATAAGAGATCATTATTATAAAGGTTTCTGGAGTTCCCTAAACGTTTAATCTTTTTATAGAGTGCAACAACACCTTTTGACTCATCCCCCAAATCTTCAATGTGCTGATTAAGCTCAGCCTCAGCGCTGGCGTCATATATGTTAAAAGTGCCACAACTATCTTCTGTTTTTACAGATGGAGAATCCGAATCATCTAACAGTGCCTGTAAAGCCTCTCCAAAGTCATCAGTATGATTTAATGTCTTTTCTTCGGTATCTGGAGATATTTTCATTTCTATGCTTTTCTTTTTTTCTCGTTGTTTAAGTAAATACTCCCCAAAAGTCATCTCTTTGAAGTCATCACCATCTTCTTCTTTGGCGAAGATTATTTGATTTTTAGGTAAAAAATTGAGGTGCGTGTCTTCATCATCTTCAAACTCTTCTTCTATAGAATTATCTTCAAATTCTCCGAAATCATCATCTGATTTACTTTCAGATGGATAGCTCTGCACCTTATTTAAATCCTCTAATATTATCTTCGAAACAGATTTAAGGGCAGAGTCAATATCATTATATTCTTCTTCTTCTTTTTCTTTTTCTTTTTCTATAGCCATGTCAGGATAAGCCTCTCTTTCGTTATTTTTTAATACTCGTTCATTTCTTTTTTCATTGGTAAAGAAACAAATATTAATGGGTGCAGCATTTTTATAAACATGATGTATTTCATTAATATCGTTAGTTTCATTTCCCTCATCTATTCTTATCTTATCGCTTGCTAAACGAGAAAAAGTGGGTCTATATGTTTTTATAAAATCAGAGCTAAGAGATCTATCTATGAAAAAATCATCAGGGGCTAAACAATAATCAGCAATAAGCTCATCAATATCAAATTCTTCTTGAAGATCGTAATATTTATGTGTTAAATAATACAATCTATTATTCCAATCCTCATTATTGATAAAATCCAATATTTTAAAAGCGAACTTTTTAAGTTGATGGTTTTTTATTTTTTTATGATTATGAAAAGCATCCTCGATTAAAAAAATCGGTGATTCATAAAGAAAAGAGCTGCTGAACCAAAAGGCGTTTTTCCATTTAGAAAGTATTATCAGAGTTAAAAAAACATAGTCATTTTTAAGTTTGTTTGAAATAATATCTTGTATTGTTTCAGGCTTGTGTCTCAAAAAGTAAAGGATCTCGCTAAACCTTGACGCTCTTTCTGAAATAGCCTTAAATGTTTTTGAGTCTAAATATTTTTCTATCCCTGTTAGACTCGAAATATCATTACTTGCTTCAACAACCCCTTTATCATCAAAGTTAAGATAGCGAAACAAGTCAATATTATTCAGAATATCAGCGGCTTGTTCTGCTGGCATATCGCTTACTATATAACCTTGCCTTGTATATAAAAATGATTTCATACCATAGTAAATATAGTACTCAATGAAGTTTTTAACAAATACTTGGTATATATCCTTATTCTTGTCTGATAATGAATCAGCCTTCTTTAAGAAAGAATAGCATTTTAGATAGTTAGAAAACAAAGACTGATACTGTTCGTCCTGGAATATTGTGAATATGTGAGGGTCTCTGAAGAAACTAAAATCAAGCTGACTCAGGAAAAATCTCGATTCTAAAGAGAAGCTGTCCGTTCCCAAACAAAATTCTACTGTTTTATCTAAGAAGTCAACATGCTCAATAAAGGAAAAATTTTCAGTAACGCTTTTATTTATATTAGACATTCCTGTTATATGATAAAAAGCAACATGGAAAATAGTCTCTGACTTATAAAAAATAGCAAGTTTTGTTTTAAAAATATCATAGAGATAATCGTAAGTTTCTGGAATATCTTTCATATTAAGCGCGCTAAATAAAGCCAAAGCTAAATCATCAACTTCTTCACTTATTTTATCGGCATTAGTAATGTAATCAATAAGCGCTTCCATTGACTTTAAAAGACACTCATCATCTTCAACCTTATCCAGAGTATCCATAATATCTTTACGGAATGTAAGGGCGTCAATGACAGCAAGATCTTGTTTTATCCTACTTTGATTATAAAAATCCAACACTTTATTAAAAAGGTCATGTTGGGCTTGTATTTTTTGAATAGAGTTGTCCATAGTCTCTCGTTTTACCTATAAATCTGCCCTTACGAGCAGAATCCTATTTTAGTTTGAATAGCAGCAGTGCTCTGATTGAAATCTTCAAGACGAAGCTCTGTGCGCCCATTCTTAGCGGCTTTACCACATGCGTTAAGCAAATCTGATTTCATGGTTCGAATGGAGCCTTCCATTTCACATATTTTATCAAGTACCGTCTGAGAAACCACTGGTGAGAACGCATGTCCCCATGATTTAGATGAAAGAAGATATTTATAAATATTGGAAGCTAAAATCTTTCTCTCATCTAACGTTGGCATTTTAATATTATAGACACTGAAGCGACTTAGCATCGGCGCAGAGATATTAGCAAGTTCGTTCGCTGTTGCAAACCACGTAAGCTTACTAATATCAAGTTTCAATGGGCAGAACTCATCTTTAAACTCTTTCGCGGTATGCTCCTCAAAAACCTGCAGTAATGTATTTTCTGGACTGTGGTTGCCTTTGGTGATTTTATCAATCTCATCAAGAATAATCGCATTATTAGCATACTCAGAATCAATGATGTTATTGAAAATGATACCCGCTTTTGCATCTTTCCATTGACCAGAAGCCCCTGTTAACATCCATCCACCAGAAAGCGACTCCATGTGAACCATTGTTTTGTGGACTTTCGCCTTTTCCAGCAATACCGACAGGAAGAAAGTTTTACCAATACCCGGAGGGCCAACCAAAAGCGTTGGTGGGATATGGAAAGCACCATCGCCAAGTTTATTTAACATGCAAGCCCCCTCAACAGAGTCAATAAAATCCGTCATATTAGGAAAATCAAGACGCAAGTCATCTAAGTTGTCCAGGAATGAATCAACACGATGCATTTTTCTCAAGTTTGTTTTTTCTACAATCTTAGGCAAAAGCGCATGACCTTCAATACTTTTAAGATCATCCATGTCAAATACCTTCATTAAATGAGGATTACTTTCCTCACGTGCTTTGGCAATAGCGATATTCTCTGGCGTTTGTGTCTCAGCAAATATTTGAGCAGGATGTTCTTCCGGCTTTGTTGCATTTTTATCAGGATTAAATAAGCGAGACATAATCTCACTGATCTGAGTAAATGCTTCAGGCGGTATCGAGTTTGCTAATGAGACCGTATCATTACGATTAAACTCAGCCATCTCCTCAAACAATATCACATAATTGCTGTTGTTTTCGATATCATATTTTTTAAGAATCGTTCTTGATAAGGCGACGAAATCAATAGACATATACATTCCATCCCTTACGATTTTAAATAGACGTTCTGATTCAGTAAGTGTCTCTATAAGATAAGAAACAGAAAACCTGAAAATCTGATCGTCATACGTATTAACCATAATAAGCAGTTCATAATAACGATTAAGCATATCAAACTCATTTGAAACATCTCTGAACTTGATAAATGTGTCCACAAGCGTGTCGCCTAAAAACCCAAGATCATAAGCCTCATCCAGAAGCTCTCTAAAAGCAACCTCATCCATGTGAACGCCTTTCATAAAGAAATGGTTAACGTGGTTTGATAGATCCTTTTTCTGTGCTAAATACTCTTTCTCGTAAAAAGGCATTAATTCATCCATATTAATCGTTTCACTAACATGTTCATCTGCTGTATTTTGATTCTCAAACTCATTCATACTAAGCGCCTCTTTTTTATAATATGTGGTTAGCATAATACTAACTCATCAAAGAAGACGTATGCAAGTAAAAAAGGCGCTAAACCGAAGTTTGAACGCCTTTTGATTAAATAAAGAACAATGAAAATTAAATAGTGTTTTCGACACTTTGATAATAGGAAAAGTTAATAAAACATGCTCCTACACCAATGAGGAAAAAAGCGATAGCTTGAGAGCTTTCTATGGCTAAGCTATACGTCAATCCTATGGCTGAAAACAACGCAATACAACACATGAAAAGAAACACTTTAGTAAGTTCAACCTGCATAGTCATTCCTCATTATTATTGAGAGTTCAAGTGTAGCACATACGTAGATAAGATTCTACCAATGTATTTTTTGATTTGTTATGACGCAATCATATACAATAAAAACACTAAGTCGGAGAAAATGATGGGAAAAATACAAGAATATCTGGGCCTTTCAAGTCCAAGGCTAATGAAAAAAGATAATGGTGAAGAGAAGCCTAAATTGAGTGTGGCTGAATACTACCCTCCTGAGCTGCCAATAGTTGAAAAGGATAATGTTGTGATAAAAGAGTTTGCTGTGGATTTCTATGTAAGCACGTGGACAAAAATATCTGCCAATAGTCTCATCTATAATAAGGTCGAGTTTAATGATGATAACGATGATGATAACGAGGTTTTGGAAATCTTTGATTTTAATGATAGCCATCCTGATTTTAAGTTAAAGCCATTAATGGTGAGAAAAGTTATTATCAGTGATGATGCTCAGTTGGGGTTCTCTGAGAAAATAAAAAATGATTGGCTCAACATTTATTTTAATATGGAAACCAATGAAATATGTTTGCTTAAGCTGAATGATAATAACGTGGTAAGTAGCATGATTATCATAGATCTTTGTGGTTTGTCTAAACTTTCATATATTCAGCAAAGATTCGATATCTTTGATGTATGTTTTGTTAAAATAGTAAAACATTTTACGGATATTGAACTCATTCCAGTGTCTAAAAAAATGGATATAATTGAGCGGATCTTAGAGGGGATTGGAATACAAAACTATTATGAATTTTAAAAGAGGTGTATAAAATGAATGGTATTCAAAAGTTCTTAGGATTATCCAGTTTTAAAAAGAAAGAAGCTATACAAATCGGCTTTAATGAGGAAACTGCACATCAGAAGGAAAATGCCTTAGTTATATGTAAAGATGAAGAGAAAGAGGAATGTCTTATGATTGATGACGTAGATCCACGAAAAAAAGATATCCCTTTAAGACTTATGAGAACGGAATATGCTTATCTAACAAGCAATCAGTTCACTTGTTTTCATTATGCAAATGGGAACTTTACATACCAAGAGAAAAGGAATAATATTGCATGGTCTAAGTTACCTTTTGAAAAAATAAAGATAAAAGACACTTCTGAAGTAAAAGATGTTTTGCTTAAGGAGTCAAATAACTCACTTTGCTATTTCAGGTTCATTAAAGATGAGAATACACATGAAGTTATTATTTTGTTTTATGGTGAAGACAAGTTTGATAAAAGTAAAATAAGTTGTGGTACTGTTGTAAGAATGGATTTAAAAACTTTTGATATAGGTCGTGTAAAAGAAGGAAAGGGAGGGCTGGAGGATGTTTTTTATTACGTCATAAAAAACATGATAGGCGGCTACATTACTGCTTCTATTGATGAGCAAATAAATATCTTTAAAGAACTTTATGTGTTCTTAGGCCTAAAAACTGAATATGAAATATAAGAGGATGTATGTATAGAATAAGATTGGTGAATAAGATAGATAATACTGTTCTCTACTATGTAGAACCAGTTTCTACAGGTCGTTCAAGTGCTGTTTTCTATGAGCAGTCAAGAATGAAAAAAGTTAGTAAAGAAGAAGCAACCGTTTTCGATAATCTTGAATACTGTAAAATGATTGCTGATGTAGCGGTTGACACACTTAGCGCTAAAAACAAGAAAAAGTTTTATGCCGAGGTGATAGATGATTAACCTAAAACATTCATTATTTGCTCTGCTTGTAGTGGGAATGATGTCTGGTTGTGCCAGCTCGGAAAGAATGCGAAGCGGCTATAATGATGATAGTATCGATAAATACAGTATAGATTGCTCAGGTGGCTTACTAACGATGGAAGCGTGTAAGCGTGAGGCGGAAAGCTTATGTGGTGCGATAGGCTATACCGAGCTTAGTAAGTCTAATCTTGAGCATAGCGCACGTCTTACAAGAACCATGACTATCCAGTGTGGTAAGAAGCTGGAAAAAGAAACCTATTGACCTATTTTAATAATAGGTCCAAATATTCTTGAATTGTTAGGAATCTTTTGATAACCTATTATTAGGAAGGACGGTCTATGTCCTTCAGGCCTCTTTCTAACTTGATAGAGGCTGTATTCCTTTCGTTTTTATCAAGTGTCTTATCAGTGAGGTTGAACTCACCAAGTTTGTTATTGTCTTTGTTTTTCAAGTATTAGTTAGTTTTATCAAGATGAATCCCGTATGAGTTTAGATAATCATATACACATAAGTCGTCTTGGTCATAGACGACAATTTTCATAAAATACTGAGGAGCTTATTATGTTGATGAAAACAGCAATTTTTAAAAAGGAAGAAATGGAAGTTTCCGTGTTTGGCGTATTCCCATTTGAATCTAGTGAAAGCGATATTCTTAATGTGTTTACTCAAAATGAAAAGGTCTTACAGATATTATTCGATGGATTAAGCTACGACCTAAGAATTAACAACGTTAGTGTTGTATCAAGCTTATTTCCAGAAATGCTCGAAGATTTTGACCCTGCAGAAAGGGTGCTCCACTAAAAATACAGGACGCTCAGGCGTCCTTTTTTACGTCTATACTACAGTAATCTTTGGTCATCGGATGATTAAGAATGATCTTAAATGAAAATATTTATGAATAAAATGATTTTAATTACGCATAACTAGACGTTTAAAAGTTGATCTTAACCTAAATCTACAGTATCATTTCCAACGTAAACTATTTTATAAACAACAAAGGAAAAGGTATATACGATGCAAGGCTCATCTTCTAATCATGTGGAAAAGTTTGAGAACTCCCGTAAGAAAGCACGTCGCGATGGCGAGTTTAAAAAAGATAAACGCTCCAATAAAGACAACAAGCCTAAGCGTGGGCATAGAGAGGAAGATGATTATCTAGAAGATAACAGACGATAAATAAAAACTATTTAAAACAGGCTTTGGCCTGTTTTTTGCTTTTATAAACATACATCACGTTATTAAGATTATTCTGTTGTGGCTCTCCACAAGAGATGTATAATAGTAATATAAGCCAATTAATCCTACGGAGAAAGGTTATGGTGAGTTTGTATGCAGCAATAAAAGCAAGAAAATACAGTTATGTGTTAGAATATATTAAGTCTCATAATTTTAAAGGGTTTTACTTTACTGAAGGAGCTTACATCCCCTTCCTTTTACTCACCTATAACCATATTGATGCTCTACATCATATTTTAAGCCAGAAAACCCTGGATGTTAACTATAAAGGCATCTATGGTTTGTCTCTTCTTTATTACGCAACACGACATGCTTCCTGCTCTGTTATAGACCATTTGTTTGATAATGGTGCAGATATTCAGGTGAGAAATGATAACGGCTTAACAGTTATATCTGAGGCTATAATCAGCAAAGACTATGATATCGTCTTCTACCTTATAGCGAAAGGCTACAGGATTCAGAGTGTTGATGTCGAACTGATAATTAGCGGGGAACATGAGTTGCTCTATCCTCTTATAGATGATGCTTTACTTAAGCCTAATTACTATTTTGAAGCGGCATATCGAAACAATATTGCTTTCCTTACTTCTTTTTTAAAACGCGATCTTAGCGCTTTGCTGGCTAAAAATGAAAAAGGTGTACGTTTAGTGAACTATATGGAAACACATAGCCCGGAAGCCTATGTTGAAATAACGGCTCTGTTATGGAATATGTATACTTACACAGCAAAAATAGGACAAATCACAAAAAAAGTGGCATAGAGCCATGCTGTAGTATACTATTAGTATAAGACTTTAAAACGAGGCAAATGTCTCGTTTTTTTATTTACAGCAAACGGGGTGTGTTATGAGTATGTTAAAAGCTTTTCAGGTTCAGAATGAAGATAACGATGTGGCGATTGTTTTTTGTGAAGATTTAAAAAGTGCAAGACAAAAAGGTGCAACTGTATTGTATTGTGATCAAGAAGATGTAACGTGTAGAAGGCTGATAAAGTTTGATATCTATTCGGATAAAGGTATTGTGCCTATTTGTGAGCGGCTGAAAAGCGGCTGGGAGATAGAGAGCAGCTTTTGGGGTCAAAGGGTAGATGAGACTTATTTAGACGAGCACGACCAATCTGTGGATGATTTGGTATTCTCTCCAGATGGAATACAGTTCTTTGTGTCTATGGAAGAATGTCAGGCTTATGCTGTTGATATAAATGAGCGCAACGATAAGTTTGAGGCTTTCAAGCAGAGAATGCTCAAATCGTATCCTATGCTATCCTTTAAGAACTTCACGGGTGGTTATCCCTATATTACTTTTACGGCTGAGTTCTCCTTTCCGGGAATGAAAAATGGTGCAACCATCCGCTGGGAAAGCGACTCAGATAAAGATGAGCAAATCTATGTGGCGTATGGTGATACAGAAGCGTGGAATGCCTTTCAAGAATCTCATAAAGTAGCGCAATAAAAAATAAGACCTCTCAGGAGGTCTTTTTATTTAACTCGAAGGTTTTCGATCTCTTTGGTGATTTTCATAATATCCTTATAGCTAATCACCTTTTTATCTTTTATCTTATCCTGAAGCAATAACTTATCGGTGGCGGAAATATCAAGTTTATTAAGGTCGGCAATAAACCTATCGGTATTGATTGATTTTTTCCTTGATAAAAAGTTTCGTCGGCAATACTGCTCAAGGCTTACTTCGCTTTCATAACCATCAAAGATATCAGGATTGAATGATCGCCTAAACGTATTCTTCATTGTTAAGTAGTTCATCCATTGGGTTCCGCTGAGAAGCACGCCACATAAAGCTAAAATAAAAGTCAGATTAAGAGCGCCTAATAAACTTGTAGGGTTGCCAGAGCTATAGCTAAGCACAGTGAAAAAGGCAGAGATGCCTGCACCGTATTTAATCCACCTTAAGACCGACTCATACCCTTTCAAATAACGCTTATTGAAGAAAGAAAGCGGTACCGTTTTTTGTTGAGCAACAGGATGAATCTTATCGCCGTCATAGAAAGCAATAATTTCATTAGATTCAGACGTGCTATATCCTAACACTGTTTTGTTATCCTTCCATGAGGAAAGTTTGTCTAAAGACATAGCTTTGTCGAACTTGCTTTCTTTTACTCTGATATTGGCTATGCTTGAGAACTTAAAAACTTCTCCGGTGTTATTGTTGCTATAAGTATGTAGATGCTCAATATTAAAACTGATTGTTTTACTTTTACTGTCATGAAATACATCTATGATTCTACCTAGTCTGATATCCATATTACCCTCTTACAAGATTTTCAATTTTTCGCTTATTCTCGCGATGATAATTGCTTTCGAGATTAGCAATAAATTTATATGAAAGCTTATCCTGAGAGGCAATAAAATGTTTATATTCCTCTTTCATTATTGGTGATAAGTCTGAATGATTAATTGCTGCGTATACCCTTTCTCTTTGCATCTCAGTAATACTTGATGTTCGCCTAAGATCATCCAATGAATCTATCCATTGGCTATCTGATATGTTTTCATTCTCTTTCAAAAGAGTCTGTGAGAATACTTTTTTAAAGATGCCTTTCAGAGCGTTTCGCTCATCTCTGTAAAAGAAAAACTCAGCACCAGCCATTCCATAAAAACACAGCACTATAGGATTAAAGATGGCAGTTAAAAAGTTAGATACTGTAGCCAAGTGAGAATACTCAGGGATACAAGCGGTAGTAATAAAAGATACTATAGCCAGTCCGATACAAGAAATTAACTTCTTGTTAAGAGAAAGAAGGTTTCTTATACGATAATTGTCAGGGCTTTTCTCTATCTCGTAGGTATTATACCTGGTGCGAATAAGATAGCGTTTAATAACGGTGGTAGCTGGCGTTGTATCGATAATAACAAAATTACCAGTAAGGGCTTTTTTTATTGTTTTGGCTTGAGACTGAACAGCAGGGCCAAAGTTTATCTCCACAAACTCATTTGTGCTAATGTTAAACAGATTAGCATAAAGCTCACCTTCGTTGGTGAACATGCTGGCTTTAAAACCTGTATAGATTATGGGATTCATAGTGGCACCTTATGAGAAAATAGAGATATGTGGATTATACGATAAATCAATGTGTATTTCCATTATTAAATTAAAGCGTTTGCACTCTATTGTGGTAATCTGGTATACTCCGAGCATATAACTTCTAAGGAGAATAAAATGAATATTACAGTGGTAGACATTAATAAAGGCTTTATCGAGACATTTGAAAGAGTGCTAAACTCAGACTTTCCTCATTTGAGTAATAGTGTAGAAACAGTGATTGGTTCCTTTAGTGAAGTAGAGGATGCTGAGGCGGTTGTGAGTCCGGGAAACAGCTTTGGTTTTATGACAGGCGGGATTGATAAAGCCTTCAGAGATTACTTTGGTGAAGACGTGGAGCATAGAACTAAACAAGCTATCTGCGATGAGTGTCTTGGCGAACTCAATGTAGGATCGGCTATTATGATTGAGACGGATAATAGTGTATACCCTTTCCTTGTTTATGCTCCAACAATGCGTGTCCCAAGTGTTATTAAGGGAACTGATAGTGTCTACAGGGCAGTTTGGGCAGCATTAAAAGAAGTGTTTAATCATAATCATCAGCCTCATGCTGTTCTACAAATAGAGCATTTAGTCATTCCCGGAATGGGAACAGGGGCAGGGAAAATGCCATTTGAAAAAGCTGCTGGTCAGATGCTTCTTGCTATTGATAACTTTATGAACCCTCAGCGTTCAGATAAATGGTTTGAGGCGCATAAGCGCAATGACCGTTTGAAACCTTACATTTAAGGAAATACTATGTCGATTAAGCAACTTCAAAAAGAGATTCACAAAAATAATATAGAGGCAGGCTGGTGGGAACCGCAAGAGCCAACCAAAGCGCGAAAAATGGCCTCTACTATTGCTCTTATGCATCTTGAGTTATCAAATGCTCTTGAAAAAGTCAGGAAAGGTGGCGATGTAGATTTTATGGAAGTTTTTGAAAAAATGGATCTGTGTATCAATAAAGACGCATGTGATGAGCATTTGATTAAGCTTGCTCTTATGCATAGTGAGATATCAGAAGCGACTGAATATCATTTATCAGGAGAGAATGATAGTCATCTTACTGACAGGAAAGGTGAGGAAGTAGAGTTATGTGATGCAGTTATACGTATTGCCGACTATGCGGAAAGCAAAGGTTATGATTTGGAATCAGGTATTGCTGAAAAGCGTGAGTATAATAAGAAGCGACAGGATCACAGTAAAGAATCTAGAAGTAAAAAATCAGGTAAGCAGTTTTAGTCATCTTATAAGATCAGTATAAGTATACCCTTCCAATATAAAAGAGCCTCGCGGCTCTTTTTGTTTAGTAAATGAACGAAAATAAAAGAAAGTAAAAATAAATTGTGATAACGATCATAAAAGGCGTTGTGCTTTATGGTTTTTAACATTTTACGTGGTATTTTTAAATAAATAAGGAGGTGTTTAATATGTTAAATGATTGGTTAAAAAGGGAAAATATTCAGATAGTGGATAGCTGTTCTGATTGGAAAGAGTCTATAAAGAAAGTGGGGGAGCCTTTAATCGTTTCAGGGATTATAGAATCGCGCTATATTCAGGCGATATATGACATGCATGAAAAGGTGGGGCCTTACTATGTATTAGCGCCGGGCATTGCGATGCCGCACTCACGTCCAGAGGATGGGGCGAATGAGGTAGGGCTTTCTCTACTGTTAGTCAGGAAGGGTGTTGAGTTTTATTCTGATGGAAATGATCCCGTTAAGCTGATTGTAATGTTAGCGGCAAAGGATAGTGAGAGTCATATTGAGGCGATATCTGCTTTATCTGAGTTATTAGGAGAGGATAGCGATGTTGAAGCTATTATGAGTTGTGAAACGGTTGATGAAATAAAATCGATTATTGATAAATACTGAGAGGTGTAAAATGAAAATATTAGCGATTTGTGGTCATGGTTTGGGTTCGAGCTTTATGCTTGAGATGAATATCAAGAAAGTGCTTAAGGTGATAGGTGTTGAGGCTGAAGTTGAGCACGCAGACTTGTCCTCAGCGATGCCTGATGCTGCGGATCTTTTTGTTATTGGGCGAGATTTGGCTTCCAGTGTAAATGTATCTGATGATAAAAAAGTTATTCTTAATAGTATCATTGATAAAAAAGAGCTGGAAGAAAAACTGAGAGCTTACTTTAACAAGTAAGTATAAAGACAACCTTTGAGAGTAGTAGAGGTGTGATATGCAAGGATTACTGAACTTTTTAGTTGATATACTGAAAGTCCCGGCGATACTGGTTGGGTTGATTGCGTTAGTTGGCTTATTGGCGCAAAAGAAGGCGTTTCCCGATGTGGTGAAAGGAACGATTAAAACCGTATTAGGCTTTATTGTATTGGGTGGAGGTGCCGCTTTACTGCTGACATCTCTTGAGCCGCTTGGGGGTATTTTTAAAGAAGCTTTCCATGTTCAAGGGATTATTCCAAATAATGAGGCGATAGTATCATTATCTTTAAAAGAGTATGGTGAGGCAACAGCTTATATTATGGCTTTTGGTATGGTAGCTAATATTTTGGTAGCTCGTTTTACCAGGCTAAAGTTTATTTTCCTTACGGGACATCACACTTTCTACATGGCTTGTATGGTGGCAATAATCTTAAGCGTAGCAGGGTTTAGTGGATTATCATTAATCTTCACAGGCTCGCTTACGATGGGGTTGATTATGGCTATCTTCCCGGCTATTGCTCACCGATATATGAAGAAGATTACAGGTGATGACAGTGTAGGTTTTGGACATTTTGGAACAGTAGGTTATGTTTTATCGGGCTGGATTGGCGGATTGGTAGGTAAAGGTTCAAAATCAACTGAAGAAATGAATCTTCCTAAAAATCTAGGATTCCTGAGAGATAGCTCCATATCAATATCGCTGACGATGATGATTATTTATACTATCCTTTGTCTTTGTGCGGGACCTGAGTATATTCAGTCAACGTATAGTGCGGGTCAGAACTATATTGTTTACTCAATCATAATGGGTATTACCTTTGCGGGTGGAGTGTTTATAATCCTGCAGGGAGTAAGATTGATACTGGCGGAGATCGTTCCGGCATTTACAGGGTTCTCAGAAAAGCTGGTTCCAAATGCTAAGCCTGCGCTTGATTGCCCGATAGTGTATCCTTATGCGCCTAATGCGGTATTAATAGGTTTCTTATTTAGCTTCTTAGGTGGGCTGGTGGGGCTGTTCTTCTTAGGTCAGATGGGGTGGGCATTAATATTGCCGGGCGTAGTTCCTCATTTCTTTACCGGAGCAACAGCAGGAGTGTTTGGAAACGCCACGGGCGGAAGACGCGGCGCGATGGTCGGAGCATTTGCTAACGGGTTATTGATTACGTTCTTACCTGTAGCATTACTGCCAGTGCTAGGTGCGCTTGGTTTTGCGAATACTACGTTCTCTGATGCGGACTTTGGTGTGGTCGGTATCTTACTTGGTAATATGGCACAGTATATGTCAAAAGAGGTTATTATGGCATCTATAGTCGGCGTGTTTTTACTGTTGGTCGGATATAACTACTTCGGTCCCAAAAAGAAAGAAGTGGTTGAAGAATAAGACAGGGGCGAAAGCCCCTTTTTCGTTAAAAAGTTGTAGTATTTGAAAGTGGTTTTAGCTATAATGTCTTCAAATAATCCACTATAGAGAAGAACCTTAAATGAAACATTACACGATTAAAGAATATCTGAAGCGCTATAGCCAAACAACAGAGCAAAAGAAAATGGATGCTTATATTTTGTCTTTGGCGAAAGGTGCGGATGTTGCGGAAATGATTGAGTTCAAAGAACCTGATTTTCTGGCAGGTGCTTTCTCAGGTAAGTTCGGTTTACTGACGATTAAGAATCACTTGGGTGGTAAAGGGAAAGAGCTTAAAGCGCAGGCAGAAAACTTAGCCTCTTATGTGAGTTATTCAGAAGGTGTTTACTCATTTGATAAGCTGATTAAGCCAAAAGATATGAATAGTGTCTTCCTTACTGGTCGTTATGATAAAAAAACGGGTAAACCTTTACCAAAAGAAGCAAATGGTGAGAATGTTTATCGATTTTTTGTGGAGTGTCTTGATGAAAGAACATCAACGCTTGCTCATCCTTATCTTGAAAAGACAGAGCTTGGTCGTTCTGATGTAAGAAATAGTGATGTGCTCAGAGGCGTTTTGGATGCTTTGAAAAGCAATAAGGTTGAGGATGTTGTTTTTGCTATTGAGCAAACATTGCTGACAATGGATAATAAAACTAAAGGTTTCTTCGATTATGAAACGGATGCTTATCCGACGTATGAAAAACCTTACAAGGTTTATGTTGCAGGAAATGATGATAGCTCATGGTCAATGTGTTATGCAACAATGGAAGAGGCGAGATCTGTAAGAGCGGCGATTTTGGCAGCGCCGACACAAGAGACGATTGATAAACACCTTGTCTTTACCAACTAAGTAAACGTGTAAGATATTAAAAGTCCGCCTTCGAGCGGGCTTTTTTATTTGGTTTTATAAATAGCATGTAAAGGATAAAAAATTGTTAAAAAATATGGATTATTCTTAAGTGATGTGTTACAGTGTATGTAGAAATAAAACCATACTTAACAAAGGAGTCAGCTATGTCTGAGCATAAAAGAACAACATTAAACACGATTTTTAAGCATGGTAGTAAAGAAGACATCAAGAAAGCGATTATGGAAGAGACCGCGATTAATAAGAATGCGGGTTTGGCGAGTAAGGGGCTTTTCTTGCTTACTGTGGTGGTGGATTCTCTTGTTCATCTGAGAGAGAAGAATAAGTTTGACTTAAATATTGATAGTTATAATGACCATTTAAGTCTTGAGAAAGTGATTGCGCTTACCCATCACAATACATTGCCGCTTGAGGATGTGTTTAAGGTTAAAAACTATCTTGATCATATTCCAAGCTTTGATAAAGCAAAGAGTTTTTTTGATCAGAGGGATGTTGTTCGTGATCATCATGAGCGCGTAAGAGAAAGTGTGAAGCTTGTCTTAAGTTAAAGAAAAAGGGCCTTATGGCTCTTTTTTTATTATTTGATCTGTATCGCAGTACGGATATACTAATAGAGTAATGAATAACTTTAACGACAAAACGGATTAAATCATGAATAAGTCTCAATATCAAAGCTATGAAAATAAGAACATGGTGAAACAGCATATTCACATTGAAAAAGATTTCACCTCAGATTTTGAAGGAACACTTTTACACGGATGTATCTCTGACGATGGTGATATGTTTCACCTGTATGTTAAAGATGGGTTGCTTCATCTTTTGACGTATTATTACCGTTCTGGTCAGAATAATATCGTTGAGCATATAAAATCGATTAAAATGGATGCTGTATCTTTAGTTGAAGGGAAAAGAGTTTACCCGGAAGCATCTTCATGGGATTTTACTTTGCTGTTGGCTGAAAAAGGTGTGCAGATCTGTTTTGGTTCATACAACGAAAAAGCAGAGTCATTAAAAGAAGGAACGTTTTACAGTTCAGCCTTGATTGCTTAACCTATCAAATATCTCTTCTGTTTTATCTTATAGAGTTGATAGCCTCTAGGATTATCAACTCTATACCTACCAAATTTAGTAGTGTCTCCAAAATCATAATCTAAATAAATAGAAAAATATAAAATTTAAATTTGTAATTGCCACTTTAGTTATTATATAAAGCTTTATTGTTTGAAAGTTCGCCGTTTTATATTTTTTCGTATTGTAAATTTTGGGTAAATTTGGTAAATATAAAGTAACTAACAAATAGGGACATTAAGATGAAACGTGATAAAGGTTTTTCATTGTTAGAATTGATTCTTGTTTTAGGTATTGGTGCTAGTGTTTCATTTTTAAAATTTCAGGATATGGTCCAACAACAGGAAGGGTTTCTTGCTGTTGCGGCAGGTCAACAAATAAAACAGCTTGGCGATGCGGTTAATGCGTATATTAATATACGTTATGACAAGCTCGCTGTCCTTACTGCGGCTGCAGGAACGGGAAATGATCCGGGTCCTCGCACATGCTCAGCGGTATCCTCTACATGTACAATAACACCCCAAACATTAATCAATGAAGGATTACTTGCACCTAACTATGTTGCGAGGAACTCATTTGGTTCGGATTATGCTATCCAGTTAAAAAGAAATGGAACAGCGCCTAACTATCTGATAGATGGTGTGGTGTTAACGAATAACTCTTGGGTAGTTGGGCCTAACGTGCGTTATGACTTGCTGGGTAAAGCTATGCAGGTGGCGGGTATAGACAGCGGCATGAGTAAGATGACGACGCAGATAGATGGTTATAATGGAAGTTGGAGTTATCCATCCTCAACCTTTGCGGGAATTAATAAGTTAGGTATTTTGGGCTACAGAGTGGGATATAGCTCAGCGATGTATGCTGTTTATCTTCGTCGCGACGGAACGTTGCCGATGACAGGTGATTTAAACTTAGGTGGAAATAGCGTAAGTAATATCAGAAACGTGGTAGCGGCAGGGACAGGAACGTTTGGGGGTAATCTTACATCGGGTGGAAACATCACAGCAAACGGTATGGTTACATCAGGTGGTCAGATCAGTGCGAGAAATGGCTATGGTGATGAAATATTGTTTGGTGGTGATGATGCTGGAAATGATTATGAGATAAAGCTGATGTCAGATAAGCCTCTTTCTATTCAGTCGCCTAACCAAACGGCGAACTCAACGATTTTTAGCGTAGAGGGTAATGCTAAGGTTAAAGGTAAATTTGCTACAAACGGTTTTGATCCTAATGATGTGCCTGCGGGAATGTCAGGTTTAAGGACAAGGGATATTCTGGCAAGTGGAACAATAGGAATACCTAAGCTTGGAGCTGCGGCTAACTCAGGAGATTATGCTTTTTCTATTGGCGCTTATGGTGCTTTATATGCTCAGCGTTCAATAACAACGGGCGGTTGGATATGGGGGGCTAATCAGGTTGGCGATCAGATAGGTATAGGTGGAGATGCTTCGGGGGATTATGAGATAAAATTAAATACGCCTGATAAGTATTTAACTATCTGGTGGCCTAGTTATTATTTACAGCCAGAAAAGTATCGTGATAAGACAATTTTGGCTATAAATGGTCAGACCGAGATAGATGGTAATATGATAATGAAGGGAAATATTGTATCATCAGGAAATATTGATACTCCGGGTGTTATTACGGCAAGTTATTTCAAGCCAGGTGCAACAGTTTATGAGGGATATGCGTGTTCTAATAATGGGCTTATCGCTAAGACGAGTGCTGGGACGCCGTTGTTTTGCGTGAATGGGATGTGGAAAAGCAGCATGATGAATATCAGTGGTGGAGCGTGTTATTGGGCAGCCCCCTCAAATGCGCTCGATCCAAATGCGACAGGGTATAAAACAGCAACTTGTAAAGCAGGTCATATTGCGACAGGCATAAGAACTGCCCCAGTATCATCTTCAACCGATAAGGTATATGCTGAAGTGCAGTGTTGCCCTTACTAAGAAACATGAATAAAAAGCTTTTCTTTATGATATCATAATCTAAAGTGAGAAAGAAGGAAAATGTGGTTGTTCGTTAAAATAAATAGTATTTTAAACGTTTATTACTACTATTTTAATGATATGGGCATATTGTTTTACAGTCAGAAACTTACGAACATTATTATATTTTGATTAATAAAATCAGCAGCTTAAATTAATAGGTTTTTCTAGCGTAACTAAGATGATCTATAGGTTTAAACAGTTGGGAAAGTAGAATGACGTGTGGTAATATTATTTTGTCAGTTAAACATGGGGATGACGAAATGATAAGTGTGGCACAGTCGCAGATGCGTAAAGCGGTAAATACTAACAAGTCTGCATTTTGGCAAGCGAGTTCTAAGACGTTTAATAACTTTCAGGATTCTGGTCTTTTTCAGGCACGTAAAAAATAATAGGATAGCGGATTTTGGACCAGAGATCCCTTTTCTAACCATTTAAGCAGAAACCAAAAGAGACCATCAATGGTCTCTTTTGGTTTTTCTTTTTATCGATAAAGCGTTGTAAAACGACTTCCATGAAAACGATGAATCTGTTTTCATGATTTAGATTGTGATGCAATCAATATAAGAGTTTTTAGAAATGGTATGAAAAGAATCATACTCCGAAGAGTATGATTTTAGATGATAATGATGCTTTCTTTTCCGGTTTTAGGATCGCGGATAATAATCTCACAGCCTTGCTGTTGAGCAATAACAAGACGATGATAGATAGAGTAGGATCTGCCTGTAACTTCTTTGAAAGAAGAACACTCAGTATTTTCTTTGAGGAAGTTGAGTTTGTCTTCTGAATCAGGGGAGATATCAATTTGCAATCGCTTAGCTTTCTTTTCAGTGCTCATCAAAGTATTCCTTCTTTTAAAATAGTGAAGCTATTATAATATAAATGATGTATTAAAAACAAGCATTAATATGCTATATATTATCATATTAATAAATAATGACAGTATGAGCAATATATTATCATTATGAGAGCTTGAGATAAAATAGGATTGCTCTTTATTCTTTATGAGATGTGAGCTTAATAACCAACACAAAGTTGTTGCTTTTGTGAGCAGGGTGTGATGAACTATAGTTATGGACTGGCGTAAAAGGAAGAAAGTTAATATTCTATAGTTGAGGTGGTTATGCGCACAAAAGAGACTGTTGTTCGTCAATCTGAAAAGGTGTTAAGTAAAAATCCGGGCGTGTGTTCTTCTGAGGTTGAAAAGCTGGTAGGTATTTTATCCAGAGGACCGTTTGACATGAGGCATGGTGATTGGAAGCCTTATGGTGCGAATGAGGCACAAAACAAGGTTATTAATGACATGTATAATGAAGGTCTGACTATTGCTGAGTTCAGGCGTGCGGTATTATCTTTATCGGAATAAAAGGCTTGCTCTGCATAGAGGTTGTCGGTATACTGATGAGCTTAAGCTAAGTTGAATATATAAAGAGGAAGCAATGAGCACATTTGCGGTTAGCATTTTACCTATTAACAAACTTGAGAAGCATCCTAATGCCGACACATTGGGTCTTGCCTACATTGATGACTACGTGTGTATTGTCGGCTTAAACACCTTTAAAGCAGGCGATCTGGTGGCTTATATTCCAGAGGGTGCTGTGGTGCCGGATGATGTGGCGGCTAAGTTGGGGCTTGCGGGTAAGATTGGGAATCGTTTGAAAGCGATTAAGCTGCGTGGCATTGTGAGTCAGGGGATTGTCTATCCGGTGAAGGATAATACGCTGGAGTTGCCTAACGGTGAGACAGTAGGTGTCTTTGAAGGTCAGGATGTGGCTGAAGTGCTGGGTATTACAAAATACGTTCCTGAGATTCCGGCGAGTTTGAGTGGAGAAGTGTTTGCGTCTGATCCGCGTTATACGGTGCGTTTTGACATTGAAAACATCAAGCGTCACCCCTCTGTAATTGAGCAGGGTGAAGAAGTTGTATTCACCGAGAAGATTCATGGAACCTTTACTCAGGTTGTATTCTTGCCAAAAGCCTTTGTTGAGAAAGAGGGCTTGGATTATCAGGATGCGTGGTCTAATGAGCATGGCTTGGTGATGGTTGGGTCTAAGTCTCTGTCTGGTGATGGCTTGATGTTCAAGATGAACGATGCGAATGAGCGAAATGTGTATGTGCGTGTGGTAAAAGACAATGACATGCTTAATATGTTCACGGAACAGTTTGGAGACAGGGCTGAGCCTGTTATCATGTTAGGTGAAACATTTGGTGCTGACGTTCAGGATTTGAAATACGGTTATAATCATCGTGGTCAGAGTGGTTTCCGTGCGTTTGCGATTTATGAGGGAACCCGTAGTCGTTTCCGTGTGATGAACAGTGATGATTTGGATGTAGTATTGTCTAAAATGAATATTACGCGTGTTCCTGTACTGTATCGTGGCCCTTTCTCTAAAGAAGTGATGCTGCAGTATACAGAGGGGAAAGAGACGGTATCGGGTAAAGAGATGCATATCCGTGAGGGTATTGTGATTATCCCACGTAAAGAACGCTATGATCAGCTATTGGGACGTGTTATCCTGAAAAGCGTCAGCAATGAGTATTTGCTGAGAACGGGTAAAGCAACAGAGTTCCAGTAATAACGTAAGTGATAAATAAAAAGCCTTCTAAGAAGGCTTTTTTTATGTCTGAAATAAGCAGAGAAAGGTTGGGCGTTTAGTCAATATTAAGCAGCTTAGCGATTTTCTTCTTTTGACGGTTAAAAAGAAGGTTTCTCATTTTAGGTTTTGAAACAAAGAGGAAAGGGTTTTCAGGCGCAATAGAAATGTGACTATTTTCACCATAGAGGCGCATTTGTATTTCTTCGAATATCTCATTTGGCACAAGGTATGTCTTTTCTTCATCTGCGTAGAAATAGCTTAGAAGTTTGTCCGAAAATGGGGCATATTCCTTTTCGCCATAGAGACGGCTGTAGTGTTTAATAATATGGTTGTAATAAAGGCTATTGAGCAAGCCAAAGTTGATGGCATGGACATTGATGCCGACCAGTCCAGAGAGATGTTCAGGAGCATAGGGGATATCCTCAAAATGAACATCTTCCGGCGTGATGATTATTTTATGTTGACGCAAGAGATCAAGATCTTTATGGATATGCTGCTCTATTTTTAAAGCGACATCCTCTTCAGAGATACAATACTCAGTGTCAATTTTAAAGGAAAGTGAATAGCTCATGATTATTTCTCGTAGTGGGCATGAAAACGTTTTAAATCTTCTTCTGAAAGATCTGAACCTCTCCAGTCAAGAATGCCAAGATCTGAATCAATATTCCACTGTGATTGAGAGCTGCGCTTAAAGTAATCAGTTGGTCTTTTAAAGCTGGCTTCAAACATCTCGCGTTCAGTCATCGTCTATTCCTCATTAATAGTGTTGTGGTTATTGTATACGAAAGTGAGGAAAACAATCAAAAATAAATAAATCCAACGTTATAACATAACATTAGGAAAAGAAAAAGAACAAAGGTTAGTTGTCAGGTTTAGGTTGGTGGTTTATAATGGAGATATTAACACTAAAGGAGAATACTATGAGTAGAATGATGGTTATTGGTATCAGGCATGACAAGCTTGACGAAGCAGAAGGTTTAAAGATGGATGATATTCGTTTGACGGAGACGGATTATGCAAGACCTGTTCTTGAGAAGGCAGGCTTGATTGTTTCAGGTCATCATCATTCACATGACAGTGATAACATTGTTTTGAATAAGGATGGGGTGAGATATCTTAACTCTGCGGATCATGAGACATTCAGGGAGCAAACTAAGGAAGCGGCTGCGGGTCCTGTGGGTGGTGCATCAGGTTTGGATATCGTAATGAATCAGATTTTCAAGGGTAAAGATTTTGAGCATAAAGATGAGCCTCGTCCTAATATTGAAAGCCCAAGAATTACTTTATTTGCCTTTAATACAGACAACACGCGTGATTTAAGAAAAGATGTTTTTAAGGATATGGTTGCGTTTATTAAAGCGAATCCAGAGCCGGATACATTAATGGAAGGCAACTACATGGTTGAGAGTGGTTTCCAGATTGGGCCTAAGTCTCCCATCAAGGCGCTGGGAACGTTGAATGAGAACACGATGGCTATGATTAATCTTGATCGTGGTATGTATGGTGTGATTGCGTTGCCTTCAAAAGATGTGGATTTGACGAGTAATATGCTTGAGAGAGAGTTAGGTGAGGCGTTAGGTGTTTCTGAGAAACCTAAAAGAAAACTGAAGCATTCTTAAGTTGTAGTGAAATAAAAAGGCCGCGTTGCGGTCTTTTTTGTTTTTATGCGTATGCGATCAAATGATTGGAAATTGTATGAATATTATGCTACGATTCCCTTATTATAATGGGGGTTTTTTATGGTTGAGAAAAACGAGCATAATATTCTTCTTAGGTATACATCACAATATTTTATGATCAAGAAGAGTCGATTTGACGTATTGAAAGAGATTTACGTTTCTCAGTCGGATGTGTTTGATGAAGAAATCCGTAAATGGAGTGAGGCTTATATTGATTTAGTGGAGAGAATCCGTCAGGAAAATAATGTAGATATACCAGAGAGGGTGAAGGCTTTATTTTTTGAGGTTTCTGAGTTTGCGACAAATGAAAATGAAGCGATGCTGAAAGAACTTATTTCTGCGAGTAATCTACGTTCATTGAATGAAAACGTGGAGCTTTATCAGACGGGTTCGAGAGAGATATTGTATTCTTTATCTTACTTTATGAACTTGTTTAATCGAGGAACTTCTACTGGTACGACACAGAACAATGTGGTATTCTTGTTTCCACGAAATAACAAGAGATGAGGATTATGGAAAATATTGATTTAGTAGGTAAGCAACAGGTTATCAAAGAATATGGTCATTACTTTGACGGCACTGGCATTATTGTTGAGCGTTTTGGCGACCCTGAGATGCGAAGTGAAACAGTGGCGCTTGCTGGTCATTTTGTCAAGGCGTTTGAGCTGTTAGATGCTCAATATAAGAGTGTAGAAGATCAGATAAATGATTTAACCTCTTCTACGATTAAGGCGTTAGCGAGTCGTGGACTGGTGAAAGAACTTCAGGAAAAGCAGGCGTATTTTTCGAGAAAACTTTACGATTTGAAAGAGCAGGTTAACGTATTATATCAGCCGAATACTGATTATCATGTTCCTTTGAATCGTTTATTTAAGAGCGGTTTTGTTTATGCATTCAGTTTTGAGAAAAATACGTTTCGTCCTTTGATTAGTGTTGTGAATATAGACCGAGTAGTGATTCAACCCTGTGGTGCGGATCAATTAATTCCAAGCTATTGTGTTGAGATTGATGGGGTTCGGGGTGTTGTGCGGCATGAAGCTGATGGATTTATCTTTGATGTTCAGGGTGATGAAGATCATGGTATTTATGTGTTTGGAGATAGGGAAACTGCTGAGGGCAGGCTAAAAGAAGAAATGCAGTCAAGAATGGCTTTGTTGGCTGAGGAGAGGGAGTATTTTTATGTGCAAGAAGAACATGAGTCCGGCGCAAGCGAAGGCGGAGCAGCATAAAAGGTATAATGAGATAGCGATTGCTGTGGCGAGAGGTCTATTAGGTTATAAGCCAGCGGTTAGATCCAAATACAGTAAGTCAGCCTCGTTAAAATTTAAGCATGATGTTGAGTTTAAATAGGAGGTCAGCCTCCTATTTTTTTAATAAAAGAGGTTGTGCTATGATGAGCAATGAAGGTAATGTTGATGGTTATGAGATGCTGAGCAAGGCGCAGATTATAGAGGAATATGGGCATTGCTTTATTGGTGATTATTACAAGGTTAAAGAATACTTTGGAAAAACACCTTTTACGATTGAGCCTAATAAGTTTAACCTTGATAAGTTAATAGAGGCGAGCCGCAATAAAAATATTAATTTTTATCAGGCTAAAAAAGAGGAGCTTGAGGTTTATCTTAAAGAAAATGCGTCCTCTTTTTTTTGGAGACTCTTTAATAAGATATTGCTAAAGAGCATTAAAAGCATGATAGCTGATTATGATCAAAACATTGCGAATGTTATAAGGTATCAACCTGAAGTTTATTTTTTAGATGATAAGGCGTATGTTGTGTCAAAGGATAGGCTTCATGATGGTGATAAGGTTTATATTGTAGATTTCTTTCAGAGGCCTTTCGATCCGATATTTGAGGTTTTTGAAGTGCAGGATACGGATCTGAGCGTGGTTAAAGATAGCGTGGTGTTTCATTATTTTTTAACACCGGAAAAAGAAGGGCGAAAATGGCTTGTTAAAAATAATAGTCAGACAGGCGAACTTGAGTCTGATTTTGGGGATAGGTTTATTTTCAGTAATATAGAAGATGCTAAAGCATTTATTGTTAGTAATATTGAAAGTAAATATGGTCTTTTAAAAGTAGCCGAGTCGGAGTTGATGAGCAGGATAAAATATTTTGAAAAAAACGAAAATAAAGCTTGTACCTGATTTTCATTTTTGCTATAGTATTTCTATAGCAACGGGCACGTAGTTTAACGTGGTAAAACATCGAAGCTGTAGAAATATTTTGGGCGAACACCGGTCAAAGCTCGATAGAGAGGCTAAGCAGGTTGCAAACTGTATCAACTTCTCGATAAGTATGGAAACAGATTAGATAAGGGGGGTTCGAGTCCTTCCGTGTCCACCACAATAGAAGCAGGCATAGCCTGCTTTTTTCATTTGGAGAACATCATGTTTGATTACCTGACAAAACAAGATATTTTAAAAGAGTATGGTCATTCTTTTTCTATGGATCAGGGAAAGAAAAAAGTATTTGAGCAGTTTGGAGATCCTTACATTAGTTCTATTTTAGGCTCGAACGAAAATGAAGGCGAAACGGTAGAAGAAATTATGAAAAAGCAAAACGCTGCAGGCAAAGCGTCTTTGCTTCATGATAGAAAGAACTTTGAAGATAAGATTGATGCTATCAATAAAGCAAGTGGATTCACTCGATTTCTTTGCTGTATAAAGTTGGCGCTATTAAAAAGAGCTATTAAGCATATTGAAAAAAGCATGACTGATTTTCCGATTGACGAAGAAAATATAGAAATTGTATTGTTAAAAGAGAAAACGTATAGCGTTCCAGCAGAGCGATTTTTAAAAGGTGATAAGGTATATATTGTTAGACTTGAGCATGGAAAATATGTGATTGAGAGTCATCATATTGAGCGCGTCAGAATAATGTCATTAGGAGAAAACAGTTTGCGGCTGATTTATTTCTTTACTGATAAAACAGGTTCGCGAGAGAAGCACATTGAGTATCACAATCAACACGGGCGTTTAATAACAAATACTGGTCAGGATGGCATTTTTAGAGATGAAAGTTTGGCAATAGAGTATGTAAAAGAAGTTTTGTTAAAAAAGATTGATATATTGAAGGCTGACTTATTGAATATTGAATGTTGTTAAATCTGAGAGGTTTATATGTTTGATTATCTGACAAAGCAAGATATTTTAAAAGAGTACGGTCATTCGTTTTATGGCGTATATAAGTTTCAGACATGTAATGTGTTTGAGAAGTTTGGTGATGCTGAGCCACTTAATCCGAGAGACATTGAAGATGCTGAAGCTGCTCTGGACATGAGTATTAAGGATGGCATTGATATTAAAGAGCAAATGATAGCACGTTATCAAGCTGGACATGATATCTATAAGCAGGCGTGGTTTGCGCGTCCTTTTCTTTTCATGTTTATGAAGAGTGCAAGGCTGAGTATTGAGATGTATAGAAGTCAGATAGAGGAAATTAAGAAAACAGCGAAGGTGGTTTATCTTAAGGATATATCTTATCGTATTCCTAAAGTGCGTTTTCACAGTGGAGATACAGTATTTATTGGCACTATCAAGGGAGATGCTGTAAAAATAGCAGAGGCGAATATAACGCATACGCTTATTGAAGAATCTGAAGGCAAGTTGTCATTGATTTACAGGCTGGAACATCAAACTGAGGAAGGTATATCTCGCTTTACGTATGATGTAAAAAACAAGCGTTTTGAGACAGGCGCTGGTCAGAGTTTTGTTAGTCATTCGAGAGATGAGGTGTTTAATGCTCTTGAGGGTGTGATTGATAAAAAAATAAAAAGACTTCAACAAGAAATAGCTAAAGTAAAATAGCAGAGGCCCGTAAACTGATGTTTGCGGGCTTTTTTGTTGTGCATGATACGGATAGATGTTATGATAGAGAAAACAACGAAAAGGAATCACAATGAAATATATTTTCTTAGATATTGATGGTGTATTGAACTGTGGGAAAAGCGCAAGAGGCTATCTTGCCCATCCAGAGACAAAAGTAAACTATCGTTTTTTAGATCGCGGAAATTGGGTTGAGGTTGAGTTATTAGAAAGGTTGAAAGGCTTAGTTAAAGATGAAAATGCCCACATTGTAGGTGTATCAAGCTGGTTTGGTTGTTTGGCTGATAATGAGGAAGAGCGTAAGGCTGGATTATCAAGCCTGCAGGATATTGCGGATGTGTTGCAGCTTCCTGTCTATGGTATTTCTCATTCGACTGGCGGCGGTGTGAGCCGTGGCAGGGGTGTGCTGAGTTGGTTGAGAGAGCAGGGGTATCAGGAAGGTGTGGATAGTTTTGTGGTCTTAGATGATGGTGGAGAGAGATATTATGCTTATCCAACGATTGCGGTTGATGGATGGATTGGTTTAAGTGATCAAGATATTTTAAATGCTAAGGAAATACTGAGTAATCCTCTAAGTCTTGATGAATGTGAAGTTCTTCAGAAAGGTTATAAAGACCGTCAATATTAATGAGAGGTTTGTATGAGTGTTAAAAATGAGGCAGGTTTAAAAGTTATTGAGTGTATTTTTCTGGATTATTTTAATGAAGTGTCTAAAACAGAATCTGAAATAAAGTGCTCCTCGCTTAGTAAAAATAAGCAGAAGAAATTACTTGAAAAGCTGAGTGATAATAATAAGTTTGCGACTCAACTTTATCATAAAGTGGAGAAGTGGTTTAAAGGAGAGAATGTTTCTCTTTTTCAAAAAGAAATTTCTTTTATTTATTACATTCTATCTGTAGTGAATGGGAAAATCGCGGAAGCTCGAAACGTTTTTACAGTTCATGATGACCAGGCTTTTGAGATTTGGTTTAAAGAACTAACTAGTAAAATTAACAGGAATGATAAGGTATTAAATTCGTTTATTGAAAATGTTAATGTTAAATAAAAGGATGTGCTGTGATATTTTGTATAAAGAGTTGATTAAATGACAAAGCAAGCTTTTTAAATTTGACAATAAAGTAAGAAAATAATACTATCTGATTGTCAAATATGCGTGAAGCGACTTCACTTAAAAAATCTGTTTTACTCTTACTTTATCTCTCCCCGACTTAATGGTCGTATATCTATTCATCCTTTAAAATAACCTTTATTTAGGAAATAAATATCATGATTAACATTATTAATTCAACAACATTATTTGACGGCAATATTGTTTTTTCTTCTTATGAAAAAGATAAACGCATTATGAAAGGTAATGAGCATTTTTTTAGTGCTATTGAAATTCATGCAGGGTGGAGTGATGAACTGCTGAAAGATATCCCCTCTGATGATAAGACAGCGTGGATAAAAGTTGAGCCATTAAAAACAACTCTTTTTAAACATGGGCCAGAAGAAATAAAAGATATTGCTGAAGAAAAAAATCGTTTAGCTTTACAAAACTCAAAAAGCAGAATGATTCTCTTTTTACGTGAGGATACGGCCTTAAGGTTAGATACTCTTTTATGTAAAATTATGCCGAAGATATCTCTATGTGAATATGACTATCTTGAGCAAAGAGAGGCGGCCTTGCTTATTTACCAGTATAAATCTGATTGTTCCACAATAACCTTTTCAGACAAATTCTTTGAACTTGGTTTAACATGCGTTTTAGCGAAACCGGGAACCGGGAAATACGGCTTTATTAATCAAATGAATGAGAATATGCTGCTTTCTATGGATAAGGCTCGTATCTATCACACCAGTATAGGCGATGTATTAGATAAAGACGCTAGAGACCATATAAACCCATTTGATATACTGATAGGTTCAGATAAGCCGTCATTAAGTGAGAAAAAGATTATAAAAACAACACTACGGGGCCTGTTAAAAGCTGAAGACAGTGCAAAAGTTAATATGCTATTAGAGTATATTATCAAGACAGTTTATAAAGAGAATCGATATTATCAAAAAGGACAAGCTCCTAAAGTAGATGATGCTTTAACGCAATGTGAGGTAAGAGCTACATTATTAACATGGAATAGCATCAGGGATATTTTTTTAGAACATAATCTTACTGACTTAGCGCTATATGCTCATAGACAGGCAATGCCTTTATTAAGTGATGTTTTGAAATGTCTTATTCATAAAGCGACATTAGAGAGAGCAATAAAGGATGGCTATACGGTTTTATTAAAGGATTTGATTAATAAAATTAGTGAAGTTGTTGAGATTTATCCAGAGCTTAATCAAGCCACAAAAGTAGAATCACGAAACATTATCGAAATAAAACTTCCTGCCAACTTTAGTAATGCTGATAAATTTCAATATATGGTTAGTATAGGTCATGCATGCAAAGAAGTTATGATGCCAGATATAGCTGCTGAAACATCCATTAAAAAGAATGTGATAAAGCACTATATTAGTAAAACTATTGTGGAAAACGCTTCTGTAAATAAAAGGATTTTAGCGGATGAAATTCACCGTTTGGACGATAACTTGCGTAATGATGTCTTTTTTCTGGCGGATTTGTGTAGAGAATATTGTGAGTTTGTAATAGTTTCTCAGATGCTTTCAGATTTTAATAAAATAAGTAAAGATGCTCAGACTATTTATTTATTGGGTAGTAATTATAGTCCCAAGGATATAAGCTCTCTCATGCCGATTTTTGGTGTTGATGAAAATGTAATTAGCTTATTAAAAAGTGGCGGAGTAAAAAGCTTTTACTATAACAGCAGAGGCAATATAGTGTGCGATTATCTGGCAATATTTAAAGATAGCCATAGGACTAAATGTATACCTTTATCAAGCGAAACAAGCCCCTTACTTTATTGGTCGCACGCAGCTTCGGATGTAGAAAGAAAGCTTTTTAAAAAAGTTAATGTTTTATTTGATAGCAGAAGAAGCAGGCAGATTTTATCCGCACGTTATCCAAAAGGCTTAAATAATCATAAAATTCCTGATAGGAAAATAAAAAGAATCTTTCATGATATTGTTGAAAATATGATGGACTAACCTAAAGGAGGCTTACGCCTCCTTTTTCTTTTTAAGCAATACATTAATTATTGTGATGTGTCTCGCAGATCCCTTCTTAAAATTCGTCTTTTACTTTTCAAAAATGATAGAAATGTTATCAATAGATAAGCAAGCGAAAGTAAAGGAAAGTGCAAATAACTTAATTAGGGGGTAATATGTCGATTATATCAACGAAATACATTTTAGAGAAGGCACAGAAAGAGGGTTATGCTGTTCCGGCGTTTAACATTCACAATCTTGAGACGCTGCAGGTGGTTGTTGAGGTTGCTGCTGAGATGAAATCACCAGTAATACTGGCGGGGACACCAGGAACGTATTCCTACGGAGGAACGGATAATATTGTTGCGATAGTAGAAGCATTGTCTCATGAGCATGATATTCCTCTGTCGCTTCATCTTGATCATCATGAGGATTTCTCTGATATAGAGCAAAAGGTAAGAGCGGGTATTCGTTCTGCGATGATTGATGGCTCACATTTATCCTATGAGGATAATGTTGAGATTGTCAGGAGGGTTGTAGATTTCTGTCATCGTAATGATGTTTCGGTTGAGGCGGAGTTAGGTCGTCTTGGTGGAATAGAGGATGACTTAGTAGTAGATGAGAAAGACACACTTTATACCAATCCAGACCAAGCGGTAGATTTCGTTCGGAGAACAGGAATCGATTCATTAGCAGTAGCAATAGGAACGGCGCATGGGCTTTATAAGCATGAGCCTAAACTTGATTTTGAGAGATTGGCTGAGATTAATAAAGTGGTTTCTGTGCCGTTGGTGCTTCATGGGGCTTCAGGCTTATCAGATGGCGATATACAGCGAGCAATCAGCTTAGGCGTGTGTAAGGTTAATGTGGCGACAGAACTCAAGATAGCGTTCTCTGGTGCGTTAAAAGCGTATTTTGAAGAGAACCCGGATGCTGAGGATCCTCGTAAATACATGAAGCCTGCTAAAGAGGCAATGAAGGAAGTTGTGAGAAAGGTTATCAGAGTGTGTGGTTCTGAGAATAAACTATAAGTGTGGGGTATACTGCTTGCGGTGTCTCTATGATATGAAGCAAACTGCAGGCAGTATATTTTAAGGGGGTTTAATGATTTACACATTAACATTAAATACGGCAATAGACATGAATATTACGACACAAGGTATGTTGCCGAATAAAGTCAACGGCACACAATCGGTTAAATATACACCGAATGGTAAAGGTGTAAATGTCTCTGTTGTGTTAAAGCATAACGAGGTCAGGAACCGTATTATTGGTGTATTTGGGGGTTTTAGTGGTCGTTATATTGTGGATGAACTGAATGCGGCAGGTCATGAAGTATCTTCTGTGTGGGTGGATGAGCCGACAAGGATAAACGTATTTGCTCATGATGGTCAGGATGAGTTTAAGTTGGTATCTCCGGGATCTTTTGTGAGTCGTGAGAAACAAAAAGAGATGTTAGGGATGATAAAACATTTCACCGATATGGATTATCTGGTTATCAGTGGAAGTCTTCCGCCGGGAATAGAGCTTAGTTTCTATGATGAGTTGATGGTTTTACTGAAGAGTAAAGGCGTTAAAGTGGTGCTGGATATTAGCTCACCAAAGCTTGAAGATTTGCTTAAGTATGAACCTTTACTGATAAAGCCGAATGATGATGAGTTGAGAGAGGTGTTTGGTTTAGATATAAATGATGTGCCTGTTTTAGAAGTTATGAGGGTGCTTCATGGTAAGGGTGCTCAGAATGTGTTGTTGACGATGGGTGCGAAAGGGTTGTATTTCTCAGATGGGTCAAAGGTGTATGGATGTGATGCGCCGAAGGTTAAGTTATTGAGTTCAGCGTGTGCGGGAGATGCGTGTTTAGGAGCATTTTTGAGTGAATGGTTGTTAGGAAGTGATGTGGAGTATGCGTTAAAAAAGGCGTCAGCTACGGGAGCAAACGTTGCTGAATCAGAAGGTATAGGCACTCTGGAGAATGTAGAGTCGTATATCAAAAAGGTTAATGTTAAAACTATCTTACAGGAAGGTGTTTTATGAGTAAAGTTAAGATTTTAGCGGTAACGGGTTGCCCTACAGGTATAGCGCATACCTATATGGCTGAAGAGGCACTTAAGAAGTCTGCGGCGGCATTGGGTGTGGACATCAAGGTTGAAACGAATGGCGCTTCAGGCGTAGCGAATGAAATAACCCAAGCAGATTTAGTGGATGTTAAAGGAGTGATTATAGCCGCTGATAAAGATGTAAATGCTGAACGTTTTGTGGGCTTGCCTGTTCTTGAGGTTTCCGTAAAAGAGGGGATTAGTAAAGCGGATGAGCTGATTGAGGCGATTATGTTAGGAGAGGCTCCGATTAAAGCGGGTGTGGCGTCTTCGGCGGCTGTGGTTGAGTCATCATCAAAGTTAGGCAAGAAATCAGTGGGTCGCGATATTTACAAGCATTTGATGAGTGGTGTTTCAAACATGTTGCCATTTGTGGTGGCGGGTGGTGTATTGATAGCGCTGTCATTCCTGTGGGGTATTTATTCAGCGGATCCGAAGTCAGCAGAATATAATGCGTTTGCGGCGATGCTTATGCAGATAGGTCAGCAGGCCTTTGGCATAATGGTTCCTGTGTTTACGGCATTTATTGCGTCATCGATAGCTGGGCGTCCGGGATTAGTGGCAGGTTTTGTGGGTGGATTGCTGGCAAACGTCACAGGTGCGGGATTCCTTGGTGGTATCATAGCGGGCTTTGCGGCAGGTTATTTGATGCTTTACGTGAGTAAGTGGCTTTCGGGGTTGCCAAGGCAGTATGAGGGGCTTAAATCGATATTTCTGATGCCATTGATTGGAGTATTTGCGATTGGTGCATTGATGGTGCTGCTAGGCAAGCCAGTAGGTGCGTTAAACCATAGCGTAATGGATTGGTTGAGTTCTTTACAGACAGCTAACCCTATAATCCTTGGTATTGTTGTTGGTGTTTTTGCTGCCTTTGACTTTGGTGGTCCAGTAAACAAAGCGGTTTATGTGACAGGCACATTGTTATTAGCTCAGGGCAACTTCTATTTCATGGCAGGTGTGTCTGCGGCATGTATTACGCCTCCTTTGGTGGTAGCTTTGGCAACGACATTCTTTAGGAAAGGCTTTACAGAAGAGGAAAGGGCTGCAGGTTTTGTAAACTATATTTTAGGCTGCACACATATCACAGAAGGTGCGATTCCTTTTGCGGCGAAAGATCCATTGAGAGTGATTCCGATTATGATGGTTGCTTCAGCGGTATCGGCAGTCTTGAGTTATGTTGCTAAGATTACGGTTCCAGCACCACATGGTGGATTCCTGATACTCCCACTTGTGAATCATGCGATGCTTTGGGTGGGTTGCATACTGGTTGGCTCACTGGTGGGTGCGGTAATGTATGGTTCATATCGTCTGATGTTGGTGAAGCGTGGTAAGTTAGTTATAGCGAAATAAGGAGGTTTTATGTTGAAGTTAGATAAAGCGCATATTGCGATATCGAAGGCTGCTAAGGTGAAAGAAGAGGCAATAAGAGAGGTTGCCTCTCTCATGGTGGCAAACGGTTTTGTTGGGCCGGATTATGTAGATGGTATGTTTGAGAGAGAACGTCAGATTTCGACTTATCTTGATAATGGGATAGCGATTCCTCATGGGACAACGGATAAGCGTGATTCGGTTCTCAATACGGGTGTTCAGGTTATATTTTATCCAGAAGGTATTGATTGGGATGGTGCAAATAAGGTAAGATTAGTCGTAGGAATTGCGGCGAAATCTACAGAGCATCTGGATATCTTAAGATCGTTAACGCATAGCGTGATGGATAAAGATTTGGGCAAGAAGCTTGATAGTGTGAAAACCATTGATGATATTCACGGTATACTGACAGGGCAAGCAGTAAATAGCGTATCTGAATCAGTAGAGGCGGAACCGGAAGGTTGCTTTAGTGTATTCACGTTGAGAAATGAGAATGGGCTTCATGCGAGACCTTGTGCGGAGCTGGTGAAGATTGCTAAGCGATTTGAGTCAGATATTCAGGCTGTGAATATAAATGGTGCGAGTGATAAGCCCGTAAGCGCTAAGAGTATGATGAAGCTGATCAGTTTAGGTGTGAAGTCGGGCCATAAAATGAAGTTTTATGCGACAGGTGCTGATGCAGATAAGGCATTAGAGGCAATAGGGGCAGGTATTAAAAACGGATTGGGCGAAGCTATTTAAGGGGTCAGGAGGCAGTCTTGCCTCCTTTTGTTTGCAACGAGGCTACTATGAATGAACATGAAAGAAGATTAAAGATTTGGGAGTTGGTTGAAGAAAGAGGAAGCGTATTGGTCAACGAGCTTGCTCAGCATTTTCGTGTTTCTAAAGTAACGATTCGATCTGATTTAGAGCAACTGGAGAAAAATGGGCTAGGTCATCGATTTAGAGGTGGGCTTACTCGTAATAGCAACTCAATTACTTCGGTTAAGAGTGATGTGGTTTCAGAACGTTCAGATGAAAGTGCTGACCTGATTAAACTGTCTATTGCTAAGAAGGCTTTAGGCCATATTAAGGATTACGATAATATTATTTTAGGAAGTGGCACGACAAACGTGAAACTGGCTGAGGTAATAGCGGGTTCTTCATTGAAGGGTTTGACGATTATAACAAACAACTTGATGGCGATAACCAGTTTGTGTCAGAATAAGGACATCAGTCTTATTGTATTGGGTGGTCGTTATACTCATGGTAACAGTTCAACATACGGTGCTGAAGCAGAGCGTAGTGTTGAGGGGATGAAGGTGGACGTAATGTTTACCGGGGCTGATGGTGTGGATGAGACAGGCGTTACATCTATGCATGAAGGGTTCTCGTTAAGCGCGACACTTTCTAAGTATTCTCGTAAGGTTGTGGTGATAACGGAGAGTTTTAAGCTGGGGCGTCGTAAGCACTGTAAGGTGTTGCCTTTGAGTGAGATTGATGTGATTATAACAAATAGTGTGGATGTATCTGATTTGGATGCTTCTATTAAAAACAAGTTAGAGTTTGCTGAATAAGGAAAATAATATGGGCTTTTTTGAGTTTTTTGGTATTGGTAAATCTAATAAAAGCAAGGTTTCTATGTTGAAAGAAGCGATTAATATTGGAAAGAACAACTCAGTTCAGGGCCGGATTGTTGTGGGGAATAACTGTCAATCTATTGAGATTCGCAATGGAGAGGTGTTTATTGATGGCTTGAAGGTTGAATGTGAAGAAATGCGCAATGCTGATAAGAAAAGCCATATTCATATTACGATTGAGGTGTCGGGTAATGTGGACTCTATTCAGGTAGACAGTGGTAATGTGAATGTGGGTGGTGCGATCAATAAAGATATTAAGTGCGGATCAGGCAATGTTAATTGCGGCAATGTTGAGGGCAGTATTGAAATGAGCAGTGGCGATCTGCATTGTGAGAATGTGGGTGGTGATGCCTCAACAAAGTCAGGTGATGTGGTGATTAGCGGAACAGTGGGCGGAAATGCTTCAACATCCAGTGGAGATATTCATGTCGAAGGAAGCGTAAGCGGCACGGTTTCTACAACGCAAGGTGATATTTCAATAGACGGTAATGTTGAAGGCGATGTTAAGTGTGGAAATGGTGATGTGTCGAGTTGCGATGTCGGTGGTAATATTACTGTAGGCAACGGTGATGTAGAATGTGAGAACGTGGGTGGTTATGTAGAAGTGAAGCAGGGCGATATTGACTGTGGGGATGTTGGGCTTCATGCGAAGCGTGGATAAAGAAAAAGGCCGGAAGGCCTTTTTTTATGGCTGTATAGCGTTTTGAACGTTTTCTTCCTTAAATATATTAATATCATCAGTAGAGATAATAATATGTTTAGATTCTTCAGCTTGAGCGATTGCTGTATTAACCTCATCAATATTTTCGAGAAAGTTAATAACATCCTGATAGCAAGGATTGGAATATTTAATGTGTAAGGCTTTATATTGATCGAGAGTGAGGGAGAGCTTTATTTGGTTTAAATGCTCCTCACGGACCTTCGATGATTTGCTTATATCAAAGATGGATTCAGTGTTGAACTTATGATTGATTTTATTTTCAAGCTTATTTAAAAAGCTGTTTTCATAACATATCAGATAGAGCATCAACAAAGTGATAAGTAAGCCTGAAATAACCATAGATAAAGGCGTCGGGATGAAAATAGATAATCCCCATGTGCATAACAATATCGAAGATGTGATTACAAAACATATTCCTATACTTATTATTGAACTGGAAGATTGTTTTTTTATCTTAAGATCTGCTTCTTTCAGTATTTGCTCATTATATTTAATTTCTTCTTTTAAAAAAGAAAGCAGTGCTTCTGGTTTCATAGATTAACCTCTTGTTTTATATTTATGATTTCCTGGGTAAATAAATGTTTTCTTCCTGCATATCTTTCTTTGGCTTTTTGTTTAGAAATCTCTAATCTTTTATTTTCTTTTTGCTTTTCAAGAAAGGCGATTAAATGACCATAGGTAATGTCTAAGCCATGTTCTGAGGAATAGATAAGAGCCTTATATTCATCCATAGACAAGTTGAGTTTAATCACGTTGTGCATGTCTTCGTCAATTAAAGATTGATTAAAATAAGGCTCAGCAGTGTGGTTCAGGATGAGGGTATTGCTCTTAGTGGCTTTATTAAAAGCATGAAAATATAATCGCATTAATATGGAATGCGTCATCCATGATAACACTAAGATAGAAACTATTATCGTAAGTAATGACGTAGAGTTATGTATTGGTGCAATATGGTTAGTAATATCAGCGCCAATAAAAAATGAAGGTAGTGCATAAATAAAGGCTAAACGCTTATCCTTTATTTCCTGCTTCACCATTAAAGCAATATCTTTATCGTTATTTTTGTTTGAAATAAACGCATTTCTTTTTTTACCAATAACATCAAGAATAGCGATCATGACAGATGCTCCATTTGATATGCTTTTATTTCAGAAGGAGAAAGATGAACCGAGTTTTTAGCTTCTTCTATGGATTGTCTTTCTTTTTTATATCGCTCTCTGTTTTCAATAAACTCAAGAAGTTGACCATAACTAATTTTATTATTGCTACCAAATGATAATAAATGCTTGTATTCATCCATACTGAAGTTAATTTTTACAGCATTATGAATTTCATCAGAAACAGGTAAAATATGAAAATCGATAAGATGGTTTTCTTTGGTATGTTCATAGATTTCTTTTACTGACTTCTTTTTGAACATTCGTTTAAACCAGAAGCGCAACAAACTTTCTTCCTTTAATAACAGGCAAGTTAAAAAAGTAAAAAATAAGGCTACACTAGATAAATCAAGCACGGTTGACAAATAAGAATGATGGTCAAAAGAATCTGTGAAAAAAAACAGAGAGGATCTTGAAATCAAAGTAGACAAAGTGCTTAGCAAAAAGTTAAAAGTAAAAAAACCTATGCCTCCAGAATGAGATCGAGTATTTTCAGTGATAAAATGTTCCTCATTTTCAAAAGAAGATAAAAATGTCTCCTTCTCTCTTTCTATTAGCTCAGTCAGGTTAATATCTTTGTTCATTATAGTCTCTCCGGCGTTTAAATGAAGTTAACCATAAAGTAGTAATGTTTTTCAAGTTTAACTCTTTTGTCTTGTGATTGTTTTTGTTAAAATAAAGAAAGTAAAAGCAACGGAGTGGTTATGAAAAAGGGCGACAAAATAGAGTTTGCGCATGAAGGCCAAACATATCAGGGTATTTTTTTAGAAGAGCAGCTTGATTTGCTTGATTCAACGTTTGTTCAGTATAGAGTTGGAATCACGAGCAAAGAAAGTCGTGCTGCATTGGGCTTGATAGGTTCTACACCAATGATTATTAATCAGGCGCAAGTGTTTTTTGATGCTAAAAGTAAGAAGAATGCCATTAAGTTATATAGTGGCAAAAATAAGCCATCAGCAAGCCCTGAGTTGATTTTAAATGAGGTTCCTGACACGAAGGTGGAAGAGCAGTTTGATATGTTTGGTGAGCCTGTGAGGGCTTCACGCCCACGGCTACGTTGAGCGTGAAGTGGTTATCATGCTTCTATATTGCGAGATGAATACGCTTTGATTTGTTCTGGTGTTAAAACAATATTTTGTTGTTCATCGGATATTTTCTGAGTGCGTTCCTTTTCATTAAGAAAGATTTTAAGCTCCTGATAGGATATTTTTTCAGGATGTTGTGTGCGTAGTTCAATATATTCTTCTTTGCTGAGCTGAACTTTTATGTCATTGGAGATCTCACTGCTTATTTCTGTATTGTTGAAGGCGTGAGAAAAACTTGCGTCCAAAAGTTTTAGCCTTTCATCTTGGGTTTTGGTTTTGCTATATAGTTTTTTTGCGTAGCGCTTGTCCAAAGTGTTGCTAAGAAAGGGATCGGCGAGCGTGCCAGACATAATAATAGCGATAAAATAAAGTAATATTTGAAGCAAGAATAGAAGGTCATCTTTAAAAAAGGGGAATATCTTTATAAGAGCAAATCCTATCACGGCAGAAACTGATACGCAAAAGAATGATTTACAAAAATCAATACGTTTTGCTGATGATGTATTGCATTCGGATATATCAAAATATTTCAAAAAACTATCCATATCATCATATTGAGATAAGTATTTTTCTTTTTCTATTTGGATGAGATCTCTGATTCTATCAATATTCATTGTTATGCCTTTTTATTAAACAAGGTGGATTTCTTTTTTGATATTATCATACTCAACGCTATATTTTTCAGCTTCGATTTCTTTAAGTATTTCATTGGTATGTTGAATATCGTTAATAAAGTTAGAAACATCTTTGTAAGTGATTCCTGATTTATTTTTCAGCTTAATTGTCTTATATTGGTCGAGCGAAAGATTAAGTTTTAAAACATCATTCATTTCTGAATCTATTTCCTGTTTAAAAAACAACGGGGAGATATAAGAATCAAAAAAATCTTTTTTGAAATAAATATTTTCTTTAAGTTCTGTTTCAATTATATATTTATTATACTTCCCTAACCCCCAATACCCTAAAAGAGAAAAAGGAAATACGGACAGTATCGTAATCAAAAAAGCGCCAACTCCATCACCTATAAAAAATGTTGAAATCAAGCCTGCTGCTATACATAATAAGATAATTAAAGTTAATGTAATTAATACAGAACTTCCAGAGATTATAAAATCAGATCTTTTCTTTATTACTTCATTAAGTAGTTTACCGTTTGAATTATCAAAGAAGGCTTCTTTTTTTAATACTATTAGATTGCTAATATTTTCAATACTCATAATTTTTCTTCCTGTTATACTATTTAAGAGTTAAGAATTTCTATATTATATTCTTTCATTTTTTTAAGATCCAAGGAAACTTCCATTTTCTCAGATAAGATGTTTTCTTTCTTTATCTTTTCATTAATCGCATCAAGCGCATGAATATAATCAATATGCTTGTTTGCCGTGGCGAGTTGATAATACTCATCATTATTCAATGAAAGTTTCAAGAGTGATCTGATGTCTGAGTTAACTTCTTGATGATAAAAGCTATTCGTATACATTTTTTTATATAATTCGAACTTATTTTCATAATTGCTTACTGAAAGCTTATGCTTATAAAAATAATTTAAACCTTTGCACCCTGTCCAAAAAGAGATAATAAATGGTAATATCATCATTACAGAAATAAGTCCTACTCCAGTTAAAAAAGATAAATTATTAGGCAGTTGTATCAAAGGTAACAAAAATATCTCTGAAGACATGATTAAGACGCCTAAAAACAGAAAGGATAAAAAATGGCCTATATCCATAAGCAAATTATTTTGATGGTAGAGACTATTTTTTAAGCCAAAGTATTCATCAAAGCTTGCATTATCAACCTTGTCTTGAATAAAAGATGTTTCTTCTTTGAGTATAGCTTGTTTAACAAGTTCTGGATTCATCATGACCTCTATTAAGATTATTTAGCGTAGCTGTATTGTTTTATTTCGTCTGGTGTTAAAAAGATTTCTCTTTTTTCATCTAAGAGGCTGTCTCTCTCAATAATATCTAAAAGAGCTAACCGGGCCTTTCCATAAGTAATCTCTTTGTTTCCTTTTCTAAGTTCAACATAGGTATTATCGGGCAGAAAAACTTTGAGCATATTTTGTATTTCATCTGAGATTGTCGTTTTGTAGAAATCGGATGAAAATAGATCTGAGATGGCATTATTATTTTTTCTGTTTTTGTATTGCGAATTAAGTATTTTTCTAAAAACTGTTTTTAATGGGGCATAGAATAAACAAGTGAAGGAAAAGGTATAAGAAAATATTCCAAAAAAGAATTCCATCCCCGAAGATGTAATTCCAAGAAGATTTAAAAAGAAATTATAAGTGATAGTGGACAATATAATAGATGCGGGAAACCCTATAAAAGCGGCTAAAATAATTAATAGCGTCCAGACGGTATTCAAATTGGATTCATTTTCTATTTTATTAAAAGTTTTTAATACCCCTGATGTTTCTTTATCAAAATAAGCTTTATCATCATATTTGGCTAAAAACTTCTCTTTTTCACCTGATATTGCCTCAAGAATAGTTTGCGCGTTCATAATAAGTCCTCTTATTAACCTGCATTTACATAACTGTATTTTTTAATCTCTTCGGGAGAAAGAAACACTTCATGCTTTTCCTCCATAACATTTTCACGCTCAATAATGCTATCAAGGGCAGCTTTGGCGTCTTTATAAGTAATGCGAGGCCTTCCTTCTCTGAGTTTGAAGTATTGATCTTCAGACAACAGCAGCTTGAGCATGTTTTTTATTTCTGGAGAGACCTCAGAATTATAAAAATCATCTGCGAAAAGTTGAGCGATAAGATTGTTTTTTTGTCGCCTTTTATATTTACATTTAAGCACCGAGCTTACACTTATCTTCACGGCGGCTAAGCTAAGCGGAATAACTAAAAGAATGACAAAAATAACACCTAAAAAATCATTAATGTGAAATAAGCTTTCCATTTGTTTGGTTATATAAGCGCTTAAACCCATTAAACCGAAAAACGTGAATAAAAAAGCTATACAGGTTAATGAAGTTCCAATTGTGCCAAGTTTATCCCCTCTTCCCATAAAATCAGTAAAGAAAACAGATGCTTTCTTTTTGAAGTAAGCCTTATCCTCGTATTTCGCCAAGAATTTATCTTTCTCTACAGTAATCGCATTGAGTATTGTTTGTGTGTTCATGTTTTTTCCTTATAAAACCACATGGTTATATTGTTTTATTTCTTCGGCAGTTAGAAATACTTGTTTCTTATCTATAATAGCCTTCTCATCAGCTTTCATTTTTATGAAGAACGAATAAGCTTGTTCATATGTAATATTTGCTTCACCATTTCTTAGTGAGCAATAATCCTGATCTGAGAGAGAAAGTTTTATAATGTTGTGAACATCATCTGAAATCGTTTGAACCAAAAAACGGCTAGAAAAATATTTAGAAATAATATTATTTTTGTGTTTATTTTTATAAAGTCTATTGATAAAAAAACGATGACCTGACATATAGACGAAATAGAGAGTGCTAAATGATGAAAGTAACGATACTGCAAATACTGTTGTCATTTTAAAGTCTGGGAATATTGTATAACTTTGTAAAAACAAAAGAAGTGATAAACCCCAAGAAAGTAAAAAGTAAGAGCCGAAAGTAAGAGCTTCGGCATCACTATTTCGTTTTATCGAAAAAGGATTTTTTGTTTCTTTTTTAAAAACGCTTTCTTCATTAAATGGTTTTAAAAAGGCTTGATGCTCTTTATTAATTTTTTCGATGATGTCATTAGTATTCATATTTGCCTCTTAGTCATTATTTGTTCGAATTCTACCACCTGAATAGCCATAGATTCAATTTTTTATGATATTAAAATATTGCTTTTGATTAAAGCAAATTGTAGTATAAAAATACTACAAAGAGAGGTGTAAAATGGTGAGTCACGTAAGTGTGCCAATCAACATATATGCGTTATATCAAAAGGCCTGTGAGTTCCTTCTTCAGAATGAGTTTTGTTCGATGATAGACACATTAAGGGAGCTAAATGCTTTTAACCCCGATGACTTTGATCGCAGTAAGTATGTGTTGGTGGGTATAGATGACTGGCAGATTGTATTTAATGCAGGAGTGGCTTGCTGGATGGGGCAAGATGTTATCTCACGACTCACGCTTGCCCAAACACTGGAAACGGAAGGCAGAACACTACATTAAAGGAGGCAGTGCCTCCTTTTGCTTTAATGATATGCAATTTCTTCTAATTGCTTAAGCTCTTCTATATCGATTATGACTTCTTGTTGCTCTTGCTTTATTTTATTGATAGTTTCTTTTTTGTTTAAAGAATCAATAAGAGAGCTATAACTGATACCATGTTGATTTGACATCCTAAGTTCAGTGTATTCATCGGTGGAAAGCGCAATCTTAGTGAGGTTAAGAATCTCATCAGTGATTAAAGTGTCCATCCAATTTTTTTTGTAAATCTGTTCGGCTATGCTGAATCGTTCATCATCCGTTAAACTACCGTATTCCTTTTTAAAGTGTTTTCTGTGAAGCTTATCTGAAAGTACAATTCCCGCACCAACACCTAAAAATAATCCAGTGCATACTATAAGGGATGATAAAGCAATCATTAATATTACAAGTGATAATGATGATGTTGCTATTAATTCTGTGAGTCTAAGTAATAAAAAAAGGATAAAAATGTCAAAAGAGAGACAAGTTGAAAACGTTAGAAGTCCAGCCAATGAATAAAGCCTTTTCTTATCTCTTGGATAATCATCAATATTACCTAAATCATCAATAACTGATTTTTCGTTATTTCTTTCAGACAGGTAGGCAAGCTTTTGCTCTGCTATTTTTTCTCGGATTTTTTGAATGATGTTCATTGTTATACCTTTAAATTAAGTAATTGTTTGGTTAAGTTGATTTCTTGATATTCGGCTATTTCCTGAGCAGTTAATGTTATATTGAGTTTAAATTCCTCAGCAGATTTAAGTTTGTCTTTAAATGTTTTACGTTCAGATAAAAAATCCTTAATGTTGCCATAGGTGGGAGACTCTCCATAGTTAACAAAGAAATATTTATATTCATCCATAGATAACATGATCTTAATTGTGTTGTGAGTGCTATCCGATATTTTTTCTGAGTCAAAATAATCAATAATTCTACGCTCTAGCCTTTTATTTTTCATTTGTAAAAGAAATTTTGTCAATCTAAAAAATAAACGAGGAAAAAAGAAAGATGAGATGCCTAAAATTGAAAGGCTATATGCAAGCCATATAAAATAGTCAACGTTCATACTGATAAAAATAGGTTTAGATATAGCAAGAAAAGGTATGCTTAAAAGCCCCCCTATATAATAAAATACCATTTTTAATTCAAGATCAAGTTGAGAAAATTGCCTCTTCTTTTGCTGTTCATGAAGATAAATGCCTTGCTCTTTAGCACATATATTGAAATCTTTTTGAATATTTTCTTCTATTGTTTTCATTTAACGTCATCCTCTTTCAATAAAGATATCATTTAAGCCATGCCTTTTTCAATTTTTTAAACAAGGATGTTGCTATAGACAAACAAACAGGCTAGAATAGTGTTCAATCGCCTTGTAGCTCAATGGATAGAGCAGTTCTTTCCGAAAGAAGAGGTTGCTGGTTCGAATCCAGTCAAGGCGACCATGTTTCCATTTATCATCTAACGTTTGCGTAAAGCACTGTTGCTTCGATAATATTTTTTTCATTTTCAATTGGTGCGTTATCTGTGTTCATTTCTTTATGGTAGTTTAGGAAATCTTTTAAGCTTTCCAAAGTTATATTATCATTCTTGTTTTTTAACTATTTAACATGAATATAATCAGGAGCCTTGATAGTCTGCCATTCTGATTCTAAAGATTTATTTTCTACCATTAGGGTTTTTGACTGAGATGATAAAAAATCTAATACATTTTTATAGGTCATTCTATCACGGGTATATATGCGCAAAGCCTCCCATTCTTTATGATTGAGGATCGTCTCAATCTCTTTTTTCAAAGGAATGTCTATACGCTGATCGTAAAAGTAAGGCCCACACTTTTCTTCGCAAACGCTATAAATTTTTCCAGACTTGATCAGAGTGCTCATTTCCTTGTCCGCTTTCTTTTTAATAGAACGATTCATAAGTCCGAAAGACACGTAACTGATGAAAACAATGCCCATGATGAATAGCGTGAGCATAGAGCTGTTAAACGTAATGTCAAAATAGGAAAAGAATGCCCAAGTTGAAGCAAAGTAAGACAATGTGATGCCAATAAGGATAGCGCCATTTCTAGTGGAAAAATGCTTCTCTGCTATTGTTTCTCGGTAGCTGTCAATAAAATCATGTTCAAGCTGCCACTCAATAAAACGTCGCTTGCTTTCTTCAATCATGGCGATAATATGTTCTTTATTCATGCGTATGCCTTTTATAGTTATTGTTATAAAGCTAAGAGAATACAGCACGGATAAATAGATTTCAATTTTACCTAATATGTCATGATGTTTTTTTAATTTTAAGCAAATAAAACATTTGACTTCGACATTGGAGGGTGATAGTATAGCCTCACTAAATGACGAGAGTGATTCAGTGGTATTGCACCGTAGAGGAGTGGCTGTCCTCGCTGGCCTCATAAGCCAGAGATCGCAGGTTCGAATCCTGCCGGAGCGACCAGTTTAAAGGAAATGCTTGCTGCTTAATGGAAATTAGGCAAGTATTATAAAGTAAAAGTGCTAGCGAGTTTTCTTTGTCTACGAAAGAAAATAGTGATAGCAGAAAAAAAGAGGCTGATGTTAACTCACAACCTGCTTTATACGTTAGTGATAAACTGTATCACATAAATAACGGCAACCCGAAAGAGAAATATCCGACTCTAATAGATGTACTTCGGACGGACTTGTAAGCTATTTCTCACCATCAGGTGAGACCTTTAAACGAATACAAGGCTTAGATATCTTCGGACCTAAGCGTTATGGAAGCTTCTGCTAAGTTTATTAGCAAAAGCTGAAGAAGAGCCACTTTAGGGTGGCCTTTTCTTTCTTATCGATACGGTATGCTTTTTGAGCACAGGTTCGAATCCTGACGATAAACAAGTCAGACTATCGCCAAATAGTCTTGGGTGGAATAACGTATTTTGCTTAGGTATGCGCCACCGACCTCATTGAGAGAACACCTAAAACGTAGCTGGTGGCACAGCATGAGGTAGCACGTCAATGCCTCACCATTATTTTAATAACACTGTCTAAAATAAAGGTTGCTTTTGTTTTTAAAGAAAGGTATAATCTTAAATGTTGAGTTTATTAAAAAGGTTCTGAAAGGTATTTCTTTAATGAAAGATAGGTTCGAATCCTATAAGAACACCCGCGAAGTGGAGAAGTGGTTATCTCGCTAGGCTCATAATCTGGAGGTCGCAGGTTCAATTCCTGCCTTCGCAACCAGTTGGAATATTTTGCTGAATATTCCTGAGTGGATAAAAACAGTATATCAAGCTGTTCCACTGACGCTGTAAGGCAAGTTGATTAAAAAAATAGGGTGGGATAAAGTAGGTTCAATGGGCTACTCCACCGACACCGCGAGGGCTTCCCACACGTAGTTTGTAGCGAAACGGAGGTATTGCGTCAAGGCCTCACCATCAATAGCACCGTAGAGGAGTGGCTGTCCTCGCTGGCCTCATAAGTCAGAGATCGCAGGTTCGAATCCTGCCGGAGCAACCAATTGAGTAAGAAAGAAGTACCTGTAAAAACCGATTTAATCGGTTGGCGAAAAATCTTACTCAATGCTTTATTGGCTTACAGGCATCATAGTGTAGTAAACTGGCGTGTATTTCTAGGGTACGCAAAGGGAATATGATAAGAAAGGGCAACCGAAGGCGCGTTGTCATAGTTTGTAAGCCTACGATACCTCCGACAAGAGTAGCAACTAAAACTTGTCTGGTTGGCTGACTGCGGTCAGTCAACAAACATGGAGAGCGCGTAAAGCTACTGACGTGTTCTCGCTTTAAATCTGTCGCTTATAGAAGGGCGACTCGAATGGAAGGTTTATCAGGAGGCCTCTCATTGACGCGCAGAAATGTAGCATATCCTGATTATTCTATCGCGGGATAGAGAAGTTGGTATCTCACCAGCCTCATAAGCTGGAGACCACAGGTTCGAGTCCTGTTCCCGCTTCCAGAAGTGGTTGATTAGCCATTCGAAAGATTGCGAAATAAAGTATGCCTTAGTGCTGCTACATAGCTAATCAATCCAAAGAACTCAGGACGATAGACCAGTTGAGAAAGCGTCCTTCAGCAGAGCAATCTGTATTTGCGCGAGGCAAATCGCAAGTGATGACTGGATAGGGTAAGAGTGAAGCTCTTGCCACAAAAAAGAAGGCGCTCTCTAGAGTGCCTTTTTTGTTTTTTATTGGGATTGATTTACTAATTTTAATAGTTATTGTGTTTTTCAATTAATAACATAGCAGTTTAAAATGTTGTGGCAAAAAAAGGAAACTCTATGAAATGGCTTGTGCAGGATACCGACAGACTTAATACTGTGGTTATAAAAGAGCTAACGGCGCTCAAAAATACAGGAAGGCTTTTCTCTGTATTTGGCTTAATAGAATATCATAATATTATCACTAACCTCTATGATGAAGATCTGGATGGGCATGAGGTTATGTTCCGAGGTGGTCTCAAGGTTATTCATATGCTCTGCAATAATACAGTGGAAGGATTTTCGGTTGAGAATATCGAAAAGCTGAAACGCGGTATATCTTATGATGTTCAGGCATTCGATCAGCGCTTTTATAGCGCACTCAACCTGCCTTTACTAAACGCTCAGGCTTCGTATGAGCCATTCTCAGCGGTTAAAGACAAAACGTATAGCAAAGATATGTTTATCAAGCCTTCAAGCGATTTGAAAGCATTTGCAGCGGGTGTATTGAAAGCAGGAACGACTGTAGAAGAGTATATTCTAAAATCCACACGTCAAATGACTTATCTTGATGAGCATGTGTTGGTTAGTGATCTTAAACAGCCGGGTGTGGAATATCGCTTTGTCTGTATTGATGGAGAAGCTATCGCAGGATCGTCCTATCTGGATCATGGGAAGTTCTGCCTGACCAAGCCTGTGGATAAATCCATGCTAAAAATGGCTTCAGAGTTTGCAAGTCTTTATAGGCCAAGTGATATCTATGTTATGGATTTGGCTTTATCAGGGAATGATGTGAATATAGTTGAGTATAACTGCTGGAATGGATCGGGTCTTTATAATATCGATATGGAAAAGCTCTTTATGGATGTGGAGAGCTATAAAAATAGTCAGTAAAACTTGATTATAAAAAGAAAGAGCCTCGGCTCTTTTTTTTTGATCTAAATAAAGCTGTATAAAAAGTAAGTTGTTGTAACACTTAGAAATATTACGATATCATGAAAAGTCGAATTTATAAGATATTATCTGCTGTTTCTAGGGGTTAAAAGAGTAAAATGCTTTATTTATGATGTTGTAATATTAAATTTGTACAGTGCTAGTTTCGGCTGGTATTATCTTCTCATAAACAATAACTTAAACAACAAAGGGAACCAATATGAGATATAATCTGGAAATTTTTATCGAGAAAAAAAGAGTTAATCCTACTGCGCTAGCAAAAAGAGAATACGTGCTTTCCATCTCTGATTCTTTTAATCGTGATTTAAAAGCGGCATTCCTGACAAAAGATGCGTGTCAGATTATCGGAAGTTTATTCATTTATGACTACGATGAGAACGGCACGAAGTTATTAAGTTCCCAACAGGATGTTTTTCAAAATGAAGTGATTACGTTTGGTATAGGCGTTTCCATCAACCAGAAAATCGCATCACTTGCGCTTAAGTTTGATAGAGATCTGAAGACGCCAAGCTTGGCTTACGTGAACTTGCTTTCAAAAGTAAGTAGTATTGCTGCAGGTAGAGCGAACACCACCATGTTTTCTGTAATGTAAATTTGAGTTTATGTTGGCTTTCAGGTTATAATGGCATCAATATTTTAAAAGGAGAATATCATGAATCTACCGATAGTTGGTGCTACTTATACCCATAAGAATCAGAATGAATACCGTGTTCACTTGCTGGCAAATCTTGACTCAGACAGGTCTGATTATCCACCCATAGTAGTCTATATTGGTTTGAAAGAAAACAAAGTATGGGCTAAAGCCATTGATCGATTCAATGCGGGTATGACGTTAACAGATGAAGACAGTAAAGATAATGCTATTCTGTATTATTTTAAAACAGATGAACGTTATCCGCGCTGTGGTGAAACCTATAAGCATCACAATGGCAATGAGTATATTGTAATGTGTATTGCTAATACAGAAGCCGAATCAGAAGATTATCCGGTGATGGTTATCTATCAAGGGCATAACGGCAAGATTTGGGCTAAGACTGTAGATAATTTCTTAGCGAAAATGACCAAAGTGGAGGAGTAATTGATGTTAAGAAGAAAGCTTGAAAAAGTTATCGGAGATAAGCTTGATCATAAAATAAGCTTTGGCGAAAAAGAAGATTTAGCGCTGGATATTCTGGCGCTTCTTGAGAATGAATTAGATATTATAGGTAATGGCTGGCTTGATGATGAGCCTGATGAAATAATCGATAAGATTAACGAACGTCTTTAAAGAAAAGCCCATAGTCAGACTATGGGCTTCTTTGTTTTATTTGACCTTAAACTTCGTCAGGCCGCGAGCTTTACGCCATTTGTTAGTTTTGGTTACGATAATATTGCCAATATCATAAACCTGTTGCTGTGGCTCAACTTTTGTATGAGCGACATAAACAGCAACGCTGTCAATACAAAGCTGAGCAATATTATCTAAAAACACGTCTTTGCTTTGCTTTTTATAGCTATCGCCGTCGTCAATTTGACAGCCAACGCAAACCTTACCCATCGTCATAGAAAGCAGATTAAAAGCAGCATCTTTACCAATGTGTTCCTGATTAAGATGAATAAGCAAGTCATCTAATGAGCCAATATTTTTGTCCAGCTTGTTAGAAATATGCGTGAACAGCAACTTTTCTACATCTGATGGTGTCTTGTCATTCTGAGTATTCAGTGCAAACAGGTCGATAGCGCTAATCAGCAGATCCATAGCTTCACCTAAAATGCCATCTTTTCCCGGAGCCTGATTGAGGAAACCGTTAGAAACAAGAATTTCTTCATGGACTTCATGGAACTCTTCTGAGATTTTGCCATAAACATACTTGTTGGTGCGCAGGCCGTCAGTGTTTTTTAGGCCTAAATCCATCGATGTCTGAGTAACAGCATGGAAACGAGTAGTCATAGAATATTCCTTTTGAATTAAGTCATTAACATTAGCGTAGAAGAGTATGATAGCAAAACCTTAGCTGCTTTTCAATACAATACTACTACTTTTATACTTATATTTATCTTGTTAGAAGACATGCTTTTATGATAGAATGTTGAAAAGTTAAAGAGGGTAAAAAATGGCTACCGTTAAACTACGTCCAGTGATGTTTGAACATGAAGAATTAGGTGAGGCTGATTTGAAAGATAACCTTTTCTATCAACATAATCTTACATTGCTTGAGCGCATTGAAAAAATAGGTGGTATTTTTGTTGATACTTCTGAAGCGTCAGGATGTTCGGCTCTTACTGTCAAAGACAGTGTAGAAATAACAGTTAACTTTGTTTCTGAACCTCAGAAAAGCACGTTGTGTGAGATATTTTATTTTGATGGAAATGCGCTGGGATTCTTTCCAACGTCATCAGGGGATGGTTTTCTGGCTCAGAGTGAGTTTATGGATAGCTTTGAGGTGTTTGTATTCTGTCCTTCAAATGAAGAATATTATAATCTGGTGCGTAGGCATTCGGAAGATCATTATGTTTTTATTGAGGATGCAATGGAGCAGTTTTTATCAACATTAACTCATGAAATCTGCCATGCGCTCATCTTTATTGAGTCCTCTGGAGGTTTAACGCCCAAAGAGATTGACGTAGCATATGATGCTGGTGAATATCCTTATTCCGTTGGAGCCTGTGCATCAGGATGTGGCTTAAGTCGTCTACAAGAAATATTCAATCATGGTTATATGCGTCAGCAGCACGATATAGAAATCAATGAGAATATTGTAGAGGAAGAAGGCCTTGTTCTTTTTAAGCGCTTAAGCGTTGATATAGAAGCTTTAATCACAGAGGTGGAAGATGTAGTTGGAAAAAGTTTTTATGAGCAGGAATAAAAAGGTTGAAAAGTATACAATAGATGAGTAAACTTTAAGCTAAAGCATAAAGGCATCTCTTTAATACTAAAAGAGTCTCGCTAAAAATAAGTCGAGTTATCTTATGAAAATCCCGCTGTGCGGGATTTATCATTTTAAATACAGTATACCCAAACTTCTGCGGTTTGGTTTTGGTTTTGTCCTGTATCGCAATAAACTTCCCATGTGTTTCCATTAGCGGGTCTTGAACCAACAAGCGTAGAATAGCCGATGCCACTATCTGAGTTGCAGTTACAACCACCACCAACCATTTGCTGACCACCCGGACATGAAGCATAAGCATGAGGCCAACGCCATGCTGAAACTCTGTTATAGTAGCTACGCACGACAGGTGAGCTTGCTTTCCATACGCCATTGACACAAGATATAGACGTTCCATCAGGCGTTCTGCCAAGAAGTCCATTAGGGGAGCATCCATTGCCTACGTTTGATTGACCATTTATGTAAATAAACTCACCGGAGTTGATACGTCCACTGGTGTAAATATTACCTGATGCTGCTATATCACCGTTAGAATGGACATAGTTTCCGTAGAAACCTCCTGTAGTCTGAACGTTTTTGCCGCCGTAAGCATTAATCGTTGAGGTGTCTCCCATGTTCCAACCGCCACCGTATTTCTGGAAGTAAATACCGCCATCACCCATTGTTCTGAACCAACTGTTGGTATACGTTTCTGAGTTAGAATAGATATCTCCTGCTGTCACACGTCCATTAGCGTTGATATAATTACCTGATGTTATGCTGTTAGAGCCATAAATATCACCATTGAGGTTCATATAGGCCGCAATATTCCCTGCTGGAGCTGCTGTTCCATTTTTTATAAGTGCTACAGTGCCTGATGAAATAACATCAAACGTTCTTATACCACCACCCCATCCTGTAGGAATATCATTTGCGTTAAGGCCATTAGTTGCGATTCTGTAATTGAAGTGTGTATTACCATCAACGTTCATAACTAAAGAGTTAGGTGTTGAGTTGGGAGAGTAAATGGTTAAAGGTTTAGCAGATCCTAAACGAATCTCATAATCATTACCATACGCATCTCCACCAAGGGTTATTTGATCTCCATATCCATTATGAGCAGTTATCTCTCCTCCAGCATTAATATTTCCCCCAAAGTTTCCGGCACCTGATGCAGTAATATTTTTAGCGTTATTGATATCGTTCGCGCCCATATTAAGTGCGCCCGTCATGGGCAGTGTGCCATCGCGACGTAGATAAACTGAATACATTGCTGAGTTATAGCCTACACGATAACCCAATGCGCCAGATTTATTGATAGAGGAAAAGTTTGAGCTGGTATAATTCCATGTTCCTTTATAGCCATCCACCTGTGTATTTGAACGGCTCATGCCGCTGTCTATACCTGCCACCTGCATAGCTTTTCCAAGGAGGTCGAAACGTGTTTTACCGCCTTCTACCCATGCGCTATTTGTTGCTATGATTCCGTCAATAACATAGTTAGGTGCTGTGCCATTTCTTTTTAGTTGAATGGTATAATCAGAGCCATAGGCATTTCTTGCGACATACGTGGAGGGGAGGAGTCCTTCATTGATTAATGTTTGGTAAGTAATCGTGCATGTGGAATCTGCAGTAGAGCAGGTTCGAGGTCCTGGATCGGATCCGGTACCCGCACCATTCGTTAGCGTTGAAAGCTTGTCATAACGAATATTGATGTAGCCATTAACCGCATCGCCTAACTGCTTTATCTGCTGTCCTGCAGCCGAGGCTTTAAGACTTTCCTGATCGTTTGCCATGTCCTGAAACTTCATAAAAGTTACTGCTGAGCCTACACCCAATACTAATATTAACTCTAATAAGGTAAATCCACTTTTTACCCCTTTTATCCGCTTCATTTAAAAATCCCTAAGTCCCAAATAATAATAGCCTATCTTAAAATAAGCGTTTAACTCCTATCGTCAATAATAATGTATATTTATCGAATACAAATAAGATAAAAGGAGCACTCATTTAATAATGTAAGTTTTCTTTAATTTGTATGATAATTTGTTTTGAGAAATAAGCAAGAGGTGAGATAGCTTTGTTTAATATTCAGATAAAAATGGAAAAAGCCCTTTTCAAGTAGGGCTTATTTTTTTATCGCATACATACAGCCGCGCAACCAACATATTTTTGTTGCGAAGTGGTAATATACCAGTTGGATCCATTTTTATAGACTTGGCATTGACCATCATCTTCTGAATCGGAACGATAAGATCCTATTGCGCAAAATAACTGCTGACCTAAATCTACAGTTCCGGTAAACCCTAAGATAAAGGAGTTAGAGGAAACATTCCCGGAAAGGCTATTGCTCCATACACCATTATAACAATAGAGGAGCTTACCAGCGCTGCTTCTTCCTAATAACCCATTAGGTGAACAACCATTCCCCTCTCCTGCCTGACCATTAATCTGAATGTATTCATTCGTTGTTAAACGACCTCCAGAGATTATCTGACCAGCCGCATCGAGTTGCCCGTTAGAATGAATATAGTTTCCATAAACGCCGTTTCCTGAAATGTTACCTGAAGCGTCAATATTCCCACTGGATTTCACATATCCACCATAGAAACCAGCAGTAGTCTGAACATTTTTGCCACCAAAAGCGTTAATTGTAGCAGTGTCGCCCATGTTCCAGCCTCCGCCATATTTTTGAAAGTAAATGCCTCCATCACCCATTGTCCTGAACCAATTTTGTGTATAAGTTTCAGTATTAGAATAAATGTCGCCACCTGTAATACGTCCGTTAGCATTTATAGTGTTCGCTGATGTTATGTTGTTAGAGCCATAAATATTACCTGATGAGTTAAGATAGGATTTAACATTTCCAGCGGTATCGCCTGCTGCAATAGTTCCTTGAGCATATACATCAAGTGTTCTCAAGCCACCACCCCATCCTGAAGGTAAATTGTTAGGATCAAGACCATTGGTTGCTATTCTCTCATTAACAACCATGTTTCTGTTAACGTTTAATACGGTAGAATACTGAGTAGAGTTCGGTGAATAAATAGTAAGTTGTTTTCCTTTACCGAGTCTTAGTTCATAATCATTCCCTGCAGCATCTCCACCAAGAGCAATAGTATCACCATAGCCATTTCTGGCAACAATCTCTTTGCCTGCATTGACATTTCCACCGAAATCACCTGTTCCTGATGCGGTAATGTTATTGGCATTATTAATATCATTGGTCCCCATGTTTAGGTTTCCGGTCATGGGTAGCGTGCCATCTCGACGAAGATATACTGAATACATCGCAGAGTTATAACCTACTCGATAGCCAAGTAGTCCTTCTCTATCTATAGAAGAGAATGTGGTGTTTTGATAATTCCAGCTACCACCATAACCACTGATTTCACCTGCTGTTTTACTCATCCCACTGTCTATGCCAGCAGTCTGCATAGCTTTGCCAAGAAGATCAAAGCGTGTTTTACTGCCTTCAACCCAGGCAGTATTTGTTGCTATGATGCCATCGATAACATAGTTTGGGCTGGTACCATTACGTTTAAGTTGAATACTGTAGTCCGAACCAAATGAATTCTTGCCTATATAAGTAGTAGGTAGCAGTCCTTCATTGATTAATGTTTGATAAGTGATAGTGCATATTGCTCCAGAAGTTGTGCATGTGCGTGGGCCGGGATCTGAGCTTTGATTTGTGCTTGATGTTAAGGTTGAAAGCTTGTCATAACGAATATTAATATAACCATTAACTGCATCACCTACCTGTTTAATCTGCTGGCCTGCTGCAGAAGCTTTTAAGCTTTCCTGATCATTGACCATATCCTGAAACTTCATGAGAGAGACAGCCGAGCCAACACCTAATACTAAAATTAGTTCTAATAAGGTAAAACCTGGTTTTACCTTGCTTCTTCTTTTCATTGTGAATATTTCCCAAATATAATGATGGTAAAAAATAATTTTTAATAGGGCTTTAAATATAAATAATAAAAAATGTAAAATATTTTATTTCATAATGAAACATATTTTTACACTTATGAAGATAATATCTTTCAAAATAAATAATGCAAATAAAAATGAAATTTTATTTGTTAATTGCTAATTATTATACTTAGAGAAAGGAAAAGGAGCCTTCTGGCTCCTTTTATTTATTGACATATAGCATAAACTGTTAGTGTTCCTGTTATACTTTTTGTTGTATCGCAGGAAGCAAACCAGCCATTATCACCATTTGGTCTGGAAGTGGTTAACCAAATATAGCCTTCAGCAGTATTACATTGTCCGCCGCCACCCACTACTTTTTCAGAGCCACTACAGTAAGCAACAGCAGTTGGGAAACGATAAGCAGAAGCATAAGCCGTTCTAATAACAGGAGAGCCAGTAGCGCCCTTCCATAATCCATCAACACAAGAAACAACCTTACCATTTGGAGTTCTTCCGACTAATCCATTAGGTGAACATCCCCAGTTTTCATTTGCCTGACCATTAATATAAACGAATTCTCCGGCATTCACTCGACCATTCGCATCTATATTTCCGTTAGAGTGAACGTAGTTAGAGTTAAGGTTTCCAGAGGCCCATACATATTGGGCATTAAGCTGGTTGCCAACATCGATATTACCTGATGAACGCATATATCCACCATAGAATCCAGCAGTCGTCTGCACGTTCTTTCCGCCATAAGCATTTATCGTTGCTGTGTCGCCCATATTCCAGCCGCCACCGTATTTCTGGAAATAGATACCGCCATCACCCATTGTCCTGAACCAGTTATTGGTATAGGTTTCAGTATTAGAGTAAATATCGCCACCTGTGATACGCCCTCCGGCATTAATAGTATTTGAGGAGGTTACGTTATTAGCAGCATAAACGTTTCCTGATGCACTTAAATAGGACTTAAGATTACCAGAGTTATCACCTGCTCCTACGGTTCCAGAAGCGTAAACGTCAAGCGTTCTAAGGCCTCCACCCCATCCTGAAGGAATATTATTAGGATCATAACCCATAATACCCAAACGTTGTTCAACAAATACGTTTCTATTAATAGCCATAACGGTAGAATATGACGGCGCGTTGGGAGAATATATTGTTAACTGCTTAGGAGACCCTAAACGAATTTCATAATCATTCCCTGCCGCATCGCCACCAAAACTTAATGAATCGCCATAGCCATTTTTAGCATTAATCTCTGCTCCAGCATTAATATTGCCACCAAAGTTTCCAGTTCCAGATGCAGTGATGTTTTTTGCATTGCTGATGTCGTTCGCACCCATATTAAGCGATCCTGTCATAGGTAATGTTCCATCACGACGAAGGTATACTGAATACATCGCTGAGTTATAGCCTACGCGATAGCCGAGTATACCTGCTTTATTAATTGATGAAAACGTAACATTTGTGTAGTTCCAGCTACCGCCATAACCATCAACCTGCGCTACATTACGACTCATTCCGCTGTCTATACCAGCAGTCTGCATAGCTTTTCCAAGCAAATCGAAGCGGGTCTTGCCACCTTCAATCCATGCGCTATTCGTCGCAATAATACCATCTATTATATAGTTTGGCGATGTTCCACCGCGTTTAAGCTGAATGGTATAATCAGAACCAAACGAATTGCGGGCAATATATGTAGAAGGAAGAAGTCCTTCATTGACTAATGTTTGATAGGTTATGCTACAGGTTGAATCTGCTGTGGTGCATGTGCGAGGTCCTGGATCGGTTCCTGTTCCTGAAGCATTAGTAAGCGTGGATAGCTTGTCATAGCGAATATTAATATAACCATTAACAGCGTCCCCCAACTGCTTTATCTGCTGACCTGCAGCCGAGGCTTTCAGGCTTTCCTGATCGTTAACCATATCCTGAAACTTCATAAAGGTGATAGCGGACCCCACGCCTAACACGAGTATAAGCTCAAGCAAGGTAAAACCTTTACTTCTAAAAATCTTTTTCATTGAAATCTCAACTTGCTAATTACGTTAATAACTGACTTTATTACTGATTAACCTAAGAGGAACAATAATAAACTATCCTATTTTATTATTTTTATTAATGATAAAACTATTACTATGCCATAATATGTGAGTCTATAGATAAGTCAACGAGAGACGGCTCCGTTTATAAAATATTTACATTAATATTGCACTTTTATTTTAATAAGATAGTAGTATGATAAGAATTTAAAAAAGGAGATTAAGGTGAAATATACTGCGGAAAACATTAACGAAAAAGTTAAAGAGCTATTGTCGGTAAAAGGCAATCGTAAGGTTGTTAAAAAATCGTTAAGTGTTAATAAGGCTATTGCATTAATAGAGCAAGGCCTGAAAGAAAGGATGGAGGATTTAAAGTATTGCGATGGCGAAGATCTTTCTTTTATAGAAAAGAATGGTATTACGATTATCGAAGAGATAGATCTTCCACTAACTACAAAGAATGAGAGGGAGATAGCGGCTCTTATGGAAGAAAAAGGATTTGTATTTTCCTACCATGAAAATACAAATAAAGAAAAGTATTATCTCTGTGTAGGAACTAAATAAAATTAAATCTCAACGACTTTAAGAGGATTAAAACCATTGTTTTGATTAGGATATCCTCTTGGATTACATACCACGCGTAAGATATCACCAAGCATATAATCATGGCACGCATGTGTATGCCCGTGAATGCAAAGAGCAAGATTCTCGGCATAAAGAAGCATATTGCTTAGCTCACTTGCGAAAGCTGCATTAAAAGGTGAGTTAAGATGCTCTTGAGAAATGCTTGCAAAAGTTGGCAAATGATGAGTAATTAAAACTTTCTTATCATACGGCTTGGCAAGTTCTTCCTTAATAAAAGAATAACTTTTATCAAACTCTGCTTGTAGATCCTGAATAGTGACATAACCAGTTTTATCATCTGAAAAAATCATACTAAAATCAGAGATTGTGTTTTGAATAGCGATATGATGAACACGATCTGCATCCAGGTTTGTCCACAAGGTTGAGCCAATAAAATGAACACCATTAATCTCAATAGTGTCATTATCAAGAAAATAAAAATTGGGAATATCTATGGCTTTCCATGCTTCTGCTGTTTCTTTAATGGAATGACCAATAGGCTCATGATTGCCAAGAATCATTACCGTTGGAATTTCCTGAGAAATAGAGCGGATCAGCTCAACATGACATGTAAAAGAATCAATATCTCCTGCCAGAACAAGCACATCAGCGCCCTCTGCTTTGCCAAAAGAAAATCTTTCCCCATGCTCAAGATGTAGATCGCTTAATATTTGAATCTTCAATTTTTTATCCTCATTTTGCTTAAATGATTATATAAACATTCCTTTTCGTGATCAACGTTTTTTTTGAAAACTATTGTTTATTGTTTTATGATGCTACACAAAATACACAAAATACACAAAAGGAATAAAATATGCCAGAGTATGCTCCAATAGTGTCTGTTGAGGATTTGGATAAAGTCAATAATGATGAGTGTGTTGAAGGCTATTTATATGGCAGAAGTGAGAAAGCATGTAGAGAGTTGCTTAGCCCTCATAGCTGCTCAAAGAGTTTCTATCATGGTTATCTTAATGGTATGGTAGATACAGGAAAGCTTTCGTTAAGCCCTGCTCAAAAAGAACTTGCTCAAGAATTAAGAAAGGCCGGGCGTCTTGAAGGATTATGGGATTTGATGGAAAGATTTGCTCAAGATATAGTAGATCCTGAAAAGGCGGATAATAGAATTATACAATAATAATGAAAGGCTAATCCATTAGCCTTTTTTATTTTAGTCATAACAATATGCGTAAGCCCATGTATCAATGCCGTTAGGCCAAAGAGTTATGCGTTGCTCTAATACCCATCCTGTAGCTGTCTTAGAAATGATAACATGTTTAGTCATACCATCAGCTTCCTGATTTCCTCCAAGCGCGCAAAAAAGATGATTACCCATATTGCTGGTTTGATAGTTATTGCTTGATGATCCTGCTGTTGCATTACTGTAAGCAACTCTATAAGTGCTAACAGTATAGCCACCCTGCGCCCATACTCCATTCACACAAGAAAGAAGTGCTCCAGCCGTTGTTCTGCCTTGCAGTCCGTTTGGTGAACAGGCGGTTCCTAAGTTGGCGACTCCATTAACATAAACATATTCATAAGCGTTAAGCCTTTTGCCTACGTTAATATCGCCACCAGAACTAATTGAGCCATCCGCATTCATATTACTACTTGCATAAATGTTTCCTGCTGAATTCATGTAAGCCTTTAAATTACCTGAGCTATCACCAGCGCCTGCAGTCCCTGATGCGTAAAGGTCAAACGTTCTTACACCTCCTATCCAGTTAGGAGGTAGATTATTAGGGTCTAAACCATTCGTGGAAAGTCTCTCGTTAACGATCATATTCCTATTAACATTCATAACAGTAGAATATTGTTTTGAGTTTGGTGAGTATACAGTAAGCTGCTTGCCTGTTCCTAAACGAAGTTCATAGTCATTTCCTGCGGCATCACCTCCAAGAGCGAGAGTGTCCCCATAACCATTATGAGCTATAACATCTCCACCTGCTGTAATCGTTGTGCCAGCAGTTATGGTTTTGGCTGAGCTAATACTATTAGATGCTCCAATATTACCGAATCTATCCATGTATACAGCCATGTCAGAAGCTGAGGCTACAGAGGCTGCGGTTTTACCTAAAGGCACAACAGCGATTGTCGCAGTAGCAACGATATCATTAGTTCTTATACCACCAGCCCAGCCAGGAGGAAGATCTGATGGATCAATACCGTTTGTTGTTACATTACCACCAAACTGACCGCCACCAGAAGCAGTAATGTTTTTAGCATTATCAATATCATGGTTGCCCATATCCAGATCGCCTGTCATTGGTAATGTTCCATCACGACGCAAATATATAGAATATAAAGCAGAGTCATAGCCAACACGGTATGTTAATATACCAGCAGGAGCAGATACCCCATAATCAGCAAAAGAAGCTGTCCACATACCATTATAACCATCTGCTTGCGTGGTTGATTTACTCATGCCACTGTCTATCCCGGCAGACTGGATAGCACGTCCTAGCAAATCATAGCGAATTTTGCCGTTATTAATCCATGCGCCAGAAGTGGAAACTAAACCATTAACAACATAGTTTGGTGAAGCTCCAGCTCTTTTTAATGTAATATTATATCCAGAACGAAAGTTATTCATGCCCGAATAAGTTGTAGGAAGTAATCCTTCATTAACCAACGTCTGATAGGTGATTGCACAAACGTTTGTTGTGGATGAGCATGTTCTTGGCCCCGGATCGATACCGGTTCCAGCAGCATTGGTTAATGTGGATATTTTATCATAGCGGATGCTAATGTATTTATTAACAGCTTCGCCTAACTGTTTTATTTGTTCGCCTGCAAGTCTTGCCTGCGTATACTCCTGATCGTTAACCATATCCTGAAATTTCATAAAGGTTATAGAGGCACCCACGCCTAATACCAAAACTAACTCCAATAATGTAAAACCTTTACTTTTAGACTTAAACATAAATCCCTCAATATAAAACCTTTCGAATACCACTATATCAGTAAGCAATGTAACGTAAAGCGTATTATAAAGATATGGTTTACACCCGATTATAACGTTTTTTAGATGAGCGGGCGACTTAATTGTAGATGTAAAATAAGCAGTGTTTTACTATTACGTTTGACTTAGTTGAATAATAGTTAAAAATTGTGTGAGCAATGTCTTATTTTTAACTTTATTTAAACATTAACTATTCATTTTAAATCATAGATTTAAGTCCAAAAGGTTATATATTTGTATATATATTAAAATATTTATTTTGAGATTGTCTATTATCTAGTTTAAAAAATAGTTTTATAATAAAGATATAAAAGAATAAATGGTATTATTTATTAACCCTCTAAAAAAGAGAAAAGCTTATGTTGATGAAAACGAGTAATGAAGAAATGACACACAAAATTACATTTATTAAAGATTTCTTTAATAATAACCCATCTAAAACCCCGGATTATATTGAATCTGTATATGATAATGCAGAAGGCTCTAAAGAGCTGATTGATGGTCTTTATCGTTTCCTTAAGATGGAAACATCTTCTGTATTAAATATTGATTACATTGCGGCATATGGATATACAAAAGAAAAAGTGAAGCCAAAGGGTGTTTCTATCCGTTCTGATGAAGAGTTTAAGCACATGCTAAAGCTCAGCGTAAGTGGAGATCGTTCGCATTCCTTCTGTATGTAATCCTAAAATAAATCATGAAGCCCTTCGGGGCTTTTTTGTTGCATTCTCTATAGGGCTTCATTATAATGTAAGAAAAAGGAGTCTATATGTCTATTAAAAATCTGATTGAAAATAATGAAATAATCGTGGATCTTTCTCCTGTTATTGAGAAAAATGTAGCTGCAAGTTTTATAGCGAAGAAAATCATTGAAAATACAAATGTCCAAAAAGAGTTTGAAATTCCTATCAACTACGTTGCTGAGATTTGCTCAATATTGGATAGAAATAACCTTACTTATACCGTTCGTAATGAAAATGAATATGTTAACTGTATAGTATTAGCCTGATTGATTGCTCATTTGCCTCTGGATGTTATAATATTGCTATTAAAACAACGAGGTAAATGATGAAAGTAGTAGAAGATTTAGATTTTATGGAAGTAAGCAGAGAGCGGGCCTATGATGGTTTTCTAAAGATAGACAAGCTCTTTTTTAAACAAAAAAACGTATACGGCGAATGGACAGATGTTTTCAGTAGAGAAGTTATCTATCGCCGCAATGCTGTAGCAGTATTAATCAGAGATCCCGCAACAGATAATCTCCTTTTCACAAAACAACTCCGGCCCGGTGCTTACATCCAACATGAACCTTGGATATATGAAATGGTCGCTGGGCTTATCGATCCCGGTGAAGACAAAGAAACGGCTCTTAGGCGAGAGGTCTGCGAAGAAGCGGCAATCAGCGAGCTTAATAATATCAAGGCTATATCCTCTTATTATCCCTCATGCGGTGGCTTAACTGAAAAAGTTTTTCTTTATTATGCCGAAGCTGACCTTTCAAATGTGCCTGATTTTGCTGGTTGTCCTGAAGAAAATGAAGTAATACAAACGGTATTGCTCAGTGTCGATGAGGCATTTAAGTGGCTCGAACAAGGCCTGCTGAAAACAGCTAACGCTCATGCTGCACTTTACTGGCTCATGAAAGAAAGACTTTTAAAACGTATATAAAATAAAAACGCCTTTAATTTGCTTTTCCTTTGTTATTGTATTAAAATCAATAAGTATAAACTACAGGAAAAGAAGGCGTATATGAAAAAAGAATTGGGTTTTAAAGATATGGGTCGTGAGCGTGCTTATGCTGGATTTATCAAAGTGGATAAGATTACGCTCACACAAGAGAAGCCTGATGGTGAGTGGACTGCGCCCTTTGCCAGGGAAGTGATTAATCGTGGTCATGCGGCGGCAGTATTAGTTCGCGATCCCAATACTGACAGGATTCTTTTTACTAAGCAGTTTCGCCCCGGCAGTTATGTAAATGGTCAGCCTTGGATGTATGAGCTTGTTGCTGGGATGCTGGATGGTGATGAAGATCCTGTAGAAACCATAAAACGAGAAAGTATGGAAGAAACGGGTGTTTCTGAGTTAAAGAATATTGAGTTTATTTCTAAGTATTATCCTTCCTGTGGTGCATGTAGCGAGGTTGTTTCATTATACTACGCTGAAGCAGATTTGTCAGGATTAGGCGGTTATGCGGGTTGCTCAACGGAAAACGAAATCATTGAGATTGTTACGTTTTCTGTAGATGAGGCTTTTGAGTTGTTGCGAGCAGGTAAGCTTAACACGTCTATAAACAACGTGGCTTTGTTTTGGCTAATGGCAAATAGAAAATAAAACAAACGATAAATGTTTTATTAATAAAAAATAAATAACTAAGAGCTGTGTTGTAAAACACGGCTCTTTATTTTTGCGTAAAATAAACGTTGTAAGCCATATAGGGTTTTGGTACACTTGCGTTAAGATAGATTAAATAAGGATAAAGACTATAATGCCAACCATTTTTACACACAGCGACAGTTTTCACATTGATGAGTTAATGGCTATTTCCTTGTTGGCTCGTTTTCATTTTTTTATGCCTGTAAATGAACTTACTATTGTAAGAACCCGCGATGAATCAATTTTAACAGCGGCTTTAAACAGCGATTTTTTCGTGATTGATGTGGGTCGTAGTTATGATGCAGAGAAGTTTAACTTTGATCATCATCAGAGTGATCCTTCGCTTATCTGGAAAGAAGGATGTCCTCTCTCCTCTTGTGGTCTTATCTTTAAATGGCTAAAACAACATGGCAAGCTATACGTATTAACTGAGCATACCATTTCTAAACTTGAAGCTTTAGCATTTAACATTGATCAGCACGACAATGGCAAAAAACTGTGGCCTGATGCTAAGCTTTTCACACGATACAACCAGTCTGATGAAAGTATTGTCGCTGATCGTCAGTTTAGTAAAGCCCTGCAAGTTGCAGAAGGCTACCTTGATAACGTCATCTATCACGAGCAAAATGATAGCGTGATTGTTCCTGTCATTGAAAAAGCAGTCAAGGAAAGTATTGAAAACGGTCATGAAGATTTTCTGATTGTACATGATTCTTTGCCGGGTGGAAGAACTTTAGCCATTACGATGTCTAAAGCGAAACTTTATCTGGCTGGATATAAAAAGGAAGGTAAGGAACACATGGACTGGTCTGTGAAGTCTATCCCTTCAGACGTAGATAACCCTTTCAGCTCGCGCCAGAATATGCCTAAAGCATGGTGTGGTGTTGAAGGGCAAGCACTCAAAGATATTTCCGGTTTTAATCTCCGTTTTTGTCATAAAGGTGGTTTTATTTGCGTTCTGGAAGGAACAGAGCAGGAAGCAAAAGAGTTAGCAAAAACCATTATTAACATAGAAAAGGCGGAGTAATATATTATGAATAAATCATTTAACGGTAATATGGCAGTAAACACCAGTATCAACGATCAGTCTTCCATTAGGCTTTATCGAAATACTAATCCAGCAGTGCAAGAAGTTATGTTTATATGCGGCTTTCATCAAAACAGATATAATGAAGCCAGCAATACGAAAGAAAGGAAGATGATCAAAATTCAGTTTAAACAGGACATCCATCAAGCACTGAAGCTTGTTTCTAAAGATAAGCTCTATAAAATGGTATTTGAACAGGAATGGGATTTGGCTTTTGAAGATGAATGGAAAGCGAATATTGATACTGATTTAACTGAAGTGGGTTTTATGCTGTTAAACAAGTTTAAACGAAAATAATATTATTATTACTATTGAAAGAAAAAGACAACAAAAGCCTGCTAAGCAGGCTTTTTTGCTTTAAAGTCATCATGCTTTCCGATATAATGCGTTCATCGTATGTTAAAAGGAAAAAAAGAATGACCAAGATCCAAGTTCCACAGAGCACCTTCCCTGTGATTGAAAACATTAGCCAAATGAATGATGTTCTTAAAGTTCATCCAGAGCTTCGTGTTATTGATAGCGGCAAAGGAACACTGACTGTTGCCTATAATATTTCTGATAAAAACACATTCAAAGATCCGATTGCATGTGAGGCGCGTGGTATTACTTTTGACGAGGAAACAGGCAATACGATTGGTCGCCCATTACATAAGTTCTTCAACTTGGGTGAGCGCGAAGATACTCTGAAGCAAAATGTGGATTTCTCCAATGTGTTTGCTATTTGGGACAAAATGGATGGCTCGATGATTTCTTTCCATCGCGTTAAAAGTCAGGTGCTGCCTAAAACTAAGAAGAGTTTTGAAAGCAATGAGGCCAAACGAGCTTATCAATATGTTTTGAAATCTGAAAACCAGAATATCATTGCTTTTTGCGATGAGCTGGCAGATGAGTTCACACCTGTGTTTGAGTTTTTAGACCCTGAAAATACCATCGTTATCAGTCATAAAAAGATGGATATGGTTCTACTTCATGTTCGTCATATCAAAACAGGTGCTTATATTCCTTTTAATGATAAAGGCTTGACTGAGTTAGTCGAAAAACATGGCATTAAACGTTTGAGTCCTTTAACGCTTAAGCAAAAAGAAAATGGTGTGCTGGATATTGATGCGGCTCTTGAGCATCTTAAGGTTATTCAGGGTATCGAGGGTTATATTCTACAGTTCACTGATGGTAAGATGATTAAGATTAAAAGCGACTGGTATAACGCTCAGCATCGTGCGGAAGCGGGGCTTCGTGAACGTGATGTGGCTAAAATGTTCTTAGAAGGCACATTAGACGATGTTAAAGGATCTCTTAAAACAGATGGCTATGATATTACGCGTATTGAAGAAATCGAGAGTCGTATCCTTGATACCTTAAATGAAATGGAGAGCTATGTTTTTAAACGTGTTAAAGAGTTGCAGGGGTTAGATTTTAAAACAGCAGCACTTCAGGTTAGGAATGATAATAATCCTCTTGGAAGCTATGTGTTAAATACGCTGCGCGGAAAGGAACTCCTTTTGGATAAGCATTTCAAAGCGTATTATCTCAATAGTTATAGTCTGGAATACCTTGACCTTCAGAAAACGGAAGATCAGCCTTAATATTGTGTAAAAAAAGTTAAAGCTGGCGAGGGACTGCCAGTTTTCATTTGAAATTTAGCTTTTTCATGTTATATTTTTGTTTATTGTTAAAATGAAAATGAGGTGTAAGATGGATTTAAATGTGTATCATTACGATAAAAAGATTGCTCAAATTAACCAGCAGTTTTTAAGTCTTTTAAATATCAGTGAAGAAAAACTGAAAGAGCTGAAAACTTTAATCGTAGAAGAATATACGTTAGGATTAAAGCGTGAACAAAGCCTGAAAAAATCTGGATTCGTATCTGCGGATTTAATCACGGCGTTGAATAAAACAAAAGATGGTCTTTTGTCTTTTTGGCGGATGAGAAAAGAGAAAGGATTATGTTCGCTCAAGGTGTATGAATACACCGAAGAATAAAAGAGAAAGAGATGCCTGGCATCTCTTTTTTGTTTATGTTTAAATGAGATCAGCTAAAATCAATTCTGCTTCCTTTGATATCTGCGTGTTTTTTTAAGAAGTGTGGCAGGCCGTTGAAAGTCATATCAATATACTTTTCGCCCATGAGTTTCTCCTTTAAGATGAAGTCATGAATATCGCTGTAATGTTTTGCGAAGTCTTCATTGAGCTGCGTTATCGCTTCAAAATCCCAATGACCATCCATATCGCTGTGTGATATTAAATCTTTGAATGGATAACTTTCATCTTCATGCGCGTTAAGAAAATGATAAAGATAGTTGTCTTTTTGCACTTCTTTAAAATCTTTTTGCTCAACATAAGCAAGAAGAAGATATCTTATAACATTAAATCCACTATAGGAAAACCTAATGGAAGGAATGTCATTTCGTGATCTTAGGTTAAGTCCCATGATGAATCTCCTGTTATTATTTATTGATCGAGTATAAACTAAGAGGTGTTTAGAATCAAAAAAAGAATGGCTTTTTATAATAAGGATAGTCTACAATATAGGCTATTAATATTAAAAGAGGTTAGTATGATTTCAAAGTTAATTCTGAGCTTTAAACAAAAGCATGTCAATCTTACCGGGAGTAAAGATGAGGCTTATTTAGGAGATGGTGAGCTAAAAGAGTTTGCTATTTTTGATGTTTTTATTGAAGTGAATGGTGAAAAATTAATTGACAGATATGTTGATTTTATGGCGCTACACCTATCAGCACTCACTGAAGATACATCCTACCATTATATCTATAACTGCTCTTGCGGTGTACCGGGCTGCGCGGGTATCTATGATGAAATAAAAGTCGTCAAAGAAGAAGATTCTATTGCTTGGCGTTTTGAGAAAGAAATTTACGATCATCTGCTTACAGATAAAACCAAAGCGTCTCTTTTGGTTGAGGATGATGACTATGTTATCATTTTTAATAAGAAGCAGTATAGAGAACAAATCGAAAAACTTCTGGAAGAGATGCAGGAAGCACGTAAGACGAACAATGTTCCTGCGGTGCTGTTTGCAGATAGCTACGTAACAGAAGAAAACGATATCATTCATTATAACGAACGCCTACAGGAAGCATTAAAAGAGGAGTTCTTTTACGATAAAGAAGGCGATGAAGACTCGGAGGATGATTATGAGTAAGCTTATAAAACAGTTAAGTCTCATTCTCTTATTAATTATGTGTGGCTTTCAATCTTTTGCAAATGATAAAGTTGAAATGGTTATTGATAAAAATGGCGTAAGAATAGAGCGAGATGGTGTGGTTTACAGGGAGAATATGATGATTGAGTCGAACCCGAATGATTATAATCAATCTGATGTTCCGGCAACTATTAATTCATATAATCCAGGTGAGTCGAATAAAGCAATCAAATATGATATTTTCGATATCCAAAAAGATGAGTTTGTAAGCGATGTTGAAAGAAACTGTGTTTTTAAAGAGATAGAAGGAAACTCAAAATCATATGCTTGTTCTGATAACCAAAGTGTGGTTATCACAGAAAACGCTTTGTTTTCTAAAAAAGAAACTACCGTAAATAATGATTTATTTGGTATTTCAAAAACTCAATATTCCTATGTTATCTATGGGTTATTACTTTTACTTTTGTTAGTGTTTATATAAGGATGAATAAAATGAACAATAACTATAACGTATCCACTCTTTCAAAAGCACTCCATGCTATTTTATTTATAGGGTTATTCTTCTTTATAAGAAATGAAAATGGAAGTATTTCATGGATTTATACTATTTTAGGCTTGCTGACTCTTTTATTCTCTTTAAAAACAATGGAACATGCTTGCTGTAAATATAATGTTTTAAGCAAATCAAAAACTTTTTTCACAATAACGGTTCCATCTTGCTTTATCTATTTGGGATTATATTTATTAGCTCAGAGTATGTTTAACCTAGCTGAAATATCGATTATATTTGCCGCTTCAGCATTGATGGCTTTTTTTCTAAGTTTAATAAATGAAAAGAAATATATGATGAGAGATCATATTCGAACTGATAAATATTTATTGCGAAAAAGTATAACTTCAAAAGGAATAGATTCACTATATCAATGCAAATATTATTGTTTAAAATCGAAGATTGCTGAAAAAGTGGCAACTAATCAATATAAGTCTTTTAATATTAAAGCTTCCACTGCTATATTCTTAACTGTAGTAATAATAATCACTGTAAGTATGTTAATAGATATAGTAGGTGTAAATGAAGTTATCTTTAACATGGTTGTGTATAGTTATATTATTCCGTCGTTATTTATAACTTTACCTTTGACAGCTTTATTCAACCTTGTATTTCTTAATGAGATATCTAAAAAATATTCAGAACAAAGAGCGGAGGAACTTTTATGGGGATGAAAATAAAAAATACAGTAGCGATAGTATTTGTCTCATGCCTGATGGCAGCAAGTGCTACGGCAGGATCTTTAAGTAAAGAAGAGTTCAGGTATAACGTATTGCCTTCTTTAAGCTCTGTATGTTCAAGACCAATACCAGTAAAAGTTAAGCAGCTTATTCCAGATAAAGAAGAGAGAAAAGCAATGCATTATGATCGGATAGATTATGACTGCGGAAAGACCGCTCTAACTATAAAGGAAGGATATGATGGCAATCTTTCTTTCTTATATAATGATGGCCTTAGCAATCAGCGTTTTGATTATAAAGGAAGACTTGACTGGAAAGAAAACGGCAAAATGGATATTAAGTTCTATGATGGATTTAAAAACATCAACGATGATACCATGCCCTCCGGCACTTCTACTGGATTTGGTATTGTAAATATTAAGCCTGAATAAAAGAGATAATAAATGAAAAGCATGTTTGATAAAATAGATTTGCAGGAAATAAGTATAGAAAGGACAGAGAGGGTTAGAAGTATAAATAAAACTGAGGATGGCGTGTTTGATATAAGTTTTAATAATATTGCGCATCTAAAAGATGGTAGATTGATTAACAGTAAAAATAGCTTGTCTAACTATATTGGCAAAGATGTTCTTATTGTTGATGTAAATAATGGTCAGAAAGTATTATGGATTGATTCAGATATGCATAAGATGACTGAATTTGAAAAGGAGTTCTATGGCGATTGCCTTTTCTTTTTAACTCTTACGCTTCTTCTTTTTTATTGGATAATAAGCATAATTTTAGGGCCTGCTAACAATGAGATGTTTGCCACTCCAGGTATTTTTTTAGTTTGTTTACTATCCTCTTTTTTCTCTTTTTTCTGTTGTTTAAAACTTTATAGTGAAATATTTTCTCGATTTAAGGCAGTTAAAAGGGTAAGATTTTTTAGAAAAAAGTATAAAAATAAAAAGGAGCCATAAGGCTCCTTTTATTATTCTACATCCTGACCATTATTCCAGTGAAGCTTTTTGCTTAATATCCCATAAAAGTTCCACTCATCGGGCAGCAAAATATTCGAATCTTTCTTCATTAGTCCGATTGAAATACGTTCTCCTGCAGGAACCTGAGAGGTAAGAATACCATCAGAAAAAATCTGAATATCCGTCTTAAACGTAATATGAAGTGTATCATGTTCCGGGAAAATAAGAGGGCGGTTTCCAAGAACAGTAGGCGCAATCATCAACATCTGCATGGCTCTCATGGAAGGAGAGATAATCGCACCACCCGCATTCATATTGTACGCCGTGGAGCCAGAAGGGGTCGAAATAAGTAATGTATTGGCCTTGTAATGACCTGCTTTACTCACAATGCCATTACTCTCAGACTCTACTGTAAAATCAATCACAAAGTTTGGATGACCTGCTGTAAAGGCATATTCGTTTACTGCCCCAATACGTTTACCCTCAAAGCCATACTCAAGAATACAACGCTTTTCTATGCGAGGTCTGGCATCCTTATCCATAAAGCTAAACAGGCTCTCGTCCATCACATCTGAAATGTTGTAAGGCGTCAAAAACCCAACATTACCTGCGTTGATCCCGATAACCAGTGCATCTTTATTGATGTTCTCATGCATAGCGTGAAGCATCGTGCCATCACCACCAATCGAAAAAACATAATCAATGTGAACGTCTGTAGCACAAGCCTTACGTAAACCACGCTTTTTCATAACGCTATGAATCTTCGCTGAGATGTCTGTAATCTGCTCCTGCTTTTCCTTGCTTTCTGAAGAAAAGTTGATTTTTTGATTGATCTTATAGTTCTTATTCATAGCAAAATCCTTCTGTCTTTAGTTATTGTAAATAATACCATAACTAAGAACCATAATCAAATGTCTTTACTGACCGATGATAAAAACTTCCTGAATATTTTTAACAGAAAGTGCGTATTGATAATCTACATGATGAACAGAAACCTGTTTGCCATAATGTTTGAGTTTGTCTGTTAATGTTTCAATAGAGGGAATACCATCTGAGCGATAAGAAACAGCAATATGACTCCTTTCAAACTTCTGGAATAAATCATCAAAGGCTTTATCTATTTGTTTTCTGTCTTCCCATACAGACGTTTGCTTGATTAGGCCTTTGTGCTTAAGGGAATGGTCTATCTGCGCTTCCCATCCATGATAGTCTGTCAGACCTTCTAAGAAGTGGTAAAAGTCTCTGTAGAGTGTTAGCGTGCCAGATGAGGGTATATAAGGTGAATCGATATAAACCAGATCAGGACTAACATCAATGTCCAGCGTCATAATATCACTATTGTAAGCTCTGTTATGCTGTTGGTTAGAGAAGACGGCAGCATTAGCTTCAGCAACAAACTTAATGAAGTGCTCAGAGAAAGGCTTATCCCATGTTGCTTTATTCCCGAAAGAACGTTCCACGATGGCTGTTCTCACATAAAGATTTTTTCTATGAAAGAGATTATACGGCCTTTTTGATAAACAAGACTGATACAATGCCCATAACATGATAGCCTTCTTATAAGGATCTTCTATGCGATGAATATTTTGTGTGATAGTATCAAGCCATACATTTTCGTCAGACAAGAAATAGATGTCTTCAAAATGATTAGCAATAACATCTTTATATGAATAAGCAGGATCGCGAGTCAATACAAAAGCCAGATCATCCACATTGACAGTCGTGCTGTTGTTTTCTACAAGTGCTTTTGCTGTCATTGCGTTAGACATCAGTAAATCGTTAGAAAAAACCTGAGCGCCTGTCTTTTTTAGTGTGTAAGAAATAGCACTGGTGCCAGAGAAGGCATCAAGGACAGTATTATACTCAAGTTTAGATAAAACAGCGCCAATCCATTCTTTTAGCTTATATTTGCTGCCCTGATAACGGGTCTTTGGAAAGGTCTCAGATTTGATTTTCTTTTCGAATATTTTTAATAAGTGTTCATCAATTGGTTGCATTAGTCTCTACTCTTATAGTTAGTATAAGATTATTTATATAATTAAAAATAGAGATTTGAAAGAAAAAAGAACACTTATTTTAATATTTTTAACCATTCACGAGAATGAATGGTTGACCTGATTATATTTTAACCGATTTTTTCTTAGGTGAAGCAGAAAATATGAAAACAAGTAATTTCTTAACAATTAATGCAGCAAGTAAACTCGCGATGGCAATAGCGGTTGCCTTGAAATCGATGAGAACCATAAGTAAAGATAATACAATAGCAGCGATAACCACCATGTCATAGATTTTTGAAAGTTTACGCAGCATAATGTTCCCTATAAAGTTGTTTTAGTTTGGATGTGTTAGTAATGTAAGTGATATCACAAAACTGAGAATATAGGAATAATCTTAAATGATGAAATATACAAGAGGGAAAGCCAATATAGAGGAGAATATTGGCTTAGGAGATTTATTTGGAGTTCAAGATGTCGTCTATGGATTTGCTATACTTAGCGGCACCTTCAGGATCGATTTCCTTTGCAGCTTGTTTTTTCTTATACTTCACATATCCCCAATAAAGCAACGCAACAGGGGCAACAAAAATACCAACACGTAAACCAATAGCAATCACCGCATCTAATAAGATGAAAGCTGCAACGGCTAACAGGACCAGCTTATACAATTTTATTTTTCTTAACATGTGCATCTCTCTTTTAAATTGTGGTTTATAATGATAATATCTTTTTTATACTATAAAAGCAAAAAAATAAAAAGGAAGTCGTATGAGCAAAAATTTTATAAATGCTGTTGAGATTAAAAGAGCTATCCAATGGCAACCTACTGATAATGAAAGCGTTATTCTTTTAAAAGAAGGTAAAGGTTTTCTACTTGCCTACTTCAAAGACAAGCAATATCAGGCTGTTTCCTTTAGTGTTAACGATGAGGGTGAGTCTCAAGTAATTGATCATGAGGGGTTTGAGAATGAAAAGTTCGATTTCAATAAATTCTATGGTTCTATTGAGAAGCTAACTGAAAACTGTGAAGGTGTTCTTATTTAAGGAGTTATATGAAATATGATAATCCGCTTTACCTGTCAGCTATAAAACAGAGCTTGCTTTCTGTTATCCTTAATCATACAGCCCCGCCTCTTTATCTGAGAGGGTATGATGTTGATCGTTTGCATAACATCTGGAGTCGATACGAGCTTATGTTAAAGCTGGTGATTGAGTCCCATGATATGGATACAATTAATCAAGAGATTATAGAATATAATCATTTCTTTAAAGAACATATATCTCCAAGTATATGGAGAAACCCACTTACATCTGAGCTGATGATAAGCATACAACAAAACATCAAAAATATGATTGACGATGAGCTGAATAAAGCAGGACTATGGTCAAAAATAAAGCTCAATATGGCAGGTTATCTTATTCGCACTTTCGCCAAAGCTCCCGTGCTTCTGAAAAGTCCGATTCCCTCTTATGATTACTTCAATGAAGCCTTTAACTTTTGTCAAAAGTATAACATTCATGGGCTTTCTTTCAGCCTGCTGGAACCTTATTCTGAGCATTACTTTGACGACCTCAGCCTACTGTTCGATTCTTTTGAAAAGAGAACTGGTTATCCTTCAGAGTTAATCAACCTTAATGGGACGCTGAACATTAAATTGAATAACACCTCTGACTTTATCATCAATGAGCATCAGGATCGTGAGCAATTTGAATCGATGGGCTATTTCTTGGCAGATAAGGAAAGTGAAGATATCACGGGTGATATGACGCTAATGATAAAATCTCTCAGTGATGAGCGTATGCTTGAAGTTCTTGTTCATGAACATACCCATGCACTCGATTACTTTATTGGTAAGAAAGTGGCGAGAAATGAAAAGATAGAAGATGTGTTTCTATTTAGTAATGCCCAAGAATCCTTATTGAAAAAATATACATCATTGACAGAAAAATATCGAAATGTGTTGTTTAAATCGTATGATTTTGAGAGTGAAAAAACGCTAAGCCAATATGAGTGTAATGCCACTTTTGGTTATGCAACGAACGCCCTCGTCATGCGTATGTTTTCTCAGTTTTATGGTAGAGAATCCCATGAGTTGAAAGAAATCGTACATTACAGTCCAGTTATTTTTGAGGACATTAAAAAAAGATTGCTGGGTAAAACAGATAAAGCAAATGCCTATGCTGACCTAAAACTTCTGTTCAATCAGTCAACCGATTTTATTGATACGCTTGTCGCTCATCATATTAATGAAATAAAGATAATCCTGTTTAGCTCTGATATGCATCTAAAATGTTTTTATATGACACCGAACAATAAAGCAGAGAGAGGATTTGATGCCCCTTTTAACCATTATAGCTATTTTCTTTCTATTGAAGAACGGTTCGCTAATGCAGTTGCGCTATCTGCGGTTCATAATGATGTCGAAGTGATGAATGCTGTAAAAGAGCTTTGGAAAGAATCGAATAAACTTTAATCAATCAGCCTGATTTTAATGGAAAAACATTGTTTTTAAGAATAAGATGATAGTATAATAAAGTCCTACACGCAATCTAAAAGGAAAAGTAATGTCTAAAACGATGAAAAAAGTAATGATGGTGGGTGTTTTGGCTTCAACGGTTCTGCTTCAGGGATGTATTACGCCTCTTGAGCGTGGTCAGCGACAGGAAATGGCTGTTTATGAGCAAAAAGGTTTGGCAGTAAATGAAAAAAGTGTTGCTGGAGCGGGTGTTGCTGGCATTCTGCCAACAGTGGGTTATTTCTATACGGGACATCCTGTGCTGGCAGTTACAACTATCCCTCTTTATCCGTTCTTAGGTTTCCTATGGATGCCATTTGATGCTGCTCATGCTGCGGAGAATCGCAACTACTATGCGACGAAGAATGAAGTGGCTCGTAAGCGTCGTCAGGAACTGAATCAGCTTGATTCAAAGTATCAGAGTAAGCAACTGACTGAAGCGCAATATATCCGAGGTCAGCGCGATATTGACGAAAAGTATTCGGCATACTAAACATTAAACTAAAAAATAAAGGGGCTTCAAGCCTCTTTTTTCTTGTGCATCACTCCTGATTTTGATATCATATATAAAATGAATAAGCCTGATTTTGATATTACATATAAAATGAATAACTATTAGTGAGAAAATAAAACATGCTAAAGAGTGCTGATGATGTAATCAATTGCTTAAATGTTAACGCTAAACCTGAGATAGTAGAAAGCACTCGGTTCAAAATCCTGAGTGGAAATATGCGTTTAACAGAACCGAGCGTTAAACCCTCAAATGATGAATATGCAACATCTGTTCCTGTGAAGAAAGGTCTATGGTTTGGGCAGGCGCTTTCCATCTTTAATCGTAGCGTTTTCAACCGTCATTGTGAAAAATGGATTGGCATTCTAAACGGTGCTACCCAGCTAAAAGAAAATATTGAAACTGTTTTAAGTGAAACAGCAGGTATTGCTAATAATGATAAAGTAAAAGCTATTTGTGATAAATATGGATTTAGTGAGATAGCTAATATCTTAGGTGATAGCTTAGGAAAAGTCAGTCAAACAGAATCATTTGAAGCATTGCTGTATAACTTATCACCACGCCAAGATGCTGAGATGTTCATTAACTGGACGAAAGACTATAACTATTGCCGGGAAATTGTTTGTTCTATGGTTATTCATCAAGCTTATGCCGACACTGATATGTTCAAAGATATGACCATTGAAAAGTTGATGGATTTACCTGAAATGGATGTAGAGATTCGTTCTGATAAACATAGCCTCGGATACTTTGATGCTGAAATTTATCAATCTGTCTTTAAACATACAGAGTTTAAAAATGACTGCGATGGTGCGGTGTCTTCTAAACCGTATTTTAAAGCGCCCCCAATTGGTAAAATGGTTAGCTATCCTATTAATATTCCTGAAGGTAAAATATCAGCAGGGTCGGTAGATGGTTTCGGTTATCTAACGAAAACAGATTACAAAAAAACATCTCATAAATCACGTGTGTTAAAAAACGAGCAAGGCGAAATCATTGCGATTGCCTTTGTTTTCTCAAAACAGAACTCTAAAGAGTAAGAGGAAATCATGGATCAGAAATATATTGATGTTGCACAGAAGTTTGGTATTAACTTAGATACATCGCGCACAGAATCTCTCGGCTCTGTTGCTATTCCCTCTGGTAAAATCAGGATTTCTGATTGCCATACAGAAGTCAATGAAACAACATCTGCCAAAACTATCGATGTTAGACCGGGAGAATGGAAAGGACATGCTTTTACAGGTTTTTTCGACTGGTATTTCACAAAGTTCTCAGATCTGTTTATCAAAGTTAAAGAAAAACAATCAGAAGTAGTTAAGCCTTACGATGACTCTCTAAATGCTTTATCGGAAATCAAAGACAAAGCATCATCAGAGTTTATTAAAGAAATGCTTTTGGAGCAAAAAAGGAAAAAGACATCCAATAAAGCGATTGTTGATGAGTATTTCTTTGGTGAACGAGATCCAGAAAAAGAATTACAGGATCGTTCTTTTACCAAAATGGCAGGTATTGTTATCGCTCATAAAGATTTTGCTGAACATGAAGCGTTCTCGAAACGCAATATTGATGGCTTAAACTTAGAGTTCATTGGTCAGGTAAGTCTGAATAATAGTGCTATCGGATTATTTGATTTCGATTTCTTCAAAGCACAATCTGAAGATATTCTGAGTGATATTTACTACGGCGCTTCAAGTATTGATCCTGACTTACTCGAACATTTAGGGCAGAAAAGAGACTATGCAGCTCAAGCTGTGGAAAATGCGGGTTTTGTTTCAAGCACAGGCTTTGGCGGTGGTGATAATGATGTCTATGTCATTAAAGACAAAGAAGGTAAAGTTGTCCTGATTCATATTATGTTCTAATAAACCTAACCAAAAAAGAGGCATCAGCCTCTTTTTTCTTCTCTGGATAAAAGTTTTTTCTTGTACTCGACACCCCAACGGTATCCTGTATTTTTCGAGTTCTTACTAATAACACGATGGCAAGGAATCAATATAGCAATCTTATTATGCGCACAGGCTGTAGCAACAGCTCGATGAGCTTTGGCATCACCTAAATATTGAGCTGCTTCAGAATAGGTTTCAGTGCGTCCTGCAGGTATTGTTTTGAGGTGCTCCCACACTTTTAACTGATAAGGTGTTCCAACCAGATAAAGAGGAACATGGTTTGCACTAAAGGGATTATTAATAACCTCGATGGCAGCTTTATCAATAGTGTTCAATGTGGTTTGCTCTGTAAATACTTCGGAGTTAAAAGCATTATAAAGCTCCATCATCATTTTTTGACGATCTTCGCCTAATATTAACGCACAAACTTTGTTGTTTTTCTGAGCAATCAGAACTTGCCCAATATCAGTATCGCAAAAAATGTAGGTAATCATAGAATTATCCTCTAATTGTTCTAGTTATCTAAACATATCACACTTACTTAACACAAACAAAATTATTAATCATTTTATTTTAAGGCTTTGTATTTAAAAGGTTTTATTATTTTTAAAATCTGCTATATTTCGTAAAGATATAAAGCATAAGGTCGTAAAGGTGGTCAAGGATATGTTAAGAAAACAAAAAAGAAAGGGATACTCTTTATTAGAAATAACGATAGGTTTGGCTGTATTATCAATTGTATTAGTTGCTGTATTATATATGTATCCGAAGTTGAAAAGTTCCAGTAATATAAATAATGAAATGGTAAATATGAATACCATTGTTACCGGAATAAACAGTATATATAATGGGAATAGCAACTACAGTGGGTTAAACAATAAGGTTTTAATTCAGGCTAAAATTATTCCTACCAGCATAACGACAGATCCTTCGGGTAAAATTTTAAACTCATGGAGTGGTGATATAATCATTAAGTCCGAGATGTCTACAGGTAATGGAACCCTTATAAATATTACCTATACCGATGTGCCTCGTGATCAGTGTATTAAGTTTGTTACTGCAGTTGAGAAAATGTTTAGTGTAATAAGAACCGATACGCTTTTTTCAGAAAATAAAGGTAGCACAACGAATATCATTAAAGATGCTTACACCAATCAGCCATTTTCTTTAACAACATCAGCAGACGCCTGTGGTAAAGATCTCAATAAGATAACCTTCTTAAGTAATGGTTCTATAACAGGACTATAGTTTACAATATCCTTCATATAAACTCCACAACCTTAAAAATGAGCACTCCGTTGCTCATTTTTAGTTTTTATGTCTAATTATGAGCAATAATCTGCTCAAAAGCTATATTTTATATGGTTAGTATGCTGGGATAAGTCTCAAATCGAGCCAGTTAATTCTATATAAGGTTGAAAAAAGAACAAATTCATGCTATTTATTAGACCTGTATCACAAAAACCAAATTAAAAAGGTTTACGTGAAAAGAAAGAAAAGCACTTTTTGTAAAGAAAATAATAACAGGAGTGATTATTATCATAACAACAATGTGATTCAGATCACATGTTAAGTAAATAACTTAAGGAGAGAATTATGAAAAATATAAAATCAGCAGTATTGGGTATGTCTATAGCATTAGTGTCTATGTTTGGTGTGGTTTCAACTGCTAACGCAGCAGTGCCAAGTTCAGCAGATCAGCAGTCATATCAATCACAAGATAGTAAATCAAATAATATCCCTGAGTCATACCACAAGTATGGTTTTGGAGAGGTTAAAGCTGACGGTCAGTGGGTAAATGACAATTAATTGATTTGCTTTTTTAGATACAAAGGTCGCATAGCGGCCTTTTTTATTGTCTATAAAAAAGTTGTGCATGATATCTGATTGAGGTATAATGTGGCTTATATTGTGAATGATTAGATGGAATATAAGATGAAAATTGTAGAAATGGTTAAGGAATCACTGAAGAAATACACTGAGCTTACTGGTGATTGGGTCATTGCCTATTCGGGTGGCGTTGACTCACGCGTAATGCTGGATATTTTATCAGAGTTGAAACCGTCAGAAAAGAAGCTGATTCTTATCCATGTCAATCATGGTCTTAATCCATTAGCTTCACAGTGGGAGGCACAAGCACGAGAAGTCGCTAAACAATACAATGCTGAAATTAAAGTCGCTCATCTCAATATGAATGATACATCAGGAGTTGAAGAAAAAGCGAGAGATTTACGCTACGCATTTATCAATGAGAATACCAACGCTGATGATATTATTTTTATGGGACATCATAAGAATGATAATGCTGAAACCTTATTATTCCGTTTATTCCGTGGCACAGGTCTGAAAGGCTTGGTGGGTATTCCTGAAAGTCGAGCGATGGGCAAGGCAACTCTTGTGCGCCCTATGCTGCAGGTGCTTCGCTCACAGATTAAAGACTATGCTGAGAAGAAAGGATTAAGCTGGATTGAAGATGATTCCAATGCGGATTCCAAATACAGCAGGAACTTTATCCGAAATGATGTTATCCCTCTCTTAGAAACACGCTGGAAATCAGTAGTCTCTACGCTAACTTCTCTGACAGAAAAAGCAGCAGAAGCTGAGACATTGCTCAGTGAGATTGCTAAGGAAGATATGGCTATGATTAAATTTGAGGATAAAAATGGCGTAGTCTATAATGATGTTATCGATATGGAAAAAATTAAAGCGTTATCTGAAGCTCGAATGAAAAACGTTTTACATCGTTTTGTTTCTACCATTGATGATGAAAATAAAGGCACCAAAAGCTTTAATAACTTACTAAACGTGGTATTGAGTGAAAATAAAAACTGCTCAAGACTGAGAAAGGTTGAGTTTAAAAACGGTCTGTTAATCACAAACGGCAAGAAGCTTTGGATCGAAAATAATAAATCATAAGAGATTATCATGAAAGAAAAAACAGAGTTAAATATAAATCAGTTTATTAGCTTTAACCTGACTTCAAAAGGTGAAGAGTATATCAATAATATTAACGCGCATGGAGATCTATATAACTCGCCATTAATAGGTTATCGCTATTCTGCTACCTTGCGTGATGCGATGGCTATTTTTGGGCCTAAATTATTCGTAGGCTCTTTGCCTATATTGGAGAGTAATCTCTTTTTTAACTCCGCATCTGAGAAAGTGGTAAGTTTAAATGACAGAGCGACTTTCACGCTAACTGAAAAAGGTGTTTCTCTTTTGAATGATTTTTGTGAAAAGGAAATGGCAGAGTTAAAAACACCCTATAGAAGGCCTGTTAAGGTAATCGAAGATAATGTCACAACAATGACCGTTCATGAGTTTTTCTATGTTTTTGGAAAAATACTGGCTGAGACAGACGAAAATGTTATCTTAGGTGATAGTGTAAGTGTTGAGCTTGGTTAAAGTGGAAAGCCCTTAAAAAATATTGATTTTAGAAATAAAAACGAGTATAGTTATCTTATCTACAAAATAGTGCGTCTGTGACGCCTGTAGTAGTTGTATCAGTAGTGTATATTGAACAGGCACACCTACTGTGTGGGAGGAAAAGGAGACTGTCCTTTCTGATGCAACAAAAGGGTGTATTTATATGGTTTTGTTTTGCTTGACGTTTTAATGTTCCGAGTGATGATGTGGTGTAAGTGGTAGCACAAGGCCCTGTTGGGTCGAGGATGGAGTTCAAGACTCTGCGCATTACAAAGAAATATTAAGGCTATGCTTACAGTGTAAGTGATGGTGAAACATTCAAAAATATATTCTTGAAGAGGCTGCCGAAGGCGGCCTTTTTTATTGCATTTTCTTCTTGTTCTTTTGGTGATTCTGGCGTATTTTTGTTTCTAGGAGGCCGATAATGAGCTTAAAAACCCAATTTCGTGATTTTTATGATATGCTAAAAGCAAATGATATAGATTCTCGTGTAGACGAGTTGCTTCAGCTTTATTGGTTTTCATGGAGCTGTCCCAAAACACAAATAATCAAAAGAAGTAAACGTATTGCAAACCAGTTAATCTGGCTTATTAAGTCTCCTTTAATTCAACAAGAATGGCATTTTGAGATAAAAAATGTTGAGGACGGCTTAGGTGGATTTTATGATGAGATTCGTTTCGTTAACAGCGAAAACAAAAACAAATATATCCTAACTTTCTCTGATAACTTTAATGAAGATCACAAAATAGAGCTTTGGTGTGATGAAAATGGGTTCGAGTTCACAATTGCGCAAGGCGATATAGAAAAAATTAAGAACGTTCTTAAAATCGACTTGTAATTGAATACAGAATCATCTTATAATGAGAACTCATTCACTGAATAAGGTTCTTAACGATGAAAAGCAAAGTTTTGGCGAAGTTGGCGGGTATGAGTGCTCATGATCAGCGTCGTCTTGTGGTTTTGAGTTCTCTTGTTTTTTGGGGTGCTGTTCTATTCATGGTTTTAAAAGTTACACTCTAAATCAAAATATAAAAAGAGAGCACTGCTCTCTTTTTTGTTGCCTGTAAAATAGCCTGATGATATAATAATCATATCAAAAAATCCGTGAAAGGAAAAATAATGAGAAACTCTCTTCGCAACAATCAATGGGCATGGCGAAAAAGAATAGAGCAAAAAGAATCACAAGAAGATGAAAAAGTTATTCAGCAGCCAGCTCATGAAAAACAAGTGCCTAAGAAGGTTATTTATCAGGTTGAGATGGTTGATTGATTAAACTATAGACAAATGGGCTAAAATAATGCTTGTGCAGCTAAGCTCTTTTTGATATCATACGTTTATGCCTCGGTGAGGAGTTTAATAGAGTAATGGAAAATGCTGAATATTGTAAGTCATAAAGAAAAAATCGAGTTAAATAAAAAAGGTGTTCTGTGGCATGGTACCACTGTTGAAAACGCAATGCGTGTGTTTTCTGAAGGTTGCTTCCAGCCGTTTACCAGTCAGCGTTTTTGGGAGAATGGGCTTCGCTTTAAAGAAGATCACCCGGACTATGAAAAATCAAAATGGATGTATGGCTGGTGCATGAGTCGGGATATTAATGTATCTAAAACGTTTGGCGAAGTGCTTTTTGCTTTTGAAAAGTCCACTCTGCGTCAACGTTTTAAAGTAAAGCCTTATGCATGGAATTTCTCTTTGGTTAAAGACACTATTCATGCTAAACAAGAGCGCGAAGAGTTTATTCTAAGCGGTGGTATTTTAGACTCACTCTATAACCATGAAGAAGAGCAATACCGTCTTGAGAAAGAGATGGATAGTTTAAATGCTAAGCTTTATTCAGGTGTCTTAGATGAGGATGAAGAATACGCGATTCAGGAAAAAGTGAATGACCTCTATGATAAATGGGAGAGTCTTAACTTTCATGAGAAAAGAAAACAGGCTCATGGTCGCACTCTTCCTTTAGAGATGGCAGTTGGTTTTTATCTGCGGAAGAAAGATTTTGAGTCAATGGGTGCTTACCGTGAAATTCTTGATGGTTTTGTTCAGGATCACCGTAACAAGTTCTTGGGTTTTATCGATTAAGGAATCAGTATGTTTAATAACGGTAAGATGAACTATAAAAATGTATTGGTAATGTATGCGATTTTGTTTGTGCTAACCTTGTCAGTGGATTTAATTTTCTACTCGGATTTGCGGGCATTTCTGACGGGAAACGTTGTTAAATACTTTTCAGTCGTGAGCGCCATAATCGGTCTTATGTATTGCGCCTGTTCAAACCAGATAAAAGATATTCTGAGAGTGAGGCTTTATGATACGGAGAAATATGACAAGATTTATCAGGACTATAAATCGCACCTGAAAGGCAGTAATGAATCCCATTTCTATATGGATAAGCATGGCCCACTCAACCACTTTATTGATCTGCTTAGATCGTGTGGTGCTGTTCTGATTCTTGTTCCAATATTGATTCTTGTGTTAAACACAAGCGGAAGTTCTATGCTGTGGGCCTCAATAGGATTGGTTTGTTTTGTAATTTCGGTTCAGGCGCTCATAGTGAGTCTTTACTACAGTTATAAAAATATCCAAAGTATTCGCGGATTTTCTAAAGATTAAAGGAGCTTAGGCTCCTTTTTCTTTTTGGTAAATATGTTGTAATTCAAACAGAACTTGTCTATGATTCAGGTATGACCAATCTACTAATTTAAGGCGGTTTTATGAGCGATGTAAGACATGTTGATTTCATAAGAAAGGTATTATTAGATAAATCTCACGGATTCTGGAACGTCAATGGCATATTTATTTGGGGCAGTGAGTGGATTCTGGAGTCCTCCGTTAACTTGCGTCGTGGAAATACGCTCTCTGTTGTTGGCGCTGAAGAAGAGCCTAAACCGCAATATTTTTTCCTGAGAGAAGAAAACGGTAAAGACATTCTTTCTATTATGAATGAAAGAGGTCTGCCAGAAGATGTTGATCTCAAGTATGGAAATGTCATTCTGCACAAATATAATAACTCCAATATTTCAGTGTTGAAAGACAAAGAAAAATCTTACTGTGAAAATCATATTAACTATATGTATTTAGTAGAATACAATAAACAGTTGTATATTCCGTATTATTATCGTTTAGATGATGTCTATGATATCGCGTATAAAAAAGATAAAACCAAATATGGCAGTTTTGCATCCGATGTCCCGAATGACTTAGCTTATATTCTATCATATAACTATGAGAGGTTAGAAGAAGATGAGGGGGATGATGCTGAGCTAATGTATTTGATTAATGCTTTATGCACAGCTAAGTTTAATGATTTGGCGATGCATCTGGATGAGAATATTTATACTTATCAAGAGGCGTTAAGTTATTGCTATACTACAGCCGATGTGCCGTGGTCTGATAAAAAGCGTTTATTCGAACTTCTTAAATCAATAGAAGAAGAGAGTCATAAGAAACTCTCTGCAGTTGTCCAAGAGGAAATATGGACAGAAGAACAATGGGATGAGCACATCAATGACGTTGATGATGATTATGTGGATGTTCCTTACTGGTATGAAATATCCCGGTCAAGCAATGGCAACATGATTATAAGTGTCCGCTCTGTTGAGGACAAAAAACAACATCAGCAAATAAAACTTAAAGTTAAACCAGAGTTTCAAGGAAACGAAGCTGCTATAGAAAGTGCATTAAACCATACCTGTATTGCGCTGGTATTTATTAACCAATGCTGGTTTGAGGCTGAATACAATGATGGTTATGAGTAGTCAATAAAAAATATTGTTTTACACAATGTTTGAGAGTATAATAAACAACCAAAATCAAGAGGTGTTATTATGGAAAAAACAGAAGTTGTTAAAAAGAAAAACCCCTGGATATTGCCTACTGTGATTCTTGCAGTATTGGTATTATCGGGTTTCATGTATTACAAAACGGAAATCTTACTGACAAGCGTTGTCTTTCAAGCTATCAGTTGGGCGTTATTGATCGGAAGCTTTGCGGCATTCCTGTGTCGTAAGCAGATGCGGAATTATTTCCATGAGGAGATCTATTCTGCTCGTGAGTATCAGGTTCTGTATAATAACTATCTGGCGCGTCTTGATGAGAAAGCAAGAATCAAAGACCGAGGGATGGAAAAACCTTTACGTGATTTCCTTTTCTCTCTGAAGCTTTATCCAGCACTTAATGCGGTATTCTTCTTGCTTGAGACGGTAATCAATCGTATGGGGTATACATGGCTTACTGCTCCGTTGGGTCTTCTATTCTTTGGACTTCAGTTCTATTGCGCTTATAAGGTTGTAGCCGCGATTATTCATCAGATACAGGTTAAAAAAGTTTTCAAAGACGGTAAACTTGTTCTGTAAAAAAGAAAACCTCCTTCGGGAGGTTTTTTATTATTGAGCCTTGCAATAAGGAACGCCAGGCTGTGCAGGTTCATCATTAGGCTTGTCAGGATTGATATACTGGCATTTATTATATTCAACGGATTGACCATTTCTGATAATAACACCTTTCTTAAACTTAGGCTTGCCATCTGAGAAATCAGGCTGCTGATCTCTCATCTCTACAGTATTAATAGCAAAAGAGGATGCTGTGAAAGCCATCAGACAACTTGCTAAAAGAATATTCTTGATTTGATTCATAACACTTCTCCTTTTTACATGTGTGGTGGCTGAGATAATAGCGCTAATAGTGCTTAAAAGCAATAGGAAGCCTCTCAAGCGACTTTTAATAATGGGCTAAGCATAGAGTTATTTATCTTGCGTTGAACTCTCAAAATGCGTTATACTAACAAAAAACAATACAGGAACGAATATGAAAGATATAGCTTACTTTGATAAAAAGATAACTGAATCCTTTGAGGCAGAGATTGCTGCAATAAATAGTAGCGATGAGAAGGCGAAAATGAGTCCCGAAAAGGCAAAAGAGTATGAAGATGCTTTTATGGCAGCTCATGAGCAAACAGCCCGTTTTGAGCAAGAGTTTAAAGCATTTATCATCTCAGGCTATGAAGGCGGGCATAAGTTCTCTCAGAAGCTGCTAAGTATCGTTTATGATAATGCTTACTCATTACTCAATGAATACTGTTCATCTCGTTTTGAAATGCCTAAGCGTTTTGAAGAGGCGATGGCCTCCTACGAAATGGCCTTCAGCGAAGGCGCAAGAAGCGTTGCAGACAGAATGTAGTTAGTTTAACATGTTATCAAAGAGAAGTAACGAGTTGAGGAAGAGATATCTGTTTTGATGGATATCTTTCTATTGTTTGACGTTTTCAAGACTGTAGTTTGGCATTGTAATATTAACATAGTAAAATCTGAAAAGATATCTTTTTTTTCTTAAGCCTAAACATTGAACTTATTTTGCCGAAATATGTCTTAACTATATAAAACAGGAGGCGCTATGAAAGATAAAGAAAAGGTAGAAATAGTATCATTGTTAGATGGTGTTTTTAAGGGTATTAAAGAAGGCCACCAGTCTGAGGCTCAAGAGTTTTTATCAAATGAAGATAATGGGCGTTTATTTGATAAGGTTTTTGGTGAAGAAGGTCATCATGTGGAAAACTATTATCATATGGTGTCCGCACCTCATCAGAGAGTTATCAGAAGCATCTTGATTGAGAAAGGTGTGAAAAGCCATCAGGGAAGATTTATCCTCGATCAGTTTAACTTTATCAAATCACATATTGAAAGCCTGTTAGTTGAGAAAGATGAAGAGGAAGGCTGTGCAGAAGCCTCAAGAAAACTTATTCGGATGTATTACAATCATTATGAATACGCTTTACCTCTGATGATAGAAGCCCTTCCAGAAAAGGTGTTAAATACACAAGAAGATGCTCTACGTTATTTCGAGGCCATCTACAGTCTTTATTACGGAAGCCCGAAAAAATATATCGCCATTCGCGGATAATAAAAAAGGACACTCAGTGTCCTTTTATTTTATTTGAATATTTTTATTGTGGCGAAGGCACTTTAAAATCTTTTAATGAGGCAAGGTTATTCTGAGCCTGTGCCATAATTTCAGGGCTGAGTTTAATATGATCTTCAAAAGTTCCATCTTTTTCAGCTTCATAATGAGCATTAGAAATATGGGTGCAATATGATTCAAGATTTACGCAGAACCTATTAGCATCTACTCGCTTCCATTCTCGCAGAGACTCAAAAGGAATTTCACCAATCAAGGAGACACCATAGAATTTTTCTTTTTGCTCATAGTTGCGCTCCAGTTTTTTTCCAGCATAGCGGCCTGCTGCGTTTTTATTTTTGTTGAAGCCTTCATAAATCTCAAGCGAGTTAGTATCAAAGTTGATAATGTAAGCCCACTCACAAAAAAGTGAGTTAGCCATAAACTCATGATTATCTATCATATAAGGAATGGTATGCTTAGGATGAATATAAGTATTAATATGGCGTTGAATAGGATTCAGGACATAATAGGCATCTACTTTACCATTTCCAAAGTGTGCGGGATTATAATCATTATTCTCAAGTCCAAGCGCTACAATATTACCTCTGATTTTTTCAAGTTCTTCCGGCTCGAATGTTTTTTCACTATTGATAAGCTGCAGGCTCTCTAACTTTTCAATTGCTTGCTGGCGATATTTGTTATCAAAAAGCTTTTGCTTAATAATAGTCATGATAACATTCAGTCCGGCACAAGTTGGATAGCTATCATAATGGTTATAAGTAATATAATCTTTCTGATTATGACGAAAACCAACTGCTCCACGTGTTCCCATATTGTAATCCTCTTGGTCTTTACATGAAAGAGGGATTAATCCCTCTGTTTATTTATTTGTTGATAGAAACAGGCACATCTTTCAAGGTTGAAAGATCCTGACTAACTTTACGTAATGATTCCGCAGGCATGGCATATTCTTTTCCATATTTTTCAACATTAAGAGCATAAGGATAAGATTGAAGCCTCTCACAGAAAAGCTCAATATCGACATCACTCCATGTTGCGAGTGTGTCAAAAGACACAGTGCCAAGTAAAGCAACACCTAAATAATCATCGGGTTCTGCATTAGGATCAATGCCCTGAAAAACATAGCGACCTTTAGATTCAGGGTCTTTGTTGAAACCACGATAAAACTCAATAACGTTTTCATCAAGATTGATAATATACGCCCACTCACAGAAAAGAGAGTCCATAAGGAAATCAGAAGACTCAATCATATAAGGGATGCTATGATGCTTATCAATATAAGAAATAATGCTACCCTGAAGAGGGTTGAGGAGAAAATATGCGTCTACTTTACCATTACCAAAGTGCTCTGGGTCATAGTCATTATGCGCAAATCCAAGTGCTTCGATTTCCCGAAGAATTATATCTTGCTCCCTCTCGTCAAAAAGATGCTCATCATTAATGAGTTTGATTTCTGAAATCTTATTCCGAATAAAATTTAGCTCATCTGCATTTTTGAGATTAAAGCGAGAAAGCTGCTTCAATACCTGAGCACCTACACAAGTCGGATAGCTATCAAAGTGATTATATGTTGCATAATCTTTCTGATTATGTCGAAAGCCAACTACGCCACGTGTTCCCATGTCTTACCTCATTGATTGTTTATGTAGGCTGCTATTTTAGCAAAAGCCATGATGGAATGCTACGTTTTTAATAAAAAAGAGCCTAAAAAGGCTCTCTTATCATGAATATAGGCTATTAGATCTCCGGCGCGTTAATCGCTTCGCGGTAAGTGATCTCGTGTTCAACTTTAATACAGGCGTCAACATGAAATTTATGGGTTTTCTTCTCTTTGCCGTCTTCAGTAAGGCAGAGAAAACAACCTTCATAAATTTCCAGGACGATATTTTCAATCACTTCGGTTGTAGCAAAAAAGTTGCCTTTTTCATCCATGTCACGATATTTAACGGTATATCTCTTAAGTTCTGACTGACTCATCCACATCCCCTTATTATATTCTTCTCTGTTTTTGATGTAATAATAATAGCAGATCGCAGCCTGCCAATCAAACATAAATTAAGTCATATTATCATTTAAAAACAACCACTTAAACCTTTTAAAATCTTTCTTTTTAGGTATCAGCAAGTTAGAACTTATAATATTTTTAAGTTATAAGCAGAGAATTTCATATAAAAAAGTAATATGTAAGAGGACGGTTTTGGGCACTAGATGTAGTATCAACAATAGGATTACCATTATAGTATGGTAGTTGAGAAATGCATAAAAAAAGGGCTGGTTTGAGCCAGCCTTTTTTTCATTATATGACCGAAGCTTACTGTTAGCACGTGGGTTCCAGTACATATATCGTTTCCGATATAACAATCATTGATTCAGACTCCGATAGTCTGGCAGCCCTAGAATTTTTACTCAATAATCGGTGTGAAAGTAAAAATCATGCTCTTGCTGCTTTAGGTAATATAATGTATTGATTTTAACAAGTCAAATTTATTTAATAAATAGTAGGTTAGCCTTAGAAATAAAATCCAAGACCTAATGCTCTTTTTATTTCATCCAGAGTCTCTGCGGCCTTTTGCTGAGCAGTAAACGTGCCTTGCTTTAATAAAGATATGATCTGATCTTGATTAATAGCAGCTCGTCTTTTTTGGATAGGCTCAAAAATTTCAAGTAAACACTCCTGAAGCACTTTCTTAACTACACTATCGCCAAGGCCACCACGTTGATAATGTGATTTAAGTTCTCCCAGATGATTTTTGTCAGAATAGAAAGCATCCAGATAAGAAAACACGGTATTACCCTCAATCCTACCGGGATCGGAAACGCGAAGATGTGTAGGATCAGTATACATCTTTTTAACTGTTTTAATGATCTCATCAGGTGTTGCATTAAGATTGAGCGTATTACCTAAGCTTTTACCCATTTTGCTGTTTCCATCAATACCGGGTAAGCGAGTGGCTTCACTCAGCATAACTGAACAAGGTTTTAATATATCCTGACCTACATTTCGATTGAATGAGGCGGCTATCTCATTGGCCTGCTCTATCATGGGTATCTGATCTTCTCCGACAGGCACAATATCAGGTTTAAACGCTAAGATGTCTGCTGACTGACTTACAGGATAAATCAGAAACCCAACAGGAATATTGCGTGGAATTTGGCTAAAATCCTGCGCGTCTGAACTTGAGCTAAACTTTTGTATGATTTCATGGCGAATAGTGGGGTTGCGCTCAAGACGAGAAACGGTCACAAAGTTAGTAAAATGGAATGCCAGTTCTAACAGTTCAGGAACGGCTGACTGGAGAAATATAGTGGATTTCTCAGGATCAATGCCAACAGCTAAGTAGTCTTCCATAACCTGCTTAATGGATTGGTGGACTTTAGCACGTTTATCGATATTATCAGTATAGGCCTGAGCATCAGCAATCATAATATAGGACTGATGAGTATGTTGAATACTAACACGATTGAGTAAGCTTCCGGCAAGATGTCCGATGTGTAATGGGCCTGTTGGACGGTCGCCAGTCAAACTAATAGGGAGTTTGTTCATTTTTATTTCCTTTTGGTTTTATTTGTATGTTTTATAAGACAGTAAAACCAAAGAGCAGCAAGCCTTTGGTTATTTAGAAGCACGCCAATAGCTACGCCAACGAGATGAGGTCGTTGAGTAGGCTACTACAATGTTTTCCAAATAACGCATAGAAGGCTCCATTAATATTAACAAATAAGTTATAGCCTATGTTAGCGAAAATAAGCGTTAAAAGCAATTCATTTTTTTGATTTAAGATTCTTTGGAAAGTAGTATTGGTGCAAATAATAAACAAAAGGAGTAATTATGTCATCAATGTGTTCTGCGTCAGCAATAAGAAGCCATCAAACTAAGAGTGTTCATGAGCTTTATTTACTGGCGGTAGCGGCTTATGGTCATGAGCCAGATGATAAAGAGGGGATTGATCAAGTAAAGTATTTCAAATATGAGAATGGTAAACATAATATCAGTGTTTACAAGGTTTATGATGGTGAAGTGTGTGTGGATTATATCCTTGAGACGCAATATGATGCTTATGATGTTGACGCAACAGTTTCACTCAAAAAGATCAATCAGGTTAAGAAATGGATGAAAAGCGTTGGTTTTGATGTTTCTGACATCTGTGTTAAGGTAGTTTATTACCATAATGGGGGATGTGCGGGATTATGCGAGATAAAATAAAGAGGTCAGTAAAGGTGAATAAGTGTAATCATGTGATTTTAGGTGTTCTGCTATTATCATGGATAGGTGTGGCTAATGCTGAGCCAGACAAGTCTACTGCTGATTACAGTCCTCCTTCTTCATTAACAAGCAGTGTTCCTAAGCTTATGGATATAAAGGTTGATGAGACTGACGGGAAAAGCGTTGAAGGGATATGGGTGGCTATTCAGAAAATTGATAATGTCCTTGAGCGTATGGCTGATGGAAAAAGTAAGGATGCGCTTAAAGAGAGTCGGGATAAGATATATGGCAATTTAACGTCTATAATCGATTATGAGGGGCAGGACCCTTATCCTTGTGATACGTTGCCTTATAAGCCAGAAGCGCTGGAGAACCGTTATGAGGCTGTTTCTAAGCGATATAAAGTGTCTACTGATGATATGGACTATAAGCAAATAAGAAAAGATAAGGCAGTGATTAAAACGTTTTGCGAGAAGAGTTATGGTGTTTTTGATAAAGCGGTTAATGAGTATATAAAGAATAACCAATAAAAAAGGCGGTTGCCCGCCTTTTTATGAAGTCTTACTTATTTGTTATCACCAAACAGAGCGTTAAACTCATCTTCAGCAGCAGTAGGAGATTTATTAGCTTTCTCCTGCTTGATGAAGTCATCTACGCTGCCTTCTTTCGGGGATGTAGCGCTTTCTACTTTCAGTCGAGCCACTTCCTGCTGATGACGCGCTTGCTCTGCGAACTTGCTGTTGCCAGCACCGCCAGTATAATCAGAAATTTCATCAATCAGGTCTGCTACGCGAGAAGTTGATTGGGCAATCTTCACGGTAGATGCTGCCGTTTCATGCTGCTGCTGGCGTTCATCATATACTTTCTGCAGGTTTGCGATAACTTCATTAAGTTTATTGAGTTGAGCTTTTTGTTCAGCAAGTTCCTGAGAAGCAGTATCTTGTTCAGCTTGCGTTTTGCTCATCATATCAATAACTTTCATTGCTTTTGTTTTATATTTCTCATCGCCAGTGGCTTTAAACTGTGCGCCATTGCTGTCGCGAATCGCTTCCAGCTCCTTGATTTGCTGCCCAATGCTATCAACATCAGATTGCTTGATATTGTAGGTGGCCTGAATATTGGTTTTTTCGATATTGGCTTTGTCCAGCATTTCTTTGATTTCATTCAAAGATGCTTTTTCAAGACGTTCGGCACCAAAACCTTTCTCTACCATTTCGTTAGCGAAAACAGAGATACCACCAACCAGTTTAGAAAAAAGACCTTTAGACATATTTAAATCCTCATTAGAGTGTGTTGTTTAAGTGTTTGTATTTTACGAACATCTGCGATTAAAAGCAAGCATTATTTTATAAAAAAGGGGTTTCCCCCTTTTTATGTATTACAGATTAAAATCATCATCATCCGAGCTATCGTTATAGCTATCGCTTGAAGACAAGCTGAAATCATCAGAACGACTATCGTTGTTATAATCACTGCTATCATTCAGGCTAAAGTCATCAGACTTTGAGCTATCGTCATAGTTGTTTGATGATGAACCAAAAGAGAAGTCATCTTTCTCTGAGCGGTCTTCATACACAGGCACTTCACGGATAACCTCACGCTCACGGACAGGTTCATGATGGTTAATCATTTCGTTGACCAGTGCTGCCCCTGCCATAGTTGTCAGTAAATCACTTCCATTGCTGCCATTATTGATGATGGTTGTGTGTCCACCGTTATTATGGCCTGGCGCTGAGTGTGGAGCATGACGTGGCTGACTATAGCTACGTGTCTGCTGACGCGGTGTAGAGCGTGGAGCGCTATATGACTCAGTTTCACGGCGTGGAGAAGCCTGAACGGTTTCACGCGGCTCACTGTATGTAGGCGCTGGAGTGGCGCTTACAGGTGCGTCATAGTCTTTACGGTTATAGCGCAGTTCAACTTCATCTGCTTCACTCAGTGTTTGCTCAATCTCATAACCATTATAGCCTTTGCCAGCTTTAACAGAGCGAGTATGGAGAGTTACTTCATCTTTCAGCGAACTAATACGTTTGAACAGGTAAGAGCTTTCTTTATTATCCAGTTCAAGCATTTCTTTCATATTGCTCAGTTTCTTATCGGCATCAACCAGTTTAACAAGCATGTCTGACTGGAACTTAGCCTTTGCCTTATCGGTAGACTTACGGCTAAAGAACGTATACCCAAAGAAACCTACACCACCGACTAAGATAAGCGTCAGCAAGAATGTGAAGAATCCACCGGAGCTTTTCTCCTGATTATGCGTTGAAGCAACACTTGGCGTTGGCTTAGATACAGTGGTATCAGTATAGCGAGTGCTATTAGGAACAGGTGGCGCAGAAACAGGTGTTTGTTTCACAACCTGCGTATTACGCTGTTGGTTCTCAATAGAAGACGCCGTTACCACAGGTTTACCTGTAGATTTACTTTTCGCCAGAATCTGACTGTTGCGCTCAAGACGCTGACGCAGCTCTGCCACTTTACCTGGACGGAAAGATGGGTCGAGTTTAACCACGTTATCAAGACATTTCAATGCGTCATCAGGGCGCTGAAGATGATTCAGTACGGTAGCGCGGAAATACCAAACCATAATATCTTTACGATTAATTTTGAGGTCTTCCTTCAGGGAATTTTCAGCTTTCTGCCATTCCTTAGCCTGAATAGCTTTCATGGATTGTGCTGAAGGATCAGCAAAGACTTGAGATGACACCAGCAGAGTAAATGCCAGAACCAGACTGCCAAGAACTTTTTTCATTAGTTTATTCCTATGTGATTAAACGACTTTGTGATTAAGTATGAGGCTATTATAAGTGCATACTGCATGGAATACTAGTGTTTTTTTACATAAGTTGAAAAAATAAAAAAGGCCAACGGTTGGCCTTTTTTATGGAAAATAGTCTTTAAAAATCAAAGAGGAATGGTAGTAAACTTCAGGAGTTTCTTTTTGTCGGAATAGCCATAGTTATCAAAGTAGAACTCAGCCTGCTGAAGCATGTCTTCAATAGGATAGTAGGGATTGTCCCACCAGTAGCTATCGCTTTTTATGAGATCAAGGAACTCAGAGACCTTCATTTTGAAGAGAAGAATAGTAGGGAGTTCGCTTTCCTTAGCTGATGCTTCTATCTTTGTCATAACAGATAAAATCGCAGCGAACTTATCCTGATGAATATTGCGGTCATCTTGATATTTTTCAAGGCGGTCTTGCTTATCTGTTTTAAGAGAGAGGCTTTTCAGACTAAGATGAGCCATGAGCGCAATAACTAACAAAATAATAACGGGGAGAATGAGTGCTGACATGTTAGGCCGCCTTGGTTGTTGAGCTAAGGATGATAAGGATGTCTGCATCGAGATCCTTAAGCTTTTTATACACAGTCATCATATCTGTATTTTTTGGAGACTGAAGAACAGTGATAATGTTTTGAAGTTTCGCTTCGGTTTCAGCGATATCTATCATTTCATTGCTCTCGCGTCCTTTAATCAAAGCCAGTCGATCTTTACAGGCTTTAAGGCAAAACTTCTTAGATTTTCTGATACGCGCTGTTCGGGCTTCCTGACCGCTAGCCTCTGAGATGTTTTTGATTTGGTATTGAAGGTAAATATACCATCCAATCACCCCGGCTAAGACAAAGCCTAATATAACGTCAATAATCATGTTGTTTTATCCTTTGTGTTGTAAAAGAGCATTATGCTTTAAGAAAATACCAGATGGCAAAAATAAAGCAATAAATATTTGTCTTATTGTATTCATGGATTAAAATATTTGTTAGAATTATTTATCAGAAAGAAAATAAGGTTGTGGTTATGAATAAACAGTTTAGGGATATGTTGTTAGAGCATATAAAATCAATATCTAAAACCCCTCAGAAAGAAGATAAATCGCTTATATTTAAGGACGATGTGGATACAAGCACTTTAAGTTTTGATAAGGCGTTATTTTCAGGGATACTAAGTGATGAAGAGAAAACAGGTAAGCCTTTTTTCTTTGAAAAGTTTAATGATTATACGTTTAAAGAAATAGAAGATCTGGTTAATAGTAGTATTGATGCTAAAAATACGGAATACTCAAATCTTGAAAAGAAGTATGAGATTTTTAACAGGGAAAACATTATCAGAGGTTTGATATGTAAAGGGGATGATGTGGTGCTTTATGGTCCACGGGACTTAAGGCCAGCGGAAAGCTGCACGATGTTCGCCCTACAAATAGCGTTAGCGATTTCTATTGGTTATCCTGTATTCCTTTGTCCTACACAGAAAAGTAAGGTGTTATATATCAACTGCAGCTTAAGTGAGGATAGTTTTAGTTATCTTCTTGAAAAACAAATTAAAGGCAGAGAAAATTTTGATAAATATGCACAAACCTTTGTTCCCTTAAAATTGAAGTCCGATTATAACTTTGAAGAAGGCAAAGAATCTCTGAAAGAGTTTATTGAGAAAATGAACCCTGATATTATATTCTTTGATAATATGGATGCGATTTACAAGAATACGCGTAATAAAGAGCTTTCTACTTTTCTTAAAGAGCTAAGTGGTGGCAGAACAATTGTTAGAGTTTATAATGAAGAATCGTTGGGTCTTGATGCCATAATAAGAGATGCCTCTGTAGTGATAGGATTGAGGAAAGAAAAAAACACGCTTATTCTAAATAATAAAGACAGTGCTTTTATAACGTGGGGACATGTTTATTTTGATTACAGAAAGGTGATATTTTATACAAAAGAGTTAAGTAAGTCTTTTTACCCTATCATCAAAGAAGAAAATGGTATTGTTCCTGATGTAAAAGACTATGGTTTGAACCCGCCGCTTCCTTAAAAGAGCCGAAGCTCTTTTAAAGTTTTTATTAAATGGTGATAGATTCAGAGAGGAGGTTAAGTGTGTGCTTAATCTCCTCTTCTTTTAAAGATTGTATAGCATGTGTTTTGTGGAAATCTTGTGAGTTATGGTATTTTTTAATAATATTTTCTTTGTAAACAGGAAGCAGCATAGCTTCATGATCAAAGAGATTATGAAAAAGCAAAGCACATGCTTCCTGGAAGGCAGTAGCAATAAGGAACTTATTAATAGCGTGTTGCCTGATATATTTTTCTTTGCTGTCAGAAGGAATAGGCGAATTTTTATCGATAAACCATGAAACAGGATCTTCTGTAGCTAAGAGGATGTCTTTATTCTCGGTTTCACACTCTGATATTTTAAGCAATAAGATATTACAGGTTTGCCTCACCAGATTCAGGAAGGTTTTTTCATAATAATCAAAAATAGTATTAACGGCATTTTTATCAGGCGTGCAGAATGCTTTAACAAGTTCTTCTTTGTTGATTAATGAGCGAATAAAGTTCTCATATTCATAAAAAGAGACGGGGAATATCATGCGATGGCTTTCTGCTATTTTTCGAATATATTCGGTTTGTCGTATAGCTTTATAAGATTGAATGGGCGTGTCGAAATCAATAATGTTGAACTTATCCAGGTGCTGCATATAAAAATCCTTTAAAATAAATAGCTGATGTAAATAGTATATCAGCTATTTCTTCAGTAATAAATATTATTGGAATAGAAAGTTAATAATCCCGCCTAAGTTTTTACAGTTTTCAAGCTTTTCCTTTTGGAAATCATAAAATGCAGAAACATGGTTGATAATATCTCTTTTTACAGTTTCATTATCAGGAAAATGTTTAGCGACTAACTCATAAGCTAAGGCGACAGCATCCTCTTTAATCTCATCAATATTTAAACTCTCAGAAAAAATATCATAAGAGAGTCTGGAGCCATGTTTTTTGAAATAAGCAAACTCCCATTCGGAGTAGAACACGTAGGTGCATGTTTTGGCAATGTTATTAAGCTTCAATGACTGATCGTACCATACACGCACAGGAAGAGGTCCAAGGGCTTTTATTTCTTCCATTAAACGCAAGCATTCTCCATAGGCTGTCTGATAAGCAATTTTCTCAACCGTCTTCGCTTTATACTTGCCATAGTTTTGGTGAAAAGGGATAATCATTTTTGCAAGCTGAGCCGTATCTTCAGCAAAGTTTTCCCATGAGAAGGTTATATCCTGATTACTGGTTACAAGCTTGGTGCCAAACGGAAGCTGGCAAAAGGCAATCGCGTCCTCTTTGATTTTTTCCATATTGTCTTTTTTCTGAATGATTGTATCTGGCATAAAACCACCTTATTAAAAATAAATGTTATTTAATATATAGAGTATTTAAATAACAATTTCAAATCAAAATAACTATTTAAAATTAGATGAGTAATAATTGTGCGTTTTATTCAATAATAGACGGGTATCAAGCTCATCGATATTAAAAAGAGCCACATGTTTCATAACGCGTTTAACTGCTTTATCCTTAAGTATTTCTCTATTCTGAGCAAGGTATTGGTTCAGTGTTGGGGCGTTTTTACCTGTATTAAACTCAAAGAACTTTGAGAAATAATATTTATGATAAGACTGATTAAGGAAGCTTACTGTGGCATCAAAGAATATGCTATTCAGTAAATCGATTTCATTGCCCACTGTTTTTTTAGGTAGTTTATTAATACCATGTTGATTAACAAGTCGCACACCTTCCTGATGGGCAACGGCTTGAGTGATAGCTAAAATCTGATCGATTTCTTCTGGTGTTCTTTTATCAAAGCTTTTAATGAAAGAATGTTCGCAAAAAGATGACATACGATCAGGAAAAGCTTGCCATGTAAAACCAATAGGCTGATCTGAGGGGTTAAGATATTGAGAAAATAAATATCTTACCATTTGCTGGGTAATGCTTGTTATTTCATTTGTTGCTATACCAGAAGCAACCTCAGTAGCCATATTCATTCTATTTTTGTTATCCTTATCTCGGTCTTGGTCGGGAGGCACTTGATGTTTTATTCTCAAAGGCCATATCATATTCTTTCTGGAGTCTGTATTTAACTTTATCTAGAGCCTTGCCTAACAAGTTCTGTCCCCAACGTGAGACATCCATGAGGTTAGGGTTAAGCATATCCATACCAATACCCCAAAGCTTATCAAACTTAGATGCTTCAACGAACTTACGAGTCCCTGTAGAAAGCATGGCTTCACGTAAGTCTTCGTGTTGATTGAACTTGTGGTAAGCACCTGTTGCGACATAGTTTTCACGTTTAGAAGCCCAAACTTCCTCATCATAGCCTGAGACTTCACGGCCCTTACGTTTGTAAAAAGCTTGCAGTCTTTCAGGTTTTCCCGTTCTGTTATCGATGCGTCGGGTAGACTCGTCTAAAATCTCAGCGGCTATTTTATTATCGTCAAAGAGTCTGGCTTTACAATACATCATATACTGTTCATTACATTTAAACGTAATATCGTTAACTGTAAAGTCTCGCATATACCAGTTGCTGTAAATATCTTTTTCAGTAAAGAAAAAGACGTAATCATCAGTAATTTTCATAGGTTCTCCTGTGTATGTTATAATGATAAACGAAAAGTTAAAAATCGGCAAACGCTGCTTTTATTATACTATCATTTTGGATGATATTCTATTGTTTTATATGTGTTTATAAGCAATAAAAATGTTGTTTGGCGTAGCCAGTTTTGCTATAATAACCTCACTAACTTATTGAGGAGTCTATTATTATGCATTGTCCTGTAATCGTTTTTGGTCCTGATGTTCACGATAAGCTTGAGCCTTTTTCTTGTGATAATGAGGAATACTTTCAGTCAAAAGATGTTACTGAAGAAGTTATGGCTGATATTGAGAAGCACGCAGGGTTTGATTTCAGCACAGCATCTTTTGAATCTGCTTTAACTATGGTTTCTGGCTGGCATGGCTATATGGTCATTACCGAAAGCCAACTGGAAGAAGATGGGGAGCCTGATGCTTCTTATGTATTGATTGATGATGCCAGAACTGAAATCAAACAGATTATTCGTTTCTCCAACGAGAACGCAAAATGGGATTGGTTTGCTGAAGGTGGTCGCTATTCAGATTACTTCAGAGTTAAAGAGGGAGCTGATGCTTCCGATTATGAGGCTGGGCTGGATACATTTGATAATCCAACGCCAAGAGAAGGTTATGCGGATGCTGCGCGTAAACGGGCGATTGATTTTGATAAAGAGGATTACATTCCTGTTGCTTTCATTGATTTGGATGGAAACTGGCATGGTAAATATGAGGATGAGTTGTGGTCGAGTTCTAAGCCAGAAGATGTATGGAAAAAAGAGGTGCGTGAGTATATTGCTGGCGTCCCGGATGACACATGGATGGCGATAGTCGATTGCCACTATTAAAATAAGAAAGGTCCTTCGGGGCCTTTTTTCTTTTTGATATTTGACGCTAGTTCTGAAGGTTCTATAATAGAGATATAAGTTTTTAACTATGGGGTATTATTTTGAAACGTGTCGATTTTTTGAGGTTATTTGATCCGGTTTTTTGTGATAAAAGCTATAACTATACGCATGATTTAGATTTAGAAACGCAATCAAGCAATGCAGAGGTGTTGAAAGCATTAAAGAAGGTTTTCCCTGTTAACTTTGAAGAAGGGCAGGCGCATTTATTTAAAGTATATCCTGATTGGTTATTCATGGAAGATAATCCTGAAGAGGAAGGGTGGCGCTATCAAGTAAGCGTGGACTTGAATGACTTTTATGATAACTATCCTTTTGATCATCAAAATACAGCAATGAAGAGTGTATTAAGATTATGTAATGAAAAAGGGCAAGGAATCTATGCGTTGGGTTTAGGCTATAAGTTTTTAAACTCTGGCAGTTCTCCTCATGAGGATCCTGAGCTTAAAATGATTTTTCCTTCATTTTTTAAAGAAAGAGAATATTCTAAGAACTGGCTTTTTGGTTTCAAGGATATGGAGCAAGCAAAGAAGTGGCTTGATAATGAAAAGATGATAGAAGAAATGCATGGTTTTGGCTTGAGATTGGCAACGCTTGAAGTCCCTGAGAACTTCGTAATAGAAGGTCATGATCAGTTAATATACCGGTCAGATAAGGTTGTAAGCGTTGAGTATAGCTTGCTTTCTTCTTTGTCTGAGGAAAAATCAAGACCTAAGATAAGACGTTCGATGTAAAAGAATATTAATGGATTATCAGGTGCGACTGTGATAGAATATTATTTCAGCATCTACTATTATTAAGAGGTTATCATGGGGTTCAGATTTAGAAAAAGCATCAACTTATTTCCCGGTTTAAAGTTGAACTTGTCCAAGAAAGGCTTAGGCTTGTCTGCTGGTGTTAAGGGGCTTCGTTTTAACAGTCGTGGAGACTTTAACGTGGGAACTGGTCCTATAACCTATCAGGGACGCTGGAAAGGCGCTAAGAAGTCATCAGGGAACATTGGTGTGGTTTTGGTAGTATTGTTCATTGTGTGGATGTTAATTCACTGATATGGCTTTTATCAAAAGGAAAAAAGAGATGAGCAATAAGCCTGTTGTGAGTGTTCAAAAGCATTTGATCAAGCTCTACGAAAATAGAGGCGATGAACACATTTTGAGGTTAAACCATAATCACAAAGTGGTGCTTCGTGCTATCATGAATAATCATTTTTCAGGCAGGCATACGCCGAGCTATACGATCAGCACACTGAATCAGGCCATCGTCTATGATTTGCTGTCATGGGGAATGGTGGATTATGAAATGAATCAGCGTGTAGAAGTTATTGAGACAGCGATTCCTCGTCATGGTGAGAAGCAACAGTCGGAAATGAAAACGTTGTTAGGCCAGAGTAGAGAAAAAATTAGAATCACACATTATGGTATTGCTGTGCTGAACTATTTTAATCTGAGTAATAAAAAGAACCAGAGTGGGCATAATAACATTATCTATGATTTTATTAAGTTTAAGAAATCGCAGGGATCAATGGTGTTTGAGGATATTGCGATAAGAACCAGTTTTGGTGAAAGCAGGCCGGATGTGTTTACAATAGAAGGCACGTTGGTAGAAGAGAATATGAAACCGACAAGCTATGAAATCAAGCATAGCCGTTCGGATTTCCTTTCTGACATGAAGAAGCCTCATAAGTGGCAATCTTATCTTGAGGTGTCAGAGAAGCTGTATTATGTCTGTCCTGAAGGTGTTATAAAGAAAGAGGATGTGCCTAAAGAGTGCGGTCTTATTTATCAGCTTTCGGATGGGACGTTTAAGAATATTAAGCAGGCTAAGAAAGGCAAAGGCAAGCTTACCATCTCGTTAATGATGAAGCTGCTACTAAGGCTTGAAAGCGATCCTGATATTGTATTACTGAAGCCCTGCTTTGATGAGCGAAGCTTAGATGTAATCGTTGATGATGAATAAGAAAAGAGGAGCTATGCTCCTCTTTTTTGTTATAGGTAATGCGCTACTTCTTGTTTAATATTGGCTGCTGAATGCGCCAGGAAGCTTTCTCGTTGAACTTCAATCATTTTTATTTCTACATTCTTTTTATCAAGTTTGTCAATAAAGCTTACAAGATATGCATTAGAATGATCTTCCTCGCTATGAATACAGTATGCAGAGTAAAGTGAAGGAGTGAGGTGTAGTTTTAAAATATCTTTCATGTTTTCACTGACATTTTTTTCAGCAAACTCATCATCAAGTAATGTCTCTATTTTTTTATCATAAAGTCCGAATTTCTTTAATGAAAATGATTTGATTGCTGTAAATGCCTTACTGATTATATTTAAAGAGCTTTTAAAGAAAAGAGCGCCAAATAAAAACATTGTTGTCATAATAATAGATAAATAAAAGAACACGGAAATAAGAATATGCTCTGGCGTGAAAACAGACTTAAATAAATTAAGTAAAGGATTTACTATAGCCATAGTTGAAATGCCGCCTATGCATAAAGAAAAAAGCATGGCGAAATTTTCTGAATTATTTTTCGTTAATTTAAGCAGAGCTTGATACTTATCTTTATCATTGTACTGAGAAAGAAAAGCCTGCCTCTCTGTTTCTATCGCTGATTTAATATGTGTTTTTATTTCATTAATATTGTTCATGTGTTTAGCCTTACAGTAAAGTGATAAGTAATATTTTATGTTTATGAAAAGAAATCAATACAAAGCTTTTATCCTATCATGAGTTTGAGCTGTTTTATTAATATCATCATTCGTAATAATATTATCAGATATCCATACACGGCTTGACTCTATTTCTTCAATGTTAGCCTGGTGGTGCTCGATATTATCAATAAAGTGAGCCAAACTTCCGTAAGTTGCCTTTTCATTTGGATATTTTATGTGATACATGCTGTATAGGCTTTGTGATAAATAAATCTTTAACAAGTTATTTGTATCCTCATCTATACGAATAGAATTATGTTCTGCTGTAAGCAGGTCGTCGATTGAAGACTCGTATTTACTTCTCTTTTTATAAATAAAAGAAGCGAGAGGGCCAATGGCTTTCATGTATATTTTATTCAAAAAATTTTCCGAGAAATGTAAAGCGACAAAAGGGCCTACAAAAAGGAATGTAAGTAAAACAATAACGGCATATAAATCATTTGCTTTCAAGCTATATATTGAACCGAGAAGTCCTATACAGCATATAGACGCAGGAAAGATTAGACAGGCACTGATCGCATGAAATAAGCTTTTAAACTTATTGTTGACTTTAGAGTAAAATATAGCTTTACGCTCTTCTTTACTTTTTGAAATAACGAAGATTCTCTCGCTTCTATTTAGTGATTTTTCAATCAGGTTTTTTGCTTGTTTAATATTAATCATGATGACCTCTTTTTTATTGTGGTATAGCAATATGCTGTTTTAGTGTTTGGGATGAATCAATAGCGTCTTGATCTATACTTAACTTCTCTTGTTCAAGCGCGTATGTTTTCCTATTATATGTATCAAGATTTGAGAGGTATTCCTGTAAAACGGCATAAGAAACCACATCATGTTTGATGAAGATTGTCTTGTATTCATCCATCGTCAATGATGTTTTTAGTGCTGTTTTTGTTTCTTCAGATATAGCGGCCTGCATAAAATCCGCCTCAAATAACTGCATAGTGCATGACAATCTATCTGCTTTTAAATATTTTATAAGGTGTTTATCTTTTGAAGCGACCACTGTATATAAATAAGAAATGCACGCAATCAGCATAAATATACCTAAAGCAAAAACTAAGCAAGTATTCTTATCAGCATTGCTTATGTTTAAGGCGGGAATGATAAATACCGTAGGCGTAAAAAAATACAGTGCAGGAAATATGCGGATGAATATTTTTTTGTTAGGATTAAGGGATATTTTTTTAATGCGTTCCATAGCCTTCTGTTCAGTAATAAGAGTCATGAATGCATGTTTTTCTTTTTCAATAACTTCTTTTATTAGCGCTTGATTCGACATAAGTTAAACTCCATATAGTTTGAGCAATTAAACCACAAAACTTATACGGAGTTCAACTTAAATATCTTATACCGGGGCATTTACAACGAAATCACGCACAGCTTTATCGTTTATGTTAGCTAAAAATATTTCTTTGACTTCTTCTTGTTGCTTCTGTGAAAAATGCTCAATGGAAGCGCAAAATGTTTTGTATTGATTAAGGCACTCCCATGATTGTGCATAATGGGCTTCAAACCGTTTTTTCAGGCGATGAATGATTTCTCTGTCAGTTTCAGGCCTTTCAAACTGGTCTGTAGATTTTAACTGAACGATCAGACATTCATAGTTGCCATTAAACGTAGTGTTATCAGAGCCTTGTTCAAAAAGAATATCTGAGTTTAAATAGTCAGCTTCATTTAAGACATCTTCTCTTTTAAGGTAATCGCGTAGAGCTTGTATAAATGCCTCATGTATTTCAGAAAGTGTTCCACGGGGAATAACTTTTTCAAACACTTGACGGATTTCCTCATATTTAATGAGTTTCTGGTTGATAATGTGATGAGCTGAAATCGTCTCACGAAAAGCATCAAAATCAATATTTTTTTCTATTTCAGTAGAGATATAACGTCCGCTATGAGGATCGATAATCTCCAGAAGTTCTTTAAAGTTAGTTGCTTTGTTGCTCATTTTTATTGTCCTATTTTGAAGTTGATAATAAAATCTTTGATAGATTCATTTTTGATATTGTCTAAGTAAAGTCCAAGAAACTGCTTGCGGGTCGCCTCATCCATAAAATGGGTTTTGGCACAAATCGAGTTATAATCATTTAAATGAGTAAAGTAAGCGGAGTAGTAGTCGCCAAGATAATTACACAATCTAAGATAAACTTCATCATCAGTTTCAGGGCTTTCAATATATTCAGTAGAAACAAGATTAACTTCTAAACCCTCTCTATGATAGGAGTCAGCTTTCTTTAGGTCAACCGTATACATCACATTCTCAAGACTCTCAGTGTCTTCATTCATAAGGTCATTTACGGCTTGTAAGCATATATCTTTGATTTGCTCTGCAGTAAAAGCAGTATCATCTTGTTGTGTAGATTCAGCGAGACGTGCTTTAATTCTGTCTGCTATGAGGGGAAATCTAAGATAGATATGCCCATAGTGAGGTTTCTTTTTAATCTGACGGAAAGAATCTACATCAACAACTTCTGAGATAAGGCTGTATCTTCTTAATTGAGAACTTAACGGGCCTATATGTTTAATAAGTTCCTCAATGGCAGTGATCTTGTTCATGAAATATTCCTTTATTGGTGGTTATTTATTATAAAGCTTATTGGTGTATCAATCAAAAAATAATTGGAACTTTGATCCTCTGATGATAAAATAAAAATAAACTAAGAGGACATATAATGACTATAGATGTAAAGCAAACGACTTTTTATTCGGAGATATCCAAAGATATTATCATGAAGCTTAGGGTTGAGCATAAAAAGATACTCAGGGATGCTTTTTTGAATAACTTAGTTGCCGGATCGGGTGAGCGGGCTTACTTCCATCATAATACCGTTGTTGATGTTTATAATGGAAAGTATGTAAAGGATTTAGTTGCTTTCGGGCTTTTAAATGTGCGAGATGAGCAAAGGAAATACCATGATCGAGAGTCCGGGCGAGAAGTTGCGACAACCTGTAAATGTGTTTATCTCTCTGAGTATGGTATAGAGATTTGCCGCTATCTGGATCTTGCTGGCAGGAAGAATCAGTCAGGGCATAACAGTATCTTGGCTGACTTCATCCTTTCTAAAGAGAAGGAAGACCTTCTGGTAGTCGGTGATATGGAGATACAAACTAAGTATGGTGTGAGTCGTCCAGATGTCATTACGATGAAGAAGACGCTTAATATAAAATACATGTGTCCTGTTGCCTATGAGATAAAACACAGCCGTGCAGATTTCCTTTCAGATATCAAAAATGAAAATAAGCGTAAGTCTTATCTTGAGATAGCGGATAAGCTCTATTATGTTTGCCCGGATAAACTGATTAAGAAGGAAGAAATGCCTGAAGGATGTGGTTTAATATATCAGCTTGAAAGTGGCGGATTCAAAATTGTAAAAAGTGCGAAGAACAACAAAGTTGATATCAATGTTCAGCTTATGATGAAGTTATTGCTGCGTGTTAATGATGTAAACAATATCATACTGATAAAGCCAAATGGTCTAAAATAATAGATAAATAAGAAGCGTGTGATAAGTAATAAAGTTTAACAATAAGGCATATTAAGGTCTTTAACAGTGCTACGCCAAAACTTATACATACTAGCATTTTTTGTATAGGTTTTTAGTATTATAAATTTGTAAACTGTTCAATAATCAGTCATGATAAGGTAAGAAAGGAAATCAGTATCAGAAGTATACCATCAATGCAGTTTTTACTCAGGAGAGTTTTATGTATATGTATGTTTTTGCTTTTTTTGCCCTGATTGTGTTTGCTTATATTATCAATAAAATCATTTCCTATGCTAAGCTGGTTCACTACAGTTCAGCAAAGAATCTTGATTATGGCTATCTTGTTTCTCATGATAAGGGAGGTGTGAGGGAGAAAAGGCTGACTAAAGAAACGATTGAGATGATTTCCTCTGCGATCTCTATGCCTTTGGATAGTGAGCTTTATTTAAAGAATGGTTTTACCAACTTTACATTGCCGTATAGCATAAAAAACGTTAGCAATCCTGCGGTATTCATTAAGCTAATAGATTACAATGGTAAAGAGCTTTTTCAGGTGGATATTGTAGAGAATAGAATGCCATTGGCAAAGAATAAGATAAACGTTTATGCTATGGAGCCTCGGAATCTGGCTGCTTTTTGGAATAACTTGTAAAATAAAAAAGACCTCTTATGAGGTCTTTTAGTTTTATTAGGTAAATCGGAAAAGGCAATCTTCATGAGATGAAAAAAGTATCCCGGAGGCAATAAGAGCCTGGATTTCTTCTTCAGTAATAACTTCGGCTATTTTCTGAACATCAACACTCAAATAAACCACATCATGTTCAGAAGCTGAAATAAAACTTTGTGATTCGTTATTGTCAGGGATACGAGCGCAGATTTTATCAAGCAGTAAGAAACCGCTAATATCTTTACGTTTATGAAACTTCAGGTGGTCAGGAAGAGACTCAAAAGCGCCAATTCTAATGTTTTCGGAAATATTATTTGCTCGTTCAAACATTTCATCTATAGTCATATTTTTCTCCATTCATTAAGTGGTTTTTCGTTTCAACATCACTATTTATTGATAATTTTAGTGTCTTACTCTCCGTCAAACTTACAAGGTCGTCCATCAATCTCTGTATAAAGGTATTCAGGACGTTTGTAAGGACCGTATTTATTATCCACCGCAATAATGGCTTCTTCTATAAGTTGAAGCACTTTTTCTTTTGCTGCAGGTGGGAAGAATTTATTGCTGGTTAAAGAAGAATACATATCACGTTTACAATAAAGGAACGGGGCTTCTATAGAGTAGTCCGCACCTTTATAAATAAGATAAACGGCAATAATCCAGTTATGAGACTCACACGCTAAGATAAAAGGCGTCTCTCCATTTTTACCTTGAGGCCTGTTAAGATCAAATGCGGGGGTTTCTTCGTCTGTTTTAGGGTCAACCTGTTTCTTATCAATGAGAGCAACAATAAGTTCCTGAACTTTAAAAGCCAAGAGTTCTTCATTTGAAGTGAAACGTCTCATTCGTTTCATGGTTTGACCTAAAGCATCATACTTTCCGCAAGATCTGTGTTTTAGGTTAAGCGCAGGCTGAGCCAGTATCATTAATGCGGTATCAAAGTTAGCAGTCGTATAGTTTTCAATAGCCGACATGAAAGCATTATGACCGTAGGTGTTAACATTGTTGACATTTGCCCCAAGTGAAATCAGTTGCTCACACGCTTCTTTGCGGCCTAAGCGAGCAGCAAACAATAAGGCATCTTCTTGTCGATAATGAGGATCATTCAGAATAGTGTCTTTATTGCAGCGGTCATAAAGCTCATTGGTTGAGGTGTGACGTTTGTCATCATTAGGAAAACACTGAGTCATCAGCGCAGGATTGGCTGTCAAAATACGGCTGATTTCTTCAGCATCTTGATGATAAATAGCGGTAAATAAATCGATGACTGTCATGTGTTATCCTTATAAATTAAAGATTTTTAGTTTAACACATGACAGTGTGAAATGCTATAAATATTATTCAAAATGTCCGATACCAGCTACGATTAAACAGCTCCATAACGAGCTTCATTAAAGACCGTGGGTGTTCCATCAAGATCGACATATAAGTGCTCAGGGCGCTTATAAGGACCATATTTTTCACCCGTATGCTTAATCACTTTCTCTAAAATGCCCAACACCTCTTCTTTTGCCGCCGGAGGCAGAAACTGATTAAAACTTAAGTAAGAATACATATCTGTAAGGTAGTGTCTATCATTGGTGACTGAGTAATCTGCGCCTCTGCTGATAAGGTAAGCAACAACAATCCAGCTATGCGATGAGCAAGCTAAGAGGAATGCGGTTTCTCCAATATTTACCTGAACCTTATTTAAATCAAATGCTAAAGATTCTTTCCCTGTTTCACTGTCAGTGATTTTCTTATCAAGTAAGGCATCAATAAGTTCCTGAGCTTTTTGAACAGAAAGCGCAAAGTCACCACCAAAATATTTAAGATGACGTAGCAGTTGACCTAATGCATCATACTTCCCATAGTTAGTATGTTTTAGATTAAGGTCAGGGCGAGCCAGAATCATTAATGCGGTGTCAAAGTTGTCATTGGTATGACTATCAAAAGCAGACATCAAAGTATTATGACCATAGGTATTCACTGCGTTTACATCTGCGCCAAGCGCAATGAGTTTCTCGCAGATGTCTTTACGGCCTAAACGGGCGGCGAAAAGCAGTGCGTTTTCTTCTTTATAATGAGGATTATCCAACGTGCCGTCTTGATTGCAGCGAGCGTAAAGGTCTTTAGTCATGGCATGACGATCTCCCTCATGAGCAAAACGTTGCTCAAGCATTTCAGGGTGAGCGGAAAGAATACGGCTTACCTCTGAGGTGTCATTGTGATAGATGGCTGTAAACAGATCAGCGATGTTCATGGATTATCCTTATTGATTTAAAGAGCTTCATTTTAGCATAAACTCAGAATGTTTTCCATAAATAAAATTGCGTTTAGCCTTTATTTTTGGTCATAATGCGGTATCCTTTAATTACAAAAATAACAGGAGATGTAAATGAAGAGTGCTTATCAAAATATTTCAGATATGAATACTGCGTTTGGGAACCTCAAAGGTCTTTCTTTGGAATCCACAGTATCAAAAGATGCGAAAATCATTTCAGATAAAGGTGTTGAGCGTTTGGTTGCTCAGGCTAAAAATCTGTATGATGAGTTAGATGAGTTGCGTGATGATGGCTTTGCGGTGCTTTTAGAGGATCCTGCGAGCAAAACAGGTCGCAAAGAAATGTTTGATGCTATTGCTGACCTTATTGTGTTCTTACATGGTGTTGCTCACTTTGTTAATACCGATATTACTAACCGTCATGACTGGTATACTGAGTTGTTGACTTCTCAGCTTAAAGAAGATTTTAATTTTGACACCATATACAGTGATATTAAGAAGAAAATCGATGAGTTGTTAGAAACTATTAAGAATAAAGATGTTGAGTTCTTAAATGTCGATCTTCATCGCCTGAATAGCTATATTTCTGCTGTGTGTGCCGCTAAGACTAAGCCTGGTTATGATTTAGATCTTTTGATTGACCGTGTAACAGAAAGCAATATGAGCAAGTTATGCCGCAATCAGGAAGAGCTTGAGGCTACGCTGAAGTTCTATACTGATAAAGGTGTTGATGTATACAGTAAAGAATCGCCACTGATGCAGGAAAGTGGAAAACCTTATCTGGTCGTTTACTCTGCTAAAGAGCAGACTGATGGAGAAGGTAAAGTTTATCGTGCTGACAAGTTCCTGAAAAACGTGAACTGGTTCGAGCCTGATATTTCAGACTTCTAATAATCAGTTTTAAATAATATACTTAATAGCTCCTTCGGGAGCTATTTCTTTTTGGAGAGAATAAGCTATAATTAAAGTTATATTATTGAGTAAAATAAAGGAATAAATTTAATGATTAAATATTTGGTTGAAGTATGTGAACCTTATGAAGAGCCACGGTTTGAAATGGTCACATCGAATCGTTTGCATGCTTTAGAAAAAGCACTTGAAAAGTTTGAAAAAATTTATGATATTGAATCAATGCGTATAACTGAATGGAAAAATGATATTTTGAATAAAGACGCAACGATTGAGTTTCCTAAAATAAATGGTGAAAATGATCTGAGAGATGCTATCGAAAAGGCGTATGAGGAAGAACAAAAGTTATTGTTTATTATTACTTCAGGAAGTATTTACGAGGACACAAACTTTGGAACAAGGATTCTAATGTCTAACGACAAAGAGAAAGCTTTTAATCTTGTAAATACGCTATTAAGCGATGATTCGAATGACGAATATCGTGAAAAAATCATAAGCATCTCTGTTGTAAGAGATAGTGAGAGGTTAGACAAAGGAAGATTTGATTATAAAGATGCTGTTGAGTTCAAAGCTTTCGCTGAGAAATACGGCGTTGATATAGAGCCAGAGTTTAAGCTTGAAGAAAAAAGACCTAAGCCATAAAAGATAAAGGCCATCCAGTGGCCTTTATTGTTATTCTAACGTTGCTTCAGGTAGGTCTGAGATGGACTCAAGTGAGCGGAAAAGGAACAATACATGAGACACCAAGCTACCGACTCTAACTTCTTCCTTAACTAACCATACAGGGTGCTCGTAATCCATGAAAGCTTGATAGCGATGGCTTATCTTAAAGCAATCAATATTCTGATTGATAAAGCAGTGATGTTGATTAATGCCTCCGTCTTCTCTTAAATCAGACAAACTATAAACGTTATAGTTTTCAGAGTCATCATGAAGTGATACGGGATTTTCTTTATTTTTCTGGCTAATGAGATAATACATAGATGATTCATCTAAGAAAACATTAATAGCTGACTTATGAGTTTTTAAGCGTTTTACATAATCTTTCTCTGAATGAAACTCAAGGCTAGGAATATCAAGTAAAATCTTATCACCAATTTTGTGGAAAGTGACATTATCAAACAACATGAAACCGTCCTCTCTTGAATCTCTAATATACTCATCGCACTCTCTTTTATTCTGAAAGAAGCTAAGTCTTCCATAATGGTCAACTAGAATACCTTTATTTTTACCAATATGCTCATCTTTAAAAACATAGTCTGGATTCAAAACGATATCTTTTACACCATTATTTACTGAAGATGAAAGGATTGCCTGCTTTTCAAATAGATAAATATTAAGAGTGATTGTATTATCTTTAGTGTTTTTTTGGCTATTGAAATACACTAAGGTATTATCCCACTCTGGATAAAGCAGAAATGCCATCTCACGATCTGTCTCTGAGAATAATCCCAAAGTCGATAAGGGCGTCTCTTTTGCCATGCCGTAAACAGAGTGGCGCTTTCCGGGAAAAAGCTCATAAAAAATATGATACTCTTGAACGTCAATATCCGCAGGAATTGTTATGTTTTTAAATGGCTTAAGCTTAATTTTGCTGTTGAGAATCATTTTTTATCCTTGGGTTTAATAATCGTCTGTATTTTACCATAACTGAACGATAGAAGTCTACCTTTTGTATAGATTGTATTTTTATCAGACAAAAAGCAGCTTGATATTGGTTTCGAATTTGGTATTGTTTGGGCATAAACAGGCGGAATAATAGACGATTTATTCTGTTTCATTAATGAGGGAAAAGGAAAATATTATGCAAGGATCATCTGTTTCATCAATCGAAAGATTTAAAAAGAAGAACAAGTTTAACGACTTTGATGGAGAAAAGAGTAAGCCTAAAAACAAAAAAGCCTATCGTCTTGATAAAAGCAAAAGAGATAGACTTGAAGATGGAGATGTATTTTTATAATGTTTAAGGTAAAGTGAGGACAATAAAGGCACGCGAGTGCCTTTATTTTTTAATAGTGTAAGTGGGATACACTTTCTATATTCATTTTCTGTCTGTAATACTCAAGCTTCTTAATATCATTAACAGTCAGATTATTATTATCGATAATATTCTGATATTCAAAACGCAAAGTAGAAGATACTTCTTCATTATCCTGATATTCTAAAGACGAAACAGCCCTCATAAGAGCTTCTTTCTCGTCATCTTTAAGTTTCCTGTTAATAAAGCGATCTTTTTTCGAAAAGTTCTGCTCTACGTATTGAGTAAAAAACTTCTTGGTGGGCTTCTCCACAATAAATCGTTCGGTATCTTTTCTGATGTATTGCCCAAGCGCATGGCTGAGGCCAAAAAATGCAAAAACGGACACACCTAAGATCCACATATAAGGCAAGACATTATAAAGTGTCATGTAGAACTGCGTTGTTGATATGACCAGAAAAGGAATAAGAAAAAGAAAAATAGCAGGTCGCGTATATTTATAAAATGGGCGAGAAACCTTTTTATTGGCGAGATAAATACTGTTGCTCAGCCACTTGCCTCTTTTAATCTTTTTAAAGGGCGTGTGATTATATTCGGCATAAATTTCTTCACCGACATGACCTGAGCCATCTTCACCTTTCTCAAAGGAAAGTGTATAGACTTGTTTGTCTTCTGTTTCAATCTGGCACAACACAGTGCCATTATTTTGGGTTTCGCGAGACAATAACTTGCCGCGTAGTGTTTTTCTGAAAATCATAAGGAATCCTCAAATAATAAAATATTTCTTATCTTAGCATGTTTGCTAAAAAATAAGCAAAAAATCCTGCTTAAATCTCTATATAGCTTCTTTCCGGCGTATTATCAATATGGATATCATAATCCATAGGGTTAGAGAAAATCCGTGTTTCCCCCATCATGTAGTCATACGGATAATGAATATGCCCATGAATCCACATGGCTATCTGTGGGTTTTCCATGATATAGGTGTCCTGATTTGAACGGTAAAACTGAGCATAGAGATCTTCAGGGTCGTCTACAGGATCTTTACTCAGGCTGGTAGGCGCATGATGAGACACCACTACAACAGGATGTTTAGCATTAGCAACTTCTTCTTTAATCCATTTCAGATCGGCAACATGCTCTTTCAGCCAATGATTAGGTCGAAACTTCATAAAACGTGATGGACTCTCGTTATAGGTAATGTATCTGAAGTCATTAGAGCTATAACGGTCAGAATGATACAGAGAGGGATTATAGCTAAAATCAGTCCACAGGGTAGCGCCCACAAACTTAACGCCATCAATGACCACTGAAGGCGTATGGCGAGACAGTATATGCAGGTTAGGAATATGAGACAGTGCCTCTGCTGCTTTTAATACATAAGCCTTCCCCAGCTTAGACATGTAGAACTCATGATTGCCAAATACATAAAGAACAGCCTTAAACCGTGAGGCCAGTTCTATCAGGTAATCAACATAAGCTGCATGCTTAATATCCTTCAGATAAAACAGATCGCCTGCAATAACCAGCGTTTGCTCCTTTTCATCTCCAAACTGAGCAATTTCAAAGCGATTTTCGAAAAACTTCGCTTGATAATGTGATTTCTTTTGGTGCTCCTGATGCAGATCAGAATACACACGGATTTTACTGGTCATGTATTGTTCCTTTAAATGAATATAACGCTATTATATAGAGAAAAGAGATGGTATACAAAGAAAATGTTGTTTCTCAAAAAATCTTCTGCTATGATGTGTTTTCTAACACACGTAAAGTCAAGGAGTTGTAAAATGGTGGGATATAAAGTAGTTGATGCGAAAAGTTTGGCTTATCGTGTATGGGACAAGAAGTTTTCTCGTTATGACAATGATATTGTGGTCAATGCGGAAGGCTCTCTAATAAAATTTGATGAGCGAATGTCTGGTGAGTTAATTCCTGATAATGGACGTTATGAGGTTCATCAGTTTAGCGCTTAAAAAGAAAGCACCTTCGGGTGCTTTTTTATTGGAAAATATATCAGCGATAGGATAAAATATAACCTCTTAACTATGAGGAAAATATTATGAAAAAAACAGTAGGTAGTTTAGGCGTAGCTCTATGTGTAATGAGTGCATTAAGCTTTTCTTCAGTGGCTCAGGCGGATTCTGCGGTATCATTATCAGGACAAGATAAAGCCTTAATCAACAAGCAAATAGATTTACAGCAAAAGACCTTAGATCAACTGAAAAAACAAAATGAAACACTGAATCAGATCCTGAAAGAAACAAAGAAAGATCATACTCGTAAAGATTCCTCAGCGTTGGAGAGAGCATAAAGAAAAGCACCTGACGGTGCTTTTTTATTTTATCGTATAATCAAGCCATTACTTTTAAATGAAGGCTGAAGTGGTTGAGGTGGTGTCTGGTACCATTTCTGCGTAGAGAATGAGCGTTTGACCATTTCAAGATAGGGGCCTGCTGCTAAGTATCTTGATTGATCGATAATCTTTTGGCGAGCTTCAGGGGAGACGTTGTTAACCTGAGAAACCAATATTTTTCTGTCTGCGTTCAGCATTTCATTCAGGAACACGCATTGATAAAATGAAAGTTGCTGATCTGATGACTGGCGCACAAAATCGTTTTGCCCACATGCTTCGTAGATATACTTTTCAGGAATATCTTTGTTCATATCTGTTTGAAGGATTTCTCGTTTGGCCTTATTACGGTAGTCTTTATCGTGTTCTTCATGAATGTTGAGAATGGAGTTGATGAACTCAGCCTGACCAGTGTAATAAGTATTCCAGTTTTTACTAAAGTCATTAAGCACAGCTTGGGAGTTTAGTGTATTATCTGTATTTTTATATTTAGGATCTAAATGATCGGGAAACAATCCAATGTAAGCGGGAACGGATTTATTGCTAAAAGATTCTCCAGCGGTATTTACACGTTGTTGTTCTTTTTCGGTAAGACCATCAGCATTTCTGGAAGCACATCCTGTTAGAGTAAATGCGGTGATAAGTAATGCGGCTAATGTTTTTTTCATATTAATAGCTCCTTATTTTACTATAATAGAGAATTATATACGAAATTTTAATGTTTTTTGCAACCTAAAATCGAATAAAAACGAACAAGGCGCTCGATGCGCCCTGTTTTTAGGAATATTTACTTGATTATCTTGCTCGACGTTTGAATGATTTCAACTCGTCTTCTTGATGTTTCTTACCGATAGGGCCAAAATAATGAGAAACCCTATCTCCGCCAGCACCTGAAAATCCTTCTTCTTCACGGTTGTACTCGTCGTTGTAGTAAAAGACACCGCCTGTGGCTCTGGTCCATTCTACAGAACTGATTACCTTGCTGAACATTCTGCCAAGAGGACATTCCCATGCTCTGTCTACAGAGCGGTTATTTTCGATCACGCTCCATTTAATGGTTTTATCAGTAGAGTCAAAGTCAATAGAAAGCTCTTGATCTTTATATTCATTATTTGACAGACTGACGTGTTTAAAATGCATTTTTTTTGGTTTAACTAACGTGTATTTCTGCTTTCCATCTACAGTTTTACAGGTGAGGAAAACACTCATCATTTTATCATACTCTGCCTCAGATGAATAGCGCATAATATCTTCAATGTAGCGACTCACAAGACCATGAACGCGGTCATGCGACCATACAGAAACTGACTTGTCTTTTTTATTGAGTGCAACATAAGCCTTTAGACGGTCATAATGCAACTCAGCTTTACGGAAGGTGTTATCAAGCCATACGTTGTGCTCATTAGCAAAGGCGCGGCGGATACGTGAAAACTCTGCAGAAGGCAGCTTGATTGAACCATACTCATATTGATAACAAGACATATTTTTCTCCGAAGGTGATAGGTGTGTTTCAATAGTGTCATTATAACAAGGAATGCCGTTGCTTTGCTAGTGTTTTATTTTAGAAAAATAAATTGACTTTGAACTATCGGTATAGTAATATGGTCTAGTATCGCCAGTGTGGGCGGTATATAGACTCCTAGTTAGTGTTTGATTGTGATGTTATGTTTGTACTGCTAAAAAAGGCCACCTACGGGTGGCTTTTTTTATGGAAAACAATAAGGAAAAGTGTTAATATTGACTCACTCAACCTAACAGGAGAAGATTTTTATGCCCAATCATGTACTCAACAATTTAAAAATAAAAAACCAAAGCGCGGAAAGTAAATCTTTAATAATAAAAGACATCTTAAACGATAAAGGTTTGGTGGATTTTTCAATTATTCTTCCTATGCCAAAAGAGATAGAGGGATTTGAGCCTTTTTATAATACTGTGCAATTAGTTCAAAAAATCCACGAAGATTATCCTTTATTGAAAGACTACTGTGTTGAGCTGAGAAATTCAAAGTTAGATAAGTTGATTAAGGAGTATTCAGAGAGCGATGTGAATAACAAAGAAGTCTACCGCGCTTTTGATATTTTGAGAGATAACGATAATTTCTATTGGCATTCATGGCGGCTTAAAAACTGGGGATGTAAATGGAATGCCTATGATCAAGACGCCACCTTAAATGAAACAGGCAGGTTTACGTTTCAAACGGCATGGGCAATACCTGATGCCTGGTTAGTGGCTCTGTCTAAAAGATGGAAAGATGTGGTATTTGAGCTACGTTATGCTGATGAGAACACAGGTTATAATTGTGGCACTATGCAATTCAAAGGTGGTCAGGTTATTTTTGAAGATTGTCAGGAAGGCCGAGAAACTACGAAGAAATGGAAGGATTTTGCCAGAAGAATGTGGAAATAAAAGAATAATATATAAAATTAGAATCGGCCTGTACAGGCCGATTTTCTTTTGTTATAATTGATTCATACAATAGATTATTAAGAGGAACACACATGAAACATATTGGTTATGAAGATGCTCAGGAGCTTCTATTGGTTCGCGGTCATCCGGGCAGCGGTAAATCAACAATGGCAACCGAGTTTGAGTGGGCAGGCTACAGGAAGTTTGAAAATGACGCTTTCTTTACAGATGAGGAAGGTATTTACAAGTTTGATTTCGCTTTTCACCAAAAAGCAAAAGATGTTTGTCTTCAAAAAACAAAAAATGCGCTGGATGAAGGTGCTAAAGTGGCTGTAGCGAATACCTTTACAACGCTTGCTGAAATGTCTCCCTATCTGGATTATGCTAAAGAAAAAGGCATTCCTGTTCGAGTAATCGAAATGGAACTAAACCTGCCAAATGTTCATGATGTGCCAGATGCTGTTGTTCAGGATAAGAAGAACAAATTTGAGCCGTATCAAGGCGCACTGAAAGTCTATGATGCGTTTTATCGTATTGTGCCTCAAAGTGAAGTTGAAACTGAGCAGTTCCTCTATGAAGTGTCTCCTTATGACGGAACAGGTGAGAAACCACAGTTTTATATTGCTGAGTCTTTAGTTAAAATGGATAAAGTTGTGAATAATGAGTTGCGTGTTATTGAAGTGAATCATGATGAGCTTGAAGCTGACGATCTTCTGGATGCGCATATGAACGATTATACTGCACTTAAAAACGTCTCTGAGCTGTTTAAGCGAGGACGTGTTGAGGAAGCAGGCGTGGCTATAAAACACCTTGATACGTATGTCAGAGAAGCTATTCCTGACGATATTTGTGTATTGTTGGGTGGAACCATTCATGAAGAAAAAAGAAACAGCGCTCGCTTTAATGATTTCAGTTCCAAAGAGATTCGTGAGAACTTTATTGAGATTGCTAAGCTTTATACGGAAGACGTTAAAGCAGCAGAAGAAAAAGATAAAGCATTCACAGAAAAGTTTTTCGCTGATGCTGATATGATTATCAGTGTAGAGAACACCCGAAAAAGGCGCTTGGGTTATTGATTTTAAGCTATTGATTAAACGGGTCTTTTTGTAGGTATCTTTTTATTTTATAGTTAAAAAGGGATCTATTTGGTCAATATTTAATTATTTTCTTGATTTTTCTGATTTTGCACCCTATAATGTGCCTGTAGTAAAGAGGTAGTCTATTTTAAACATTAAATCAACTAACTAAGAGAGGTTTATATGGTGGTAATTTTAGCCGTTGCTGTAACATTCGCGGTTACTGCGTTTTTCCGTAATCATGAAGTTGTAGTAAAAGTAGGTGATAAGCTGAGATCGCTTGTTGCTTAATAAAAGTTTTCCTAAAAGCACCTTCGGGTGCTTTTATTTTTGCAGTATAAAAGATTCGATAAAAAAGAGAAAATAGCGATGACAAAGTTCGTATATATTCATGATAACGTGATAAGAATGGAGCTTTCCCCGGATAATAAAAACAATGCGGTTGTTGTTCTGAATGGTGAGGTAATTCTGGATAAGCAGTGCGTTCATTTTTTGAAATCTAGTATGGATAACAGTCTATATTGTTATAGAAATATCAATGAGCATGAAGAGTTTCTAGTTGGACTTAAAAAAGAAATAGTAAGAGAAGGTAAAACGTTCACGTTAACATACAGTAATGAGTTAATGGATGTGCTTTATCCTAAAAAGAAAGAGCCAGAGCCAACATTTGCGTTTGATATGGTTGTTTAAATAAAAAAGAGGAGCAAGCTCCTCTTTTTGTTTATGGTTTATAGCGAGACTTTGGAGATGTCGCCATGAAAGCCGGTTTGCAAGGCTGCTTAGGTTCACCATTTGGCACGGCTGTTCTAAGCCAATGCTGACTTTCTGGCTGAACATGACCTGCACGAACGAACTTAGTCACATATTTACTGAAATCCGCATAGTCGAATGAATCCGTTACACGCACCACAAATCCTTCTTCGATTTCCTTATTTAGGTCGCCTGCGAGTTCTTTCAACTTACTGGTGTCGAACTCCCCACGGTAAAGTTCTTTAGGGCGAGGTAAATCTAACATCTCCGCAAAGAAATCAGTATCATCAACAGATAAGCATGTATTATTATTCCATACAGACAGCAAATACAAATATCCTTCAAGATAACCATCAGGGTAGTGAATAGAATGCTTAGCATACACGTTTTCACAGCATAGGCGATGCTCTGCTGGGATATCATGACGGATAACGGAGTGAATACGTTTAGCATGGTCACGTGTCCAGTTATGCGCACTATCAAGGCTCCGGGCGTGCATTTGCTCATCAGGATATAAAGTGGTATTTTCACCATCCAATTTAAGGCTTACAGAAACCTCACGGCCTTTAAAGCCATCAAGAGACTCAATGAGTTTGTCGTCTGATTGTAATGCCTCAGAGAACGATAGGTGATACGTTCTTGGGTATTTCTTTTTGATTTCCATTTTATTTATCTCAGTTTAATAATATTGCGTATTTTATCAGCTTCGCTTTTGATAAGCAACAAAAAAGAGGATTGCTCCTCTTTTACTTAATAATAGTTCGCTATTTTAGCGCCCGAAACGTCTTGAGCTTCTGGTCTTAGGCTGGAAGGCATTATCTTCAAGCTCAAGGTCGTCAAGGCCCGTATAGGCTTTGGTATAAGCAATACGCTCTTCTTCAGTAGGCAGTGAAAAAAGCTTATCAACTGCTGATTGAATAGCTTCCTCTCTTGGACGCTCCCAAATATAAAGCTCGCTGGCGACTTCACGGTCTCCGCTATCAAGGGTGTTATATTCATAGCTTTTAGGATCTGAAAATCCTTCTTTGATTAAAAGACGATTAACAAGCTGAAGATCAACATTGGTGACAAGACCCGGATCAATATCAAACAAGGCTGTTGGATTAATTTCATGAGGTTTTTTTGATTCTAAATGCAAATAACGGAGACGAATAACGCCTTCTTCATCAGCATCCTGCTCGTAGTCAGGGAAACATACATCAAAGACTTCTTCGGCTTTAAACTCTTTTTTTAAGGTAAGCATATTTTTCTCCTTTTGAATAATATATCTATTCTAACATAGATGAGAAGATAAAAAAAGAGGATGTGACAACTTTGATAATATTGCTATTTTCTCGATTTTGGTGATAGTATTAATAATAATCATTTAGAAAGAGGCGATAAGATGAGCAATATCATAAAAGGCGTTGTATCAAAAGTAGAGCATCTTTACTTTGATACAGGCAACAAAGAAGAGACCACAATCAAAAAGAAAACTATCTTTACTATCAATAATGCGGATTATTATACGCATAAGAACATTGAAGCAAAGGCTGGAGATGCTTTACTGTTCAGGGAGAAAGATGGTCAAATAATAGAGCTTGGCTATGATGAGATAAAAAGAAAGTTGAGTAATGACAGGGCTTATCAGCGTCATGTTGATTTAAGAAGCACAGTCGCAGATATAGCCTGTCTTTTTACGGGATCTGTTTTAATATTTACAGGCATGGATTATATAAGCACATCAGCAGGATTTGTTATCTTAGGCTGCGGTCTTTTCTGCACAGCAATGAAAATAGCGCAAAGAAGAATGGAGAAAAAGAGTGTTGAAAATGAAAAGATTAAGCCGCTGGAAGAAATAAGTAAAGAAGAGTCTGTTACGGTAAGCTATGATGATATTAATAAGCTTTACAAAATGAATAAGCTGAGTAGATAAAAGTTCATTACTTTAAAAGCATCTGTAATAAATGGTATTTGTATTTTTTGTAAACATGTGATAGAATTTTAAAAACTAATTAAACAATAGAGAGAGGAAGTAATGAACTTAGGTTTTGAGTTAACGACAGATGATATTATAGAGGTCGCCTCTCTTCTTGGCAAGCAAATATCACTTGATCAGGCAAATACATTATTCGATATTCTCGATATAGACAGGGCTATAGATTTGGCATTAGAGCAAGATACCGAGAAAAACCAAAAGCATGTAGCGTATAAGGATCTAGCTGAGCAGTTTAAAGAGTTGGGCGTTTTATCAGTGCTTTGAGATAATGATATTACATCGAAGGACGCAAAGCGTCCTTTTTGCTTTTTAAAGGATAAATAAAGTATAATCAGGAAAAATAGTGGAGATATGATATGATCGTTTTTGTTGCAGGCATAGTAAAAGAAGTTGACACTGTTATCCTTGAAAATGAGGCGCAGGATGACGAAGGAACTTCGCTTTCAGTTCTGGCTAAACGAATTGTTTTAGACAATAATAATGCGTATTTAACTACTGGAAGTATTGATGTTGAAATTGGTCAGCAAGTCTGTTTTTCTCTTAAGGAAGGGCAAGATAGAATAATTCAGTCTATAAAAAAGCATGAGATAGATAGTTTAAAGAATAATCTGATAAAAAAAAGTAATAAGGAAACTAGAGATTGGAGAACGGCAATTTTATGTTCATTGGGATTAATGGCGGCTAGTTCCTGGCTAGTTAATGATTCTTACCATCGTTATTTGTCCTCTCATGATCCTATGTTTAATACTTTCTTCTGTTTTTTTTGTCTCTTTATCTGTATTTCTATGGTAATGTTAGTTTTTTCTTTCTCTGAATGGAAAAAGAGTAAAAAGAAAGATTTTTTAAGTTCTGAAGATAATGAAACACTAGAAAAATTCAAATCAAGTTTGCTTAAAGAAAGCGAAACGGAAGCTATTAACATTGAAATAAAAGAGGTGCATCATGTCTGATATCATTAAAGGAGTTATAACTTCACGTAATACCATCATTGAAGAAATGGAATGTCCTAGTGATAATAATATAAATAACATATCTTCATATAAAGAGAAAACCATTTTAACATTAGAGGATGGGAGCCAGTATAGCACTCACTTAAAAGTAGATGCTCAATGTGGAGATAAAGTTGCCTTATTATTAAATAGTGAAACACGCAATATTGAAACCATTTTTGACAAAGATAATTATTCCCGGCTTTCGTATGGAAAATCCGCAGGAGTAAGCCCTTTATTGTGCGGATTATCATTGTTCTCAATTATGTTCGGTTTTTTAAGTATAATTAATCTCGTGATTACAAATCCTGATTTGAAAACTTATTTGTCTAGTTATTTTTTCATTATTAACTTTACATCATCTATTATCACAAGCGCTATAATTACATTTTGTGCTCACAACTCCTGTAAAGAATATAAAAAAGAAGCAGATAGAAATTTAGATATTCAAATGGAACTGAAAGATTTTTTTGAGCAGTCCTCTGATGAAAAATGCGAATATGAAAAGGATTTTGATGTTTTAAAGATACAAGCAGAAACTCTGCTTATAGACTGATAAATGGAAGAAGTCTTGCTATGTTTTTAACATCATCAATACCACGATGAGGTGTGCCAATAAACTTCATATTATGGCTTGCTAATGCTTTTCTTACGCCCATTTTGCGCTTCAGGCGCTGAGATAACACATACTCATGGCTTAAGTTGATATGACGCATTTCAAGAAAGGGGTAATCTTTTTCTCTTAAACGATTATTGCGAATATCTTTGCGGATTTGATTGGCATCAAATGCTCCCCATGAAGCCCAGGCATCAACATTTTCATTAAACAGGAAGTCATCCAGTTGTGTAAGTGCTTTCTGAAGGCTTAATCCATTATCAACCTGAGATTGTGTGATAGAGGTTAGTTCCGTGCAGAAAGGAGTGAGGACGGGGTGTATGACAGGCTTGACGAACGCATTAAAATCTCGGTAAGTCTTTCCAGAAAGATCGGCTATTACAACGCCTATTTCTATGATTTCCATTTGCTCTCTTGGAATGAGTGTCTTAGTGTCATCGCAAGTGCACTCAAGATCGATTATTGCTAACTTCATTGTATTTTCCTTTTTTATTATTTTATAGTTTTTGTTTTGTTGTATTTCCATGTGCGCATCTTAATGATTATGTATTTTAAAATCCAATAATAAAAAGGCATAAAAAAGCCCACCGAAGTGGGCTTTAGTTATATAGGCTTGATTAGCGGCCCATACGTGGTCTTGCGAAAGACATGATAGAAGTGTGGTCTTCTGGAGCATCAAAGCCAAGCTCTTTGGATTCTTCATTTCTTGCTCTACGACGAGCATAAAGATCATCCATGAAGCCATCGATAGAGTTAACCATTTCTTTTGCTAAGCTCTTAGGATCTTTAGCTACCTGACCTTCGGTAAATAAAGAGTAGCCATTCAATACTTTTCTTAACTTAGCTTGTTTATCTTCTGGAGACATACCAAGCTCACCTGCCTGAAGCTGAACAATAAACTTTTCTTGCTCATTACCAATTGTTTCTCTATCCCATCCGAGTTTCTCACCTTTCTTAGCAAGAAACTCAGAGTGATCATTAGCTTCCTGGATTAAGACACCATAAGCATATGCACCAACATTATCACGGAAAGCCTGATTCATTTTAGTCTGAATGAACTCTTTAAAGTTGTCATTCACGCCAAGCTTGATCGTTTTACCTTCTTCAATGTTTTCTACCGCTTCAGCAATTCTTGCGTTAGCCTGTAAAAGAGGTGTGGTTCTAAGATCAATGGCAGCATCAAAATCAGCACGTGAATGATAAATGCTGTCTGTCAACTTATTGGTGGCTTCAATGATTTTATCAAGCTCAACAGTGTTGAAGTTAACTTTACTCATAATATCAAGCAAAGGCTCAAGGTTGTTATCGATAGAGCGGCTCAATTCAACCTGAGTTTTATTTCCTGCGGCATCTGTAACAGTGTCGCGAACGATGTTCAACTGAAGAGAAACGCCACTATTAAGGCTGGTAAGAAGATCAACAGCTTCATCTACTTTGTATTGCGTTGGTTTTTCTGACATAAAATGTATTCCCTATTAATTATTTGACTGTATATATCCATTATAAAAAGTAAAACCTAACTACACAAGCAAAAAAAGACAAATAAATAGAAAAAGTTGAATAAAAATAAAATAGCCTATGAATTAGGCTATTATTTGATCATCAGGAAAAACAACGCCTGCAGTATTCGAGCATTTCTTCAGCCTGATAAACGAAATCGTTAGACTTTAGTTCATCTATTGAGAAAACAGAGACCTGCTCTTCGGTTAGTGTTTGCGCAGAATGTAAAACATCGTCAGACACTTGTGCTGTGAGAATATCAACACGGTAATGAGCATTATCACCAAAATATCCGGCATTAACCCACTGATCTGAAGGAATGTCTAAACCAGCTTCCTCTTTAACTTCTCGGCTTACGCAATGCTCTGCATCGATATCTTCAGGCTCAAACTTGCCACCAATGCCATTAAGCAATCCGGCTTGTTCTACAGGCTTTGTTTTTCTGATAAGCAATACATGTGTCATAGCCTGATTAAAGATGAAACCAACAGTATATTTTTTCATGGAAACCTCACGTTTATTTATGTTTAGGTGAACGCAAATCGATTATATCACAAACTGGAGACTTTGTGACGTCAGTAACAGGAAACTTAACTTTCTTATTTCCCTGAGAATATGATACCAGTTTAATCTCATCAAGTTTATCTATCTCATCAGGTGGGCAGGTGGATGTTTTATTCATGATGATTGTGTAGTACTTGTCTGTGCGAATAACAAGCGTGTTTTTCTCTATGGTTTGACTTGTTATATGACCAATATTCTTTTGACCTGTCTGCTCATTAAGGTAAGGATATGCTAAACCATAACTAAAAAGAAGGCTTGAAAGAATGGATAAAAACAAAGGGAACACCAAAAGTGAGGCATAAACGTAGTGCCTTTTCATGCTGTAGCGATAAACAGCAGAAATAAGATAAAGAATAAGAAAAACATTCGCAATTAGCATTGCTATGACAAGTTGGTCTAAAGTTAAATCCATGATATATGCCTCATTATACAGTTAGCATAAGATACTACATTGTAAGCATATATTCAAAAATAATTGGTTAATATTCGCCCGCTAATGAGTCAATATCATCAAGCATCCAAAGATCAAAACAATAATAGCTACCTTCATCACTTAAAACAGACTGAGAAGAACTGCTTTCATGATTGCTTAGGTGTTTTTCTTTTTTAAGATTAAATACATGTTGATCTTCTGCGGAAATACCATGAAGACTATCAAGCAATCCGTTTATTTCTGAATGTAGAGTGGGATGAGAAAAATGGGTATAAGAGGGAGGTTCCGGGCTTTCTTCAAAATAATGTTCTGAGTTTTTGAGCATATAAACTGTCCTTATTTATTTTTAGTGTTAAAAAGGACTCTCACGAGTCCCTCAAGAGGTACACAACAAAACAGTGTTCGGCTGCTCCCCGGCTATCAACTAAAGCTATTTTAAGACAATTTGAGTTAAAGCGCAAATGTTTTATACATATATTTATGATGATTGATTTTCTCTATAATCTCATCAATTACGGCAGAATCACCATAGGATTTACCAAGCACCACACGATAAAGCTCGTCTGAGAAAATAATGCCTTTCTCTACAGGAATGGATAAAGAAAGCTTATCTCGTAATGTCTTCTCATCACCATTAAAAACAAGCATTGCCTGCTCAACTAATGCTTTGGTCGCAATGGAAAAGGTATCGTATGCGTTATCTGATTCGATAAAGACACGACGTAGGTCTGTATCATCGCTTACAAGCTCATTAAGCCCGACAATCTCTATGCGATTATTTTTAAGTATGTAGTCGGCATCAGAAAAACAGGTTGCATATTTTTCAAGCTCAAGAATATCAACCAAGACAATAAAGTTATGTAGATTTTCTTTAGTTAAGGCTTTATTGGAATGCTTAACAAAATAAAGCCCTAAGTCCAAAATAACATCTTTCCTCATTACACGCCTTTATATTTTTGATAAAACTTAATAGAGTTGTCAGCGACCATTCGAATAACCTGAAGATTGTGCTGGCTTATTTGAGTATAATGAAGTCGGCTAAGCAGGTCTGATTCTGAAAAGTCTTTATAGAGCACGCCAATGGCATTATTAAGGAAGGGGCCTCCAATAATGGCAACGTCTTCAAAGTTTAAAGATACCGTTTTACCCTCATCAAGCAAGCCTTTAATATCAGCATAAACAGCTTGCCCCTGTTCGGCAGTTAATAGTCGGGAACCATATTTTTTCTGGACGGGAATAATAACCATATTTGCGGTATCAACAACGATCATAAAGAGTCCTCTTAAGTTAAGAGCTTTATTATAGACTAAGCTATTATCGATTGCAATAAAAAAGGCCTGATAGAGCAGGTCTAATTCCTGATGCATCGGCCTTCACAACTCAAAAGAACCTCCTCTAATTAGCATTATTAAGAGGCCGAGGAGGTGTAGTTAAATAAATAATACTGATAAAGCAGAGCAATGTCAAACAAATATTTATAGGTTTATAACATTACGCCAAAATAAAAGCCCACTAACACTCGAAAGCATTGCAGGCGTCATTATAACAACTATAGCAAAAAGCAAAATAAAATGCAATAAAAAAGAGAGACTGATCTCTCTTTAATACGTTATCCCGCTTTAATAACATAATGCTTCGTGCTCTTATTGCTGGCTGCATCAGGCGCTTCGCGGATCTTATTGCATGTTTAATGTCAGGCAAGACTCATTACCGGACAAAAAGAGTGTTAGACACACTCTAATACAGCTTCCCATTTTAAACATGATGCCAAATAGGATTTTTCTTTTCTGAACTGCTTAGGTGTAGGTTTGACACTAAAAGGAGAAGAAAGTTTATCCAAATAAAGTGTTTCATCAGGTTCATCTATAGCAAGACGAGCGCCATATACTATATAATTACACTCAACATACCACAATCGATTACGATAAACGATTTCAAAGGTCAGTTTTGTTTTTGACATTAAATATCCTTGTATAATAAAGAAAGCGTATTATACGGTTTCTTTTATTTATTCTCAACTTATTTTCTCTTTCATGCTTCAAAATAGAGCTAAGAGCCTCCAAAGAGACTCTTAAAGGTGGGGCATCTATTCGTTCAGGTCTGTAGTTATTTAACTTCATAGACACGGCAGAAGCTGTCAAAATCGGTTTTAAACAATGAGCGCTCGTAGTTCTGATAGAGAGTGATAAAAGACGCATCTCTCAACACGCTCAGATCAACATCATCACCTTTTTTATCATGACGAACATAGCATTTCTCATTGTCAGCTAAAAGGAACTTATTACCATCCTCATCAACTAAAATCTTGCCCTTTATATCACCGTTGTCATTCTGAACGACTTCTTTATAAAAAGGGCCATCACCCACTAATGAAAAGCTTTTCTGATTGAGTGGGCTGTTCAAATCTATCTGAACAGGCGTATGGTGCTCTACGAGTTTCATAGAGTGGTTTATTGCGGTCATCATTAAATAGAAAAAGACGACGGGGACAAAAACGCCTTTTAATAAAAGCTTCCAGTTAATACCGCCATGACGTGCTTCTGTAGTATTCATATAACGCCTCCTTTGTAAAATATTGAAATAATCATACTACAAAACCAGTTTTAATCAATAATTTATTTTGACAATGATAACTGAAACGCTTGTGCCACTGAATAAATCGGAATAAACCTTAGAATATTCATGATGCTTTCCTTTAATGATTTCCTTATTTTTAAAAGATGCCGGAAGAATAGCCACCAGAACGCCGTTTTCTTTAAGCAGGCTAAACGCCATTTTTACATGAAGCTCCGCACGTCCTTCACTAAAGGGTGGATTCATAACAACCCGGTCAAAGCGCTCAGATGTCTTATCTGCCCATGATACAAAATCCTCTTGATAAACAGCTTTATAGCCTTTTTCTTTCAGAATACGACTATTTAAAGAAGAGATCTCAACGCAAGTTGTGTTTTCTGGATTCATGAACTTCGCAAGGCCACCCTGACCTGCACTTGGCTCAAGGCAACTGTGATTGTCTTCATCAATGTCTGCCCACGCGACAGCTTCCTCCGCAAGTGATTCTGGCGTTGGGTAATACTGATGTGTTTTTACATCAGGTAAACATCCTGAGTTAACGATTTCTTTAACTATCTCATGAATATTATAATCAAACTCATACCAGACAGCCTGATTAATAGTGTGGCGAACGCCACCAAGGAAATAAAGAATCTCCTCAACAGGTTTGATATTATTATGTTCAATATTATAAGGGAGGCGAACACTGTTTTCATTATCTGTCCAGCCACGATATTCACGAAAACGACCACTTTCATTACGTTTAAGGGGAGGGCGTTCGAGCTTGTTAATATTCGCAAGAACGTGGAATGGTAAAACCTTCATATTAAGCTGAAAATCTTTATTTTTATTAGCAGGCATACTTTTACGATCCCGATTTTTTGATGGGATAGCAGTAGGATGCATGTAAGACAAAATAATGTTCAGTTCAAGAGCAATGTCTGGATGGATTTCCAAATGGACAGTGCCTTTTTTAAAGGCTTTAATCCTAATTGAATTGCCATCAAGCATATGCCATTTGCCTGAGTTTTTATAAGCATGAGACAGAATCGTTGTGGTTGTGCCATACTCATATTCGCCACGCTTCATGATACGGCCTACCACATCACGTAAATCGTCAATATAGCCACGCTGTTTGTAATCGGGCGTATCATCACCACGAAACATGCCAGCCATAATCATGCGCTTGTAGAAACCTTCAGGACAGTTTGTAACATGCTCTTTGGATAGCGACTGGAAAATGCCATCAACTTTCTCAGAAATAAACTGAGCGCGAGAGTTCAGCAAGCTATTAACCGTTGCTCGAACGTTTTCCTGAGAAAACTCTGGTGTTTGATGCTTTTCAATTTGTTCTGCCCACTCTTCCCGGCGTTTTTGAGGCATAAGCTTACGGACATCTGTTAGCGTTAAGATGCTATCCCAATAGCTACCATTGAGTGCTTTCAATGCGCCTTCCTGACCAAATAGATGGCTTGCAGAAATTGAACGATAGATGCTTCTTTCATCTGTATTGCCTTGAACAAAATGCCTAAATACATGAGATAGCTCCTGACCAAGCATTATCTCTGATATGTTAATAATTGTTTTCTTTTCATGTTCATATTTTGAAATGATAGAGTCAATCAAATCGAAAGAAACAGGAGCAAAGAAATCGCTAACGTTAATGTCCATGTATAATTTATGATCCTTAGTTTATTTAAAAGATGAGAAGTTCTGATTGCTAACTTTCATATACTCACCACTGTCATTGTCGTTAATGATATGGATCGCTTTGAGTTTCCAATACAGCAGGTTATCCCATTTTTCGCGAAGGTCAGGACGCTTAGCAAAAGTTTCTTCCAGCAGTGCGGGCGTTTTACCTTCCGTATAAGATTCAATATTCGCCATGATAAACTTAATCTGATCCAGTTTTGTGTAAGGCGCATACTGCCAAGGCGTTAGTGAAGCTTTTTCAGCATTGAGTAAATCAACGGCTGGGTTCACTTGCTCAGACAAATGTTCGAGTTCATCATTTTCAATCCATTCTTTAACGATGTAATGCGCAATGTCTAACAGATCTTCAGGTGAGTTAGCGAGGTAGTTAAAGTTATCATATTTCGTTTCACGCACAACAAACTGTGGGAACTTTTGTTTTGGATTATAAGAAATCATTTTCAGGCCTCTGCTATTTAAGAGAGGCTATTATACCTGAATCTGGTATGGCAAACAACAAAAAAGCCACCGGACAGTGGCTTTTGGGCTTAGTTTTTAGCAAACATCGTTTTGCTATCATTATCAGGAAAGTTATGAGGGATGTTAACCACATATTTCCCGTCCTCAACGTCTACTTCAGGAGGTTTTCGATAGACTTCAAAGTATTTATATCCCGGCTGAAGCTGTTTCCAAAACGCATAGTTTGGTGAACCACGTTGAGCAATAAGATTTTCGTCTGTCATTTTAAAAGGGAAAATATCAATATTGATTGTTCTCTGTCCATTTTTAAAGGATGCCTGAACAAACTGATAGATTTCCTTGATATAGTCATTTGTCATAGCATAACAGCCAATAGATTTACAACCGCCGTGAATCATCAGATATTTTCCAGTATAGCCATGACTTCTGTCAAACTTGTTTGGAAAACCAATGTTGATAGCTTTATAATAACTGCTGTTAGGCTGCAGGCTGCTGATATCAGCACGATAGAATCCTTCTGGACTTTTGTTATCACCCATAACTTTTTTAGGCCCCAAACCACCATAGAAAGTGCAAATGTCATACACGTTGGCAAGATAATATTGATCGCCTCGTTTAAGATACATTTCTAATGAATGCTCTTGCTTGAAAATGCGAATATAAACATCCGAGCCTAATAATGCTGTGCTCACCTTATCTCCACGTATTGCGTGAGGAACATATTGGCGCTGAGGCAAAGTTTCAGGAACCGGAATCATTGAGGTATTTCCTTTCTTCTGAAGTTCATTTTGAAGCACAGTTTTGGGCTTCTGAATAGTTTTTAGCTTATCAGTAGAGGGCTGGCTCAAAAGCGATCCTGATGATTTTGTTGAAGCAGGTTTGGCTGAAGAAGCTTTCTTTGAGTCATTATATTGTTCAAAGAAGTTGCTAATGTTTTGCTCAACACTGACATCTTTTGAATCTTTAACTTTAAGCTGGTTATCATTGCTATTATTATAGTCAAAGAAGTTATCGACATATTGCTCAGGTGTTTGATTGTTAGCAGGCTTAGCGACAGCTTTGGGCTTTTCAACCTTTTTCTGTGTTTTAAGGTATTCGTTATAATCAATCATTTTTGCAACAGGTGTATTGTCCTCAAAGGCAGAAGGCAAACGCATTTTTTTGGGCGGATTCTTCTCAGGAAGAGGCGTTTTGTCGATTACAATAGTCGATGATGGAGTAGGCGAGCTGCTTAATACAGGCTTCGTTGTCGATTGTGTAATTGTTTTTACAGGTGGAACTGCCACTTTAGCAGGCGCATCTTCAAAAAGATCTTCGTTATACGCATAACTATTTCCAGCAAATAGAGAAGCAACAAGTGATAAGCTCATAACTATTCTTTTTAATTTCATTTTAGCCTCAGTCAAACTCGAACATATTTGGAAAATATAGGGTAAGATTTATCGTATTTCCAATTTATTTTGTTATTCAGTGGTAATAAAAAAAGGCATGACCGTCAATCATGCCTTTCGATATTTATGAAACTTTACACTATTATTTGGCGTAAGGATTCTTTTTATTTAACTCGCCATAATAGTTTTTATTTTCAAGCTTATTATCATCAACATACAGTTCTTTAACTGCTTCCTGTTGCTGAGCACTGTTTTCCGTAGAGTTGTTCTCAATAGAAAGCGCTTCGAACTTTTCTTTTATGGCATCGGTTGAGGCACTAATATCAGGAAGTTTAGGTTTTTCTATTCTGACTACATCAAACAGGTTCGGATTATCATCATCCACAAATGCTCTATGAATAGCGTCTTTATAAAAAGACAGTCCTTTCACCATGTGCGTTTCAAGGCCAATAACTTTATTCAGAACCGGGTTAACTGAATAAGGATTGTAGCTCCACATCATGGCTATCACAGAAATAATACCAACAAAAGCGAATCCAATAATCTTATATCGTTTACCTAATAATGCTCCGGTATTAAGCACAATAGAAATAAGGCTCAAGATAATGGCAATAGGCGTAATAATAACAGAAGAAATAATATTACGAGCGTGTGGAAGATTATCAATATTCTCAGTATTTAATGATGTTTTATTAATGGCTGTCTGAACATGATTATTAATATAGTCAATCCATTTTTCTTTTGATAAGTCTTCAGGAATATCAGCAAGGGTGAGCTGAGGCATTTTTATTTTGTCATTTCTTGGCACAATAACGATAGCGCCTAAATCAACGGAAGGCTTATGTTTTTGTTTCAGAGCTTCATTGAATGATGCTTCATCTAAAGAAGGTTCAATGCCAATGGTGTTGGTAAAGTTCTCTCTGTATTTATTTTTGAAGGCACCATGATAGTTCTCAAAACGACGTGATTCTATAACATAGCGTTTATAGTAATCATGAAGCATTTCAGGATTTAGAGTCAGAGGTTGGATTTTATCATATACCTCAGACAAGGAAGTTCTGTCCAAATGGTATTCTACTGCAAAGAACTTCTTAGTCTCATTTTGAACAAGCGTTTTTGTCTCTTCTTTATTGACGAGAATACCTAACATGGAGTTAATCACAATATCGTAGGTTTTATCTTCGCTTTTCAAGATACGGGAGTCTATTTGATTATTTAGCTCAAGATTACGATAAACCCCAAAGGTGTAAGCATGAAACTTCTGCTGAGGGGTTAAGTTATCAACGATACGATCAAAGACAACCGTTTCACCCACATAGAAGACGCCGAAGATAACGGCAAAAAGAGCAGGGGAAAGAAAATGGTGAGCTTTATCAGCAAGTGGTTTAATCAGTTTTGTAAGGAAAAGCGCGAAGCCGATAGATGAAAGGATTCGCCCCAACATTTCAAGCCTATTGAATGTGCTTATTTCTGTATTCTTCGCATTAATAAAGTCAACAAGCCCAAGATTAAAGGTTATTTCCAGTAAGATATAAATAACAGAAAATGTAAGACCTGCTATTGCGAGCGCGTGATGTTTCACATTATTCATCTTTAAAGTCCTTTTGAATAAAGGCATTATTCATAGCATCAATACCCGGATAGTTTCCACTATCATTCTTTTTGGCCTCCTCAAATAACAGATATGGCGTTTTACTTTCCTTGTTTTCTAAAAGAGGATTGGCATTATTCTCTAAGAAATAACGAACAAAGGATCCGGCATACGGACTGTATTTTAGCTTGTAGAATATACGAGAATCAAAAGTATAATGAAGAACGGTATTACCTTCAACGTCCTGAGAGTTAATATCATAGATACCACTATCCAATAAAGTCTTAATTAGGCTCATAACACCATTAAGTTGAATAATAGTATCAATCTGTCCATTGCTTAATCCGTCAAAGTTATATTTTGAAAGATCAATGCCGCCATTCTTAATATCAGACATTTTAATAACAGGAAGTCCTGCGTGGTTTTTAGCAATAGCTGCATAATCGGATGAGAACTTGGCGAAATCAAAGAAGAACTGTTTCATCATAACATAGCCAGGATTAGTAATGATATTAATCATATTACTGAGTCTTGGATGGTATTCTTCAGCCTTAACCGCTTCGATAACGGTATCCTGATAAGCTTTCTCATCTTTATTCATAATGGCATCTTTTTGTTTGAAACCAGCCAGATACTTTTCAAGTGAATATTGACGAAGGCTTGCCGGAATGCTGCTATTCATGATAGCGGGAAGATACTCTTCGTAAGCCGGTTCTGGTAAATGTTTAGAGATAAGCATATACATATCATAGAATTTCTTCTGATTTTCAAAATCTTTAGAGGTGCGCAGTTTGCTGCTATATTTAGCGACATCAACAGAATAGATAGAGTTCATTGCAGCAGCTACACGAACCATTGGAATAGTATCACAAGAGGTTGGAAGCAGCGCTAATGTATCACTTGTCATTGCTGATGTTTTTAATGCGCTAATATATTCATCAGTATTTGTAGGCGGGGTTGGATAACGAGAAAAGCTCGTGTTTGAGATTACGCACCATTCTTTACCAGAATAAGAAAGATCATAACCTTGTTCAAGCCATTGCTTAATGACATCAAACTGAAGTCCTTTAACCGCATTCATAAACGCAATTGGCGAATCAGCAGTCTTCATTGCTAAGTCATTAATGCCAAGATATTCTGCTTTAGCAGGCTGCATGAGGGCAAAAGCAGCAAAAATAATGGCTGAACAAAGTTTTTTCTTCATTTTTGAGTCCTTATTTATTGTATAATTTAGGTATATTCTTATTTTATATATATAACCATATCATACTGATAAAAAACAATTTTATTTTCGGGAAAAATCAAGAAAAATTTGCAATAAAAAAACGGGCAATGCCCGTTTTGTAAGAGTGATAATAATCAGTTATTTGAGGCTAAGCTCATTGTTTTCAGTGTTGATATGGCAGACATTACTTTTTTGGAGTATTTTCTTTTCTTATCTTTTACTGAACCATTATATGCCTGAAGAGCAAGTGTGGTATTACCTTTATATTTTTCAAGCAACTCAGCGTAAATCTCTGCGCCAACATCTAAGTTTGTGTGGATATCATACATCGAGCCACCATTCTTTTTAACGCGTTTGATTTTTTCAGGATGTGCTCTTGGTAGAGCTTGCGTTAATCCAATAGCACCAGAGCGGTTCTTTGCTTTTGGATTAAATCCTGATTCAACTGCAGTGATACCAATCAAAATTTCCGGGTCAATACCTCTTTTATCACCCACATTATAGGCTTCTTTAATGATCTTTACTGCCGAATCGCGTTTAACGTTATATTTCTCAGTAATCGCATCAGCCATGTTAGCCTGCTTCGTTGATAAAGGTATTGCTTTAGCAGTTTTGGCTTTCTTAACGTCAGCTTTAACAACCGTTGACACTTTCTCGTCCTTCTTTAATAAGAAGCTTTGCTTAGGTTTAGAGCTTTTATTTTCTATTGTAAGCGGGTATATCATACTGCTATCATTAGAGCTAATTAACACCTTATTCTTAAACAGATTATTTTCGACAACCGTGATTGTCCTATCTTTTTCTATCAAATTGTTATTGTTATTATTGCTGCTAAGGTGAATTTGAGAATCAATCTTAAAAGGTTCATTTTCAAATTCTATCTGTTCATGATTAGCTGTATTCGTGAACTTGTTTATCGAGTTAAACGCATACAGACCAGAACCCATAAAGCTTAATGCTATAATCATTGCCATGAACGTTGAAGACTTCTTTACTCTACGTTCCCCTATTTTCATATTTAATGCTTGTTCTAAAATACTGCCTTCTTCGCTAACATGACTCAAACTTATATCGCTTAAAGGTGTATTTTTAACCATATTAGATAATAATGATGATTTATTATCCAACTCTTTATTTTCTATCATTTTTCCCTTTTCCATCCAGTAAAAGTAAGGGTACCTTACCTTATTTTTAACTTAAAAAACAATTAAAAATAACTGTCTTATGAACAGTTATAGATTTGTTATTCATAACTTATCAATTTAGTTTTATAGGATATTTTATCAGTTGTCAAAAAATGACATCGAAAAGAAACGTAAACAAGTAATGAAAGGTCTATCTTAATAATTTGCTTACAAAAAAGAAACAAAAAGCCCTCATTCGAGGGCTTTTCTATCGCGAGGTTTGCTTATTTATGGTAATGCTGAACAACGTGCTTCAGCGTGAGACCCTGACCAAGCGTTGACAGGATAACAGTAATAAAGGCCAGTGATGCTAACAGTCCAGAGAACTCGCTTGCCGGAAGGGACAGAGCAAGTGCTAAGGAGATACCTCCACGCAATCCACCCCACGTTAGCACCGGAACGGTGCCTTTAAGCAGCTTTCTTCTGAAAGGCAGCAGAGGGATAGCAACGCCCATAAAACGGCCTAACAGAGTCGCAACGAACGCGATGAAGCCAAGCGCAATATTAATCCATGAGAACTCAAGAACCAGTAGCTCAACGCCCATTAGTGCGAACAAGCAAGCGTTCAAGGTTTCATCCATAAACTCCCAAAACTGATCAACGTGATGGCGTGTTGCTTCACTCAGGTTGTCCTTAGAGATATGTCCAATAAAGAGACCACACACTACCGTACACACTGGTGCTGATACGTGAATCGCTTCTGCCAACGCATAAGAGCCTGTAGCTAATGCGAAGGTGATAAGAATCACAACAGAGTAATCATCAACTTCTTTCAAAGCAAGGTAAGCAAAGTAGCCTACAACCAAACCAAGCAGGACTGCCCCAATCAGTTCACGAGAAAGCATTAATGCGACATCAGTTGCTGACAAATCCTGCCCCTGAACAATCGCCAGAAGCGTCAAGAACAATACTACACCTGTTCCATCGTTAAATAAGCTCTCGCCTACCAGTTTACGTTCTAAGTGCTTAGGTGCATTGATGCTCTTCACAATACCTAATGCTGCAATCGGGTCGGTTGGAGAAATCAATGCTCCGAACAGACACGCCCACAGAAATGGAAGCTCAAAGCCCATCAGTCCAGAGACAAACCAAAGGATTGCACCAGTGGTAAATGCTGAGCACACAACGCCAAATACAGCAAGGCTACTAATCGGTGCTGCCCACTTTTTAAGCCCGGCAACGTCTACCTTTGTCGCACCAGCAAAAAGCAGATAAGCAAGAATACCGTGAAGCAAAATACCATGAAAATCAAACTTTTTGACTTCTGGTGTAATGTGCCTCAAAAGCGCTCCATGTGAGCTGCTATCAAACAAAATCAAAAGTAAAGCAATAACTGTCGAAACAGCAACCATTCCGATAGCGGGCTGCCACTTTAAAAACTTATGGTTGATAAACGAAACCACGGAGGCAAAAACTAACAACAAAGCGACTGATCCCATATCCATCAGTTGTCTCCTATAAAATAGTTAAAAATAAGGGTTTGTTTTAAATCGAAACAGAAATGCTCTACTTCCTGCGTAGTATATGCTATTGCTAAGTAAATAACTAGCTTTTTTTTACATAAAATTTCAACCAATAGCGAATGACTCGGAAGTAAGGCAAACTTTAAGGTTTTAAATCCAGAAAGTTAATCGATAGTGAAGCAATAATCCAAATAGATTGAAATAAAAAAAGATTTACCTGTTTTTTCCATTTAAAATCACATAGTTAATATCATCTTTGTTAACAATTCTATAATATTTAGTATCACTCACAGGTTTCTTGAGATAATAATCCATGCCAAGATTTTTTATGCTCTGTTGAGAGCCTACAATAAAGATATATCCTTGTTGCTTCTGCTCATAAGCCCAAGCACGGGTGCTAAAATAGAAGTTGTTCCAGAAAAGCGGTGAATAAATATTGTTAGGTTTAATAACAGGAGATGCTGGCATATCACCCAACAATGAATAGAACTGATCTTTGCTCATATCTTTTCGAATGGATTGGGTCAGGTTCTCTACAAAAATAGACTGTATACGATGATTATTAAGCACTGTAAAGTAAGCAGAAGATGTTAGAATGACCAGCGCTGAGGCAAGCACAATACTATACACCCTTGAAATGTTAACTATTTGGCTAAACGAGAAAACCAACATAGCAATAAGAAATGGCATATTAAACATTTTGCCTGCTGGCGCATAGCAAGCAAAAAACAATAGCAAGGCCAATGGAACGATAGATGATAGATTGAATCTGAAGGCTTTCAATCTTGATGAAATCCATACAGAAAAACCAATAAGACCAACCATTAAAAATGCTATCCATACTGAGTTCAGTAGTGTAAAAAAGGTAGTAAAGAATAAACTGACATGATCTGAAAGCGAATCCAATGTCGTATTATAGAAAAAAGCAGAAATAATACCCACAATGCTAACTAAAGCCAATGCTTGAAGGCTGGACTTGTTCTTGTCTGATCGAGCGGTGAAAATATGATAAGCAAAATCCATCACGGCTATCTGTGTAAAGATAAACACTGCGTTTTCAAAAAATAGTGAGGAGGCCAAAAGAAGAATAAACGTCACATAACGCGAGTCCTTAGCTTCTTTTTGGAAAAGTAGGTAAAGCCTGTATGTAAGAAAAACGCAAAGGGCATAGGATACGTTTTCTACGGGTGTTAAAATAGCTTTTAATGTAAATGGATTGATGAAGACAAAAGCAACAATAAGAGCTTGCCAGATAGACAAGCGCCTCTTCTTAGCTACAACATTTAAGCCATATAATAAAAACCCCATAGTCAAAGCAAAACTTAGAGTGCTAAGCGTAAGTGGTGCCTTTTGATAGATAAATAATGTAAAGGTGTTTGCGCCATAAGGAAATACGGGAGATTGATGGATGATAAAAAAGTAGCTGATAACACTGATAGCAAAAGCCATAAGCGAGAAGCCTTTAAGATATTCTATTTTTACTTTTTTATATTTGTTTACCGACATATGGACGGGTTCATTGCTGTATAAGTTCATAGTTATTCCGCATCAAACTCTAAAGGTTGTTTATCACACAAAGACGTATTTTTGTCTCTGAACCAGATGGATGTATATTTTTTGTTCCTGTCATAATACACATCACTATACGGCGTTGTTATCTGTAGTGAGAAAATCCCGTCAGGTGCCTCTTGGCATATTCTGTTCCACTCATCACCATTGTCTGCGACTTTGTAGGTATACATAGAGTTAGTATAATCAAATCCCAACAGAGCCATTTTAAATCGTGTTTCCCAACGGTAAGCAGGTTTTTGGATCTGATTTAAATAGGGTATTTTCTCACGTAAAAAGACCGTGTTTTTTGCTAATGGCATGTTCCCATAGCTGAAGATCATCAGTGTTGAGTAAAGTTTTTTATCCTTCGATATCTCAGCAACCGTATCTCCAATGGCTTTTGTCTCAAAAATAAACTGCTGATGTTGAACAAAGCAAAATGAGTTTAACACAATCGCAGATGAAAAGATAAATAAATATGTAGGTATGACTAATAATCTCAACTTCTGAGTGGCAATAAGCGACATACCACAAAGAATCATGCCCATACTCATGTATGTTCGAGGAAAGCTCATTGTTTCTTTCAACATCAAAAGAGGTCCCCATATAAAGCACAAAATGAGAAAAGGTGATAGAGCAACTAAAGATGAAAAAATTAGCCCTCTTTTTTGTCTGTAAAAGGTGAAAGCCTTTGATATTACCCAACCAGAAATAAGTAAGAAACAGGATAAAACCAGCCATAATGGTAAATGAAGATTATTCAAAATAGAAAGAAAAGCATCATAGTTTCTTTCAAGACTTTTTGGTAGTTCAGATAGAGTAATCTTCTCAGATCGAATAGGCTTAACAGGAGACACTACAAAGACAAGCAGATAATAAACAGTCAAAGATGTAATATAAACAAGAAAATGGCTTAAAATGCTTCTCAGAGAGGCTGGCGATGGTTTTAAGCTAACGCTTAGATGAAAGAGAGTTATCACAACAAAAATATTGCTTGCGGGTTGGTAAAAACTTAATGATATTACTAACAGTAAAACTGAAATGGCTATATTCTTTTTTGAGTTGTCGAGAATAAGAAACGCAAGCAGACTTGTTGCAAGTGCTAGGCACATAGGTAAAACATCATATTGATAGGCTAAGTTCTGAATGAAAAAGGGGTTTGCTACAATGAGAAGAATAGCGGGCGTGATTATCCAGTCAGAGAAAGCGCTATGATAACGTTTAATATTCTCGTGAAGTTTTGAGAATACATAAGCCAAAGATAATATCGATAGGAATATTGGCAAAGGATAAAGGTTTGAGATAGTCCCAATGTTCATGCTGAGTAGATTGTAGAGTAATGTTGCCAGTGGCCTACCTGCGTTTTCCCATCCTGCATAACCTGAGACTAAGCGAGTATAGTCATCTCTGTAAAAATCCTGATAGAACAGAAAAGGTAAGCACCAGAGAAACAGGAGCAAAGAGTAGAGGTAAAAATACTTATTTTTATTCATTGTATTACCTTCTCTTTATTACAGTTTCACGAAACGCATCAAGCTCGTGTTTTAACAGTTTATAAGAAAGATCCTTTTTGCCGTCGAGATAGATTTTTTCGGTTGCGGTTAAAGTTGGACGAATGCGCTTAAGGAAAAGCGCTTTGCGTCGTTCATCATAACTGGAGACTTCTTCACGGACACTGATGATAATATCAATAATCTCGCGGGCAAGAAAAGAAAAAACAATAGCAACACCAGAATAGCTAAGTAGTTCTGTCCATGTGCTTGAAATGTTAAAAACAGCAATGCCAATAAAGACAAAGAGGCAAAGCTTGAATAAAAAGCTAAAACTGAGGTGTTTTCTCATGAGTTGTTCCTTTAAAATGACCATGACAATTATATTTCTAAACCTAATCTCTTTATAGATAATTTCAATATCTCTGAGTAAAATCTTTCCTCATGGTCAGGTAGGACAAAAGCCATATCAGGTAATTAGGTTTTAATAAGATTTATGGATAGCGTTGTTTTCGAGCATGAAAGATTAGATGAGGAGTAAAGTATGTTAAAACAAAAAGAGATAGCTTGCGAACAGGATAAGGATTTTCATCAGGAGTTTTATGGTGTTATTGATAAACTTGAAGACAAGATTATTCACGCGCGTATTTATACGATGGATGATGATTTTTTTGATGAGATTACGTTCGATAAGAGCGAACTTACTGAGCAAGAAAGAGAAAGACTTGTTGAGAATATAGTGTTTTTCTGGAATGTTGGATGTCAAAAAGGAAATCATTATTCTGTCTTTAAATTGAGAACTCTCTAGAAAAGCAACGCTTGATTGCCATGATTTTTTAATAAGGTCATGTAGGACAAAAGCCATATCAGGTAATTACGGTATTTAACAGGAGATTTAAAATGTCATTTTTAAGCAAGCTGACATCATCGATGTTCACGAAAAAACAAAGCTATAGTTATGCCGATCAAGAAAAAGACATGGCTCTAGTAGAAAGAGCAAGCAAAAGAGTAGCTCAGCAACAAAGAGCTTATGAAGAGCAGCTTATCATTGAGGAAAGACTGGACAATATGTTTGATAATGAGTTTCCAGACTTAACTGATAATGAAAGGCTTCATGTCTTTAATATTCTTAGCTCTCAGTCAAGCGTATCGCGAATACTGACGGAAGATCAGAAAAACGGGCTTATCATAGCCAGCGCTGGAAGAAGAGTGGCAAGTCAGCAAAGGGCAGCTCAGGCTCAGTTTGTTGCTGAAAGACAAGCAGGCACTTTATCTGATTTTGATGAAAAATACGGCTTAAACGATAAGGAAAGAGGCAATATCCATAAGCTTTTTAAGGATGCCTATATTAAATCGAAGGGGTGATTTTTAGAAGCAAGATCTGACACAAGATGAGCGAGAAAAAATCAAGAGAAGTTGCTGTAATATATAAAAGAGCCTATTTGCGCTCAAAATAAAGATAAATTGCTTTTTATTTTACTAAATAGAGAAGTGAAGGAGTGTGTATGAATATTCTAAAAAGAATGTTTAATGTATTAAATGTTAAAAAAGAAAAAGTAGAAAATAATCATTCATCTGACGGATGTTATTATTTCCCTGCTGGAGTTCTTCCTCTTCCTGAAAGAAATAGCCCAAATGGAATTAAGTTAGGTATAGCGCCAGAAAGTTTTAAGACTTTAAGTAAAATAAAAAAACAGCAAAAAATTGAAATATCAACTAACAATAATCTATCATTATTGAGTAATGAGCAACTTGAAGAAATATCCAGAAAAGTGATCAGAGATGTTGCCGCTATGAAGTTAGTTTCAGGCACGCGAGGATTGAGTGGTGAGGAGCTTGAGGCTTACTATGAAAGAGTAGGAGCGAATAAAACAAACTTATCTGAACAACAGAGAGAATATTTACATAAAGTATTTAGTGATGCTTTTAAAAAGGCGTTAAAAGAATTATAAAAAAAGAGGTTAAAAAATGTCTGAAGATATGAAAGATTTTGTGGTTTCTCATTATTGTGCTAATTTGTTGTCTGATTTTGATTCGGTTAATTTTATAGAAAAAATTGATAAAGAAGAGAACATGTCATCTTTAAAGCTGGCGGATATATTCAACCATATCGTTAGAAAATCTGATATTGCTAATATCAATAATGTTGTGCAGTTAAAACCCGTCATAGTTCATTTAATCAGACATGAGAAATTTAATGTAGAAGATTCCTTGCTTAAACATTTTTCTAATCAAACGTGGGTAGAGTATTGTTTTGAAAAGCAAATTTATTGGATCATTGCTGAGGTTATCTATCTTATTTATGAAACTGATAAAATAGTCGATTTTGACTTGTTATTTTATGGGTCCGTTAAGAATATATTGTCATGTCTCTATCAAAATCATAAAGAAAATAAACTTATTCTCGAAACCAAGATTGCTTACACCATCTATTTTGTTCTGTTTGAGATTATTGTTGTGAATAAAAAAGACCTTGTTAATGAAATACAGGAATTATTTGAAAATATATTGTTTAATGACTTCCCTTATAGTTCTTTATTTCGTCATGCTGCAACTAAGTTTGATTTCAATGAAAAACTTATGACTGTCAATAATATTTATGGAAAAAATGTCTTTATGGAAGTATTGGGTTCAAGGCATCTTGAGCCTCAACAGCGCACAGCTTTTATTAACAATTTAGAGTCCATTGGTATAAGCAATACTCCTTCTTTTTATGTTGAAAAATTAAAAGATGACCTGAATAATAATATTTTTCATAAAATTCCTTTATTTACTATAGGTAGTCTATATAAAACAATCCCGTTAACAAAAGAAGTTGTTTCTTTATTTTTTGAAGAAAATGTATATAAAAAAGCACCAATATCCCGTATAAAGACAGGGGAGTTTAACGATAAGAATCCTATCACCGTAGAAAATCCGCTTGTCATGTTTATGCTGCAGTTTATGCCACTGAGTCCAGACAATTACAAGACATACTGTAATATAAGGAAGAAATGCGAAAGTTATAGCGAAAGTTATAAAGAATTTTTTGCTTTAAATTTAAAGCATTATAGTAGCGGAGAAATCTCACTTTCTGAATTAGAAGTTGCGAAGATAGCGAGTGGCTATTATGAGAGTGATTGGGAAAGATATAAGCTATCTGATTTTATCAGCCGATGCATTGGAAAACATAGCCAAACACTACCTGAAGGGTATCACCGTTATAGTGATACAATGAATGTAGAAAATGTGTTGAAAACGCACTTCATTTTTGATGAAGCAGATATTGAAAAACTAAAAGAGTTTTCATCGACCAAAGAGGCGGGAAGTGTTTCCATGATATGGCTTGATAAAATAGTCAGCATGAAAGGTAAAAGAATTTTGGCGTCTAATACTAATATTCTAAAAGAAATAGATGATTTACGGGCCATGTTTCCTAACTTTAGTGAATATCTCGACTTTGTTGAAGATAATACATATTTAAACGAGGTAAGTCGCGGCTTTTTCCATTTGCCTCCCTCATTATTGTTAAGTCGTCCGGGTATAGGTAAGACATTTTTCTTAAGTGAGCTTTCCTCAAGGATAGGTACTTTTCATGATATGATTAATATGGAAAGTCTTAATGCTGGCTTCAGCCTTACTGGTGGAACTGCCATGTATAGTCAGTCTGATGCTGGACGTATTTTTAAAAATATGCATGTTTCTCCTTATGCGAACCCAATTTTTATATTAGATGAAATAGATAAGCTTGCTAAATCTAATTATCCTATTGAGCCTGTTCTTTTGCCGTTACTGGAAGAGCATACTGCTCGCAACTTCAAAGATGAGTTTATAGGAATACGATGTGACATTAGTGGAGTTATATGGGCGGCTACGGCAAATGATATTAATGCAATTTCACAACCGGTTAAAGACAGGTTTGATGTTTTTGAAATACCATCGCCAACGTTTAATGAGAGAAAAATATTGGCTCAGAATATCTATAAAAAGGTTTTGATTAACACTAAAACTGAAGGTCATTTCAATGGCGCATTAAGTAATGAATCACTCGATTACTTGTGTCAAGGTAGTGATTCTTCGAGAACCATGAGAAAAGATCTGACGAAAGCATTAGCAAGAGCTGCTCGTGAAAAAAGAAAAGAGATTGTTGTGTCGGATATTAAAGCTACAGAAAATAAGAGACCGTTTGGTTTTTAGGTATAAAAAAGGAGAGCAAGCTCTCCTTTTCTTTTGTGGTTTTAGAAGCGATAACCAATACCAATGCTTGCTACAGGATACCATTTCAGCTTATCCGCTTTATCCTGAATCTCATCACGCTGTTCAGCATTTTCCTGATCGATACGACTCTGCAGGGCAGTACACACAAACTGATTATAGCAAGTTGTGCCATTGCGCACTTTAGCTTTACCTTGATACAGAACACCTAAGTCAGCCGTAAAAATCCAGTTGCTGTCATCATCATTCGTTTGATAACCAAAACCTACATAAGGAGCAAACTTTTTATATTCTACGCTCGCGGTTTCATAGCCATAATCATTTGGATCAATGCCGTAATAGTCTTTTGTTGAATGTCCTGTTCCTGACAGTTTGTTACCATTATAATAAGCACCCGCAGTCAGGCGGAAACCATTCTGGAAAGGATAGTAATCAGCTAACAGGCCAGCAGTCAGAAGTTTCAGATCCGCGTCATACTTAACATCATTTACATCAGCATCACGGCTATATTTAAGTCCATTAACGTTAGCGCGAAGATCAAAATAAGGGTTAAACTTATAACCTAAATCAATACCGGGGCCGAGGGTGCTCACTTTGACAGTGGTAAAGATATTTGTGTCAGGATCTGCGTAAGCGAGGGTTGATGCAAGAAGGGTTGAGGCGATAAGAGCAGACATGATATTATTTTTCATTGATATATTTTCCTGTTAAGTTGATTGAACGAACAAGATTATATCTGATTTGACTTATGAAAAACAAGAGATTATTTAAAATAGGAATAAGGCTATAAAAAAGGAGCCTCTCGGCTCCTTTTAAGGTAAACTTAAACTTATAACATTACTGAAGCAGAGATAATACGCTCTGAGCAGACTGGTTAGCTTTAGACAGCACTGAGGTGCCTGCCTGCTGGATAATCTGCGCACGGCTCATTGCGGAGACCTCTGTCGCATAGTCAGCATCCTGAATACGGGACTGAGCTGAGGACAGGTTGGTCACGGTGTTGTTCAGGTTGTTGATAGTAGACTCAAAACGGTTCTGAGTAGCACCTAAACCAGAACGAGCAGTATCGATTTTAGCAATCGCTTTATCAATAGTGTCAAGAGTGGTGTCGCCTGATGCGGTTACACCGCTCAGAGCAATAGCGTTAACACCAAGAGTAGTGGTATCAGCTTTAGCAGCAGACAAATCAATAGTGATAGTATCATCATCATTTGCGCCAACCTGAATACCTACTTTACCTGCTGTGCCAGCAGAGCCATCCAGTAAGTTAATGCCGTTGAAAGTGGTCTTAGACGCAATACGATCGATTTCCTCAAGACGCGCAGTAACTTCATCCTGAAGAGAAGTGGTGTCAGATGTACTGTTTGAGCCATTTTTAGCCTGAACAGTCAGCTCACGAATACGCTGTAAGTTGTTGTTTATTTCATTCAGTGCGCCTTCAGCCGTCTGCGCCATAGAAATACCATCATTAGCATTACGTGATGCCTGAGTCATGCCGCGAAGCTGAGATGTCATACGGTTAGAAATAGCCTGACCAGCCGCGTCATCTTTTGCGCTGTTAATGCGAAGACCAGAAGAAAGACGTTCCATAGAAGTGCTCAGAGCAGATTGAGATTTGTTCAGGTTATTTTGAGTAACCAGGGAAAGAATATTAGTGTTAATTACTGACATGTTTAAATCCTCATATTAGTTAGTAGATAATGTGTTTTTGTGTTGCTATTTATTCAATCATACAAAGGCATCGCTGCCAGTGTAATGATTATCGTCTTGCCTTAATGAACCTTTAATCTTTTTTCGAATTTTTTGCTAAAAATCGAGTTAAATGCTGATTATTTCATCTATTTATGTTGACAAAACAGTATTTACGTAGATTTATTTTAGCGATTGTTTATTTTTCGCTCACTTTAAGCCTAAGAATATAGTTTTTGTCAGCACTCATGAAGGGGATGTCTTTTTCGGTTTCATTCATGACTAAAGACTGATGAGCTGAATACGTTTCCAAAGACAAAAGTTTATCCTCTTCAGAATCACCATTAATCCCGCTTCTTTCAGGTTTAGTTAGCTCAAAGTTATAGCTCAGTATGATTCTATCTTGCTTATCTTTATAGACTTTAGAAACAAGAAAAGTATTATAGGTTTCTTTTGATTCTGGAAGAGTTGCTGAGCCAGTAAGTGGAGAAGAATAACTACCATCGGTATCATTAACAATATCACCAGAGGTTAATAACTTTTGTTCGCCTGATGATTGAAGCTGATAAAGGTCAGCATGAGTGATGTATTCTTTTGCAAAAGCTGAGCCACTGATAAGAGCAGTTAAGGCAATAGCCAGAGTAATCTTTTCCATATTTTTTCCTTTTTGTGATAGTGCTCAAACTATTATCATATTTTATCAATATTATCAAATTCTTATAAAAACTCCTGATAAAGTATAAAAAACCATCACTGGAGCCGCATGAGGTATAAAACAACGAGAAATGCTGTTATTTTTGAGCTTTTTATATTTGGATTAACACGATATTCTGTAAAGAAATCAGATTAAAAATGGATTTTAATGATAAAAATATAACATTAGATAATATAAAAATCTTAAGTTTTTGGATGATTTCTATACGGCGTTATGATATTATGCCTATAGTTAAACTAATGAGGAGATGGCTATGTTGTTTTTCATGACCAAGAAACAAAAAGAAACAATGGCAGAGATAAGGAATCAGTTATCCTTAAAAAACACTGGTGGATCGTTTTCTTTGGATTCTGAAGTGGTCAAAGAGAATCTCAGGAGTCATGCTAGTGTAGAAGAGCAAAGATTTATGAGGGTGTTGATTAAGAAAAATCAGAAAGAAGAAAATCGTAATCGTTCATGGATGCCTTCTTTTATGAAAAGAGGCGAATCTTCTTCATCTAAAGAATCTGATACGCCTTCATTGAATGATATGTATGTAAGTGGGGAGTGACCGTTCTTTTAAATGTGATTAAACCTGCTCATGAACGTATAAAGCAGGTTGTGAACTAACATCAACCTCTTTTTTGCTGCTATCACTATTTTTTAGAAACGATTGAAAAAATTTGCAATATCGTTTTTATTATAATCATTAAGGCTAATAGCGTCGAGATAAAGAGGGTTTAAGCAGCGATATAACGCCTCCCCAGTGTCAATTGAAACGCCATTTTGGGAAAATCTGTTTTTCCTAAAAATAAGCTTTTCATCTTGAGTGTTTTTAGAGTTAATATAGTAAGGAAATGACTCATATGTGCCTAAAGTATTATAATTATCAGCATCAATAAAAGCAAATATTGAAACTTTAACACGTGTTCCTCTGCTGTTTATTCTTATCATAGGTGTTTTAACGAATACAGAAGGGTAAAGTTCATTTTTTTCTGAAAAAGCTTCAGCTAATAAAGTAGAATAAAAAATCTTTTCAGCGTTATCATAAACATTATTTGTAAAATCAAACTGGTATCTGACATTAATTATTATTTCATTACCAATTAAACGTCGCCCTTTTACATGTTGTTCAATAATTTCTAAGATAGTTTCTGATTTTTCAGATGTAATGTTAGATAAATAGCCGTCATCATCTAGGCAGAAACGTGAAGTAAGACTTTTAGGGTCGCATAAATGTTTTTTAGTCAGATTTTTAATATGTATACGATCTCGTGTCATTCTTTGAGCAGCGTTATCGATAAGCTGTTCAAATGCTTTGTCACGATTAGAGCCAGTCATATAACTTTCATTAAAGATTCCATTCAAAATATTAAATGTTTCTTGTTTTGAGAAAAAATGTTCTGCAAACGAGATTAAATCGGAATAGGAGCTTTTAGTTTCCCGGCTTTCCTTTTTTATATTGTTTGGATTGAGTTTTGCCTGGAGGGTATTCCAGTTTGGTTCTCCTATCATCACAGCGAGACCATGATATAAGGTGCTTTTAGGTATTTTATGACCTTTACCATTGAGGAAGTCTGACATTTTTGAAGCCTGTGCTTTGAAGCTATTAAGATCGAATTGCTTGTTAATCATATATTATCCTTTTATTTTTTATGTCAGGATGCTGTAGTTTATTCTCGTTAACTTCTATCCTGAACCAAAATTAAAGTGATTTTTGATTAATGAATGATAGATTTACTCCCTTCGTTTACCTTTTTCAGAGAATGGTCGGTGATAAAAAATGAAGGCTACCTTGTGCGAAAAGATAGCCTCATGGAAAATAAAAGTCAAATAATTATTAGAAAGAAAGTTTCACTAGTTCTTTTGACACTTCTGCGCATTGCTTATAGTTTGCTAAAATAACTTGTAAAAACTTAGATATATGAGACTTAAGCTCAGGAGATATCGAGTATTTAGCATGAAGAATAAGGCCCGTTATTGTAAGAATATCTTTAGGCTGCAAATAATCTAAATAACTGATGATATTTATATAATCTGTCATATGAAGCCATGATTTATAATAAAACTCAGATTTTTTAATAAATATATTAGGTTGAGGTTGAATATAACCCTCAGTGTCAAACCATGATTTTTTATAAATTGCCATATTATAGTTATCTTTGAAATCTTTAAGTGTTTCGATAAAATGAAGCATAATTTTATAGTTTTGATTATAGTGAGTTTCAAGTTTGAAGCGAAATTCCAATTTTTGAAAATTTCCTTCCATAATATCGGCAAAAATCAGATCCAAATCATAAGTATCTCTAGAAGAAAGACTCACTTTAATGTATTCCGAAATCTTTTTCGCAACAGGAAAATCATGGGAATCATAAGCTGCAATCCTCTTTAAAATACTTACGTCTTTCATCTCATCTAAAAAGAAAGATGGAATATTTTTATTATGAGCGCAAAGATAAAAAATTTCGAAAAGTGCTAAAAAACATTCTGTTTGATAAGGGTTTTCGCCTTTCGTTTTAGGGTGAGTGTAAAGCATATACCGACAAATATAAAAGTTATCTTCCATATTATTAGTAAACATAAGTTCATCAAAGATATTATTTGATGATGAAGCTGATGGCTGAGCTTTGTCAGTGCCTTTAAGGTCATGAAGATTCCTAAAGCCAAGTGCTTCAGACAAAGATTCCTGAATAACATTGAGTTTAATGTCAGCGGAAGACTTTTCGTTGATTTTTTTCTGGAGTTTTTTAGACAGTTTTTTAAAGCGATGTTCGTCCATTTCAATAGACGGAATATTGGTATTACTCATGGTCTTAATCCTCTGTTAGTTTATTCCTGCTATCATGGGATCGGTATGCATTCAAACAGAAATCAGAAAATTAAAGTTTATATTAATTTTTTGTTTGACGTTCTATGTGGTTAAACTTCGCTCTTTTCAACCGATGGCGAGCCTAAGAAGAGGCAAAAGCAATATTACTATTACCATATCAAGAAGTCAAACTATTTATCTTTCTAATCTTTATTTTTTCTTATTTTAGAGTAATATATTTAAAAATAAAAGGAGATTTTACATGGAAAAAGCTGTTAATTTTAAAGACTTAAAAACTATCGTCTGTTCGTTTGATTTAAAAGAAGTTGAGCAATCCCTATCAAAATATAATGCTCATGAAGTGAATGCAGCATTAGAAGAAGAAAATATTTCACCTTATAAACACGCAACTCTTGATAAAGCAAAATTATTAGTTAAGCATGGTATTGATGTAAACCTGTCTTTAGGTAATGGTTTAAAAGCAATAGGCTTTGTTAATGACTGGGATGTGTTCAAGCTCATGGTCGATAATGGTCTTGATTTTGAGCATGGCATATTCACAGGGGTGAATGTGTTTGCGACTCAGTTCAATCCTAAAATACTCCAATATATTCATGACAAAACAGGCATCAAGCCTGATTTCGATAACAGCTCAAGCTACAAAATACATCAAAGCTATGAATACATCCCTTATCAGTATGATTTGCTTAAAATGTATTTAGAGAATGACTTCATAGATAAGAACTTTACTTTTCACAAAAAAGAAACGTTGCCGTTTTATGTGAACGATATTGAATCTCTCAGGTTGATGAATGAATATGGATTTGATTTCTTTCACGCTAACGAGAATGGCGAGACAATTCTAAGTAGATGCCAAACCGTAGAAGCTTTTAGATATCTTAACGAAGAAAAAGGTATTCCTTATTCAGAGAGTGAAATTGAAACACGATTGGTTGACTCTCATAGGGCTAATAATGAAATAAGAAAATATCTTATCAAAGAAAAAGGTGAGACTCCACTTATTGAAAACCTCATAAATAATGATGAGATGCTTGATTTTCTTGTCGATGAATATCATACCCCGGAGCAAAGTCAAAAAATGGCTGACGAACTCTATTATAATCTAACAGTAGAGGCAGCGGAACGTGAGAGAATTGGAAATAATCTGCTTAATAGTATGATGGAGATGCTCAAAGAGTTTAATCTTGAAGAAGATAGTCTTAAAAGTATTGAGTCAGGTATTGTGAGTCTTGATAATATATCATGGGTAAAACATTATCTGAGTCCTGAGCAGTTTGAAATGTTTGAGTCAGCCTTTGCTGATAAGCTGGAAATGTTGTCTGATTATAGTTTTTATGGGCTAAGGCTTATTCCTGATGGTAATTATTTTTCCCAGCAGCTTTATAGTATTGCTAAGAAATATTATAACAGCGGCTACCTCAATGAGGATCAGTTCGAGCAAGTTCAGCATTATAAATGTAAGGATAGTGATTATCAGGAGAAAGATTTACCATTAGCTAGAATCTTACCTGAAGAAATCAATAATATTAAGAAAGTTGTCGATTACTTGAATAATAATCCACGGATTAAATCAATTTTGTTTGAATCTGGCGATGACAGTCTTGCGTTTTGGGGATTCTTTAGTCCTGCTGACCAAAAGATTGTTGAAAGCACAACGTGGATACTTGAGTCTTATGACCCCATAGGCCTTCATGTTAAAGATGGCTACCAGTCATATATTTCCTACAACTCTGATAATGAGTTTTACACTTTATGCAATTATGTTCAGGATATTCCTTTAGCCATGCTGTATATTGAGAGGGGCGTCAACATCAGTGATAGGCCGCTCAGTCTTGATGATGGTAGTGAGGATGACTTCTTGATGGCATTTGACGAGTATAAGCACTGGTGTCAGGAAAATGGCCTAGTTCTTGATCAGGATGGCATATTTTTGAATGATAACAAGGAGTTCTTAAGAACACGCCTGTATATAAACTAAAAGCTTGTACTCGATAGAGCCATATTGTATAATCCGGTTATTATTTATTCACGGAGAACAATATGAGAAGCAATGTGGTTTCTATCGATAAGAGTTTTAAAGGCAAAAAGACTGAGCTTTTTGAAAATCACTACGATTTTTTTAACTTCATGTATAAGTTCGATAAAAGAATCCTCAAACGCATCGAGGATGTCTATTCTAACAAGCATAACAAATCTTCTGATGACTCTCTGGATGCCTACTTTGTAGAGCAAATAAAAAAGGAAAGAACCAGCCCGGCACTTTCGATTGCCATTGTTATATTAGGCATAACTTTATTTTTGACATCTGTGATTACACTCAACAGTATATTTATGGTGCCAATGTTTATGTGTGTGTTTGGTGCCTGTGTCTCTTTGAATCATTTCGCCAGAGAAGAAAATAGTAAGCCTCGTATTTGTAAAAAAGTTCTGGAGTCTGCTGCCACATTAATCTGTATTCAGGATAGTCATCTGATAGCGCTTAAGCATGTTCTTGATAAAGAAACGATGATTGAGTTGATAAGTAAATATGAAGATCAGACCATGTGTAATATTAAAGTTTCAGAAGTGCTGCCTTTTATTGAGCCTTTTTTTGATGATTTTCGTTATTACAAAGCAGAGCAAAAATATAACGCGCTCAATAAGTCTGACCGTGTTGTTTATTATAAAAAGGAAGCTTAAGCCATGATTGAGTTTATTAATAGGTATTCTAACTCGCCGGACTTTACTTTAGGTGTTTTTGCTTTTTCATTCATGCTTTGTTTTAGTGTTTACACCGTTGTTCGTAAAAGACATACACCTTTTAAAGATGATTATTTTTCAGGTGTGGTTTTTGTTGCTATAATAGCCTGTCTTTTTGCTTTAATTGTTGGCATTTTTATTCCTCGAATCATGCTGGTAAAAAATGCTAACGAGTTATTGAAAAGCAGGGATTTTATTAATAGTGTATTGTTGTTTAATTTTGCCGTTCTAATGGTTTGTTATATGAAATTCTATGAGGTTTCGTTTACAAGAGAAAGGTATAATTATGTTAGAAGAGAAAAGGTAAGGCCCCATTTTGATTTTATGGATTTTATGTTTGGTGTGGTTTTTATTATGATTTTTTCACTCGTTTTATCAATAGTGCCATTTTTCATATTAGAGCATTCAAAACCATTTGTGAATAAACTTATCCAAGAAAATTTTATTAATAAGCCTACTATTGAAAAGGAGTTCATTCCTATTCAGAGGCCAGATGTTGTAGAAACAAAAATAATTATTGAAAAAGATAAGGCGTCTTTCGCTATTCATTTTGATAGCAGTAAACTCAAGATAGAAATACCTAAAGACTGGTATGTTAAAAATAAGAATGCTATTATACGTTTCAGTTTTCCTGAGTCGGGCGAGGCAGCTCTTTTGACATTTAATAATATATCAGACAAGAATACATGCCTGAATGTTATCAGTGAGGCCTCAAAACTTAATAGCAAGATGGTATGGCTTCAGAATAAGTCAGCATGTGATAATATCAGTAATAATTTTGCTTTAATAATACCAATACAATAAAAGGAATACGTTAAAATGAAGATGATCTACAAAGTCCCATTAACTCTATTGCTCATTACACTTTTAGTGTCAGGATTTATGGGCTTTAAATATTATAGTCAAAATATGGAAGTTGCTGAGTTTAATAATGCTATAGCTAAGCCTATTCCTGAGAACTATAAAGTTAAATCTCCCGGCAATACTGCTTTGGATGTGATATGGAAAGATCTCTACGATGATTTTAAAGATCAACAAGCAAAGGTAGATATAGGTGATGATGATTATACCACTTTGGTGTTAAGAAACGTATTTACAGAGTATCAGATGAGCACAGGATCCGCTCAAATTAGAAATGCAGATAATATGCTGACATCTGTGGTAAACCTGACTCAACTTATCAATATGTGGTCAGTGTCTGATTATAAGAAGATAGATGAGCTTAAAGCGGTCTATGTGAAAAATGGCTTGCCTACATCTTTTCTGGATTACATTAAAGCCTATATAGTGAGAAACGATTCTCAGAATAGAACAATGGAAGACAGATTAAAAGATGATGCTGAGCTTGAAAAGCAGGCTGGTTTGTTTAGCTATGACCTGCAGGAGTCTGCAAAGCTCTCTGATGAAGATCGCAGGAAGTTTACATTGTCTATCTATACATTCTATGCGTATCATAATCATATTATCTTAAGTCATCAGGATGTATTCTACAGTGATGTGAGAGAAAAGTTATCCTCAGTCTTGCCTCATATTAATCTCTATGATTTTAGTAATAAATGGACAAAAGCATCAGCACCGATAAATCAGTAAAAAAGGCCCTTCGGGGCCTTTTATCTTGCCAATATCCACGAGTCCTGTCTGGACCACAAAACATCTGAGCTGTTTTTAATGTGTCATTACCGGAATACAGCTTAGCAACTTCCTGGTATTTTTGCGTATCGTATATTTTTTGCATAGATGAATGCCACATGTTATGATAGAGCATCAAATCAAAAAGGTGGCTATCATGATCCTAAAGTATAAGCATGAACTAATAAAAGATGAAGTTGTAAGAATAGGTGTTTCAGTAGAACATAAAGAAGGTAATGTGTTTGTTGATGACAAAGATGTTCTTGTGTATCACGTATCTCTTAAAAATGGTTGGAAATATAAGCTTACCAACTCTGCTGCTGCTGTGGAAGTTGGGGATGTCGTCGAAATAGCCGACTTTGATGGAGATGGGTATAGTCTTCTGAACACAAAAGTAGCTAAATCTATTATTCTGGTAAAGAATATTGTATACGGAATAACGCTTTCAACATTTATCCCGATTGGATTTTTACTTCACGAGTCTATTCCTGTCTTTCAAGAAGTTGGTCTAACATTAGGTATGGCTGGTTTTTATTTTGGTGTAGCTGGTCTCGCTGCTGCGTGCCTTAAATCCGTTAAAAATGTAAAATACTTTGGTTTTTCAGAAGAGGAATATAAAAGAATAAAAGCAAAAGCTAAGCATGATACAGGCAAAGAAACAGATTTTTCATTAGCTATGTCAGATATTAAGCTTAAAGATAAACTTGAAAGATAATCATTGATTACTATCTAAGTCATCTCTATTGTCTCGTTAAAGTGATGATTGAAATATTCGATATTTTGAGGGCCAACCTGTAGCCAATATATAGACAAGTCATGCTACCTGTAATATAAGATTGTTAACAAAATCAAGAAAAAGGATAAGGTATGACTAAGAATAGAATAATACAGGATGAGCTTGCTTCCATTGTCTCCTTCTTAAGCATTAAGGATAGAGAAGACGATCTCGGTCAGGAAGAACGTCTGGTTTACGTGATTAAAACAAAAAACGGTGAAACGTTTATTACAGATTCTTCATTTGCTGATAAAAAGGTAGGTGATGAGATATACCTATTTGTAAATGAAGAAAAGGAACAAGGTTATTACAAGGCTGTTTTGATAGAAGATGAGGAGACGGCAAACACTCTTTATAAATCATCTAAAATGGGAAGTTTTTTAACACGATTCTTCTGGTTTATGTCTGGCTGGGCAACTATGGGTTTAGTTCAAGACGTAATAAATGGAAAAACCACCATAGAGTTGATACTGATGTATACTTTTGCTATGGCAAGTGTGATTTATATGAGGCGGTCATTTTACAATAAAAAAACGGCTCTCGTAAGCAGCGATCAAAAGAAGCTTAGTCGTTTTATAGATTTCTTAAGGAATAAAAAAGACAAGGCGAGTTCTTCGGAGAATGAACAAAAAGTTAAACAGGAGGCGTCTTATGTCAAAAAGTAAGCTTGTAAAAGGATTGGTCTTAGATGTTGAAAAAATAGTCAGACAAGTAAGACGTGGTGAGCTTAATGAGAAGGTTGATAAAGTCTGCTTTAAGTTTACAACAGGAAATGGAAAAGAATACTTTACAGATGATACCAGTGTTGAGCTTTATAATGGTAAATATGTAGAGTTCTACTACGACCCGCGACTCATTGATGGAACGCAGGAAGCTATTTTTATTAATAAGAGCAACGTTAAAACGATTAAAATAAGGGAGCGATTTGAGCGAGGTTATGGAAAGTTTCTGATTGGTCTCGGCTTAATGGTTCCTATTGTTCCAATCATGTCTAAGTTAACATTTACTCAAGACTATTCTCAGGTAATAATGGGCTTAGTGTTATGTGCAGCTGCAGTAATATCAGGATCGCTTATCATAAAAAATGAATCAAAGAAAACGCTGGATAAAAATGAAATGGATCGTGTATTAAAATATCAGGATGAAGAAGCAAGTGCGGTTATTAATGATTTCGGTATTGATATTAACGATATAGGCAGAAAAGAAAAAGTAGTAAAATAAAAAGAAGCCCTCGGATGAGGGCTTTATTTTTTGTTATATGTCTTGATAGATGTCTTTATAAAATAGCTCCCAGCCGAGCTTATCATTATCACTTAAGATTTTCTGACTATCGAGATATTGATAGAGCATTTCATACTTGTCTAATGAGGTATGTGTTTCCCATCCTTCAGGCTTGGCTTTAAGTCTGCCATACTTGTTCATCAATGTATTTTCTTCATCAAAGAACGTCTGATAGGCTTTGAAGGTGTCCATGTCTTTCAGATGAGACAGACGAACATCGTCAAGATCATAAAGCGCATCTGCTTCTTTGAGTTTTTTAAACTTAAGAATCTCTCTTAGATGGCCTTCACTGAGTTGCTCCTCAAGTTGGTCAAAGTGCTTCTCTCTTATAGGCTGTTTATCCACGATAAGAGGCCTGTAGAGAGGATTCCAATAGAAAGGTGGTAGATTGTATTCTGAAGCGCTTACGTTGTCTCCTATGGTGTATACAGCCTGATTAAGATAGTCATAGAAGGTGATACCGTAAGAGAAAGGCGCTAAGAGATTGTTGCCAAAGTCATACTGGTTATATTTTTGCTTAGCTTCTTTTTTTGATAAAAGCGTTTCAGAACGGACAGGTTCCAGCTTGGCTGAGAGACCTTTCATTTCATGTTTAAACTCTTCTTCAGTGAAGCATAGCTCAAAGTAAGGACCTGTATTTATTCTAAAACTTGTTGTAGTGCCGTCTTTAAAGCGTGCGGCAACAGTAGTCATACCACCCATGATGTTTCCTTTTGTTATTATCTTACTAAAAATATACTAAAAGCCGTGTAAATGTCAAAAGCGAATAAAAAAGTAGATAGTGAGATAGATTCTATGTATAATGATGGAAATATGACTAATAAAAGAGGTTTATATGTATAGTATTGCGGTTATTCTTGAGTTTGAATCAGATAAAAAAACTGAGATAGAGAAAGATATTTATTCTGAAGAGAGAGGTTTTGTTGATTTTAACGTATTGATACCTTGTCCTCAAGAACTGGAAGAGCAAGTTGCTGGGTCAACTGAAGAAGACGGACTAAGAGTAGTAAAGAATCATGGTAAAACGTTTGATATTAATAGTGCCACGATTAGAGATGAGATACGCGCCTTCATTGATGAGCATAGAGAAGAAGAAATTTTCCTGAGAGATACTTACTGCAATGAAAAAAATATGGAAAGCTTAATTGACTCAGTTATTGCTTACCAGAAATACGGTTATGGTAACTGGATGGATTTTAAAATAAACAATTGGGGCGTGAGCCAGAATGCGTTTGTGTATGAGGGCAAAAAGCGATCTAAAGCAGGTGGTTTTTATTTTGTCTCAAGCGGCAGCATCCCTGTTTTGTGGCTCAAAGCGCTATCGGCTAAATGGCCTGATGTTGAGTTTAAAATCTATGCTACGGCGCTAATGGATGATGTAAGCAGAGATGGCTACGTGAAGCTGTATATTTTTAAAGGTGGGGATTATAATTGCGCTGGTAGTGTGAAAAGAAAATTTTAAATATTTTTAAAAAATACTTGATATCTATACGGAGTTTAAGTATTATAAGTCTAACAACACGCGAGATGGTTTCTGCAAGCCGAAGGTTAGTTGATTCAATCACCGCGTTTTTTCTATCTTGGGGATGTTTTTGGCTTCGACAGGATACGTAGGTCTGAGATGCATGTAGTGGGAAATCGCCACTTAAAAAGTTAAAGCATGATAAATGCAAACGATGAAACTTTCGCAGTAGCCGCTTAATAAACGGCGTACCGCCTACCTCCGAGGAGTCGCTCATACTCTAAAGATTCAGGTAGTCAAAACAGATTGAGATCGCTTGAAAGCCTGCTTACGGTGGACAAGTTAAACAAATAGTAAGCTCGTGTGAAGTAGCTGTGTTTGTCCAGAAGCTTTACATTAAATCCAAGGACAAAACAAACATGTAGTATCAAAGATTAAAATATTTTGGACGCGGGTTCGACTCCCGCCATCTCCACCAAAACCACTAAGCCTCACCAGTAATGGTGGGGCTTTTTTATTTTAAGAGGAATAATATATGAATTTTATAGAAGATATAGTAATACCATTAATGGAAAAATATACTCAAGGTGTAATAGATACATTGAGGGTTCTGTTTGAATATGCCGAGATAGACAGAATAAATAAAGGAATATATCAAAGATTAATGGAGGAATTTGATAAAAATATAGATCAAGTATCTTTGTCGTATGTTAACGAAAATGATAATGCATTATTAAAACAGCCATATAAAGAAAATATAAAACAAGTATATCAAGAATTACTTATTTCACACATGAACATATTATGAGTAAAAAGTATTAAAATATAATTATTAAAAAGGAGGTTGTTTATGAAAGTAGTAAATCATGGTGGTTGGTTTTATTATAAATCTGATAATAATTACGATTTCGATAAGGATAAAGTAGGGAAATGGATATTTTATTTCAAAAGTATTGATTGGGCAAAAAATATATGTAAAAAAGCAATAGTTGATGGGGTTGTTGATTCATGTAAACATGATGAAGATAGTGAAGGGGTCATCTGTTTCTATTTAAATATAGATGATTTCGAAGGGCATAAAAAAATAATATCATGGTTTTTGAAAAATGGAATGATTAAGAGAACAAAAAAGGGGCAGTTGACAAATATATCTTTTAAGTTAGATAAGCAAACTTTATCTGGTCAATACAATAAAAAGTTTACAGCCCCTTTAAAACTAGATGATATGGTTGATCTTCAAAGTGGATCATTTATAAAATAGGCTACATTTTAAATTGCATCAATTAGATAATAATTAATGCTTGAAGAAGGGGTGTACATGAAAAAAGCTTTATTGATGAGTTTATTATTTTTCATAAGTTCAGTGAATGCGGAAGAGAAAAATAATGATAAATGTTTTGTTTTTTACGATATAAAAGGCCTTTCCATATATGGAGATGAAAACAATTTTTCTAAGGATGCATTTACAAATAAATCTTTTATTTTTAATGTTAAAGATGAAACTGTTTTTCCAGATAAGAAAACTAATGGCTTATCATATAAATTTATTCCACCAAGCACATTTATTAGCATTAGTAGTAATAAAGGAGATAATTATATAGAAACTTGGTCGGCAGATATTAAAAGTAATATAATGTATTATAGCAGAATAAGAACAGGAGGAGAACTTTATAATGTAGCCTCTTTATTTGTTGGGAAAGTTAATAAATGTTAAAAATAGGAGAGTAAATGAAGTTAACTAAATCACATTTAGATTTTCAATATAAACTAATATTTGCGGAACAGAAAGTGAAGTTTGTTAAGAAATGGGATGAAAATAATGGTTTTATGTATTCGTATTATGATGTCGAGCCAAATGAAGCAAATCGAAGAAGAATCAAGCATGTTAAATCAATGATTGAGCTAATAAATAGATATAGACTTGATTTACCAGGAAATTGGATACAATACGTAGATTTAGAAAATGAATATAAAGGGTCAAGAATAGAAAGAAGGGTTCTAAAGAAATTAAAAAAAGGTTCTGAAAAATATCTTTTTATTCTAATTAAGTGTTGGTGGGCAAGAGATATAAAATTACATCACATGAAAGCAGATCAAATATACAACTTTATGTCTTTTAATGAATACATGAAAAAGTTCATACAAACTATGTTATTCTTTGATGACAAAGATGTTTCTGATATTTCAAGGGGAATTTCTTGGATAAAAAGATTGAACCTTGATATAAAAAATATTGCGCAATACTATAATATAAATATAAGTAATGATTTTAAACCGGACGATCAGTTTATATCACTACTATATCCTAACATTTATAAGTAAAATTAAGCCCCATTCGATATGAGGCTTTTTATAGCCAATAAGAAATAAACGTAAACTACTTATTGATATTTTTTATTAATGTTGTATTAATGTATTTAATGTATTCATCGTTAAAAGGATAAGTTAATGAATAAATTATTAGTTGTATTATGTCTTTGCTCTTTTTATTCATATGCAGATGAGATGAAAAGTCCATCAGGTGCTTTTGGGATAAATTTTGGTGATAAAATATCTAATTTAAAAGTGATAGAAAAGTTAAGTTTGACTTCGGGAGAGCCTTTGTACAAAGTTCAGGCTGCTTCGCCATTAAAAAATAAGCTAGAAAGCTATTACGTTATGATCACTCCTAAAACACAGGAAGTTCATACTATATGGGGGGAATCATCATACCAAAGAAGAGATAGGGGCAAGTGTCAAGAAAACAAAAGTGATATAGTTTCTCTGCTTGAGAATAAATATGGAGAATCAAAAGCAGCCACTGATTTTAATATTTATGATGATAGAAAGTTTGAAATTGGAGATGTCTCTATATATGCCTTATGTAAAGATCTTGGCTCGTCATTAAGTATAAGATATTTTAATAACTCATTGATGGAAAAAGCTAAAGGGGAACAGAAAGAGCTTGTAGTGCAAAAAACTGATTCAAGCATGTTATAATTATAAAACCAATTTAGTTAGTTATTGAGTCCTCTGGCGGTCTGACACCACATGAGGTGGATAATCTATGTATGAATGGAGAGTTCGATAACGATATCTGTGATTGTGTCTCAGGATGTAATCGGGAAAGACTTGAAGACGAGTTTTATTTTGATGGGCGAGCCTATACGGATATCACGCATCAGGAAATCAATGAAATGGTGGTTGAAGAAGAAGGCCGTGAAGTTCTGAGTAAGTTAGATATTAACTTTAAAGAGATGGCTTGCGAGCTTGAGGATGCTTGCGGTAAAGAGTTCTATCCTAATCCCGTCAGGAATACGCATAGGATGCGCTGAGAGCGTTTCTAACAGCATCCTTATGGTTGTATGAGATATTTATTGAATAGTCTGTAATGCGATTTTATTAAGGCTTAGTTGAATGACTAATTGAATAAAATATTTAGTGTGAATAATATTATTTTGTATAATCTTGATATCTTCATAATATAAGTTATCATTAAAACTGGAGATGAGTATACTTGATACAATCTTTTATTATTTCAAAGCAAGTGGTGGGGTATTTAACAGCATACTAAAAATCTGAACAAACCTGATCATTAGTTGTATAAATATTTGATAATACCTATTATTGATGTTATATTTTATCTATTCACTACCCATGTGAATAGATATTTTTCATATGTTAATGGAAAATAAATAACAGCAAGAAATTGTTGTCGAATGAAATGATTTGTTAGATTAATTAAATTATTTTCTTTAAAAATCATTATAATTACCTAATTTAATGATTGCTGATGGGGATAGTGTTTATAAAACCAAATCATATTTAAAAGTGCTAGCGAGTTTTCCTTCTTTGTGAAGGGGAATAGTGACAGCAGGAAAAAAGAGGTTGATGTTAAATCACAACCTGCTTTATACGTTCATGATCAGGTTTGATCATATTAAAAAGAACGGAATAACCATCTTAAAAAGTTAACGCATGTAATGTGCAAACAAAAATGACTCATAGTATAATACTATCGCCTCTAAGAAGATTCTCTGACTTCAAAGGTAAAGGTGGTCTATAAAATAGAGATCGCTTGGATGTTTTCTTATGACGGAAAAGCTAAACTCTTGATAAGATCGTATAAGGTAGCTGTGTTTGTTCAGACGCTTTGTATTAAAATTTAAAACAAAATAAACTTGTAGATTTTGGAATAACGTTGTTGAAGTGAGCGCCGGACTCACCATCTCCACCAAATAAATAAGCCTCGCCATTGCTGACGAGGCTTTCTTGTCTGAATACTCTTATTTAATCTCTGAGCTTAACGCGCTCTGATAATGTTTCCAGGTTCAAAATAGACATATCAATCATATTAACATTAAGTTCTATTTGAACACCTTTAGGCAAAGGATTAGTGCAAAAATACAATACGGTAGTTAACACGTCTTCTGATACATCAGGAAACTTCTGCTTAAGATCATCATAAGCTCCATCATGCTGATACTCTCTAGGGATAACGTCGGGCGATAAATCAGTCCGATATTCTCTTGAAGAAATGCTCTGAGAAACAAGAATGTGTGGCTTTTTAATAAAAATAATACTTTTTGCTGTTACCATGATTTTATCATGAATGTAGATATATCCAACATTGTTTTTACCTGCCTTCGAGATTCTGAAGGAAGATCCAAAATCTTTTTCTCGGTCATAAGGAACAAAGCCTCCGATTAGCTCTTTATCTGAGTTGCGTGTTTCTATCCATAACTGCAAATAATCTGGATTGTACAGGATGTCAAAAATCTTTTCAGTTTTGAATTTGCATGAGTGGAAAGGAAGCAGGAGAGAATCCAGTTTTGATACTTTATCATAAAGAATGTGATTCATTGATTTTAGCTTCCTTTTTGAAGAGATGAGATGGATTATAGCGAAAATAACAATGAGATTCTAGTGTTTTTCTTCTAAGGAAAGGCATGTAAGCTTGATTAAAAGCCTTGACGAGCAAGGCTTTGATGAAGATTAGTAAAGGCCAATAATACTTTGGTTATAGTCTAACTCAAAATATTCACTAAAGATATTACCATCTTCATCATGATAGTGATTGTCAGGATCTACAGCAATACCATTATCGCGACACCATTGTTCATATTGCTTCAACTTGGTGATATATTCATCTCGAAAACTTCTAAAAATACCGTAATGTCTACGATATATTTCAAAAGGAATGTCTTGGAAATAATCGCAAAACTTAAACAACTCAAAATCCTCACTGATGGCTATGATGTTATCTTTATACAGTCCTAACATGACAGTAAGTGTTCCATCACCTTTATAAAGCCATTGTGTATTATTAGCAATATCTTCGCCGGGCATGTCTTCAAACTGTTCGACATAAAGCTGTATATCATCAATAGAGCTTGGATCATAATCAAAAACTTCGATTAAAAGATCATTTTTTTTAACGATTTCAAAAAAATCAATATTCTTCATTTTATTATCCTTTTATTTAGATGTCGTAAAGACAAAGTAATTTATTTCTTGTGAAAAGTATAGCTGCTGAATTTTTAAATTCAATCAATTCTTGAGGTGTTCCCCATTTAGCAATTACATAAGCCATAATAATTAAATCTTTTCTTGTTGCCTTTTCTAAATCATTACTATCTTTTTTAAATTTAGGCGTTATTTTATATTTAACTCCAAATATATTCCTACTATCTTTTGTGTTTTTAGCTCCAAAAGTTCTTCCTTTTGAATGCCATTTTTTAAGTAAGTCTATTGTGCTAGCATTATTGTTTAAATTATAGTTTCTTTTTGAAGGGATATGTGGAAGATTAAAAAAATCTTCTAAAGCATAATAAGATGGGACATGATCTTGCTCATGCTTATCATTGCTATTAATAGCAAGAGATGGTGTCTTTCTTCTGATTCGGTAATTTTCCGCGTTGTCTTCATAATTAGTAACATTTAGAACCCCTTTACCTGTTATATTAGGAATTGCAGGCTCAATGCTATTTTTAAAAACAGGTGGTGAAGTGCTCACTAAATATTGACGAGCCAACTGTTTAGTGCAGATTTTAATTCGAGAGTCATTTTCATAAGTTGTATTAATATTATCAAACGCTACCGTAAGCTCCTTGCTTAAGCTGGCAAACAGAGTAGATGTAATCATGGCTTCATACTCGCCATCTTTTATTTGCTCAGAAATTCCATAAAGTCCTGCTCCAACAAGTGCTGTTGCTCCAAGAGCAAATTTATGGTCATAAGCCGTTTTTAATACTGAACGAGTTGCCGCCCCTTCTGCAGATACAACGGCGGCTCTTACCACAACTCTTTTGGCAACTGCTTTCACAGCTTGTTTTTCCGCTTCCCTTTCCATTTTTTTAGCGAGCCTTTTTTCTGCAATCTCTTTAGCTTTTGATTTTAAAATATCTCTAAATCTTGGATGCTCTACTGTATCTGTAGGATGATAAGGATCTAAAGTTATTGTGTTTGCGAAAGATATAGAGCTGAAAAGTAAAAGAGCTAATAGAATTTTATTCATTGGTATATTCCTTTAATAATTAAAAGGATAATACATTATTACGTTAAGGAAAATCAATTTTATTGCTATTGATTTCAAAGTTATGGTTGAAGAGTATAGATTTGAAACCTTTTAATATAATCCTATAATACTTTGGTCATAATCAAACTCAAAATATTCACCAAAGATATTACCATGTTCGTCATGGTAATGATTGTCAGGATCTACAGCAATACCATTATCACGGCACCATTGCTCATCCTCGTTAATTGCTATGATTTTATCTCTATAAATCCCTAAAATAACTGTCAAATATAGACTTCCCTTGTATAACCAATTTGTATCTTTAACTATATCCTCCTCTTCTTCATCTTCAAACTCAGCGATATAGTCATTTAAGTAGTCAGGATCTCTATTTTGGTAGTCAAAAATACATTTTAGTAAAGGGGTCGTTTTTACTTGTTCAAAGAAGAGTGTATTAAAGATTGTCATTTATAATTTCCTGATTATAATCATCGTTTAACTCAAAATAGCTGGAAAATAATCTTCCATCTTTATCGTGATAATAGTTATTAGGATCAACTACGATATTGTTATTTAAACACCATTGCTCATATTCTTTTAACTTATTTTCATGATGAGTCCTTTCATCATCAAATAGCTCATAGCTTCTTCTGTATATTTCAAAAGGGATGTCTTGAAAGTAATCGCAAAACCTAAAAATTTCACAATCTTCACTTATTGCTATTATATTATCCTTATACAGACCAAGCATAACAGTTAAATCCCCGTTACCTCTATAAAGCCATTTTGTATTGTTGGCAATCTCTTCTCCAGGCATATCTTCGAATTGTTTAACGTATAATCCTATATCGTCAATCGAACGATAATTGTAATCAAAAACCTCTGATAACAGCTTATTCACTTTCACGATTTCAAAAAAATCAATATTTTTCATATATTGCTCAACGTTATTTTAATATAACCCTATAATATCTTGATTGTAATCTAACTCAAAGTGCTCGTTAAAAATATTACCATGCTCATCATGATAGTGATTGTTAGGATCTACAGCGATACCTTTATCATGGCACCATTGCTCATATTGTTTCAAACATCCTAAATGATATTCTCTACAAGACTCAAAAGCATCAAAGTTCCTTCTGTAAATCTCAAATGGAATGTCTTGAAAATAATCGCAAAACTTAAATATTTCAAAATCTTCACTGATAGCGATTATATTGTCTTTATAAAGACCAAGAACTACAGTTAGAAAGCTAAATCCACTGTATAGCCAATTTGTTTGATTAACTATGTCTTCTTCTATTGAGTCTTTGAACTCATCAATATAATCCTGAAGGTCCTCTTTTAAAGCGGGATCATAGTTAAAAACAGTATTGAGTAAATAATCATTCTTTATCAGATTAAAGAAAAGCTCATTTGTCATTTTTATTGTGTTTCTCCTTATTTATTCTATTGGCGTCCTTTAAATAAGATTTCGAAAAGCTGGACATTTTATTAAGCTCCTCTTCAGTTATTTTTCCTTTGTTATATGCTTCAGTTGCATCATATTGGTCATCATTACAAACGAAGCTTAAATCAATAAAATCTTTTCCAACGACAGCTTTAGCTTTATAAAGTTCTATAAAGACATGATGTTCAGATTCAGGCTTATTCTCACTATTATCATGTTTCTTTTTTTCACGCTCTAAAATCTCAAAGATCTCTTCTATATCGTAGAGCGTATATTTGCTGTAAAAGTCTTCAAGAGAAGATGCAATAATATAATCTTCCGGCTCATATTCATGCATCCATGCTACCACCTCTCCAAGATTATTAATATAAATATGATTACCAAAAACATCTTCAGCAAAGTTATAATTATTATCTTCTTCACATAATCTTGCACAAATACTTTGATCGATTTCTACTAAATCTACAATAAACATGTTCTTTTTCATAGTTTGCCCATAAGTTAATATTGCCAATCTTACTTCTGTTCTGAACTTGCCTTCTTATTTTTATTGACCTGTTTAGCCTCTTTTAAATAACTAGGAGAAAAGTTTTCGAGTTTGAATAGCTCTTCAGAGGTTATTTTACCATCTCTAAATGCTGAAGATACATTGTACATATTATTAAGCGCATAAGATCGATCTATAAAATCCTTACCTATAACGGCTTCTGCTTCATATAAGACGGTCCAATAATCAGATTATTCAAGATTTTCTTTTGTTTCTGTATTTCTGATTATTTCTAATACTTCGTCTAATGTATATAGAGGATATCTCTTATAAAAATCATCAATAGAAGAAGCAATAACGTAATCTTCTGGTTCATACTCATGCATCCAGGCAATTATCTGACCTTTATCATTGATATATACATGATTACCAAACTCATCTTCGGCAAACCTTTTTTCTGCCATTTCGCCATCGCATAGTGTTGCGCATATTTCTTCATTTATTTCACGAATGTTAGCCATAAACATGTCTTTTTTCATTAGTTATTGCCTTTAGGTTTAAATACTCAATCGTTGCCTATATGCCTCAATCAATGAAAAATAAAGTAAAAAGAGTTGCGTATGTCATTAATGCAACATCCACTTGCTCTGAACTTATTATTATCGATTTCAATATGGTTTAAACGCTCAATCGTATTAAAAAGCTCGACCTTGGCTTTTAAAGTGGTAGAGCTATTGAGATCGTCAATCTCCTCTATGTCATTATTGAGGAAATAAAATAGCGTAAACTTGGTGTTTTGCTTATTTCTTCTAATTTTCAAAATAGGCTTAAACACAAAAGCCGATGAGGAGTATTTATTAAAAGAAGACAGTAAATACAAAATTGTTATCAAGGTTATATTATCGACAGGAATCTTCCTATTGTTAAACTCTATTTTGATCAGGTATTCATCACCTGCGAGTTTTTCGTCATTCACACTTTCTCGAATGAGTTCAGCATAGCTGCTCAATGATTGCTCATGTGTTACACTCTTAAAATCAATAATAGAATCATAGCTAATAAAAAGATCATCATCTGAATCAAAATCGCAAGCTATCATTTCAGCAATCGGTATTTTGACTAATCCTTCATATTTTTCATCAAAGAAGCTGACTGAAGACGCCATGCGTTCTAACTCATCTTCACTTATATCCATCAGGCCAAGCTGTTTATTCAAATCTCGGATTCTACGCTCTACTTTATTCATTTATTTCTCCTTTTCGTATATAAATATCATTTTTCCGTGAATAATAAAGAGGTATAAGTAATATAAAATTGCCAATAAAAAAGGGCCTAAGCCCTTTATGGTTTATGTGATTTTCTAATCTCTTGAGGTTCCAGCAAATCCATTACTCTTTTTTTATATGAACGATAAAGCTCATTTCGAGCATCACTAAGAGCAAAGAAGTCATCATGGCAAAAACTCTCTTTGTTATCGTTTATATAAGTCATAGCGTCTTTATGAATCGCAATTATTTCCTTGATATTATTTCTTAAACCTTCAGGATTATATTTCTGGCGCTCTAATAAATAAGAACGTAGTAGTTCATTAAATCCTTTGGTAGTCTGCATAATCTGATATTGGTTATATCCTACATTTTTATATGCTCCAAGATCGGTGTCTAACATGAAAAACTCAGGATGCTTCTCTCTTATACGTTGCTTAAGTCTTGGAAGCTTATCACGTCCCTGATCCGTATAATGTGAGTTAACAATAATATTGCCATTATCAACACAAATAGAAGCGAGCTTGTCATAAAGTTTTTCTGCCAGCCCCGTGCCTCTAAAGTTATCCTTTACACATACATAGCCTATATTCTTTATTACAGAATGACCTTCTCGGTCAGATGAGTTGAAAGAGAGAAGTCCAACAATATCATCATCTGATTTTGCTATAATATAGGATATACCATCCGAAAAAGACTGCAAAGCTGAATCATTTAAGAAATCAAGTCTGTAAAAGCGGCTAGGCAGCTTATTGGAAATGTCATCATCTTTCTTAAGCATATGACGTAAAAATGCCTCTTGGAGGGATTCAGGGCCGTATTTATATTCTTTAGGCTTAATGTCGTAAACCTCAGAAATAGTAATACCATGCTTTTCCAATATAGCTTTATCAATATCTAAGTCAGGCTGCAGGGCAAAACTGTGTTTAGCATCATTATAATCTCGGCCTAATGTTTGAAAATAAGAAAAGCTGACATTATCTGATAAAGGAACACTAAAAAGATGAGGTTTGTTATTCTTAATATGTTGCTCTACCTGAGACATCTCAATAGCGTATTTCTGATAGTGCTCATTAATATTTTCAAACAAAGATAAATATTTGCTTAAAGCCGCATCTCGTTCCGGTTTTTTACTTTCCCATTTCATGAGATCGCTGGTATCGTTGTTGAAATCAGAAGCAGCAATAAAAACATCATTTTTACATAGTGAAGATTTTATATATTCATCTATCCCGTTATTACTTAATATTTGGTTAACACTTTCAGTGAAGAAAAGCTTGTCATATTCAGGTAAAATATATTTGAAGCTGCGTAGTGTGCTGAGAAACTCAGGATCACCCCTCTGAGCTTCTGTAATAGCCTGCGCAAAGCTTTCTAGCGTATCTGATTGCTTTGCCATAGAAATAAAAATATTGAGTCTTGACGCGACAGATGGGTCTACAAGAAACTTTTTCGCTTTATCAAAATCTGTATAGTCTAACTCATTGTCTGAAAGGTTATGCATGACCTCAAAATACTCACCGTCATCCAAGTTGTAAGCATTGGTTGCAGGAGCGGCACTACCGTTTTTTTTAATGGCGACAGAAGATGTATAATATGTATCTTTGTAGTAAGGCTGTGATAACGTTTTCTTAAGAGAAAGTGATTTAATAAGGCTTTTCTTATTGTCCGACAAGTTGCTGTGCTGATTTTCTACAAAGTCATTAATAAGTATCTTTAGGTTTGACATGGTTTCTCCAGATATAAAATCATTTACACATATTATATCAATATTTAAGCTTTAAGTAAGAGTTGAAAGAAAGATAGCGCTAATAATATGATTTGCTATTGATTGTATGTATAAGCTAAAATACTCTCTTATATAGAATAAAAGGAGAGATGTATGGCTGGTAAAGAGGTAATGATTTCTGGTCAGTAACCCCGCCCCAAGGGGCGAGGCTTCAGTTTTTTGGTGAAATGAATGATCTTTTGACGCAAGTTGCTCGAAACAGAGGCGTCTCTAAAGAAGATGCTTTAAGAACGGCTTTGGCACTGCTGGATGTCTCTGAGCAGCAAAGAATGCTGGGGCATAGCCTTGGCGTGGTAAAGCAAGATGGTAAGGGCGGCTTTACTGTTATTGCATTACTAAAATAATTGTAAAATAAATATTGATTTTTACTGTGGCTATACGTATTATATAAGTGTATTAGCATCAACTACAGTTATTAAATAGCCGCTAATATGCTGCCTGATTCAGGTCCGTTGGAATAGTACTGTTCTCTTGGGATAAAGGGGAAACCCTTAAAAGGCGTAGTCGAGGTTTATAGCAACGTCCCACACCAGGCAATTAGAGCCGAAATGTCGTGTTGTTATTTTATTTAAGAGTAGGTCGCTGGAATTGCGAGTAAGAGATTACTTTACATGCCCTACCTCCCGCTGGCTAGCCAACTGTTTTGTAGTTTACTTAATGCTTAATAGATGCCAGCGTCCTGCAAGACAGGAGTAATAAATATAGGATATTCTGAATAAATAGGCGTTAAGAATGCGCGCGCATGTCTTTCCAGCCGAGTTAGCTATTACCTTCGGGTGATCGCAAATCCTTCCCCCGGAGTGGAATGCTACCGGACTCGTGAGGATGGGAAAGCCCTGCCAGAGATGGTGGGGCTTTTTTGTATAAACAAAAGAGGATTATATGAATAAAGAAATCTATGATGTTAAGCTGCACAATGCGATAGCTACGGTCAACGCCAAAGCATTACGCAATATCTGTGAAGAGATGATAGCAGAAAATGGTAGAGATGGTGGCCTGATGGCTTATGCTATACTCGAAGATTACTATGATGCTAATTTCGAGAAAATGCCTGAAGCTGAGGAGAATGTCCTTTTTGATATTCTGGAGCAAATGACCGGATATTGCGCCAATGTGATAGGTGAAGGAAACTATCATTTATAATTATCTAACGACAGATTTTATTTTTGAAAGGCAAAAAATAAAGCATAGAAGCGCTCTGCTTTAGTGTGTTATTTTATTCGAAATCAATTTCGCTGTTCTTCATATTGTTGCTGAACGCTTTTCTTAAATTCATAAAAAGGTCCTATGTTAAATGGCCTCTCATATTACGTTATTTTTATATAAAAGAGAAATTAAAATGGATAAAAAAGAAAAATATTTCGATTGGCGCATAGAAAATCTCGACGACGATTTTACTTTTAGAATGGTCGAGAGGGGAAATATTATTGCTGAAGATGATTTTGGTAATGTGGTTAAAATTTCAAATGGGAAAGTCTACGCGGTGATTCATGATGTGTCGCCATCTAAAATTCTTTTGTGCAGTAGCATAAGGGAGTTCAATGAAAAAGCAGAGTATTACTCTCAGGAAGAAAAAGATAGTCGATTTTTATCTTTTTGTAATAGTATAAAAGATGATTCCGACTATGAATACCTGGTGCCAATAAAAGCAGTGGCTAAAGTAATAGGTGGTAAAAGAGTAAATCAACTATATATTAGCGGACATCTTTATAACATAACTAAGGCATGGAAAGATAACACTATAACAAATGATGAATATGAACATATTGAAAAATAAAATAGATAATATAATAAGACTATCTCTATGTAATACTGAAAAGGCAGAACATCTTGCGGATAAACTTGAAGAATCGATTAGCGTCGAAAATATGAACTTACTATTTGAAGATCTTTCATCAAGAAAGGAAGACGAATATCTTAATTTCGCCTATATAGATATATGGCTTGGAATAATATATGATCCAAAGAAGAAAAATACTGTGTTTGAACTTTATTGTCAAAAAGAGGATAGTTTAAAAATAAAGTTTAAAATTATGCTTAATACGGTATTAAAAGATTTTAAAGAAATATCTAACAATGGGGGATTTAAAGATCTCGAAGACTTTGAAAATCCTTACAAAGCTGTAGAGTGTTTTTGTAGCACGCTCTAGAATCTCTGATATTTTAATACTCCTGTTATCTTTTCTTATTTAAATAATAAAAAGGATTCATATTAAAGCAAATGCTGATATAGTGAAATAAGATGGATTATCAATATTGTTAATAAGAGGATTGCTATGAATAGGTTAAGTTTGAATAGAGAAATTGAAAAAATATTTAGAGCGGAGCAAGAAAGCCAAGTCAAAGCAGATAAAATGGCTGAAAAATTAGAAGATAAGATTAAAGGAGATGATATAAAACTTTTAATAGAGGATATGATGTTTAGAAATAAAGAGGACCTGTCCAAAAAATCTTATAAATATTTATGGACAAGTTTAATTTATGATAAAGTTAAAAGAGAGCAACTTACGGAAAAAGTAAAATTCCTTGTTGAAGAAGAAAAAATAAAATTTTCATATTTTATTTATACAGTGTTTAATGATTTAAAAAAAAGCCAAAGCAATGATGCTTTTGAAGGTTTAGATGATGATTATAACCCTTACATGGTTTTTAAAGGCTTTACTAGTAAATTATAGATTAAAAGGACTACCCTAGTCCTTTTTTATTTTGGATTAAACTTAAAGAAAATCACTAAAAGTCATACGTTTTTGAAAGCAACTCTTGATCAACACGCCTGTTCCTGGCTTTTAACTCAAGATCTCGCTCAGCTTTTTTAAAATCGTCCTTGATTTGCTGAACTTGATCATCGGAAAACTTCATTTCTGAAACCATTTTGAGTATGTCATAAGCATTCATGTTAACTCCTATATTATAATTCTGTTAATACGCTCGCCTTAATAGCGCCGTCGATTGCCCTTTTCTCCGCAGCGCGGAACTTATCGCGATATGATAAAGTCGGATCAATAGGCTCAGAGTTATCAACAGGTGGAGAATCAAGCGTATGCTCTCCTAACTCAGGTTCAATATGCTCATAGTCGCCATTATCATCAACAAAGCAGATCAAAGTGCGCGTCATCATAGGATATTCTTTCAGAACACCATCCTCAAGAACAATCCATGTTGTTTCAACAACCCGATATCCAAGCAGCCGCCCTTCAAGTAGATAAGGTAGCATGTAGATAGAGGTTGAAACCTGCAATGCGCCTTCAAGGTAAGACTCAAATAAAGGAAATGCCCGCTCATCCTCTTCTTCATCTTTATAGGCTTTCTTTTGCTCTGGAGTTAAGCTATCGTAATAACTATGGGAATGTTTGATGAAATCCTTATAGAACTTACTTTCCTCAATATAGTGAGAGGAAAGAACCATACTTTTAAGCAATATGTTATAAATAGTCTTTTTATCTCTAATATTCTCAGAAAAAGACTTTAACAAAGATGCACTTCCATCATCCACACAGCGTCCACCTAAATGAACAAGCGTATAGCCAAACATCTGAGCGATATAATAGCATTCTTTGTTTTCGTCTTTCTTTAAATATTGTGGCATAGATAATCCTCATAGAATAGAAATGTATATTATCATGAACTCGATTGTTTTTCAAATGGTTTATAAAACCGCATAAAAAAAGGCCCCTAAAGGCCTATATGATAAAGATTAATAACGAGACGCTAACGCCTCGGAGAATGACTTATGACTGGCAAGCGTAAGGAAAGTAATGGTCAGCTTACTAAGGGTAGGCGTTAACGTTTTTGTTTTGTTGTCTTCACGACTGTAGCGTGGATTCAACTCCATGCTATGATGAGAAATGTCATCGTCTACCGTTTCAGCAACAATGCCTAGTATCTTCAGGATATTAGCAGAGCTATAAGCAAGATATTGCTCATTACCGTGCGATCCACCAAAGCATTTAAAGTTATTAATCAATTTAGCATGACGCTCACTGTTTTTCCTAATACTCTCACGTTCCTCCTCTTCCGTGCGATAATAACCGGGCATGTTTTCTTTGTCTTGTGATGAATAGAAACTCACCTCAGCAACCATATTCGGACTGAAAGAAACAGAGACAGAGCAATGAAGGCCTTGTTCTTCTAAGGCGCTACGGATCTTCTGACTGAGGTTATTTACATATGAAGAAATCTTCTCACTGTTTAAACCTTCAGCATTAAAAGTTTGTTCCATTTCATGAATACGGTTATTAAGGGTGCGAATGCGATCAGTCTCATCAAAAACAACCCCAAGGTCCATTAATGCTGATTTCATCATGTCATGATTGCTCTTCATAAGCTGTAGGGTGTTTTCATTAAACTCTTTTCCTTTAAGGAGAGAAAGAAAAAGATGATTCATATCGATATATCGCTGGATAGCTGCTTGAGTAAAGTCATTCATTATTGTTATTCCTTGTTAGCATCAAAAGTGTAAGTTTTTTCAATATTTACTCTCATCTCGCCATTATTATTGATATTGGCTTTAAAGAACATTCCATCATCTATATCGTCAAAATGTGAGAAGCTCTTTTTTTCAAGCATATAGTTTGCCTTTAAGCGGACGTTAACTTTTCCCGGTGATGAGCGGTAAGATTTCATCTCGATAACTTCAATATGCTGAGCATCTCTCATTGAGTAAATACTCATGGTTTTTTGTTTATCCATAGCTTTAATCGAAGCAAACAGTTCTTTTTTGCTTTTCTCTATGAAAGTAGCTAAATCAGCGTTATGAAGATCGATATGATGAACAGTCTGGAGCTTGTAAAGCAAACCGCTGCTGTTGCTAAGGTAGCCAGTAATAAAAAGCTCCCCGGCTTTAGCATACTCAGAAAGTCCATTTATTTTTAGCATCTCCTGAGACAATAAGGCGTTATTTTTTTCTTTGTTGAAAAAAGTATGAATCGCTTCCAGATTTGGAGGGGAGAGCACAATAGTCTCATCTTTAATCTGAAGCTGATTATAAAATGCCTGCAGTGCTAACAGTTCATCGTGTTGTTCGCTATATTCGATTTCCATCAGACCCGGCAGGGAACCAGAAAGTGCAACGTGCATAGTGTCTCCTTTTAAAGGTTTATTCTACCTAAACTTGCTATCTAAGTCAAAGGCTAAACTTTGTTTCAGTTAGACACGTTTTATTCATTATGATAAAATGACTTTATGTGAGCTAAACTTAAAGGAATAGAAAATAATGAATAAAAAAGAAATAATAGACCATATCTTTACTGAAATGACGGGCGATGTCGGTCATGTGTCTAAAATCATCAAAGATCTAAAAGAAAACTATTATCAAAACTTCAGCGACCTTGATTCTGAAGGTGTGCGCTTTTATCTTCAGAAAGACCTAAATGAGCTGCCTCAAATAGAGTATCCTCGCGTCTTTGATAGTGCGGAGTATAACAATGTTCTTTACGATAAAGAGACTGAGCATTACAGAAGTCGCTTGGTTGATTTTGATGATGTGATGGCGTATGTAAAAGAATGCGAAAGAGATACTTTGGGATTGCTTTCTCCGGCAGAGCGTGAGAGCCTGATGGATATAAAGCTTGAAGATTTTGGCGATGATAATGATTTAGACTTTGGTGAAGCTAAGCTTGATACATATTATTCTTTGCCAAACGATAGCTATAACAAAGAAAGATATCTTGAAGATATAGTAGCAACACATTTGATTGTTCATAAAGAAAATGCTTTTTCGGAAAAAGCATTAAGTTCACTCTTTGGTGGCTATTTTGATGAGCACGCTAAGTTTTCTAAAAGAAATAATAATGACAGTATTGTGAAGCAATGTATTGATTATGTGATCGATTCTGGCAATGATGATAAAGAAGCATCCCTGAGCAAAGCGGTATCTCAATATTATGAGTTTAGACTTGACGAAGATGTCAATGATGTAGAGTTGGCAAGCACGAATAAAAGACGTTTTACAAGATAATGAGAGGCCACTCGCGTGGCCTTTTTTATTGCTTCAATGAAGAAATGCTTGATTCTGCTTTAACGCAAAATAAAATAATTTTGATATTTTTAAGGATAAAGTATATAGGTACAGGAAAACTAACACGGAGATATAAAATGTTTAAGAGTGCTGTTGTTTATAAGATGTCGGAAGATTTTAGCGTATCATTAGAAGCCCTTGAAAAGCAGCTTCCTCAGTTCACCTTTAGTCCTTGCTCTGGTCAGGATCTGAAGAAATCAGGATGGGTGCCAGCACTGGAAAAATCTGATGTGCTTTGCTATACCGCTAAAGGACAAATCCTGTTGACTATTTTGACTGAAGATAAGATTTTACCTGCTTCAGTGATTAAAGAGTTTTTGGATGAAAAAGTAGCTCGTATTGAAGAAATGGAAGGCAAAAAAGTTAAGAAAGCAGATAAAGACAGATTGAAGGATGAAGTTATTCAGGATCTGCTGCCACGTGCGTTCAGCAAATATAACAAAACTTTTATCTGGATTGATAACGAGAAGAAAAACATCGTAGTTGATTCTGGTTCTGCTAAGAAAGCTGAAGATGCATTGGCGCTTCTGCGTAAAACGTTAGGCTCACTACCTGTGACACCACTTACTACAGAAACACCTATTGAGTTGACGCTAACTGCATGGATTAAAGATCAGGAAATCCCTGAAGGTTTCTCTGTTCTGGATGAGGCAGAGCTTAAAGCCGTGCTTGAAGATGGTGGTGTGCTGACCTCGAAGAAAGAAGATCTTTTCAGTGATGAAATTAAACAGCATATCGAAGCAGGTAAGATGGTTACCAAGCTGTCTATTGGCTGGCGCGACAGATTAACCTTTACATTATCAGATGATGGCCTGCTGAAGAAAGTGAAGCTTTCTGATGGTGTTATTGAAGAAGGCGCTCAAAATATCGATAAAGACGATGAAGCTCAGAAGTTTGATGGCGACTTTATTCTTATCACTGAAAATCTGAGAGCGTTACTGACTGAAATGGAAAGCGTGTTCGGTGTATTAGGCAACGATTCCGGCGAAGATGGCTCAGAGAAGGAAGAAGAGTCCGAAGAAGAATAAGTTAAACTAAAATGCTAAAATAGAAAGGCTACTTAGTAGCCTTTTTCTTTTATATAACGCATTCTAAGCGCTTTTATGAGTATGATTAACGCATCTTAGGTCTTGATGTGGATTTGCTTTCTAAATCGAGTTTAAGGCCGTCATAAACAGTATCTATAATATCTACCGGGCTATCATAGGTGATACGTGTTCCGTTAACGATATTATTGTAGAGAGTGTGCCTGTCGATATTTTTGGTTTTAAAGTCGTAAGAGTCTAAATCAAGTGAAGGCATTCCATAATCGCTGTAAAACTCTTCAGAGGCTTCCATTGAAGAGGCTACGCTTCCGTATTTACCAAGCACATCATAATATTGTCCTTCACCATCTTTCCATAAGATATGCTTCATTTCTCCAAAGCGAGAGAGACGCCATAAATAAGACTCCTGCTCATCTAAATCATTATCAAGACTTTCCTGCTCTTCATCATCTCGCTCACCTCTTGATGTGAATAATATAGAAAAAGCGGAGTCGTCTTCTTCACTGTAAATCATGTCTAAAGTAATAGCGAGTGCGCCACAATCGCCGTTCATGCAGTTGAACTCAGAATCATCAATTGTTTCCTTCACTTTTTCAATATATTCATAAGGAGAGATGTTGTCTGAAATAAAGCGCATTTTTTCTTGTAGTTTTTCTGAATCCTGAATAGAAAGTATTTCTGAAATATCTTGTAGTGTGTTGTTGTTTATCATTTAAATTTCCTTTGATGTTTTATATATTGTTATTATAAGTGGTATTTTCAATGTTTACAATAAGAGATAACGTTTTGACATGATAATGTGTTTCACTTACTATGAGGCATATTATTTTTAAAAGGAGAAGGTTATGAGTAATAAACCATTAGTTGCGCCAAAGTTTGAGACAATATTTTTAAATGATCCACAAAACTATTATATTGTAGGTATTACTGAGCAATCTGTTTCTTATGAAAGAGAAATAGAAGCATTACTTGAAAGAAAGGATTTAGATAAGAAAATAAACCTTGATGAAGATGTGTTAACACTTGAAACGGAAACTGCATTCTATAGTTTTGATTTGAAGGATCATCTGAAGTTGTTTTTATCCACATTAGCAGAGCAAGAGTTTTTTATCGCTTTTATGTTTTTAGACGAAAATATGCAGCCTAAGAATACTGAACTTAAAGCTATTTCGTTTGATGTGAATGTAGAGCAATCCCAATGAAAGTAATAGGCCATTAATGGCCTATTTAAGCTTGCTCGCCATTATAGATTTACATATATTTTAAATAAGGCTCTATCTCTTTCGTTTTTAATTTCATCAATCCATTCCTATAAAGCTAAAGTCAAATGCGGTGTCACAACCAGGGAAAGCAAAAGTAATGTAAATAACAGGTATTCTATTTTCTTTCATTTCTTGCTCGAAAGAAGCAAACTCGTCATCAAGTTTAAATGCATAATAATCTTCTTCGTCAGTAATATAAAATACATTGTTTTCCAAAGCAAAAGAATTGCTTATTTCTTTTTCTGCGCGACTTTTAAAAAAAGAAAGCATGTACTGTGGAATCTCTAGAATATAACGATTGCTATAATTCGCATCCCAAAATCTTTCATATTCAATAAAATTATATTGGTGATTTAACATCTCTTCTCTATTCATATATTCCTCTATTATAGTTTATTATTAAAAGTTTTACCATCTTTTAAAATATACAGATGATGTTTTAGTTTGAAAGTATTTATAATTCTAATATAAAACTAAACTCATAAATATCTGTAGTTCCGGCAAAAGCCAAGCAAATATTAAAAACATGAATATTAAACTTAAGCATGTCATTAACAAATTCTTGGAAATCCTCATCGAGTTTAAAAGCGTAAGATCTTTTGCCATTAAAAGCATAAAAAATGTCATCTTTTAGCAAAAAACATTCGTGCTTGCGTGCTCTGAAGAGGGATTCAAAAAAGCATTGTTTATCATCTGAAACGATCAGGATAAATCGGTTTATGTTTTTCTTGTCTCTGGCTTTTTTGTATTCAATAAATTCATAATCATAGCTCAGTATATTTTCTCTATTCATAAACATCCTTGTTTTACTTATCTGATTTTTAAAAGGCCTCAAAGCGATATGATTTTTCACGCTCTGCAGGTTCAATATTTTCTTTTATCAAAGATTTGCCTGATAATGCCTTATAGATACTATCCCAATCATCAGCCATCTCGTTTTCATGTTCTATTATAGAATCAAATGCGCCGGGAGCAACGACGGTTTTCATTTCTGGAGCTTCATGAGCATCATCATTAATTTCCTCAGATTCCTCTTCGAAACCCTCCACAATGCTTCCATCAGAAGCAGCTAGCCTTAAACCCGGCTTGCTTTCTTCTCTAAGCTTGATTCCAACAGATCTTGCCGACTCATCTAAAATAGCACGTAGAGCTTCATCATCCTCTTCCCTTTGCGGAACCTCATAGAATAAGCCATCTATGAAAATAGCCGTAATAACTTCCTCAAGATTAAATGATGCTTCACTGTAAAAAGAACTGAAGTGTTTAGTGTTCTTCACACCTAATACGCCTTTTTTAATAACAGGTGTATTTCTTGAGGAATCACTTATCATATTATTCTGCTTCATCGTTAAAATAATAGGTGTATGCTTTATTTTATCAAAGTCCATACTCATTGAATAGTTGCTATTATCACCTTCATTGAAGCCGCACATGCTCGTTCCTGACTCTTGATCAAAATAATCAGTCAATATTCTTGAATCGGGGCGATTTAATCGCTCTAAAAATCCTTCTCCTTCTCTATAGGGTTCGAAGTCATAATGGCGATTAGTGTAAGACCCTTTAGATATCTCTAAAAAGGAAAACTCCTGTTGGGTGGTTGTAGGGACTCTGCTGGCATCACAGTAGGCCTTAACATTGCGATCAGTATAGTTGCTGATAACTTTTACCCAAGGCTCAAGAGCTATAACAGCATTAGCTAACGTGGTGCCTTTTTCAAAATAAGTTGGGCTTCTGAAAAACTTCAGTATGAAAAGGGAGTCTTCAGCAAGATACTGTTGTATATCAATAAGCGGATAAAATACCTGGTTTTCACCACGATGCGTTAATATACGTAATATCGAATCTTTGCAGAAGTAAAGATCACCATATAAATCCATGAAAAGCCCTCTAATGATTTAGCACGCCCGATTATAACACAGACATGTGCTCGTGATCAAGACGATAGCTTATCTAAAAGATGGCTTATGTAAGTTAGTCTGATAAAGCATATCTGAAAGAGCAACCATAAAATCAGACGTAAACTCTTTTTTAACAGGATTCGAAAGATATTCTTTATTGGGCTGGAGAAACTTCTCAGGGTTATTTTCGATATAATCCATTTTCTCTTTATGAAGTAAAGCAATCTTGCCTAACAAAGGTTTTAGCTTATCCGGCTGTTGAGAAAAAGAAATCAAGGCTTCACGCAATTCTGCATTGACATGAGCTTTTAGATCAAGGATGGCGATTTCAGACTTGGTAGAGTTCTGCCATTGGCCTAACTCAAGGTCTATCATCAATAGCTCAGGATGTTTCGCTCTTACACGATTTTTAAGCCTTGGCAGCTTAAGGCTTCCTTCATCAGTATAGCGATCATTTGTTAAAACATTGCCATTTTGTGAGATAAGACAAGCAAGTTTATCATAGAGCTTCTCGGTCAGACCTGTGCCTCTAAAGTTGTCTTTAACGCTAACATAGCCAATATCTTTAACAATGGACTCTCCCTGAGCATCCAATGAATGGAAAGAAATAAAACCAACAACATCATCATTAGCTTTAGCAAGCAAATAGGATTTCTTGCGTTTTGATGGACGTAAAGCGCTTTCATTGAAGAATGTCAGACCATAGAAAGCGTTTTTGAGATATTTTGAAATATCATCATCCTTTTTAAACAAGTGCTTAAAGACCACCTCATCAAGAGTTTCATATTTTTCTTTATCTGGTTTAAGCATATAAACATCAGAGACAGACACATCGTTTTTAGCTAAAATAGATGGATCTATACAATAATCTTTACTCAAAGCAAAGTCTTTATAGCCATTACCTTCAATATCGCCTTCAGTCTCATAATAAGAAAAGGTGATAGGTTGAGATGATGTATTCTCAAATAAGTAAGGTTTTTCGTTTTTAACGTGGTTCAAGATAATATCAAGATTCTGCTTATTCGAGTAATATGCGTTTGATATGTCCTCAAAAGAATCACCCATTTTAGTAATAGCGTCGAATCGTTCAGTTTTGTTCTTCTCCCAATCTGCCTCTACTTTCTCTGGAAGAAATATATTAAGCCTTGAAAAGCTAATACTTGTTTCATTTTTACAAAGTTGTGAGCTTATCGGGGAAACGTTTTTATGCCTGAAAAGATAGTTAGTGTTATCATTAAAGAAAAGATGTTCATACCCAGGAATAAGCAAGTTAAAGCTTTTTAATGTGCTGATAAACTCTGGATCGCCTTTGTGTGCCTCAACAATTTTATCAGTATATCCACCAATCGTTTCAGAGTGATTTTTAACTATATCAATAAAAGTATTTAAACGAGAGTATATAGCTGGGCTAACCAGATATTTGTCTACATTCTTAAAATCGTCCTGGTCAGGATAAGGATAGTCAAAACTATGTAAATAAGGATGAATAGTATTAGAGCCAAGATTATATTCATTTGTTGAAAACTCTGTAGAACCATCATTTTTCACGGCTAATGATGATGCGTAATAAATATCTTTATAATAGGGCAAGTCAAAAGTTTTCTTAAGCGCTAAACATTTCAATAATGATTTTTCAGATGCTGAAGAATCAATAAAATGCTCATCGACAAGATGATTAATAAGTTGTTTTAGGTTTGACATGATTTCTCCATAAATAAAGGTTGCTCTACTATTATACAAAGATATTTATAATAAAAAAGGGATCACTCCCTTTTTATAGTTTAAGTTTAGCTTCTTTCTTTTCAGTTAAAAGAGTAAGCAGTTCTTGCGTTTTTTCTTCATTATATTCATACATACTCATAAAACTATTAATGAAAAGTTCTTTATTTTCTCTGATATACTGAATACTTTCTTTGTAAAAAGATTTAACTTGGTCAGCTTTTTCATTTATAGGAAAACCTTCTTGCTCAAAATATTTTATTCTGGACATAAAATCTTTATTAAACTCACACTCGTTTATAAGTAAATCTTTTTCATCAGAGGTTAAATGGGCTGTTGTGCCAAGCTCAGTATCAATCATTAAAAAGTCTGGATATTTTTCTCTCATCTTTTGTTTAAGCCTTGGTAGCTTTTCTTTCCCCTGTTTAGTATAGCAACTGTTAGCAAGAATATTACCATTTTCCTGAAGAATGCTAATTGCTTTATCATAGAAAGTCTCAGCCAGGCCTAAGCCTCTGTAGTTATCTTTGATGCAAATATAATCAATATTCTTAAAGAGTGATTTTGAATCTTGCTTGGCAGATCTAAAGCTAAAGAATCCAACTGTTTCATTGTTGGCTCTTGCTAAAATATAGAAACTATTATTACGATTAGCCTCAACGATATCTTCGTTAAGAAAATCCAGGCCAAAAAACTTATTGTTTAAACTATTAGAAATGTCATTCTTTTTGTCTAAGATAGAATGTAAAGCCGCATCTCTATATTGATAAGGGTCATCTTTATTTAATGGAATATCATATATAGAAGATTTCGTTATTTCATTAGCTTTTAATATTTCAGGGCTAATCGCAAAATCGGATTCAAGTCTAAATTGCTTACTCTCTCCCTGACTTATCGCTTTTGTTTCAAAATAAGTAAAAGAAATATCTGATATGGATGGGGCTTTAAAAAGAAATGGTCTCTGTTCCTTTATAAAGTCGATCACGGCTGATAATTTTTTATCATACTTGTAATAGTATTCAGAAATATCAGAGAACTGCTCTTGAGCCTTATCAAGAGATTGTGTTCTTGACTCAGTATTATTTTTCCATTTATTATTCAGCGATATTATCGTCTCATCATCAATCTTTTTAGTTCGCCCAAAGAAAGCGTCACTAAAAACAAATCGGTTCTTACATAGAGCTGATTCTAGGTCTTCAACGCCTTTATAGTTTAGAAGAGATTTCACTTCCTTACTCATAAGATTATCCATATTGTCGAACAAGTATGAGAAGCTCTTAATGGTTGGAAGAAACTCAGGATCGCCTTTATGCGCCTCCACTATTTTATCTGTATAGGTGTTTATATCATTACTTGTTCGAGCAATATCAATAAAAGAAGTAAGACGAGAATATACATCAGGCTCAACAAGGCGCTTTATTACTTTAGGCGCGTCATAATAATCATAACCTGAAGCTTGATTATCATAATCATTATAAAGCGAATAAAGTGATTTTGTTTTGTTATGGGATCCTAACTCACACTGATTAAGGCTAAGGTATGTGTCTTTGTTATCCATTAAAGCTACGCTGGAAATATAATAGTTCCCACGATAATATTCGCCATTAAAAACCTTTTTAAGTGCAAGATGTCCTAAAAGAGATTTCTCTTTTTTCTTCATGGAGGGAAAGTTTTGCTCTATATTTTCTATAATCAGTTCTTTAAGCGTTAACATCATGACCTCATCAATAATAAGTTATAATCCAATTATATCAGCCTGAGTCTAAAAAGGAAACGCGATAATCATTCTTTTCTATAGTTTTGCTTTATAAAAATATCAGGGTATTTAACAGCATACTAAAAATCTAAACAAACCTGATCATCTGCCTTATAATGATATAACAAATATTTGATTATTATAAAAATATAGAATATTGTTAAGGCAACAGGAGGACATTATGGCGGGAAAAGTAAAACAACTCAAAACGTTTTCGCTTCATGAGAAAAACATGAAGTTTGTTGCCATGATGAAAAAAGCTGTCCTGCGCTATAAACATCTCGAAAATATGTTGAACATTATCCTTGGCAAAGAGGCTGAAAGTATCTTTGACCTTCCTAAAGAAAAAAGAGACTTCTCTTTCTTCAATCTGCTAACCAACAGTATCATCATGAAGGCTGTTATCTCCGGCAACAGCGGTGGCGAGAAAACTCAGGGTTCAATTCAAAAATGTAAAGCCTTCCTGACCGAAAACCATAATGAGATCTACCAGCAGTTGCTGTCCGAAGGGCAGCAGCTTAATGACAAAAATATTTCTCAGATTGTAACCCGTTTAGGTAAAGACTGGAAAAACAGTTTTAAAAATCTCAGTAAATACTATGCTAATCCGGGCAAGTTCACAGGAAAACCAGAAACGCCTAAAACCAAAAAGTTAAGTAAGGTGTTTAACTATTCGGTTCCTCTGGAAGTCAGCAAGTTTTCTCTTAAGAAGAAAGACCGTTTAGGTATTAATATCTGGAAAAAGATGGAGTATGTATTTTTCCGGGACAATGATTATATCAAAGATAAAAGAATAAATAACGTGACCGTGGCGCTGTCTCACGGTCATGTCTATTATCAGATTTCTTACGAGAGTAAAACTGAGTCTGAGGGAAAAGAGCTTCAGGAAAAGGATGATCAACAGGTTTCAGAAAGAAAAGAAAAAGCAGCGGGTTTAGATATTGGCGTGCATCATTTGTTTTCGTTGTTTGTTAATGATAACGACACAGCCTCTGTGGTTTACCGTAATGCTAAGATGATTCATTATAACTGCTCCTTTAATAAGCACATGGCTAAGTTAAACAACGAGCTGACAAAGCACGTGGCTGAATACAGGGATATAACTAAAAATGATGGCTCGGTTTCTCAGGTTCCTGATAAATATACGTCCTATGGTCAGCATATAAAGAAACAAATGAGTAATATGTTTAACGCGCGTAATTTATTTTTTGAAGGGGAGATGAATAAGCTGTCTTCGGCATTACTTTCTTATCTGAAAACCAATGCGGTTTCTGATTTGGTGATTTCTAAAAATCTGTCTTTTGTAAAGACCAGTGGAAACATCAAGCAGCATAAGAAA
>Ga0157372_10000015_pt1 | contig 225365 bp, 163 predicted proteins | sample C55metaG_FD_115307 | JGI IMG/M metagenome (GOLD analysis project Ga0157372, IMG submission 115307) | Corn rhizosphere microbial communities from Kellogg Biological Station, Michigan, USA - C5-5 metaG | ecosystem: Host-associated > Plants > Roots > Rhizosphere > Soil | place: USA: Michigan...
AGCAAGAGCAGTAAACCAGGGATGGATCAATGCCAAGTACCTGGCCATTGCAAAAGAAGGCTGGAGGGGCCTTACGTCAAAAGTTACTGCTCAGGGCGAACTTCAGGATGTTTGTATTGGCACTAATATGGAAGAAGACATTAAATTTTATTATACCCGGCCCACAGAGTTAAATGATATGCACGGCATAGGAGCTTTTTTAATGGCCGGGGATGAAATGCTGAAAGCTGAAAGAAACGCAAGTAAGTAAAGTAAATAATATGGATTAAACCTAACAATGTATTGAATAGATCATAACGGGACCGATACAATAGCAATAACGACAAGGTAGAATCCTTTGACCTTATAATACTACAGCTGCGTTCTTAGTCTGGAAGATTCCGACAGTACAGGATAGTTTGTTTGTTTCAAATTTTTTACATTTGAATTAACCAAATAATAACCCTGTATTACGCAGCTCTTCCATGACAGCCGATGTAGGGATATAGACCTGACGTTATTAACTATTGATGCGATTATGAGACCCGAGCAAGAGGACCATCTGAATACCGATGATTCTGACTATATCATTCAACTTTACCGGGAGTACTGGAAATACTTGTATAGTTCAGCTTATCGGATACTGAAAGATATACCAATATTCGCTTGTTGTTTCCGCTACCGGCATCAGAGGCGGCATTGAGCCCTTATTTCTAATTCTTAACGAACAGGATAGCTATTTTTAGCTATCCTGTTCATTTATCTGCCCTTCTATAGAGCTTTCTTATTGAATGTGCATAAAATACAACGACTATTAAGTGTTAATATGAAGCAAGTAAAAGTTTGCCTGATCTTGTTGCTTTCGTTCTTTTTGTTTTCTTCTACGTTAGCTTTTGCGCAACCCTCCCGAACGGCTATCATAAATTTGAAGACAGAGTATACTTTAACACCGTTGGGTATCGACGTTAAGTATCCGCGGTTTAGCTGGCAGATGCTATCAGACTCGAGGGGAGAGTGCCAGACCGCCTACCAGATTGTGGTGAGTGATGAATCGGGGAAAATGGTTTGGAATTCTGGCAAAAAGCAGGATAGCGTATCATTAAATATCAGGTATGCCGGCAAATCTTTGCAACCTCGTACACGATATCACTGGACCGTTACTGTTTGGGATCAGCATCAACAGCCTTATCAGTCCGGTTCCTGGTTTGAAACCGGACTGATGAACCCAGATGGCCGGCTATCAGCGTGGAGCGGAGCCAAATGGATTGGTGGGGGCGATGAGGATCTCGTTCTTTATCCCGATTATCTACCAGTCTTCAAACTTAACTTCTCGATACAAATGGATAAATCGGCCGCCAGCACACGCGCGGGATTTATCTACGGCGCTAACGATAGCCGCCTTTTGGATAGAAACAAAAATTATTATCAGCTTCAAAATAAGTCCGATAGCTCTTATATTCTTGTGGAGCTTGACATAGCGCCGCTAAGTTCAGATAAACCTGCATTATTAAATGTTTACAGAGCAGGATATAAACCGGGGGATCAAAGAAACAAGCCTTTATTTACCTTTCAAATATCAGCCGCCCTGATCAATGGTCAGAATAAATACGATAAACATATGGTGTATCTCTCGTCGGTAATGGGAGCTACAGACTTTTATATCGATGGCGAGCAAAAGGATAATCATGTGGGTAGTGCTGGCCTTAATCCCATAGGCCAGGGTGGAGATTATATCGCTTTTCCTGTATTAGCACAGATTGGTTTTGCGGCGCCGGAACATCAGGTCGTTTACTTTTCAAATGTTCAGGTTCGTAATTATCGTAGTCCGTCAAATGTACTATTTGCCGCCTATACAACTCCACTGCAGATCAATGGAGCGACAAACGGGACGGTTAAGCTTGTAAATCCGGCTCGCAATTCTATGCCCATGCTGCGCACAGCCTTCGCTGCATCACCATCACGGGTTGCAAAGGCACGGTTGTATGTCACGGCACGTGGCATCTATGACGTTTATTTAAATGGTCATAGGATTGGAAACGATTATTTTAATCCTGGCTTAGCACAGTATGACAAAACGCAGTTATATCAAACTTTTGATGTTACCCGTATGCTGCAGCCCGGCAAGAATGCGCTCGGCGCTATTTTAGGAGAAGGCTGGTGGAGCGGTGGCAGCACTTACATGGGCAATTTCTGGAACTTTTTTGGCGACAGGCAATCACTGTTGGCTAAATTGGTGATCACCTATGCAGACGGAAAGGAAGAAACAGTGGTTACGGGGCCTGATAGCTGGAAATATTTTAATCATGGACCACTCATCTACGGAAGTCTTTTTCAGGGTGAAGTATATGATGCCACTAAAGAAGCTGATGTTAAGAACTGGTCAACGGCTTCTTACAATGATTCAAAATGGGAAAAGGCCGCCGAGGTAGGCCTTGAGGGACACATCAGCCATGATTTACATAACAAGGCCGCTAATATGCCCATGACCGACGATTTCAGTAAGCTCTCCATCATTGGTCAGTTTGGCGAAACGGTGCAAAAGGTAAAAGAACTTCCGGCTATTGCCGTAGAGGAAATTCGGCCGGGAGTTTTTATTTATGACCTGGGACAGAATATGGCAGGGGTACCGCACATCGTGCTAAAAGGTCTGCCTGCAGGTAAGAAAATAACCGTTCGGTATGCTGAAGTTAAATATCCTGACCTGCCGGCTTATAAGCAGAGCGTAGGGATGATCATGTTGGAAAATATTCGCGCAGCCATGGCGCAGGAGAGCTACACCACCAGGGGCGGTGATGAAACGATCAGTCCCAGATTTACCTATCACGGCTTCCGTTATATCGAAATTACCGGGATTGACCGGGCTCTGCCTTTAAGTGATGTAAGGGGTGACGTTTTAAGTTCTGTGCATCAGCTGTCGTCTGCTTACGAGACATCCAATCCGCTGGTCAACCGGCTTTGGCAAAACATCATCTGGTCTACACGCGCAAATTTTATGTCGATTCCTACGGATTGTCCGCAACGGAATGAGCGTTTGGGCTGGAGCGGGGACATTTCGGTATTTAGTCGTACAGCAACTTATCTGGCCAGCATTCCGCAATTTTTGCGCAGGCATATGCTCGCGATGCGGGATGTACAGCGTGAAGACGGCCGGTTCAGCGACGTGGCCCCACTTGGGGGTGGTTTTGGTGATACACTGTGGGGAAGCGCCGGTATTACCGTGGCGTGGGAAAGCTATCAGCAATTTGGCGATCTGGATATGCTGGCCGAGCACTACGATGCTATGAAAGACTATATCAAGTTTTTAACTGCCCAGATTGATCCTCAAACACACGTACTGGACGAAAAAAATAGAACTCGCTGGAGCAGCCTGGGCGATTGGTTAAGTCCGGATTATGACAAAACAGAAAAGACCCTGCTGTGGGAAGCCTATTTTATTCATGATCTGGATGTGATGGCTAAAGTAGCCCGCGCACTGGATAAAAAGGAGGATGCAGAGCAGTTTGCTAATCTTTGCCGGGAAAGGACCAGCTTTTTTAACAGCATTTATATTAATCAAACAGGTAAGACGGCTTTTAGAGATAAGCTTTCTGACACGCAAACCTCTTATGCAGTTCCGCTGGCATTTAAAATAGTGGACGAAAAAACGAAGCCGATGGTGGTTAATAACTTTGCCGCAACGCTAAGCCGGGAAAATACCAGTGACGCAGGCAAACTTATGCCGCCGTTTTCGTTAATGACCGGGTTTGTGGGCACAGCCTGGGTTTCAACGGCCCTCTCTGAAAATAACCATGCCGACCGGGCTTACCGGCAGTTACAGCAGACCAGTTATCCATCCTGGTTATATCCGGTAACGCAGGGGGCTACTACTATTTGGGAGAGGCTCAATTCGTATACTCATACAGAAGGTTTTGGCGGAAACAATAACATGAATTCCTTTAATCATTATTCCTTTGGTGCGGTTGGCGCCTGGATGTTAAGTCACTCGCTCGGTATACAACGGGATGAAAATAGCCCCGGCTTCAAACATTTCATACTCGCACCAGAGCCGGACCCGACCCATCAGATGACCTATGCCAGGGGGCACTATGATTCCATGTATGGCGAGATCGAAAGTAATTGGAACAGGAAAGGACAGCGGTGCTCTTATCATTTCCGGGTACCCACAAATACCACGGCGACACTTTATCTTAGTGCACCGGTAGCCGTGAATATCCTGACGAGCAAAGGTCTGTTTTCTTCTTCAGCGGGCGTTAAATATCTTGGGAGAAGAAATGATAAATTCGTCTTTACGTTATCTTCCGGAATTTATGATCTATGGGTCAATGAATAAACAGAAAACTAACTTAGTCCCGCGCTTGAAACTTTAAAAACGATATGGAACAATACACTGATTGGAAAATATCTTCCCGTTCAGTCGTTAATCAGCTGTTGCAAACTTTGATTGACGAAATTCAAAAAGGTGTTTATAAACCTAACGAGCGCCTGCTTTCAATCAATCTAGCCAGCCGGAAATATGGAGTTGCGAGGGACACCGTAGAAAAGGCGTACAGTAAACTGAAGGCGGAAGGGTATATAACTTCAATTGCGGGCAAAGGATATTTTGTTTGCTCCGATAATAGCAAGAAGATTAATATATTACTGGTGTTCAATAAGCTTAGTTACTATAAAAAGCTTATTTACGATAATTTGGTACAGGCCGTAGGTAACAAAGCAAATGTTTTCATTGAGATACATCATTATGATCCGGCCATATTAAAAGATATATTGGTTAGAAATGCCGGGCAGTATCATTTTTGTGCGCTAATGCCACATTTTGGCCATTCTTTGGGTGAAGAGGACTATTTAGCGGTGATCAAAAAGGTGCCGATGTCTCAGTTGATCTTGTTGGATAAAAAAGTAAATCAGCTTCCCGGACATAAAGGTGTTTATCAAAATTTTGACAGAGATATTTATGCGGCTCTAAGTTCTGCCGCTGATATGTTTGCCAAATACAAGGAAATCGTACTTATCTTCCCGGAGCACAGCAATCATCCTACGGAAGTTATTGAGGGCATTACGTTGTTCTGTAAGGAAAGGCAAATGGGTTTTTCGATCGCCACCAATATATCGGCAATGCCGCCCAAAAAGGGGATTGTGTATGTTATACTAACGGAATCTGATTTGGCGCAAACTGTCCAACTTATCCGCCAATCAGCATATAGGTTGGGGGAGGACGTGGGGATTATCTCCTTTAATGAAACCATTTTTAAGGAACTGCTCGATATTACTGTGGTGACTACCGATTTTAGAAGAATGGGGCAAAGTCTTGCAGAAATGATACTGCAAAATCACGATACGGTAGTTGACAACCCATTTCATATGATCGTACGGAGCTCTTTATAAGTATTGCCAATATTTGTAATAGGTAACAGTGCCGTAGAACCAGAGAAAAGCTACAACAGGCGCCTTTTCGATAGGATTTTGAAAAAAAAAATCTGCAAAGGGTGCAACATAACGACGTGCTGAGTCGTCATACTGACGATACTGATTTATTTAGTATTTTACCTATAACTTACACTAAATACCTCGCCACAATGAAACGCAGCCTCCACGTTCTCCTGATTTTAGGTATAACCTGCATGGCCTTGATTGCCCGTGGACAGGATACCGTCTTGAACATGCATCCCCATGGAATACTGGATTCGCTACATTCACCTATACTGAATCAGGAACGCATGATCCAGGTATTTCTGCCCTCCGACTACAAACCCGGCAGCGTGGATAAGTATGATGTGCTCTATGTGCTTGATGGTGGAAACTGGAACACCGGCTTGGTTTGGCAAGTGCAGAACTTTGCTCAAGGGCAGGGCTTTGCTCCTAAAATGATCATTGTGAGCGTAATGGGTATAGACCGTAATGTGGAGCTCACGCCGACGCGATTGGCCAGTTGGAAAGGCTCGGGCGGTGCCGAAAAATTCCTGTCGTTTATTAAAAATGAACTGATTCCTTATGTGAACAGTCATTACCCCACCAATGGCGACAATACCCTGTGGGGACATTCGTTAAGCGGAATGTTTGCGGTTTACGCGCTCCTGAATGAGCCTCTGTTATTCAAATCCTGTATTGCCGTTGATCCCAGTTTTTGGTGGGACAATAGTTACGTACCTAAAATGGCAGCAACAAAATTGTCTGCCTGGACCGGACGAAATATGACGCTTTTTATCGCCGGCCGCGACGGAAGCCTCACAGATATGAAGATCGATACGATGGATGCTATCTTGAAAAAGGCTGCTCCCGTGGATTTGAAATGGAAACTGGAGGTCTATCATGACGAGACGCATAGCTCAGTAAGGCTGAAAAGCACTTACGACGGTTTGAAATTTACTTATGACGGCCTTGGCCACCATATGGAATTCCATCCCATGACCGGCATTGTGCTTAAGGATAAACCTTTTCCTGTCTTCTTTTTTGACGATACGTCCAAGATTCATTATACATTGAATGGCTCGGCACCCTCGTCATTATCGCCCAATCCGTCGCGAGAGATGGTAGTAAATGGACCTGCCACTGTAATTTTTAAATCGTTCTGTAACAGGTCCCGGTATGACCAAACCGCAACCGGCACGTTCTCCACAGAAAAAATGCCGCGTCCGCTAAAAGAAGGGAACTGGAAAAGCGGTGGATTTAACTACGCTTACTATGAGGGAGATTGGGACCAGTGGCCCGATCTGAAAAATTTGAAACCCTTAAAAACGGGAGTAACAGGGAAGGATTTTGACCTGGACAAGTTCCCGCGGAAAAATAACTATGCGCTGCTGATCGATGGATTTCTTGAGGCAAAGGAAGACGGTTATTACTTGTTTGATCTGCAGGCCGACAAAGGGTCAAAACTATATGTTGGTAATAAACTATTAATCACCTGGGCGGGTAATTACGATAAACGGGATTATTCCTGCATTGTGCCCTTATCCAAAGGATTTTATCCTTTCAGAATAGAATATTTGCATAAAAATCCAGACTTTAAGCTGAACTGGGTCTACGTGACTCCCAGCAGGATAGCCGCCAAGAGTCCAATGCCTATCCCGGCAGAACTGCAATATGGGCGAAAATAATCGGGAATACTCTAACACAGGTATGGTCAAAGGACAGACAGTTTCTCCCTGATAAAATTGTCTATCTTTTTGAAGTTTTAGTCCATTTAACGCCGTCGGGTATCGGCGTATGTTTAGACTATAAATTTTTCCTTTTATAAACCCAAGTTCAAATCTTATAAACATGCAAAAACGAATAGTTTTCGTGTTAATGCTTTTGTGCTTATTCGGCACATTCAAAAAGTCGGCGGCACAGGATCATCCTCAAAACAGTAATCCTGATAGAATTAATCTTGCTGGCGATTGGAGTTTTCAGATAGATTCAATAGACCAAGGAGTACAGGAAAGCTGGTTTAATAACAAGTTGCCTGGCCATATTAAACTGCCAGGTTCCATGACTACAAATGGCCTGGGTAACGATATAGATGTCGCTACGCCGTGGACAGCCACGCTTTCAGACTCGAGCTGGTATACTCAGCCCCAATATGCAAAATATCGGGTGAAGGGTAATGTAAAAGTTCCTTTTTGGTTGCAGCCGATAAAATATTATAAAGGCGCAGCCTGGTATCAGAAAGAAGTAACTATACCATCTAACTGGAAAGGGGATGACATTGAATTGTTTGTTGAGAGAAGCCATTGGGAAACCTCTGTTTGGGTCGACTCGCATTTTATTGGTAAAGCAAATAGCCTCGGTACGCCTGATGTATTTAATTTAGGTAAAGCCTTAACGCCCGGTCATCACACCATTACGGTGTGCATTGACAATAGGGTTAAGGATATTAACGTGGGGCTCAATTCTCATAGCATCACCGATCATACCCAAGGCAATTGGAACGGCATGATTGGCCAGCTCTTTCTGGAAAATAAGCACGCAGCATATTTTGACGACGTTCAGATTTTTCCCGATGTAGACAAACGGCAGGTTTCGATCAGTACCAACATTAAGAAAGATAATAAAACGAGTGGTAACTTACAGCTAAGCATAGAGGTCTACGATAATGAAGGACATAAGCTTCCTCCATTAACAAAGTCGGTAACCGCCGGTGATACGGGTCACAATAGTTCAATGGTAGTTCCGATGGGGGCACATATTAAGCTGTGGGACGAATTTCATCCCAACCTGTATCAGCTCAAATTAAGTTTGCTGCAAAACGGGAAATTGCTGGATAAAAAAGAGTTGAAGTTCGGTATGAGGAAACTGGCTACCAAGGGAACTAAATTCACCATCAATGGTCGCGTTACATTTTTGCGGGGTACGCTTGATTGTGCCGCTTATCCGTTAACGGGTTATCCGCCAACCGACATGAAGTCGTGGATTAAAGTTTTTGAGCAATGTAAATCGTACGGATTGAATCATATCCGGTTTCATTCCTGGTGCCCTCCTGAGGCGGCGTTTGAGGCTGCAGACCAGATGGGTTTTTATTTGCAGATTGAGTGCAGTAGCTGGGCAAACCAGGGTGCCGTAATTGGCGATGGTAGACCTCTGGACCAATTTATTTATGCGGAAAGCAACAGGATTGTTAAAACCTTTGGCAATCACCCTTCATTTTGCCTGATGGCTTATGGAAACGAACCGGCTGGTAAAGGTCTTGTGGAATATCTCCGCGAATTTGTTTTGTACTGGCAGAAAAAAGATCCGCGCAGATTATATACCACTGGTGCGGGCTGGCCGGTTATCAAAGAGAGCGATTATAACAGTACGCCCGATCCTAGAATACAGCACTGGGGAGCTGGTTTGAAAAGCATTATCAATAGCCAGAACCCAAGCACACAATATGATTGGCAAGATATTATCAACAAAAATCCGCAACCCACTGTAAGTCACGAGATAGGGCAGTGGTGTGTTTATCCTGATTTTAGTGAGATTGAAAAATATACGGGTGTACTAAAAGCCCACAACTTTGAAATTTTTAGAGATGTGCTTCAAGAGCATGGTATGGGTAAACTGGCGCACGACTTTCTTTATGCTTCCGGCAAGTTACAGGCGCTGTGTTATAAAGCTGATATAGAAGCCGCATTAAGAACAAAAGGCTTCGGTGGCTTTCAGTTGCTGGGATTAAACGATTTTCCCGGTCAGGGAACTGCATTGGTAGGGGTAGTGAATACCTTTTGGCAAGATAAAGGATATATCACCGGTAAAGAATATTCTCAGTTTTGCGGGCCCGTAATTCCATTGCTCCGGTTACCTAAAATGATCTATACTAATAACGAGACTATTAACGGTTCCATTGAGATAGCGCAATACGGCCCTGAAACGCTGATTGGCGCAACACCAACCTGGAAAATATTAAATGAACAGGGCAATGTGCTGTTTTCCGGCCAACTGAAAAAGTCGGACATCCCTAATGGTGAGGTGGTTTTGGGTACTTTATCTCAATCATTAAATTCTATTAAAGAGGCCAGCCGGTTAATAGTTAAGGTAAACGTTGCAGGTCGTGAAAATAGCTGGGACATCTTTGTGTATCCGGCTCAATTACCTCAGGTAAACAATGATGTTATTGAAACCACCCGGATTGATCAAAACGTGATCAATGAACTGCAAGCGGGTAAAAAAGTGCTGCTGTCTATTAAAAAGGGTTCATTAAAGCCGGAGTTTGGTGGCAATATCGCCATCGGTTTCTCCAGTATTTTCTGGAACACCGCCTGGACCAACAGTCAGCCTCCGGTAACTTTGGGTATATTGTGTAATCCAGCTCACCCGGCCTTAAAGTATTTCCCTACGCAGAACCACAGCAACTGGCAGTGGTTTGATGCCATGACGCATTCAAATGCCCTTGAGTTAGATAAATTCAACGCAGAACTTGATCCAATTGTAAGAGTAATTGATGATTGGGTAACCGCCAGGCCTTTAGGACTACTATTTGAGTGTAAAGTTGGTAAAGGAAGTTTGGTTGTTTCTGGTATTGATTTAAACGGCGACCTTGATAACAGGCCCGAAGCAAAACAACTAAAATACAGTGTGCTCAGTTACATGGCGAGCAAAAACTTTAATCCTTCAACCCAGGTTGCACCTGACAAATTGCTGGATATGTGTAAGTAGTAAGCTCTTAAATTAATAGAAGACCAACATAGGGGAAACTGAATCTTAGTTTCTCTTATGTTGGTTTTTGTATTTAGCGGGCGACATGCCCATTAGTTTTTTAAATAACCGCGAAAAATAATAAGGGTCGTCAAAACCAACCTCGGAGCATATTTCCTTGATATTCAAATCGCTAAAGTAGAGATACTGGCATGACTTCTGGATTTTAAGCTGATTGAAGTAATGGTTGGGGGAGGTTCCCGTTTTAGCCCTGAATAACCTTGAATAATGAGACAAGGAGAGATGCTGCTGATCGGCAAAATCCTCGACAGAAAGTCGGGCCTTTAAGTTTTGCTTCATGAAGTTGATCGATTTACTTACAACATCATTCTCTTTAATGGATGGATTTATTTCTTTCTGGTAGATAAAGGATGAGATAAACGCTAAAAGTTTGATGTTGATGATCTCCAATTCTCTTTCATCAAAGCTATCTTCCAATAACTGCATAATCTCGTCAAAATTTTTAATCCGTTGTTCGTTGTAAGGGATTAACGTTGCGTCACTCACGGTATCCGCATACCTTTTAAATAAAAAGTCGGCGCTGTCTCCCATAAAATGAACCCAGTATATAGACCATGGATCGTCCTGCGAACTCAAGTAATGGTGCGGAACGTTTTTAGGTAGAATAAAAAATGTGTTGGGTTTTAAAATGATCGTTTTTCCCTGAACCTTTATTTCACCGGTACCCTTGGTGCAGTATAACAGTATATATTGACTACAGCCTACTTTTCTTTCCCGGTTATGGTAAATGGCCTGAGGGTAATAACCAATTGCCGCGAGATGAAATTGCTTAATTAAGTCATTTTTGGTAACTATCTTCTTAATATTAGGTGGAAGAACAATCATCCTTTGCCCAACAAATCCTTCTTTGACCTTTTTGGGATTGGTCATTAATTTATTCATCTTTTCGGTTTACTAACGGTTTTGCAATTGGTTCTGTAATGCAATTACGTTAAAATAATTGGTAAGAATAAACAATTTTTAAAGGTTGTTTATGGTAGAATTGTCCATCTTTTGCCTTTGATAATCCATTGGTAACAAGCGCTCTTAATTCTAATTTTAGAAAACAATGATAACCAATTACCTAAATGTTTAAGCGTTTATTTGTACCTGTAGTTTCTATCAATCCGGAAAGATGCCTTTTGTTAATAGCCGCTTTTTTAATAAGTGCTCCTGTTTTTGCTCAGGAATTAAAACAGTACACTATTGATATTAGCAAAGTGCGCCCGCCCGAAATTAAAGATCTGCCAATGTTAGGCGGCAGTAATCCGCAAAATCAGAAAATAGCTGTAAACAATTATTTTATTACGAAGGGCGGCAAACCTATTATACCCATCACAGGCGAATTTCATTATACCAGATATCCTCACCAGTATTGGGATGAATCCATCAAGAAAATGAAAGCCGGTGGGATAAACATGATTGCCACCTATGTTTTCTGGAATATTCATGAGGAAAAAGAGGGCGTTTTCAATTGGTCCGGCGATAGGGACCTGCGCAGGTTTATTGAGTTATGCGCTAAAAATGATATGCCGGTCATCGTCAGGATTGGACCCTTTGATCATGGTGAGATCAGAAATGGCGGTATTCCCGACTGGATATTAGGCAAGCCGCTAACTGTACGCACCAATGATCCATTATATCTGCATTATACAGAGATTTTATACAGCGAGATAGGGGAGCAATTAAAAGGGTTATACTACAAGGATGGCGGACCTGTTATCGGTGTTCAGCTGGAAAATGAGTACCAGCATTCGGCATCGCCATGGGGCTTAACCTATCCGGGGCAGCCCTATGATTTTACCGTAGCAGATCGGGATCGAAGCATTGCTCAGGAAGGTGTAGGCGTGGCAAATGCTAATAATCCATATGCACAATTAGGCAATGACCACATGCGTACGTTAAAGGCTCTTGCTATAAAGGCTGGTATGGAGACGCCTTTATATACGGCGACCGGCTGGGGACATGCGGCCGTGATCCCCAACGAGACGTTGCCCGTAACCGCCGCTTATGCTTATCCAACCTGGACCACCAAGCGGCAGCTATCTCCGTTTTATTTATATAAAGATATACACCAAATGCCCGACTATTCTCCCGTGCGGTATAACCCAATGGACTATCCGGCTTTTGCGGCAGAGTTAGGCTCGGGCATCATGAGTACCTATTCCAGACGGCCGATTGTACCTGCGGAAAGTATCGACGCCTTAATTAATCGTTGTTTGGGAAGCGGGGCCAATGGCATTGGCTACTATATGTTCCATGGCGGATCAACACCTGTTGGTGAGCACTATTTCTTTAATGATGAGGCTTATGCATATCCTAAAATTTCTTATGATTTTCAGGCACCTATTGGCGAGTATGGGCAGATCCGGCCATCATACAACCGCCTGAAGTTGATTCACTTTTTCCTGAACGACTTTGCTGATAAGCTTGCGCCGGAAGTTACCGTACTCCCTGATAACGCTGCTACATTAAAACCAGCAGACTTAAGCGAGTTAAGATATGCCGCAAGAACCGATGGTAAATCAGGATTCTTATTTATTAATAATTTTCAGGATAATGCAGTTAATGAGGATAAACCAAATGTTCGTGTTACGGTGAATACCACGGCTGGAAAAATTACCATTCCCGAACAGGGATCATTGACCATTAAAGCCGGAGAGAACTGTATTTTACCTTTTAATCTGGATATTAATCATTGCCAGTTGAGGTATGCCACGGCCCAGTTGCTAACCAAATGCGACGAAGGCCGCGACAAATACTATGTGTTTTTCCCGGTCAAAGGCAATCCTGCTGAGTTCTGTTTTTCGAAGGCAGGTACCGCTGTTCAGGTAATCAGCAATGCAACGATTAAAAGAACAAAAAATGAGCAGGTGGTAAAAACTTTGCCAGATCAACCCGCGGAGTTTTTGCTTACCGCAGCCGATGGCACCACAACACGGATTCTGGTTATTGATAAGGACATGGCGCTTAAAGCCAACATCGTTACTATAAGAGGGCAAAAGCATTTACTTTTTACGGAGGCCGAGGCATTGCCAGACGAAAAGTCCGTTGAGTTGGAGTCTGTTGGAGCAAATGAATATCAGGTTTCTTTGTTCCCCTCCGTTACTACTGTACCCGATCTGGACGGTGGTATAATTAAACCCATTGGTAAAAGTAAGTTGTTCTCAACGTTCAGGATCGTTCTTCCAAAAGTAGATCTGCAACCGCAAGTTGTAAGAACAGGAACCAGAAAAGCTTCCGTGAGCCTGCCCACGGAGTTGCCGAAAGGACTGAATGATCTGTTTCTAAAAATAGATTATGTAGGAGATACGGGCATGGCTTTCCTGAACGGCGAATTAGTTGCAGATGAGTTTTATAAGGGCATTCCCTGGGAAATTGGACTGAAGAGGTTTTTAAACAAACCCCACGACGATTTAGGACTATACTTCAGACCCGTCATGAAAAATGCGCCGTTTATAGTGGATCTGCCGCCAAAGGTGGTTGATGAGCTAAGTAAAGCGCCACAAACCTTACAAATTGAGAAAATTCAGTTTGTTCCGGAGTACAAAGCAACATTAAAATTTTAACATCACATGGCAGTAACGAGTTCAGTAGCACCGGCTGTAAAATATAATCACGGCTATATTTTGGGCATAGCCTTCATATCGGCCCTGGGTGGTTATCTCTTCGGGTTTGACTTTGCGGTAATCTCCGGAGCGTTACCATTCTTAAGAAATACTTTTCATTTAACCTCCTGGTGGGAGGGCTTTTTAACAGGCTCGTTAGCTTTGGGCTGCATTGTAGGCTGTTTAATTGCAGGCAAATTGTCTGATAAATACGGCAGAAAAGTTGGTTTGATGACAGCCGCCGCAGTGTTTGCCTTATCCTCATTAGGCATGGCATTCTCAAGTGTTTTATATGTCTTTATCGCTATGCGTTTTACCGCTGGTATTGGCGTGGGCATGGCCTCAATGCTCAGTCCGCTTTATATTGCAGAAGTATCGCCGGCAAGTATCAGGGGCAGAAATGTGGCCATCAATCAACTTACCATTGTGCTAGGTATTTTGATCACTAATCTGGTAAATTACCTGCTTGCCGATAAGGGCCCTGATGCCTGGAGATGGATGTTTGGTTTAGGATTAATTCCGTCAGCATTATTTCTGTTCGGCGTAACGTTTCTGCCCGAAAGTCCCCGTTGGCTCATTAAAGTCGGGAAGGAGGATAAAGCGGAGAAAACCCTCGCTAAGATTGGTTCTCAAAGTTTTGTTACCTCAACCATTAATGATATTGAAAAATCACTTCAAAGTTCTGGCAATACGTCCTCTTACAAAGCTGTTTTTTCAAAAGCGGTAAGACCGGCAATTGTTGTTGGGATCACGTTGGCTGTATTTCAGCAGCTGTGTGGTATTAATGTAGTATTTAATTATACCTCCACCATCTTTAAAGCAGTAGGCGCCAATCTTGATAAGCAATTGCTTGAAACAGTAGCCATCGGTATAGTTAACACGTTGTTTACCTTGCTGGCCATGTGGCAGGTTGATAAATTGGGCCGCCGGCCGCTCATGCTGATCGGATCTATCGGGTTAGCCATCTTTTACCTCGTCCTCGCCATTTTATTAAAGGAAAAGTCAGACACGCTATGGGTATCCATCGTGGTGTTGTTAGCAATAGGTACCTACGCATCTTCCCTGGCGCCGGTTACCTGGGTAGTTATCTCCGAGATCTTCCCCAACAATATCAGGGGGGAGGCTTCGTCAATAGCCATCGTGAGTTTATGGGTTGCTTACTTCATACTGGTTTTTACCTTCCCGGTATTAGCGGAGCACATAGGCACTTACGGGCCATTCTATCTATATGCGGCTATCTGCTTCCTCGGATTTTTATTCGTTAGAGCAAAAGTTAAAGAAACAAAAGGGAAAACTTTAGAAGAATTAGAACACAGTTTTATAGGTCACTAATAATTTTCAGAACATGCAAGTTAATATTTGGCAAGAACAAGTTACAATACCTACTTATCCGGTCGGAAAACCAGATAAAAATCCCATGTTTTTTGAAAAGCGGGTATATCAGGGAAGCAGCGGCGTAGTTTATCCTCACCCGGTAATTGAAAAAATTGAGGATGAAAAGGTGGATAAAGAGTATACGGCCTTATTTATCGAGAATAAGTACCTCAAAATAATGATTCTGCCAGAAATAGGAGGGCGGGTGCAGATGGCTTATGATAAAATAGCCCAAAGGCATTTTATTTATTATAACCAGGTTATTAAACCGGCTCTGGTAGGCTTATGCGGCCCATGGATATCTGGCGGGATAGAATTTAACTGGCCGCAGCATCACCGGCCAAGTACTTTTGATCCGGTTGATTATAAGATTGAAGAAAACGCCGACGGTAGCAAAACAGTATGGGTAAGTGAGGTGGAAATTATGTTCCGTACCAAAGGAATGGCCGGCTTTACGCTGCATCCCGATAAAGCTTATCTGGAAATTAAAGCGCAACTGTACAATCGCACTAATATTCCGCAAACCTTTTTATGGTGGGCCAATCCAGCCGTAAGTGTTGATGATCATTATCAATCAGTATTTCCGCCTGATGTACATGCTGTTTTTGATCATGGCAAGCGCGATGTATCCAGTTTCCCAATAGCGACAGGTACCTATTATAAAATTGATTATTCGCCTGGAACAGACATCAGCCGGTACAAAAATATTCCGGTGCCCACTTCTTACATGGCGGTTAATTCTGAATATAACTTTGTAGGAGGCTATCAGCATGATACCCGTGCTGGGGTTCTGCACGTGGCTGATCATCATGTCTCTCCGGGCAAGAAGCAATGGACCTGGGGGAACGGCGACTTTGGCATCGCCTGGGATAGAAATCTTACCGACGAAGACGGACCATATATTGAGTTGATGACCGGCGTTTATACAGACAACCAACCAGATTTTTCGTGGATAATGCCTTATGAAGAAAAATCGTTCACTCAGTACTTTTTACCTTACCGCGAAGTTGGATTAGTTAAAAATGCCACCAGGGATGTAGTATTAGGATGGGACAAAAATGGGAACGAAGCAACCATTAAGGTTTTTGTGACCTCGGCACTGGATAAAGTCAGAATCACGGTAAGTCGGGAAGGCCATAAGGTTTTTAATGAGACAGTTAACCTTTCACCCGAGAATGTTTGGATGCATACGCTTTCAGTGCAGGGGTATTCAAATGAACAATTTGCTATCGCGGTGAGCGATGATCAGGGTAGAGAATTGGTCAGTTTCAAAGAAGTGAAGCCAGAGCATAAGGAAATACCTCAACCAGCTAAACCGGCGCTTTTGCCAGAGCAGGTAGAGAATGAGGAGCAGCTGTTCTTAACCGGTCAGCATCTGGAGCAATACCGACATGCAACATATAGCCCTGTTCCATATTATGAGGAAGCCCTTCGGCGTGATCCAAACGACATCAGAAACAACAACGCCTTGGGATTGTGGCTGTTGAGACGGGGACAATTTGAAAAAAGCATACCTTATTTTGAAACCGCCATCAAAACCATTACGCAGCGCAATCCTAATCCTTATGATAGCGAGCCTTATTATAATCTTGGTTTAGCCTTAAAATACGTAGGGCGGGATAAGGAGGCCTATGATGCTTTCTTTAAATCAACCTGGAGCAGTGCATGGCAGGATGCCGGGTACTTTTCAGTGGCCCAGATCGACATAAAAAATAAAGATTACGAGGCAGCGCTGGAACATATCAACTGGTCGCTAGATAGAAATGCCAGAAACGGCAAGGCTTATCTGCTAAAAGTCCATGCTTTAAGAAAGCTGCAAAAAACGGATGAAGCTATTGAAACGGCAAACTGGGCCTTAAAAAGAGATGGTTTTAACCTAAGCGTGTTGTTTGAACTTTGCAAGTGTTACCAGGATTTGGGTGATCTCACAGAGGCTCAGAGCGTGTCGGCTAAACTGAAACAGTTAAGCCGTAGCAAGGTAAGTACACTGATTGAATATGGGATAGAGTTCGCCGACATTGGATTATATACGGATGCTATTGAGTTGCTTTCTATTGCAGAAGACAGTCATCCTGACGATCCCATGCTCAACTACTATTTAGCCTACTACCACAATGGTTTGGGGGATAAAGATACAGCCGACAAGTATTTGCAAAAAGCAATGCACGCAAACCCGGATCGTTGTTTTCCCAATCGGTTGGAGGATATAATCGTGCTGCAGTCTGCAATGCAACAGAACCCGCAGGATGCTAAGGCCTGCTATTACCTCGGTAATCTTTGGTACGATAAACGACAGTATGACGAGGCTATTAGGGCCTGGGATAAGTCGGCCACTATCGATCCCGAGTTTCCTACCGTTTTCCGTAATCTGGCAATAGCTGCTTATAACAAACAAAACGATCCGGAGAAGGCGCTTGAGTATTTTGAGAAAGCTTACAGCCTGGATCGCCAGGATGCGCGGGTGTTGATGGAGTTGGATCAGCTTTACAAGAAGTTGAACTATGAGCCGGAAACAAGATTGGCGTTTCTGAATAACCATATAGACGTGGTGCTAAAAAGGGATGATCTGTACCTGGAAATGATCGCATTGGAAAACTTCCTGAAAAACCATGAGCAGGCTTTTCAGAATCTGATGAATAGAAAGTTTCACCCCTGGGAGGGAGGAGAAGGCAAGGCTTCCGGACAATACGTTTATGGCCTGGTCGAACTCGGGAAAATTGATTTAGAGAACAAGCAATATCAATTTGCCATTGATAAACTGCAGCAAGCGCAGGCATATCCTATAAACCTGGGCGAAGGAAAGCTTCCCGGTACGCAGGAAAATGACGTTTTTTACTGGTTAGGCTGTGCTTATGATGGCTTAGGGCAAGAGGAGGAGTCAAACACCTACTGGACCAAGGCAACCGTTGGCTTAGCTGAACCCAACGCAGCCATGTTTTATAACGACCAGCAGCCCGACAAAATATTTTATCAGGGCCTGGCCTGGGAAAAGCTGGGTAAGGAGCACATGGCGCAACGGATATTTAATAACCTGGTGCGCTACGGTCTCGATCATCAAAATGATGAAGTGCGCATTGACTACTTCGCGGTTTCCCTGCCTGACCTTTTAATCTTCGACGATGATTTAAATAAGCGCAATTTTATTCATTGCCAGTACATTTTAGGATTGGGCCTGTTAGGCCTGCGGAGGCTTGCCGAAGCCGAAAAAGCCTTTTTAACGGTACTTGAGGAAGACGCCATGCATTTTGGCGCAAAAACCCACCTTGAATATATTACCAGTTTAAGGAACCAAACTGCGTCGGCCAGCTAATGTAGGATGCGGCTGATACGTAATGAGCGAAAAATCCATCTTTTTTAAATAATTGTCCATTCAACAAATAAGCCATTAGTGTTATGTTTACAATAACCAGTTGCTGAACGTGTAAGCTGCTACTGAAAAAAGTTTACATGTAATTGCTTGCTTAACAAGTAGTAAATAAACCGATTCAAAACCATAAATTCTCTGTCATGCAAACTTGTACTTACAGGTTTCTAAGGAACCTTTCTTTGCTTTCTTTTTTCTTAGCCTGGCTACTCAGCTATGATGCTTTCGCACAACAATCGATGACAATTTCGGGCGTTGTGACGTCAAAGGATGATGGCTCAACGATGCCCGGCGTTACTGTTACAATCAAAAATACTACCCAGGGTGTTGCAACTGACGCAAATGGTAAGTACACCATTAGAGCGGCTCGTGGAGCAACGTTGGTCTTCAAAACGGTTGGCTATCTAACCAAGGAGGTTTCCGCGTCAGCTCCTGTTATTAACGTGGTTTTAGAACCCAAAGCCAGTAACCTTAACGAGGTTGTTGTTATTGGTTACGGCACTGTTAAAAAGAAAGATTTAACGGGTGCCGTGGCAAATATTAAGGGTTCTGATATCAAGTCGCAGGGGCAGAGTGATGTTACTAAGGCCTTGCAGGGTAAATTGCCGGGCGTCACCATTGAGTCTGCGGGGGGAAATCCCGGTTCTGGTACCCGTATTTTGATCCGTGGTGTTGGTACCTTGGGAAATGCTGCACCACTTTATTTAGTAGATGGTGTGCAGGTTGCCAACATCAATAACTTAAACCAGGCAGATATCCAATCGATAGATGTGCTTAAAGATGCTTCTGCAGCAGCCATCTATGGTTCCCGGGCCGCAAACGGCGTTGTACTGGTAACCACCAAGTCAGGAAAAAACGGACAAACGGCTATTCAGTTTGATGCTAATTATGGCGTCCAGCATATTGCTCATGAAGTTTCTGTACTGGATGCACAACAATGGGCTACCGTTAGTAATACTGCCCATGACGCTGCCGGTTTACCCAGGCTTGATATTGCGGCCAATCCGGCTCAGTTGGGTAAAGGTACTGACTGGCAGGCTGCTATCTACAGAAACGCACCTATCCAGCAATATGACATGACGGTAAGTGGGGGTAATGACCACGGAAACTATAGTTTTTCTGGCGGTTACACCGATCAGGATGGTATTGTGGATGTTACCGGCTACAGACGTTATAATTTCAGAGTGAAGTCGGAAACCAAAAAAGGGCCTTTGAAGATTGGAGAAACCGTATTGTTAACTTCAGAGAAAACTATAAACATGCCCGGCGGCTGGGGCGGACAAGGTGGTAACCCGGTTGGATCTGCAGCTAAAATGATCCCGGTTTTTCAAATCTATGATCCAACAGCGCTTGGCGGATTTGCCGGAGCTTATGGCCCGGTTGTAAACGTAGCTAATCCAGTAGCGCAATTGCATCTGGAAGATATTAATAGGGTGGCAAACAATGTGCTTACCAATGCTTATGCCGAATTATCTATCATCCCCGGCCTTACCTATAAACTCAATTTTGGTTACACCAGTAACTTTGGAACTAATACTGATTATGCCAGAAAGTATGTTGTGGGAACGCTGTTTACTCACCCCACCAACGATTTGGGTATAAGCAAGGATCAAACAAATTTATTGCTGGTTGAAAATACCCTGAATTATAACAAAGCTTTCGGCAAACACAGTCTGCAGGCGTTAGCAGGCTACACTTATCAGCGTAATTCTTACAATTATTTGTATTCTGCAAGGACCGATCTGCCTGATGGGATAGAAAATATTGATGCTGGAGCAGGAACGTCTACTACCGGAGGCAATAGCACAGAAAGCAGATTAGCTTCGATTCTGGGCCGTGTAATTTACTCGTACGATAACAGGTATTTATTAACTGCAAGTATCAGACGTGATGGATCCTCGAGGTTCGGCAGTGCAAACCGCTATGGCGATTTTCCTTCAATAGCGTTAGGCTGGAATTTATCTAACGAGAAATTTTATTCGCCGCTGGCAGATATACTGCCTACATTAAAGCTTAGGGCAAGTTACGGCGTTTTAGGAAACCAGGAGATTGGCGACTATCAGTATAGCGCGGCCATTGCATCAAACATCAACTACGTTAGCGGCACGGCCCAACAAAAATGGTTTGGCGCTATACAGACTGCTTTTGCGGATCCTAATATTAAATGGGAAAGCACTAAAACAACTAACGTAGGTTTTGATGCCGGTCTTTTTAGAGATAAACTGAATATTACGGCAGATTATTTTGTTAAAACTACTGACGACGTATTGTTAAATGTGCCAATACCAGGTTCTGCCGGTTCCGTGTCAAACCCTGTTGTAAATGCCGGTAAGCTACAAAACAAGGGCTTTGAGCTGGGAGCTAATTATGCCGATCATGCCGGCAGGCTTAACTATAATCTTTTTGGAACGTTTAGTTTGGTAAGAAATAAGGTATTAGAGTTAGGAACAGGTTCTCAGCAGATCTTTGGCGGACAACCTACCCACCATGGTGCATCAAGTACCATGACTGAGGCTGGCGGACCCATTACCGGATTTTATCTGATCAAAGCAATCGGCGTATTCCAATCTCAGCAGGAAGTAAATGACTATACTAAAAACGGGAAACTGATTCAGCCAAATGCTTCTGCCGGCGACATCAAATTTTTAGATGCCAACGGTGATGGTCAGATCAACGACCAGGATAAGGTTTATATGGGTAGTCCGTTTCCATCATTTGAGTATGGTTTTGGTTTCAATTTATCCTACGCTAATTTTGATGTAAACGCCTATTTACAAGGTACTCACGGTAACAAGATTTATAATGGCTTGCGCCAGGATTTAGAAAGTATGAGTTTGGAATTCAATTATTCCACTTCTACCTTAAATGCCTGGACGCCTCAAAATCATAGCAATACCATTCCCCGGGCAGTAACAAATGACCCTAACTTTAATGACCAAACCTCTTCAAGGTTCCTCGAAGACGGATCATATTTAAGAATGAGGACGTTACAAATAGGATACACTTTCACTGATCTTATTAAAAGGCATCTGAAGATAGGTTCTTTGAGGGCTTATGTAAGTGCAGATAATCTGTTTACGATTACAAAATATACAGGCTTTAATCCTGATTTAGGTAGAACAGGAAGCATTTTTGACAGAGGGGTTGATTTTGGCCACGTGGCTTATCCACTGGCAAGAACAATTTCGGTAGGTGTTCAAATGGGGTTGTAAATCAAAAAATGTAAATCATGAAAAAGAGTTTTTATATCATACTAAGCTGCATGGTCGGCTTTTCAATGAGCTGTAAAAAGGAAGCGCTCCAATTATCAAATCCAAACCAAATTACAACTGCAACTTACTGGAAGTCGGAGAACGACGTATTAAGCTCGCTGGCTGCTACTTATAGCCTTCTGAGAGATGTAAACGGCGGATTTTGGGGAGTAAGGGGCATCGAACTAGCAAATGGTCGTGGAGATGATTTCTTCATCAGAAATGACGTTGCTGATCTGTACCGTTTGTCAACATTTACCAATACGCCCGATAGTGGCCCGCTAAATGATTTGTGGAACGATTGTTATCGCGCCATCTTCAGGTCCAACCAGATTTTGGAGAACGTAGGCAAAGTACCTGGCCTAAGTGATGCCGCGAAAAGTTCTTACATGGCCGAGGCGAAGTTTTTAAGGGGGCTAAATTATTTTATCCTGGTAATTAATTTTGGCGATGCTCCTATCATTTTAAAAGTTCCTCAAACAAAGGACGATTACTTTGTTGCTAAATCTCCCGAGGCAGATGTATGGAAACAGGTTAAGCAGGATTTTACTGATGCTGCCGCCGGTCTTCCGGTTAGCTATCCGGCTCAGTGGGTTGGCAGGGCAACAAAGGGAGCCGCTTTGGGCTTCTTAGGTAAAGCTCAATTATACACCAAAGATTGGGCGGGCGCAGATGCTACCTTGAAGCAATTGACCACAAGCCCATTCAGTTATCAGCTGATGGCAAACTATGGGGATAACTTTGTAGTTACCCACGAAAACAACCAGGAATCAGTTTTTGAAATCCAGGCGGGTGATGTCGGCGGCACTAACCCGTGGTCGGGCGAAAATGCAGGCGAGGCGCTTGGGGTAACTACTGCGCAGGAATTTGCGCCATCTGAGGTAGCAGGGTGGTTTGAGGTTAGTTTTACCGATAAGCTTTTTAATGAGTTTCAGAAAGAAAAGACTACCAGTAACGATTTCGACCCAAGGATGTACGCTACTATGGTGTGGAACTATCCTGGAGCAACGTTCTACAATAAGCCTTTTAGTGCGTTTAAATTGATATTTGGCTATAGCTCGCTCATTAAGAAATATCAAAATTATAATCAGAATGGAGAAATCACCGGCGCCAGCGGAGCATCAGATTATACGTCAAGCAATAATGAACGGGCACTGCGCTACGCGGATGTACTGTTGATGATTGCCGAAGCGGAAACGATGCAGGGAAATGTTAGCGGGGCCTATCCATATGTAAATCAGATCCGGACCCGTGCACAATTGGCTCAATTGCCAGCCGGGTATTCTCAGGATCAAATGATGGCCGAAATCAGGCACCAGAGAATGCTGGAGTTTGCCAGGGAGAACCAAAGGTTTTATGATTTAAAACGCTGGGGACTGCTATCACAGGAAATAGCGAATAGCGATAAGGTTGGAAAGCAGTTTTTCCAGTCGCCAAAGTATGACTATTATCCAATTCCGCAGCCAGAGATTAACGCTAACCCTAAAATGAAGCAAAATCCTAACTGGTAAAACAGGGAGGTAATTAACCTCCCGCAGAAATTTAGTTTGTATTGAATTTCTTATAAGCTCACTTATAATTGATTGTTCTATATTTAATTGGTTTGATTTAAGCAAGTAGATTTTTCTACTTGCTTTTTACTTGATATGGGTCTGCTTTTATAATTGAGTTTGATTGAAAAGCCTCTGCCGCTATAGGAGAGGCTCAATACACCGTACGCAGGCCTGATTTGCTCACTGCGCTGTAATTTCAACAATAGAACTGGTGAGTGGCTTTAGATGCCGGCCGTCCAGATCGAGTCCAACCTTCATCAGGAAATCACCTGAAACGGTTTGGCCGTTATCGCCAAGAATAGGTTGCGCACCGGGCATCATATTGATTTCTTCAACCTTATACTGTTTCTGCGGATCAAGGCCCTGCAGACGCACCCGGTTTACCTTCTCCTGTTCACGGGTATTGAGGTTATAATTAAACAATACCGCTTTGGTCTTTGCGCTGTCTACATACATGAGCACGGCACGGTTTGCCTCATAAGGCGATACTAAGCGGTACAGATCACCGTACCAGATCACACTGCTTAGCCGTTTATAGTTTTTGATGGCTTGCTGTGTAAAGGCCAGTTCCTCGGGCGTCATTTTATTTACGTCGATGTCAAAGCCCAGCTTACCCATCATGGCTACTTCGGTACGGAACTTGAGCGATTGCTTGCCCCATGACGTAACATGGCAAGCCACAGTATTGGCGGGATAAAAGTTGCTGTATCCCCATTGAATGTAAACCCGTTCAAGCGGGTCGGTATCGTCACTGGGCCAAAACTCCGTGAAATATTTCAGTGCCTCATAATCAATGCGGGCTCCCCCTCCGGAGCACAACATCATAGGCAGGTGCGGATATTTAGCGCGTAGGCGCTTGAAGATGTCATACAGGTTAAGCACGTAGTTAACATACAGGTTTGATTGCTTATCTTTCAGATACGGCGACCAGGTATTGCTCATCAACCTATTACAGTCCCACTTAATAAAGGCCAAGCCTGGGTTTTTGCCAATCAGGTTATCCATGGTGTTAAACACAAAGTCGGCCACTTTAGGGTTGGTCAGATCCAGCACTAACTGGTTTCGGTAGTAATTCTCGGCCCGGTTAGGTAGCTTCAATATCCAGTCGGGATGTTTTTCATACAGCTCGCTTTTAGGGTTTACCATTTCGGGCTCCATCCAGATGCCAAATTTCGTTCCTTTAGCATTGGCCTGTTTAACCAAATAGCTAATTCCATGTGGTAGTTTGCTTTGCGTAGGCTGCCAATCGCCCAGACCGGCGTTGTCGCTACTGCGCGGATATTTATTGCCGAACCAGCCATCGTCCAGCAAAAACAGGTCAACATCCAACTTAACGGCATCATCCATCAATCTGTTCAGCTTCTCCTCGTTAAAGTCAAAAAACGTAGTCTCCCAGTTATTGAGGAGCACCAGGCGTGGCTTGTTGCCGTCCATTACGTCGTAATTTCGCGCCCATGTATGCAGGTTACGGCTCAGCTGTCCCCGGCCGTGGGCCGAATAACTAAAAATAAAGGCAGGCGTGGTGAAGCTTTTTCCAGCGGCAAGTTGATAGGCCGAAGCATAAGGGTTGATGCCAGATACTATACGCAGCGAGTTGTTCTGATCCTGCTCAAAGTGAAAACGGAAATTTCCTGTCCATCCAAGCGTACCGGCTATAACTTCGCCACTGTTCTCGTCTGATAGTTTGTTGAGCGAGAGCAGGAACACCGGACTTTGATACATATCGGCGCGGGTACCCAGCTTGCTGTCAATTTCCTTGATGCCGCTGGTGAGCTGCGACTCCTGCATCTTCATTTCCGAAGCCCAATCGCCGTGAAACTGGGTAAGCCAATAACTCGCGGCATCAAAGTGCAGCATGGATGATGCATAATCGTTCAGGACAATGGTGCCTTTCTCGCCGTTGATGATCTCGGTCCATTCTTTAATGACATCCTCATGTGGATAAGCCTGGTAATGTAGCTTAACTGTAACAGGGTATTGAGGGTCTTTAAGGCTAATAATGGTCTCCGTGCTGCCGGCATCAGACTTGCGCACTTGGCTGTCGACATAAACCAACTCTAGTGAAGGATTGCCGTCTGTATGGGTGATACGGATTGCAGGTTGAAACTGGTCTTCCATGCCACCGGTTATATAAGCCTCTTTGCCTTGTGGTAGGTTGCTATCAGCAGCGTTTGCAAAACGTTCGCCCAGGTAAGACTGGTAAAGACGGCCGTTTTTGCCGACACTTAAAATTAAGGCAGTATGATCTGTTTCAATGGCAATGCGTTTGCTATCCTGGGCACGTAAGCCGGTGGCCGGCAGCAATAGGGTAAGCAGGCTTATAAGTTTAGCGTATTTCATAAATTACAATTGGTAAGCGGATTTATTGAGCAAATATATTGATAGCATCGGTTTTTAGACTGCAGGTAGCAGCTTTTATCTTTGCCCGTTCAGTTATGCAGGGACTTCGTAAACTAACAATACATTTCCTTTATACACCTTGCTGCAATCAACAATAAAAACCCTTCGTTCGCGTGTCCATGGCTATGCCGTTGTAGCCCGAAGGCATGTTTATTATCGGGAATATAGGTCTATTAATGCCCAGCTGCTCGAACGGCCAAAGATCTTCACGTGTTACGCTTCGTAGCGGAGGCTTTTCTTGTAATCCATTTATTAGCAAACGTTTGCGGGTTTAATTGTCAATGAGGCAGCTGTTTGGCTGTATATCAGGTATTGGAAGGTGGTGAAATCTATGGATTTAAGCAAACGTTTGCGTAGTGTATACTATGCCTAGTGGTGCAACATGTCGTTACATTGCAATGATCATTGTAAGCCGCAATTAACTAACCATTAAGATTTTTTGAATTAATCCTGATTAATAACCATAAAAAAACCGATTACACTATGAAGAAATAAAAGTTACTCAGCTCAAATTAAATCATCGCGTAATCGGAAATAAAAACGGCAATGCTACCAACATTGCCGCAAAATCATTCGGTTAATCTTCCGTTTAGCGCGCTAAAAACCATCAACGATAGCTAAAGAATTTATTAACCTAATTTTTACCAAAAGTATGGAAATTTATACTCTTTTTAAGCCTGTATGCCAAATACATACAAAGCTTAATAAAATTTTCACGGTTATGAGACTCGTCTGCCTTTTCATAATCGTAGCCTGTTTTCAGGCGTCAGCAAACGGGGTTGCCTATAAAAAGAGCATCCAGCAACGAGGCGGTAGCATTAATTTAAATGTATCTATTAAAGGTCGTGTATTAGACGAACAAAATAAACCCATGCCGGGTGTGTCGGTAAGATTGAAAGGTACCATCACGTCCACAGCCACAAACTCAAGAGGCGAATATTCCTTATCTGTACCAGTTGCAAACGGCAAGCTTATTTTCAGCTTTATAGGTTATCAAACTGTAGAAGTAGATATAAACGGACAAACCAATATCGATGTCCACCTAAAACCTTCCAACAGAGAATTGCAGGAAATGGTGGTAGTAGGTTACGGAACTCAAAAGAAAGCAGACCTTACAGGTGCCGTTGATCAGATTACCGGCAAAGACTTAGAAAACAGACCAGTAGCTAATGTTAGCACAGCCTTGCAAGGCCTGATGGCCAATCTCAATATTACCACTAACTACGGAGGTGGTGCACCCGGTGCAACCAAATCTATCAACGTACGTGGTTTTACAGATCTTAGTGGTTCATTAGGCGGTCCGCTTATTTTGGTTGACGGGGTAGAAACCGATATCAACAGCATTAATGCCAATGACATTGAAAGCATCAGCTTATTAAAAGATGCTGCATCATCGTCTCTTTACGGGTCAAGGGCTCCTAATGGCGTTTTGTTAATTACTACTAAGCAGGGTAAAAAGAATCAGTCTGCACAGTTAAGCTACTCCAATAATTTTTCTGCGGGCCAGCCATTGAATGTACCCACAATGTCAAACTCGCTGGTATGGGCAAACACCTACAATGAAGCTGCGGAAAATGCAGGTATTGGCCAATTTATCCCAGATGTAGCTATTGCGAGGATACAAAGCTATTTGCAGAACCCTCAGGGCACACCCACTACGGTAGCTACTCCAAACAGTACTACCTGGGCCAGCTACGATCCGATATTTGCAAACGCAAATAACGACTGGTTTAAAATATATCTTAAAAAATGGGCCTACAGCCAGCAACATAACTTAAGCCTTAGTGGTGGCAGCGATAAAATAACCTATTACGTAGCGGGAGGTACCAGCCAAAATGCAGGGCTTTATAATTATTTTAGTGACAGCTATGTGCGGGACAACTTTCGGGCTAATCTAACTGCTGATGTTAATAAATATATTACGGTTAGTATTAAAACAGCTTTTAACCAACAGAATACCAGTGCGCCTAATCCGGGAACAAGCCAAACCGGAGGTAACTGGTTTCACCAGATTGCAAGGATATGGCCTATTATCCCGCTGTATGATCCTAATGGAGGTAGTGATTTTTATTCAGAAGTGTCTCTGAATACCAACGGCGGCCGAAACCGTCAAAAGGATAATCAAAGCAGGATCAGCGGTGATGTTATCATCAAACCGTTACCCGGATTGAATTTAACGGCGCATTATAATTACGATAATGAAAATTATAACCAGCTCTATTCTACATTGCCATATTATTATTCAACGGTAACTAATCCGCAAACGTTAAGCAACACCATCTCAAGCGTATCAGAAAATTATGCGCTAACCACCTACTACGATTATAACTTCTTTGCTAGTTATGAAAAGCAATTACATGGGCACTATTTTAAGGTACAGATAGGTCAGGAAACTGAACAGAAAACTTATTCCAACCTGAATGGCTACAACCAATATCTGTATAGCACTCAACTTCCTTCGCTCAACCTTACCAGCGGCATAGCACCACAAACCACTGATGCTGGCGGTTATAGCTGGGCCACAACGCGAACTATGGGGCGGCTGAATTATAACTATAAGGAAAAGTACCTTGTAGAAGGCAACGCCAACTATATGGGAACCTCCTTGTTCCCGCAAAATTCAAGATACGCCTGGTTTACATCAGTGTCTGCAGGCTGGAACGTCTCGAAAGAAAACTTCTTTCAACCACTGCAGAAATATATCAACAATCTGAAGTTTCGGGCTTCGTACGGCGGTTTGGGCGATATAACCAGTTTCCTAAATAACCAAAATTATTACCCTTACATTGCTAATCTGGGTGTTGGTGCCGCCTCAAACAGCCAGTGGATATTCTCACCGGGAAGCGGTGGCCGACTTCCATATGTTAACCCGCCAGGCTCATTGATCAGTCCAACCTTAACCTGGTCAAGACCATCTAAGCTGGACGTAGGTGTGGATGTAGATTTTCTCAATGATTTTAATATTACTGCCGATTGGTACCGGGCGAATATTACGGAGCAGTTCGGCCCGTCAAGCACCTATCCGGCCGTGCTTGGTATAAATCCTCCAACGGTCAACAATGCAGCTTCTGAAACTAAGGGCTGGGATTTAACGGCTTCATGGAGGCATCAATTTGGGAAGTTCGGCGTGAATATGAGAGGCAATATATCACATTACGCCGGCGTGGTTACCAAATATGATGGCAACCCGCTTAAACTACTTAACGGACGTCCGTACGTTGGACAACCAATTGGTGCTATTTGGGGCTATAAAACCGTGGGCAAATTCCAGTCAACACAGCAGATCACTAATGCACCCAATCAAAGTGCACTTTACGGTGGTACCTGGTATCCCGGTGATATTCAATATGCTGACTTGAACCATGACGGAAAAATTACTGTTGGCGATAATACAGTAAACAATCCTGGCGACCAGGCTATAATAGGCAACCGTACGCCGAAATATTTTTATGGTTTGACTACTAACTTGAACTGGAAGGGGCTGGATCTATTTGTGTTTATACAAGGACAAGGCCACGCTGATTTTATGCCAGGAAGTAATTATTTCTGGGGAATAACCAGCATGTACCAAAGTACGGTTACGCCAAAACTGGCTGACAGGTGGTCTGCAAGCAACCCCAACGGATATTTCCCTAGAATCGACTTTAATAACGGATGGAAGGATCAGTATACCCAAACCGGATACCTGCTAAACACCGCTTACATGCGTTTGAAGAATCTTCAACTGGGTTATACTTTCCCCGATAGGTTGACTGCTCCTGCCCATGTTTATCATTTGCACTTATACTCAAGTATCGAAAATCTTGCTACCATCTCAGGCGCCTTTAAGCATCAGTATGTTGATCCCGAGTTACTTCAGTCGGATGAAAAGATTTATCCGTTGCAGCGTACGTTCTCACTGGGCTTACAAATGAATATTAAATAATTTAATGTATTGAAAGATGAAACTAAGAAATTTAATATATGCATGTGCGGCTTTACTGGCAATGGCTATCTTTTCCTGCAAAAAAGATAACCTGCTGAACCAGACACCGCCTACCAGTCTTTCTGATGCCGCCTATTGGCATAATGCAAGCGATTTACAGAATTATCTCAATAATTTATACGGCAAAGACGGCATCTTTCCTCATTACAGGGGATTTGGAAATTTGGGAATCTATAGTGCTGACGAGAATAGCGATAATATGGTGCCTCAATCTGTAAATGGCCGTTTAAACGGGCAGAACACAGTTGCCGGTAACAGCAGTTATGCCGATTGGACGTCAATACGGGATGTGAATTATTTCCTCACCAATTATCACCGGGTAAGTGCGGCTGCCTCAGACATGGCTCCTTATATTGGCGAAGCCTACTTTTTCAGAGCAATATTATATTTTAACGCACTGCGCAATGTAGGCGGCGTGCCATGGATCAATAAGCCGCTCAATATTAATGATCAGGCTTTTCTTAATGCACCACGCGTGGCCAGAAATGTACTCGTTGATTCTATTAACGCCGACCTGGATAAAGCGGTAGCCAACTTGCCAACCAAGGCTAAGGCACAATCACAACGATTATATAAAGAATACGCAGAGGGTTATAAAGCAAGGGTATGCCTGTATGAAGGTACCTGGGAAAAATATCATGCCAACGACCCCTTCGGCGTACCTGGACAGGATGGTAGCAAATATTTGCAAATGGCTGCTGATGCTGCAAATGCAGTAATTACTTCAGGTATTTTTTCGCTGGACAACGTGGGGGTGCCAAATGGTTACTTTAACTTGTTTAATCATACAGATTATTCAACCAGTAAAGAGATCATGTTCTGGGGAGCATATAATCAGCAAGACGGTATTGTTACGTACTGGCAAAACTATTTCCATGGTGGCTCTGGCGGCACAAATTCAGACGGCTTGTCAAAATCGCTGGTTGATGATTACCTTTGTGTTGATGGTAAACCTGCCGGTGCGAGTCCTTTATATAAAGGAGATGACTCCCTGAAGCATGTTTTAGCCAATCGAGACCCTCGTTTGGCACAAAGCATCTTTATCTATGGTGATACCGTTGTTACCAATCAACCAGGTTCATCGCCTATTGCATTATTTCAATATCCGGCACTCAATACCGGCGGCCCATGTACCACAGGGTACCAACTAAGAAAAGGACTTAACACCGATTTCTACCAGGATAGCCATAATAGTCCCGGCGGAACGGATGGCGTAATTTATATGCGTTATGCAGAAATCTTACTCATCTACGCCGAAGCACGCGCAGAACTGGGGGTAATAACACAGACGGATGTAGATAATACCATTAATGTGCTGAGAGACCGTGTGCATATGGCGCATTTAAGTTTGGCCAATATTACACCAGACCCTCATTGGCTCTATCCAGAATTGTCACCAATTATTAATGAGGTTAGACGCGAGCGCCGGATTGAATTGGCTTGCGAAGGTTACCGGTTTGATGATATTATGCGCTGGGCAGCAGCCAATGACGTGATTGTAGGCAAACAGCCATTGGGCGCCCAGGTAACCCAATTCCTGACAGTGCCATTAGTGGCCGGTCCGCTTAAAGTTGGCACCAACATATTTGTCAATTCACAGGGCTATATTATTCCTTATGCACAGAACTCAGCTATGGCAAGCGGATATAAATTTAACCCTGGTCGTGATTATTTGCTTCCGATTTCGCTACAAGAAACCGTTGTAAATCCGGCTATTAAGCAGAATCCGGGTTGGTAATAATATTAAAGATTAGTCGGTATCAGCATTGATGCTGGCGGTTTAGTTGGTTTATTTATAAAGAGCCCTTCAAGGTAGGGGCTCTTTTTTAACTTGCATTAATTCACAACAACAAAGCCTTTAGGGCCATATTTTATGAAAAAAGTCATCGTAACTATTCTATCATTCACATTTGCGTGCACTGCGTTTGCACAGCAGTCTGATCCTTCTGTTATTATTCCCCGCCCCGCCTCGCAAATTGCCGCACAGGGCGTTTTTTCCATGACAACCCAAACGCCGATCATCGCCGGCAGTACGGATGCCAAGAATGCCGCAGTCTTGTTTAATTATTTTCTGAGAAAGAAGTATGGGATTACATTGAAAGTATTAGACAAAAGCGTGCCCAATGCTATTGTATTGGAAGAAACGCCAGCAAATAATGAAGGTAAAGAAAGTTACCGGCTTAATGTCAGCAACCATTCGATAAAAATATCGGGCGATAAGGCCGGTATTTTTTATGGATGCCAGTCGTTGTTGCAATTGATGCATCCATCCGGAAAGCAATTTACAGTACCTGCTATTACAATTAACGACGCACCCCGCTTTCAATATCGCGGACTGATGCTGGATGTAGGCAGACACTTTTTTAGTGTCGATGAAATTAAGCGCGTGCTGGATATAATGGCCTACTTAAAAATGAATCGCCTGCACTGGCATTTAACCGACGACCAGGGGTGGCGTTTAGAGATAAAAAAATATCCGAAACTTACTGCAATAAGCGCCTGGAGAGATTCGACAATTATTGGCGGTTATGGCGATAATAAACCTTTTGTATATGACGGAAAGCGTAGCGGAGGTTTTTACACCCAGGAGCAGGCAAAAGAAATTGTAAAATACGCTGCTGCCAGAAATATTGAAGTGATTCCGGAAATTGAAATGCCGGGCCACAGTACCGCTGTATTGGCAGCTTATCCCGCCCTGGGTAATGGGGCGGCCTCTTATACTGTTCCTGGTTATTGGGGCGTTCATAAAACGATTTACAATCCGGGCGAGCCAACCTTTCGGTTCTTAGAAGACGTGCTGACCGAGGTAATGGCCATCTTCCCATCTAAATATATTCATATTGGGGGTGATGAAGTACCGAAGGACGAATGGAAAACTTCGGCCCTGGCTCAGCAGCTGATTAAAGACAATCACCTGAAAGATGAAAATGAATTACAAAGCTGGTTCATCAAAAGGATAGAGCAGTTTTTAAATGCGCATGGCCGCAATTTAATTGGCTGGGACGAGATATTAGAAGGTGGCCTGTCGCCCAATGCCACGGTAATGAGCTGGCGCGGCGAACACGGCGGCATACAAGCTGCAAAGGAAAACCACGACGTGATTATGACGCCCAACGGGAGTATGTACCTGGACCATGCACAGGCGGCGGATAACAGCACGGAGCCATTGACTATTGGCGGTTTTTTACCCTTGAAAACAGTATATGATTATAACCCGGTACCGGCGGTTTTAAATGCCGATCAGCAAAAATATATTTTGGGTGTTCAGGGAAATTTGTGGACGGAATACATCGCGACAGACAACAAACTGGAGTATATGTTATTCCCGCGGGCGATAGCTATTGCCGAAGTGGGATGGACCAAGCCCGAATTGAAAGACCTTGACAATTTTAAACGCTCAAGGCTGCCCCTGATGCTAAAGGACATTGAACAAATGGGCATGAACTACAGAATTCCTGAAGCTGATACGATAGTGAACAACGATCCGAAAACTCACAAAAAACAGATTACGCTAATCCCGCTGGTTAATCAAAGCCGCATCTATTACACAATAGACGGTCATCGGGCCGATAATACAGGTTTGCTATACAACGGTCCCATCATTTTACCAAAAATGAACGCAGGCCAGCCCGCTATATTAAAATATATTATTGTAACCCCTGATAATAGAACAAGCGGCGAATATACCATCAAGATAAATCCTTGAAAATCGGCCCTTTAAACAGCTGACAGTTTAAATAATTATGAAAAAAATTCTATTACCCGCATTGATCGGCATCTCATCGGTTGCTTTTGGCCAGGGAGTTAAAAACTATGTGATGATCAGTCCGAATGATTCGGAACAAGCGATTATTACCAAGGCAGCCAATGTTACTCCTTCGCCGCGCCAGTTGCGTTGGCAGCAATTGGAGCTTACCGCCTTCTTTCATTTTGGAATGAACACTTTTACCGGTAATGAGTGGGGGACAGGGAAGGAAGATCCGAAGCTTTTTAATCCGACACATCTTGATGCGCGGCAGTGGGTGCGTTCGGTTAAAGAAGCGGGTATTAAGCAAGTGATCATAACCGCCAAGCATCACGACGGCTTTTGCCTGTGGCCAAGCAAGTATACCGAGCATTCCGTAAAAAATAGCCCGTGGAAAAATGGCAAAGGCGATGTAGTGAAAGAGGTTGCAGCTGCCTGCAAAGAGTATCATGTCGGGTTCGGCGTATATCTTTCGCCATGGGACCGTAATTCGCCGCTATATGGTAGCGGCGATGCTTACAACAACTATTTCCTGAATCAACTTACCGAATTGCTTACTCAATACGGGTAGGTTGATGAGGTTTGGTTCGATGGCGCGAATGGCGAAGGGCCCAACGGAAAAAAACAGGTGTATGATTTTGACCGCTGGTACAAACTGATCCGGAAACTACAGCCCGGCGCGGTGATTGCCATTATGGGGCCGGATGTGCGTTGGGTTGGGACCGAGAGTGGTTATGGCCGGGAAACGGAATGGAGCGTTATACCTGCAAATAACCTCGATCAGCAAACTATAGCAAATGGTTCTCAGCATGATCTGGTTATTAAGCCACAAGGTGATATGAAGGGTAGCGATCTGGGAGGCAGGGGCAGAATCAAGAACGCGAAGGGTCTTGTGTGGTATCCGGCGGAGGCCGATGTCTCCATAAGACCTGGATGGTTTTTTCATGAAAGCGAGAATACGAAGGTTAAATCGCCGGAAAAGCTGTTGGATATTTACTATAGCTCGGTGGGGAAAAACTGCGTGATGATGTTAAATATTCCGCCTGATAAAGATGGCCTGATTAATCAAAGTGATATAGATGCTTTAAACGGATGGAAAAAACTCCGCGATGAAACATTTAAAACTAATCTGCTCGATGGGGCATCTGTTGAGTGTCCTAACGGGATCAATACAAAGCTGGCGTTGGATGATCAATACAATACTTTCTTTACTACAAAAGCTAAAGACACGGCTACAACCATTACCATGCAGCTAAAAAAGCCGCAAACGTTTGATGTTTTACTGTTGCAGGAAAATATTGTCATTGGCCAGCGGGTAGAAAAATTTGCCTTGGAGTATTGGACGGGGAATAACTGGGAAAAAGTAACCGAGGGCACCACTATTGGCTATAAACGTTTACTACGTTTTCCGGCTGTTACGGCACAAAAGGTTAGACTAAAAATTGAATCGTCCAGGTTGAACCCGGCTTTGTCAACAATAGGCTTATATAAACAACCATAAACACTATAGCTAACTGCAATTAACACATGGTGTAATTAAAGTTAAGTTGCACCATGTGTTTTTAGCTTTCGGTTTGGGCAAACGTTTGATTTAATTGTAGTTTGCTGTATCTTTTGAAATTATTTTCTGCTATGAAGTCAAAGCCCACAACGATTAAGGATATAGCCAAAATTTTAAATATCTCGGTTTCAACGGTTTCAAGGGGGCTTAAAGATCACCCAAATATCGGTCTTACATTGCGGCAAAAAATAAAGAAACTCGCCCGCGATATGAATTATGAGCCCAATCAAACGGCTATATTTTTGCAAAAAGGCCGCACGCAAACGATTGGCGTAATTTTGCCCGAGTTGTCTGAAGCTTTTTTCTCATCTGCCATAAGCGCAATTGAAGATACGGCCTACAAACGTAATTATACCGTGCTGCTGGCGCAATCTCATGATGATGAGGCGCTTGAAAAAAGCCTCGTTGAAAAGATGCGGAATCACAGGGTTGATGGTTTGCTGGTTTCGGTTGGCAAAAATACTTCATCCTATCAGCATTTCGAAAATCTACGGAATCATAACATTCCGGTAGTGTTTTTTGATCGTATTCCGGCTATGTCTAATATCCATTACGTGGCATGTAATATGGAAAACGGCACTATTGAAGCAGTTGAATACTTGCTGAAAAAAGGGCATCGTGCTATTGGCCTGATCAACGGGCCATCAACTATATATGCCAGCAATGAACGCCGCGAAGGGTATATTAAGGCGATGACCAAAAACCGTTTAAAGTTTGATCCAACACTAACCGTTTCCTGCGATCTGACAGAGGCGGGTACCAGAAAAGCAGTGGATAATTTGCTGAATAGCAAACGTAAGCCTACAGCAATTGTTACTTTTAATGATTACGTGGCGCTGTTTGCTATTAAGTATATCCGTGAACTTAACCTGAAACTTAATGAGGATATTGAGTTTGTGAGCTATGCTAATCTTCCGCTCATCAATTTTATGGAGAATGTACCGGCTGCGTCTGTAGAGCAATTTCCTTATCTGCAAGGCCAAAAAGCTGCAGACATCTTATTGGATCTGCTTAATCAAAAAGCACTTCATATTCAGGAGCAAACGGCATATTACAAAATTATCATCGACTCACAATTGGTAGAGCGCCAACCTCAATAACTAATCGCCCAAAAAATAAGGCAAACGTTTGCGCAGTAGCGCGCCGCAATGTTTGGGTAAGTTTGTTAAAAATAATTTCTGAATTAAATGCTTCAAGCTGTCCTTCAATCCTATAGCCTGGCAAATGATACTTATCAAATTGCACCGCTGGGTTCCGGCCTTATCAATAAAACATGGCAAGTAACAGGCCCTGGGGCGCAGGCGTTTGTCCTCCAGCGTATCAATACTGGCGTTTTTAAAAATCCGGAATATATTGCCGCGAATATTGAAAAGATTGGTAAATATTTGGCGGCCAATAATCCTTCATATCTTTTTGCAGCGCCCTTACCAACAGCGGATGGCAGATATATGGTCAATGTTAATGATGAATATTACCGGCTATCACGCTATATACCTGAATCGTATACACTTAATTCACTAACCGAACCTGCACATGCTTATGAAGCAGCGCGCCAGTTTGGTCGCTTTTCGCGTTTGCTGCAAAGTTTTGATGCTGGTCAGCTTCAGTATACGCTGCCTGATTTTCATAATCTGAGTTTGCGTATCACTCAGTTTAGAAATGCTGTAAAATATGCGACGGATGAAAGGATAGAAAAAGCGGCAGCTCAAATTGAGGAAGTCAATTCGTTAATGGCAATTGCTGATACGTACCGCAATATTGTAGACGGAAAGACAATCCCGCTACGTGTTATCCATCATGACACTAAGATCAACAATGTGCTTTTTGACAGAAACGGTAAAGGCCTTTGCGTAATTGACCTGGATACCGTAATGCCAGGGTATTTTATCAGCGATGTGGGCGATATGATGCGTACCTATCTGGCTGAAGCGAATGAAGAGGAGCAGCACATTGATAAAATAACAATCCGCCCCGAGTTTTTTGCCGCCATCTATGCCGGATACATGGAGGAGATGAGCGATATATTGACACCGGCAGAAAAGGACCTGTTTATCTACTCAGGCAAGTTTATGATTTACATGCAGGCCGTACGCTTCTTAGCCGACTATTTAAATGACGATATCTATTATACCACCCATTATGAAGGTCAAAATCTCATAAGGGCAATCAATCAGTTAAAGTTGCTTGAGGAATACATGAAGGCGGAAGAATCATTGAGAGCCCTTATCGCTTTAAAAGCTTAACGTCATCATATCTTACAGAACTAACCAATGAAGATCTTACAAAAGACGCTCGCTTTACTTTTGGTTTTGTTTTTCTTTCATGTTCGCGCTCAGGAGTTTAGTGCCGTAAAGGAACTAGTAAAACGCAGAATTCCATGGCTGGATTCAAAAATAGTATTTACTAATATTGGAAAAGCAGTCGAAGAGGACCGGTTTGAACTTGCTACCCAAAACGGAAAACTATATGTTTCCGCAAGCGGGCCCAATGCGGCAGCCATGGGCGTCAACTGGTATTTAAAACACTATTGTCATCGTAGTATATCGCATTTCGGTGATAATATAGCGCCAATAAAAGAATTGCCCGTTATAAAAGGAAAAGTGCGAAAAACGTGCTCATTTGCTAACCGCTATGCCCTTAACTATTGTACGGTAAGTTATACCATGGCTTTTTATTCGTGGGAGGATTGGGAGCGGGAGATAGATTGGATGGCATTAAACGGCTATAATATAGTACTGATGCCGGTTGGTATGGAGAAGGTTTGGCAAAACACGCTGCAAAAGGCCGGTTTTGGTAAGGATGAGATCAACAGATTTATACCAGGGCCGGCATTCACAGCCTGGTGGCTGATGGGCAACCTCGAAGGTTGGGGCGGTGCTGTTCCGCAAGCGCTTATTGACCAGCAGGCTGAAACAGGGCGAAAGGTCGTCGCCCGGATGAGGCAGCTGGGCATAGCGCCCGTAATACAGGGATTTTACGGCATGGTTCCTACATCTCTTAAGGAGAAAGGTTATCCTGTGGCCGTGCAGGGAAAATGGGCAGGCGGGTTCACCAGGCCGGATATGTTGTTGCCGGTAGATAGTTGCTGGCAAAAGCTTGCCGGTATTTACTATGGCGAGATCAGAAAATTATACGGCAACGATATTCATTATTTTGGCGGTGACCCTTTTCATGAAGGTGGCACGAACAAAGGAGTTGACGTAAAGCACGTAGCGGAACTGATGCAGCGCCAGGCACAAAAATATTTTCCTAACAGTACCTGGGTATTACAGGGATGGGGCGACAACCCGGGTGATGACTTGCTCAACGGCCTGGACAAAAAACATACGTTGGTCATAGAACTTTTCGGCGAGAATACCAACAACTGGGAAAAAAGAAAGGCTTATAACGGTACACCATTTGTTTGGGCCAATGTGAGCAACTTCGGCGAAAAGAATGGCTTATATGGAAAATTGCAGCGATTTGCAGATGAGGTGTATCGCGCTAAAAACGGCCCTTACCGAAATTATCTTAAGGGCGTGGGTATTATTCCGGAAGGGATAAGGAATAATCCCGTAGTTTACGATTTTATGTCTGAGCTGGCTTGGTCCGATAGCAAAGTTGAGGCCTCGGATTGGATTAAAGACTATGTGGGGTACAGATATGGGTTCCAAAACGAAAAACTAATAGATGCCTGGAGCTTGTTATTGCAAACGGTTTACAGTAGTCCAAACGTCTACCAGGAAGGTCCATCGGAGTCTATATTTTGTGCCCGTCCGGGAATCAACTTAAAAACAGTATCGAGCTGGGGAACCCGGAAAAGGAATTATGATACTGCTTTATTCAAAAAAGCGGTTGAGTTGTATGTGGAGGCCGGACTAGGAGTTAAACATCCTCCGGAAACCTATCAAATTGATAAGGTAGGTCTGTTAAGGCAAGTAAACGCCAACGAGGCGGATAGCCTATACAGCCAAATGATGCAGGCAATTGTGCAAAAGAATAAGCAGAACTTTGAAACGGCCTATAATAAGTTCGAGAAGCTCCTGTTGCAACAGGATGCGCTTTTAAGCACCAACTCGTATTTCTCGCTTGCTACCTGGTTGGATGCAGCCCGCAGGTTCGGTGCAGCTACCAACTCTGCCGATCTTTGCGTAAGAAATGCCAAAACTCAAATTACCTATTGGGGACCCGATAGTCCCGGCACGGATCTGCGCGATTATGCACATAAAGAATGGGGAGGCCTGTTGCGCACATTGTATTTGCAGCGGTGGCGCGCCTTTAGGGCGAGCATCATTGACCAGCTGGATGGCAAGCAATCTCCATCCCCCGATTTTTTTAGTATGGAAAAGCAATGGGCCGATCAGTAGTGTTAACGAACTGGATTCCATAAATTGTCCAATGTACAGCCTACGTAGTTAAACGTGGGCTGTTTTGTTTTATAACGACAGCTACTCCCACATTATCTGCTGTTAAATCTCTTTGTTAGCTATTTCTCATCATTATTAATAATTCGTATTTTGATGATAATGCTAGCCGGCAGAACCCAGGCAATGCGTTAAAGGTCTATAGCAAACGTTTGCGTTGTTAATATCCTATTTAATTAAGGTTAGAGCTGCTAATTTTCACAACTATTATAATCCCTGATAAAGTTCAATGTATGGAAAAAATAAGTAGCGTAGATGTTCCTAAACCTCTGAGTAAGGAGATCAACCCGGTTTACATTATAGCGGCGCTTTTCTTTGTATTCGGTTTTTTGACCTGGCTCAATTCTGTTCTGATACCTTATTTGAAAATCGCTTGTCAGCTTAATAACTTAGAGTCTTATCTTGTTGCATTTGCGTTTTACATTGCCTATCTGGTAATGGCAATTCCATCTTCGTGGATATTAAATTTTACCGGCTTTAAAAACGGTATGGCATTAGGTCTGATAGTTATCTCTGTTGGCGCCATCATATTTATACCAGCAGCACTTACCCGCACTTATCCCTTGTTTCTGGCAGGTTTGTTTGTTCAGGGTACCGGCTTAGCTATTCTTCAAACCGCTTCAAATCCGTATATCACCATTTTAGGCCCAATGGAAAGCGCAGCCCGACGCATTAGTATTATGGGCATATTTAACAAGCTGGCAGGTTCAATCGCGCCGATTATATTAGGAGGTGTTGCACTTAAGAATGTTGACGCTATTCAAAAGGGATTATTGAAGATGAACGGCATTGAAAAAGAAAACGTGCTCAATATGCTGGCGCAAAGAGTTATTGTGCCCTATATCATCATTTTTTTGGTTTTAATCCTTCTGGCCGTTTTTGTGTATTTCTCTGGGCTCCCAACAATCAGTATGGATAAGGACGATGAGGTAAAAGACAGTGCCGCAAAACCTCAAACCAGCATATTACAGTTCCCTCATTTATTACTCGGTGTATTTACACTGTTTTTGTATGTAGGAATGGAAGTGATGGCCGGAGACTCGGTTATTAGTTACGGCGCCAGTCAGGGAATCGCCTTGTCCACCGCTAAATTTTTTACCACCTGCACGTTGTTTGGAATGATGACGGGCTATGTTATTGGTATTATTGGTATACCCAAATACTTTTCGCAGGAGCGGGCATTGATTGTATCTGCTTTTACTGGTGTAGTGTTTTCGTTGGCCGCCGTTCTTACAACAGGTGTTATGTCTGTTTTATTTATTGCGTTGTTGGGTTTAGCCAATTCGCTAATGTGGCCCGCGTTGTGGCCGCTGGCGCTCAAAGGTTTAGGTAAATTTACAAAAATAGGTTCGTCGCTGTTGGTAATGGGCATTGCCGGCGGCGCGCTTATTCCTTTATTATACGGTTATATAGTGGACCACCTGACTACAGCCGGGTACCCAAAAGCTGCTGCAGCCACTCACGGCTATTGGATTATGGTTCCATGTTACCTTATTATCGCCTATTATGCGTTAGCTGGTCATAAACTTAAACCGGCAAAAGGCTGATTTAACCACTTTATGACACCGTACAAGAAAAGAATTTTTACAAAAGAAGTAATAGCTGCGGCGATTTGATTGGCCAGGCGTTAATAGCTTATGAAGAAATTGACTATACCGTTTTTCCAACTCGAGGAAAAGGTGTCTATTGAAAGAATAGCGATGCAAATGGATAAGCTTGTTCGCCATGATCTCGATTATTTATTGTGGGAAAATCCCGAAATCGAGCCGCGAGCAAGTTTCGCTATAGCCTACGATCAATACAATTTCTTCTTAAAGTTTTATGTTGAAGAGCCATTTATTCGCGCTATATACCGGAGTATTAATTCTGAAGTATATCGCGACAGTTGTGTGGAGTTCTTTGTTGGTTTTGGGGATGATAACGGGTATTACAATTTAGAGTTTAACTGCCTTGGCACATGCCTCGGCCAGTTTGGTGCCGACCGGGATGATCGCGTTTTCCTGCCGCCAGGTGTGTTGAGGAATATTAAGACTTGCACCCGCATCGGAGCATCCGGAAATCACAATTTGCATACCTGGGAATTGACAATTAAAATTCCAATAGTTGTTTTCAGCCACAGCATGGAGTCGAGTATTCACGGAAATACTTTACGGCTAAACTTTTATAAATGTGGAGACGATCTGGAAGAAAAGCATTACTTAGCCTGGAGCCAGATTGAGTCCTTAGAGCCTAATTTTCATCTTCCTGCTTTTTTTGGAGAAGGTAATCTTGAATCAGCGCCTTGTTTATTTAGTTAGTATCCACAATAGATAAACGCTGCATTCGTATAACTTTGTGTTAATGAGAATCTTAATACTTGGTTTCTTTCTGCTAAGTTTTGTAATAAACAATACGGCAACGGCTCAGCAAAAACATATAACCGAGACGAGAGTATTAAAGCTAATTGCGACTTTACCGGAAGTGATGAAAGCTAACCGTCATGTAATTGAGAATAGCAACGGTAAACGGCATCTTACAATTTATATTGACAGCGAACCAACTCGACAACAAAATTACTATCAACTAAGCGTTGCGGAATATAATGGAATGAATTTAGTACCGCACTTCAGGTTTAGGGTTAATCCACGTACTTACAGCGTTAAATTTTGGGCTGTGGCCGAAGATAAGCTGATGAGTTTGAAGACGTGGCGCAAACGACATTATAAAGACTATTAATCTCTTCTTTACTGAAGTAAATTGTACGAAAGCGTAGAAAATTAGCTGGTATTTTATTCTAATACAAATCGTAATACTACTTTTGAAAAATAACTTGATAACTCAATTATATGTCAACTATTAATTCTTCATTGCAACTGCTCATGAACCTTACTAAAGTGCAGGCAATTATCGCCCGGCGGTTGGACGGCTTAAGTGCACATGGCCTTGCCTTCGGTGACCTGATGATACTTTATTTAATACATGAGGCGCCACAAGGGAAATTGAGGCGCATTGACCTTGCCGAGCGTACCGGCTTAACCGCCTCTGGCATTACCCGGCAGTTGTTACCGTTGGAAAAAATAGGCTTGGTTGCAAGAGGAACAAATGCTCGGGATGCCCGCGTAAGTATGGTTATATTGACGGCTAGAGGTCGCACCGTCCTTAATGAGGCTATTAAAACAGCCAATGCTATGGCTACTGAAATCCTTCCCGAAGATCAGTTGCGACTAAATCCATCATTGTCAGACATACTCAAGCTGCTCGGCGCTAATATCTCCTAAACTATGTCATATACTTATCAACAAATCATTCCCACCGCCTACTTGCCCGGAGTTGAAGCAGCGCTGCAATCCACATTTCAAAAAGCTGCAGTGGAACATTTAGAATTATTGTCTGGTGGTTTATCTGGCTCAAAGGTTTATAAAATAATAGTAGACGACCATCCCTACCTTCTTAAACTTGACTCGCGGTCGGCTCTTAAGGTAGAAGGTTTATCCGTGGTTTTAAATCAAACATCAGAAGCTGGCATTGCACCGCGGCTTTATTACTATAACCAGGAGGATGGAGTATCGATCACTGGTTTTGTAGCTGCTCAGCCTTTACAAGCTTCAATGACGCAGGACCACATCATTGAAGCCTTGGGGAAGAATCTCCGTGTATTGCATCGCCTCCCTTGTTGCGCTAAAGGCAAGGACCTTTGGGAAACCATAGATGGATTTATTGCTGCTTTTCAGCAAAGTAAAGTGCTGACTGGAGCGATAATAGACGATACGCTAGCAGCTTACACTAAGATTAAACAAGCTTATTCCTGCAAAGAAAGTGATTCGGTGCTCTCTCATAACGACTTGAATCCAGGGAATATACTTGGCGACGGAATGCGGTTATGGTTCATTGATTGGGACGCCGCATCGTTAAACGACCGTTTTGTTGATCTTGCTGCCGTTGCAAATTTCTTTGTACACACAGAGGATCAGGAGATGCGTTTATTACGTACCTATTTTGACGGTGAACCAACGCCGGAACAAAGTTCCCGTTTTTTCCTGATGCGGCAAGTGTCACGGCTCATCTATGGGATGTTGTTAGGCCAATTGGCGGGGCAAGCTAAACCAGCTGGCTATATTCATGACCAGAAAATGGATGATTGTACCTTAAGACGATTTGGCGAATTAATAAGATCGGGTCAAATTTCTATGCAAACTTATGAAGGCCAGTTGTTCTATGCGAAAGCAAATTTTAATGCGGCGTTCAACAACATATGGTCCGGCCGGTTTGAAGAATCTTTATCCTTAATTGATACTTAACGGGAAGTAAATGGTGGCGTAAAATGTTCGCCCGGCAGAGAGAATAACGAAAACCAAGTTGACTGGAAATAGCCTTTGGGTTGTCAAAGCTATGCGCGCTATGGAACAATCGGCCTCTATAGCTGTTGAAGAATGTACAAATCATAAGCAGCAAAATAGATTAACTATTGCAGAGAATATCAGAATTCTATACAGACCTACTAAACAAGAATATTAGACTTTTGACCATATGGAAATAACAAAATTGGGTACAAAGCCATCGGCGGCAGGGCCTGCGGACTGGTTTACAGGTTCGGTACGGATAGATCCGCTTTTTGATGCCAATGTGGCGCGGCGAGGCGTAGCAGCTACGGTAACTTTTGAACCTGGCGCAAGAACTGCCTGGCATACGCACCCGCTCGGACAAACACTGATCATCACCGCAGGTATAGGCTGGGTACAGCGTGAAGGTGGTCAGGTTGAAGAGGTTCGTCCGGGGGATGTTGTTTGGTTTGAGCCTGACGAAAAACACTGGCATGGCGCTTCCGCAACCAAGGCCATGAGCCATATTGCCATACAAGAGAATCTTAACGGTAAAGTAGTTGACTGGATGGAGCACGTGACCGACGAACAATATAAGCACTAATAATCTACAATGTGTAGGCAACTCGCCGGTGCGCCAGCCATTTCTTAATTTCCGCCAGCGGCATTGCGTTCCAGGTCATCGCTGTGGTTAGCCCACCTTTACGCGCAGCGGAAACACCCCAGCGAATATTGTCAATCTCGTGGATGCTGTGACTATCCGGGTTGATGGAGATCTTAACGCCTTTTTCAAGTGCATAGGGGATATGCGACCAATCCATATCCAGCCGGTAGGGATTGGCATTGATCTCGATCACCACGCCGTTGGCCGCGCAGGCATCAATCACTTTTTTGAAATTGACCGGATATCCCGGCCGAACGAGCAGCTGCCTGCCCGTCATGTGGCCCAATATCGTTGTAAAGGGATTCTCAATCGCTTTAATTAGGCGTGCTGTGGCTTTTTCTTCGCCCATTTTTAGCTGTTGATGCACAGAGGCTATAACCAAGTCAAATTCGCGGAGCAAGGCGGCGTCATAATCCAATTCGCCCGAGACAAGGATATCACATTCAATGCTCTTGAATACCTTGAACGGCGCAATGCTTTTATTCAACTGGTTAATTACCTCAAATTGCCGCAGCACCTTATCTGGCTTGAGCCCGCCGGCGTAGTGTGCATTCTGCGAATGATCAGAAATAACCACGTACTGATACCCCCTGCGCTTACAGGCATTAACAAAGTTTTCCAGCCTATCTACGCCGTCGCTCCAGTCGGTATGGTTATGCACAACCCCGGTAATGTCCCCGGTTGTGATCAAAGGTTGCGGATTTTTGGCCCAATCCCATTCGGCCAAATCCTCCCTTAACTCAGGTGGAATAAAGGGCAGGCCGGCGCTTTGATAAATGGCCTTTTCATCTGTGAAAGAATCTGCTTTGTCCAGAACTTTAGTAACATGTGCGGTATTACCCGTAAGCTCAAACAGCCGCTTATAAAAGTTGCCTTCATCAGCCTCATATATCTTAACGGGTACCTCGTCCAGCATCGTCTCCAGTTTTTTTAACTTTTCCGGGCTTATCTTTACGGCTGTCAGTACCTCAATTTGTTCTACAGTTGTAGTCTGCCGCCTCACGTCTCCACACAGGCTAATCAATTGGCTTTTGAACTGTTTCTGAAGCCTGGCCACAAATTCATTCGCGGGGTCTGCAAGTGACGCATAATGGAACAGTTCCGCATTGCTGTTCATCGAGTCAATAGCCGCAATGATATTAGCCTCCGTTTTTTTGCCAAAGCCAGGAATATCGTGAATTTTACCTGCCTTAGCCGCCGACAACAAATCTTCTACATTGTCTATTTTGGCCGTTTGCCAAAGCACATGCAGCTTTCGCCCACCCAGGCCTTTGATCCGCATCATGTCAAACAAGCCGGGAGGCGTAAGCTGTACCAGTTCGTCCAGTGCTTCAATGGTGTTTCTTTTTTTTACCTCGTTAATTATTTGTACAATTTCCGGCCTGAACTGCGCAGCCAACTCTTCGTCGGGCATCGCACTAACTTGTTCATCAAGCTTTCGGATGCGGTAAGCCGCACCCGAAAGCCAGTCCGACAAACGTTCGCCTTGATTATGTAGTTGAAGCAGCTCCGCATATAGAGAAAAGGCCCGGCTTAATAAATGGTTATTCATACTGGAAAAACAGTATTTGCAACACATTGTTAGGTTTAAAAGAGCCCATCTAATATGAAAGCAGGAGAAGAACAGCTACCGCCGCAGCATATCGGCCGGCAAACCGATTTTATTCATGAAAGAAAATTTGATAGTGTGGAAGCTGCGCACGATGCTTTTCAGGCTGCTGCAGGTAGGTTATTGTCTGTTAGCAACTGGGATATTTATGCAGGGAGCGGCTCTGCAAAGTTTACACTTTGTAACAATCAGGGCGAAGCAATTAATGAGATGGCGGAAGAAGGTTTTTTCGTCAGCGTTGACATGCCTGCACCTGGCCCCAACGCCGGCAATGGACTGGAATGGGTAATGATTGAAGAAATGGCATCAGAAGGAGATGTGCACACGGCTGAGGAGTACGTACTGATGACGGTAAGACCTGTTCCTGATCCGCATAAGGCGAAAAAAGAGATTGCGCATTTTTACACCGATGACTCCACCAGTACCTTTGTTGTCCGCCGCGATGGCCTCATGCTGAGCGCAGGAGTACACGGCCGCAACGAAACACCGAACAATGACGGCGTCGACATGCACGACAAAGTTCGTAATACTACCATCGCACTCCTGGCGAGAATCGGTTTGTCTGGTCCGCAATGGAAGAAACTGGCCAATGGTTTAATCGAATTTCAGGAAGAACGCGGCAAATAGCTGCTTTTACCGGGTGAGATTGCTATAAATAATTAAGCGCCTTACTGAGTGTCCATCTTTTATAGGTCAGCTCAGTAAGGCGCTTATTATATTTTGATCGACGTGGCAGTTTTTACTGCATCACGACAACATCTTTTGCTCTTGATTGTGGGGTAACCTGCAGCTTCTCAACCTTACCATTTTTAATGGTTGCCTCTATAGTTGTGTTGTAAGGTGCATGCAGTTTTACATTGGCGTCCCAGTCTTTCGGCCAGGCTGGCATCAGGTATATTTTTTTGCCATTGGTTTGCATCATCATTTCTTGCAGGGCTATCATGCCGCTGCCTCCCCAGTTATGATCCGGTGCCCAGTCAAGGCCTGGTCCCCAGAAAGTAGGGTAGCGGTAAGGTGCGTTAGACAGTTTTTTAATAACCAGGTCTTTGGCCTCATCAGTTAGCCCCAGGTCTGCGGCATAAATAGGATCAGGGTGCCAGCTGATGTAGCTATACTGGTTTTTCTTATCAGCACCGAAATGCCAGGTGTCAATTGCCAGTTGCAGGTTTGGGTGGCCCACACCGTAAACGTGGTACGGGAACACAGGATAGAGTTGCGGTAATTCGGTGTTCATTGTTCTGCCGTCCCAGCTTTTGGCCGGCGAGATAACCGTATGGTCGTGAAGCTGGCGGGTAGTGGTTTCAGGCAGGCGGTTTAACAGCCCCTTCCAGTAGCTACGTTGCTCCGCCGTGCCGTATTTGGCAGGAAGTTCCAATAACTCAGTTAATACTGTCTGTAAACCTGTTATGGTATTGGTAGCATTAGTTGCACCTTTGTAAGTTTCCAGCGCAGAGCCTGGATATAATATCAGTTTGCCATTGGCATCCAGCGGGTAGCCATTCAGCTTGTTTGACCAGTACTGGTAATGCTCATCAAAAAACTGTACGCTGGCGGCGATAAAAGGTAAATATTCACTAATGTCGGCTCCACTATATTGCTGGTAATCGAGTATCATTTTTGAAAACTCCAGTTCGCCATCGTAATGATCTACCACCCATTGATTAGTAAGGAAACCATAATCGATAAACTTCATGGTTTGGCCCTTCTGGTTCTGCAGTGTGCGGGTACTGGATGAATCTGACCGCGGGCTGAGCGGATCTTTACCCCAAAGGCGTTCGTAAGTATGTCCGGCAGGCAAACCAAAGTTTTCCACCTGCTCGGTAAACGAAGCGCCATTGTGGCCCCAATATACCTTAGTGCGTAGCGTAGCATTGCCCAATGCTCGACGGTAAAAATCAAACTGCGGCTTCATCATATCAAAGTCCCCGCCTTTAAGCATTGGCCAATAAACCAAACGCTGGTTTTGCGCGGTGAAACTGCCACCTCCCCACCGTCTGAAATCCGGTGTAACCTTGTTTTTATATTCGCCTTTTACAAAATCGGCATCAAATACAAACAGGCCACCGTTAAATTTAGTGGGCCACTCTCCATAGGCATTACAAGCCAGCTGATAGCGGAACACATTATAATTGCGGCCAATTTCCCAGCCTTTATCTGTTTCATCCTTGTCTGTATTGATATAAATATGGCTCCTGTCCCAATACTGTTGCCACCACTGAATATTCTTTTGCCATTTTTGAGCTGTAGAGGCTGATGTACTTACTGCCTGATGTAGGCCTTGCAGCCAGGTTTGAGGAGTTGCATGTGCGGTATGCAGCACAATATCGATCTGCTGGTTAGTGGATGGCTTGATGCTTCGGTAAATCCAGCCGCGGTATTTGCTGGCAACATAAATGCTGTCCATTGTGCCGGCATATTTCATGCCCTTAGCCACCAGTTCGCCACCAAAAATGAGGTCCTTCATCGGGTTCCAGAGCTGGCTCTTTACCGCGCCGAGATGCTGTTGGACAGCTTCGCGATCAATGATCATCTCGCTGTTGCGGTCCTGATGATACCAAACCAGGTTAGACGCTGAGGGGCGGATGGTATCTTTACGGGTGATTACGGCAATTTTGTCTGGTGTGGTATTGCTGTAGCCGTAAGCCTGGTGACGCTCGTCGGTAGCCAAAGATCTGTCTTCAGTGCGCCAGTCTTCAAAAGTAACTTTAGCAGCGAGTTGTTTTTTGCTGGTTATGCTAACGTGTATAATTGGCTGAAACACTTCCACCCACAGCTTGATGACGGTGTTGTTATCTCCCCTAATCTCGATATTGCCGTCTTTAAGTTTAAGCTCTTGTCTGAAGGTGGTTTTAAACGGGTTGGGGGAGAGGTGAACCCTCACACGCCCGAGCTTAAGCATAGAGCTATTTTCGTCAAAGGTTCCGCTCCGGCCAATGTAAAACATGATGTCATTATTCTCTACCCAAACGTTACAGCCAATATTGCCTCCACCCAGCGGCATTGAGGCCGAAGAGTTTGGGCTTTGGCTGTTCCACACCACGTTGTAACGCGATATATCTTGCGCGGTTGCAGAGACGCCGGATAATAACAGAAAAAATAGTAGTAATTTATTTCTCATAAAATATTCTTGACGGATTGTAAACACATGCAGCAAAAAGTTTAAACTGTACAATTAGCGGTTGTCGCTGCAATCAACAGAAGATACTTTGCAGTCGCGAAAAAAGTCAATTGTGCAAAGTATACCTAATTTATTTTGAAACAAGTTGGTTACACTAAGTCCGATAGCGATGGTGTACGGAGCCTTAGGAGAACGGTATTTTTTTCTTCGCTGCAAAATTTATATTTTTAGCGTGTTCAATCATGAAACTATTGCTTATCACAACTGTAGCACTTGGGCTGCTGCAGGCAAATACCCTCTATGCTCAATCGGCCGACACCTCTGCGGTTATTAGCTCTGCTACTGATAATTACCAGTTTGTCTATAATGCAGGCAGTCATTCCGTATCAGTTAAAGAACAACAGGCGGTTACCTATCTGGCCAGCAATTTCCAAACCAACATACCCATTGCCCAATTATATAATGACGAGGTAAGCGTAGATAAGGTTCAGTGTAAAGTAGAGGGCCATACGCCGCGCGATTTTAAACCTCTAACCAGTTACTTCGGTGGCGAGAATGTTTTCTTTTCAGATGAGCATATTTGTTATTTTCCACTTAATATTCCCAAAAAGGGATCATCTGCGGTGGTAATATTTAACAAAACAGTGAATGATCCGAGATACTTTACCGGGATAGATTTTTCGGAGCCGTACGCTGTGGCAGAAAAAATAGTAACAATTTCTGTTCCCCGCTGGATGAAGGTTGAGTTGAAAGAATACAATTTCGAAGGATTCGATATTCATAAGACTACCCAATACAGCAGCGCCGACGATGCCGATCAGATAATTTATACCATTAGAAAGCTGCCCGCTACCATAAAGGAAAGCAATAGTCCGGGTCCAACTTATCTTTATCCGCACCTGTTAGTTATGTGCAAATCAGCACAACCACAGGGTGAACATTTTACCTATTTAAACACCTTGGACGATCAATACAAATGGTATCACAGCCTCATAACCGCACCAGCCATTAATCAGCCAACGGTTGAAGCTAAGGCCAAAGAGCTAACTGCCGGATTGAGTAACGATATAGCTAAGATCAAAGCTGTCTTTTACTATGTGCAGGATAATATACGTTACATTGCTTTTGAGGACGGGCTGGCTGGCTTGCGACCGGAAAGTGCAGAAGAGGTGCTGCGCAAAAAGTATGGCGACTGCAAGGGGATGGCCAACCTCACTAAATCACTGCTTAAAGCAGCCGGTTTTGATGCACACCTATGCTGGCTGGGTACTAACCACATTGCTTACGATTACCAAACACCGAGCCTTGCAGTAGATAATCACATGATCTGTGCACTCAACTACCAGGGCAAAACGTATTTTCTCGACGCTACCGAGACCTACTTAGGCTTTAATGAATATGCCGAGCGGATACAGGGCCGCCAGGTGCTGATGGATAATGGCGACAAGTACCTGCTAGGTCGCATCCCTGCATCGTTACCCACTCAGAATGCAGATATAGAGACGGGCAAGTTTAGTATTAGTGCCGATGGTTTCAGCGGCACGGTGAACCACACCTGGAAGGGTGAGGATAAGGAAGATTTTCTTAGTGGTCTCAACAGCGTTAAAAAGGAAAAAGCGGAAACTGCTGTTGTAAATTTCCTTTCAGGGGGCAATGCCGCTTACGTTATCAGCAATTTAAAATTGACCAACTTAAGTAATCCAGATGAGGATGCTGCAGCGAGTTACAGTGTTAATTTTAAAGATGGTTTCTCTACTTTTGGCAAGGAGTATTATATCGATCTTGATAGAACCAAGGAGCTACGCGATGCTGCTATTAAGGTTTCTGAGCGCCACAGTGATTATTGGTTCAATCATAAGATAAATATGACCGTGGAGCATGAGCTGACATTGCCCGCGGGCTACAAAACAGATCAGTTACCTGCTGCACTTAATATTGTTAATCCTGACTATGAATTTCATATACAATACACCGCCCTGCCTGGTAAATTGTTGTATAAAAAGAACCTGATCATTAAAAACCCTCGTTTACCTAAAAGCCGCTTTGCACAGTGGAACACTGATATTGAACAATTAACCAAAACTTATAACGAATCCGTAGTATTAAAACCTATAACCGAATGAAGAAACCTCTACTCTTATCTGTCCTTATTGCCGCATCGTCATTTGCTGTTGCCCAATCCTATCAGGATAAAGCTGCCGAAGTGCAGAAGATTGTAACTGCCGAGTCCGGTCCGGAATTTGCCGTTAAAGATGTGCCCGCCCAATACGCTAATGAGAGTGCGGTAGTACTGGCGCAATCATTTAAAATTCAACGTACATCCAGTACCCGGTTTAAATACCTTATACTTAGTGCTACTGTTACCAAACGGGTAACAACCATAACTACTTACCACGAGCGTGTTAAGATCAACGACAAAGCTGCACTTGATGAATATTCTACCGTTGAGTATCAGAAAAAGCTTGATAAAAGCGTTTCTGTGCTGTGGACCAAATATGTGAACTCGCACGATACCTATATAGGTGCTAAGATCATTAAGCCTAACGGTCAGGAAGTTATTGTGAACACAGGGGAAGAGGTACTTTTGAAAAACACGGGTAAAGACCAGCAGGGTAAGTTGGCCATTCCCGGACTACAGGTGGGCGATATTCTGGATTATTATGTTTCTACCAATGATCAGAACGAGTCTGGTCTGGGCAGCATCAGTAATTCCGACCTAGTGTTTACCCTCTATGGCGATCATCCCATACTCAACTATTCGTTGTTGTTGCAGTATGACCGAAAATCGACGCCATTTGTGCTTTGTGCCAATGGCGCGCCGAATCTCGAACTTACTACTGGCGAAAATCGTGATAAAATCTATAGCCTGAAACTTAAGGATTTGCCCAAATATCAGTCGCAAATGTGGAGTTCGCCGTTCAGGCAGTTGCCGTATATTGAGATTGGCACCGGGGCAATGAACAGAAATGTTTCTACCGCGGATCTTTTAGAAGATCTCAATTTGCCTGGATTTACCTCAAATAAACAACTATTTGAGAAGAGGTTCAATGATGTGTTTTATCCATTCGATAAAGAACCTGAAAAAATATTGAAGGACTATTACGATAATCATAAGGCCTACAAAGCCGCTCCATTGGATAGCACCATGAAGGTTTTTTTTAACGCCTGGAAGTATTTTATTTTTGACAACTATAACAAAGACCAGTCGGAACAAATTGCCGACCTGAATTATCGCAAAATAGACAGCCGCCACATAAGCAACTATATAAGTCGTCTGCTTACAGATATGGATATCAACCATGATATTTTGCTGGTAAGCTCGCGCGAGTCGTCCAGTCTGGAAAATGCTTTTAATATGAATGATTTTGATGCGATTATCCGTATCAATAATGGCGACAAGCCGCTTTACATGTCGTTTAATGATCCTTTAAGCCAGTTTAACGAGATCCCGGCCCGTTTTCAGGGTGAGCAGGCCCTCAGCCTGAAGCCTCGCCGCCGCACTGCCCAGCGGTATGATTTTGCAGAAAGTTCTGCCAACTTGCCTGTAACAGGTGCAGACCAAAATTTTATGGACGTGAAAATCGCCGTGACTATTCCTGCCGACAATATGCTGAAGTTAAAACTTGACCGCAGAGTAAAAGAGGGCGGCCAAATGCGCTTTGGCGATCAGCGTGCCATGGTGAGTCCTGCTGAAGTGGATAATGCTATTATGCTATCTGTAAAAGGAGAGCCACTTGCAAAAAGGCTGTCTAAAAACTCCGATACACGCAAATTGAGCGATGCTTTCCAGAATAACATGACCCGGTCCGCAACGGAGATGAAAAAAATATTTATCAGTGAAGTGAAATCAGAATATGACCAGGAGCCACAGCAGATCAGCGACATGAAGATCATCAATACTGGTCTTACTGATGTTAACCCCGTATTTGAATTTGCATCAAGCTTTACCCTGGATAATTTGGTACAGAAAGCGGGCGGCAACTATATCGTTGAAACCGGTAAGCTTATTGGGGGCTTTATTAAACTTAAACAGGAAGACCGTAAACGTACCGGTGATGTTTACATGCCTTTTGCGCGCAGCTTTAAATACACCATTAGCGTTGCCATACCTAAAGGCTACCGTGTAAAGGGTGTTGAAGAGTTGAATAAACAGAAACGAAACAAAACTGGCTCGTTTGTATCGGCGGCAGCACTTACAGGCAATACGCTTAATATAACGGTAAGCCGCACTTACAGCAATAACTTTGAAAAAGCGGCTGACTGGCCGTCGGTGACCGAGCTAATTGACGCCGCGTCGGAATTTAATGATCAAAAGATCTTATTGGAGAAGGAGAGCTAAGCGATTTTGTTTAGGCATTATAGAAGAAGCTGCTTCGAAGACCGGAGCAGCTTCTTTTTTTCGGATCCTGTCCATTCATTTGTTTTTCCGGGCGCTTACATGCCGCTACAATGGAATGCCATATGCAATACGTAGCGCCAGTATACCGTAATTGTTTTGGTTGCCGGTAGCGCTGTCGTAGCGAACGCCGACGTCCCAGCGTTTGTTGGCATAACCAATAGCGGGCGAAAGTATGAGCTTGGTTTGGCCACCCTTAAAAAAAGTATGTTCCAAAACTTCAAAGCCGGCACCTGCTTCTGCTCCAATGTATAGGTTCGGTGTAAAAAAGGCTTTTATACCAGCCTTAAGTGGTATCAGTCCATAACTGGCGTATCTTTTGTCTGTACCTGGAATCTTTTTACTGAAAAAGTGGTCGCCGCCCGTGGTAAAGGTAAGGGCAAATCTGTCGGTTAAACCATATTGTAAACGAGCCGTACCGCCGAGCGTAAAGGTAGAATAGTTGTGGGCGTTCCCGGTTGGATCCCCGATACCTACACCCAGACTCAGATCAAGTCCTTTGGCTGGAGTAGTTTGAGCGTTGGCGGCATTTGCATATAAAATAGCCGCAGCAACGATAAAAAGTGAGATGAATTTAAAGGTCGATTTCATTGCCTGATAGTTTTTGTGGTCGATATATTAAATTACTGTTTAACGACGTGTTAGGTTGCCTTAACTTTTCGTTTTTATACAAAATGCTGCAAATATTTTGAGGCGGTAAATATTGATGCACCGCAGGCAACTCAAATTAGTTACCCTGCGTATTTTCAAAAACGTTCAATAAAGTTTACGCTTATGCAATCATTGAAAATCAAAATGACGGGCAAACTATTTTTGGCTATCCTGTTATTATTTGTTGCCTTTTCGGCATTTACGTTCGCTGGCGATTGGAAGGTGAAACAGCCCTACGAGATCAAATTTTCCGGCGGAAAAGTTCATGGCAAAATGAAGTCGTTACAAGCCGATATTCACTTTGATAAGAACGATCTTAAGAGTTCAAAAATGACGGCTACGGTAGATGCCCGGTCTTTAGATGCCGGCTTTTTCATCAAGACTAATCATGCTAAAGACGCCATTGACGCAGATAATTACCCCAACATCACCTTTACATCTGCCGAAATTAAAAAGGTGGCTGCAGGTTATGAGGCCGTTGGTAAACTTACCTTGAAGGGCGTTACCAGGCCCATGACCATTCATTTCACATTCGAGGATAAGGGCAACGAGGGCGTTTTTAAAGGCACCTTCACGGTGGTAACCAAAGAGTTCAATATTACCCGGTGGGGCTCTCCTGATGAGTTAACTATTTCGCTTTTGGTGCCGGTAACCCAGTAAAATCGGGTTGAAGGGCGTTCTTGCTTGAGGACGCCTTACGGCTCGATGATAAAACATATAATAGTTAAATAATGTCGGTTTCCGGTCACCTTAAAAACCTCTCAGCCAATTTGGTCCAATTGGTTTTAAATCAGCTTTCGGGAGTTGTAGTGTTTTTGGTGTTGTCCGGCAGCTTAAGCAAGCGCCAGTTTGGTGATTTTAACTGGGCGCTTGCAGTGCTGCTTGCCGGGTTCAATTTACTTACCATGGGCATAGACCAGCTTATGGTACGTAAAATAGCCATGCTTGAGGATGAGGCAAAAACAACGGGCCTCTATCTTACCCATGTACTTTTTTCGGGCCTCTGCTTTTGGGGGCTCATTTTACTGCTTTGGCTGTTATTGCCGTTCCATCCGGGGCAACTGCGCCTGCTGCTTATCCTTGGGATAGGTAAATTGATGATTTATTTCAGCAGTCCTTTCAAACAGTTGGCCAATGGGAAAGAACGGTTCCGGCTATTGACAATTATGTCTATTGGGTCGGGGCTGGTTAAGTGCTTCGTGCTTTTGGCAGTGTGGCAACTGCATTTATTTACCCTTCAAATGGCTGCCGGTATTTTTGTACTTGCGGAAACTATTGAATTGGTAACATCCATTGCTATCTGCAAGTTTTACCTCAAAACTCCAATCAGTTTTTCTTTTAACCTTGATGCCTATAAAGCCTTGATCAAAGAGGCCCGGCACCAGGCTGGCGTAGTGCTATTTACATCGGCACTCTCTCGTTTCGACTGGATTTTTATAGGCTTGTTTTTGTCTTCCGTGAGTTTGGCGGAGTACAGCTTCGCTTATAAAATATTTGAAGTATCAACGTTGCCGTTAGCAGCTATTGGCGCATTGTTATTGCCTCGTTTCGCCAAATTAATCCAGGGACAGGCCAATTTTGCTCCCGCTTTATTCAATCTTCTTGATTGGGAAATAGCATTTGCCGTGCTCACTGCATTAGTGTTAAACTTATGCTGGCGTTATTTTGCTGACCCTCTCACAGCCTATAAATATGGCGCTGTTAATGCTCAAGTAATTTTAATCCTGAGTGTATCTATTCCGTTTTTGTATATCAATAACTTTTTGTGGTCTATTGCTTTTGCAAAAGGGCGTACAAAGCTCATTTTGCAAATATTTGCCGTTACATTCGGCGTAAACCTAACTGCCGACCTGTTACTCATTCCGCTACTTGGCAATGCTGGCGCTGCACTGGGCTATCTTATGGCTATGGTGGTTCAGTCCATTCTGTTTTGCGGAGCGGTTAGGGAAGCTGGTTACCGGCCGGTAATGGTAGCATGTGCTAATTTAGTTCTTGCAGGAAGTATAGGTATCCTTGCTTGCCGGTTATTTGTTGTTTTTCTGCCTGTAGTATTGTTCGCTACTACCCTTTACGTGATGGCTATCGGATTGTTTAAACAACTGAAACCACTGTCTCCCGACGCCATTGAGAATGTTCCCTCCTAAAGGCAAATTATGGCGACAAGGCAACCGGCCATTCAAACAAGGCGTATTCCTTAAAAAGCCACTAATGTTAAATGCAGCTACATTTAAATTAAGGAAGAAGGCAGAAGGTATCAATGTGCCCCTGCTTTTGTTCCTTTTGCTCTTTCTTGATGTAAAGATTATCGTAAAGATTATAGGTATTCTTTTTATCTATACTATACAGTCCAATTTACAGTTGGGGATGCGATGGCGGCAATCGAGGTTGCCGATTTTTTATGTTCTCATTGCTGGTATCGGTGTTGCCGACTGGCTTATCTACGGTAACTTTTTGTCTTTCAGGTACAACGTTGCCCTGCTCGATGGGATGATATACTGGCTACTGGCGCTCCTTGCCGTCCACCAACTCAAGCTTTTTACAGAAAAAATAGAAATACCAGTTCTGCATCGCACGGTACGTACCTTCTTTATCATCAACGCGCTGGTTTCTATTGTCAGCCTGCTGCTCATTATAGTTGAGATCAAACATTTTAATCCATACCTGTATCAGGGTAATTTCCAAAAATACTTTTTGAACACAGGTGACTACATAAAGGGAGTAACCTGTGATGTATCCATTACTAATGCTGCAATAACAAGCATTGGGGTAATTTATTTTTTAGTGCGCAATGATCTCAAAATGCTATTGCTTAACATGGCGATATTGCTGCTAACTACCAGTAACGCCATGTTGTTTTTGTTATTTACGGTGCTTGTTTTTATGGGGGTCTATAAGACTACGGCAGCGCAAAAAAGCGCAATAGTGTGCTGTCTGATGTTAACGCTCGTCTTCGTGGCAAAAGTTTCGCCCCAGAATATGTACTATGTGGATAAGCTGTACCAGAAGATTGTTTTGAATCGCAATATTTCTTTTGATCCAGTGGCGGTAAAACAACCACGGATAACCGATATACCCGATAACCAGCTTAACCCTGAGCAGCGAAAACAGAAGATTGCTCAGTTTTACCTTGATTCTTTAGGCCTCAAAATTGGTGAAAGGAAAGGTTTAAGCAAGGCTCAAATACAAGCTGTGCCACTAACTTATGTACTTCCTACGGATAGCATTCATACCGCTAAGTTTCAGAGCAGGGCAGATACTGATGCGAGGCAAAAAAGGTTGCAAGCCTTTATGTACGAGCATCACTTGCAATCCTTACTTGGTGAAAAAAAGACAGGGCGAATAACACCGGGAAAGCTTTTAGCGGGAAGGCAAACGGTCAATTTCTTTTCTCATCATCCTGCTCTTTTAATTGCAGGTGCTGGTATGGGCAATTTTTCGTCCAAACTGGCTTTCCGTGCAACGGCGCTGGGCGTAGCTGGCGGTTATCCTCATAGTTTGGCTTACATTAGTCCATGGTTTTTGGCTAACCACTTGAGCGTCTATCTCGACTATTTTAGTCAGAAACGAGGCTTTCATTCCCTTATACATGCCCCTGATGCCGTATACAGCCAGTTGCTGGGCGAGTACGGGATTGCCGGCCTTGTTGTGTTCTTTGTTTTTTATATAGGTTATTTTATACGCTTTGGGCGGCACTTAACCTATGGTTTGCCCCTCATACTGTTTATGTTACTCGTATTTTTTACCGGGTACTGGTTTGAACAGTTATCGATAGTTGTACTATTTGAACTGTTGCTGTTTATCGATATTAAAGAGCAGGCTCCCCAAACCTAATTAAAACGATTATGAACATGCAGCCCACACCAGCTATAACCGTTTTAATGCCTGCCTATAACGCAGCGCCATATATTGCAGAAGCCATAAATTCCATACTGCATCAAACCTTTGTGGACTTTGAATTACTGATTGTTAATGATGGCTCTATCGATGATACAGAAAGTATTGTGCGGTCTTATGAAGATAGCCGCATTGTATTAATAAACCGTGCAAATGGGGGAGTAGCTGCCGCGCTTAATACGGGGCTTAAGGTGGCTCGAGGAATCTACATAGCACGCTTTGACGCCGACGATATTTGCTATCCCAACCGGCTAACTGATCAGTATAATTTTATGCAGGCCCATCCCCAGTATCATATCGTGGGTTCTGGTGTGGACTATATGGACCAGAGCGGTAATATGATATTTAGCAATATCCCATTTGATCTTACAAAAAAACGAACTAGTGCCGCCTTGCTGAGAACCTGTCCTTTTATTCACTCCAGTGTAATTTACCGCAGAAAATCGATCCTTGAATTCGGCGGCTATAACGAAAATGCTCACACTTTTGAAGATCATTTGCTTTGGCTACAGGTGTTTAAAAAATATCGCGGTTTTAATTTACCGCAAAGCCTGATGAAAGTAAGGCTCAGGCCGGAGTCTGTTACAATGGACGAACGCTGGCATGATCCCGTATTTCGGAAAATAAAATCAGAGGCCCTTACTAAAGGCTTTATTGGTGCCGCCGATGGTGCGAGAATAAACAGCATTCTGCGCGCCCAGCGAAAAGCAAAAGTGAACTACGAAGCCTACTACGGTTTGCTAGCCAAAAAATTTCTATGGAATAACCATGATCCTGACCGTGCACGCGAGTATCTCGGGAAGTTATTAAAGTTGACACGTTACAAATTTGGTGCTTACGGGCTACTGCTACTTTCGGTGCTCCCTGGCCCTGTCATCAGCAATCTTTATCATATTGCCAGAAAATGCGCTTTGACTAATGAGCAGGTTTGAAAATTAGGATATGAACTCAGCGACGATAAAATTATTTGCAGATGCACATCCTCTTGAAGGGGAATACCAGGGCACTTTTACCTTTTTTAAGGGCCTATATAGCGTGTTACTCAATAATTACCCGGAGCTGGATATTTATTTCGGAACTGCCAATCCCGATCGCGTGCAGGAACATTTGCCGCAGGTGAACTCAGATCGGTTGGTTGCCTATACCCCAGGGAGGCCTTCATTTTATCGTTATTTGGTTGATATTCCCCGGTTGCTCGGCAAGACACGTTTCGACTTTGCGCATTATCAATATCTATTGCCTTTAGGGGCAAGCGACTGCCATAGTGTCGTAACACTGCACGATGTAGTCTTTAATGATTATAAAGCTGAGTTTCCTTTTCTCTATCGTCAGCTCAGAAAAACGCTGTTTGGCCGAAGTATTAAAAAAGCCAGTATTAAAACAACCGTATCCGAATATAGTAAAAAGCAAATAGCCCGGTATTATCAGATCAACGCCCACCAAATACATGTGCTAGCTAACGGGATTGAATCGGGTTTTATTAATGAGGAAAACATAGGCGATGCCTATGCCTACATTCAGAGAAAATATAAACTGAGTAATTACCTGCTGTTGGTAAGCCGTTGTGAGCCCCGGAAAAACCATGCCTTGCTGCTGCGTGCCTATCTGGACCTCCAACTGTATAACGAGGGCATTTCTTTAGTTTTCATTGGGAAAAGATCGCTTGATGTGCCGCAACTTAACAGGATGATTGATCAACTGTCTGATAAACAAAGACAGCATTTTCATTGGTTGGAGCAAGTAGGCGATCAGGACCTTCGAGCTTTCTATAAGGCTTGCCGTGTTTTTGTTTATCCTTCAAAAGCAGAGGGCTTTGGTATTCCGCCGTTGGAGGCAGGGATTTGTGAAGTGCCGGTGCTTTGCTCTTCTGCTACCGCGATGGAGGCATTTAGCTTTTTTGATCCTTACAGATTTGACCCGCAGAATGAGGGTGAACTCAAGCAGAAATTACTGAGTCTGCTGCATGCTCCTCCTCCGGCAGATCACTTAAAACAAATTGCCCATTTAATAAGCCAGCGATATAGCTGGAACCAGAGTGCCGAAACCTTTTATAACCTTTTAACACCAAATGAAAAGTCTCAAAATAGCCATTATGGGTACCCGTGGTATCCCAAATCATTACGGTGGGTTTGAACAGATCACCGCTTACCTGGCGCCCGGTCTGGTAAACAGGGGGCATCAGGTAACGGTTTACAATACCCATGATCATCCTTACCAGCAAGCTGACTGGAAAGGCGTTGAAATTGTACATTGCTACAATCCCGAAAGTCAGCTGGGTACTTTTGGGCAGTTCATATATGACCTTAATTGCATATTAGACGCCCGCAAGCGGCGCTTTGATGTGATTCTGTTTATGGGCTACACAAGTAGCTCTGTTTGGGGAAAACTCTTTCCGGAGAACACAACCATTATTTCCAATATGGACGGGCTGGAGTGGAAGCGGTCTAAATACTCCTGGCCGGTGCGCCAGTTCTTAAAGTGCGCGGAAAGGCTTGCTGTAAAATACAGCCACTATTACATCGCTGATTCTGCCGTAATCAAATCTTATCTCCAAAAAAAATATAGCATTTATAGCGCCTTTATCGCTTATGGCGCAGAACCTTATGTTGCCGATGATATACAGCTGATCGATGAGTTCGATTTGAAGCCGCATGAGTATTTTTTGCTGGTGGCGCGTATGGAGCCCGAAAATAATATCGAAATGATATTGCAGGGCTTTAGTAGCGGTGCATCGTCCAAAAAGTTTTTAGTGGTGGGAAACACTGATAATAAATTTGGCCGCTACCTCCGTAATAAGTTCAAGTATGATGATCGCATTTGTTTTCACGCTGCCATATTCGATATCAGCATTATACAACGCCTCCAGCATTATGCCCATTTGTATTTCCATGGCCATAGTGTGGGCGGTACTAATCCATCTTTACTGGAAGCTATGGCGGGCGGAGCACTGGTTGCCGCGCACGATAACTCCTTCAATCGTTCTGTGCTTAACCAAAATGCCTTTTATTTCAGCTCACCCGAGGATGTGCAATGGCTCACTGAAGTGGTTTCCCGGCACCAGGCAGAGCAGGCGATGATTGAACGGAACCACCAGCGGATCGACAAATTCTATAATTGGGAACGTATTATCGACCAGTATGAAAATTATATCGTAGCCTGTTACTATAGCATGAATTATGAGCAGATTTTGGCATATTGAAGATTTGCTGGCAAATAAGATCAGCTATTACCATATTTTATTGCTGATGATCTGTCTGCCGATGGACAGGTTTTATGGCGAAGTAGCTTTTGTTAGCTTTTGCATTCATACCGCTATCAACTTCCGCAGATCACAGTTGTCCGTCTTCAAGCACTTTAAACCGCTGCTTGCCGTACAGGCATTGTTTTGGATAACTGCGATAAGCCTGGTTTATTCGCCCATGCCCCGGCACGGTTTTGAGGCCGACCTGAGTGAGCAAATGCCCATGCTGCTGATCCCGGTGCTGTTTGCCTTGCATTACCCATTAATTGTTAAATATCAACAGCGCTTTTTGGACGCCTTTTCCATGTCATGTCTTACAGTTGTGATATGGCTGTTTGGTGTTGTGTTGGTCTCGATTCATTATTTTCATCTGCCTTTAAGTGCCATAATTTCTTCTTCTTTCACCAATCATAACTTTTCAAAGCCCGTTAATATACATGCCACTTTTTTATCCGTTATGTTAGTACCGGCAGCTATAAACCTTTTGCAAAAGTTTCAAACAGAAAGCAAGCTGTGGATGAGGGTAGTAATTGCGGTAGCCGTACTCACGTTTTTTGCTGCCCTTGTGCAGTTGTCTTCCAAAACTGTGCTGTTTAGTTTGATTGTTCTTTTGGGGTTGTATGTTGCTTTAAAACCCTTTACGCCTGAAAAAGTATGGCTGGTAACGGGGGGAACCGCGCTTTTATTGCTGATAAGTTTCGTGGTGCTTCGCTCGTCAACTTTACAGGATCATTTAGTTGTTGATCTGAAAAGGGACTTTGATATGAAAGCGCCGCAGGATATAACAGATTCGCGGTTGGACAGGTGGAAACTTATAGCCGGCGCCATCCGCCAAAAGCCCTTGCTAGGTAACGGTGCCGGAACAGAACAGGCTGTTTTGCAGAATCTTTACTTCTCCCATAAGTTTTATAACTCCTATCTCAACCACTTAAATGCCCATAATCAGTATTTAAGCCTTTGGATGCAGAGCGGCTTGTGGGGGCTAATAGTTTATTTGCTCGTGTTGACTTACGGCTTTCGCATAGCTTTTCAAAGCGCCGATTGGGTTATGCTGTCTTTTATGCTGGCTATTGCCATCTCATGCATGGGCGAAGATATGCTTTTGTACAACAAAAATATTTTCCTTTTCAGCATTCTCTACTCGCTATTTCTCACTACAAAAAAGGTAGCTCTTTTTAATAAAAAAAATACATTGGAAACCACTTCTAAGGCAACGTTAATGCGATTTTCAACGTGTTAACTATATAAGATGCCGAACCATGTTACGAGGAAGTCAATATCACGAAGAAGAGCAGCTTGAAGTATCAATAATGTCTGTTCTGGCTTATTTTGATCTTTTTAATTTCCCTATTACGGAGGATGAAATTTACCTTTTCCTGAACAGGCGCTGCACTATGGACTGTATATGCAGAGCCCTTGCTCATTTGAACGAGAGGAAAGTGGTTTATAAAACGGGTAATTATTACGCCGTTAAGGACGACTACTATCTTGCTGAAAGACGAGAAAAAGGGGCCGCCAAAGCCGAAGAGCTGTTACAGATCGCTCAAAAGGTAAGCGCCTGGCTGGTTAAATTTCCATTTGTACGTGGCATTGCCATTTCGGGGTCCTTATCTAAGAAATATGCGGATGAAAACTCTGATATTGATTTCTTTATAATCACCCAAACAGGAAAGCTATGGATTGCCCGTACATTTTTGCATCTCTTTAAGAAGCTTACATTCCTGTTTCATAAAGAAAACTATTTCTGTATGAACTATTTTGTTGACGAAGCCAATGCCGAAATAAAGGAGCAAAATCATTTTACGGCAGTTGAAATAGTAACACTGATACCGATGCAGGGCGATATAGCCTTCGAAACGTTTTACAGCAGAAACGCCTGGACACGCCACTATCTGCCTAACAACGTTTTACGCGTTACCCATGCCCATGCGGCAAAGCCCGGGTTGTTTAAATTGGCTATAGAGGCCTTATTTAATAATGCGGTTGGACGTTGGCTGAACAGATGGCTGATGGCGATTACTGCTAAACGGTGGCAGAAGAAAACCGATCAGGGTAGACTTAACGCAAGAGGAATAGTAATGAGCATGGTGGCAGGCGATGGTTTTTCTAAACCCAATCCTGTAAATTTTCAGCATAAAGTACTTGAAGATCATCAGCACAATTTAGATAAGCTTACCCAGCGCTTAAAGCTCTCAGTTGCCTGAGTAAGGCGCGCTACTTTTTCTTTAGTGAGATTATAAAATAATCACCCCAATACTTAAATGGGGCTACACTTTTTAAGCGATTTTCCCACTTTTTTAACCGGTTATAAATAGCCGGGTGCTTTTCAGCAAAACCTTCCATATAAGATGGCGGAACGATGGTGCAAAGTCCTTCTACAGCCAGTAAATCAAAATCTTTCTGCAAATGCCTAATCACATAGGATGGGCTATAATACCAGCACTTAAAGTACTGCCCCTCGATATGCGCAGTACGGCCTTTGCCTGCAAAAAGGCGACGTCTAGCCGTTTTAAACTTACCTTTAAATAGCAGCAGCAACTCCCAGAGGCAAAATTTAGAGATAATAACCAGGGTAACCGTACCGCCCAGTTTAAGCAGACTATGGAATGATTGGAGCACCTTATCCAGTTCAGCCGTGCAATTGAGACCGCCGAAGTTGGAAAAAATGGCATCATACGGTCCCTGCTTTTTAAGCAGATGCAATTCTGTAAAGGAACATAGCTCTGCAGTTATTTTTTTGCCATTAATCAGTGATTGTGCTTTGTGCCTTAGTTGTTCCTGCATGCCTGCGGAAACATCGGTAGCATGTACTGTGAAGCCTTGGCCGACAAAAAAGATAGCGTCATCGCCGGTGCCGCTGTTTAGCTCCAGTATATTGCAGTGCGGGTTTGCATAACGCATAAAGTGGCTGCGTACCCGGCTGCGCTTATAATGTACGATGGTATTGCCGGCGTAAATATCATCGAATATCACCGATTGCCGCGAAAAAGCTTCCGCTGTATCCAATTCATTACCCGTAGTGATCATGACCAGGCTTCTTTTTGTCTTAATTTAAATTTCTCCAGTAGGGCGAGCGGAGCATAATAGAGAATAGATCCCGCTTTTTTTACGGTTTTCCAATTGATGCTCGCCGGCTTGCTGAGCAAGCGACGTACACTATTTATGGCCAGATGTGTATGGTAATTTTGGTGCACATAGCGATGTAACTGTTTATAAAAGGATGGTGGATAGGTATTACGGAACATCATTGCCATTTCGTCCGAATCGGTCCAGTTGGCCTTTGCTTTAAGTTCTTGTTTTACCCGTTCGTAAAATACGGTTCCGGGCAAAGGGTAGGAAACGGAAATGCCAATCTCGTGGGGCAACAGGCGGTTGATCATGTTCACCGTTTGGGCAATATCTTCTTTTGTTTCTCCCGGATAGCCGAACTGGATAAAGAACGAGGGCTTAATTTGGTATTTTCTCAATAAGTTAGTCGCTGTTTCAATCTGCGGAAGCGTAATGCCCTTATCCATAGCGTCCAGAATTTTTTGCGATCCGCTTTCAGCACCCATCCAAACGTTTTCGCAGCCAGCTTCTGCCAGTGCCTGTATTTCGTCCTCGTGGAGCAAAAGGTCTGCCCGTGATTGTATTTTGAACCGGAACTTTAACCCCGATTGCCTAATTAAGGCTGCAAATGATTTTATCCAGCCCGGTTTAAGGCCAAAAATGTCGTCGCAAAACCAAATATGCTCGAAATTGAAAAGCTGCTTCATCAGCAAAAGTTCCTCAACCACATTTTCGGGGCTCCTTGAATTGTAGCGATTACCATAGATCGGTTTGGCGCACCAGTTGCATTTAAATGGGCATCCGCGGGTGGTGCTCATATTGAGCGAAAGGTAACCTTTGCTTTTTTTCCAGGCCTTTTGATAGGGTTTTATATCCAACAAATGCCAGTTGGGGAAAGGAATCTCGTCAAGGTGAACCATTACTTTACGCGGCGGCGTTTTTATCGCATTGCCTTGTTTAAGGTACGCGATGCCATTAATCAGGTCTACTTGTGCGGTATCACAGCTATCAAGCGCCTGCAGTAAATGTGGCAAGGTTTGATCCGGTTCTCCGATTAAAACAAAATCAGCCCCCTCGTGCAAGTATTCGTTATAATGATCTGTGGCATCAGATGAAGAAATTAATACTTTACAACCGGTTGCTTTGGCCATTTTACAGAGCTCAAAGGCCGCTTCACGCATATTGGTGAGACACATTTTGGTGAGGTAGTTAAACCCATCGTCATAGATCACAAAATAGTCGAATGCACCTTCCTTCAATAGCGTTTTAACAGCTTCCGGTCCTTCGGTAAACATCACGTCGTAAAAGGTAACCTCAAAGCCCTGCAGCTTCAAAATAGAAGCCGCGTATAGGGTAGCCAGCGGCGGATAAGGCTGACTAATCTCCCATTGCTTCGGGTCGAAACGCAGAAAGTAAGAGTGGGTTAATAAGACTTTTGAGCTCATGTTAATTTAGCATTTGTGTTACGGGGAGATTAAGCGAACATACACATCGCGCACAGATCTCATTGCGCGATTGTTTAAGCATTTTTCGAAACAAGATGGCTTCCTCGCTATTCAGAATTTCAGGCAGAACTGCGTCATGAATGTTGCCCATTGCCTGATGAAAAAAACAGGGCCGCACGGTACCATCTGCTTCAATTACAACTGAAACCCAAGGCGCATTACATTTTTTAAAAGGGAACGGATTTGAATTGTAGAACGCTGCATAATAGCGGTATATATTATAAAGCTTTTCCGTCGATTCGGCAATTAAACCCGGGTGCCTGCGGGCAATGGACACTACTTTTTCCACCATGCGGGCCAGTTCTGGCAGAACCGCTTCCGGTACTAATAATTCATTCTGTTTATCCAGATTCCACGGGGTGTGTCTGTTAAAGGCCTCGCTGCTAACATCGGCAGGCAAAAAGCTGATCTGTTGTACGCCGAGGCGTTTAGCCGCCATGATAATATCCGTCCATTTACGGAAATTACCAGCGTGAATAATCGTACGGGCAGTTACTTTAAAATTGGGCTTTAGGGAACGCAGCACCGATAAACCTTCCTGCATTTTTCTGAAAGCACCGGGCACGCGCCTGATCTGATCATGCAATGGCTCGTCGCCATCAAGGGAAACGATCACCTCATCAACATAATCGACTAATTGAAGCGCCTGTCTACGTATGGTAATACCGGTGCTCAACAGCGTTATCTTTATCTTGAGCGTTTTTAATAAGCTGCATAGCTTGAAAAAATTGGGGTTAAGCAAGGCTTCGCCACCGGACATCACTACCTGCTGGGTGCCAAATTTTTTGAGCGAAGAAAGCAGATCGCTAACGTCGGCCTCGGTGAGCTGACGTAAGTTTTTGTTGTTTTTCCAGATATCGCACATAATGCATTTGCAGTTGCATGCACTATGGGGCATCAATATCACTACCGGCAGCGCATAAATATGATCTGTTTTCAACGTCCGTGCGCGCTGTACGGTATGGTAGATGTGTTTGAGTTGCATTGTCTTTTACAATTAAAATCCCTGTATTTCCGGTTGCCTGTAACGCCAGATCTTTTGTAAAAACTTAATCTCGTAAGGGTAGTAGTAAAAGCTGGTTTGGTAGCGCAGGCTAGCCATTAGCTTGATAGCTTTACGCTTGAGCATATCAAGCCTTATATCTGTTACCGTAGGGTAGCAGCCGTTAAGGACTGTTTCAAAGTTTCTGATCTTGTCAACCATTTCTGGCTTTAACCAGGGTGTAAGCGGATTTTTGCGCAGGTCAAAGTTCTCCCACGCCGGGCTGATCCAGTCTTCCAGTTTCTGCGGAAAATGAAAGCCGGCTTCGATCACCTGCTTGTACAGTTCAGACCCCTCTGTGGGCACCGGTGTGTAAGTGTAAATAACGATCTCTGTTTTTGGGTTGATGGCTTTAACCTTTTTAATGAATTCAATATCAAAATCTATCTGCTCCTGCACCTTTTGAGGTGTGGCGGCTGGCGTTCCCAGTACGAAGGAATATTCGGGGATGATGTCGAACTTTTTGAGCCGTTCCGCAAACCGTAGGATTTGCTCCCCGGTCTGACTTCCGCCTTTGTCCAGTTGTTCCAGTACTTTGTCATTTCCGCTTTCGGCACCAAAAAAGATGATCTTACATCCTGACTGCCGGATCAGCTCCAATGAACTGTCTTTGAATTTATCCATGGTATCAATCCGCGCCATTCCCCACCAGGTCATTTTTTCATTTAACATCAGTTTGGCAAATTCTACAGCTCTTTTTTCTGATACGAAGAAGTTATTGTCATGAAACTCAACGGCATCGGCACCCCATTTGTCTTTAATATATTTGACATCGCGGTAAACCGTCTGTGCCGATTTAGCTTTCCATCGGGCTTCGTAAATAGGTACAACAGAACAAAAAGAGCAGGTGAACGGGCAGCCTATGCTGGAATGGTAAGCCATTGTTTTATTACCCAGGTAAGTACGGCCCAGATATTTACTGATATTGTAAAACCGGTCGAGCTTGTTGTAAGGTAATGGAGGCAATGAATCCTGATCAATCAGGTCTGCTTTGGCTGTTTTAAATATTTTACCGTCGACTTTATAAATCAGGTTTTTAATAAACTCATAGGGCTTAAAGTTTTCAAGCGCGTCTATCAACTCAGGGAAGGCATGATCGCCGGGGCCGTTGATCACGAAATCTACACAACCCGAATCAAGTACCACCTGGTACTGTGTAGACGGAAAATAGCCACCCCAGATCATCGTGGTATCCGGGTAATTATTCCTGATATAATGGGCATAAGGAATAGCCTGCTTTAACTGCGGGCCGGGCATTACCGTAAAACCGATGTAGCGGTATTCGCCGGTATCCAGGTAGCTCATGATCTTCTTTAACGGGTCGATTTCGCAATTGCCATCTACTATGGCCCATTCATGCTTTCCTTCTACAGAGGCTGCAATGTTAAGGATAGAGTTAGGTATCCTGAACTTATTATTTGCGCTGCGCGGATTAAACAACAAGATTTTATTCATCAGTTTGGAAAGAGATCGTATTGTAAGTACGAGCGCATATGTTGTGGCGTTGCCTGGGGAAGGCGAAAATCCGGCGGTTTTAGGTGAGGCTGTATAGTACAAGGCAACGCTTTTAATACAGGCTGCGTAATGCTTGTAAGATCTTTATGTTGATAGCACAATTAAAACAACGCCTTTTAGGTAAAACTGCTTCAAAACAGCAGGGTGATTTTGCCTCAGAAACCGCCTATGATATCTGGGCTGGTTCTTACGATGCCCAGCCTGATAACCTGATGCTTGCATTGGATGAGGAGGTCTTCTCGGTTCTGTTAAAGCAGATAAACATGGAGGGGAGCAGCGTGGCTGACATTGGCTGCGGCACGGGAAGGCATTGGCCCGAAATTTTAAAACATAAACCATGTAACCTTACCGGATTCGATGTGTCGGCAAAAATGCTGGCTGAACTGAAAACAAAGTTTCCGGAAGCGGATGTGGTAAAAATAGATGGCTACCGGCCCCTGCAATTGGGCGAAAAGGTGTATGATGTATTGCTGTCAACTCTCACTGTAGCTCATATTGCCAATATGGAGCGGTCCGTAAAAAGCTGGACTAATTCTTTAAAGGGAAAATCAAGCATCCTGATCACCGATTTTCATCCCGAGGCCCTGGCCAGGGGCGGAAAAAGAACGTTTGAGCACGACGGGCATAGTATCAGCATCATCAATTATGTTCATACTATTTCTAAACTGCTCAAATTATTTGGCGAGCAGGGCTTTGCGCTGGAGGCCCTGGAGGAACGGTTTGTGGACGAACAGGTAAAACATTATTACGAAAAGAAAAACGCCTTGCCTGTGTACCATAAGTTTAAAAATCAACCGATGATCTACGGCATGTTATTAACACGAAAATAAACCATGATACTCGGCAACCTTTCTCATCGTGATTTTAAGGAACCTGTTGATGTAATCATTCATGAACAAGAGATAGCTAAGGTTGTGCCCACCAGGAAAGCCGATGAACAGCCACAAATTTATTTTGATAACGCGATCGTTTTTCCGGGACTGATCAATTCTCATGATCATCTTGATTTTACCCTTTTTCCTAATCTGGGTAACCGCACTTATGCCAACTATCGTGAATGGGCAGGGTTTATCCATCAGCATTATCAAAAGGAAATCAACGAGGTTTTATCGATCCCTAAATATATAAGAACGCAATGGGGCATTTGTAAAAATTTGCTTTGTGGCGTTACCACGGTAGTGAATCACGGAGATCCACTGACGGTTGGTGATACGCCTATTAACGTTGTGCAGCCCGTGAACAACCTGCACTCTGTAGGTTTTGAAAAACAGTGGAAATTAAAGCTCAACCATCCGCTAAGGCGAAAACACCCCTACGTTATTCACATTGGCGAAGGTGTTGACGATGTGGCTTATCATGAGATTAACCAATTGCTAAACTGGAATCTCCTGAACAAGAAGCTGATCGGTGTACATGGCGTAAGTATGACGTTGGAGCAGGCTAGCCGGTTTTCTGCCTTGGTTTGGTGCCCGGTATCAAATCAATATATGTTTAACGCAACGGCCAATATTCATGAGCTAAAAAATCACACGCCAATTTTATTCGGCACGGACTCTACACTTACTGCGCATTGGAATATCTGGGAACATTTAAGAGCCGCACGGGCCACAGCGCAATTACAAGATGAGGAACTGTTCGATGCCCTCACGACTACAGCGGCGCGGATATGGAAGTTAAACTGCGGTAACATAGCTGCTGGCGGTGTTGCAGATTTAGTGGTGGCCCACGGCAAGACTGCCGGTTCTTTTTATAGCAATTTTTATGCTTTGGAGCCTGATGACATTTTACTGGTTATCTGCAAGGGACAAATCAGGTTGTTTGATGAAGACCTGCTCGATTCGTTAAACCAGTTTATTCTGCCTGAAAATTTTAGTGCTATTCATGTTAATGGCAAGATGAAGTATGTGGCCGGTAATCTGCCCGCTTTACTAAATCAGATAGCCTCTTATCACCATGATGTAACCTTTCCTGTAACTGCTGCTCAACCACTATACCATGGCCAGAGTTGTTGATATTACCTACCATAGTCACCTCGACTTGCATAGTGCGGTGGAGGTTCGGTCGCGCCATGGGCCATCTATTCGCTACAGTGAGTTTTTATCGAAGGATTTTGAGTTAACCTTTATCATGCACGCAGGCTTTAAAGCACAGGATGAATATCATGGTGTTAAATACTACATCTTTAAGGGTATTAACAAATTCTTCTTTTTACCTTTTGGCAGCAGCAGGTTTATTGCAAGATACAAACCCGATGTAGTGCTGGTACAGGGATTGGGCTTCCCCGTCCAGGTAATGTTATTGCGGTTCTTTAATCCTCATGTTAAAATTCTGGTTCAACACCATGGCGAACGGCCGTTTAATGGCAGTAAACTTCTTTTTCAACTGTTAGCTGCCCGTTTTGTGAACGGCTGGCTCTTCACAGCGAGTGGTAACGCGTTACCCTGGAAACAAAAGCACGTCATCAAGGCTAACGACAAAATATTTGAGGTGCTCGAAGCTTCAACAGAGATGCAACCGTTGGATTATACAGAATGCCGGAGCAAGTTGGGAATGAAGTCGCACGAGGAGGTCTTCGTGTGCGTGGGCCGTCTTGTTCCGGATAAGAACCCCTTGCTGATACTTAACGCCTTCAGGAGCTACGTTACCATTAATGCATTTGCCAAATTGTATTTGATCTATCAGGAAGATGACCTTCTTTCTGAAGTTAAAGCAACGATAGATCAACACCCTGAATTGGCGCGGGCAGTGTGCTTAGTAGGCAAAGTTCCTCATGCCGAACTTGCAGCATGGTATAGCGCGGCCGACTTTTATTTGTCAGCGAGTAACCGGGAGGGAAGCGGGTATGCTTTAATAGAAGCGATAGCCTGCGGATGTATGCCGGTAGTTACCGATATACCCTCTTATCAGAAAATTACCGGGAATGGTCGGTTGGGCCTGCTTTTTGAAACGGGCAATGCCCAGGCGTTGTTGCTCGCTCTGCTCAGTTTATGGCGAAAGCGCCTAAGCCGGGAAACTGTTAGAAGTTATTTTGAAAACGCTTTATCCTTCGAGTGTATAGCGCGTGATCTAAGCAAAGTTATGATGGGAGCTTGCTCATATAGAGACATAACGCGCTTAGCAATATCCTCCGCAGAAAAAAGCAATACGGGCTCGTGATCCAGTGCCTCGCATTTTAATAACCGAAGAACTTTCTGCTGCATGGCAGGTATGTGATCCACCACGTGGTGGTGAACAGCAATAGCATGCATAGGGCTGTAAAAGGAAACGACATGTGCACCGGCACACAGTGCCTCTGTTATCACACCACCAAAGCCCTCGTAGCAGGAGGGATGTAAAAAAACGCGGCTTTGTTGCATTAAGCCAATCACCTCCTCATGTGGTACCTCGCCCAGCAGCCGGACATTGTCCTGCAAGTCATACTCATTGATCAACTCCTGTAACCTTTGGTGCTCCGGCCCTTTGCCGCAAATAACCGCGCTGATGTTTGGAATAAAGTAGGCAAGGTATCTTACTGTTTCTATAAACACTTCATACTGTTTTAACGGAATCAGTGAGCCTGCGCCAATTAAATCAATGGTCCGATGTTCTGCTGCCTTTCCGTATAAGCGCGGGTTAACACCCAAAGGAATAGTATAACGAGGATTAATGTGGTAATTCTTTGAAAAGGTATCGTGTAAAAAATCAGAAAGTGCGATCAGGTTGTCGGCCTTGGGTTGTATCCGATTAAAGAAACGGTTACCCGGCCGGGCATCTTGCCCTAATAGCCAAATAAAATGTTTAAGCCGATAAATGCGGGACAAGTAATCGCCCACTAAAGCGCATTCGCCCAACCAAAAACTTAGAATGCCTTTTATATGATAAAGCTTATTAAGTCGGCTAAACCGCCATACTGCCCGGCCCCAGGTAATCAGGCGAAAGCCCTTTCCCCAATCCTTGCCGCCAAGACTAAATACTTTGACATTGTGCCAGGTGTAGGCGCGGGCTTTAAAGGGATATTGAAAGGTGATGATGATAACCTGAACCGATGGGTATTGCGCTTGCAATGCCCTAACTACGGTCTGCATCGGCGTTAGGCAGACCGTATCATCCTCGTTAGCTGCAAAGCCGGGACTAAGTATAACTAAGGCTTCTGACTTCATGGAGGTTGATAATTCTGTTACAATATTGCAGGCTGTTCTGATTGTGGGTGATCAGCAATATGGTTTTGCCTAAATTGGTAAGCTCCTGTAGCTGCTCCAATATTTCAAGTTCAGCTGCTTCATCCAGTTCGCTAAAGGGTTCGTCCAGAATGAGCAGATCGAATGGCTTATAAAGCGCGCGGGCGAGTACAATGCGTTGGCGCTGGCCACCACTCAGATTTCCCCCGTTTTCGGTGATTACTTTCCGTAAGCCCTCCGGAAACTGCCTCATCAGTTTATCTGCTCCGCTTGCGGCCATCGCCGTGTAGAGCCGTTGCATGTCAACAGGTTCGTTAGACGGAACGATGTTTTTGAGCAGCGTATCATGAATAAAATAGGGCTGCTGTTTTACGTATGAAATGCGCTGTCTTATCTGCCGCATTGAAGCGGTGTTGGTAGGCTTTCCGTTCCAAAGAATCACGCCGGTCTCTGGCAGGTGAAAGCCCAGTAGCAGATTTACCAGTGTGGATTTGCCCTTGCCCGAAGGGCCTTGTAGTCCTACGAATTCGCCCGCTTTTAAAACAGCCGAAAATTCCTGGAATACCTGTTTCCTGGGATGTCGGAAAGTAATGTTGTGAAAAGCGATCTCCCGAAATGCCTCGGCAGGTTTACTATCATTATCATTAATTGGTTGTTGCTTTATGTTGCTATTGGTCTGCAGCAGATAGCGATAAGCATTAATTTGTCCCCGGGCTTTGATCATATTAAGTAAGCCTGGAACAACCTTATAGGTTGCAGCCATAAAAGCACCTACGGGGATCAGCTTGCTCACTTCTCCGGAGGGGTCTGATCTTGTAGTGAGTAACACGATAAAAACAGCGGCCACCGCAAATACTTCAAACAAATGGGCTGGGAGGGCCTGAATGGTTTGCAGATTGGCCAGGCTGGCATTAAGTTCGTTTTGATAGAACAGATACCGATCAGCCATGTACCGTGAAGTGTCAAATATATGATGCTCAACATATCCGTTCAGAAACTCTTTGAGATGTTGAATGCTTTTTTCACTCTTTACACGATTGTTTTGCCGGATAGTCTCCGTTTTTTTCTTGATGAGTACATTGGAAAGCAGCACCGGAGGAAGCAGAAATAATATCAAGAGCAACAGTACCAATGGATTGTAAATAACAACGGCTATCAGCACCATTCCAACTAATACTGATTGTATAATGATCTGTTGAAAAGCAGTAAGTAAGTATTGGGCAAATTCTATCGGCTGTTGCCCGATTTTATAGATATGGGCTGCAGAATCGGTATCTACAAAATCGGCATAGTTTGAGTTAAGGGAGTCAAACAGCTGTTCTTCTGCTAAACGGAGAGAGACCTGGTAGTTAAACCGGTATTGTTGTGCTTTTATTTGATAGAGCGCCAGGTTTTTAAGCGCCAATAGCATCAGCAGCGCTAAAATAAACAAAGGCGCATGAGCGCGGACGATTCGTTCTGTGTCAGCCAGTATTTTAAGGTGAGAATGCTCGCCTAAGAGCTCCTTGATGAGCCATAGGGTGAAGGCTACGGATAGCACGTCCACTACATTGAGCACAATATTTAGCAAAAGCTGCCATTTAAGCTTCCGCCGCTCAGTATGGTTTAGTACGTTCCAGATTTGCTTCAGTGCTATGCCCCTTGTTAAGCTCAGCTTACGTATGCTGTCTGATAAGATCATGCTTCGTTTTTGTTAACACGATCATTAGTCGAAAAAGGTTGCCAGTGGTGGTAGAAACTGTAATTTAAGGAAGGGATAATTACGGGGGCGATCAGATGCCAATATAGACCGGGCAAGCATGATCAAATCAATGCTTGCCCGGTCTTTTTCTTTAATTGGTTTTTGCCCGTTTATCGGCAGTAATAACTTTCGCTATTATTGATTTAACCATCGAGGTGCATTGGTTTAAAAACGCTTCTCCTAAAAACTTAAATACTACAATACTTACTACTACCGCAATCAATATACTGGCCAAAACGTCTATATAATGGTGTACACCTACATAAACGCGCGCATAGGCTACAGTGAATGTGATCACCCACAATAAGGCCGTCCATGCTTTTTTAGTTTGCAAAGTACAAACGGAAGCTATAACCGAGAGCAGCAAAATGTGATCTGAAGGAAAGCCGTTTTCGGTATCATGAGCAATCAGGGGCTTAAAATGACCAACCACAAAAGGGCGGGGATCATCATAAAGGTGTCCCGCTAAAAGAGCGATGCCATAACTGCAAATAGCCGTTACAAGCCCGCGAATCACCAGCTTTATGCGTTCATCCTCTGATAATTTAAAAAAGTAAACGAGGCTGATGATAAATGATCCTATAAAAAGATACGGTGCGTCAAATACAAGGAATTTGTCCATAGTATATCTCCCTTGTATTTATTTATTAATCAGGCCGGCTAATTTCTGGTTTAGGGCCTCGGGCTTCAGATTAACGCCTATGATTTTACCTTTTGGATCAATGAGGAAATTGGCCGGTAAAGATTCGATGTCGTATGCGGTTGCGGCCGGGTTATGATTGCTTTTCAGAGCCAATAGTTGCATCCAGGGTAGGGCGTCTTTTTGGAGTGCGGCTCGCCATATTTTCCTTGTTGCCTGTCCATCTGTAGAAGCACCGAGGATAGTAAAGTTCTTGTCCTTAAATTGGTTATAAACACTAACCAGATTTTCATTTTCTTTTCTGCTTGCGCTGTTGGTGGCGTTCCAGAATGTTAGCAGCACATACTTGCCCCTAAAGTCTTTTATTGAAATCTCTTTCCCGTCGGCAGTTTGTTGTTTAAAATCTGGCGCGCTATGTCCAATGGCAACTTTTTCTTTCTTTTCAATCTTTTCTGAAATATCCTCGCCATAAGCCGATTTCTTTACGGCTTTGTGAAGGCGGTTATAATACAAACGGAGGCTGTCCAGATCAAAGTGAGAACCGCTCACTAAATAAGCAGTTACATAAGAGTCGGGGTGTTGATCCAGGAAACGGTGTAATACTGCTTCCTTCTCCTTTCCGTTAAGTTGTGCGGTTTGTCGGTTAAGCTCAGCAAATTGATCCTGCGATGCGGAGCCACTGAATTGTCCATCCTTGAAACGGCCCACTTCAAAGTTCGCGGTTACTGTTCCTGGTTCTACAAAGAACAAGGTTGAATTCTTACCGCCAGCTTCCATATCGTCATCATCAGGGATAGCTCTTTTAAGCGTAGAAATAAAGGTGATGGCTGGTTCTTTAGCGAATCCTGTTAAACTGAAATGGCCCTGCTGCAAGTGGCAACTGTCTATCACAAATTTGCCGTGAATGCCCATGTACCTTACATATACAGAGCCGTCGGCTTTACCACTAATTGTTCCGGTCAGGAGAAATTCTTGTTTTGAGAGCTTTTTTTGAGCAACGGCAGATGCCATAACAAAAAGAAGGCAGCAGGTTATATAATATTGAATTTTCATTGATTTAAGGGAAAAAGAGATTTGAAAATTGTAAATAAGTACCGGCAAATTGCCGGCACTTATTTACGTTATTTAATTGATTACGATTATTAAGTGGCTTGGTTAACTCTGGTTTATATTTAATGATACCTTAGTTCGGCTTGTGCGATTCACTCTCTTGGGAGGGTGTAGGGAGGGGTTTTTATCACTTTTAACCCCTTCCTCCTCCTTCCCCGAGGAAGGAACCGCTCTTATCGGCCCCGCTTTTTTAGTTTCACTTACTAACTCGCAACTTTGTTTAATTGAGCAGTTTTATTCTGATGCCCGCGTTTACAACCACGCCTTCTAATGGAGTGTATATATCCTTGAAGGTTGGATTAGCCATTGGCCCAGTGTAGATAGGTGCCCATCTGCTTTGGCGCTGGTCAGTCAGGTTTTCCCCGTTGATAAATATATCGAAGTGCTTCCACATCTTTTGTACCAACAGGCCAAATGTCCAGTAAGAGCGTCCCATGGTTCCGTCATTGAGTAATTGCTTACCTGTGTAGAAGCCTTCTATACCAGCTCTGAAATTGTTCTCAATCTCATAGGTTACATCGGCGTTTAACTGGCCCTCTGGGGTAAGCGGTTGTTTTGCTGTTAAACCGTTAAAGTGCTGTTGAACATCAGCATAGGTATAACCCAGGTAAATGCCCAACTGATTCATCAGCAATTTCATATTGGTTTCGCTGCCGCGGCTCAAAACATATCCCGGTTCATTTACAAAGGCGTTATTTTGTAGTTCTAACGGATTATCTACCCTGGTTGTAAACAGCATTTCGTTAACCTGCAAATAAGCATCGCCTACAGCACCTTTGTAAGTTACATCGGCGTTAGCTCCGGCGGACCGCTCGGCCTTTGTTGCACCGATATTTAGCGGTTGAAGATTCCGATAACCGCTTTCTTCGGCGTCGTCGTTAAACAGGTCCGGCATTTTATAGCCCAGACCGCCACCTATACGGCTGCTCCAATGGCTATTTATTGTAAAAAGGGTGTACAAGCGAGGTAGAAAAAACAATCCGTTAGCTGGCTTAGCCGGTGCCGGTACGTTGTCGTCAAGTCTTAAACCGCTTTCTACAGAAAACCATTTTGCGGCTTTAAAAGTGTTTTGCGCAAAAATGCCATAGGTGCTTCTATCGTAACCAAGGTTAACGCTTCCTGTAGCAGGCTGCAGGTGATCTGTCCACACGCCTGCGCCGCCTACCCAGCTGGCTTTTTTGCCATTGCGTACGTAGTTGGCCTCGGTGTAAGTTGAAGTTTGCAAGCCTTTAAATAAAAACTGCGGTTCTGTAATGCTACGGTCAAACAGGCCCACGGTGTTTTTAATATTGAACTGGCTGGCGCTGTCTATTTGATGGGTAAATGAAAACTGGGTTGATAACTGGTTGGTGAGGTTACGCTCAAAATATTGGTGCTGGCTGTCAGCATTGCCCGCTATCACCTGTATATCGCCCCCCAGGCGGTTTTCGTGCAGTAAATTAACGCCAAGCCACAACTTGTTTTTGTCATCAGGATAAAGGAATATTTTTGGTGCAAACGAGACACGGTTGGTTTTTGGCGAAGCAGAAAATCCATTTCCTGCAGGGTCATAGGCACCGTTATAATTATAGGAAGTAAAAATGGTTGTACCTATGTGCTTCCATTTCTGGCTGTAAAACTCGCTCGCGTCTGTACCTTTTGCGGAGTTTTGGTTGAGCAGGAAGGTGAGCTCAGGCTTTTTCTTGGGCGTTTTGCTGATCAGATTGATCAGACCGGCTATAGCGCCGCCGCCGTAAAGGGTAGATGCTGATCCTTTTATAAATTCTACCTGCTTTAAATCAAGCGGTGAAACCTCCACCAGGCTTAGTCCCCCCGAAAATCCGTTGTACATCGGCATACCGTCACGCAACATTTGGGTATAGCGGCCGTCCAGTCCTTCAACCCGGTAATTGGCGGTACCACTTACTGCCGAGGTTGGCTGTACGTAAACGCCGGTAGCCTCGCCAAGCAGCATCTTGATATTTCCGGGGCTCATGGTGCCTTTTTCATCCATTTCTTCTGGCGGAAGCGCCTCGATGCGGGTAGGTATGTCGTCGCGGTTTTGGTTGGTTCGGTTAGTTTGAACCACTACCTCGGCCAGTTCTCCGGCCATCGGTTCAAGGGTTACAAGAATCACCTCATCCGGGTTTTTCTGAGGTACAATAACGGCTTTTTCCTGTGACAGATAGCCTATCATATTAAATTTTACATCGTATTTGCCAGCAGGGATATTTCTTAAAATGATGAGGCCGCTGGTATCAGAAGCAGCTCCTTTTTTCAGGTTGGCAATATAGGCGGTTACGCCGGGTATGGGTTGTTTTGTTTCGTCGTCTTTAACTTTAAAACGAAGTGTTTGCTGCGCGTGTACGGCAAATGAAGCCAGCAACGCAGCCAATAAAAATAATTTGCGCATTGAGATAAGCGTAAAACGTGAAAATTGATTAATTAAAAAAAATGTGTGCGTTACGCTTACGCTAATGGTGGTCTGAAGAGAGAAGATTGGTAATCTGTTGGTTTGCCCGGAAGATGCAGTACATTGTGACGAGCTGTTTCAGAAGCATTAATGCGGCTTACTGTTACGCTATACCTGTAAACTACGTAGGCAAAAACTGTTGCATGGCCAAACTGCATGGCGTCGGTTTTAATAGGACGGTCGTGCTTATTATGGCCCAGGAGGTCCTTACCTCCAAGCAGGTAGTCGCCCACAAAATCAACAATACATTGTTCATGTGGCGAAGCAACTTTTTGATAGGCATGATACATACGCGGCAATTCCTTGAGCAATGAAAAATCGCTCAACGGCAGTATCATGCTGCTTAAAAGCAAATGCCCCATCATCAGAAAAGCAACTACCCGTCGCATCATATGGCAAAGATATAGAAATTCTGGTAGTTGGAACTAACCAGGTCGCTATTAGAATTAATTAACGTTTATATGAAAGAGATTAGTTTTAGTAATATTTTTTTAATAATTCAATCAAGATATTATATTTAGCTAAATTTTATTTCTTTAGAATTATAGCCGGTTCCGGTCTTAAATGCAGTTAACTTAACAATTGTCGAAGAGGCATAGGCAAACTTTATTTGCCAGGGATGAATAATCCGCCCATAGCCGATACACGCTTTTATTAGTAAACAACAGACATGGGATTTCAAAATCGTATGTCAAAGCAATCCGCGATTTTAATTGCGGAAGCCAGATCACTGTGTTCTGACAACTTTGCATCAGCTTATGAATAAAAACGAAGATAAGGAGCTTTACGGAGCGGTTATCCGGTTATCCAATCACGTAGTGTGGATTGCCCTGTTTACGGTTTTAATGATGGTGATCACCATCACCATATTGCTTCAGCAACCACGCGAAAAAGAGCTGGGCACTGAAAAAAATTCCTACCCAATCTCTGATTCAGGTCCGCGGAACTCAACAGAGACATCCGTGACCAAGGTAAGAAAAGGGATAATTCCGCCATTTGGCTGGAAAAGTCCTGATCCTAATACCATACCGAAAGGAAAAGAGGGAGATATGATACGCTATGGAAAAGCGCTAATTACCTCTACAGCATTATATTTCGGTCCTCAAGGCTCCGTTGCCCGCCTCAGCAACGGCATGAACTGTCAGAACTGTCACCTCGATGCCGGTACACGGTTATTCAGCAATAACTTTTCGGCATTTGTGGCGAGCTACCCCAAGAAAAGCGCGCGGAGCGGCAGGGTAGAGGAAGTGTCTGAACGGATAGCGGAATGCTTTCAGCGTAGCCTTAACGGAGGCATACCTGATCCTGGCAGTAAAGAAGTAAAAGCGATGTTAGCTTACATGGCGTGGGTAGGCAAGGGCGTTAAAAAAGGAGAAAAGGTTTATGGCCTCTCTACACAAAAGCTGGTATTTATGGACCATGCTGCCAGCCCTGTTTTAGGAAAGGCCGTCTTTGTTAAAAAATGCCAGGTTTGCCATGGCGCAAATGGAGAAGGTAAACTTAACCCCGATAAGAAAAGTTATTTATATCCACCTCTGTGGGGAGCGCACAGCTACAATGACGGCGCAGGAATGTATCGCCTCAGCAATTTTGCCGGTTTTGTCAAAAACAACATGCCCTATGGTACCACTTATCAAAATCCGCAGCTGACAGACGAAGAAGCGTGGAACGTTGCCGCATTTGTGAACTCTCAGCCCCGCCCGCACAGGAATCACCGCACAGACTACCCCGATTTAAAACAAAAGCCCATCGATTCGCCCTTTGGGCCGTATGCCGATCATTTCAGTGAGCAGCAGCATAAGTACGGACCCTTTAAACCAATATTGAAAAACTACAAAATATAACCACGGCTATGAAAAATATTATTGTTGCCAACCATTGCCGGCTATGTGTGTTTAAATCAACATCGACGTGGGAAATTGCATCCTCCCGATCATAAAAAAGATATATAAAATAGAGACAAGGCCCTGCAAGATAACGAGGCTCGGGGCAAGACAAGAATAGGTAGGTGGCAACGGTCACAAGCTACCTGTGTGATAATTACCATTTAATTAAGGATTAATAATCATTCAGCGTATGCACATTCTTGCTTATCTTGCTTCAGCCTTAATTGGCCTGTCACTCGGACTCATTGGCGGCGGCGGTTCTATCATGACCGTTCCTATTTTGGTTTATCTCTTTGGCACCAGCCCCTTGTTGGCCACCTCTTATTCGTTGTTCGTGGTTGGATCCACGAGTTTAGTAGGCGCAGTCAATAATTACCGCAAAGGGCTGGTCTGTGTCAAAACAGCCACTTTGTTTGGCATAACGTCTATAACTACTGTATTTCTTACCAGGAAATTGCTGATACCTCTTGTTCCTAAACACATTCTGCGGATCGGAGCTTTTGACCTCACTCAGAACATACTAACTATGGTGCTTTTTGCGCTGCTGATGCTGGTGGCTGCCTCAGCGATGATCCGCGGGGGGGATAAAAGAGAAATAGGAGAGTGTCTGCAAAATCAGAAACTCAAAATTCCCAGATTGCTTGGTTATGGTATAGCTATAGGACTGGCCACGGGCATATTAGGTGTTGGCGGAGGTTTTTTATTGATCCCAACCCTGGTGCTGTTAGTGGGATTGCCGATGAAAGAAGCGATAGGCACGTCGCTGCTGATCATTGCCTTGAACTCGCTGATCGGCTTTACCGGCGACATTGGACATTTCGCCATTGAATGGCTATTTCTGGTTAGGATCACGGCAATTGCCATTGCTGGTATTTTTGTGGGCGGGTATCTCAATAAAAGGATTGACGGAAGCAAACTAAAAAAAGGCTTTGGCTGGTTTGTTTTAACTATGGGGGTGTATATTATTGCCAGAGAGTTGTTTTTTAAAAGCAGGGTTTGAGTAAATGGAAAGAGTATTTGGCGAGCAAGGTATTTATCGCTAGCAAATTTTTGGATAGACGTAACTGCTTCGCTAAATTTATGCTACATTATTATGGCCACTGTAGGCTTTGTTTCCCGCTTTAAAAAACAATTGTTATGATCGTTGAACAGATTTACACCGGCTGTTTGGCTCAGGGAGCCTACTACATTGAGTCAGAAAATGAAGCAGCGATCATTGATCCGCTACGGGAAGTAGCGCCTTATATCAAAAAGGCGAAGGTTGCCGGTGCCCGGATCAAATATATTTTTGAAACTCACTTTCACGCCGATTTTGTTTCTGGCCATATTGATCTGGCTGAACAAACAGGTGCCCAGATTATATACGGACCCCATGCAGAAACAAATTTCGACGCTTATATTGCTAAGGATAATGAGGAATTTAAGTTGGGTAAAGTGAGCATCAGGGTGTTACACACGCCTGGCCACACCATGGAGTCTGCTTGTTATCTGCTCAGCGACGAGGAGGGCAAAGAAACTGCACTATTTTCAGGCGATACACTGTTTATTGGCGACGTCGGCAGGCCAGACCTCGCTCAAAAATCAGCTCATCTAACCCAGGAAGATCTGGCCGGCATTTTATTTGATTCGCTCCGCAACCGGATCATGCCCCTGGCTGACGATATTATTGTTTACCCTGCACATGGTGCGGGCTCGGCATGCGGTAAGAACATGAGCAAGCAAACCACTGACACGCTGGGTAATCAGAAAAAGCATAACTATGCTTTAAGGGCGAATATGACGAAAGCGGAATTTATTGACGAAGTAACCCGAGGTCTTACAGCTCCGCCAGCCTATTTTCCGCAAAATGTAAAGATGAATAAGGAAGGCTATCAGCATTTCGACGAGGTTTTAAGTCATGGCAGCAGGCCGGTATCCCCCAATGAATTCGAAACCTTGGCTAACGAAACAGGCGCGCTACTGTTGGACACGCGCGATGCAGACACCTTCGCCACTGAATTTGTACCGAACGCTGTTAATATTGGTATTGATGGTGGATTTGCACCCTGGGTTGGGGCATTAATTTCGGATGTCAATCATCCTATCCTGTTAATAACAGATGAAGGGCGCGAAGAAGAAGTTGTTACGAGATTGGCCCGGGTTGGTTTTGATCATGCCATTGGTTATCTCAAAGGAGGCATTAAAGCGTGGAAGGCTGCGGGCAAGGAAACCGATACCATCCAGTTGGTAAGTCCCGAGGTTGTAGCTGAAAAAATAGCACTGAAAGAGCCTGTAAACGTTCTGGATGTACGTAAAGAAAGCGAATACGCCGCCGAACATCTGATCGGCGCCGAAAATATTCCACTTGATCATATCAACGACTACCTCGCACAGCTTGATAAAGATAAGACCTATTATGTACATTGTGCGAGCGGTTACCGCTCTATGATCTTTAATTCTATGCTGCGCGCGCGTGGTTTTCATAAAATGGCAGACATTAAAGGTGGCTTTAAAGCAATCAAGGAGTCTGGAAAATTACCCATAAGCGCCTTTGCCTGTCCCAATACAAAGCAGTAGTTATAGCGGGATCGTGTGAACGCTATATGGGGATTACTAAGCTCTTCTGTCGTGTTAACCTCATGAATTATGTGCGGCTTTGGGGTTAAAAACATGCTGCATTTTGTGCACTAATGATTTTTCGACCAAAATTCGGGCCGGATTGCCTACTGCGATGGTAAAATCCGGTAAATCTCTGATCACCACCGCTCCGGCGCCTACAACGCACCACTTGCCTACCTTGATTTGGGGTAATACAATGGCTGCGGATCCGACATGTGTTCCTTCACCTATACTAACATGGTCGCATAAAACTGCTTTAGGGGAAATATGTGCGTAATCGCCCACGGTATTATCATAGTCAATAGTGGCAGACGTATTGATGATGACATGTCTCCCGATAGTTGATCCGGTCTGTATAACAGCTCCGTGCATTACTACTGTACCCTCACCAATTTTAACATCTGATGCAATAATAGCGGTAGGGTGTATCGCTTGTCCGTATACTCCTCCTTCAAGCCTTTTATCTGTAAGTGCCCTTGTAACATTGTTGCCTATACAAATTATTAAAGGCTGTTTGAGGGAAGAAAATGGTGGATAGTCTGCAGGATCAATATTTCGCTCTGGTCTAAATCCTTCTGCTATTTCTTTAAGCTGACTGTCGTCAAATACCCCATCGATGTAGGTATCCTTACTTTTCAAAATATCACGCACAACTTTTGAATGGCCACCTGCTCCGTATATATACATTCCAAGCCTCCTTTGATTATAAATAGCAATGAAATGGTTAATGTTTCACTCTTAAAAAACTTCCGCACTCCTTTTAGCTATTAAATAACGTGAATGGGAAATAGCATATTTATCCAGGTGCGGATTTGTTGAAAAGGCATAGGCGAAGATTACTGAGCGGAGTTATATGGTATCTGTGGAGATCGCTGCGCTGTCGATGTATTATTCACGGCTAAACTATGAACATGACAGGGAAATATCACAATGAGATGCTCAGATGAAGTTATAACGGTATTATGGATTAAATCTGTATTTGCGTGTGCTAATATTTTAAAGTTCAATCTAATTTAAAGAAAATCTCAATTTTGTTAATCTATTCTGATATAAAAAAAGCAAGCGAACAATTCCCCCGCCTTATGGGGTATCGTTGTATAGACAGCATTTTAGTTATATCAACGGCATATTTACGGCCTTAACGCAACGTAGGTGGGCGTATCCCTATCGCAAGAGAGTTTGCCGTTTTCATATTTTAACTCCACTACCTGAATAACTGATCTTTGTTTTTGGTATTTGCTGCCACCTTTACCTTCCGTAAAGGCGGGGTGCAAAAAGTAATAGAGATAGGCACGGCCGTTTGAACTCACCCTTACGTCGCAGTGGCCTCCCTTTTTACCATCGTCCGGGCCCTTACCACCTGTTGCAAGCAGGTTACCGCCGGCTTGCCGTGTCCACGAAAGCAGATCATCTGACGAATATACAGCCAGGCCCTGCCACACATCGGTAATCATCCAGTATCTGTTTTTCCATTTAAAAACCTTGGGGCCTTCACCCGGCTGATCATATACCGCTTTTTTACCATCGGTCCAATGATAAAGGTCAGGACTGTTGGCATAGTAAATGGATTTATGATCTAGCTCGTTGTTATACCACATGCGCCAGGTACCGTCAGGTAACTGCATTACACAAGGATCTATAACATGATCGGTAATTAACCGAAGCGTTGATTCATAATGCCAGTTTGAGAGATCTTTGCTCGTGAGATGGATAATATACCGTGGATGGTGCCAGTCGCCGAAAATTCCGGGCACATAGGTAAGATACATGTGATAGAGGCCCTTATAGGCCACAACTTCGGGTGCCCAATAGGTAAAAGCGCTATCTGGTTTGTAACTGATATTTGCTATGCCTTTATATTTCCAGTGTGCTCCATCTACAGATTCTGCAATACCGATATTGGTGCCATGTACCCATGCAACGCCGGTATCTGTGGTGTCTGTAGCACGACGGTTGGTATAAAACATTAACCACTTTTTTTGCGCTGGGTTCCAAATCAGGGTCGGGTCTGCAGCTCCATCATATACGGGGTCGCGGTATAGTGGTTTGGGCGCGAGCGTTCCGGTTTGGCTTTGGGCAAATGCACAACAAGCGAGCAGGTGGAAAATGAGGTGTAAGATGTATTTTTTCATGCTAGTTCATTCATGCTACTTAACTGATAGAGTTCTGGTACCACGGCGTACGCCATTTTCATTGAAGCAGTCAATTGTAAAAAAGTAAGGTTGGTTTTTATTGAGGTTCCTGATGGTGAGCGAATCCTTGCCGTAAACCAGATAGTTCTGATATAATCGGTTAGACGCAGTTCCATAACGGATGTTATAGCCCGTTATACCGCTATTATGCTGCCAGCTTAAATGCACAATGCATCGGTCTTCCTGGTCACGTTCAATATTGAAATGGGATGGTGTGGAAGGCGGCATCCCTTGAGCATTGCCGAATACTCTAAAATCGGAGATTGCAAATTTGCCATCCGGCACATGTAAGTTGGTGATTCGGAGGAATCTTACATGCACGGCGTGTGGTAGAATAATAAAATCATGAGGCTTGTCTGCAAGATTAGCCGATTTATCCGTAAGCATGTTCCAATTTTTCCCATCTGTAGAATATTTCACAGTGTACCGGTAATATATTCCCGGACTGCGGCCCAGAATTTGGCTGCCTTGTTCGGCAAAATTTACCTGGAATGATTTTATAAGACAGGTATGCTGCAGGTCCATTTGAAGCCATTCACCTGGTTTGCCGGTGGCCGCGCTCCAGTACCTTCTTATATCTTCATCCGCAGCATTGGAAGATTGGTGCCCTTCTAATTGAGATGAGGTAGTAACTGGTTTGTGATAAGATAGGAGCATTTGACCGGTCCTGATTTCAGCAGGTGAAGAGATTCGCTTGTGGGGGATAATCATTGGGAAATCGCCGAAGCCAGTATAGGTATACGCGTGATCAACACCTTCAAAAAATGCCGGAAATAACCCCAGTCGGCGTTCCCACCGGTGTTTTACAGAAATGGACATGGTAGAGATTCGCCAGAAGTTACCATAATTATCCTGAAATGTACTGCTGTGTCCTGCTCCGCAGATAAAGCCACCCTGTTTAGACGAGAATGGATTGTCACTTGCCAACCTGAACGGGCCAAACGGATGATCAGCAATATATAACCCATCAGCATAGCTTTTGAACTCAGTGCCCGGACAAGCATATTGTAAATAATATTTGCCGTTATGTTTGGTCATCCACGCGCCTTCAATCCACGATGGTTTCTGACTATCGTTATGTTCGCCGAATCGTTCCCAGCCATGATCGGTCCTGTCGGCTACAAAACAGTCGACCGGTTTATTTAATGGCATCAGGGATTTAATATCAAGTTCAACTACGCGGATGGGGTCAACGTTAGAGCAGCCATAATAAAGATATAACCGGCCGTCTGTGTCCAGAAACAGGTCCGGGTCTACTAAATTGATTGGAAGAGCCGGGTTCGCCACTTTCCATTTTCCGCTCTTCGGATCATCGCTTTTGTAGATCACGGTACCGTTTTTGCCCGACGAAGCCAGAAAAAAGATGGTATCACGCATAACAACCGCAGTAGGGGCATAATCTTCTAACGGCAGATCTTTTGTAGTGATCAGGTTCCAGTTAACGAGATCAGTAGAATGCCAGTATCCTCCCGATTTAGAGGCGAATAAGTAAAATTCTCCCTTAAAATTAAATGCCGTGGGATCTGCCGCCTCACGCCTGGATACGCCCTCCAGCGCAAAGCGGTAATTTAAATTAATGGGATTGCACACAATTGCAGGCCGGGAATTGGTTTTTAATTGCGCGTATCCCCGGTAAAATGTTGCAGTGAGACCGAAAAATATGAAGAAGAAGAGCTGGTTTTTATTTGTTCTCATCAAGTACCTAATGTATTAATTCCAACTTATATAGCGCGAATGCAATATATTGCCATATTAATTGGCTACTATAGACAAGCTATATAAGTTATTTATACTCTTTAGGTATAGATTTCCGGTACAAACATTACCTGGCAAACGGTTCCGCCGAGATGAGGCGCCAAAATTAAGGCAGTTCCGAATACTCTTTTAATATTTGCCTGTACCGGTTCAGCAAGGCGGTTTTTGAGATAAAGCCTATAAAGTTGTCCTCACTATCAATTACCGGTAGCATCCACGCGGCGGTGTGATCAAATTTGTTCACTACAGACATAATATCTTCATCGGCACGTACTATTTCAACCGGCATTTTCATCACGTTCAGGACCTCTATTTTGCCCTGTAATTCGGGATTAAACAGGATCGGCCTCAAATCTTCCATGTAAATAATACCGGCAAGGTGGGTACCATCTAACACAGGTATTACGTTCCGTTTACTTATTTTAATCACTTCAACCAGGTCTGGGTAGGATGATTTTATATCGAGTGTAGATGTAATAGGTTCAATCAAGTCCTTTGTGTCGATTGAAAGGAAAACGTTCTTATCGTATTGGCGCGTAAATATTTTGCCTTCATCAGCAAGCTTTTTCAAGTCTGGCGAAATATGGGAGAACCATTTGGCCATGAGGAACGAGATTACGCAAACGATCATCAAAGGTATAAACAAGTCATATCCTGAGCTCGATTCTGCAATCAAGAAAATTGCGGTAAGGGGGGCATATAAAACGCCGCTCATTACACCGCCCATGCCCACAATAGTGAGGTTGATCACGGGAGCATTAACAAAGCCGGTAAGGGTACAAACAAGGGCGAATAAATAGCCCAGTGTTCCGCCAGCAAAAAGGGATGGTGCAAAATTACCGCCATTGCCTCCGCCATAAATAGTTACCGGTGTAGCAAATGCTTTAAAGATACAGACAAGAGCCAGGAAAAGCACAACGATCCAGGCTTTATAGGGCACATATCCTAAAAAGCTATGTTCGATAATTTGATGTATATCGCCATTGATGAACGATTTGATGCTGGTGTAGCCTTCCCCGAATAAAGGCGGAAAAGCAAGGCAAAGTAACGAAAGGATAGCACCGGCAATGGCAGCCTTTTTGATCCGCGATAGCTTAAGTCCGTGGAAAAAGTGTTCAACCTTTTGCGCTACAATATTAAAATACCTGCCGTATAGACCGCAAATGATGCCCAGTGCCAAATAATAGGGTATGTTGTGATAGTTAAAGTCGTGACGGGCGCTGAACTTGAACAATACTTCTTCGTTCAGTATCATGCGCGAGAGTAAGCTGCCACAAACTGCTGCGACTACCAACGGAATAAAGTCGGTGAAAACTACGCCAGTCAGCAATATTTCAAATGCGAACATGATGCCGGCAATAGGGGCATTAAATGCGGCTGCAATACCAGCCGATGCGCCCGCCGCCAGCAAAAGCGTGCGACTCTTATAGCTCAGTTTATACGTTTGTGCAAAATTTGAACCTATAGCTGCGCCGGTTACAGCAATCGGACTTTCCAATCCGGCAGAGCCGCCCAGGCCAACGGTAACTGCGCTCTGAACAATTTGCGAATACATTTTTACGGGCGAAACAAAGCTCGAATTTCGGGCAATTTCATAAAGGATAGCCCCCATACCTTTTCGGTCCTGCCCCTGGAAAAAATAGATTACTATTAATGTGGTTAATACAATACCGAGGAAGGGGAAAAGAAGGTAAAAAAGAATCTGCTCTTCAAAATGAACTTTGCTGGTGATGATATAATGAATATAATGCACAAGCATTTTCAAAAGTACACCGGCCAAACCTGCTGAGCACCCCACCAATACGCCGGAGAGGATAAGAAATTGATTGTGCGATATTTTTGTTTGCAGCCATTGGAGAATGACCTCGTAACTTTTGGCCTTTTTAAGTCCATACTGCCGTGTTTTTCTGAGTACTTCGGCAAATTCGAGATAGTTTTTTAATAATTTATATTTCTTTAGAGACATTAGCTAAGAGAAAATTGATCAATAAGTCTTCCCGCATTTCCTACATCGCAGGAAATCAACAATTCCAGTCCTGTCAATAAAACGTAATAGGATCAATTACTAATGGCAGATCAGGTAGTTCTTTGCAAAAGTACCTTATTTTTAAATTTTATGGGCGTTATTTTTTGTTTTAATATAATTTGTTTAATCGATACCGGTTGGGATGTACCATTGATTAAATGAAATATTTTTTTTTCACGATCCGCTCATACGGTGAGTATAGAATATGCATTTTTTTGTTTTAGGTTTACCATTTGATACAGAACTTCCTCTATAATTATGATAAGAAAAATAGCCTTAATATTATTAGCAGGTTTGCTGATCTCTTCCGTTTTATATGCACAAAGACGAAAGGAACCCGCAATCAGAGATCATGTTTTGCTGGACTCTATTGTATTGAGCGATCCTGCCGTTCTTGCAGATCAGCAGACAAAAATGTACTATATGACCGGTACCGGCGGCTTACTATGGAAAAGTAAAGACCTGAAATATTGGAAAGGGCCTTACCATGTAGCCCAAACGGATTCCAACTCCTGGATGGGACCGCACCCCATGATCTGGGCGGCGGAGCTGCATGCCTACAAAGGCAAATATTATTATTTCGCCACCTTTACCAACCGCGCGGTTAAAATTGATACAGTGAAGGGTAACGTAATTGAACGCCGCGCCTCTCATATTTTGGTAAGTGATAAGCCCGATGGCCCTTATGTGCCCATGAAGGATGCAACGTACCTTCCTGCTAATAAACCAACGCTTGATGGAACCTTTTGGGTTGACAAAGATGGCAAGCCCTACATGGCTTACTGCGGCGAATGGTTGCAGAACTGGAACGGAACCGTTGAGGAGATCCAATTAAAGCCTGACCTGAGCGGATCCATTGGCCAGGGCAAATTGTTATTCAAAGCCAGTGATTCGCCCTGGAGCCGTGAAAAGAAGGAGGACGGGCAAATTGGCCCAAATAAAGTGACAGACGGGCCTTACCTGTTCCGTACAGGGAGCGGAAGGTTGGGAATAATCTGGACCAGTTGGGTTTATGATGTTTATACCCAAGGCGTAGCCTATTCACAAAGCGGCACATTAGACGGCCCGTGGATACAGGAAAAGCAACCCATTACACCACCCGATTTCGGGCACGGCATGTTGTTTCAAACATTAGATGGTAAATGGCTGATGTCTGTACATAGCCATAAAAATATTAATGGACATTATCACCGGGTTCCGCATTTCTTTGAAGTTGATCTTTCGGGAGATAAATTGGTTGTTGGAAAAATATATCAGCCGCGATAACAACTCAATGTCCTTTTAGAGCGTGCTCTTTGGATGGGAAAGACCGAAGGTAAGCAAAAATAGCATCCGTTTGCTTATCGGTAAGCTCGTGAAAGCGCGGCATGGGTAAAGATATTTTCCGGGAAGGCCCCTCTCCGTTTTTGACTGCCTTGCGGAACTGTTCCTGGCTGTAGTTTCCGATACCCGTAGCCTTGTCAAAGGTGATATTGGAAGCATAGATCTTTTTACCCTGTGGGGTTTTAAACTTTTCGCCGCCGGCTAAATAACCATCAGTAGCTTCAGGATTGAGGTAGTTGAGCTTAGTTAAACCAGCTGAATGACAGTGGAAACACCCCACATTATCAACCAGGTAACGGCCATAGGCAACGTCATCGCCAGGCCGAGGCCCTGCGACATGCGACCTGTATGGCAAGGGTTTGCTTGTCATATGTATGATGAACTTTCCAATAAGGGTGTAATCTGTGATGCCGACCGTTGTATCTGCCGCCGCTACCGGGCCGTCATTAGAGCGCAGGTAAACAATCAAATCGTTCATGTCTGCATCAGAAAGATTTGGCCTCGGCATGTAAGGTATAAAGCGGCCGTCACGGGCTATGCAGGTTTTCAGCAGGTAACGCAGTTGCGCATCGGTATAATGAGCCATTATGCCATTGGTTTTGGAACTCGTGAGGTTGGCAGCATATACCTTGCCCATAATTGAAGGGACGTCGTGCATTGCTCCGCCAATGTATTTATCTACTTTTTTGTCGTAATGGCAGCCGCCACACATATTGGCCAGCAGGTTTTTGCCATTTTCCATTGAGCCCGAAGTTGGCACAGCAGTGTAATTGTTATCGATATTGGTTTGGTAGTGGGTTTTGCAGCCAATGGCAATAACAAAAGTCAATAACGTGGCACTAGCTACGTATAACTTATAGTTGTTCATACCAATTTTGTTATAAATGATACCCCTAATTGTGTAAAGTAATTGCTGCCGGTAAAAGTTTTAATTTTTGTTGTTTGGCATGCAATTATTGTTAAGGATTTAAACTTAAGTTAATTGCAGGGGCATCCTCCTGTGTAATTGAGTTCAATTAAATGAATTTTTATAGTCCTTCGGCGATTGCCCCGTTTTGGTTTTAAATAGCTTATGGAATGATTGTGGATGTTCGAAACCTATTTGGTAAGCGATTTCGCTAATGGTTAGACTTGTACTGGCAATCAGGCTTTTTGCCCTGTTAATTAATTTTTCGTGCACATGTTGCTGGGCATTTAAACCTGTAAGTGCCTTCAGCATATCGCTGAGGTAATGGGCAGAGATATTCATCTTATCGGCAAAATATTGAACCGTTGGCAAACCTTTGTTTAGTCCCGTACCCTCTTCAAAATAGTCGGCTAACAATAGCTCGAACTGTTGGAGCAGATTATGATGAACAATTTTCCGGGTAATGAATTGACGTTTATAGAATCGTTGGCTATAATTGAGGAGTAGTTCCAATTGGGAAATGATGACGTCCTGACTGAAATCATCAATGGCAGTGTGGAGTTCATCATTGATGATCTTGAATATCGAGGTAATTGTTGCTTTTTCCTTGTCAGAAAGATGCAGCGCCTCTTGTGTGGCATAGGAAAAGAAATGATACTTGTTGATTTTAGTTGCTAATGGATAACCAAGTAACAGGTCCGGGTGTACAAACAAGTTGAAGCCGTTGTACTGTTCGGATTCATCCGGAGCTGATAATATCTGGCCAGGAGCTATAAAGATCATTCCTCCCTCTTCAAAATCATAGTAAGTTTGCCCGTATTTAATCTTACCCTGAACGTCTTCAATAAATGATATTTTATAAAAAGAAAGCATTAAAGAGCCTGGAAACTTATTGTCAATCTTTTTTACATCGCAATTATTTATAAAGCTAACCAGCGGATGTAGCGGCTTAGGCAAGCCAAGAAGTTTATGGAGTTCACTGATGGTCAAAATTCGCTGCGGCTTAACGTCTTTCATGTGGTATGCTTTGTCCAAAACTTTATAAGAGCAACAAGACAGTAATAAAATGCCTGCCTTGTTGTTCGGTTGTTTATTGGTGATGAAAAATAACTATTTTAAATTGACAGTAAAGAAATCTACGAGTTTACTTAATGCGGGTTCAATGAATTCCATTTTGTCATATAACGCAACATGGCTTGCCCCTTCTATAATCATTAGTTCTTTTGGTTGGAGAGCTGCAGCATAAGCTTCCTTCGTCATCCACATTGTTTCAGCTTTTGAACCAACAATCATCAGCAATGGCCGCGGTGCAATAAGGTTTACAAATGCAAATGCATCAAATGTTGCAATTCTGTCAATGCTACTCAGCGTCAAAACTTTAGCCGAGCGTGGATGCTGGCCGCGGTTAGTGCAGTAGTATTGCCACCCTTCATAAACATGTGCTCCCATAGCTTTTGCCTGCTCCTCTGTAGGAAATACAGGAAGCACGCGGGGCTGATTGCCTTTAGCCTCCTCAAAACGGTCTGCTGCGGCGAGGCTAAGCAAATGCTGGAAAACTTGTGGATCCTGATTGCCGTTACCTCCTTTTTTGAATTGCCGGGCAATATCTGCTGCACTTACTGTTGCAATGGCTTTAATTCTCTGATCAGCTGCGGCTGCCATAATGCCGTATCCCCCCGATGCGCAAATACCCAATACACCAATCCGATCAGTATCAACCTGAGGCAGAGTGCCTAAAAAAGAAACAGCACATTTAATATCTTCAACCCGCTGCGCCGGATCCTCTAATCCCCTCGGTAGCCCTTCACTTTCACCCTGGTAAGCCGCGTCAAAAGTAAGTGCTATAAAGCCTTGCTCCGCCAACAACTGCGCATATAAGCCTGCTGTTTGTTCTTTAACCCCCGTACCGGGGTGACTTACAACAATAGCCGGACTGGTTTTATATGTGGCGGTTAGAGCAGATGACGGCATGTAAATAATTGCGGCGATCTTTATACCATTCGAAAAAAAATCGGCCTTGTTTAAAGTAACCTCTGATTGTCGGGTAACACTAATGCAGTTGTTCGTTTCCATTTTTGTATCTTTTTATTGATACAAATGTCCGGTTACTTTAAGGGCGACATGTAGCCTAAACGGACTTTATAGTAGTCGAATTGCATGTGTAAAGGCATAGCTAACGAAAAAGATAGTAGTTTGTTTTATTGGCTTGCTAACGATCATTGCGCTACCTTGTAGACTAATAAGGCTGCTGGCTTATCTCCATGTTCCCTAGCTGCCAGAATGAATAATCGTAATTCAGGTACCCAGAGTGATGTGCGGGCGCCGTTGCGTGTTTTAAGTTCGGTTACCTGCTTAAAAATATTATTCCCCTCATCTTTAAAGATGTTAATGGAACCGCTGCCGCCGCTGATAAGCAGCAGCTGCGCTTTTTCATCCCAGTAAAGGTCGTCCGCGTCGCCTACCATGCCCGAGCTGAATAATTCTTTCCCGGTTCTGCTGTCCAGTACTTTTAAGGTAGCGGGCAAACGATATCCAATCATCAACCGATGCCCCTGCGGGTCATAAGCCATCGGAAAATTAGCTCTTGGCAATAAACGTTTCCATTGGGCTTCGATCTTCCTGCTCTTTAGGTCGACCATGGCTACCTGGCCTGCGCCGGGTAGATTAACCCAGAGCTTGCCTATTTTCGCATCCAGTTGAAAAGATTCCGGATGTGCAGGCAGTGGAATATCACTAACTTTACGATGCGTTGCGGCATCAATAATGCCAATGCCGCCGCTGCCGTAGCCTACGTAGATCAGATCCGCTGTGGCATCGTAGCGTACATCGTCTGCATCGTCATTGTATTTTACACTGGCTACTTTTTGCCAGTTCTCAGCATTATAGAAAATACATTCGCCGGTGCCGCCATTGGCCACAAATAGTTCATGATGTTTGGGTAGGTAAGCAACGCCTTGTGGTTCATCCAGGGCGGTAATTGAATGAATGTCTTTGCCATTCCTAAGATCAACCACCTCTACCGTATTGTTTCCCAAGGCGGCCACAAAAATAAGCTGATCTTGCAGGTCGATGTCAAGGTGATCAACGCGGCCCTTTACGTTAGGCAGAGGGATTTCTTTCTCCAGCTTTAGTGCAGACTGACCATAGCTGGTGTGCTGATAGCTGCAAAGTACTGCCACGCCCAGAAATACCAATAAGCGATGAATGAGATTTTTCATGGCGCTCATCTAAATTACCGAGTAATGTTGTATTTGTTTTGGAGGTGTAACCTCTCCGATTAAAACGGTGCCGGCTGACTACTTTTTAAGCGAATAACGGTTTTGTTGATGTATGGAAATAACGCTATAGTTACCAGCGTAATGATGATCATCACGGTAATTATTGCGAAATAGTCCATCCCTGATCTTAACTGTGCGTGCATGGTGAGTTGCTTAGCTAATAACCGGTTGGCCGCCCCGGAGGCCTGTCTTTTTAACACGCCATGGCTAATCAGATTTTTGCTCTGTTTTGCTAGGGTTTGTTTTACCAATGGGTTCACCGCTGTAAACTGCTCTTTAAGTGCGGCTAAGTGTTTGGAACGGTTTAACAGATCAAAGTAGTTGATGAAGGCGATGCTGGCATAAAATCCAAACAAGCGTACAAATAAGCAAACACCTGCGCCAGTGTCTACCATGCTCACGGGGATAGCTGAAACCATAAATATGATGGTGGGCGAGATTAACAAACCAACACCTAAACCATGCAGAAAAAGCGGAATAAAATAAGTTGAAGGCTCGCCTTGCATACCAAAAAGGAAATACATCCACACATGAAATATCAAAAGCGTACTAAACCCGTAGACCCAGATAAGCCGGATAGGCCTGTGCTGTACCAACAGGGAACAGGAAATGACCGCACCGATAGCAATGCCAGCGAGGTTGAACAGGTATAGGTACGAAATGTGAGCCGGGTCAAAATTGAACGCACCCGAAAACATGGTAGAGGCGAAATTTACCGTAAAGCGGCATAAATACAGTACAAAAAGAACTGTGGCCCCTAAAATGAAATTTCGATACTTGAATGCCTGTAAATTGAAATATGGGCGCTTTAATTTGGCTTGTCTAATGATGAAAAGGAACAAAGTTGTACCTGCTGAGATGGCGGCGAAAAAAATGCCCTTGTCCTCAAACCAGTAGCGTTCTTGTCCGTAGGCAAGTACATAACCAAGCAAACATAAAAAGCTTCCGAAATATAAAAAGCTCGCCCAATCAAGCAGATATAAGGGGAACTTGGCATTCAGCCTTACATTGTTCATGATAAGGCCTAGCAGGACGAGGCCGGGCAGGTAAGTGAACACGGCCTCTTTATAGATAATATTGTAGTTGAAAGCATCGATCAGATCCGCTGTTATAAAATTGTCAAACGGGATCATGGAAACCAGCATGCCGAAATAAACAGAGTAGCTGATGGCCCTGCCTCGTTCATTGTGCACGCTCTTAAAGATCATGGACATGCCGAGATTAGCTGTACTGGTTAAGCCCATGCCCTGAATAAAGCGAAGAACGAGAATAATAAGCAAGCAGTGCGTGTAGTGACATGCAAACGACGTCACGATCTGCATAATGGTGAATATAAAGAAATATGCTTTGGCAGCCAGGAAGCTGAAAAAGCGCTTCTCTAAGATAAAAAAGGCGGTATAGCCAGCATAATATACCAAAACAGTGTATTGCACATCAGCTGGTTCAATGCCATAATAACCCGCTGCTGCGTTGATATTAGACATCGGCAAAAAGAACAGTATTAAACTGGGTAGAATAACAATAAACATTGTGATCCTGATGAGCCACATCGGCACCCAGGATTTAAACAACGGCATAGTGCTCAACGCTCAACTTTTTTAATACGCACATTACAATTCATTCCGGCCTCCAAGGCATCTGTTACCTGTTTGCTGTCGGTCAGTTTGATTCGTACGGGTATGCGCTGTACAATTTTTACGTAATTTCCGGTTGCATTATCCGGCGGACTTAAAGAGAAGCTCGAGCCTGTTGCCGGCGATAAAGAGATGATCTTTCCCTTGAACTTTTTACCCGGAAAAGCATCTGCTTCAATCTCCGCATCTTCGCCCACATACATGTGGCCAACCTGCGTTTCTTTATAATTGGCTATCACCCACTTGTCTGATTCCTTATTGACAATGTAGGTTAACACCTGTCCGGCATCTATCATTTGACCTTTCTCAATTGTTCTGCGTCCCACACGGCAATTGTAAGGTGCGGTTACAACGGTATAACTTACATCAAGTTTACTGCGTTCCAGCGTTGCCTGCAAGCGTTGAATATCAGCTTTCGTTACTTCCTGCTGGGTTTTAACATCTTCAACTTTGGATGACGCTGCACTGTAGTTGTTTTGAGCCGCCTGGTAATCGGCCAAAGCAATGTCAAGTCCGGCTTTGTTATTTTCTAACTGCTGTTTAGTGGCAGATTCGGCTTCAAAAAGTTTCTTTGCCCGATCATAGTCCTGTTGCTGTTTCACTAAGCGTGCTTTGGCGGCAGCAATTGACGCACGGCCGGCCAAAGCTGTTTCGCCCAGCGTGTGAACATTGCTTTGCAATACTTTTAGCTGTGCCTGTGCATTAAGCAATGCCGCTGTGGTTTGCTCTTGCTGAATTTTTGATTCGCGGCTATCAATTACGATAAGCGTATCTCCTTTCTTAACTTCCTGGTTCTCTTCAAAATTGATCTTAACGATAAATCCGCCCGCACGGGCTATCACGGGGTTAATGTATTCCTGCACCTGTGCATCATTAGTATCTTCAAAATGATAGTAATCCCAAAGCGAAGCAATTCCCCAGGCAAAAAGGGCAACAGCAATTACGCCGGCAATGGTGCCGGTAACTCGGGTTACAGATTGGTCGGTTACGGTATATGTTTTCTTCTTATGGGTCATAAGTTACCTAATACATTTTGGAGTTGATAATAATGTAACTGGGCAGTGGCCTGAGCGCTCACCAGATCAAAGTTTGTTTGCAGGAGCTGTACATCGGCATCTAAAAGGTCCGTGATTAGTGATGCCTGATTAAAATAAGAGTTACGCACTATGCGGTAGTTTTCTGCAGCCTGAGATACGTTAGTTTTGGCTACGTCTACCTTTACCAGCGCCTCTTTATAACGCAGATAAGCTTCGTTAAGCCGCTGGTGTACTTTGTCCTCAACGTCTGCCGTAAGTATCTGCTGCTTTTCGACTTCCAGCGCGGCTATTTTTTGTTTATGCGCATTGGTATAATATCCTGATAAAGGATAAGAAACCTTGATACCTGCTACACCTAGCGAATAAATGTTGGCCGAATAGGGGTAAAGGAAAGTTTCGGGATAAGCATACTGGAAGCTGCTGTATAAACCTACTTTTAAAGAAACATTGGCCTTTATGTTTTTAAGCCTGATTTCGCTCAGTGATGATTCCTTGTTAGCTAAGCGGCTGTCATAGGCGTTAGTAAGTAGCTTTGAATAATCATCGGCAGATTTGAGATCGAAGCCGGCGTGGAGACTATCTGTAGGCAGAATAACCTCCTTATCTGTTTGGCCTATCAAAATATCTAACTTCTGGCTGCCAATAATAATATCGTTTTCAACTTGTAGAAGCAGCATTTTCTGGTTCGAAAGCTTTAGCTGCGCGCGAAGGAAGTCGCTTTTAAGGATAGTGCCCTGCTCCAAAAAGACCTTTATTTTGGCCAGTTGCTTCTCCTGGTTGTTTATGTTTTTAACGATCAGGGATTTGAAGATGTAGCTTTTTTTCAGGTCGAGGTAATAAGCGGCGGCCAGCAACCGGACGTCTGCTGCGGTAGCTTGCTGACGGATGGTTTCGAGATCCTTCAACGCGTTCTGTTCCGCTATCTTCAAATTGGCTTTGTTGCCGCTATAGAGGTTAAAAAAGCCGTCGACACCAACTTTATAGCGGGTGTGAACAATAGTGTGTTCAATCGGCTTACTAAATATGCCTTCGTTATAAATCGGAAGATCAGACGCCTCTTCAAAATTTCCGGATGCGCTTATGTCTGGCAGTCTTTCCGCTTTGGCGTCAAGGATGTTTTCCTTTTGCTCGTCTACCTGTATTTTCTTTACCTGGTTGGTTTTGTCGTAACTATCGGCCATGTGCCAAACATCAGTTAACGATAAATTGAGTGTAGAATCAAGGGGACTTTTTTGCTGACCATGAGCGGCGGCCCAGCTCAAATTAGCTATTAAAAAAAGTGCAAATAGTTTATTTGTGTACATGTTTTAAACAGGCGCAAAATTACGATTACCTGTTCGGCCCAGTTTTTCAAAATAAGCCATATATTTGTTCATTCGGGCCAAGTTTATCGATGCTGTTTGTAGCTATTTCGGTCGGCAAAAAACTATAGAATAGATCATTTATGGGGTTAATTGCTTCACTTCCAAGTATTGACAAATGGGCCCAGTCGGCCTATGTGCTGCATGAGAAGTTTGAAAGAGACATTCCGGTGCATCAGCATAAAAAGGGACAATTGTCTTACGTAGAAGGAGGGATTGCCTATGTGCATATTAAAGACAAGATCTTTGTTGTACCCGCGCGGCACTACTTTTGGATACCATGCGGTGTGCAGCATGTATTGAAGGTGAGCCACTCGGCCACGGTATTAAGATCGATTTTCTTTTATGCCTATGATGATGATAAAGATCCGTTTTATAGTGAGGTAGGCATCTATCCAATCAACAACCTGCTGTTGGAGATGATTAAGTATACTGATAAGTGGGAGGGACCGATAGGGCCGGAAGATGGGCGATACCAGTTTTTAACAACCATTAAAAACATTTTGCCCGAAATGAGCACCCATGTACTACCTACGGCTTTGCCGTCGACTGAGGATGAGCGCATGCTTCCAATTATGGCTTATATCGATGCAAACATTGCGGAGCCGCATACCATTGAAAGTATAGGTGACCGTTTTGGACTAAGCCGGCGCTCGGTTTCGCGCCTGTTTCAAACTACGTTAGGCATGTCTTTCTTGCAATACTTAAAATTATTGCGGATGGTAAAAGCGTTAGAGATGATACTGCAAACCACTATGTCTATGAGCGAAATAGCGTATGCCGTTGGCTACCAAAGCTTATCGTCATTCAGTAATACGTTTTACCAGATTACCAATCAGCGTCCTTCAGCATTTAATAACGATAAATAAATGGACGAGAAGAATACCATTTTGCTAACCCTGAATTATTTAGGTGAAAGTTACCTGGTACAAACCCGTCCGGGCGAGTATCATACACTCATGACACTAATTTCTGATCACCTCGCGATACCTGGCTTTGGTTTATGCTGCGGTATGGGTAGTTGCGGTACCTGCCTGGTTCAAATCAGTAACGCGGGCTCGCAGGTAAAACGGTCTGTACTGGCTTGTGATATTGAAATAAACGATGCGTTGTCTAACAGCCAAATTGATATACCTGATAAAATTTATTAAGTAACAGAAAGCCAGCCATAGTGGTCGCTGTGGCTGGCTTTTTTCGAGAAGACGAGAGCTCGCGCTCTGGCATCCTTTGTAGTTTAAAGCTAAGCAATTGGAATCACATCAGCTACAGCGCTCGCATTTGCCTTTGCCGCTTTATAGGGTATGTGGTATTCTTTATAAAATTGCTTCTTTGAATCTTTGTACGTACTTACTGCGCCTACTAAATTCATGAACCTGATATAATACCAGGCCATATCAACCTGATGAGGTTTGAAACCGCTACGGGCGCTTTTAGGATACAAATGGTGGTTATTGTGCCACTCGCCGGCTACAATACCCGGCCACAATTGATTGATCGATTTATCTTTTTGATTGTAGTCCACTCCATCGCGTTGTTTGTCTTGCCCCTTGGCATGGCCTTCGTAGTTAAAAGTACGAACACCCACTGCCCAAAAGCCTGCCGCGCCAAACAGCGTACAAGCCAGTGCAGGACCGCCTATTAAATAAAAAATAGCGAACCAGAAAGACCAGTTCAATATCCACGAGAGTACAGAGCGATAGGGATTGGCATAAGATCCCCACTTTTGATACTGCTTATAAGTATTTGCTTTTACACCCGTATGTTTCATCAGCAGTTTAACCCTGTTGTAGTCGCTCTCGGTTAAATCTTTTGCAATAGGCTGATGATTTACATCTGCCAGGAAACAATACAGAAATCCGGCTTGTGCATTATAAGGGTCGCCAGGCTGATCAGATTTAGCGTGATGCACGTGATGGGATATCACATAAATTTCTTCGGGTATAACATTGACGGTCAAATTCTGGGTAAAGAACCTCCAGAAATGGTTGCGGAACTTATAGGCGCCATGTGTGCAATAGCGGTGGTGCCAAATGGTGCCGTGTGTACCCATGATCATCATACTATATAAAAAGGCCGCTAAAAGCATGGGCCAGCTCATATATTTAAACAGAAATAAAAGGAAAAACGGAAAAAAGCATAACACCTTTAGCCAGCTGAAAAAGGGTAGCCAGTTTTTTCGGTTCTTAAAAACATTGAGCCTTGAAAAAAATTCTGCAAATATTTGTTGGGTGTTGGGTTTGATCAGATTGCCCTGACCGTCTTTCCATCCGTAGGCTGGAGCTTGTAGTACATGATCTAAGAATGCCATCAATAGTTTAATTTGTAAGTATAAGCACGTAATATGGGTAGCAAAATTGGATTAACGCTGTCGTTTAGGGTTGTAAGCGATGATATGACGTAAGTCGTCCTTTAAAATGGTCTCAACAGTCAAACTTTCTTCTTCTTTACTCAGATTTTGGTGAAGTCGCCGTTTTATATTTTGGTAAACTCCCAATAATATCTCAGGATATAGCTGAGCCGCTACTGTAGGAAAGTATTCTTTTTGTATTTCAACACGCCCCTTATCAGTAACCATAGTCAGATTCCAGTTGTCAGTTGACTTAAAGCCATGCTCTGCGGCCTCGTTTGTCAGGTCGTAGGCATACAACTTTGTTTCCTGTTCTACAGTTTGTTCTTTCATGGTTATTTAATTTTTATGCCTGTACCCAATTTATTGGCTGGCTTGCTACAGCGTAGCTTGATTTAAAATGGTATAAATTATCGTAAGGATAGACTTTGAATGCTTGTGACGGGAGCTTGTAAATAATATCAACAAAAATGCTCAGGGAACTCTTTAAAGAAACCTGCTACAACTAAACAAAAGTCGTTTGTGGGGAGGTGTGTTAGAAAATGACTTTCAGGAAAGCCGAAACATTCGGTATTGTTATCTCTCATTACTGTTTTCTAATTGGTTATCGCTTAAAGCTTAAAAATCACCAATCAGTAACCTGGTAACGTTTAAGAAAATAGTGGTAAGGGGTATTTTTTAAAGATACTTAAACCTGGGTAATAAAGCAGCTTTATTTTTTATGCTTGTACGTATATATAACCCCAAAAAGTTTCATTTGTTGTGCGGCTGGAAAATTTTTAACCCAGCGCTTCCTTGTTGTACTTGCTTCTATAGTCCATCGGCGACATGCCTGTTATTTTTTTGAACACTTCCCGAAACGCTTTTACATCGGCATAGCCTACCTCGTACATCACTTCATTAATGGTTTTACGGGTAGTTTCCAAAGCCCTTTTGGCCAACTCAATTTTTACCCGCTGCAGGTATTCAATCGGTGTATTGCCAGTAGCTTTAATAAACCGACGGTCAAAATTTCTGCGGCCTATGGAGAACTTTGCAGAGAGTTGCTCAATAGAAACTTTTTGGTGCATGCTACCCTCGAGATAGATCTGGGCTTGTTTCACCACTTCATCGCCATGTAATTTCTGTCCTTTAAATATGATAAAGCTTGCCTGGCTGCTGCGGTCCATCTCAATTTGAAATACTTTGGCGCAAAAAATGGCGGTTTGTCTGCCATAATATTTCTCTATCAGATAGATGATCAGGTTTAGAAAAGAATAGGCGCCACCGTTTGTATAGATGCCGTTTTCATCAGTAATTAGCTTATCTGTCTGCAGATTTACCTTCGGAAACATAGCCTTAAAGTTTTCGCCAACGGCCCAATGGGTAGAACAGCATTTGCCATTCAGTAAGCCCGATGATGCCAGTAAAAATGCGCCTGTACAGATACTGGCCACTTCGGCCCCTTGCTTATATTGTTCAGAAATCCAGTCGATCAGTAACGTGTTGGCCTTTACTGCCTGTTCGTAATTGTGGTTGAGGGACGGGATGATAATCAGATCCGTTTTATCTATGGCGGCAATGTGCGTGTGAGGTCGCACAGTAAAAAGACCTCCGTGAAATTCAACTTCTTTTGAAATGCTAGCCAGCTCTATTTTAAAGAGCTCTTTTTTACCGAGTTCGTTCTGATACTGGTTTGCTCGTGTAAATATTTTGTAAGCGCCTACTATGCTGCTTAAGTTATTCTCGCCCTCGGGAACAATAATAGTAAGATGTTTCATAAGGAGGTTCTTTTAACAAAGATAATGAATCAGCTGCGTCCAAATCAACCCGTTATATTGTCTATTTGCCACCCTAAGGAAGTGGCATTTAGACAATATGTTTGTATGGTAATCGGTCATAAAGAACAATAAATAAAATCATGGCAGACATCAGGCATAAATTGGTTATTAAAACCAATCCTCAAAAAGTTTACGGCGCTATTACTACGCAGCAAGGGTTAGAATCATGGTGGTGCAAGCAAGCAACTGCAAAACCAAAGGTTGGATTTGTAAATGTGTTTGTTTTCGGGCAGGTCCGCATCGAGTTGAAAATACTTGAGCTTGTTCCCAACAAAACTGTAAAGTGGGAATGTGTTAATCAGCTTGACGAATGGACAGGTACACGGATAGACTTTGACCTCGAAGAAAAAGACGGCAATACTGTTTTACGTTTTAACCACGAAGGCTGGAAAGCGGTTACAGACACATTTGCGATGTGTAATTATGATTGGGCGCGATTTCTGGCCAGTTTGAAATCACTTTGTGAAACAGGAACCGGAACACCTGCTTAGATAGAATAAATAAAACCGAACGCAATATGACAACATTAACAGACAACCATGTGCTGACAACTGAGCAAGTTGCCGCACGATTTAATGAATTGGCTCAACAGGAAAAGTGGTTTGAGATTGAGGACGAGCTGTTTGCCGAAAATGTAAAAAGTATCGACCCTGTTGGCTCACCTTACTTAGGTTATGCAGAAGGTAAGGCCGCTGTACGTAAAAAGGGCGAAGATTTTGTGAGCCGCATTCAAACAGTGCATCGCGCTCATGCCAGTGCGCCTCTTGTTACCGGAAATCATTTTGCTGTAGCCAGGGAGATAGAGCTAACTGTGCAACCACACGGGCGGATACAGATGAACGAGATTATGCTTTATGAAGTAAAGGACGGTCAAATTATATTGGAGCAGTTCTTCTATTAAATAAGTTGCCACCTTACCCCATATCGATTAGCCTCTTGATTTTCTTCATGGGGCTTTCGTTTTTAGGAACTGACATAAAATAAAAGAGCCTGATTATTCATCAGGCTCAAAAGTATCTTCAAAAAGAACGTCGTGTTTGATTACTTTATATTGTATTTTACGGAACGGCTATAGTGCGGATTGCGTTAATTAAAAAAAAATTAATTGGTTTAGATGGTATTGTCTTACTTCCTGTTACTTTAAGTCAATCCATTATAAAATAAAAAAGCCCGACATTCATCAGGCTCAAAAAGTATCTTCAAATATTTGTTCGAATCAGCAAGGTCAACACTTATCACAACTCACTTATCACGGTCTTTTACGGCTTACTCGCGCCGTAGGTTGCGTTAATTTTTGATTTTTTTTAATAAATTTTTAATAAATTTTTAATTCCTTGTTATGAGGGGCTGTTTTTAATGCTTTGTAGACGTCGTCGTTAAAATGTTAAGGTGTAGTTAGCTCCGCTGTTAATATGAGTTTTATAGGTAAACAGCGATACTATTTGGGTATTTGTAAGGTTAACGCCATTGATATCCTGTACAGTAGGCTTGCTAATATTCAACTGAATGGTTTTAACCAGTAAGTTGGTAGTAATGGGGGTATTGGTGTTTCTGCGCCAGAACGGATTGGCAACATTCACTGGTCCGGTTACCGTTTCGGTACCTACTTGTTGTGTTAATGTAGCTGTGCAATGAAATGCCACAGTGGATGCCTTGTCTGCGTGATTGTTGATCTGGACACTGATTGTCTTATTTGGGCCGCCAAAAAGGTTTTTAAAGCCAGCAGAAATGCCGTTACCAACATTGTGCTCGGTTATGGCGTTGTTGATGGTTATTTTCTGAATTTCGTCGTTATAGGAATTCGGCTCTATGTCGATACCGTTCCATGGGTCCGCACCGTCACAGTAGCCCGCATACGGCGCTTCCAGATCCAGGCCAATGGCATTGGTTATGCCAATGCCATTGCGGCGGTTATACCGGCAATAAGCATTTTTAATAGTGATGTTTTGGTTGTTAATACCGCCTTTCTGTCCCATGTAAATGCCATCTCCCCAACAGTTTGTTATTGTTGGACTATTTATGGTAACGTTGGTTGATCCATTAATGGCTATTCCTTGTCCCCAGCAGCCGGTAGTACCGATGTGGATATAGCGGTCGCCTACAATTACCGGGTTATTCAGAGTAACGTTGTTAGCCATTAAAATATTGATGATATTATAATTAGCGTTTGAACTGGCTTTGAGAATGAGTTTTGAGCCGGGTAAAAAGGTGAGAAGTTTGTTGGAGCCTACAACCAGGCCCAGGTCGTCCACCATAATGGGAAAAGCCGGGAAGGTGATGTTTGAATAAGTGTTAATAGCTTTTTGTAAATAGGCAGTATAGTCTACCGTGCCGTCGGTTTTGTAGCCCGAGGGGAGGCTAAGGGTAAGATCGTAAGGGGTAGTGCTTATGGACAGGTTAGTAGCCTTGGTGTGGATAGTGCCCAAGAATGTTGGGTTGGAGGCAATCTCCGTTGCTGCATCTTTTTTACATCGGACCAATCCGGCCGTGGTGCAAAAAGCTAATAAAACCAATCTGGTCCCTAATTTAATGTTTAGTCGTTTTTGTTTCATGCCCTAATTTTTTTGGATTTATCAAGAACTTTAACGAGTGTATGGATGTTATCTTGTATGATATATAATTAACCCAAAAGAAAATATTGTATTTTTAGTATAATTAAGGTATAATACCAGGCTGTTTAATAGCTATATATAACTACGTAGCGTTGTATTACAGATAGTTACGGTTATTTTTTTCTAAAAAAAGGGATATATTTTCAATCAAAAAAATAAGGCAATCTTTTGAAACTTTTAAGAAATTGGTATTTGTGCCAAACTATGTTACATTTAAAAACTAAAATGCCCTTGGTTGAAAGAATTTTTCATTAGCTTTTTGCTTGCTTCGCTTTATCAAAACTACTTATTACTGTTCGTACAGTTTATGGCCATCGCGTAATAATCCATTTTCTCTCACAATACCACAATAGCGAACAATTAATACACATTCCTAATATTTGATTCCGGAGTTAAATTATTAACTATAATTTAATGTAACTAAATCGGAATAAAAATGAAACGGAACCTACACCTCGCGAGCTATTTTGTGGTATTGCTATTGGTCTTTACCTCCTGTAAGAAAAACTCATTTGATGCGCCGATCCATACTAATAACCTTACCTATTCGTCGGACCCTGGTTACTCACTATTTGTATCAGCAACGGAGATCGGAACTTTTACCCAGGCCCAATTGCAGACCGTTGCCACCCAAAGGGGATTTGGCGATTTTGCTCCTCTTATCAAATACGACGTCGACTTTTATAAGATCGTTTATAAAACCATGTATAAAGGCAGCCTCATCAATGTTTCCGGGCTACTCTGTATACCTAAAGGCTTACCGGTGCCCCCACCGTTATTAAGTGCACAGCACGGTACCATGTTCGCCTATGCGGATGCGCCATCTAATTTCCCGCTGGCATTTACGGGTTTTGAGCTGTTTGCTTCGGCTGGTTTTATGACCGTTATACCTGATTTTATTGGCTACGGCGCTTCTCAAGGCATCGTTCATCCTTATTATGACATGCAAACATCCGGCGCAACGGTAGCTGATATGCTGGTTGCTGTGAAATACTACCTCAAAACGAAGAGTATACCCATAAGCAGTAAGTTGTTCCTGGTAGGATATTCTGAAGGAGGTTATGTAACCATGGCTGCTCAAAAGGAAATTGAAACAAACCATGCTCTCAATTTAACTTTAACGGCAGCGGCAGAAGGCGCGGGTGGTTATGATATTACCGGCATGCTGCAAAAGGTAGGCACGCTGAAAACTTATCCGGACCCATCATTCTTTGCTTTGTTTGTACAAGGTTACAATACAACATATGGTTACAAAAGGCCGCTTACTAATTTCTTTAAAGAGCCATACGCCGATGAAATACCGGGTTTGCTGAATGGAACTAAGAACAGCACCCAGATTAACGCTGCCTTAACAACCAGCGTTACATCACTACTCAATGCCGATTTTTATTGTGCGTTAACCACGCCTGGTGAGGAAACTGTTTTTAAGGCGCAGGTTGCCGCTAATAGTTTTCCTAACTGGTTTCCAATAAGTCCGACGCGATTGTATCATGGCACAGCCGACGAGGATGTGTTTTTTGAAACCAGCCAGACAACATACTTGAGATTTTTGGCCGAAGGGGCCCAAAACGTCACCTTTATCCCGATTCCAGGGGGTACGCATGAAACCAGTGTAGAACCTATGATGCTCAATGTCATCGCATGGTTCTCCGCGCTCGCGCAGGGAGTCTGATGCCTGAGACAGGCAAATGGTTTGCTCTTGCGATAAGCGTCCCGGATATTGATGATTAGCTGTCATCAGTATCGGGACGTTTTTTGTTTGTTGTGATTTCAAAGATAGCCACCGGTAAACATTGCGGCCGTTAATGTGTATATAACATATTATTAACGGATTTTCAAGGTGAATTACCAGCTACTATTGGAAGAGGTGAAGCATTTTGTTTTGCTGTTCTTCAAAAATCATGACGACAAACGTTTTTCGTACCATAATAAAGCTCATACTCAGGATGTGGTTGCTGCAGTAAACCAAATTGCCAACCACTACCAGTTAAATGATGAAGACTTTTTTATAGTAAGCACTGCGGCCTGGTTCCACGATACAGGTTATTCTGGCGGCGTGGCCGACCATGAGGCGCGCAGCGCGCAGATAGCCAGTGACTTTTTGACTCAACTTAATGTTGGTGCGGCCGTTATTGACAAGGTTAAGAGCTGCATTATGGCAACGCGCATGCCGCAAGATCCGGCAAATTTGTTGGAACGCATTCTGTGCGATGCAGACCTGTTTCATTTAGGCACCGATGAGTTTCGGCGCAAGAGCAAGTTAATGCGTAAGGAAGCAGAGCAACTTGCAGAAACGGATATAGATAAACAGCACTGGCGACAGAAAACCATCGATCTGATGGAGAACCAGCAATATCATACAGATTATTGCCGGTTGTTGCTGGCCGACAAAAAGGCCCAAAACCTGGCCCGGTTAAAACAGCGGGAGCAGGAAGCACAGGCCGCACAGAAACCGAAACCACCCAAGCCAGAGGAACAAGTGCCCCAGGCAGCACCAATAAAACTGTTACCTGAACTGCCCAAGGAAACTTTGCGCGACGAAAAGGGCCATAAAAAGGAGAAACCCGAAAAAGGTGTGGAAACGATGTTCCGCATAACTGCCAGCAACCACCAGCGCCTTAGCGGAATGGCAGACAGCAAGGCCCATATCATGATCTCGGTAAACTCTATCATTATCTCATTAGTGGTGAGTTTATTGCTGCGGAAAATAGAAAGTCATGAGCGGCAGCTTATTCCGGCTTTGCTCTTGTTGACGGTTAATCTTATTGCTATTGTAACCGCCATACTGGCTACCCGGCCCAACCTGCCACCTGGAACTTATACGCAGGAGGATATGGACAACCGGCGCATTAACCTGCTGTTCTTTGGTAATTTTTATAAGATGAGCATGGATCAGTACATGGCCAATATGCACACGATGATGAATGATAAGGACTTCCTGTATGGTAGCCTCATCCGCGATTTGTATTCACAGGGTGTGGTGTTAGGACGCAAATATCAGCTGCTGCGCATTTCATACAGCGTTTTTATGTATGGTATTGTAGCTTCTGTGCTGGCCTTCGTATTGTCGGTTTTATTATAACTAACACTTATGGATGGAGCCGATCTTGTATATGACCGATTTTTTGATCGGGACCTGAGCTGGTTATCCTTCAATGAGCGCGTACTGATGGAAGCCGGTAAAGAGTCCGTTCCTATAATGGAGCGTATAAAGTTTCTGTCTATCTATTCCTCCAATCTGGATGAGTTTTACCGCGTGCGCATGCCGGTATTAATGGCCCTGCACAGAATCAGCAGCGGACATCAACAGATTGATCCGGAATATGGCTCAGTGGTAAAACAAGCCCGCGAAATTATTGCCGGACAGCTTCAATTGTTTGGCTCAACACTCAGAGACATTGTGCCTTTACTTGAAGAGCACAATATAAACCTGGTTTTTGGCAAAAAGTGGCCGCAGGAGGTTGATGAGCAGGTGCTGAATTATTTCTATAGCCAGGTGCTGTCTTTTCTGCAACCCGGCGATGTAATGCGGAAGAGCTACTTTCCGGAGAATAATAAGCTGTATTTTTTGGTGGTGCTGAAAGATAAGGATGACCAGATTAGTGTACTCGTTCTCAATATTCCGTCAGACAGCCTGGAGCGGTTCTTCTCCATACGTCACAATAACCAGCAGGTGATCATATTTTTGGATGACATTATCCGCTACAATCTCGATCTTATATTCCCGGCTAAAGAGATAACTGGCTGTTACTCGTTCAAAATCAATCGCGATGCCGAGCTGGATCTGAAGGACGAATACCCCGGGGAGCTGTCGGACCAGATTGAAAAACAACTTTCCAAACGTTATTTCGGCCATGTTACCCGTTTTTTACATGAGCCAGGCATCCCACTTCGCGTGCTGGAACTGGTGATTCAAAAATTAAACCTGCAGTTTGCCAATGTTATAGAGGGTGGCATCTATCACAATTTAAAAGACCTGGCTTCATTGCCGGTACATGATGCGGAGCTGAATTATAGCCCCTGGCCGGCGGTACCCAATGCACAGGTAACGATTGAAGGCTCGCTGTTTGATCAGATCGCAGCTAAAGATATAATATTCCATCCCCCTTATCATACCTACGATGCTGTTTTGAGGTTCTTTAACGAGGCCGCCATAAATCCGGATGTAAACGAGATTTATACCACTTTATACCGGGTAGCCAGTGATTCGCGCATTGTAAATGCACTCATTAGCGCTGCACGCAATGGCAAAACGGTACAGGTAGTTATTGAGCTTAAGGCCCGGTTTGATGAGGAAAATAATCTTAAATGGGCCAGAAAGTTAAGGAAGGCTGGTGCGGAGATCATTTACAGTATAACAGCGCTAAAGGTTCATGCTAAAATAGCGTTGGTTAAATTCAGAAAACAGGGGCGGGTACGATACCTCGGCCTGCTAGCTACAGGTAATTTAAATGAGTCGACCGCCCGTTTTTATACCGACCATATTTTAATGACAGGCCGCCAGGAAATGCTCCGTGAAATGGAGCTGCTCTTCATCTTCCTGGCAAAACGTAAGCTGCCCCAAAAGCATGATCCTATAGTGTTTAACCACCTCCTTGTTGCTCAGTTTAATCTGCAACAGCGCTTTATTGAACTCATTGACCGCGAAATAACTCATGCTAAACAAGGACTTAAGGCATACATCACTATTAAATTAAATAACCTGGAAGAGGAGCGGCTGATTGCAAAGTTGTATGAAGCGTCAAGGGCGGGGATAAAGGTTAATTTGATAGTGCGAAGTATCTGCTGCCTTATTCCCGGTGTCAAAGGCATGAGCGAAAATATCAGCGTTAAAAGAATTGTTGACCGCTACCTGGAACATGGGCGCGTATTCATCTTTTATAATAATGGGGATCAGGAGGTTTACATGGGATCTGCCGACTGGATGAACCGCAATATCCATCACCGTATCGAAGTTTGTTTCCCGGTTTATGATAAAACAATCAAACAAGAACTGCTCAGAATAGTTGAATTGCAATTAAAGGACAACGTAGCGGCTGTAAAATTGGACCATAGCCTGCAGAATGTCGCTGTCAAAACGGGTAAGAACCCGGTACAGTCGCAAAAGCTGATCTATGAATTGATCAGTAGTAAATAGTTTGATTTTAAAGGATTATATGTTTTGATGAAGAAGGTTTTATTACTTTTTATACTGTTTAATTTCCCGATACTGCTTTTTGCCCAGGATTCTGTGATACACCGTGTAATATACATTGGCGATGCCGGAGAATTGGGGACGCAACAGAACGGCGTACTTGGTGATGCCGTTAAACATATCATACCTAATAAAACAACTGTTTTTTATCTTGGCGATAATGTTTACCCTACGGGGATGGGCCTGCCCGGCAGTCCGGAAGAAGAAAATACCAAAAAAATCTTACAGGCGCAATATCAGCCATTCAGGCAGCATAATGTTCCGGTCTATTTTATCCCCGGTAATCATGACTGGGACCGGATGGGACCAAAAGGACTGGCTAAGGAGAAGCGGGAATGGGAGTATATCAACGAGCAGAAAGACTCATTGCTTAATGTGGTGCCGCCTGATGGTTGTCCCGGCCCGGTTGAAATACCGCTTACTAATGATCTGACCGTAATTGCCTTTGACTCTGAGTGGTGGGTTTACATCTACAGCAAAAATAATCCAAACGCAGATTGCGACTGCAAAACCACCGACGAGATCATTGCCCATTTCAGAGAACTACTGTACAAAAACAGGCATAAGGTAATTTTACTGTGCGACCATCACCCCTTCTCGTCATACGGCCACCATGGTGGCACCTATGGCCTGGTCGATTACTTTTTTCCGCTAACTTCTGTTAAACAATCGCTTTATATACCCTTTCCCATAGTTGGTGCACTTTATCCTTTTATCCGCGCCAATTTTGCCAACCCTGAAGATAATACGCACCCGCTTTATAAAAACATGATTGAGCAGATCGACGGTGTTTTTGGCAATTTTCCAAATGTTACCCATGTTTCGGGGCACGAACATGGTTTGCAATTTATCAACGATAAACGTACCCAAATTGTAAGCGGCTCTGGTGCAAAGCGGGCGTTTGTAGAAAAAGGTAAAAGAGCGTTGTTTGCACAAAAAACGCCTGGCTATGTCACCGCAGATTTGCTTCCCGGCAAAAAAATGCGCTATACTTTTTATACCACCGCTGATAGCGTGTACAAACCAGTGTTCAGTTATGATAAGTCCTATGTTCCCGTTGAGATTGATAAGCCCTATGCCGGCAAACCGGTGCTGAAAGATAGCGTTGTAGTACAGGCGAGGCCAGATCTGGATAGCGTGAGCAAACTGCACCGCACTTTTTATGGGGAAAATTACCGTAAAGAATGGGCGGCAGCCGTGAAGTTGCCGGTAATTCGCATTAGCGAAATAAAAGGTGGCCTGCAGCCCGAGCGGTTGGGAGGCATACATCAAACGCATTCGCTGTTGTTAAAAGACAAGAAAGGTAAGGAATGGATACTAAGTAATATTGAACGCTATCCGGAAGTTATCCTGACAGAAGAGCAGAGCGAGAAGCTGCCGAAAACTTGGCTATGGGATGCTATTTCGGCACAACATCCCTATGCGGAGCTGATGACTTCGGTATTAGCTGACGCGGTCAAGATGCCGCATACCAATCCGCAGATTGGTTGGGTTTCGCCTGATAAAGGATTCGGATACTATGAAAAAACTTTTGCCAATACTATTTGTCTGCTGGAGGAAAACAACCCCGGCGGGCCATCAGACAATACCGGCAAAATGCTCCGGAAGCTCGATCACGACAATGATAACCTGATCGATACAGCCGAGTTTTTGAAAGCCCGATTGCTGGACTGGTTTATGGGCGACTGGGATCAGCAAGAAGATCAGTGGCGCTGGGTAAACAAAAGCCGCGGTGACAACAAATATTACTTTGCGGTGCCGCGTGATCGTGACGAGGCTTTTTATGTGAACCAGGGCTTTGTACCGAGGCTCAACTCCAAATTGTGGCTGGCGCCATATCTTAAAGGTTATACCGCTGGTCCGCACGAGATCAGTTACTTTTATTACAGCGGGCGAAACCTCAATGACCGGTTTCTGGCGGGTCTGGATCATGATAAATGGATGCAAATAACCAAACAGTTCGCCACAGCCCTGACAGATTCTGTATTAAACGCCGCGTTGCTGAAGTTACCTAAGGAAATATGGCCGCTGCGAAATAAGGTATTGCTCCAGCAGATGAAATACCGGCGCGATAACCTGATGGAAGCTGCCGAGACCTATTACAAGTTCTTTAACCATATTGTTGACGTTAAGGCGTCAGATAAAAACGAATTGATTAATATAAACGATACACTCAGCGGTAGGGTTATTGTCACCATCAACAAAATATCCCGCAAGGGCAATGTGAAGCAGGTATTGTTCAGCAAAATATTTGATCCTACGATTACGCGTGAGGTGCGGGTCTTCGCTTCAAAAGGCGACGACAGTGTATTTATCAATATTCATAAATCGCCCATTAAACTGCGTATAATAGGCGGTACGGGGAAGAAGGTGTATGACGTGGAATCTGCAGGTGCAAAAATTGATATACATGAAAAGGTAGATAATGCCGTTTTTATGGGTGCCGCGCAAAACCGCGTTAGCAAATACATTAAAAACGACTCATCGAATGTTGCCTTTGTGCCTACCAACCTTTACAGCGTTCATGTGCCGGTGCTTCAGTTTGGTTACAACCGTGATGAGGGGCCTTGGCTCGCCGCAGGGGCTAAGTTCATTTATCAGGGATTTCGCAAAAATCCGGGTAATGTGCAGCAGGTGCGTTATTTGGGTTCTTTTGATAACAATTCGAATAAAGTTTACTACGAAGGTATCTGGATGAACGCGGTTGGTAAAGCCGACCTCGAGTTGAGAGCACGGGCTGATGTTCCGCAGGTAATTAACTTCTTTGGCGAAGGTAACGCCACGCCCAACCACGAGTATGATGATCATAAGACCTTCTACCGCGCACGCTTTGATCTGTTTGATGTTAACAGCAACCTCAGGTGGCATAACTATAACAGCTCAGTGAGTTTACGTATCGGTCCCGAATTACAATATTATCATTACCAGCCCGACAATAACGTGCGGCTGATTAATGACCCGAATACGATTAAAGGGTATGACGCGCTTACTGTGGGGAAAGATAAGATGCATCTTGGCTTGCTGATCAATTATATTGATGACAAGCGGAACGATAAGCTATTGCCTTCATGGGGTGTGTACGTAGACTTGAAGCTGGCCGGCTTTGCCGGTTTAAACAGGTACTCTCGCGGCTTTTTGCAGGCCATTCCAACTATAGAGCTTTATAAAAGTGTAAACACCCGGTCAAGTATTGTTATTGCCGATAAACTGGGCGGCGGGCTTACATTCGGGAAAACTACTTTCTATCAGTCGTTGTTTCTTGGTGGGGCAGATAATATGCCTGGTTACCGGTTAAATAGGTTTGCCGGTCAGCAAATGTTTTATAATATGCTTGAGGGGCGTGTTAAATTGAATAATATGGCAACTTATATATTGCCTGGGCAATATGGTATTACCGGTTCATTTGCCATTGGCAAGGTATGGCAGCAGGGCGAAACATCGGCCTTATGGCACAACAGCGTAGCTGGAGGTTTCTATTTTTCACCGGCCGATCTTGCGCTCATCAAGCTGCAAGCAGGGCACTCCAACGAGGGCTGGTATCCCTTCTTGTCAGTAAATATTCATTTTTAAAACGAGCGGAGATAGTATGCACACAGGGGTCATCAATTTTAAAGAGAACATTACATTTCCTGATGTGGTGCCTGCGGCGCTTTGCTTTGACTCCTTCATAAAAGATATTGAACGAAGAGAGGCCAGGGAGCAAACTATAAAAGCGGAGTTTTACCGCTTCCTGCTCAAAAAGATACAGGCATACCCCGATGTACATCAACCTATTGATCCTTATGCGGCTTATAAGTATGAAAGTGTACTGGAGCTGGTATACACGGCGCTGTCGACCACGCTAGAGGACGAGCGGAGCTTTTACTGGGCCCTGGCAACACCCCTGCCCGATAAGGTGATCTATTGCACTACAGCTTTTGAACGTTTTATAACGGCAGAATCAAACGAGATCATGAAGGCGCTGGAGCAGGATGCCGATGGTTTTAAGGCCCAGCAGGTTGAGTTCGCTTATCGCGTTATCTTGGAAAAACTGTATCATTTTCCGTCATATCTCCGCACCGATACTGTCTATAAGCGTATCAATCCGGATACGGGGTTGATGAAATATTATCGTATTCATACAGACACCAGCTATGTAACAGTAAAAGCAAAAGGCCAGTTGCCCGAGCTCAATCCCGAACTGATTGAGTCGTACCTGTATGAAGGCGCAGGAGCAGATGTGCTCGAAAAGGCTCTTCCGCTAAGCATGTTCAGGTTTGAAGGATTTTCAACAATAACCATAGAAGATTATACCGCCCAGCAGGCTATTGAAAATGTGCGGATCGCATTGGTTAACCACTCATCAGAACAGCTGGAAACCTATAACCTGGTAATTAATTCATTGCAGGCACTGGCCGGCGACCCTGATATAGATTTCGGCCTGCTTCCCTTTTTGAGGGTTAACGGTAAGTTGATTTTTGACGGCAATGAGTGCTATAACAGTATCATCATTAAATCAGCCAAAGACGCGGGGATGGCGCGCGAGTCTTTTTACTCGCTTGTTGATAACTATCTCAAGAATCCCAGGGCAGTTTTCTTCAGTTCCATAACCCGCGAAAAGAAGGAGCGTTACTTCTTTTTGCGCACGCTCAGCGAGGCCGGCGTACAGTCGTACGCAGTTTTGCCGGTTTACTACAATCAGCGCCTGGCCGGAGTTATGGAAATATACTCGCGCAAAAAAATACTTTTTTATGAAACTCTACTTTCCAAACTGGAAACGGTGATTCCGCTACTGGCGCAGCTGCTGCAGGAAACTGCCGAAAAGTTTGACGCACAGATAGAGGCGCTTATTAAAGATAAGTTTACCACCTTACAGCCAGCCGTTGAGTGGAAATTTAATGAAGTTGCCTGGAACTATTTGCAGGCAAGCGGAGAAGACCATGAGCAGGCGGAAATGGCTACTGTGCAGTTTAGCGAAGTATTTCCGCTATATGGCGCTATCGATATTAGAAACTCCACCATAGCCCGTAATAACGCCTTGCAAAACGATGCAGAATTGCTAAAACGAGTGTTGTCTGAAACGATAGCGGATTTGGAGGCCATTCCAGTGTTAGAAACCAGTATGCGGTTTAAACATTTATCAGAGAGTTGGCTGCACCGAATTGATACCATGATGGAAACGCATGATGAGGCTGCGCTGAAGGGTTACTTTCAGAATGTGGTAAATCCCGTTTTGCTGCATCTTAAAGATGAGCATCCAGAGGTTGCTGATATTTTAGCGCGGTATGAAACCACAGTTGACGAGATTAACGGCGAGGGATTTAAGCACCGCCGGGCATTGGAGCATTCCATTAAGTTGATTAATAACTCGTTAAACAATTACTTTATGAAAGCCCAGGCCGCACTGCACAATATATATCCCTGCTATTTTGAAAAGTTTAGAACGGATGGTATTGAATACGATATTTTTACCGGACAGTCCCTCTCGCCTGATAAACCATTTACGGTCCAGGTACTCAGAGATTTTCGCTCGTGGCAGCTCATGTCAATGATAGAAATTGCGCGTTTAACGGAGGCTTTGTTGCCTTTTATGTCGCTGCCGCTTAAAACCACTCAGCTTATCTTTGTGCATTCAACACCTATTGATATTACCTTCCGCCTGGATGAGCGGCGCTTTGACGTGGAAGGGGCTTACAACATACGCTACGAGGTTATTAAAAAGAGGATAGATAAGGTGCTGATAAAAGGAACGGAGGAGCGACTTACCCAACCGGGCAAAATAGCAATAGTGTATTTTACAGACCAGGAGGCAGCCGAATATAAAGCGTATGCCAGGGCCTTTCAACAACAGAATATGCTTGCGCAAGATATTGAGGAACTGGAACTTGACGAGCTACAGGGCGTGTCGGGGTTGAGGGCGCTCCGGGTAAGTGTTATTTTTTGATACACAACATTTTCACACATTTTTACAAAATGTGTCGCAAATTGAAATCTGAGGTAAAGCGGTGCTTAAATTGCTCCCTTAATCTTATAACTTTACTTCTACATTACAATTTTTAACTCTATTTTTTTCATGCAGAATAAGCATAGTAAGTAGATAGAGAAAGATGCTAAAAGACAGTTTCCGATACTTTTACTTATTTCTTTGTGAGCCAGGATTTTCAGGCAAAACTGTTGGTCATTATTTCATTGTAGAGTTAAGCGCGTAGTTTATTTAGAAACGTTGTAGTTAATTACATATTAAGACTCAAGTTTTTGGATTCAAAAACAGCAGCCAACCTGAATCTTGTATTAACAAGAAATTTTTACCTATAAAACAGAAATTATGTATTTGTACGGAGCCGGGGGCCATTCCAATGTTGTACGTGATGTTTTAGCCAGTAATGGTGTTATTATCGAAGGGATGTTTGATGACGATGAACGGAAGAGCTTATTAGGAAAAGGAAAAGTAGATAGAGGTGTCCGGTTACCGGGCCATAAATTGTTTGCATCGCTTGATAAGCCTTTAATCATTTGTATTGGCAACAATGTTTCAAGGGCCCTGATTGATAAACAGTTAAACGGAGTGTATGGCACAGCAATTCACAAAAGTGCGCTTATAGCGGCTGACGTGAAAATTGGTGAAGGTACGGTGGTTTTACATGGCGCCATTATACAAACAGGTGCCAAAATAGGCAGGCATGTTTTAATTAATACATCCTGTTCTGTTGACCACGATAATGTGTTGGGGGACTATGTTCATATTTCGCCTAAAGCCGCACTGTGTGGGCACGTAACGGTAGGCGAGGGGACACATATAGGAGCAGGGGCGGTCGTAATACCGTCAGTAACAATAGGCCGGTGGTGCATTATTGGTGCAGGCGCAGTAGTGATCAGGGATATTCCTGATTTCAGTATTGTAGTAGGAAACCCGGCCCGTATATTGGAAGACAAATCAATAGAACACCGAAGGCATCTTATTTTTGAAGCCGGCATAAGCCCGGACTTGATAGCACAATAGTGATTTTTATACTGGAGCAGGGGCATTAGCAATAGGTTGTCAAGTGTGTTATCAGCGCGGTAGGGATCAGGAATATTCCTGATTTCAGTGTTTAGTGGGACACCCAGGCAGGGATTTTTGAAGATAAATTAATAGACAACTGAATGTACCTTAAAAGCAAGTATAAACACTATGGTAAGCAATTATGACCTGGTTTTTGTGGGCGCAGGGTTATCCTGTAGCTACACATTAAAACACTTTATCACATTACTGAGGCAAAAATTTCAGGGTAGAACCCCGAAACTGCTGTTTCTGGAGAAAGACCGCGAGTTTTGGACCGGTATACCGTACGGCAACAGGAGTGGTTATCAGGCTCATATTATTACCTCGTTAAGACATTTTATTCCGGCTGATGAAAGGGATGAGTTTACCGAATGGCTCAAGAATAACATCAATTGGGTTTTTGATGACTTTAAGTTACATAATGAAAGTACTGCCGCAGATTGGCTGGGTCGGCATGAAAATGCCATAAGGAAACATGAGTGGGATGGCGTTTATATCCCCCGATATATCTTCGGGCAGTTTTTAAAAGATAAAATCAACAATCTTCTTGACGCTGCAGTGAAAGAAGGATTAATCGAGTATGATATGATCAAGGCTTCGGTTACATCCATCCGCAAAAATGGGCCATGCTATGAGATAGATGCGAGAGCAGATGCGTCGCCAGTTAAGTTTGTGGCTGATAAGGTAGTGCTCAGTATCGGAAGCCCACCTATTCGCCCATGTTTTCAAAGCCTGAATAGTAATGATGAAGAAGAGGTTTTAGTAATAGAGGATATGTATGATCCGTCCTTATCTGGCAATATCGAGGCCGTTAGTACATTTGTGAATGAGCGTCAATTAGCTTCATACCCTCAAAATATTTTGATTGTGGGTTCGAATGCCAGTGCGCTGGAGGTAATATATGCACTAATCAATAAGCCTGATCTGAAGGAGTCCAATGTTAAAATACATGTCTTATCGGCCTCCGGTTCGTTCCCGCATGCTATCAATGAGGAGGCGCATTTATCAACTTATCGCCCTCTTAACCTTGAACGGCTCAAAAATAAACAAAGCATTACACCCGCCGCTATTTATGGCGCCATACGCGATGATATTGGCAACGCGCTCGAAAAGGGCATGAAGGCTGATGATACTTATTATCCAATATCCAGCATCCTCATTGATTTGGTAAAATCGCTTGACGGTGATGAGAAAAAGCAGTTTGTATCGCATTATGGTTTTGAGATCGGAAAGCTGCAGCGCCGGGCCGGGGCAGATTATCTCAACATTGTAAACAGCTTGATGGAACAGGGTAGACTACAGATGATTAAAGGCCGCCTTGAAGATTGTGTACATACCGACGAGGGGATTAAACTACGCTTTTCGGATGACCGCGATGCACTGCATATTTATCCCGCACCATTCAGTGTGCTGATAAATTGCACCGGGTCTGACAATTTAAAAAATGCGAAGTCGCCTCTGATCAGTAATTTGATCAACACAGACACTTGTACTATCAATACCTCCGGTAAGGGGTTAGTGGTAAACCATCGTTTCGAAGCCAATGAAAACCTGTTTATTATGGGACCCCTGCTGGCAGGCAACATTATTGGCGATAAGATAATCTGGCACGTAGAGAGCTGCAACCGTATTTTTAGTTTGGCTCGATGCCTGGCACCGTATCTGGTTGACTGATATATGTGCCAACATTAGATTTCTGTTATTTTGGTTGCGCTCAGCACAATTTAGGCTGTTGTATGTTATGCTAAGGTTTTGAAGTGGTTGATAACTACTTCAGATCAATAGCCATAAACTTACGATCAATGCCAAATCAAAACTTGAAAAGATATATTGCTTTTATTTTTGCCGCTTCTTTCACTTTGGAGTCGAACAATATTTTGGCCCAAAAGCATCACGCCGATAGTGTAAAGGTGGCCGCCTATTCCAAATATGACAAGGTGAGCCCCGTTCACCGGTTATTATTTGGTGAAAATTATCGCAAATTGTGGGCAATGCCGGTTAAGATGAAGGTCTTTCATCTATCCAAAGAACAAGGCGGCCTAACCATAACAGAATTGGGAGGGGGCAAACAAACAAAAACCCTCCATCTTGAAGATGCCTCGGGACATAAATGGGCACTGCGCACAGTTCGGAAGTTTCCCGGAAGACAGCTTTCAAAAGATGCACAACACACCATCGTAGAAGATATTGTGGTGGATGAGGTAACTACGTCCCATCCTTATGCAGCTCTTGTTGTTCCGCCGCTGGCAGATGCCCTTAATATTCCTCATTCGCATCCCCAAATTGTTTTTGTGCCTGATGATCCGGCCCTGGGAAAATATCGTAAGGATTTTGCAAACCAGGTATGTCTGTTTGAAGAACGTGAACCGCTTGATGGTACGAAAGTTCATAAAACGGAGAAAATACAGGATAAGGTTGAGGAGGATAACGATAATATTATCGATCAGAAAATGGTGCTGCGCGCCCGACTCCTGGATATGGTGATTGGCGACTGGGACCGTCATGAAGATCAATGGAAATGGGAAAAAGAGAAAGGCGATGAAAACGAGAAGGTGGATGTTTACGAGCCTGTGCCTACCGACAGGGATAAGGTTTTTTATACCACGTCAGGAATATTCCCCTGGTTCTTGTCGCACCAGTTTCTTAAATCGCAACTGCAACCCTATCGAAAAGATATAAAGGACGTTAAGGGCTGGAACTATAACGCACGTTATTTTGACCATTATTTTTTAACAGGCCTTGATGAAAAGGAATGGAAAAAACAAATTGCCATTGTACAATCCCGGCTTACCGACAGGGTATTAGCAGAAGCCGTTAAACGACTGCCCCCCAACATTTATAAAGTATCGGGACCTAAGTTAGTGAAAACGCTTATTGGTCGCAGGGATAATCTGAACGATTATGCGCTGGAATATTACCGTTTCCTGGCTAAAGACGTGAATATCCCGGCTACTGCCAAAAATGAGGAGTTCTTGATTGACGAAAAGTCTGACGGGCGGGTAACCGTTACTATCCGCAAGGTTAAAAAGGATGATAGCTTAGGGCACAAGGTCTATGAGCGCACTTTTGACCCTAAAGATACCAAAGAAGTAAGACTTTATGGTTTGGGTGGAAGTGATAACTACATGGTTAGGGGTAAAAACGCCTCGCCTATAAAAGTGCGAATGATAGGTGGAAACGGTAAAGACAGCTACGCTTTTTCGCCGGATCTGCGTAAAACAAGCAATCTTTATATTTATGATCATCCGGATAGTGGAAATGTTTTGCCGACAAATGGCGGTCATATTCATCTTTCGGGAGACACGCTAGTTAATAACTTCAACAGGCAAAGCTTCAAGTATGACAAGTCATCGCCTATTCTTACTTTAGGATATAGTACGGAAGACGGGATCAGGCTCATTGCCGGTTACCAGATAGAAAAGCAAGGCTTTGGCAAAGAGCCCTATGCGTGGCGACAGGAATTGCTTGCGGGCTATACCGTTTCGCGCAACGCCTGGCTGTTTAATTACTGGGGCGACTTTAAGAAGGCTGTAGGCGATAATGATCTTTTTATCAGCATTGTTTCGCGCGGGCCTAACAACCAGAGTAACTTTTTTGGCATGGGCAATCAACCTGTTTTTGTCAATAGCGGTTATCAGCGGTTCGATTATTACCGCGACCGGTATGACCTCGTGAATGCCGACATCAGGCTTTATCATACCTTTAACAATTTGCAGCTTAGTGGTGGGGTATTGGGGCAGTACTATAACAGTTATGCTGCCGCAAATACCAATAAGTTTTTAAACGCCTATAACCAGCAACATTCGGAAGAACATGTTTTTTCAACTAAGACCTTTAGCGGCGTGGTGGCAGGAACATCCTTAGATACCCGCGATAACAATAAATTCCCTACCAATGGTGTTTTATGGAACACCACGGTTGATGGTATGACCGGGCTTAACGTGAGCAACAATGCCTTTGGGCAAATCCATTCGGAGTTTAGCTTTTATATCAGTCCCGGTCAGGATTCTGCATTTGTTATTGCTGATCGCATTGCCGGAGGCTATATGATTGGACACGCTTCCTATTTTCAGTATTTTGGATTAGGTGGTCCGCAAAGTATGCAGGGGTTCCATACCAACAGGTTTGTGGGCGATGCCATTGCTTACAATAATTTTGAGCTACGCTGGAAAGTTGCAAAATTGCATTGGTATCTATTGCCTTCAACAATTGGTTTGGTGGCATTTGATGATTTTGGCCGGGTATGGCTCAAAGGCGAATCATCCAATCAATGGCATGATACCTATGGCGGAGGCTTGTTTCTGATGCCGGGAAAGGTGATACTTATGGCCGTTGTTGGCGTTTCAAAAGAAACCGTGCTGCCTTATTTATCACTTGGTTTTCGCTTTTGATTTTAACGCTCCATGCAATTTGCTATCTTGCCCGTCACATTACCTTTTTAGTAACCAAGTATAAGCTTTGCTCTTTTAATAGTGACAGTGTAATGTGAAGAGTTATAATTTGTTGAAGAGGATGTTTTTATACTTCGAATAATTTTTTAGCATTGTACTAATATTAATTTAATTTATGCAAAGATATAGCGGCCAAAAAAGAATTTTAGTGGCAGTTGACTGCATTGTTTTTGGTTTTGACGGCCGTGAAATGAAGTTGTTGCTGGTGCAGCGCGCCATAGATCCTGAGAAAAATAAATGGAGTTTAATGGGTGGTTTCGTCAAAGCAGATGAATCGCCAGACGATGCAGCCAATCGCGTACTTGAACAATTAACGGGCTTGCAGGATGTTTATTTGGAACAGCTGCATGTTTTTGGCAATCCACACCGCGACCCGGTTGAACGCACCATGTCTGTTGCCTATTCGGCGCTGATTGATATTAACAAATATGAGCAGCAACTGCTTGATGATTATCATGCCGAGTGGTTCCCCATTAATGAGGCGCCCAATTTGATATTTGACCACGACGAGATGGTTCGTGATGCTAAAAGACAGCTTAAATACAAAGCCGCATTGCACCCTATTTTGTTTAAACTGTTGCCGGAGAAATTTACAATTCCACAGTTACAGGCATTGTACGAAGGTGTGTATCAGGCTAAGTTTGACGATCGTAATTTTAGCCGTAAATTACTTTCAACAGGCTTGCTGGTTAAGCTGGCCGAAAAAGATAAGCTGTCGTCAAAAAAAGGAGCCTTTTATTACAAGCTCAACGAACCGGCCTTTATCGAGAACTTTAATGCCTTCCTTAATTTTGTGCCCAACCCGGATAAATTTTTGATCAATGATTAAAAAATTAAATAGTTTATGCTTTTCGTTAACTGCCCGGGTACTACAATTTTGATTGTTATTTTTCGGTTAAAGGTTTAATTATTCTCTTTATTTTGGATTGATATACAGATGGTTGTAAGAAAAGCCTGGTAAATTTGGGAAATAGCCTGGTATTGAATTTATTAGGTTATATTTGCTTGCAAAATTTCTTATTTTTTTAAAAAATACACTATAAATTAATGGCTGTAAATACTTCAACTATCCTCAAAAGAAAAAAGGAAGACGTCCTTGAGCTTTGGATGAAAAATCAGCTTGCTGATGCGGGTTTAAGAGAAGACCTTATTACCAATCAGGAATTAAGAATGCAATCAGAAGAACTGATTGATGTTTTTCTTAATACTCTTGGCGAAGAAAATATCGACAATCCAGAGTCGGCTGATTTTGAAGCAGTATTGGAAATACTGGCCGGAATTTCAATGTCAAGAGCGCGGCAGGGTTTTTCGCCACGCGAAACAGGCCTGTTTGTGCTCGGCCTTAAGGAGGCCTTATTAAGTGTATTGCAGGCCGAAATTGCTGATAATCCTCTTGGATTATATGAGTCGAGCTTAAAAATAAGCCGTTTGCTTGATAGTTTCAGCATTGTCACTTTTGAAACTTTTATTAAAGGTAGAGAAGAGGTTATACTACGTCAAACCGACGAGATTACAGAAATATCAACTCCGGTGATCCGCGTATGGGACGGTATATTGGCGCTACCCATCATAGGCACATTAGACAGCCAGCGTACCCAGGTTGTAATGGAAAATCTGTTGCAAGAGATTGTGGAGACTGGTAGCGGTATAGCCATACTTGATATTTCTGGTGTACCTACAGTAGATTCACTGGTAGCGCAACATTTAATTAAAGCAGTAAGTGCAACCCGCCTAATGGGGGCAGATTGTATAATAAGCGGTATAAGACCAGAGATTGCTCAAACCATTGTTCATTTGGGTATTGATCTTACACACATCATAACCAAAGCAACCCTGGCCAGTGCGCTAAAGTATGCCTTTAATACATTAAGGCTGGAAGTAAGAAAGCAGGGTGTGGGGGCAGCCACTAAAACGGTTTCATAATGGAGAGAATACCTATTTTAAAGATGGGTAACTTTCTGTTGGTTACCATCCAGGTTGATTTATATGACAGGCTTGCCCTGGACCTGGAGTCGGATTTGATTAGAATGGTTAATAAAACAGAAGCCAAAGGCGTTCTGATCGACATTTCTGCTGTTAGCATAGTGGATTCTTTTATGGGCCGTATTATCGGTAACATAGCCAGTATGTCTAAACTGCTTGATGCAGAAACTGTAGTTGTGGGCATGCAACCAGCGGTCGCCATTACCCTGGTTGAGTTGGGGCTACCGCTTAAAGGTGTTCATACAGCGCTTAATGTGGATAAGGGAATGGAACTGCTGCGAACCATGATTCAGGATGATGACGATTACGAAATAGAGGAAGATAGTGATGATACTTCCCTTAACTAAAGACGCGATCCGGATTGTAAAAGAACAGGACGTTGTTTTATTTAGAAACAGGGTTAAGGAGTATGCCGTCAAAATTAAGATGGGCATGGTTAACCAAACCAAATTGATCACCGCGGCAAGTGAACTTGTGCGCAACATGTTAAGATATGCCAACGGCGGAGACACGCTCATTGAGATAGTTTCGCGCGGTAGGGATAACGGCATTAGATTAACCTTTGAAGACAAGGGCCCTGGCATTGCTGATGTACAGCTGGCCATGCGCGACGGTTATTCGACAGGAAAAAGCCTTGGTTTAGGTTTGCCCGGCGCTAAAAGACTGGTAAACGAGTTTGAAATAAAGAGTGAAATTGGTAAAGGTACAATAGTTACCGTTATAAAGTGGGTAAATGGCTGACGCTACACATATCAGTTTTACTGCATCGGACAGAAGTTACTTTTCATTACTGAAAAAGGAAATTCATAACAAGTCTGTTGAACTGGGATTTTCAGAGCAAAAGACGGCGGAGTTGGATATCGTGGTGTCCGAAATGACGTCTAATCTTCATAAGTACGCTAATGATGGTGAGATCCTAATGGGCGCTTTTGCTGAAGATGAGAACCCCTATATAGAGGTGATTTGTATCGATAACGGTCCCGGGATGGCCGATCCGTTTAAGATGATGAAAGACGGGTTCTCGACCACCAACTCTATGGGACATGGTCTGGGAAGCATTAACCGATTGTCGGACAAATTTGATATCTATACGCAGAAGGGCTGGGGAACTATTATTTTGAGCCGGATATATAAAAATCCGGTAACCCGAAAACTTACACGGGCTACAGGAGTAGATATAAAGGCGTTGGTAGTGGCCAAACCTGGCGAGCAGCATAGCGGCGACGGGTTTTATTATAAGTACGAAGGCGGGAAATTTAAAATGCTCGTCGCTGATGGCCTGGGGCATGGCATTGAGGCCAACTACGCGGTAAACCAGGCTGCTGAAACTTTTAAGAATTATACAGGCAGTTCACCGGTTGAAGTGCTACGTATTATGCACCACGACATCCGTAAAACACGTGGTATTGTGGGTACCGCCGTTGTATTTGATTTTGAATCGAACAAATGGCAAATTGCTGGCATTGGTAACATTGCTGTAAAAATGCTCGGCGCGTCAAATATGAAAAGTTACATTGCCTATAACGGCATTATCGGGCACAATATTCCAAATACCATGAATGATCAGGAGCATAGCTGGAATGATTATTACCAGATAGTCCTGTGTTCTGACGGAATACGGTCAAGATGGGACGTATCAAAATATCCCGGTATTTTTAAATGCGATCTTTCTGTTACAGCTGCAGCTATCTATAAGGATTTTGCAAGGCGCACGGACGATATGTCTGTTATAGTAGGAAAAATTCAACCAAGATGACGGAACTTGTAAGTGTTAGTTTAGAAAACGAAATGGACCTTGCACTGGCTTATAAAAAGTCAATTAAGGTAGCCGAGATGCTGGGGCTCACCCTGTCAACCCAAACTACATTTGCAACAGCCGTTTCTGAAGTGAGCCGGGAGGTAATAGATAAGACCCATGATGGGATGGCCGTTATTGGGGCAGAGGAGGAGGCCGGACGGTACACCCTGGTGGCAAAGATTAGTTACAGAGAGGACGAAAACTTTAAAAGCCTTGAAGAAGGATTTCAATACGCAAGAAAACTGGTTCCGGTGTTGGAGGTGGTGGGTGATGAAAACCAAAAGATAGCCATCCTGCGGCTTGGCATACCCAGATCAACGCGGCTCAACCGGGCCCGGGTATTACTGGTAAAAAAGCATTTTGAAACGCAGGAACCTGCAACCCCTTATGAGGAAGTTAAGCAGCGTAATGTTGAATTATCCAGACTAACCGAAGAACAACAGCTTTTATTAAAACACTCCAACTACCTTAACGAGCTTAAAAATGAGTTTTTTTCGGTAGCAAGTCATGAGCTTAAAAGTCCGCTCACTATTATTAAGGGTTACGCACAGCTGGCCATGTCATTCAAGCACGAATGCAGCCCGCAGATGCTCAATTTTCTAAAGAAGATCGAAGTTCAATCGGTAAAACTTCATACACTTATACAGCAGCTGTTTGATGTTTCCAAAATAGAGCAGGGGCGTTTGGAGTACAACATGGAGCAGACCAACTTTGACGAATACCTGCGTGAAACCATTGACCTCATCAAGCTTGTTACGCCCCAGCACAATATACAGCTGAAATTGGGGAGCAACACCTCTGTTGCTGTAGACCGGCTACGCATAGAACAGGTGCTTACCAATATTATCGGTAACGCTGCCAAATACTCCTCAGCCGGCAGTTATATCACCCTGGAGACCGCGCTTGAAAAGGATAGAATAATTGTTTCTATCAAAGATGATGGTATCGGGATGAATGAGGAAACATTAAAAAATGTATTCGACAAGTTCTACCGCAGTCACGATGTTATGATGAAATACAATGGCTTGGGCATGGGTTTATATATTGCTTCTAAAATTGTAAATGACCACGGTGGTTCTATCTGGGCACAAAGCGCAGAAGGACAAGGATCGGTTTTTTATTTCGACCTTCCGCTACAGTTCGCTTAATTACTTCCTATTTAAAAATTCTGCTAATCTCTGCGTTTGGGCAGCGTAATAGTAAAAGTAGTACCCTCGCCGGGAGCCGATTTTACCTTGATATGGCCGTGATGTTGTTCAATAATGCCGAACACAATTGAAAGGCCCAAACCCGTACCTTCGCCTACAGCTTTAGTTGTAAAAAATGGTTCAAAGATACGCTGCTGTATTTCTTTAGACATGCCGGCACCTGTATCGGTGATCTCTATATTAATATAATATTCAGCATTGGTCGTTTTAATAATGATCTGTTCGTTGTGATGTTCGGTCTTCTCTTTAATGCCCTGGATGCTATTGTTGAGAAGGTTAATGAGCACCTGGTTTATTTTGCCAGGAAAACAATGAATAGCGGGCAGATCTGCCAATTCTGTTCTGATGGTTATATAGTGCGGTACTGTGCTTCTGAGAATAACCAAAGTACTTAATATCGATTTATTCACGTCGGCCAGCCTTAGGGTTGAGTCATCCATGCGGCTAAAGGTGCGTAAGCTTTGTACTATCTCGCTCGTTCTGTGAGCACCCTCGTCAATGCCATCCAGCAGGGTGAAGATCTCTGCTTTAATAAACTCAAGGTCTATTTTTTGTTTGCAGGTTCTTATTTTCTCAATAACCGCGGCTGTGTCGTTGCTGCGTTCAAGTTCGTTACAAAGGTCAATTAACCCCATAATCTCTATAAAATCCATTCTTAAAGGCTTAACATTAGCGCTCACAAAGTTTATCGGATTATTGATCTCATGTGCAATACCAGCGGTAAGCTGCCCAAGCGAGGCCATTTTTTCGTTGTTTACCAACTGTATCTGGGCGGTTTTTAAGTTCTCAATAGTTACCGAGAGATTCCTGTTACTTTCAATAAGTTCGTGGGTCCGTTCATTTACCTTTTGTTCAAGCAGGATGTTTTGCTGAGTTGTAAGGCGTTCATTCTCAACCGCAGCTGTCAAAGCCGCCAGTTGCGATTCATTTTTCTGACGACGGTAAAAGTTTATTTTATCCGCAAGCGCAGCCGAAAACAAAATTAAACCCAGCGAAGAAGCGAATAATATGGCATTCGCCGTAAAAGTATTGTACACAACTAGCCCAATGTTGCGGCCAATCACTATAACAATGGAAACAAAGAAGAGCGTCCACCCCAGCAGGAAAAACTTTGCCGGCTGGTATCCCCGCCAGTACAACGCCACGCCCATAACAAGCAGAGCCACCGAAGTAAGGAGTGCACACACTGAAATAAGCGTATAGGCAAGATAAATCTGCTGGAATAAAACTGCTGTAAGCGGTAAAAGATTAATAAGATAAAGCAAGTAGTAGTATCTGGCAACTTCCTTTAAGTTTTGCCTGAGCTGCAGAAACCGATTTACAAAGGTAATGAGCGAAAACCAAAAGAAAATACGCCCCAGCGGGATGACAACGCTGTTAATAAGCGTTTTGTCCTCATTGAAAAAATGCGTCCCATAACCCCGTAGTAGCGTTTGATTGAGGCCCAGGAAAATAATATAAAGTACATAATATAGGTAACTTATATCTTTCACAATAAAAAGCAGCAACAGGTTGTAGAGGGCCATAATAAGTACTATACCTATAAAAGCACCTATAGTAAGATCCTGCGCGCCCATATCAGCCATAAACTCATTGGCGCTATGTGCATAAATGGGAACAACGGCGGCCTCATGGCTTTTAATCTGCAGGTAAACGGTGCGTACAGAATCAGGGAGTACGATACAGTTGATACGGGTTATATTGTGGCTCAACCCCGAGTGCCGTGGCGTGTCTGCCGCTAAGTGTATGATTCTTTGGCTGCTACCGTCAATTGTGTACAAATCAAAATTATCTATTACAGAAGCGCCTATTGTAATGGTGACTACTGGCTGGGTTGTTTTGTTCTTCAATACCAGTTTTAGCCACAAACCGATGTTTTTGTATTTTAATACCGGTAAGACATTGTCTGGTTGTTTAAAAGAGTGTATTTTTAAAATATCATAAATGGAGAGGGTACCCTGAGGGTCATTATACTGGCTTATATAATTGCGGCTTAAGAGTTTTGATTCATTTTCATGAACCGTTAATGTATCAGTGGCAAAAGCAATTAAATATTGTGTTGATAAAAATAATATAATAAATATTTTTTTCATCTTTATATTAGTTCTGTGAGTTGGGTTAAGGTGAAAAAATTCTTCAGAAAATCAAATTCTTAAAGTTTGATATAAAAAAACTTCCTAATATAACATTATTTAAACTATGCATATTGCTGTGTTGTATATTGATGACGAGATTAATAATTTAAATAGTTTTAAAGCTGCTTTCAGGCGCGATTTTAATATTTATACTGCGCAGTCGGCCAAAGAGGGACGCAAAATACTTGACTCGACAGAAGTAGGAGTGATCATTACCGACCAGCGTATGCCTGGCGTTACAGGTATAGAATTTCTCGAATCTATTCTTCATGTCTACCCAGACACTATTCGCATTCTTTTAACCGGATTCTCTGATATAAATGCTGTTATGGATGCCATAAACCGCGGCCAGGTTTACAAATACCTGGTAAAGCCGTGGCAAAATGAGGAGTTGCGGATGTATATACAAAATGCGCTGGAAATTTATCATTTGCGAAAGGAGAACCGGGAACTGTTACGTAAACTTAAACTTGCGCAAATGGAATTAGAGAACCTTGTTAGGTCTCGTTAAATCTTTCTAATACTTATTGTTATAGGAAAAGCTTTACTATATTTAGCCAGTTAAGATAAACCAAATTACCCCCTTTTTTAATCTTATTGGTTGTGAAGAAAATCTATTGCTTGGTAATACTGGCACTTTTGCTGGACGGTTTTTTTATTGCCGCATTTGCTCAGGGAAACACAACTAATAAGGGTACAGAGTTCTGGACGGCCTATATGGACCATATCAATGGTGTAACGGGCTCCCAGGCTAGTCAGATGAATTTATACATAACCTCTGATGTTAATACTACCGGTACGGTATCTCTCGCCGATAATAGCTTCACCCAGTCGTTTACCGTAACGGCGAACGCCGTTACCACGGTAACCGTACCCGCAAGCGCTTTTTTAGGCTCCGAAGGCCAGTTTTTGAAAGGTATACACATTGTATCTGCCCTGCCAATTGTGGTTTACGCCCATATATTTGCGTCGAGCGTTTCCGGGGCAACTTTGGTTTTGCCTGTTTCTGCGCTGGCCAAAGATTATTATTCTATCAATTATACGCAGGTATCTAACCAGGCTAATTCCCATTCGGCGTTTATTGTAATAGCAACTGAAGACAATACCACGGTAGAAATAACGCCTACCGCGGACCTATTGAGCGGCAAGGTAGCTAATCAAACTTTTACTGTAACGCTCAACAAAGGAGAGTTGTACCAGGCGCTTTCCAATACAGACCTCACGGGCAGCCGCATTAAATCCGTCAGCAACTCCTCGGGCGGTTGTAAGCGCATTGCGGTTTACAGCGGTAGTAGTAAGTTAGCCATTGGATGCCCCAATAGTTCGGCTGATAATTTATTTCAGCAGGTTTATCCAACGGCTTCATGGGGTAAAAACTTTATTACCGCGCCGTTAAGCCACCGTGATTATGATGCCTTCCGGATTATTTTGAGCGATCCTGCCACCACTGTTACTTTAAACGGTACGGTTGTGCCGGCAACCAGCTTTATTAATAATTTTTATTACGAGTTTAATTCTACAACACCTAATATCATATCAGCTGATAAGCCCATTCAGGTAGTTCAATACGCCGTTACGCAAGGCAATACATTGAATTGTGCTAAAGATAAGACCGACGTGGGCGACCCGGAAATGATCTATCTCATTCCGCTTGAACAAGGATTAAACCAGGTGACTTTATACTCCACACCGTACTATAAGATCCTTAACAGTTATATCAACGTGATCATGCCAACTTCGGCAGTATCATCCTTTATGCTTGACGGTGCCAATTATAATTCCTTTCAGACTATCCCTGGTAATACGGCATATTCGTATGCACAGATCCCGGTAAATAATACCACACACAATATCAGCGCTTCTGCAAATTTTAATGCCATTGCCTATGGTTTCGGCGGCACGGAATCATACGGCTATGCTGCAGGTACTAACCTTAAAAATCTCAACGAAAATATTGTACTTCAAGATCCGGCCACCGACAGCACCTTTACCCAGGGATGCAGCAATGCAACCTATGATCTGCAGCTTACCGTTCCATATATAACCAGTTCCATAACCTGGGATTTTAAAGATGGAACGAATGCCGTTACGCAAACTAATCCGTCATATCAGGTAATACAAAAAGGGTCTCAAACACTTTACCTGTATCATTATGGAAAGCCAGTCACATTTACCTCCGGCTCGCATACTGTGGTAGCTTCAGTTTTTGATCCCATTGCGGACGAATGTGGATCTACCGAGGAGGTCGATTTTTCCTTCTCGGTAATTGATCCTCCTGTAACTGATTTTTCTTACAACGGCCAGTGTATGGGTAGTCCAACTGTTTTTACCGATGCCACAAGCTTGAAGGGGGATAAGGTGAAATCATGGAGCTGGAAGTTTGGAGATACCAACGCTGCGGTTGGGTCAGATACATCCTCGGCCCAAAACCCTTCATACACGTATACCAAAGGCGGTACATATACCGCCTCGCTTACTACCGTTACCCAAGGCGGTTGTACCAATGTTCAGACGCATCAAATCATCATTCATAATAAACCTGTAGCTAACTTTTCATCGAGTACGCTTGACTGTGCAGGGGGGGTAATAAACTTCACCGATAAATCTGTTGCCGGTGAAGGTACCGTGCAAACATGGAGCTGGATATTTAATGATCCATACGCTACGGCTGCTAGCCCGAATACATCAACAGCTCAGAATCCGCAACATACGTTTACAAGGGCAGGTAAGTATAAGGTGAAACAGGTGGTCACAAACAGCGTAGGATGCACGTCAGATACCGTTGCGTATACTATTACGATAAACCCCTTGCCTCATGCCGATTTTACTGTTCCGGCAACCTGTATAGATGATAACGGCATACAGTTTACCAATAAAAGCACCATAGCCGACCAAAGCACGCTTTCTTATTACTGGGATTTTGGCGATGCACAGGTTAATGCGGTAAGTGCGTCTCAGCGTACTGTAACTAACCCAAAGCCGCTTTATACTAATCCGGGCTATTACAATGTTAAACTAACTGTTACTTCTGCTTATCAATGCTCAAAGGATACCACAGTTTTATTTACCCTTAACGGTGCCAACCCCCAGGCCGCTTTTAAGGTGGAAAACGTTAATGACTTGTGCAGCGCCAATCCGGTTATTATCGATAATCTTTCCAACGTTGGCCCTACTGGTATTGGTCATATTAATGAGATAGACTTGTATTACGATTACGATAGCGATCCTGCCAATAAAGACATATTTTATTATAATCAGGGACAGATTCAAAGCCAATACACACATAGTTATCCAGCATTTTCAACGCCTGTAAGCAAAAACTATCATATCAAGATGGTGGTGTACAGCGGGCCGGCACAGACGTGTATCGGCACAGCAGATCAAACTATAACGGTTTATGCCAATCCGTTAGTTACGGTAGCTAATGTTGCTCCCGTTTGCCAAAACGCTTCGCCGGTACAACTTACTGCAGATGCAGGCAATTATACAGGTACCGGTACCTTTACCGGACCAGGGGTGGTTTACCAGGGCTCGCAACCGTATTTTGACCCGTCAAAAGCGGCCCTCGGACTCAATACCATAAACTATGAATTTGACAACAGTGGCACAGGCTGTTCTTACAGCACAACTAAACAGATAACAGTTTATCCGGCCCCAATGGTATCTGCAGGTCCCGATGTTACTATACTTGGCGGGGGCCGCGCCACTATTAATGCTACGGCCACCGGTAATAATTTGAAGTACAAATGGACCATAGGTACAGGGCCGGCAGTCGGTCTCGATCAGGACGATATTCTTACCCCCACAGCCAGCCCACTTTACGATACGCAATACACACTAACCGTTACTTCTGAGCAAGGATGCTCAAATAGTGCCACAGTTAATGTGAAAGTGTTGCAAATGCCGGTAGTTCCTAATATATTCACACCTAATGGAGACGGGATAAACGATGCCTGGAATATCAAATATTTAAATACTTATCCAAATTGTACGGTCGAAGTATACAATAGATACGGAGAAAAGGTATATTCGTCTGTTGGTTATCCCGAAGCCTGGGATGGCCGATTTAGGGGGGCGATATTACCCACCGGAACTTATTATTATATTATTAACCCTAAACTTGGCCGCGAGGTGATGGCGGGTAGTGTCACAATAATCAGGTAGCTTAGATGAAACGGCATTTCAACCTATTCGTTATATTTTTTTGTTTTTATGGAATTAGTACGTTTGCGCAGCAGCGGCCACAGTATACCCAATATGTATTTAACAATTACCTGCTCAATCCTGCTGTAACCGGCATTGAAAATTATACAGATGTTAAAGTAGGATACCGTAGTCAGTGGACCGGATTGCAGGGAGCGCCTGTTACCAGCTACGTTACGCTGAATACACCCATCGGGACGGACTTTGTTGAAGGGGATGCTACTCAATTCGGTAGTGCAGGAGGAGGTGTAAATCCTTATAGCCGGTCATATACCCAAACTTACATGGCTCCGGCTCCACATCATGGTATCGGCTTTATGGTAATATCAGACAAAGCAGGTCCAATCACCCAAACTAATATTGATGCTACCTATGCATACCACATGGGTTTGTCTGATCATTTGAGCCTGGCAGTTGGTGCTGCGATGGGTTTATATCATGCCAACCTGGACGTTTCGCAGCTTACGTTTCCAGATTCACAGACGGACCCGGCTGTAACCAACGGCAATAGCAGTTTATGGAAGCCGGATGCAGGAGCAGGCGTGTGGATGTATACTTCGAGTTGGTATATTGGAGCATCGGTGCAGCAATTAATTCCGCAGACCTTAAATTTCGGTACAACATCATCACAGATACCAGGTAAAATAGTACCTCACTTTTTCTTTACAACCGGTGTTAAAGTATTCTTATCTGATGATGTAACGGCAATGCCTTCGGTAATGGTTAAGGTAACCAACCCGGTTCCACCTTCGTTCGACCTCAATATGAAGCTAACCTTCAAAGATATCTTTTGGCTGGGAGCAGCTTACCGCAGAAACGACTCCTACGCGCTTTTAACCGGCATCAATATCAGTTCGGTAATTAACGTGGGTTATTCTTATGATATTACCACCTCAAACCTTAATACGGTGAGCAATGGCACGCACGAAATTGTAATTGGGGTGTTGCTAAACAACAGGTATAAGGCAACCTGCCCGCGTTATTCGTTCTAATTAGAGTTCTTTACGCAGGCGTGCCACTGGAATATTCATTTGTTCTCGGTATTTAGCTACCGTACGGCGTGCAATGTTGTAGCCTCGATCCTTCAGTATTTCGGTAAGCTTTTCATCGGCCAAAGGATGACGCTTGTCTTCGCTGCCAATGCATTCTTCTAAAATTTTCTTTACCTCTTTGTTTGATACCTCTTCACCACTTTCAGTCTGTATAGCCTCAGAGAAGAATGATTTAAGCAGATAAGTACCGTGTTCCGTTTGTACGTATTTAGAGTTAGCCACACGCGATACCGTTGAAATATCCATTCCTATGCGGTCAGCAATGTCTTTAAGGATCATCGGCTTGAGGTTCTTTTCGTCGCCGGTTAAAAAGAACTCATATTGATACTGCATAATGGCATTCATGGTTTTGAGCAACGTTTGCTGGCGTTGCTTAATTGCATCAATAAACCATTTGGCAGAGTCCAGCTTCTGTTTTACAAACTGAACCGCCTCCTTCAACTTTTTATCCTTTTGTGAAGCCTTGTCGTAATGCTCAAACATTTCCTGGTAGGAGCGACTTACACGCAGATCGGGCGCGTTTTTGGCATTTAAAGTAAGCACCAAACGGCCATCATTATTCATAATGTGGAAGTCGGGAATAACCTGTAATTGCTTGGTGTTTACTGAGCTCGAATCGCCTGGTTTGGGATTGAGTTTCAATATTTCCGCCACAACACCACGTAACTCCTGCGATGACATGTTGAGCGCGCGCTCCAGTTTGTCATAATGTTTGCGCGTAAACTCGTCAAGGTAATTCTCTACTACTGTGATTGCCCTTTTTACTATCGGGTCCTGCTGATCTTTTCGGCGGAGCTGGATAAGTAAACATTCCTGCAGGCTACGTGCACCTACACCCGGCGGATCAAATGATTGTATCACCTTGAGTATTTCTTCCACCTCTTCGTCTTCGGCCATTACGTTTTGCGAAAAGGCAAGGTCGTCAGTAAGTGACATAATCGGACGGCGCAAATAACCGTCGTCATCAAGGCTGCCTATAATTTGCTGGCCAATGGCGTAGTCTTTGTCTGAGAGGGGGAGAAGATCAAGCTGGTTCTGCAGTAATTCAAAAAAGGAGCTTTGTACCGCTATTGGAATTTCCTTGCGGTCTTCTTCGTCATCACCGTTTTGATCATAGCGTGAGCCATATTCGTTCACGTTATCTTCCTGCAGGTACTCGTCTATATTAAACTCGTCGTATTCGCCGCTTTCCTCGTCGTTGTTGAAGTTATCTTCATCCGGATCCCGGTCGGGGTATTGTTCTTCAGGCTCGTTCAGATTAGTTAAACTCAAATCTTCAAGCGCCGGGTTGTCTTCCAGTTCTTCTTTGATTCTGGTATCTAATGACACGGTCGGCACCTGCAACAATTTTATAAATTGGATCTGTTGAGGAGATAGTTTCTGTAAAAGTTTTTGTTGAAGATTCTGTTTAAGCATATCGGGCCGGAACAAAAGTACATCAAATGCAGCTAAATCAAAAGCATTTCATGGCGTTGTTATCATGTAATGTTAAACTCAAATAATTGTTTGGCAGATTTTAAATTTCCATGTAAAAAGTTCACTAATCTTTCTAAATTTAATCCATAAAACTTATTACGATGGGATTTATCAAAGAATTTAGAGAGTTTGCCGTTAAAGGAAACGTAGTTGACCTTGCCGTCGGCGTAATTATTGGCGCTGCCTTTGGCAAAATTGTTACTTCGCTGGTAAATGACATTATAATGCCTCCAATAGGGGTATTAACGGGTGGGTTGGATTTTAGCAAGCAGAAGTATGTATTAAAGGCGGCACATGATAAGGTGCCGGAGAGCGCAATAAACTACGGCTTGTTTATTAATAACGTTATTGATTTTATTATTGTGGCCTTTGCCATCTTTTTACTGGTGAAAGCTATCAATGGTTTGAAAAGACGCCAGGAAGCCAAAGAAGAAGTTATTGCGGAAGTTGTGCCAACCAAAGAAGAGGTGCTTTTAACGCAGATCAGAGATCTACTGGCAGAAAAGAAATAACCCCCTGGCCCTCTGAAGGGAGAACTAAAACGTAAGGGTAGGGAAGTAGAAACTAGAAAGTGCAAATGCGAAGTTGAGTTTTGAAACCTGCTTTGCATTTGATACTACGGCTTTTGCCCTATTTTGGCTCATGCCGTATTCTTTAGCTCATTTAGCACTTGACATTTGCCTTAATTCTATCATTCACTCATTCTATCATTCCTTCATTCGCAGACTCTCTCATTGAGTCAAAACGATATAGTCGTTATCCTTTCCATACTTGCTCCAGTCTGGATTGTCGGGATTTTCGTGGCTGTATAGGGCTATGTTTAAGATTCTGGCAGCAGGTGCATATTTTTTTAATTGCGCCGCTGCGCCGAGTTTATCCTCACTATGGAAACCGCCGTTTACCTGTAGTATCTTATATTTGTGATGGCTTTTGAGAAATGAGGCGATGGACCAACCCATGGTGGCGTCCCATAAGTTTTGAGCTTGGTATAGTTGCATGCCGGGCATACTACCATGGCCACCCATGATCTTGATGAATTTATCATAGTAAACACCTGTAGCAGTATCAATGGGTAGAGGAGGCAGATAGCTTTTGGCTGTTGGTCCAAGCTGTTGTAATCCAGGCAAGCCCAATCGGTTAACCATGTTAGTATATCTTGCAGGGGCATTGGCGGCAACTACCGGTATCTGTTGTGTTTTGCAGAACTCAATTAAAGGCCGGTAATCAGCGTAGTTGGGCCAGGCGTGTGCATCGGTAATGAAGTTCTTTTCGCGGATCAGCCCTTTCAAATACTCGTCGAGCACCAGTTGGCAGTCCGTCTCAAACATTTCCATGGATAGTGCCGTGCGGCCGGGATTATGCTGGTTTAATTGGGTTAAAATATCAAGCTCAAGTACGTGGGCAAGAGAGTCATCGTGCTCTTCACCAAAGAATAGCACGTCGGCCTTCTTCATCTCGTTAATGATGTCGTCGGTATTGACTATTTTTTGTTTGGCCGTACTATAGATCTTATAATGACCCTGGGCCGTCACGCTGAGCGAATAAATTAGCAATAACGAGACAATGATATATTTCATAAGGCGAGTAGAATAAAGTTAATAAAATATAACCAGCGCAAATAAGTAATAAATTATTATTTGAATAGTAGAAAAATTACGCTAAATTTGCGCTCCTGTTTTTTAGGATAACGATAATTAGATCATTATAAAGAGTCATGAAAAGAACGTTCCAGCCTTCTCAACGTAAAAGAAGAAATAAACACGGTTTCCGTGAGCGTATGTCAACTGCAAACGGCAGAAGAGTTTTAGCATCAAGAAGAGCAAAAGGCAGAAAAAGGCTTAGTGTATCTGACGAGCGTCGTCATAAAGCATAATTTCGGTTGCTACTCCGTAACTGGAGCATGAGCCGGTTTACGTAATTAATTTCGGTTCAATAAGCAACTATGTATACTTTTCGGAAAGAAGAACGGTTATGTAATAAAAGCCTTATTTCGGCGCTTTTTCATAACGGTTCTTCTTTTTTATGCTATCCTTTCAAAGTTTCCTGGGCTACTGCACCTGCATACCAGCCAACGCCTGTACAGGTAGTTTTTCCTGTTTCAAAAAAGAGATTTAAACGGGCCAATCAGCGCAATTTGATCCGCCGTCGCATGCGCGAAGCTTATCGCCTGCATAAGCAGAAACATTTGTATGATTTGCTTATAGACGCAGATCAAAAGCTTGTTTTATCCGTTAGCTATATAGGCAAAGAGATCGCAGACTATCAGTTTATCGAAAAAAAGATGATCAAACTGTTTGAACAGCTTTGCCACGCAGCATTAAAAAAATGAAGTCGGTGGTGGGTTTTTTTCGGATGATAGCACGGGGAGTGGTTATTGGCTTGATAAAGCTTTACCAGTACCTGCTTTCGCCAATGTTAGGCGCCTCCTGCCGTTATACACCCACGTGCTCACAATACGGAATTGAAGCTGTAAAAAAATATGGCGCCATTAAAGGCGGATGGTTAACTTTGAAGCGCATTGCCCGTTGCAATCCATGGGGAGGGCATGGGCATGATCCGGTTCCCTGAACATTACTGATGAGTCTGATATTACAAATTGAAACCGCTACGGCTTCCTGTTCAGTAGCGCTGGCCGAAGAAGGGCGCATACTTGCCACTAAAGAATTAAATGAACGGAATATTCATGCCGAAGTGATCACCGTTTTTATCGATGAGGTAGTTACCCAGGCAGGCAAAACCATGGCCGAACTGGACGCTATTGCCGTGAGCAGCGGCCCTGGTTCCTATACAGGCTTAAGGATCGGCGTATCAACGGCAAAGGGCCTCTGTTACGCGCTCGATAAGCCGCTTATCGCTGTAGAAACCTTAGAAGCTATGGCCAATGGCTTCAAGAATAATCACCCGGACTTACCAGCAGACGCTTTATTGTGCCCCATGATAGATGCCCGGCGGATGGAAGTTTATACCGCGTTATTCGATGCCAATGGTGCAAGAGTTACCGCAACTTCGGCTGAGATTATTGATGAAAATAGTTTTGGCGACCATCTAAAAAATCACCAGATATTCTTTTTTGGTGATGGCGCTTCAAAGTGTCGTGATATGCTGGCTCATCAATCCAACGCTGTAATAATTGATGATTTTGTAAATTCTGCAAGCTTTTTGACTAACGGGGCATCAGAGCGGTTTAAAGGCGCGCAGTTCCAAGATGTGGCTTACTTTGAGCCCTTTTATCTCAAGGATTTTATAGCAGGTAAAAAAGCCTTATAATTCGCCTCCCGGCGTTTTATGAAACAACTTGTTCCATATACGCCCTAATGGCCCTTTTTCTCCGCCCATAGGTACATAGCTGGAGTTCATGGGATGTTCTATTACGTGGCCAAACTTTACCGAAAAACCGATATAAGCTTGCGCGCCGGTAAAAGATGCTTTCTTGTTGATAGCAGTCGTATTACCTCCACTTGCGCTCAATAGAGTTAGGCTCTGGCCAATCTGTTCGCTTCCTATAAAAAACTCCGCATTAGGCGATTTAATCATGAATTGGCCACCTATCCTGAACACTTTTTTATCATCGTAAATGGTGCTTAAACTTGCCGAATAGTTTTTATACTGGAGACTGTTGAGCAGTGCCCCGGTAAAACCAGGATAAAATAACTCCTTGGAAGCAATGAAAGCTGGTTTGTATTTTACCGTTTTATCGCCGTCGACCCAGAACGATTTGGTGACCCCAAATTCAAACCGGCCATCAGCAGGAGTGGTAAAAGAATGGGTGGTGTATGATCCCTCTACAATATGGTTAATATCGTTGCTGATACTATCCAGCCTTCCAGGGCCCGAAAAGTTATTGATGGTTCCCGATCCTGCAAAACGATAGATTTCCGATTTCGAGTTCCAGTGAATAAATCCAATATCCTTAAGATTAAACTCCAATAAAATATTATCGCGTGTTAAGTATGATGTACTTATACTAAACGCTGCCCCCGGGTTTTTAAAGGTGGGCAGCATTTGCCTTGCAGTTAAACCGCTGCCAATGCTGTTTCTATATTGACCAGCCAGCATTGCGTAGGCATTGTCACTTTGTTTATCAAACGTAACGGAGGAGTTATAAATCCGTACATCATTATAGGCGATGCCTGATAAGGCGCTTAATTTAAAACCGATTGCCACTTGCTTATTAACCTGCTCGCGATAGGTGAAGCCGAGCTGGTGATAGGCCTGGTAATAGCCGTTTCCGTTAAAGATGTCATAATAGGTTTGGCTGCGAAAGTCATTCAATCCATTGGTGACGGCTATGGCAGGATCGAAAAAATATAAATCGCCGCTAGCGTGAACCTGTGCAGAAAAGCCAATCTCCTGGTTGCCGCTCATGCTGGAGTAAGCCTTAAACATCAGATAATAGAAATTCGCATCAGCGTACGCGAAATTTTGATGGTATTGATCGATAACGAGATATGGATCGGCAGAAGTTCCAAGAAAAGAACGGCTTTTTAGGGCCACTTGTGCATCGCCCGTGGTATAAAAATTGGCGCCGCCGTTTGGTATAAAGAAATTAAATGCATACTGCTTGCTCGTGTCCGGTGTAAATGTTTTTTGCGACGGATTCTCAAACGAGTCGTAAAGCGTATTGGTGAAATACTGCGAAAAACGTTGAGCAAAAGTTTCAGAACAAATAAAAGTCAGAAATAAGATCAGTAAAATTTTTTTCATTCTCGCGCCGGTTCAACTATGTCCTGATTGTTTTGCTAAGGGTGTTATTGCCAATAGTTTAAAAGTGGTTCTTTTAACGGTAACCCCGAAAATAAGTTTAGTTATTATTTTGGATGGTGTCAACTTTATTAAGCCGCATACAATAATTGGTATAAAAGTTATGGTCGGATGAGATGAGCTGATAAGCTGCGCCATAATAATTCTTCAACCCCGGATTATTCTTTTCAAAGGCCTGATAAAAGGCCGGCTTCATGGTCTGTTTAAACACAGGCTGGGCGTTTTTAAAGTGGATAAAGAAGGATACATTCTCTTTCTCTGCTTGTAGCTCATCTAACGTGTTGAACGTTTCTGTTTTGCTTAAAAACTTCTGATTGTTGTAGCTGTCCTGATAGCTTCGTAGTTCCGAGGCACTGTTTGCCAGGATAAGGTAATTGTTAATGATAGTGAAATACGGCTTCCTGAAAACTGAAAATACGTCGCCCAGCAAATAATAGGGGATTTTGGAATAATTAAATTGGCCGATATCGTCCGTGCTCATCGTGCTGATGTTCACCATAAATGGTCTTAAAGATGAGCCATCCTTTATCTCTACAATGCCTAGCTTTTCCTGAAAACGGGTGGTGATCACACAAAATTCGCTTCCAAGCAAAGGGTTAAATTCACTCTTAAGGTTTATACCCGTTTCAGTCCTGATCTGTTCAAATGTTTTCCTGATCTCCTCGGTTAGTCCTGCTTTTTTCTGAAAGTCGGCCAGATCCGAAGTGAACTTTGTAGGGTCTGAGATCGAAAAGGTTGTACTATAGGCGGTGGTTGAGGGGAGAATATTCTCTATGGTGTTTACAACCGGATGCTGATTGGCAAAAAGGTTCAGGTAGCTTTCTGAAGCGTTCTCGTTAAGCTTGGTAACGCCACTAAACATCAGTGCATCGGTTTTGTAGTTCATGCTCAATGCCGACTCCGCCTGCAGCAGGCAAAAAGGGCGAAACAAGTCGGGCTTTGAGTCCTTAAAACACTGAGCAAGCAGCGGCTGAAGGTTGATGTTATTCACATAGAGCACAGCCAGCGCATCATTGTTCTGCTGGTTAGACAATTGGATAAATGACGGTTTATGGCGCCTGGTGTCAATTTCAGCACATTGGCTTATCAGTGGTCGAGAAAAACTTCCCTGGTAAATATCATCTTCGGTGTTGATGAGATAAAAAGGCCGGTCAGTGCCTTTAATATCAAGCTCAAACCCTTGCTTTTTATTAATGTCGATTGGTTTCAGCGTTACGCTATCGGTTTTGAGTTGATCAAATGCTTCTTTTTCGATCTTTTTGTTGGAAGCTACACTGATGAGCAGATCAAATGCATTGCTGCCGTTAGGGTGTAGTGAAATGAAAACCGGTTGATCGGCAAAATAAGATTTTAAAGAGGGGTTGAGCAGTAGTTTGCGGCGCAGATTATTTAGCTCGTTGATTTTTTGCTGGCCTGCCACATTTAAAAAAAGCTTATTGTTGCTTAATATATCGTAAAAGCCGCCGTCGTTACCTATTTCAAGTACCAGTGGTGCTGAATTTGGAATGTCGCTGATTACAAAAGTGGTCTCTTGCCCCGGTTGTTTAAGGTTTTTAAAATATGCTACCGTTACCAGCACTGTTGCTGCAAGTAGAATAAGTGTGGTAAATACAAAACGGTTCATATTAGGGTTGTACGCAAATTTAAGGTTTATCCCTGTCACAACAGCATAATTATGTACTTTGATTGATTTTACAATTGCCGTACACTGCTCATTGCCTTAAACTGTTCAACATTTGAAGTAAATACCTAATTTAGGCGCATTATAAACTATGAATAAACAAATTATTGTTACAGCTTCGTTATTAGGTATGCTGGCTGTAGTAACAGGCGCGTTTGGGGCACATGGGTTAAAGGCTCGGCTTGATGCCGCTCAACTGGAGGTGTGGCATACGGCTGTGCAGTATCATTTTTATCACGTTTTTGCATTGCTGTTCCTATCTACTTTTACGCGGTTTAAAAACAACCTCGTTTTTACCTGTTATTGGCTTTTTACATTCGGAATTATCTTGTTTTCTGGCTCGCTTTATCTGCTGGCCTGTCGTGATCTGTTGGGTTGGAGCTGGCTTCATATACTTGGACCGATAACGCCGATAGGCGGCTTACTGTTTATTGCCGGCTGGTTTACTTTAGCTATAGCCGGCATAAGGAATAAATAGAACATGTTAGAGTTTGCTGATACCCTCCATGCCGAACGCAAAACACTTTTTGCCGAAGTGATTTTGCCACTGGCTATTTCAAAAAATTACACCTACAGAGTTCCGTTCGAACTGAACGATGAAATTGCTGTGGGTAAAAGGGTAGTGGTGCAGTTTGGCAAAAGCAAGCTCTATACGGCTATAGTGGCCAATATAACCGGCGATGCGCCCGAAAAATACGAGGCTAAATATCTGGTTGATATATTGGACCAGCAGCCGCTGGTAACCACCCAACAGCTCCACTTTTGGGGTTGGATGGCTTCTTATTACCTCTGTAACGTAGGCGATGTGATGAACGCAGCTTTGCCTGCTGCCTTTAAGCTGGCTAGCGAAACCCGTATACGCATCAATAAGGATGCGCAAATTGACCGCTCCGCCCTGCATGATAAAGAATACCTCATCCTTGATGCCCTTGATTTGCAGCCCGAACTTACGGTTAATGACATTACCAAACTTTTAGGTCAAAAAACGGTGATGCCTATTCTCAAATCAATGTTTGAGAAAAATCTGGTTAATATATCAGAAACAGTAAGCGAGCGTTACAAGCCCCGCAAGCGTACCTTTATTACCCTTAACCCGGTTTATCATCATCAGGATCAATTAAGAGAACTGTTTGAGATATTGGAAAGGCGCGCGCCTAAACAGGCTGATGCGGTGCTGGCATATATCAAATTATCCAGACAGCAAAAAAATATCAGTAAGAGTGAACTGATTGAGGAATCGGGTGCAAATGCAGCAGCCATCAAAAGTCTTGTCGATAAGGAGATATTTGTATCGCACGAACTGAACGTAAGCCGGTTGTATTATGAGCAGGAAGACGAGCTAAATGCAGATGTATCACTGAGTGATGCACAGCAACAAACCCTTCTCAACATCCGACAGAGCTTTGAACAAAAGGATGTGGTTTTGCTGCACGGCATCACATCATCAGGCAAAACCCAGCTTTATATTACGCTTATTGACGAAATACTGGCCCAAGGCAAACAGGTACTTTACCTTTTGCCCGAAATTGCCTTAACTACCCATATTATTGAAAGGTTAAGGCGATATTTTGGTGACCAAATCGGCGTGTATCATTCCCGCTTTAATGATAATGAGCGCGTTGAGGTATGGCACAAGGTTCTCAACCGCGAATATAAAATTGTGCTGGGTGCCCGATCATCGGTGTTTTTACCGTTTACCGACCTCGGTCTTATTGTAGTTGACGAGGAGCATGAAACCTCCTACAAGCAGTTTGATCCAGCTCCAAGATACAACGCCCGCGATGCCGCTATTTACCTCGGTAACGTGTTTGGCGCTAAAGTTTTACTGGGGTCCGCAACGCCTTCAGTTGAATCTTACTACAATGCAAAAGTCGGCAAGTATGGCTTTGCCGAGATTAAGGAGCGTTTTGGCGGTGTGGAGATGCCTTTGATTGAGGTGGTAAGCATTACCGACGAGCTAAAACGCAAGGTGATGCAGTCGCACTTTACCAGTGTTTTGATGAAGGATATGCAGGAAGCCCTGGCCAAACATGAGCAGATTATCTTATTTCAGAACCGGCGGGGTTATGCCCCGGTACTTATTTGTCGCACTTGCGCCTACACGCCGAAATGCATCAATTGCGATGTGAGCTTAACTTACCATAAAAGTAGCGGCTTGCTGCATTGCCATTATTGCGGTTACAAAGATGAAACGCCTTCGGTTTGTCCGGCCTGCGGATCGGCTCACCTTGAATATAAAGGATTTGGTACCGAGAAAATTGAGGACGAGCTCAGCATACTTCTGCCCGATGCCCGCATTGGGCGTATGGACCTTGATACTACCCGGGCTAAGAACTCCTTTCAGAATATTTTAAATGATCTGGAAGAAAAACGCCTAGATATTTTGGTAGGAACGCAAATGGTAGCCAAAGGGCTTGATTTTGCTGACGTAACCGTTATTGGTATCATCAACGCCGATAGCCTGCTGAAGTATCCCGATTTCAGATCAAATGAACGCAGTTTCCAGATGCTGGCGCAGGTTAGCGGCCGGGCAGGCCGACGCGGTACTCAGGGCAAAGTAGTAATACAGACCTATGATCCTAATCATCGGGTAATTAAGCAGGTTATTGAGAATGACTATGAAGGGATGTTTGAGTTTGAGATTGCTGAACGCAAGAACTTCAAATATCCACCGTTTTATCGCGTTATCAATCTCGATGTAAAACACATGGACCCGGACGTGTTGCGCAATCAGGCTATATATCTTGCCAATCAACTGAGACAATATTTCGGCGACAGTGTAGTAGGACCGGAAACACCGCTTATTGGCAGGATCAGGAATTACTTTATCCAGTCCATTATGCTCAAGTTTGATAAGAGCACCATATCGTTGAACAAAGTCAAGGCCACAATCCGGGATGTAATCTTGCAATATCAAACTACCAAACTAAGCAAGGGCAGCATTGTTCAGCCCGATGTGGACCCTTATTAAGCGCGCTTTACAAACTGATTGCCCATCAATTTATTCGCAGCGCTATATCCCATTATACTTTTAACCATTGTTTCTATCGGTAGTGCGGGGTTTTCGCCTATAAAGCGGTGGAGTACACGTTTGTGCTGTTCCAGTTTACCGGTGGTGTTACCGAAGATAATGTCTGGTCGTATTGGCGAACGGTTAAATATATAGTCGAAAAAGGCGCTACTTACGCCGGTATCAACATGTGTAAAGGCAAAAGCCTTATAGGGCAGGTTAAAGGCATCCGCTATCCATTTCAGTGATTCTTCCGTCTGTCGGATCTGCTCCTCCAATGATATTAACCTGTATAGTGGATGATCCATACTATGCGCGCCAACGGAAAATCCTTTCTTTATGAAAGTTTGCACCTGAGCGGTTGTCATAAAGGGTTTTTCGGTTCGCAAAAAGTTATCAAAGTCAATTTCCAATAGCTTGCCCAAATCTTCCGTTAAGTTTTGGTTGAGATAATTTATTGATCGGAGAAAATGGATTAAGCTGTTGGTGGTAAGTCCCGGCTGTTGTATAACTGTTCCGATCTTTTGCAGTAGCGCGTTGGAGGGTGGGTGCTGTTCAATACGGTTGAGAATCAGCCCCTTTTTTAAGTCGTAAAACAGATGTTTATTGTCAAGAAAGTTGGGTACAATAAAAAGGGCCGCGGGTACTCCTTTTTTCAGGAGGATGGGCATGGCTACTTCATAAACCTGCTTTAAGGCATCATCAAAGGTGATTAAAAAGCTTTTGGATGGAAGGGGGCGATCATTGTTGATACCTGCAATAATATCTGTAAGCGAAATCGGGGTGAAATTTTGAAGCAGAAAATCAAGATCCTGTTCAAATTGAACCGTGTTTTTAAACCCGTAAAGCGGCTCAATATAGGGTACAGGGCTGTCACTTACCAGGTGATGAAACGGAATTATAACTTCGACCGGTGACCATCGCTTCAAGGGCTCCAGGCTTAAAATGTTCGCGCTTTTTAGAAGTAGATTTTTAACTCGATTCACTTTTTTAACAGATGATGTATATACAAAACTTAAAGCGTTCTGTTTTAAAAACTGAGTCGAGCTGCTTTTATCAAAGCACTTGCCTCGAGATCAAAGACAAGCTATTTAAGTAGTTAATACTTACGAATAGAGTACAAATGAATAGTATTATTACTATTGTTGGATGTAAGGGTATTAAACAATATGATCCTATTGCAGCTCCAACTTGAGTGATATAGGCGATATTTAATAGAAACGGAAAGGTTATTAGCCTGATACTGTTCGGGCAGATTATCGGGATGATAGTTAGTGTCTCCAATCTTAACCATCCAGCCACAGCCATCGCTCGCAATACTTCCTTCGTCTATTATAGTTGCTATAGCCGAATCTTCTTTGCGGCAGCTGTTTGATGCCAGGAATGTAAACAATAAAAGAGAAAAGATAATTGGCTTAAGTTTCATGATTGACGATATTTATTAACAATACGCATGCCGGGCAGAAAACGCAACATGTTGATAAAATAAACGCCTGAACTTGAATTTACTTTAGTTTAAAAAGATGTTATGGAATGAAGATGCGCTTATAACATCGACTAATTCTGTAATTTTACAACAACAATGGCCTACAAGTTCATCGATAATTACAGAGAAAAGGGAGCACGTAAAAGACTGGTTGACATTCTGAAGAAGAAAGGAATTGAAGACGAAGCTGTTTTGCGGGCTATAGGGAAGGTTCCGCGCCATTTCTTCTTCGACGAGACTTTCTGGAACAAGGCCTATAATGATATCGCTTTTCCGATAGGCGAAGGTCAAACCATTTCGCAGCCGTACACCGTTGCTTATCAAACCCAGCTACTGCATATCCATAAAGGTGATAAAGTGCTTGAAATTGGTACGGGATCGGGGTATCAAACCTGTATTTTAATGGAACTGGGCGCGGAAGTGTATACCATAGAACGCCAGGAAAAATTATACGAACGCACCATACAGGTACTGCCTTATATGGGCTACGAACCTCACTTCTTTTTGGGTGATGGCTCAAAAGGTATCCCGGAACACGCTCCTTATGATAAAATACTGGTTACCGCCGGCGCACCCTGGGTGCCCGACGTTTTGTTAAAGCAACTAACCATAGGCGGTATATTGGTAATCCCCGTAGGCGACGAACAAAGCCAGAAGATGATGACCGTATTACGTGTGGCAGAGAATGATTATGAACGAATCGAACTCGATACTTTTAGATTTGTTCCGCTGGTAGGAGATAAAGCTTGGTGAGCCCCCTAGCCCCCTAAAGGGGGAATTGCCTGTTTAGCGGGTCTTTAATTAGAAAGGCGAAATGCCAAGTGCGAAAGTTATTTTACTTGTCTTTTAATAAAACTTCGCATTTGGCATTTCGCCTTTAAACTTTGTTAATATTCCCCCTTCAGCGGGTTAGGGGGCCTCATCGTTTCATCACCCTATTCAATTCAATCTTGGCGTCTCGCTCTTTCATAGTTTCGCGCTTGTCGAACGCTTTTTTACCTTGTGCCAGGGCTATTTCTAATTTGGCAAAGCCTCTCTCGTTAATAAATATAGCGAGGGGAACTATGGTAAAGCCCTTTTCCTCGGTGCGTGTTTGCAGTTTTTTAAGCTCTTTTTTATGAAGAAGCAATACGCGGTCGCGTTTGGCTTCATGATTGTAGAACGAACCGTAAGAGTATTCGGAGATATGGAGGTTGCGCACATAAAGCTGACCATCGATGAACGTGCAGAAAGCATCATTCAGGTTAGCTTTTCCTTCTCTGATGGATTTAATTTCGGTGCCTAACAACTTAATGCCCGCCACATATTTATCCTGTATATGGTATTCAAAATATGCTTTCTTGTTTTTAATATATAGGTCCTGGGCCATATTCTTCTCCTCGGCTGCAAATATGCAAATTATTTCGGTTGCGGTTTTACTATAAGTACGGGGACTTTTACCAGGTGACGTACGGCATCAACCGTAGTACCGTACAGAATATCCTTAAAGCCACGGTGCCCGTGTGAGCCCATCACCAGGAAGTCGATTTTTTCATCCCTAACAACACGGGCAATAGCGACTGCGGGTGCTCCATAGCCAATTCTCGCTTCTGATTGATAGCCGAGTGTGTTTAAGGCCGTAACATACTTGTTTAAATTGTCTACATCACTTTGGGTTTCGTTATCGAGCACCTGCTGACCATGATAGCGTGCCCCCGCAGTTTCGACCACGTGAATGAGCGTATAATTAGCATTTTTACCACCCTGCATTAACCCATGTTTGATGGACTCTTTATCATTGTTGGAAAAATCAATGGTAATGCCAATGTGGGTATAGGTAGTTTGTTCTATACCTTCAATGGCGCCCGCAATGCCGTGGGGTATATAAGCAGGCTTGTCGACAATTTTTGATAGCAGCGGTTTAAAGGTGATATAAAGCAACAACAGGGCAATGGCAATAGCTACTGGTACAACAATAAAATGAATTGCCCAAGCGCCATTTGCGCTCGTTGCTGCCCATTTGTTAATTTCTTCCACAACGAGCCTAACGTTCAGTGCAAGAATAACAATGGCAAATGCCCACGCTACTATGCGCAGCCACACTGGAGCCGCAAATTTACCCATACGAACCTTATCTGAAGTAAATATAATAAGCGGAATCACGGCAAAGCCGAGTTGCAAACTTAACACCACCTGGCTTAATACCAATAATCGGCTCAGGCCGGTACTGCCCGAATAAATGAGTGTAAAATAGGCCGGTATAATAGCTAACATCCGTGTGAGCAGCCGGCGCATCCAGGGAGCAATACGGAGGTTGAGGTGGCCTTCCATTACAATCTGGCCTGCCAGTGTACCGGTAATGGTTGAACTTTGTCCGGATGCGATAAGTGCGATAGCAAACAAAGCAGGGGCAAGCGAGCCAAATATATTAGTAAGTAATTTATGAGCATCCTCTATTTCGGCGACCTGATGAAACCCATGTACATAAAAAGCACTGGCTGCCAGGATGAGTATAGCCGCATTGACAAAAAATGCGAGGTTGAGTGCAATGGTGGTATCCCAAAAGTTAAATTTCAAGGCGCTTTTAATGCCAGCGTCGCTGCGGTCAATCTTTCGGGTTTGTACGAGCGATGAATGCAGGTAAAGGTTGTGCGGCATCACCGTAGCGCCGATGATGCCAATAGCCACATACAGGGCGTCATTATTGAGGTTATGCGGAATAAAGCCAAGGGCAATTTCGCCGGCATCAGGCTTAACAATAAACATCTGCGCCAGAAACGATACGCCTACAACAAATATCAGCGACACAATAAAGCCTTCCAGCCGTCGCATGCCATGGTTAAGCAGTACCAACAGCAGCAAGGTGTCGAGCATGGTGATAGAAACACCCCAGATCAATGGCAGGTGAAATAGTAGTTTTAAGCCAATGGCCATGCCGATAATTTCAGCCAGGTCACAGGCTATAATGGCAATTTGCGCTAAAATGAAAAGACAAAAGTTTATAAACCTTGGATAGGTGTTCTTGGATGCCTGGGCCAGATCGAGTGCCCGTACAATGCCAAGCCTTGAGGCGAGCGACTGCAGCACCAGGGCAATGAGGTTGGACAGCAGCAGTACCCAGATGAGCCGGTAACCAAATTGGCTGCCTGCAGCCAGATCTGTAGCCCAGTTGCCCGGGTCCATATAACCAACGCTAATTAAATAGGCCGGCCCCACAAAGGCCATAAACTTACGCCAGCCGGTTTTATTTTCGGTACCTACGCTACCGTTTACACTTCCTAATGATCCAGTATATTGATGATCCATTTATCCTACTAATAAATTTTTAGCAACCTCCCGGCTTATATTCAGTTTTGTTCCATCCACTTCCAGTTCAACAGAACTATCATAGGTGAATACTTCCAGGATTGAAATTCGTTTGCCAAGTGTTAGTTTTAGTTTTTCAAGGTATTGCAGAAAGGCCGCAGAATGATTGGCCACACCCGAGATTACACCCTCATCACCAGCCTCAAGTGTAAGGACCGGTCTTAGTCGCGACGGCTTAAGTTCGCCGTGCTTGTTAGGGATCGGGTCCCCATGAGGGTCATACTCTGGGTACTCCATAAACTCGTCGAGCCGGTCAATGAGTTCAACCGACGAGATATGTTCAAGCTCTTCGGCCATATCATGCACTTCATCCCATCTAAAATTGAGCTTTTCTACCAGAAAGTATTCCCATAGCCGATGTTTCCGCACAATGTTGAGTGCTACTTTTTCACCGCATGAAGTTAAGCTGACCCCCTGATAGCGGGCGTAGTTAACCAGCTGCTTCTCCGAAAGCCGCTTGATCATATCCGTAACCGAAGCCGCTTTAGTGTTCAGCACGCACGCGATCTGGTTAGTGGTAACTACGGGGGTCTCTGCCGAGAGGTGGAAGATGGCTTTTAAATAGTTTTCCTCGGTGAAAGTTTGCATTAAACAAATCTAATATAATTTTTAGACTAACCTAAAAATCATAATAAAAAGAATTATTTTTTGTTTGAATTAAGAAGGAAAAAATTTTATTTTGTGTATCCACTGATTTATATCATGCAACATGGCAGCAGAACTTGATAAGACAGATTTACAGATATTAAAGATATTACAGGAAAATGGTCGTATCACAAACCTGCAGCTATCAAATGAGATCGGCCTATCGCCTGCGCCTACCCTGGAGCGCGTGCGGAAATTGGAAAATGCAGAGTACATTAAAAGCTATCACGCCCTGGTAGACGAAGAAAAACTCGGACTGGGCATAAAGACGTTTATCCAGGTATCGCTGGACTTCCATAAAAGTAACACCATACAGGTGTTCCTGGACGAGATCAAGAAAATTAAAGAGGTTACCGAGTGCCATCACGTTACCGGGCAGTGCGATTTTCTGTTAAAGGTTTACGTGAAGGACATCAAATCATACGAACAACTTATCATGGAAAAGATCAGCCGTATACCGGTTGTAAAAACCTTCCAAACCATGATGATCATGTCTACCAGCAAAAAGGAACCTATTATTCCGATGGAATATTAGATTAATGATTGAATTTCGAATGAATGAATGAGTGAATGCAAGTCGAAATCCGGAAGTTCAAATGCGAAATCATTTAATTTCGACTTTGACATTTCGACTTCCGCATTTATAACATTCATTCATTCAAAACCCACTCATTCAAAATTAATGTATCTGCCAGTCAATCGGCTCTTTGCCTTCCTTTGTTAGAATTTCGTTTGTTTTAGAAAAATGCCTGCAACCGAAGAAGCCACTATCGGCTGAATAGGGGGAGGGGTGTGCTGCTTTGAGTACGTGATGCTTGTGCGCATCAATCAATTCTGCTTTGGCTTGCGCGAACTTGCCCCATAGTAGAAATACAATTCCTTGTTTTTGCTCTGATATTTTGCGGATCACGGTATCTGTAAATATTTCCCATCCCTTTTTTTGATGAGAACCCGGACTTGCGGCTCTTACCGTTAAGGTGGCGTTAAGCATCATGACGCCCTGCTCTGCCCACTCGGTTAAATCGCCATGGGAGGGAATCTGAAAGCCGGGAATGTCTTGCTGCAGCTCCTTAAAGATATTTTTTAAGGACGGTGGCGGATTAATACCCTTCTGGACAGAAAAAGATAAGCCATGTGCCTGGTTTGCACCATGGTAGGGGTCCTGTCCGAGAATTACAACTTTTAGCTGGGTTAGCGGTGTTTTTTTGAAAGCGTTAAAAATATCGCCGTTCTTGGGGTAAACGGTGTAGCCCGCATTTTTTTCTTCAAGTAAGAACTGCCTCAGTTTTACCATATATTCTTTGTCGAACTCGTCGTGTAAAACCTCCAGCCAGGATGCTTCAAGATCTATTGCCATAAATATTTGTACAGAAGTTGATTAAACGTATAAAAAAAACGGATATTTGCATTTTATTTACAAACATACATTATGTCTAATATTATTCGGTTAATTATTGCCTGCGTAGTTTTAGGTGGCGCAGTTGCAATGTCCGTTTTCGGCCTGTGGGGCTGGGGAATACTGGTGTTCTTTATTGGCGCGCTGATACTGCTAAGCTATTTCTTTAACGAGAATATGATCATTGCACAGTATTACCTGCGTAAAGAAAATAGCGCCGAAGCCGAAAAATGGTTATTAAAGGTAACAGATTACGAAAAACAGTTAAATAAAAACCAGCATGGTTATTACAACCTGTTGCTGGGGTTGATCGAATCGCGCAATGCGCCGATGAAATCTGAAAAATATTTTAAAAAGGCACTGTCGTTGGGCATGAAAATGTCGCACAACGTGGCCTTAGCCAAACTGAGTCTGGCCGGTATAGCAATGGCGAAAAGAAACAAGCGCGAAGCTCAAATGTATCTGCAGGAAGCCCAAAAAGAAGATAAAAACAAGCTACTGGATGAACAGATCAAGATGATGAAATCGCAGATGGCTCAGATGGATAAGCAAGTACAGAGAGGGTATCGGGGCTATTAAGGAAAAAAGGAAAAATAGGCTTTGAAGATAATTTAAAGCCTATTTTTCTTCAATATTACTAAAGTAATTCGGCTCATTATCGCCAGATACTGTAGCTTTATAGTGACGGTCTGAAAAGTTCAGATCATCTTCGGTTGGGTTAGCAAATTCGACCATTTTAAGCAGGCTCCGCACAAATGACAGGTTAAACTTTTTTCGGTCAAGTTTAATCAGGTATTCTCTTTCAGTTATTTCTAATGTTGACATAATTATCTACGTTAATTGTATTGTATGCAATTTCCGTCATACAAATAAACTAACTGTAAGGATTGTTTTAAATTTTCGTTAAAAGCGGCTATTTGTGCAGTTTTTCGGGAAAAAGCTCACCCGAATATCTCATCGTGAGGAGCGACCTGGTCATTATGTAAATCTGTGAGCGTGGCTACAGGTTGCATTACTATAGTCCAATTTTGTTTTAGGGTGCCGTCCTTACTTATTAATGTAGCCTGGGCAGGCTGTCATAGCATCGTCGAACTAGGTACGTGGGCCCGCTGCGCTAATCTTAGATCTCGTTGTCCATTAAGATTTCCATATTCATTCCTATGGTCATTCGGTTCGTCGGTTGACATCTCGATCTTGCAAGACGGGTTACTAAGCATGTGGGGTGCCGAACTAAATTCGGCATGACGTGTTTTTTATTTAATTTAAGCCGTTCCATCTGAACGATTTATATAAACGAAAATCGCCCGGAAAATCCGGGCGATAAGTATTAACAATTTTAGCTCTAATTACTAATCTCTAAACTCTAATCACCATCTCCACTACTCAAACCAGGTCATTACCACTTCCTTAGCAGGCATAGTGATGTCAAGTTTTAGTTTTTTACGCATGCCACCAAGATCGTTGAATACCTTGTTTGGATTGGCGGCTTTAAGTTCTTCCACGGTGTTGAAGCCCATTTTATTAATCACGGGTACCCATTCTGCTGGTACCCCCACATTCACAAAGTCGTCAATAGTAACCACTTTGGCTTTCTTTTCCGGGCGCATTTGCGGGAAGAACAATACTTCCTGGATAGTGCTCTGGTTGGTCATGAGCATAACCAGCCGGTCAATACCAATACCCAGGCCGGATGTTGGCGGCATACCATATTCAAGGGCGCGTAAAAAGTCCTCGTCCATAGCCATCGCTTCTTCGTCGCCTCGGCCGGCTAATAGCAGTTGGTCCTCCAGACGTTCACGCTGATCCAGTGGGTCGTTAAGCTCTGAGTAGGCGTTGGCAATTTCCTTACCGTTTACAAACAGCTCGAAACGTTCTACCAAACCGTCTTTAGAGCGGTGCTTTTTAGCCAGCGGCGTCATTTCGATTGGGTAGTCGGTTATGTATGTTGGCTGAATAAGATTGGCTTCAACCTTAGCGCTGAAAATCTCATCGATCAGCTTGCCCTTACCCATGGTGGAATCTACTTCGATAGCCAGATCACGACAGGTTTGGCGTAAAGCGCCTTCGTCCATTTGTGAAACATCGATTCCGGTATATTTCAGAATGGAATCATACATGGAAAGCTTTTCGTACGGACCGGCAAAGTTAATCTCATTATTGCCAACTTTAACCACCGGACTTCCATTAACTACTGTAGCTACTTTTTCCAGGCACTCTTCAACCATGGCCATCATCCATATATAGTCTTTATAGGCTACATAGATCTCCATGGATGTAAACTCTGGGTTGTGTGTGCGGTCCATGCCCTCGTTCCGGAACATCTTGCCAAACTCATAAACACCGTCAAAACCGGCAACGATGAGCCTTTTAAGATACAACTCGTTGGCAATACGCAGGTATAAAGGCATATCAAGCGTGTTATGATGCGTAGCAAACGGACGCGCCGCTGCACCACCATGAACAGGCTGAAGAATAGGCGTTTCAACCTCTAACCAGCCCTGTGTATTAAAGTAATCGCGCATGGTGCTGATCACTTTAGTCCTTTTGATGAATATTTGCTTGAACTCTGGGTTTACAGTGAGGTCCACGTAACGTTGGCGGTAACGCAGTTCAGGGTCGGTAAAACCGTCGTACGTATTACCCTGCTCGTCACGTTTAACTACAGGAAGCGGTTTTAGCGATTTTGACAGAATGGTCAGTTCTTCTGTATGAACCGAAATTTCACCTGTTTGGGTCAAGAATCCAAATCCTTTTACCCCAACATAATCGCCAATATCAAGCAGCTTTTTAAATACCGTATTGTATAAAGTTTTGTCTTCGCCAGGGCAAATATCATCGCGTTTTAAATAAACCTGGATGCGGCCGGTTGAATCCTGCAATTCAAAAAAGGAAGCACTGCCCATAATCCGGCGGGTCATGATACGCCCGGCAATTATTACCTGTTTGTAGGCATCTGGATTGGCATTAAAGTTTTCTTTGATATCGTGTGCAAAGGCAGTAACGTTAAAAGCCTCCGCAGGATAAGGGTCGATACCCAATCCCCGAAGTTGCTGTAACGACTCGCGTCGTAATATTTCCTGTTCAGACAAAGCTGGAATACTCATATTGTAAACGGTATTTTTTGAGGATGCAAAAATAAGGAATTTCCCCCTAACCCCCTGAAGGGGGAACGATATTATTACTGGATATTTTAAATGCGAAAGTCGAAATGTTAAATGCGATTAAGAAACAAAATTAAACTTTCGCATTTAACGTTTCGACTTTCAACTTTGCTTCCCCCTTCAGGGGCTAGGGGGTTAATCCGCCTCAGCTTCCTGCATGTACATCTCATCGATCACCTGGGCGTATTTCTTCTCGATCACTTTTCGTTTAGCTTTCAGGGTTACGGTGATTTCACCTTCTTCCATGCTGAAAGGATTGCGTTTTACCACGAAGTTTTTAATGCGCTCAAACTTGGCGAGCTCGTTTGATAGTTTTTTAATGTCGGCCGCAAGCCAGTCGATCACCTGCTTGTCGTTAATAAACGGCTCAGGTTGTTCAAAGTAGGTGTCGTCAAAACCAAAAGTTTCCTGTAATAACTCGCGCGACGGAACAATAATGGCGGTAATATATTCGCGTTTATCACCCACTAAAAAGATCTGTTCAATTTTGTGACTCTTCAGATAAGTGTTTTCTACTGGAGTAGGGTATACGTTTTTGCCATATGCGTTCACCAGCATATTTTTGAGGCGGTCCGTGATCTGTAGATTGCCTTTGTAGAAACGACCGATATCACCGGTGTGGAACCAGCCGTCAGGATCAATAGCGGCTTTGGTTTCCTCTGGTTTGTTCCAGTAACCTTTCATTACGCAATGGCCGCGTACAATAATTTCGCCCTCTTCCGACTGGAAATCCTCCTTAAAAGTGTGATGCGTTTGTACGGTATAGATGTGCTGGTTGTCTATATTTTGAATGCCCACTTCAATGCCGGGCACAATGCGGCCCACAGTGCCATACACCTGACGATGGTATTCGGTAACGGCCATAACGGGCGAAGTTTCTGTCAGCCCAAAGCCTTCTAATATCTTAATGCCGAGGTCGCCAAAAAACTCGCCGATATTTTTGGGCAATGCGCCCCCACCCGAGATCATGAATTTTAGCCGGCCGCCGGTGCGTTCTTTTATTTTGCTGAAAACAAGCTTTTCCGCAAGTTTAAATTCATTGCGCAAGATAAGCCCTGGTTTTTTGCCGGCTTCAAGAACCTGCCTGTGTTTGCGGCCAATCTTTAGCGCCCACAAAAATATCTTCGCTTTGGTACCGCCTCCGGCTGTGCCGTTTTTCATCGCGCGGTCATGTATCCTTTCCAGCAGGCGGGGTACGCAATTCATTACGGTGGGCCTTACTTCAGCCATGTTTTTGGCCAAAAGATCCAGGCTTTGGGCAAAAGCTATTTCGCAGCCCACAGCTAGGCAAATATGATAGGTTGCGGTGCGCTCAAATACATGCGAAAGCGGCAGAAAGGACAGGAATACTTCAGAAGGATCTATAACCGGAATTTGGTCAAGGCTTACCCTTACGTTTTCAACCAGGTTGTGGTGAGTAAGCATAACCCCCTTAGGTATGCCTGTAGTGCCCGAAGTGTAGATGAGGCAGGAAAGGTCGGATGGTAATATGGCTTCCCGTGCTATATTAATGGCCTGGCGATAGTGATCCAGGCAGGAATTACCTTCTGCCAATACTTCGCGTAAGCTTAGTACACCAGCGTTCAGACTTACTTTTTCGGTGTATTTTTCATAATCCTCAAAAGCCGGAATGATCCTGATCAGTTCGGGGCAGTTATTGGCAATTTTTACAGTTTTGCGAAGCAGGAAAGGGTTGCCAACAAGGATGGCCCGCGCTCCTGAATCATTAAGAATGTACTCTATCTCGGCTTCAGAGAGCGTAGGGTATACAGAGGTATTTACGGCTCCGATCTGTTGAAGCGCCTGATCATAATACACATAATCCGGGCCGTTCTCTATCAGCAGGGCCAGGCGGTCGCCTTTTTTGATGCCGATATTTAAGAACCAGGCCGAGATAGCGTCTATTTTCTCCAGCGCTTCACCATAAGATATTTCTACCCAGGTGTCTTTTACTTTATGTTTTAAAAAGCAGTGGCTTTCGGGATGGAGATGGGTAACGGTATATCTGATAAGGGAGGGAACAGTTTTTTGTTCTTTAACCGGGTTCATTAATTCGAAGGGGTTTATATTATGTAAAAAACAAAGCTATCGATTTTATCACTAAAATGAAATAAGTGTTAAACCATAAGGTTGCTTGCGTTATGCAGTGTGTATTAGAGATTTATAGGAAAACTCAATTCAATCAGTTTACTTTATATTTAAAAACTTCGCTTATGAAAATTATCATCATTGGTGCCTCAGGCACTTTAGGTAAACACATTAACCTGGTTCTGAAGGGAGAGGGCCGGGAAATTATTACCGCAGGACGAAAATCAGGTGACTTGCAGGTTGACATTGATTCGCCAGAATCGATAGAAGCATTTTTTAAAAAGGTAAAGCATTTCGATGCCCTGGTATGTGCGGCAGGTTCCGGACATTTCGGTCCTCTCAAGAAGATGACCAACAGCGATTTTTTGACAGGTGTTAACAGTAAATTGATGGGACAGGTAAACCTGGTGCTAATCGGTCAGCACTATATTAATCCCAAGGGTTCATTCACGCTCACCTCAGGTATCCTTTCCGACGATCCTGTTGTTAACGGTGCAAACCTAAGTGCCATTAACAGTGCCGTGAATGGGTTTGTTACCGGCGCAGCTATTGAGTTAGAGAACGATGTACGTATTAATGTAGTAAGCCCTGGTGTGGTAGAAGATTCGCCCAACTTTCATGCGGCTTTTCCTGGCCATACACCGGTAACCATGGAAAAAGTAGCTAAAGCCTATGAGCGAAGTGTACTTGGCGCCGGAACGGGGCAAATTATTAAAGTGTTTTAAATGTTGCGAGAAGACATATCATAAAGGAAGCTGTATCACAAGTGATCGGAGACGATCTTCTTTGGGTGATACAGCTTCCTTTACTCATTTACTCTTTCTTCGGCTGTTCAGCTCCCTGGCTGCCTGGCTTTTTTGCTCTTTTGTTGCATTTGGGTCTCTCATTTCTTTTGACGCCTTTGATGCAGAGCCTTTTGATTTGTCTTTTGTATTTGCCATAACTTTAAATGTAAATGGTTATTACTTTAAGTAAGGCAATCAAAGTTTTGTTTTAATTTTTTCGTTTACTGAGGTCGGAGGGCTGACGTCAGATGTCAGAGAGCTTCGACTTTAGATTTGCTAACCTCCGACTTCTGCCCCTCCGATGATCAACTCAACTCTGCGTAATATTTATAAAATAACGGAATTGTTTCGATTCCCTTATAATAGTTAAACAGGTCGTATTTTTCATTTGGGGAGTGCAAGGCGTCGCTATCGAGACCGAAGCCCATTAGCACGGTTTTAATACCTAGCTCAGCCTCAAATAAAGCTACGATGGGTATGCTGCCGCCGCCACGGGTTGGGATAGGCTCTTTGCCGAATGATTCGGTTATGGCTTTTTGTGCCGCACGATAAGCTGTGCTATCTGTTGGGGTAACTACAGGCTCGCCACCATGATGAGGTGTTACTTTTACCTTTACAGAAGCTGGGGCAATGCTATTAAAATGTTTGGTAAATAATTCGGTAATCTTTTCGGAGCTTTGGTTAGGCACCAGCCGCATGGAAATTTTGGCATGAGCTTTTGATGGTAACACTGTTTTTGCACCCTCTCCAATGTAACCGCCCCAGATGCCATTTACCTCAAGGGTTGGCCGGGTGCCTGTGCGTTCAAAGGTTGAGTAGCCTTTTTCGCCCCAGAGTTCATTAACCTCCAGGTCCTTTTTATATTCATCTTCATCGTAAGGAGCAGAATTCAGCGATTTCTTTTCCTCGTCGGTAAGGTCAATTACGTCATCATAAAATCCGGGAATGGTAATATGATTGTTCTCATCATGCAGGGAAGCGATCATCTTTGCCAGGATAGTAGCCGGATTGGCAACTGCTCCGCCATAAACACCCGAATGCAGATCGCGGTTAGGGCCTGTTACTTCAACCTCAACATAAGAAAGTCCACGTAAGCCTGTTTCCAGCGACGGATTTTCCATGCTGATCATAGAGGTATCAGAAATCAACACAATATCAGCCTTAAGCCGCTCCTTGTTCTCTTTAACGAATATGCTTAGGTTTGATGAACCTACTTCTTCTTCGCCCTCAATCATAAATTTGATATTGCAGGGCAAGGTTTTAGTGTTCATCATCAACTCAAATGCTTTTACGTGCATGTAGAATTGTCCTTTATCATCACAGGCACCACGGGCATAAATTTTTCCATCGCGTATGGTCGGCTCGAAAGGAGGTGTAACCCAAAGTTCAAGCGGATCAGGAGGTTGTACATCATAATGGCCGTAAACAAGTACAGTGGGTTTTGTTGAGTCAATGATTTTTTCTCCGTAAACGATAGGATTACCGGCGGTAGCACAAACCTCTACATTTTCTGCGCCTGCTTCTGTCAGCTTTTGAGACACATAATCGGCCGTCTTTAAAACATCGCCTTTGTATTTAGCATCAGCGCTGATGGATTGAAACCTGAGCAGGTCAAACAACTCGTTTAAAAAACGCTGTTTGTTTTGATCTATATAATTTTTTATTTGTTCCATAGAGTTATGACATTTCAACAAATATAGAGATGTTAGGATTTAAACAAAGTTGAAGATTTTCCCCATATTTCCACGGCCAGAATTACGTGCCCTGGTTTCGTCCGCCGCTATCGATAATCTACATTAAATTTTTGATTCAATTCTTTAGTTCACAGTTATTTAATTTAAATTGCGACCTGTATTTCAGGACTCGCACAAAATAGGAACTACTTTTGTTACTGAAGTGAAAAAGCTTAAACTAAGTTTTAATTCGAGTCTTTAAATTAATTAAACTATAACGTAATAATGAACTTACAGAAATATCTGTATCTTCTTCTTTTGTTTCTTTTTGTTGGTGTCATGACGGCGCACGCGCAGATTCCCAGCTGCAGTGCCGCATCGCAGTTCTATAGCAAAGACAGCATTAATTTAACAACCTTCGGTGCAAGCACCGTGCATGGCATGTATGGGCACTCTTTTCAGCCTTATTTGCAGGAAAATCTCGAGCGTTGTTATACCGGTAAAGTGGTTACGATAACCAATGACGGTATTCCGGGCGAGACTACGACTGAAGGCTTAAAACGCTTTCCCGCGGCCATAGCCCACCGGACGGGGTTTATGTTGATTCAAATGGGAGCCAATGACGTTATGGCTATGGCTAATAAGAAGATGAAGGTGAGTGAGACTGAAAAAAATATGAAGTATTACCTTCAAACTTCTATTAAAAGCGGTCTGATACCTATTGTGGGTACTTTACAGTTCTTTAACGATAAAAATGATCGCTATTTTAAAACCTGTAATTTATATGTTAAACAGGTAAACGCGCTGTATAAAAAACTCGCCTCAGAATATCATGCTTATGTAGCAGACATTAACAAGGGGTTGGGCAGAGATTTTGGCTTGTACGCTGATTTCATCCACCCAAATGAAGCCGGTTACAGGCTAATTAGCTGCATTTGGTTTGATGCAGTGAACCAGGCTATAGAAGATAAACTGTTATTGGTTGGCCTTAATCAGAATTATCCTAACCCTGTTCGTGCGAATGCAAAAATTGGTTTCAGCTTGGCCCAGGAAGGCAAGGTGATCATTCAGTTATATAACATGAACGGAGCCATGGTTAGAACATTATATGATGAGTATCAAGGAGCTGGTTATCACGAGATCCCATTTTCTGTATCTGGCCTTTCTCCTGGTATTTACGTTTATATTATGCAAGTAGGCGGACAACGCTTGAGCAAAAAAATGCTAATAGCAAGATAAAACTCTTTTTTTTGCCTGCCCTTTGCTACATTAATCGGGCACATTTTCTTCAACTTTCTGTATTACTCTAATCGAGGCAATCAGGTTGTTTTGCTTTGCGCATAAACCTTAGTAAACGCTATCACATGTGAAATTCTACCGTAAACTATCTCTAAGGCATCGTTATTAGTGCTCTTTGAGGGCTAGTAATTAATTGACAGGAGCGATATCACCTGTAGCAACGTCACCTTTTTCGGCTACTGTGTTCACATGGTTTGCGGCAGGTTTAACATTTTCCTTGGTGCAAGAAGAGAAGGTAACGGCAGAAGCCATAACAACAGCGGCAGCGATAATAAATTTTTTCATGGTTATATAGTGAGTTTGAATGGTTTGTAGGTATAGTTAATTATTAAAGCACTTTTGATTAGTTAAGGGGAGGGGGGATGTCACCTGTAGCAACGTCACCTTTTTCGGCTACTGTGTTTACATGGTTTACGGCAGGTTTAACATTTTCCTTGGTGCATGAAGAGAATGTAACAGCAGAAGCCATAACAACAGCGGCAGCGATGATGAATTTTTTCATGGTTATATAGTGATTTTGAATGGTTTGTAGAGATAGTTAATTATTAAAGCGTTTTTGATTAGTTAAGAGGAGGAGCTATGTCTCCTGTAGCAACGTCACCTTTTTCAGCTACGGTGTTCACATGATTTGAAGCTGGTTTAACATTTTCCTTGGTGCATGAAGAGAATGTAACGGCAGAAGCCATAACAACTGCGGCAGCGATGATGAATTTTTTCATGGTTATATAGTGAGTTTGAATGGTTTGTAGAGATAGTTAATTATTAAAGCGTTTTTGATTAGTTAAGAGGAGGAGCTATGTCTCCTGTAGCAACGTCACCTTTTTCGGCTACTGTGTTCACATGGTTTGCGGCAGGTTTAACATTTTCCTTGGTGCAAGAAGAGAAGGTAACTGCAGAAGCCATAACAATGGCAGCAGCGATGATGAACTTTTTCATGGTTATATAGTGAGTTTGAATGGTTTGTAGAGATAGTTAATTATTAAAGCGTTTTTGATTAGTTAAGAGGAGGAGCGATGTCGCCTGTAGCAACGTCACCTTTTTCAGCTACGGTGTTCACATGATTTGAAGCTGGTTTAACATTTTCCTTGGTGCATGAAGAGAATGTAACGGCAGAAGCCATAACAACTGCGGCAGCGATGATTAATTTTTTCATATTGGTGTGAATTATTTTATTGTTCGTTATTTATTAATTAATTGATAAGCAATTTTTCTTGTTTCATTGTTCGGGACTTTTTAAACCATACTAAAAAGTCATTTTTTTTATTTAGTTGGCATTCGCAGGCTAAATACCCGCACCGGAAAACTTAATTAATGCTATTATTATAGATTAATTAAAACTCAACAAATAGTAACATAACAAACTGTGCTACAGCTAGTTATGTTGACAAATTTAAACATGTTTTGATAAAATGCAAAAAAAGTTTTTCATTTTTTTTTCAATTTAATCGCCGCCTCCAAATTTTATCTTGATAAATATTTATAACTTTCAGAACAATTGAAACGTAACAAGGATTTAATGAAAAAGGCCTTTTCACTTTTATTTTTCCTCCTGTTAACCCTCTCTGTTTTTGCTTTTACTTCATCTGATACCAACGTTTCCGATACCACACAGGTTATTAGGCTGAACTCGGCCGCTTTTAATGAGCGTTTAACAGATCCTGATCAAACGGTGCGAACAGCGAGCAAAGCATTGAATTTAGCCCGGCAGTTAGATTATACAAAGGGTATTGCTGAAGCATATCGTGTGATGGGTATTGGTTTGTACTACAAGTCGCAGGTCGAAAAAGCGATTGACAGTTATCTGAATGCACTTTCTTATTTTCAGAAGGCCAATAGTAAAAGAGGTATGGCCAGTGTCTATAATAATATCGGTAATCTGTATTTTGACAGTAACGACTACGACCGCGCCCTTGATTATTTCCAACGAGCCTTAAAGATGGCCGAGAGTATGTCTAATGATCAGTTGATTGCCACAATAGGCTTAAATTTAGGGAATATTTACTACAGAAGGCTGCAGTACAACCAGGCGCTTCAGTATTATAATAAAACGGAGGCTATTTTTGAGAAGAATAAAAAGAACCTGAACGAGGACGTGTTGCTTGGTTGTATCCAGAATAAAGGTGTTATTTATTATCACTTAAACCAATTGGATGAAGCGGAGCGACTTTTGCTCCAAGCCAATCAAAAAGCGAAAAGTAAAGATCTTAACCTTCGTGTGGCCAGTATCGATCTCACCTTGTCGGCCCTGTACCTTTCAAAGCAGCAATATGACGTTGCCGAGAAGTTTGTAAAAGAAGGTTTCACGTATTCGGAATTGGCCAAAAGCAAGCGATATGAGTCTGATTTTAAGTATACGTCTTACCAACTGGAGTTTAAGCGAAAAAATTACGAGAAGGCTTTAAATTATTTACAGCAGATCTACCGGCAGGATAGTTTGAGCTTTTATAATAATGTATCGGCTCAATTGGGCATACTTCAGGCAAAATATAAACAGGAGGAAACTCAACGGGAGGCTGAATACCGCCAAAAGCTCGACCGGTTCCTCTTTTGGGCGAGTACAATTGTGGCTGGCCTGCTGCTGGTGGTAATTGCTTTACTGGTTGGTAACGTAAAACGTAAAGCGCGCACCAATCAGCGTCTTACGGAATTAAATGCAGAGGTGTCGCGGCAAAAAGACAATGTTGATCGTATTAACCATCATCTTGAAGAGATCATCGATGAACGCACTAAGGATCTGCAGATAAAGAATAAAAAGCTTTCTGAATACTCTTCATACCTGTCGCACCAGATCAGGGGGCCCATAGCTACGCTAAAGGGGCTTATTAATCTCGAAAAGGAGGGACTTGTTAATAAAGAAGAGTGTTTTAATATGATGGATAAATGCGTGTCTGAAATTGATGACAAGATCATTGACATGAGCGACATGCTGCATGATCCGGAAAGAACTTCACTTTCGGGATCATAATCCCAGTTACCTTTTTAAAAAGGTAACTGGGCATGAATCTGAGCTTCTATTAATCCAAAATAGATGCAGTAGCGGGCAATCATCTGAAGTACAAGCAGGTGTCGGTGTTTTTTCTGGTAACCTTCCGTTTCAAAAGCAAATTTTCGCTCTCCGGCGGTAACAAAATATCTGATTTCTCCTTTACGTGGTTTGAAAGTTGATTTTATAAGGTCAAACGCTTTAACTTTCAGCTTTGTTCCCGGATCGTGTATTGTTCCTTTGCCAATTTCGCCGTTTCCTGTTAGTGATATTAAGTAATTTGACATTTCCTTTATTTTTAATACCTAACAGGACACAATTATTAATCCAATATGCCACTTGAAATGCATTAACTTGCACTTTGCAGAATAAGAAAGAAATATATTGGGTTTATTTCCTTAAAAGAAAAGTAATGGTTTTTTAATTAAAAAAGGCTTGTTGGATAATCACAAGCCTTTTTTAATTTATCGAAACTGTATGGAGAAGTGTAAGTTTTTCAGCACATATGTAATGCTTTGTGCCATAGTTCAACTTATACTGCAGCTCTTCTGTTGTGCAGTTCTTCGTATAATTCAATTACCTTACGCTGCAGGCTGGCAATTTCCAGTTCGCGGTCGTTTAATTTCTTCTGTGCAGAATTTAAATTTGAAAACTGAGGATCTTCATCTTTTTGGTCAAGGGCAAGTAGCTCTACCACGCTGATCTCATAAATATTGGCAATTTGTTCCAACCTTGACAGGTTAATATCTGTTACGCCGGTTTCGATTTTGGAGAAAGCTGGAATGGAGATGCCTAATCTGCTGGCAACATCTTCCTGGCTCCAGTTACGTTGATGACGTAAAATTCTGATATTTTTTCCTACAGATTTGTTTGCCTTGTTTTTTGGTTCAGTCATTGGAATATATTCAATAGTTTTATCGGGATGAATAAATAATCCAAATTATATGCCAAATAGTGATAATTAAAGTTAATGTGCTATTACGGCCAGTTAATGGAATTTTCTTCTGAATTTATGTGGAATTTTTTACACAGTTTGAGGGGCTTTTTCTACAGTAACTCACTCTTAAGTTACAATACGCAGTTTTGCAAACTTTAGCAATAGCTGTTTTTGTCCAATTTCTTTAAAAAAGATCGTGGCTTTAATGTCTGGTTTATTTCCTTCAAGCTTAAGTACTTTTCCAAAACCAAAACGTTCATGCTCAACTTCCATGCCTGTTTGCAGATTTGACGTGTCTGAAGGTGCAAAACCCGCCGTAGGCACGTGTGCCTTGGGCAAAATAGCTGTGGTCTTTACCGTAGCCGGTTTAGGTTTTGAGAAAGTATCGTTATTGTTGCTATTACCCCGGTTCCATGCTGTGCGTTCATTGTTAAAGAAAGGGTTTGAACCAGCAGCCGGTTGCTTTGGTGCAAATTCAAGCTCCAAATACTGCGGATCAATTTCATCAAGGAAGCGGCTGGGTTCGCAGCTGATCAGTGTACCAAACTTAAACCGTGAAGTGGCATAGCTTAAGGTAAGCTTGCTTTCCGCCCGCGTTACCGCTACGTAGAATAACCGGCGTTCTTCTTCCAGGTCTGTCCTTGAATTGAGCGACATCTGCGAAGGGAACAGGTTTTCTTCCAGCCCGACAACGTGTACCTGCGGAAATTCCAGACCTTTTGAGGAGTGGATAGTCATTAATGATACTGTATCGGCATTGGGGTCCTTATCGTTATCGTCGTTGGTTAACAGCGCGACATCTTGCATAAAAACGTTCAGCCCTTTATCTTCAATATCCTCGCGCTCCGAAAACTCTTTGATACCGTTGAGTAACTCCTGTATGTTTTCATAACGGTTAAGGCCCTCTACAGACTTATCTTCATAAAGATCCTTCAATACACCGGAGTGCTGGGCAATATGCAAGGCAGCATCATAGGCAGACATGGTTTGAGCAATAACCTGAAAGCTTTGAACCATTATGCCAAAGTTGGCGACAGCCGAAGAGCTTCGTCCATCTAAAAACTGTGCGGGATTAAGTATTACTTCCCAAAGTGTGGTGTTGCTTTGATTAGCCGCAACAATTAAACGGTCAATGGTGGTGTCGCCTATACCTCTGCGGGGATAATTAATAACACGTTTTAAAGCTTCCTCATCATTAGGGTTAAAGGTTAATCTGAAATACGCAATGAGGTCCTTAATTTCTTTACGTTGATAGAAGGAGAGGCCTCCATATATCTTATAGGGAATATTTAGTTTACGCAAAGCTTCCTCCATTGAGCGCGATTGGGCATTCGTGCGGTATAAAATGGCAAAGTCGTTCCATTTCATTCCCCTGGTTGACCGATCCTGCATAATGGCTTCGGCTACCATTTTACCCTCCTCATTATCGCTGTAGGCCCGCATTACTTTGATCTTGTCGCCCATTTCCTTCTCTGAGAAAACGTTCTTTTTAAGCTGCTCCTTATTGTTAGCGATAATACTGTTGGCCAGGTTTACAATATTTTGTGTAGAACGGTAGTTCTGTTCCAGTTTAAAAACCTTCAGATCCGGATAATCTTTCTCGAAATTCAAGATGTTCTGAATATTGGCTCCGCGGAAGGCGTAGATACTCTGCGCATCATCGCCCACAACGCACAGATTTTCTGTAATAGCCGCTAATCTTTTAACAATAAGGTATTGAGAGAAGTTGGTATCCTGATACTCATCCACCATCAAATACTTAAACTTGTTCTGGTACTTGTACAATACGTCAGGGTGAGTTTTAAGCAGTTCGTTGGTCTTGAAAAGTAAGTCGTCAAAATCCATCGCTCCGGCGCGGTAGCAGCGGTTTACATAGGTTTCATAGATCTTGCCCAGCATGCCGCGGCCGCTTGAAATGTCATCAGCCTGGATCTGGTCATTTTTTTGATATTCCTGCCAGGAAACAAGGTTGTTTTTTGCAGCAGAAATACGATTAAGTACAAAATTGACATTATAAAGCTTATCGTCCAGGTTCATCTCTTTAAGGATGGCGCGAAGAACGCTTTTGCTGTCGTCGGTATCGTAAATGGTAAAACTGCTTGGATAGCCTATCTTTTCGGCTTCAACGCGCAAAATTTTGGCAAACACCGAGTGGAAAGTGCCCATCCATATATTTTTTGCCTCGGTGCCCACTACATGCGTAATACGCTCACGCATTTCGCGTGCGGCTTTGTTGGTAAAGGTTAGTACCAGTATATTAAATGCATCAACCCCGCTTCTGATGAGGTGTGCTACCCGATAGGTAATTACTCTTGTTTTGCCCGATCCTGCACCCGCAATAATCATTACGGGCCCTTTAATTTGCTGCACTGCGGCCCGCTGGGCCGGATTTAATCCCTCTAAATAATCCAAAGTCAATACCGTTTTGTGGTTGGCAAAATTAGGCTTTTTGAAGGGAAGCTGAAAGAAAAAAGCTCAAGGTATATCATAACGCGGCGGCATTGATCGGTTTAAAATACGAATGCCCGGAAAACTATCCGGGCATTCTAATAACAGTGTTTAGTTCTGATGCTGATTTATTTTTTCTCGGGCACTGGTGCGCGATACACATTGTTCTGGCGGTTAACGTCAGGTAGTTGTCGGTCAGGATCAAGTACAATGCTTGTTATGGTAGCGGTGGACGGATATTTAAATGTCCACACTGCGCCCCGTTGCCAGATATTCACCGGTAAATGAACAATTTCTGATTTACCGTTCTCCTGAGTTATCTTCAGGTCAACCGGCATCGCCATTTTGTCTTTGTTGGTTAGGGTAATCAATGCGCCTTTGGTAGCATCGTTGCTCACGTATTTAACTGAAGTGATTTCCTGGTCCAGGTTCCATGTGTTAAAGAACCATTGTTTCCAGAACCAGTTAAGGTCTTCGCCCGCGGCATCATTCATGGCACGGAAAAAGTCGTAAGGAAGTGGATGCCGCAGTGCCCAGTGTTTAATATATTCATGAAATGCAAAGTCGAACCGATCCTGGCCAATCACTACATTCCGGAGGATATTCAGTCCTAAAGCGGTCTTTGTATAATAATAACCATAGTCGTTAAGATTCATCGCTTCGGGCGGCGTCATTAAAGGATCGCGCATGTGCATCATTCTGCGGGCAAGGCCTATGGCTGCATGAGTAGTGTCGTTGTATTCGCCATGGTTAAACTCACGTGATGCGTACTCATTAATAAAGGTATTGAAGCCTTCGTCCTGCCACATATATTTACGTTCATTTGAACCAACGATCATCGGGAACCAGTTGTGACCAATCTCGTGGGTAACGTCACCCCATAGCGCGCCATCGTGCAGGTTGCTCAAACAGAAAATAATACCTGGATATTCCATTCCAAGCGCAACACCAGAAACACTTACTGCAGAATTCCAGGGGTATTCATAATAAGCTTTAGAATAGATCTCCATGCTGTTTTTGAGATATTCTGTAGAGCGGCCCCAGGAGTTATAACCGGAGCTTTCAACAGGGTAAGTGCTCATAGCAATACCTTTTCGGCCGGAAGGGAAGTTTATCCTGGCAGCATCCCAGATAAATGCCGGCGAAGCGGCCCAGGAAACATCCCGGCTGTTCTGCATCTTAAAATGCCAGGTCAACATTCCTTTAAATGGATGCGTTGCCGGTTGGGCAACTTCTTCCGGTTTAATAATCATAACCGTCTTGTCGCTGTTTCGGGCCTCGGCCAACCGTCGTTGCTGCAATGGCGTAAGTACCTGAGCGCCATTTTGCAAGTCGCCGGAGCCAACTACGGTCATGCTTGCGGGAGCGGTGATGTAATAATCAAAATCGCCGTATTCGCAGTAAAATTCGCCTAAGCCCATGTAGGGTAGGGTGTTCCAGCCTTCTACATCGTCATAAACGCACATGCGCGGATACCATTGGGCAATTTCATAAACGTAGCCGTCTTTAAACTTTTTACGGCCCATCCGGTCGGCACCGTAGAAAGGGATGGAAAAGCTATAGTTTATTTTTACCTGTATCTTATCGCCATTCGGCGCCATTGGTGTATGCAGGCGCACTTGCATCCGTGCATCGCTTATAACCGGCACAACGGTGTATGTTTGCTTTTTATAGGTAACGGACACCGATGCAATATGATAACCACCGCGGCTAAAGCCACGAACATCGAAGCGATCACCAGTTATGGGCGTGGTTGCGGCTCCGCGAGAATCGGGTTTAAAGAGATTCTGGTCCAACTGTAGCCAAAGGTAGTCGAGCTTATCTGGGCTGTTGTTGGTATAGTTTACCGTAACCTCTCCGGTTATGGTAGTATCTTGTGTATCTTCGCGCAGCGTGGCTTTGATAAGGTAGTCTGCCCGGTTTTGCCAGTAGTGCTGGCTGGGTTGGCCGCTTGCGGTGCGGGTGCCGCTGCCTGTCACGGGCCAGGTGATAGGGCCAAACAGTTCCTGGTGGTCGTATTTAATGCTGTCTTTGGCGGTTTGGGCTTTTAAGCCGCTGGTTGCCATGCAGAAACAACAACCCAGGATAAAGAGGTGGTTCTTTTTATAGCGCATATAGTCAGTTCACGTAATTTTTAAGCAAATAAACCAAAATATTTCATAATAGCTTAACCCCAGTTTTAGGATTGTACGGCAACAATATTATCAAACAATCAACATCGAAAAGGGATTTAACTTAAAATAGCCTTATATGAACAGATTAGCTAATTCAGCATCACCATATCTTTTACAACATGCCAATAATCCTGTCGACTGGTTTCCGTGGGGAGCCGAAGCTTTGCAAAAGGCCCGGCAGGAGAATAAGCTTATTTTGGTAAGCATTGGTTATTCCGCCTGCCATTGGTGCCACGTGATGGAGCATGAAAGCTTTGAAGACAAAGAAGTGGCCGCGGTAATGAACGAGCATTTTGTTTGTATTAAGGTTGACCGGGAGGAACGGCCCGATATTGACCAGATCTACATGAGCGCCGTAACCTTAATGACGGGCCACGGGGGCTGGCCGCTTAACTGCATCTGTTTGCCCGACCAGCGCCCTATCTATGGCGGTACCTATTTTAGAAAGCACGACTGGATCAACATTCTGCTTAACCTTTCTGATTTCTACCGGGAAAAACCTCAGGACGCCGAGGAGTATGCGGTGCGACTTACCGAGGGAATTCAGCAATACGAGGCAGTTAACCTGATTAAGGAAGGGCAGGAGTATGATAAGCCCGATATACAGCTGGTAGTAAACAACTGGAAAAAGTATTTCGACAAGAATGAGGGCGGAGCCAACCGGGCACCCAAATTCCCGATGCCTAACAACTGGCAGTTTCTAATGCGTTACGCCTTTTTGATGAATGATGCAGAAGTAGCCTCACAAGTATTGCTTACCCTTAATAAAATGGCTATGGGCGGCATATACGATCATATTGGTGGAGGCTTTGCGCGTTATTCGGTTGATGGAAGATGGCACGTGCCCCATTTTGAAAAAATGCTTTATGATAATGCGCAATTAATAAGCCTTTATGCCGAAGCTTATACATGGCGTCCGAATCCATTATATAAACAAGTAGTAGCTGAGACCATCGCATTTGTTGAACGTGAACTTACTTCGGATCAGCATGGTTTTTACTCGGCACTTGATGCCGACAGCGAAAGCGTGGAAGGTAAGTTTTATACTTTTACTAAGCCGGAAATTGAGACGATATTGGGCGAGGATGCGAATGTTTTCCGTGCGTATTACAATATAACAGAAGAGGGAAATTGGGAAGAGGAGGAAACCAACGTATTGTTCAGGAATGATAATGCCGACGAAGTAGCCGCGCAATTTGGGCTCGATGCTACCCAACTGCAAAATAAAATGAACCAACTGAAGCAAAAGGTTTTTGACGAACGGGCAAAAAGGATTAGGCCGGGGTTGGATTACAAAGTGCTGGCCTCGTGGAACGGGTTAATGTTAAAAGGGTTGTGTGATGCCTATCGAAGTTTTAATCAGGTAGAATACCTGGATCTGGCATTGAAAAATGCCACTTTTCTTGCTAATAACCTCGTTAGGGAAAATGGCAGGCTGGTAAGGATCTATCGTAAAGAGACCATCGCCACTGAAACCGAAGTGGCGTTCCTGGACGACTATGCAAACGTAACGGAGGCTTTTATTTCGCTTTACGAAGTAACCTTTGATATTAGCTGGCTTACAAAAGCCCGTCAGCTGACCGATTATGCCATCGGGAAATTTTATGATGAGCAGGAAGGCATGTTTTTTTATACCGCTGCGGATGATGAGCAATTGATAGCGCGCAAATGTGAGATTATGGATGGGGTAATACCTGCTTCAAACTCGGTTATGGCGCGTAATCTTAAAAAGCTGGGCTTGTATTTTGAGGACGAATCATATCACAATATCGCCGCCCAACTGCTGCGCAATATTATGCCTTATATGCCGAAGTATGGGTCGGCTTACTCCAATTGGGCAACGTTGCTGCTCGAAGAGATTTTTGGCATTTACGAGATAGCTGTAACCGGCCCAAAAGCTGCTCAACTGCGGCAGGAGATGGAACAAAATTATATTCCTAATAAAATTATGCTTGGAGGTAACGAGGAAAACTTACCTTTGCTACAGAACAGGATCAACGATCGTAGCCTGATATATATCTGTAAAGACCGTACGTGCGGTTTACCTGCCGAAAATATAGAAGCTGCCTTAAAACAAATTCGACTATAAAATCTTATAATATAAAATTTAAACTTAATGAAAATCCAGCCGCAACACGTTGTGTCGCTAACTTATGATCTGTATGTAGATCAGAACGGCACTGAAAATCTGGTAGAACGTGCTACAGAAGAACAGCCATTAACTTTTCTATACGGAGCAGGCCAAATGCTGCCAAAGTTTGAAGATAATCTTTCTTCACTTTCAACCGGCGACAATTATGAGTTTCGCCTCTCTGCAGAAGATGCTTATGGCGAATACGATGATGAGGCTGTAGCGAGCCTGCCAAAGGAAATGTTTAACGGACAAGAACTTCCTGAAGTGGGTAGCATCCTGCCTTTACAGGATAACCAGGGAAACCGTTTTCAGGGTCAGGTAGTTTCTATTGCAGAAGATGCTGTGATAGTTGACCTTAACCACCCTATGGCCGGACAAGAGTTACACTTTAAAGGAACTATCCTTAACGTGCGCCCTGCAACAAGCGAAGAGCTGGCTCATGGTCATGCTCACGGTCCGGATGGTCATCATAGCCACTAAAATATAATCTTTAAGCAGGAAGCCCGAGGTTTCCTGCTTAGTTACTTCTAACCGATCCCACATAGCAAAGATTGCTAACCTCTACTCAATGTAGCGCTTACATCCTATTCTTTTCCCATTCACTTTTGCCGGTATATATGTTCGGTTGCCATCTGGAAGTCCGCTCATATCCACGTTACATACTTTTTCTTGTCAGTTGATATTTACGCAAACCTGTTGACGTGTGAGTTGCAATGGGGAATTGTTGTCAAAGTACAGGTTGTTTTGAACTAACCAGCGCTACCTTTCGAGTTAGTCAAAATCTATTTGTCCATCATTGCTCATAAAGCAGTTGATGGAAATCTGGCACATAATGGGTTTTCCGTTAAGCGTAGCGGGTATAAAGGTCTTATCGTCGTCGCTTAACTGGTTAATGTCTATATGGTAAACTTTTTCAAAGCCCAGGAATCTAAGTCTTACATTATATTCCGCCAGCCGGCCAAGCGGGCTGATAAGCAGCTCAATCGTTACCAGGAATCTATCGGTATCAATGTCGTACAGATCTTTCGGTCGCCTGAAAAGCCGGAGATAGGGAATGTATCCGTAATACTTTCCGCCAATACGTATCGGCCTAATGATCCTGATTGCTGCCGGATCTTTTTTTGCGATAGAATCCTGATCGGGAGCGTAAATCGCATAATGAAATATGGACGACGTATCAAGGGCTTCATAAGTAAGGTGGTTGTGCGTATAATCAAAGTTTTGAATCAGTACGCCGTGGGGGTTAAAGAAATGCCAAACCCCTGTTCTCTTATTATGATCATAATTGCCGGTAGCCAAAGCAATATTTTTCCCAATAACAGCCTGATACAAACCCTGCTTGATATTGATGTCTGACTTTAGTACCGTTATTCTTTCGGTTACTACGTCGGTAAGTCTGCGTTTAATAACTATTGTTTCCTGCGCCAGACATGAAACAGATAGTGCTAGACAAAAAATATATAGAAAGAAGCACCGCACACTGATAGATTTTAGGCAATTTAAGTGATGTAAATTTAATTACCTAAATCTTACTTTATACATTATAGCACCTTTATGTTACTTTTATGCGCGGCTAGGTAGCGCTTTATTTGCTATAACTGCCTGTTATACAATTGTTGCAACCCAAAGCCTTGAGGTAGAAAAGGCTTATAATTAAGAACATATGATGTACGACGAGGACCTGGAGAACTTCAAACCGGTCCGTTTTTCACAAACAACTATTACGGAACTGATGGTTCCGACCTATGCCAACTTTGGCGGCAAAATACATGGCGGTGTACTGTTATCGCTGATGGATAAGGTAGCTTATGTGTGTGCTGCAAAGCACGCCGGCAACTATTGTGTAACAGCTTCCATTGACGGCGTTGACTTTTTACAGTCGGTTGAGGTGGGCGAACTAGTTTCCATGATGGCCTCTGTAAATTATGTTGGTAATACTTCATTGGTGGTGGGCATAAGGGTTACTTCACAGAATATTAAGACCAATATTGTGAAGCACACTAACACTAGTTACTTTACCATGGTTGCTAAAGATGAAACCAACAAACCCGTAAAAGTGCCCGGGCTGATCCTTGAAAATAAAGAGCAGGTTAGGCGTTTTGTTGAGGCTATGCGCCGTAAGGAATTAAAGCAGGGGTATAAAGCCGAAGTAAAGCGCATCAAAACCCCTGTAAACTTTGAACGTTGTCTGGAACTGCTTAAAGAAGAGCGTTGTGTAATAAAATAAAGCACGGCGCTTTTAAGCGCCGGCAATCTGTTCTCCAATACTTTGGATATCGGCCTTGCTTAGGCCGTTTGTGTCTTCTGCCGTCCAGGTGTATAGGGTGTCTTTATAGATGCTTAGGGTGAAATCCGTGAAAATAACATCATAATAAGTAGAGTTGCCCTCAATATGAGGATGTACGCTTACCGGTATTTGCTTGCTGTTTAACGACAGTGTTATATCAAAATCTTCCATATCCATATAAACTCTATTTAGTGTAGTGGGGTTTTAATAAAAGGGCAGCAATAACAAACCGGCTGAAAACCAAACATTTTCCTGCGTTTGAAGTTTAAGTTTGAAACCATTTAACCATGAAAAAACTACTTATCCTATTACTGTCCGTTGCCTTTATAGGCACAGCTACGGCTCAGGCTAAAAAAGAAACTAAAGTTAAAAAGACAACGACCGTTGGGCAGAAAGTGCATAACGTGTTTAGTAAGCACAAACACTATAGCGGCACTAAAGTAAAAAAGGTGACCAAGAAAGGTTAACAACAGAAGGTGATAGTTTTAACTGTCACCTTTTTTGTTATCACAGTTTTACACGCCTCTATTCACACAAGCATAATTCTATAAATTATCCCGACTCAACACCGGGCGAAGCCGAAACATTAAGGTTTAACCACTGTTGTTTTAGTAAATAAACTAAACTAATACAATTATGCTTCTACCTTTTGTATTCGTATTTATAATCGCATTTGTGATACTGGCCTTATTCATTATAATCAGAAAAAGCAAGGGTAAAGAGTAATAACTCTTTACCCGTTTTTATATTCTGTTGTAAAGTTTAGTCCAATCAGCAAGCCGCTCTTCAACGCGTTTATCAACAAGCTTTGGCAGCATTCTCCAAAGCCAATTTCTTTCGTTGCGAGATGGGTTATTCATCCGGGCATCTTCGTCCAGGCCAAGTATATCCTGCAGTGGTAAAATTACCCACTTTGCAGTGGATGCGTAAGCAAGCCTGGCCATTACCTCATTAATGTTCTTCTCTTTAACGGTAATGCCGGTATAGGCTTCCATTTGTTTCCGGATTTCTTTAGTGGCCTCTGCCTTGAACCAGCCAAGGGTAGTGTTATTGTCGTGCGTGCCGGTGTACACAATAAAGCTCTCGTTATAATTATGGGGGATATAATAAGAGCCTGTCATCAGGTCGCCCCAGGCAAACTGGAGTATTTTCATACCCGGCATTTTAAATTGGTCGCGCAGTTTAAACACGGGTTCATCCACATCTCCTAAATCCTCGGCCACAAAAGGCGTTCTCCCGAATTGTTTTTTTACAGCATTGAAGAAATCCGCGCCGGGGCCCGGTTCCCATGCACCGTTTTTAGCAGTTTCCTCATCAGCAGGTACGCGCCAGTAGGCTTCAAAACCACGGAAATGGTCGAGCCTGATCTGGTCAAATAGCTCCATATTTCTGCTCAGGCGATGCATCCACCAGTCGTATCCCTGCTCTTTAAGAACATCCCACTTATATACCGGCATGCCCCACAATTGTCCGTTCTCATTAAAATAATCAGGCGGAACGCCAGCAACGCCGGTCATGTTGCCGTCCTGATCGAGTTCGAATATGTCAGGGTGCGCCCAAACATCCACCGAATCATAGCTCACGTAAATAGGCAGATCGCCCATAAGCTGGATGTTTAACCCGTTGCAATATGCCTTTAGCGATTTCCATTGGCTGATGAATATGAATTGCAACCATTTAGCTTTTTCGAGCTCAGCCTTATGCTTGTCGGCAAATTTCTTTAAAGCCGTTTCATTGCGAAATTTATGGTCCTTCGGCCAATGGTACCACGGCTCATGGTTATGGTGATCTTTGAGTACTGTGTATAAGGCAAAATCATTTAACCAGTATGTTTCCTTTTGGCAAAAGTTATTAAACTGCTTGCGCAAAGAGGAAAAGCTACCGTGGCAGAAGTTTTGATAAGCCTGTTCAAAAATCTTATCCCTTACTTGCTTTGCGCATTCAAAGTCGGCCTCATCTTTTACGGGTAAACGGTATTGTTCGAGCTCATCCTCACTGATTAATCCCTCCTTGGCCAACAATATCGGACTAATCAATAATACATTGCCGGCCATGCTGCAAGACGAACTGTAGGGCGAGTACAGCTGATCGGGCCCGGTAGGAGCAAGCGGCAGCATTTGCCAGATCTTTTGCCGGCAGCGGGCGAGGAAATCAGCAAAGGTTTTGGCAATAGGGCCAATGTCACCAATCCCAAAGGCGGATGGCAGTGAGGTAATATGCATTAAAATGCCAGCGCCTCTGTTGTTTTCCGGCAATTCGCCTTTTAAAATAGCCAAAGGCAATTCCTTAAATATTTCGCTTATGGCAATTTCGTTCGACTGCGGTTTTATTTCTGCGGAGAGTATGCTGTGCTGCCACTGTTCTGGCGCTTCAGCGGGCAACACAATGCGGGTGTTTTTCCAGTTAATGGCCGTTGCCGCCTTTTTTTGCGCCGTGGCGATCAAAGCAATGTTTAAAGGTGCAGCTACTAAATACCACTTGGCCTCGTAGCGGCGGGCAAAGGCAACAATGTGATCGCGATAAGCGCCTTTGACCTCTAACGGAATATAGTGTCCCTTTTCAAAAAGCGCCACATCCTGTTTGCGATAATTAAGTAGGGTATGGACAAACCATTGTTTAATTTGTCCATTATAACGGTTTCGCCAAAGCGTATGCAGCAAGTCTACGGGGTTCTTGCCCTCTGTGGCAATAATATCGTCGAGGAATTGTTTCCGGAGCTCATAGTCAACCGGCCTTCGGTTATCAGGGTCAACAAGGCTCAAGTCCCACAGCTCAGTTCCCTGGTAAATGTCGGGTACACCCGGGCAAGTGAATTTAAGCAATACCTGACTCAGCGAATTGATAATGCCATAATCAACAATCTTTTGATGAAAAGCCTCGAATGATTTCCAGAACTCGTTCTTTTTATCGAGCAGGGCGGCGGCAAATTCCAGGGTGGCCTTTTCATAGGCCTCGGCAGGCTTAATCCAGTTTGAATTCTTTTTTCCCTCACGCAGTGCTTTAGTTAGGTACTCTGCCAGTCGGGTACCAAAGTTATCCTCATCCTGGTGAGGCATAGGCCATGCGCCGGCAATAGTTTGGTAGATAAAATATTCGTCGTTGCGGTAGGGGCCAAACTCCTGTTTTAATGATTTGGTTAGTTTTTGCCAGTGCTTTACGTTTTTAAACCACTCGTTGGGTATCGCAGTGAGTACATTAAGCCGGGCACGCACATCCTCGCCGCGCTTGGTATCATGAGTTGAAGTTCCGTTTATGGATAATGGCCATTTTTTTTGCCGCTGCTTCATTAGGTTATGGAAGTCTTTGACAGACATTCCAAATGCCTCTGGCGAGTCGCCAACTTCATTATGCCCAATAAACCGGTTGTAGGTATACATCAGCGTATCCTCAACACCCTTTGCCATTAGAGGACCGGCAAATTGCATACAGCGCTGGTAAAATTGCAGGGCCCTCTGGTTAAAATCAACATCGCCTTCGAGCGGCTTGTTAATAAAGATGTCCTCAAATAGTAGCGTTTCTACTACTAAATTGGGGTGGTGCTTCCTGATGGTTTTAAGAATATCGTGTACCGCTTCCTGCTCTTCTTTTTGTAAAGGCAGGCTATTGCCATAATACCGGTAAACAGGGCAATAAATAAGCAGATAGGCGATAGCTTGTTTAATATCTTCCGGGTTGGAACCGTTGGCTAATTTAAGTTTCTCAAATAGTTTTGTCAGGTTATTCAGTTCGCCGCCCATGTGTTCAAAAAGGATATAGGCTTTCTTTTCCCATATCTGTTTCTGAACGCCCTCGTTGTCCTTAATTAGTTCCTCGTAAAAATGGGTGAATTTCTTTTCTGCCTTGTGATTAGTGAGCAGGTTGTTGACCATGCCCAGAAAATCGTATCCGGTATTGCCTTGTAAGGGCCATTGGGTGGGCATCTCTTCTCCCTGTTCCAGTATCTTTTCTGCTACGATATAAGTTTCATCCCCGGCAAGCTCACGCAGTTTTTGCAAATAAGTGCCTGGATCATAAAGTCCATCAATGTGATCTATACGCAAACCCTGAAATACGCCCGCTTCAACCAGGTTCCGGATCATGGTGTGAAAGTGTTCAAAAACACGTTCGTCCTGCATGTTGAGGCATATCAGGCTGTTAACCGTAAAGAACCTGCGGAAATTTATTTTGCCGTCGGTTTCCTCAAAGCTACAAAGGCGATATACCTGTTCGTTTGCAATTTGGGTTAGTTTGTCGATATCAGCATTAAACACACCGATAGCTTTTTGAAACATCTCCCGTGCTGCGCTGTCTTGTAAAACAGTATCCAATTGCTGCAACCAGCCGGTCCAGTCGACAGCGAATTTCTGCGCACCCTTAAACTTTTTAATATCAGGGATGGCAGCAATAACCTGCTTTAGTTCCTCATGCTCTACATCCCGAAGAATTTTAACATAAGAACATGGATGTACCGGATAGCTGTTTTCAAAGTATTTGAATATTAAGTGCTGGTTAACATAAGCTATCTTCAATTCGCCGTTTTTAATTATATCCTCCAGTGGACTACCTAAAAAAGGAACCATAAGTTGGTCGTCGCTGAAAAGCTCGCTTGTCCACGCCGCATCAAAAAAGTTCGCGTAGACAGATAACCGGCCTTTTTCCAGCACGTCCATTAGCCACGGATTGAGCTGATGAAACCCCATGTGGTTGGGCACAATATCCTGCAGCCAACTGATATCTTTTTCCCTGAGCTTTTTGCTGATTTTTTTTAGTTGCTGCTCGGAGCCGATTTCAGGGTTAACGTGATGGGGATTAACGCCATCATAGCCATGTGTACTGCCAGGAACAGCTTCAAAAACCGGAGACGCATAAATGGTGCTTACGCCAAGTTTTTGGAGGTAGTCGATGATTTTTTCAAACTGGCTTAATGTGAACTCTTTGTGAAACTGGATCCTGTAGGTAGCAACTGGATTAAACATAATTACTGATTAGTATAAATTAAAACCGATTCGGGCTGAATAGTCACTATTGAACCGCTTTCCAAAAGGTCAGCCTCTGCTTTAGGCCCACCCCACTCGGGCGCGGCTGAATCAAGCATTTTGGCCCAATCTTTTTCAATTTCGGGTAAACGAAGCTCGTGTTCCTGCTTAGAGAAATTCATAAGCACGATAGCATATTGACTCTGGTACCAGCGGTGCAGCCGCAATGTTTGCGTTGCTACATCGCACTCTACTTTAACCTGATTGCGGTTAGGTCTCTTTATGGCCGATAAGTGCCTGCGGAGCAGGATGAGCTGCTTGTAATACTTCAACATAGATTGATGCGGCTCCTGATTATGGATGTCCCATTGAAGCCTTGACGTTTCAAACGTGTCTTCGGCTACCGGGTCAGGAGCCTCTCCTTCTATATGGAAAGCGGCAAATTCCTGTTTGCGGCCCTTGCGTACCAAATCAGCCAGCTCTGCATCTGTATGACTCACAAAGTATAGAAAGGGGTGGGGCTCGGCGTATTCTTCGCCCATAAAGAGCATAGGCAAAAAAGGTGCTGTAAGTACTGCTGCAGCCATCAGTTTTAGCATCTCGAAGCTGAAGAGTTGATTACTGCGCTCGCCAAGCATACGGTTGCCCACCTGATCATGGTTTTGGGAGAATACAACGAATTGCTCACCATGGGTGTTGTTTGCTTTATTGCCAAACGTTTTTAAGCGATGTGGCGAATAAATGCCATCATATACATAAGCGTCTTTATAAGCTTTAGCCAGATGTTCGATGCCGTTAAAATCGGCATAGTAGCCGCTACGGTCACCTCCGGCAGTAACCCGCAGGGCGTGGTGAAACTCGTCCACCCATTGTGCATCCATGCCATAGCCGCCTTTGTCCAGCGGATTAATGAAACGCACATCGTTCAGGTCGCACTCGGCAATCAGGTAGTAATGGCGGTCAGTTTCCTTCATTAGTTGATCTATGCCGGCCCTGATCTCACCAAGTATATGATGCGCGCTAAAATCTTTCATGGCATGTACGGCGTCAAGCCGCAGGGCGTCGATATGAAAGTCGCGGCACCACATTAAGGCATTTTCGACATAAAACCGGCGTACGGCATCGCACCAGGCATCGTCAAAGTTTACGGCATTGCCCCAGGGGGTATGATATTTATCGGTAAAGTAATATCCGTATTCGTTAAAATAATTCCCCTCCGGCCCAAGGTGGTTATAAACCACATCCAGAATAACGGCTATACCCTTCTTGTGGCACATGTCCACGAGTTTTTGCAGTCCTGCAGGGCCGCCATACGTGTTTTGAACAGCAAAAGGATATACACCGTCATAACCCCAGTTCCTGCTGCCAGGAAACTGCGCCACGGGCATTAGTTCTATCGCTGTAATACCGAGGTCCTTCAGGTAGTCGAGTTTGGCGGCAATGCCATCAAAGGTTCCTTCTGGCGTAAAAGTTCCGGTATGCAACTCGTAGATCACATAATCTTCCAACTGCATGTTCTTCCACCGGCCGTCCGTCCAGTTAAAGCTTTTAGGATTAAAAACCGCTGATGCCTCATGCACGCCATCTGGCTGACTTAATGAGGCGGGATCGGGCAGAAACTTATCGTCGTCAAGAATAAACTTGTATTTATCGCCCTCTTTCAACTCATTGGTCTGCAGTTCCCAATAACCGTAATCAGCCTCCTGTAGAGGAATATCCCTTCGGCCCTTACATAGGCGTATACCTGCTTTTTTAGCATGAGGAGCCCATAGCAAAATGCTGGCATTGCCTTCATTATCGATATTTACGCCTATAGTGCGTCTATTTATTTCCATCTTTTGAAACAGGATGATGTAATACCAATACAGATCGTCCGTCAACTTTGATCGTTTCTTCGGCCTTATATAATTCACCCTCCTCAACATCGGGATGGCCCGTATCCAGTAACACTTTCCAATCGGCCGAATATTCGGCTGAAGGAAGTTTATATTCCAACTCCTCGGAGTGTGCATTGAAGATGATATAGATATTATCATCTACCTCTGGTTTGCCCACAGCGTCGCGGCTTCTCAGGCCCTTACCGTTCATGTAAATAGCTAAAGATTTGGCAAAGTCATTGGTCCAGTGCTCCTCCGTCATGGTAGAACCATCCGGAAGAAACCAGGCAATATCTTCAATCCCGTTGCCTTTAACCGGCTCGCCTCTAAACCATCTGCGACGACGGAAAGCCGGGTGCGCTGTTCTTAGCTTGATCAGCTTTTGGGTAAATGCCAATAAATCTTTGTCGGCCTTTCCCCAGTCAACCCATGAGATCTCATTGTCCTGGCAATAAGCATTGTTGTTACCTTTCTGCGTGCGACTCAGTTCGTCGCCGGCTACTAACATAGGCACACCCTGGGATAGGAAGAGCGTTGCCAGAAAGTTGCGCTTCTGCCGTTCGCGCAGTTGGTTCACGCCTTCGTCATCCGTTTCTCCCTCCGCGCCGCAGTTCCACGATCGGTTATTGCTTTCGCCATCATTATTGTCTTCGCCGTTAGCATCGTTATGTTTCTCATTGTAACTAACCAGGTCATTTAAGGTAAAGCCATCGTGAGCTGTAATAAAGTTAATGCTTGCTGTTGGACGGCGGAATCCTTCACGGTAGAGATCAGAGCTGCCGGTAAAGCGTTCTGCGAATTCGGCCAGCATACTATCCGCACCGCGCCAGTAATCTCGAATGCAGTCGCGGTATTTGCCGTTCCATTCTACCCAGCCGGGAGGGAAGTTACCTACCTGGTAACCTCCTTCACCAATGTCCCATGGTTCAGCTATCAGTTTTACCTGCGAAATGAGTGGGTCCTGGTGAATAATATCAAAGAAAGCACTAAGTCGATTCACTTCGTGCAGCTCGCGCGCTAAGGTAGCCGCAAGGTCAAACCTGAAACCGTCCACATGCATTTCGGTAATCCAGTAACGCAGGCTATCCATAATTAATCGCAGCACACTTGGCAGCATGGCATTGAGCGTATTACCGGTGCCGGTATAATCCATGTAGTAACGTTTATCTTCGGTGAGCCGATAATAGGCTTCGTTGTCTACCCCTTTAAAAGATATGGTGGGGCCCATTTGATTGCCTTCGCCGGTATGGTTATATACAACATCCAGAATTACCTCAATGCCTGCTTTGTGTAGCTCTTTAACCATGTTTTTAAACTCATCTACCTGCTGGCCCTGCACGCCGCTACTCGAGTAACGCACATCAGGTGCAAAAAAGCCGATGGTGTTATATCCCCAGTAATTGGTAAGGCCTTTTTCCAGCAGTCCACGGTCGGTAATAAAGTGATGAACCGGCATCAGTTCAATTGCTGTTATGCCCAGATCTTTTAAGTATTTAATAGTGGCCGGATGTGCAATACCTGCATAAGTTCCGCGCAGTTCTTCAGGGATATCGGAGTTAAGTTTAGTAAATCCCTTAACATGGGTCTCATAAATTACCGATTCGTTGTACGGAACCTTCGGCGGCTTATCATTGCCCCAGTCAAAATTAGCATCTATTACAACACTCTTGGGCACAAACTTAGCGCTATCGGTTTCGCTGAAACTCAGGTCGTCTTCGCCCACTTTATAGCCAAACAAGGCATCGTCCCAGTTTAGTGTTCCGGAAACAGCTTTGGCGTAGGGGTCTATTAATAACTTATTGGGGTTAAAGCGCTTGCCGTTCTCTGGCTCGTAAGGCCCGTGGACGCGGTAGCCATATAACTGTCCGGGTTTAACATCAGGCAAAAAGGTGTGCCATATTTCGTGTGTCCTTTCTTGTAAAGTTATTTTCTCATATTCAGCTTCATCTTCAAGGTTTTTAAATAAACATAATTCAACTTTTGTGGCATTTACTGCATATAAGGCGAAGTTGACGCCGTTGCCAGCCCACGTAGCACCCAGTGGATATGGACTGCCCGGATAGTTAGTAATACTCATACACAGTGAAAAACAAATTTTTAGAGAAATGTTTTTCCTACTCTTCTATTAATTAATAAGAAAAATAAAATCAAATTAATTAAAATAGCGCCAATATTTTTATACACTATTGCTAAAAAAATACTATCAAGTTTTGTTGCTTCGGACTTAACTTAGTAAACCGCAAAACCGCTTATATGCCAGTTATGAAGATTATCAACCAAAAAGTAGTGTTGGCTATTGTAATTGTCGTCACCTTTTCAACTTTAACTAAAGCTCAAACGCATACAGTTGGCATTTTTGAGGGGCAGACAGATGTTGGCCATGTGAAACGCAGAGGCACCGCAATTTACAACGCCTCCATGCAGCAATATGAGTTGTCCGGCTCTGGCAGCAACATCTGGTTTGACCATGATCAGTTTCATTTTGTGTGGAGAAAGATCAAGGGCGATTTTATTCTTCGCACCAACGTGGCGTTTATTGGCAAGGGAGTTGAAGCCCATCGCAAGGTGGGTTTAATGGTACGGTCGTCACTTGATTCTAATGCTACCCACGTTAACGTAGTAAGGCATGGCGACGGCTTAACCTCGTTGCAGTTCAGAAAAATAATAGGTGGTACTACCGAAGAGATAAAATCGTCAATAACCGGTGCCGATGTTTTACAGCTCGAGCGGAGAGGGAACACCTACACCATGTCGGTTGCGCGTAAGGGAGATACCTTTATAACGGAGAAAACTGAAGTCGATTTAGGTGATGAAGTTTACGTGGGTTTATTTATCTGTTCTCATAATCCCGACGTGGTTGAACGCGCTACCTTTAGTAATGTAAGAGTGGTAGTACCAGCCAAACCCAATTTTGTTCCTTATCATGACTATATCGGCAGTGATATTGAACTGCTTGATGTGGCCACGCAGAATTCTGCCATCATATACCAGTCGCCACGATCATTGCAAGCGCCCAATTGGATGAAGGATGGCAATAACCTGATTTATAACAGTGATGGCTTACTTTATAAATTTAACTTAAACACACATACGCCATCGGTATTAAATACCGGAGATGCAAAGCAAAATAATAATGATCACGTGCTTTCATTTGATGGCCGCATGCTCGGCATCAGCAGTGCAGTAAATGGTGCGTCTGAATGTTTTACTGTACCCGTAACCGGAGGCCAACCTGAAAGGATTACCAAAACGGGCCCCTCTTATACTCACGGCTGGTCGCCAAATGGTAAATACCTTGTTTTTACCGGCCAGCGCAATGGCGACTTTGACATTTATCGCATCCCCGCAAAAGGTGGGGAAGAAGTTAGGCTTACTACCGTTCCCGGCCTGGACGATGGCCCGGAATATTCGCCGGACGGCAAATACATTTATTTTAATTCTGTAAGAAGTGGGTTAATGCAGATCTGGCGCATGAAGGCCGACGGTACACAGCAGACCCAGCTTACCAATGATGATTTTGATAACTGGTTTCCGCATGTATCGCCTGATGGTAAATGGATCGTTTTCATTACCTTCCTTAAAGATGAAGTAAAGCCGGATGATCATCCGTTTTACCGGCATGTATATATTAGATTGATGCCTGTAAAGGGTGGCAAGCCAAAAGTAATAGCCTATTTATACGGCGGGCAAGGCACCATAAACACGCCGTCATGGTCGCCTGATAGCAAAAGAATAGCTTTTGTGAGCAATACCGAGTTGTTGTTTCCCACATTTCACATGGCAAAATAGGGGGGCAGCAAAACAGCCTGGAAGAGGATATTAAAGTATTCTTTTAGTGATCCGGTTTTTCCATAATCAGTCTGAGAAACAATAAAATATAGCGCCTTATATCGGTAAGCAAACCAATGTGTAAAAAAAACACAATGAAAATATTTGGACAATTGAAAAAATTACTACATTAGGCAACTAACTTAACGCAAACCAATTTTCTTACCTATTTTTTATGGCCAACAATACTTATGATGCTATTGTGGTGGGTTCTGGGATTTCCGGCGGATGGGCCGCTAAAGAACTTACGCAAAAAGGTTTAAAAACGCTTTTATTAGAGCGCGGCCGAAATATCGAGCATGTTAAGGGTTATGTGAACGCAACCAAAGCTCCGTGGGAATTTCCGCACAGGGGTGGTCGTACGCAACAGATGATCCATGATTACCCGGTGTTAAAGCGCGACTACCCTCTAAATGAAACCAACCTTGATTATTGGGTTAATGAAAAGGAGAGTCCTTACGTGGAGATTAAACCCTTCGACTGGTTTAGAGGCTATCACATGGGAGGCCGCTCACTGATGTGGGGACGGCAGTCGTACCGATGGTCTGACCTCGATTTTGAAGCCAATCTTAAAGATGGAATCGCCGTTGACTGGCCCATACGTTACAAGGACCTCGCGCCGTGGTATAGCTATGTAGAAAAATTTGCAGGTATATCAGGCAACAGGGACGGTATTGCCAACCTTCCTGATGGCGAGTTTATGCCGCCGATGGATATGAACGTGGTAGAAAAAGATGTAGCTGCGCGAATAAAAGCGCACTATAAGGGTGATCGTCATATGATCATTGGTCGTACGGCAAACATAACGCAGCCACTGCCCGGCCGCACCAATTGCCAATACCGTAACAAATGCTGGCTAGGTTGTCCGTTCGGCGCCTACTTCAGCACGCAGTCATCAACCTTGCCTGCGGCGATGGCGACCGGTAATTTAACCGTGAGGCCATGGAGTATTGTAACCCGTGTGCTCTACGACAAGGATAAGAAAAGAGCTACAGGGGTTGAGGTGTTGGATGCAGAAACTAACCAAACCTATGAGTATCATGCCAAGATCATCTTCCTTAACGCTTCTACCTTAAATACGGCCTGGATCCTGATGAGCTCAGCTACAGATATATGGCCGGGTGGTTTAGGAAGCAGCAGCGGCGAATTGGGTCATAATGTTATGGATCACCACCTTAATGTTGGAGCCAGCGGGCAGATGGACGGCTATGAAGATAAATATTATTATGGCCGCAGAGCCAACGGTATTTATGTGCCGCGATTCAGGAACATTAACGGCGACAAACGCGATTATATCCGTGGTTTCGGCTATCAGGGTCGCGCAAGCCGCGAAAACTGGAGCCGGGATATTCCGGAGATGGCTATCGGCGCAGAATTTAAAGATGCACTGAGCGAACCAGGACCATGGAACGTAGGTCTGGGTGGTTTCGGCGAGACGCTGCCTTATCACCAGAACCGTTGCTACATTGATAAAGATAAGAAGGATAAATGGGGACTACCTGTATTAGCCATAGACGCGATAGTGAGAGATAACGAACTCAAAATGCGCGTAGATATGATGCAGGATGCCAAAGAAATGCTCGAAGCCGCAGGTGTTAAAAACGTAACAACTTATAATACCGACATAACTTTAGGTAAGGGTATACATGAAATGGGTACCGCTCGTATGGGGCGTGATCCTAAAACATCTGTGCTGAATGAGTGGAACCAGGTTTGGGATGCGCCTAATGTTTATGTAACAGATGGTGCGGCTATGACTTCCGCTGCTTGTCAGAATCCTTCTTTAACCTACATGGCGCTAACGGCCCGTGCGGCAGACCATGCTGTGAGTGAGCTGAAGAAGATGAACGTTTAATATCCGCCTTATCAATCATCATACTATGGATCAACAACCTAAAAATACTTCAAGAAGGGATTTTCTTAAGAATACGGCTGTTGCCGCTGCAAGCTTCATGATTGTGCCGCGGTACGTGCTCGGGGGCAAAGGTTTTATCGCGCCTAGCGACCGGCTGGTGATTGCCGGTGTTGGTGTGGGAGGTAAAGGTGGCGATGATATTGCGCACTTTGCCAGAAGCGGTAAAGCTGAAATTGCCTTCTTGTGCGACGTGGACGACCGCAGAGCCGCAACTTCTGTAAAGAATTTTCCAAAAGCTAAATATTACAAAGACTGGCGCCAGCTGTTTGATAAAGAACACAAGCATTTTGATGCCGTATCTGTATCAACGCCTGACCATAACCACGCTATCATTACTTATCATGCCATGCAACTGGGTAAACACGTGTATGTGCAAAAGCCATTAACACATGATATTTACGAAGCACGCATGCTTACAGAAGCTGCGAAAAAATATAAGGTAGTAACGCAGATGGGTAACCAGGGCGCTTCTAATGACGGTACACGCCAGTTAGCCGAATGGTATGACGCCGGTACTATTGGCGATGTACATACGGTTTATTGCTGGACCAACAGGCCGGTATGGCCCCAGGGTATTCCATGGCCCACAGCCAAAGCCGAAGTTCCCAAGGAGCTCGACTGGGATCTGTGGCTCGGAACTGCACCTTATAAAGATTATGTGGATAAATTGGTGCCCTTTAACTGGCGCGGCTGGTGGGATTATGGCACCGGCGCACTTGGGGATATGGGTTGTCACCTGGTTGAAGCGCCTTTCAGGGTGTTGGGTATCCAATACGCTAAAGATGTACAGGCCAGTGTGGGTACGGTTTACGTTGATGAGTTTAAGCAGGGCGTGTTCCCTGATAGTTGCCCGCCTTCGAGCCATATCACCTTGACTTTCCCTAAAACATCTAAAACCCAGGGCGACGTTACGCTGCACTGGATGGACGGTGGCATACAACCGGAGCGGCCAGAGGAACTTGGCCCGAATGAGCTTTTCGGCGACGGTGGCAATGGTATTTTGTTCATCGGCACCAAGGGTAAAATGATGGCCAGTACCTATTCTGCTGATCCGCTGTTACTGCCAACGTCGCGTACCAAGGAAGTAACCGTAAAGCAGGAGTACGCCCGCGTACCTGGACAAGCAAACGGCCACTATGCGCAATGGATAGAAGCTTGCCTGGCCGGTCATGGCAAAATGGAAGTAAGCTCTCCGTTTGAAATAGCCGGTCCGCTAACCGAGGCGTTATTGATGGCCAATCTGGCCGTAAGAGGTCATGATCTGGGCCGTAAAACCGCCGATGGCCGGATGGATTACCCTGGCCGCAGCATGAAGCTACTGTGGGACAATGATAATATGCGGGTAACCAATTTTGAGGAAGTTAACCAATTTGTAAAACGCGAATATCGCCAGGGTTGGAAGCTTATGGCGTAATTTATTGCTAGGTTATTAAGTTACTGAGTTATTAGGTTATTGAATTTAGTTATTGAGTTACTGGGTTATTAGGTTATATAGGCTATTGATTAGTAAGTCAGCGGCCATATAGAAATTCTAAAAGCTCTAAATAACTTAGTAACCTAATAACCAATAACTAAAGATAACTCAGTAACTTAATAACCTAATAACTCAATAACCAATAACCAAACACTATGAACAGAAGAGAAGCCATTGAAAGAGTAGCCTGGATACTGGGGGGAACGGTAATAGGGGCGGAGTTTTTTATCTCGGGCTGTAAATCAAAAACTACAGATACAGCAAGCCTTTTCGAGGCTGACCATGAAGCTTACATGGACGAAATTGCCGAAACCATATTGCCGCAGACCTCTACACCGGGCGCAAAAGCTGCAAAGGTGGGTGCGTTTATGGCGGTAATGGTAAGAGATTGTTACACACCTGAAGATCAAAAGGTGTTTACTAAGGGACTTGATCAGCTTAATGACGAGTGCAATAAAAAATATAGCAAGAAATTCATGGAGCTGGACCCTAAACAGCGCACAGAAATTCTGAACGCACTGGATAAGGAGCAGCTAGCCTATACCAAGACCAAGAAGCACGATGCGCCCAATCATTATTTCCGTATGCTGAAAGAGCTTACTTTGTTAGGCTATTTTACTTCGGAAGTTGGTTGCACCAAAGCTTTACGGTATGTACCAGTGCCAGGTAAATTTATTGGCGATTATCCTTACAAAAAAGGCGACCGTGCCTGGGCTTTATCATAAAAATCTACCTACCTGTAAATGAAATTAAGATTAGGAATGATAGGCGGCGGTCAGGGCGCTTTTATTGGCGCTGTGCACCGTATTGCTGCCAGAATAGATGGTGAATATGAATTAGTTTGCGGCGCATTCAGTAGTGATGCCGAAAGGTCAAAGGCCAGCGGTATTCTGTTGGGTCTTGATCCAAGCCGGGTTTACAGTTCTTACGCAGAGCTGATAGAAAAAGAAAAACAACTACCCGAAAATGAGCGTGTACAGGTGATCAGCATTGTAACGCCTAACCATGTTCACTTTGAGCCGACTAAAACGGCACTTGAAAACGGTTTCCATGTAATATTGGATAAGCCTATGACCTTTTCTTATGCTGAGGCCAAAGCGCTGAAACAAGTAGTTGAAAAATCGGGCAAACGCTTTTGTCTTACGCATACCTATACTGGCTACCCAATGGTTAAGGAGGCAAAGCAATTAGTAAAATCCGGTAAGCTGGGTAAGATCAGAAAGGTTTATGTAGAATATCCGCAGGGATGGTTGAGTACTTTTCTCGAAGGCTCAGACAATAAACAGGCCGGTTGGCGCACTGATCCCGGAAAGAGCGGTATCGCTGGTGCTATGGGCGATATTGGCACCCATGCATTTAATCTCGCTGAATATGTTTCCGGGCTTGAAGTAACCAAACTTTGTGCCGATATTAATATCGTTGTTGAGGGACGGAAACTGGACGACGACGGCGCTGTTTTGTTAAAATTTAACAATGGCGCAAGCGGCGTTTTAGTGGCTACCCAGATTGCAGCGGGCGAAGAAAATAACATCAAGGTAAGAGTTTACGGCGAAAACGGCGGACTGGAGTGGCAGCAGGTTGATGCGAATACGCTTCAGGTAAAGTGGCTGGATAAACCTGCGGAGATATGGAGAACAGGAGGCGGTTACACCAGTTCATTTGCTTCGCACAATACGCGTACGCCGTCTGGTCACCCCGAAGGGTACCTGGAGGCGTTTGCAAACTTGTACCGCAATTTTGCCCTTACTGTTAAATCCGATCTTAATCATGAAGAAGCAAAGCCGGAATGGCTGGATTTCCCCGGAATTGAGGATGGCGTGCGCGGAATGGCTTTTATAGAGAACGTAATTGCGTCTGGCAAATCTGATGAGAAGTGGACAACATTTAACACCTAATGAAATAAGAATACATGGTAACCATAAAAGGACCTGGAATATTTATAGCACAGTTTATAGGCGATCATGCTCCTTTTAACAGCCTCGAATCTATCTGCAAATGGGCAGCTGGATTAGGCTTTAAGGGGATACAGTTGCCTACACAAGATCTCCGTTTTATTGATCTGCAAAAAGCTGCTGAAAGCAAAACTTATGCTGATGAGCTCAAGGGCAAGATCAATGAATGTGGATTAGAAATTACAGAGCTGTCGACTCACTTGCAGGGACAGCTCATTGCTGTTCATCCTGCTTACAATGAGTTGTTTGATGGCTTTGCACCTAAGGAATATCATAACGACCCCAAGGCCCGTACAGAATGGGCTGTTCAGCAGTTAAAATACGCTGCTAAGGCTTCTCAGAATCTTGGGCTGAATGCACACGTAACTTTTAGCGGTTCCTTTATATGGCCAATGGTTTATCCCTGGCCACAGCGTCCGGCCGGATTGGTTGATACGGCATTTACTGAATTGGCTAGCCGGTGGGAACCTATACTCAATATTTTTGATGAGCATGGCATTGATCTGTGCTACGAACTACATCCCGGCGAAGACTTGCACGATGGCGTAACCTATGAAATGTTCCTGGATAAAGTTAGCCAGCATCCGCGAGCTTGCTTACTTTATGATCCGTCGCACTATATCCTTCAATGCCTCGATTATCTTGAACATATAGACATCTATCACGAGCGCATCAAAATGTTCCACGTTAAAGATGCCGAGTTTAATCCAACAGGCAGGCAGGGCGTGTATGGCGGTTACCAGAATTGGGTTGACCGTGCAGGGCGTTTCCGTTCTTTGGGCGATGGCCAGGTTGATTTTAACGCGATTTTTAGTAAAATGGCTCAGTATGACTTTCCCGGATGGGCGGTGATGGAATGGGAGTGTGCCCTTAAACACCCGGAGGACGGCGCGCGCGAAGGTGCACAGTTTATTAAAGATCATATTATCCACGTAACTGATCATGTATTTGACGATTTTGCATCATCTGGCATAGATACATCATTGAACAAAAAAATTATCGGCTTATAATAACTTAACACATGAAAAAAACTTTCATCATTCTTTCTCTATCAACAATCCTGGCTGCCTGCGGCGGTTCAAAAAACGGCAATACCGGCAGTGACAGCACTTCGGCTAATAATCAGGGTGCAGCAGCACATCAGTCTGAGGCTGTGCAGGAAACAACTGTTAATAAAACCGGGGCTGAGCAAACCGGGGCAGCAACCGCTAACCCTAACTCAAAAGGTGCGCAGCTTATTGCTAAGTCAGATTGTCTAACCTGCCACAAGGAGGATACAAAACTCGTAGGCCCGGCCTATGCTGATGTAGCCAAAAAATATAAAAACGACGATGCTACTGTTGATTCATTAGCTAACAAAGTGATCAAAGGTGGTTCTGGTAAATGGGGCGATGTTCCAATGACGCCGCATCCGCAGATCGCTGTAAATGATGCAAAAGAAATGGTTAAATACATTTTAAGCCTCAAAAAATAAAAACCAATAACCAATTATAACCATGACTCCTGTAATCCGAACTAAACTATCAGCCATGATGTTCCTGGAATTTTTTATCTGGGGAGCATGGTTTGTGACCATGGGTACATACCTCACCAAAACGCTGCACGCTACTGATGTGCAGAATGGGGTAGCCTATGCAACCCAATCGCTTGGAGCCATTTTGGCGCCTTTTATTATCGGGCTTATCGCCGATAAATATTTTTCGGCACAAAAGATACTCGGCGTATTGCACCTGGTTGGTGCGGCTTCCATGTGGTATGCAACCACGGTGACCAACTTTGATAGTTTTTACCCCAACATACTGTTATACATGATCATTTACATGCCAACATTGGCCCTGGTTAATTCCGTGGCCTTTAAGCAGATGAATGATCCAAGCAAAGAGTTCCCGCTCATTCGCGTATTTGGAACAGGGGGATGGATACTGGCCGGCATGGTTATCGGCTTCCTGAACTGGGAAAAGAACGGACATCTTATCCTTACTTTCCAAATGGCTGCAGTAGCATCGCTACTACTTGGCCTGCTCAGTTTTACGCTTCCAGATACCCCGCCATCAAAAAAAGGACAGAAAACGACTTTTGGCGATATGATAGGCCTGGAATCTATCGGTTTGCTTAAAAATAAATCTTACCTGGTATTTTTCCTGGCTTCTGTTGCTATTTGCGTGCCCTTGGCATTTTACTACAACTTCACCAATATGTTCCTCAACGAGGCCGGTATGGCTAAAGCCGCAGCTAAACAGTCGCTCGGTCAATGGTCCGAGCTGGCTTTTATGGCGCTGATGCCGATATTCTTCGTGCGGCTAGGCGTTAAGAAAATGCTTGCACTGGGTATGCTGGCCTGGGTGCTGCGGTATGTGCTTTTTGCATACGGCGATACTGGCGGCGCAGAGTGGATGTTGCTGTTGGGCTTAGTTATGCACGGTATCTGTTACGATTTCTTCTTCGTAACTGGGCAGATCTATACAGATAATTTTGCCGGCGAACGCTTTAAAAGTGCCGCTCAGGGCTTTATTACACTGGCAACGTATGGCGTGGGCATGTTGATAGGGTCCTATATCTCCGGGCCCATTGTGGATCATTGGAAAACAGGTCCTAATTCACACAACTGGCAGGTGATATGGCTCATTCCTGCCGCTATCGCCGCAGTAGTGCTTTTAGCCTTCCTGCTGTTCTTCCGCGACAAGGGCCATATGGAAAATAAACAGGGTATTGACGCTTCAGGAGCCGACAACGTTTTAGTAGAAGTATAATTATGGCAACTCAAAACCGACGATCGGCAATTAAAAATCTGCTTGCCGGAACGGCAGCTGTCACTTCATTAGGTATGATCGAACCTTTACAATCATTAGCTGCAGAACCAACATCAGAAAAGCTTAAAGGAAATATTAACCACTCCGCCTGCTGGTGGATCTACCACGACTATGGTCTGGAAAAGGTTTGTTCCGAGTTTAAACAAATCGGGCTAACAGGCCTCGATCTGGTAGGCCCGAAAGAATGGCCCACGTTAAAGAAATACGGCCTGGATTCGCCCATGTGCAATGGTGCTGAATTGGGCTTGTATGATGGCTTTAATGATAAAAAGTTTCATCCGCAACTCATTAAAAACTATACAGAGATGATACCGCTGGTGGGCAAGGCTGGTTACAAGAACCTCATTTGCTTTAGTGGTGCCCGCCGGGGTATAAGCGACGAAGAGGGTTGGCAAAACTGTGTAACCGGATTAAAACAATTGCTTCCACTAGCCGAGAAACATAACGTGGTGCTGGTAATGGAACTGCTGAATAGCAAGATAGACCACAAGGACTACCAGTGCGACCGTACATGGTGGGGCGCAGAGCTGGCTAAGCGTCTCGACTCTGATAATTTTAAATTGCTGTATGACATCTATCACATGCAGATAGACGAGGGCGACATTATCCGCAACATTAAACAATATCACCAATATATCGCGCATTACCATACTGGTGGCGTGCCGGGCAGGCATGAGATCGACAATACACAGGAGCTCTATTATCCGGCCATTATGCGTGCTATTGTGGAGACGGGCTTTAAAGGGTTTGTAGCACAGGAATTCATCCCAACGATTCCTGACAAATTTGCGGCCCTACGCAAATGCGTGCAGATCTGCGACGTATAGAACACAGAACAATTAACTAAATTATAAACCACATTTATCATGACTACAAGAAGAGCGTTTTTAACCCAGGCCGGCCTTTTTACTGCGGCGGCATTAGCGGCTCCTGCTTTGGCGAGGGCGGCAATGGGTAGCCACACAGTAGGGTTACAACTGTATACACTGCGCGAGCAGCTGCCCAAAGATGTAAAAGGTGTAATTGCCAAAGTTGCCGAGGCCGGTTATAAAGAAGTTGAAACTTTTGGCTATAGCAAAAAAGGAGGTCATTGGGGTTTAAGCACCAAAGAATTTAAGTCGTTGCTTTCCGCTCACGGTCTCACCACGCCGAGCGGACACTACGGTATGGATCAGTTACTTGGCGAAGATAGGTGGGATGATGTTAAAGACTACATTGACACAGCTAAAATACTGGGCCAGGAATATATAACCTGTCCTTACGTGAACGAGAAATTTCGCAAAACGCCAGACGATTTTAAAAAGATTGCCGAAAAGCTTAATAAGGCTGCAGAGCTGTGTAAGAAATCGGGCCTAAAGCTGGGTTATCATAACCATAATTTTGAATTTATGCCGGTTGATGGTACCATGCTTTATAACGTGCTGTTAAAAGATACCGATCCAAATCTGGTTCACTTCGAAATGGACCTTTACTGGGTGGTGCGTGCAGGCCAGGATCCTGTAAAATGGATGCGGACCCATTCAAACCGCTTTGCTATGGTTCATGTGAAGGATATGGACAAAACCGATTCTAAGCTAAATACCGAAGTTGGGCATGGTAGCATCGATTACAAACGCATAATTCCGGTTTGCAAGAAGGTAGGCGTTAAACACTTCATTATGGAGCAGGAAAACTTTAAGATTGATCCTTACGTGAGCATCAAAGAAAGCTGCAATTATATGAAGAACACATTGATGGTGTAACCCTGAAAATCCCAAAGCGATGAAATTAAAACTAAGCATGGCACTGCTATTGTGCGCAGGTTTCTATATGGCCAACGCACAACAGACCGCCAAACCGGAAGATACAGAAGTATGGGAACCGGTTCCAAAAGTGGTAACACCGGGTAAATACGTGGAGGTGCAACCGCCCTCAGACGCCATCATACTGTTTAACGGCAAGAACCTGGACGAGTGGGTAAGCACTGCCGACCGTGATAAGCCAGCAGATTGGACCATATCTGGCGATATATTGACAGTAAACAAAAAGGGAGGGGGGAACATCGAAACCAAGCGCTCCTTTAAAAACTACCAGCTTCACCTGGAGTGGCGCGTTCCGGCTAATATTGCCGGTACTGGCCAGGCGAGAGGCAACAGCGGTGTTTTCCTGGCTTCAATAGGTAAGGGAGACGCTGGCTACGAGCTGCAGGTGCTCGACTCCTATAACAATAAAACTTATGTTAACGGCATGGCCGGTAGTATTTACAAACAGTTTATACCGTTGGCAAATCCTACCCGTCCTCCGGGCCAGTGGCAAACGTACGATATTGTCTGGACCGCGCCAGAGTTTAATAGTGATGGTACGCTGTTATCCCCAGCTCGTGTAACCGTATTCTTCAACGGCGTGCTGGTTGAAAATAACATAGCGCTAAAAGGCCCGACACTGTATATTGGCCAGCCATCCTATAAGGCCCACGGGCCGGCGCCTATCAAGCTCCAGGCTCATGGCGACCAAAGTGCGCCAATTAGCTATAAGAACATTTGGATAAGAGAGTTATAAGATAAAAATGCTCAAAACGAACGAAGCCCGCACTGACACAGCGCGGGCTTCATTCGTTTTTAATTTCTCTCTTAGAAGCTAAATTTATATATCGTTTGCGATTTAAACACGTCGCCCGGTTTTAATACTGTAGAAGGAAAAGCCGGCTGATTAGGAGAATCAGGGAAGTGCTGCGTTTCCAATGCAAACGCGGTGCGGAAATCATCTTTCGAACCACCTTTAAAAACATTGGTTCCGTTCATAAAATTGCCGCTATAAAATTGCATGCCGGGCTCGGTAGTGTACACTTCCATGCTTATGCCGGTTAAGTCGCCGGTAACCTTTGCCGCAAAATCCAGGGCACCTTCGGAAGTCTTGTCAAGCACGTAGTTGTGGTCATAGCCGTTGCCTATCTTCAGTTGCTCATCATCGTTATTGATCCGCTCGCCAATTGTCGCTGGTTCGATAAAATCAAAAGGAGTAGCCCTAACCGCGGCTATTTCTCCTGTTGGAATCTGGGTTTTATTAACCGGTGTAAAATATTCTGCATCAATTTCCATCATGTGACTGGTGATCAGGCCGCTACCTACGCCGTTTAGATTGAAATAGGCGTGGTTAGTTAGATTGATTACGGTATCGGCATCAGTTTCTGCCTCATAATGGATATGCAGTTGGTTATCGTCATCTAATTCAAAAACAACTTTAACATCTACATTGCCCGGGAAGCCTTCTTCACCGTCAGCCGAGTGGTAGGAGAGTGCTATGGAGTTTTCGGTAACTTCGCGCGTCTCCCATACCTTATCATAAAAGCCATTTCCGCCATGTAAAGTGTTAGGGCCGTTATTCACCGGCAAAGTATATGTTTTACCATTCAAACTAAATTGACCTTTGGCAATGCGGTTGGCATATCTGCCTATAGTTGCCCCGTAGTAGGGGGCTGTTGCATTAATATATTCATCAATGCTGCTAAATCCGGTCACCACATTAACAAAGTTATCCTGCTGGGGAATGCAAATACTGGTAATGCGGGCGCCATAGTTGGTAATGGTGACTTGAACATTATTACAGTTTTTTAGGACATAAAACCAGCATTCTACTTCATTTAGGGCGTCGGATGATGATTGAAGCGTTGTATTTGACATAGTTCGTTTAAATAAGAAATGTATTTAGTAAAAGTGCGAAAAGGTTTGCGTTGTTTTATTGATTTATGATTGCGGCCCTTCTGCTTGTCGACGACCGTATCATGAGCTTTGGTTTAATGCTGATAATTTTAGGCACCACAACTGTATCTTTATTTTCCATTTCCTGAAAGTACAGATTAGCAACCGTTTTACCCATATAAATACTAAATTGGTCTATAGTAGTGATAGACGGGCTTGTAATTTCTGTAAAGGCCTCGTTTGAATAGCCCAGGATGCCCAGCTCTTTAGGCACCTTGAAGCCCATTGCTGTAGCAACTTCAAGCACACCGAGTGCAGAGAAGTCAGACGTAGATGCAAATATCGCATCAGGAGGCTGTGGTAAACTTAAAAGTTTACGGGTAGCTTCGGCGCCAAGTTCCTTGGTCCACGCGTTTTCTACAATCAGCTCATCAATTATAGGCAAGCCATGGCGCTGCAGAGCAGCAAGGTAACCTGCCTTACGCTGTCTGAAGATGTTGAGGCTCTGCGGACCTTCCAGCAGGGCTATGCGGCTGTATCCTTGTTCAATTAGATGCGATACCGCTTCCATCGATGCCTGTTCGTTATCATTGATCACTTTAAGGGTTTCAAGGTCATCAGCTACACGGTCAAACTGAATCAGCTGGATACCATGATCAAGCACATTTTGCAGGTGTTGGTAATCCATGGTCTCGGCAGAGATAGAAATTACGATGCAATCAACATGCTGATGAATGAGCGTATTGATACATTTAATCTCCTTTTCGTATGATTCGTTAGACTGACAGATGATGATATTATATCCCTTTTGATAGGTCGTTTCTTCAATTCCCGAAATTACATTGGCAAAAAAGTTCTGGTTTACACGCGGAACAACAACGCCGATAGTTTTAGTTTGACCCTTGCGCAGGTTTGAAGCCAGCGAATTGGGACGATAATTCATTTCCGCCGCCGTTTTCAGGATCAGCTTTTTTGTCTCTTCATTTACATAACTGCTATTATTCAATGCCCTCGAAACCGATGATGCCGTAATATTTAGCTTTTCTGCAATATCGTAGATAGTAGTTCTTTTTTTAGGTTTCATAATTTTTGTAAAAATGATAAAAATTTCTTCGGCAATCGATTGCAGATAAGAAATAATAATTTAATTTCGTTGCGTTGAAAATACCTTTTGTAAACCAAATAAAAAAATAACCTTAAATACTATTTAAATTGATATATGTTACTATTAGGCATTGATATTGGCACGTCGTCTGTAAAAGTATCAGTTGTTGACGCAGAATCTCAGCAATCCATTGCATCGGCGCAATATCCGCCCCAGGAATCGCCCATTATTTCAAAGCAACTGGGTTGGGCTGAGCAGTCGCCGGAGATGTGGTGGGGGCAGGCCCAACAGGCCATCGGCATTTGTAACAGTACTGGCAAGTACAATCCGGCAGACATTGCAGCTATAGGTATTGCCTATCAAATGCATGGCCTGGTGGTGGTTGACCGCGATCAGAACGTGCTGCGCAACAGTATTATATGGTGTGATAGCCGGGCCGTGGAAATTGGCGATAAAGCTTTTGCATCCATCGGCGAAGAGCGGTGTTTAACGCATCTGCTTAATTCGCCCGGCAACTTTACCGCATCCAAGCTGGCATGGGTAAAAGAAAACGAACCTGAATTGTACGAAAGGATTGATAAAGTGATGCTTCCGGGCGATTACGTAGCTATGAAACTGACCGGCGAGATCACCACTTCGGCATCAGCGCTGTCTGAAGGAATTTTTTATGATTTCTTAAGCAATCGATTGTCGGAAGATGTGTTGGGTTATTTTGGTTTTAGCAAAGAATTATTTCCAACGGTGCGTCCAGTTTTTTCGGGCCATGGGCAATTGTTGCAGAGCGTTGCAGAAAAGTTGCAGCTTAAACCGGGAATTCCAGTCTCTTATAAAGCCGGCGATCAGCCTAACAACGCCTTGTCGTTAAATGTGCTGAACCCGGGCGAAGTTGCAGCTACAGCAGGTACTTCCGGCGTTATTTACGGCGTGAGCGATCAGCTTGCTTATGATGTGGAATCGCGTGTAAATACATTCGCCCATGTTAACTATACAGAGGAGCAAAAACGGCTGGGCGTATTACTCTGCATCAACGGAACAGGCAGTCTTAACAGGTGGGCTAAGAATCTCTTCGGCTCCGCGGTAACTTATGCCGAAATGAATCGCCTGGCTTCTGAGGTACCGGCAGGCAGCCAGGGTCTGCGTGTCCTGCCTTTTGGCAATGGTGCCGAGCGCATGCTTAACAATCAGCTGGTAGGCGTACATTTCCATCATATCGATCTTAACCTGCACACGCAGGCGCATATTTTCCGTGCCGTGCAGGAAGGCATCGCCTGTGCGTTCCGCTACGGACTTGACATTATGCGCGGTAACGGCATGACTCCCGGCGTGATCCGCGCGGGTAAAGCTAATCTCTTCCTGAGCGACATTTTTGCCGAAACCTTTGTAAATGTTACCGGCGTACCTGTTGAACTTTACCAGAACGACGGCAGCGTAGGCGCGGCGCTTGTCGCAGGTATCGGCGCGGGCATTTATTCGTCAGCAGGAGAGGCCTTCAGCAACATGAAGCCGATAACCCTTATCGAACCAAAGCAGAACGATTTTGAACAGATCTACCAGGAATGGAAAGTTTTGCTGGAGAAACAACTCAACACAGAGCGGCAGATAGACGAAGTAATCAATTGAAATTTAATACCCATTAATCATCTTATATAAATACAATTTAACATGGCTAACATAGTTACAGGAGAAAAAGAATTTTTTAAAGGCATTGGTCAGATCAAATTTGAAGGACCAGAGACTGACAATCCGCTTGCGTTCCGCTGGTATGATGAAACCCGCGTGATCGCTGGCAAAACCATGAAGGACCACCTGCGCTTTGCAGTGGCTTATTGGCACTCTTTTGTAGGCAGCGGTGCTGATCCATTTGGCGAGCCTACGCACATCTTCCCATGGGATAGTAAAGCTGATGCTGTTGAGCGCGCAAAAGATAAAATGGATGCGGCATTTGAATTTATTACCAAAATCAACTTGCCTTACTATTGTTTCCACGATGTTGACGTGGTTGATTATACCAATGACGTTGCCGATAATGAGCGCCGCTTACAGGCTTTAGTAGAATATGCAAAGCAAAAACAAGCTGCCAGTGGTGTGAAATTACTTTGGGGTACTGCTAATTTGTTCTCTAACCGCAGATACATGAACGGCGCTTCAACCAATCCTGATTTTCACGTGTTAGCTCACGGCGGTGCACAGGTAAAGGCAGCGCTTGACGCGACGATTGCCCTGGGTGGTGAAAACTACGTATTCTGGGGTGGCCGCGAAGGTTACATGAGCCTGCTCAATACCGATATGAAACGCGAACAGGAGCATTTTGCCCGTTTCTTGCATACCGCTAAAGATTATGCTCGTAAACAAGGCTTTAAAGGCACTTTCTTCATTGAACCTAAACCGGCTGAACCAAGCAAACATCAATATGATTTTGACGCGGCTACAGTATTGGGCTTTTTGCAAAAATATGATCTGCTCAACGATTTTAAATTAAACCTGGAAGTTAACCACGCTACATTGGCCGGTCATACCTTTACGCATGAACTGCAGGTTGCTGCTGATGCAGGCTTGTTAGGTTCAATTGATGCAAACCGTGGTGACTATCAAAACGGCTGGGATACAGACCAGTTCCCGAACAATATCAATGAGGTTGCCGAAGCTATGATGGTAATACTGGAAGCCGGTGGCTTGCAAGGTGGAGGTATCAACTTTGACGCTAAGGTACGCCGTAACTCCACTGATCTGGTTGACTTGTTCCATGCGCATATCGGCGGTATTGACACCTTTGCCCGCGCATTGGTTGTGGCCGACAATGTTCTGCAAAAAACAGACTACAAAAAAATCCGTAAAGACCGTTATGCTTCTTTTGACAGTGGTAAAGGTAAGGAGTTTGAAGAAGGAAAACTAAGCCTGGAAGATTTGAGAGCCTATGCTATTGAAAATGGGGAACCTGCAGTAGTAAGCGGCAAGCAGGAATATCTTGAAAATTTGATAAACAAATATATTTAATTAGTTTGCTGATGTATTAAAGACAATTACTATAATTGTCTTTAATACATATATTAAACGATTAAAACCAAACAGATTTAGAATTATGAGCAAACTAAGCATGGGCGATTACATTGTATTTGCAGTATACTTTGTGATCGTTGCCACGTATGGTTTCTGGGTGTACCGCCGAAAACGACATGCAGACGCCACTTCCAAAGATTATTTTCTTGCAGAAGGTTCACTTACCTGGTGGGCCATTGGATCATCCCTTATCGCTTCAAACATCTCCGCCGAACAGATGATCGGTATGAGTGGTTCTGGCTTTAAGATGGGTTTAGCTATTTCCACTTACGAATGGATGGCCGCACTTACGCTGGTAATTGTGGGCGTATTCTTTATGCCCGTGTATCTTAAAAATAAGATATTTACCATGCCGCAGTTCCTGCATCAACGTTACAACGGTACAGTGGCTATGATTATGGCCATCTTTTGGCTGCTACTGTATATCATAGTAAACCTTACCTCTATTTTGTACTTGGGCGCCCTTGCTGTAAACTCTATTTCTGGAGTAAACTTCTGGGTGTGTATGATGGGGTTGGGCACCTTTGCTGTGATCATCACCTTAGGTGGTATGAAAGTTATCGGTTTCACCGACGTAATCCAGGTGTTTTTCCTTATCCTGGGTGGTTTGGTAACTACTTACATTGCTATTAACCTGGTATCCACTCACTTTGGCCATCAGGGTGTTTTCTCTGGTTTGAAAATAATGATGAACCAGGCTAACGACCACTTCCACATGATCCTTAAACGTGATAATCCAAACTATATGGATCTACCCGGTATGACAGTACTTGTAGGTGGTATGTGGATTGTGAATCTGAACTACTGGGGATGTAACCAGTACATTACACAACGTGCTTTAGGTGCTAACCTTAAAACTGCTCGTGGTGGTCTGTTATTCGCCGGTTTCTTAAAACTTCTGATGCCGGTAATCGTGGTATTACCTGGTATTGCTGCTTACGTATTGTACAAGCAAAACATGTTCCATCATGAAATGCTTCAGGGTGGCGAAGTTAACCCAGACCGTGCTTATCCTGTATTGCTTAACTTATTGCCTGCGGGCTTAAAAGGTCTGTCATTCGCAGCATTAACAGCTGCGGTAGTAGCCTCATTGGCTGGTAAGGCAAACTCTATTGCAACCATCTTTACGCTTGATATTTATAAAAAGGCATTCAACCGTGATGCAACTGACCATAACATGGTTGTGGTTGGTAAAATTGCCGTTGTTGTAGCCATGATCCTCGGTATCATTATATCACCATTCCTGGGGATCGATAAAAAAGGTGGTTTCCAATACATTCAGGAATACACCGGCTTTGTATCGCCTGGTATATTTGCGATGTTCCTTTTAGGCTTCTTCTGGAAACGTACTACCTCAAGTGCGGCAGTTTTTGGCGCAGTTGGTGGCTTCGGACTTTCAGTTCTGCTGAAGTTCTTACCAAATATGATGAATTTGGGCTTCCTGGCACCATTCGGCTTTTCAAAAATTGGCGATAAGGGTGTTTACGAAATCCCGTTCCTTGATCGTATGGGCATTGTGTTTGTAGTCTGCGTTATCGGTATGGTGCTGATCAGCTTTATTGAAAATCCACGTGGCGACCACTCTCACGGATTGGATGTGGAGCCTTCAATGTTCAAAGCATCAAGAGCTTTCACTGCAGGCGCACTTATCGTGTGTGGTATCCTGGTAGCTTTATATAGCTTATTCTGGTAGTAGATATAAAACTCAAACTAAAAAGCGGCAATCTGAATGGGTTGCCGCTTTTTTTTGTAACTGTTCTTGCTGGTACGCCACATCTAGAGGTATTAAGAATTAATCGAGCTCGTTGGATTTTGATTAAAATCTCTCTAACCTTCTTCGACAGCGGATCAGCCTCGGATGAAATCTGGCAGAAGATGTGGCCTTGTGCGTTGGCAGGGCTTTCAAGATTTTGCTGAAGCAGAGGAGTGTGTGAACGAAGTAGGGCAAAAGATTGGCCCCGAAAGCTTTCGGGATGCTTCTGACTGGTTTGCAGGGAGGGCCATTGTGCGCAAAGAGGCCTTCTGCTGTCTTGATTTTTGTTCTTTTATCAAGAAAAGAACAAAAGCCTCTGCGGCTTGAGCAGGCTAACATTAATTGAAGCAGTAGCTATATCAAGGCGGATTCCTAACAAGACCTGCTGCTACTCTTCTTTAATCCCCCTCACTAACCAAACCACCATTCCACCCAAAAGTGCAATTGCTCCGAACGACCATCTTAAACCGGCCAATTGCGCAACAAAACCCACAAATGGAGGAACGATGAGGAACCCTAAATAACCGATAGTGGATACCGATGCCAGGGCGGTGGCGCTGCTCATGGTTTTTGAACGCCCGGCTAAGCTGTAAACTAAGGGAACAATACAGCAAACGCCAAAGCCTACGAATATGAAGCCGAGATCGACTGTTACTTCATAGGGGAATAATACAGCGAGCATGAGCCCGGTAAAAATGCAGATACCACTGTAGTTGAGCAGGCGCTTTATACCGTATCTCGTTACCATTTTATCACCTAAGAAACGACCAGTGGTCATGGCTATCATATAGATTACAAAAGCAGCTGTAGCCGCTGCTTTGGAGCCGTGTACGGCGTTCTGAAAGTAAATTGAGCTCCAGTCGTACATGGTATTTTCGCAGGCCATGGACGCGAAGGTGATAAAGGCGAAACGCATTAAGGTTTTATCGGGCAGCGAAAACAGCGGCTTTACCTCGCGACTGGGTTCCTGATGGAGATTTTTTGGATAGGCATAGATACTCAGGATCAGCAGGGCAATGCTAACACCGAGCAGGTGATAGCCAGGTGCCACGTTAAACTTCACCATGAAATAACCCAGAGCGGCTCCCGAAAAACCGGCAAGGCTCCAGATACCATGAAAACTCGTCATGATACTTTTGGTATGCAAAGCCTGCACTTCAACACCCTGTGCATTGGTGGCAATGTTAAGCAGGTTACGCGCTGATCCAAACATTAAAAGCACCAGTGCGAGTTGCCATAAATAGCCTGTGAAGCCGGGGAGGCAGATCACCAAATTATAAAATACGGCACCGATCATCATGATGGACCGGCTGCTGAACTTTCTGAGCAACCATCCTGTTAACGGCATGGTAGCCATAAGACCAATAGGCAAGGCAAATAGCACTGCGCCCAACTGGGCCTCGTTTAAATGTAATTGTTGTTTAATAGATGGTATTCTTGACGCCCACGAAGAATATCCAAAACCCGAAATAAAAAAGAAAAAAGCACACGCAATGCGATATGAGCGAGGTGTGCGAACAGCAGCATCATTCACGGCGCAAAGGTAAGGTTATCAGTGATTAGTTGATTGGAGATTTGTGAATTAGAGATTAATGATTAGTTAATCAGTGATTAGTTGATGGAGGTTAGCTCAGTGCTTTATCAGCTAATTGAGATCAGCTATAAACGATTAATTAATTAACCAATCTCTAATCACTACTGCACTCCCCTTATTCCCGGAACAAAGTAGAATTTAAGGTTCTCGTAGTAGGAGAGTGGTTTATCAGGAGCTTGGTAGCCGGCTGGCAACGGTCTCTTAGAGAATTGCTGGAAATACAATACGCAGGAGTTGCGCCAGCGTTCGGCCTCTTCTTCCTGTATGGCCAGCAGTTGCTTTACTTCTTCAAATCGTTCCTGATCTATCTTACCCTGCATCTGGTTCCAGACTTGTTGCATCAGTTTAACACTGTCAACTCCTTCGTAATAATGATGTACCAACTCGTTCCAAAGTGTATTGCCCGATTTTAGCTTATAATCCCAGCCAACATGATGAAACCACAAAAGCAGTTTTTCCGGACATGTGCTCAGACTGGCAAAGTTGTTAGCGACAGTCGGGAAATATTGCGAAGTAGCATTACTGCCGGTAGGTGTACGGTCAAAGCCTATGCCTAAAGAGTCCGCTTTGTGATAGTAAACGGCGGTCCAGTCGGCACGGCCGGCATTGGCAACCCACGGACCGGGACCGTAATGGGTATCTCTGGCCATAATATGATGCAGGCCAAGTGGCGTCATGTAATTAACCGCAACTTCTCTTGAATTAAGCATGAGTTGTTTAACGGGATTAACAAACGAGGGATCGTTCGTAAAAGTCATCCTTAACCATTCATCTGCAATCGCATCAGCTGTAAGTTCAGGATTCCAGCCCAGCCTGCCGAAGGCGTACCAGTTGGCCTGCGCAAACGGATGGCCGCACCAGTTAATGTCTGAGCCTATATTGGCTACACCGGCCATCCCGGAAAGCTGGTGGCGTTCCAGTTCACCATCAACTACTTTGGCTACGGTTGAGCCTTTTCCTTTGGCGTAGGTGTCAGCATCCAAACACTCTTTAAAAAGAGGAGCGAGGTAAACAAGGTGGGTAGAAAAGCCCAGATATTCCTGCGTGATCTGGAACTCCATCATCAGTGGCGTTTTCGGCATAGCACCAAATAAAGGATGGAAAGGTTCACGTGGCTGAAAATCAATAGGGCCGTTCTTTACCTGCACCATTACATTATCTCTAAATTTGCCGTCGAGCGGTTTAAATTCGTTGTAAGCTTGCTTGGCGCGGTCGTCTGGCACCTTGTCGTCATAAACAAAGGCCCGCCACATAATGATACCGCCGTGCGGTTTTACCGCGTCGGCCAGCATATTGGCCCCTTCGGCATGGTTGCGACCGTACGTTTGGGGGCCTGGTTGTCCTTCTGAATTAGCTTTAACCAGAAAGCCGCCAAAATCAGGTATAAGCGTATATATCTCATCAGCCTTATCTTTCCACCATTTTTGCACTTGCGGATCAAGCGGATCAGCCGTCTTTAACCCACCGATTTCAACCGGAGCGCTAAAACGGGCCGAAAGATACACCTTTATACCATACGCCCTGAATACATTGGCCAGCGCAGCGGCTTTTTTTAGATAAGGTTGTGTAAGTGACAACGCATTGGCATTTACGTTATTCAAAACAGCGCCGTTAATACCAAGGGATGCATCGGCTCTTGCATAGTCGATGTAACGCTGATCAATAAAACCAGGAAGCTTATGCCATTTCCATATGGATGAGCCTGCATAACCGCGCTCAACCGTACGGTCCAGGTTATCCCAGTGATTCAGGATGCGCAACTTTGATCTTGGCCAATCTGTAATATTGAGGTGTGAAATATCCTGATTAGTTTGCAGCAGCTTTAAAAAATTGAATACGCCGTAAAGCACGCCAATATCGGAGTTGCCGGTTATAACCACACAGTGTTTATTCTGAATAATGCAGTTTTTGATGAGGTATCCTTCTGCCCCTGTATTTTTAAGAAGTGCATGCAGGTCTGCCCTGTCAAGCAGGTGCTCGCTTTCCGGGGTACCGATTATTAATGAACCGTCGGCAAGCTGCCTTCCGTCGGGAACATTCAAATTCAAAAGACCTTTCAAACCCATTAGCATTTCAGATTTTCCGGCTCTAAGCACATCTGACGATGCCGGAAATATCACTTGCCGAACCGTCTGTTTATACAAGGCATAATGCTGCGGATCACTCACGCGGTCATATCTCAGCCAAAGCCGGTATCCGTCTTCGGCATTTGATTTGAGCACGATAAGGCAAAGGCAAAATAATGCGGGCAGAAGTTTTCTCATGGTCTAGTTTATTTTCCGGGTAGAATCTCTAACCACGAGTTCGTGGCGGAGGATGAGGCTATGGGTTAGCAGCAGGTCATAGTTGTTCACCAGATGGCCTATGAGTACGCGTGCTGCAACTTCGCCCATTTCATATCCCTTGTAGTCGATGGTAGTTAAATTAGGTTCAATAACGCAGGCAATAGGATCATTATTAAAGCCGGCTACGGCAATATCCTCGGGAATTTTTATGCCCGCTTTCTTTAACGTTTGCATGCATGCAACAGCGCAGGCATCATTGCTCACAAAAACTCCGTCAGGCCTTTCGGCCATGTTTACAATATGATGTGCTGTTTCTACACCGGCCTTGGCGGAAAGATCATTAGCGAGCAGCAATTCATCTGTAAAGGCTAGTCCATTGTCTGCCAGGGCGGCTTTATACCCGTTGAGCCGGTCTGCGTAAACATGCTTTTGATGGGGTGCCGAAACATGCATAATGCGTTTGCAGCCCTGCTGAGCCAAATGCTGGGTAATTTCATAACCGGCTTTGAAGTTATCAATGTGTATATTGGGGCACTGCTTGTGTTCAAAAACACGGTCAAAGAATATTACCGGAATATTCCGTTTAATAAACGGTTCAAGATGCGCTATGCTGGTAGTGTCGTAAGATAGAGAGACAAGTAATCCGTCAACCCGGTTACTGAACATGGCGCGCGCATTTTTAGCCTCTTTTTGAACCGATTCGAGCGACTGACCAATAATCAGCGTATAGCCTGCGTCATTAACCACCTGCTCCATGCCGGCGATCACGTCAGACATAAATATGCTATTTAACCGGGGGACAATAACACCTATGATATTGCTTCGTTTGCTGCGCAGATTACTCGCGAACGAGTTGGAACTGTAACCCATTTCTGCGGCGGCCTCAAGTATCCTTTTTTTGGTATTGATGTTAATGCCTGGATGATCCTTTAGACCACGACTAACGGTAGCTGCAGATAAATTAAGTTTTTTGGCAATATCGTAAATAGTTATTTCCTTGTCGGGCTGGTTCATAAAGTTTAATTTAAAGAGGCGGCGAGGGGTTTAAATACCTTCGAAGGCTGATCTAACTACAAAGATGTTGTATTTTTTGAATAATAAAAATTTTTTTGCAATCGATTGCAATGTTGCGCTATTGTTTTTACCTTCAGCCGCAACTATCGCCGGTCTGTGAAGTGCCAGAAAGGTCGGCAAAACCAATGTAATAGTATGATAATCAAACAGAAACTTCTCGGCCTGGTTCTCCTTTTCGGTGTCTCAATTAACGTTTATGCGCAAAGAACTGTCGCGAATAACGCTGGTGGTAGCCGCATTATTGAAGCCGATCTTAACCGCATTGAAGGGCCGCTGAACCGTAGTTTTAATGTTTGCGTAGGCGCAGGCCGAGCAAACGAAGGGCTTCGTGCCGATTGGCAGCGTCAACTAACGCTAACGCATAACGAATGCGGTTTTAAGTATATCCGTTTTCATGGCTTGCTTACAGATGATATGGGTGTTTACCGCGAAGACCGTTCGGGTAAGCCTATGTACAATTGGCAGTATATAGACCAATTATTTGACTTCCTGCTCAGCATCCACATGAAACCCTTTGTGGAGCTTTCATTTATGCCCAATGCATTGGCAAGCGGCGATAAAACCATTTTTTGGTGGAAGGGTAATGTTACGCCTCCTAAGGATTATCAAAAATGGGATGACCTGATCCGCAACCTGGTGCAACACTGGACGGAGCGATATGGCTCTGACGAAATAAAAAGCTGGTACTTTGAGGTGTGGAACGAGCCTAATCTGAAAGGGGCATTCTTTACCGGTACTCAGGCTGATTATTTTAAACTCTATACTGAAACTGCGAAAGCGGTTAAATCGGTATCAAAAGATTACCGGGTTGGCGGGCCTGCAACTGCTGGAAACGGATGGATTGCAGAGACCATTAATTATTGCAACCAAAACAATGTGCCGATCGACTTTATCAGTACGCATACTTATGGTGTAAAGCAAGGCTTTCTGGACGAGGCGGGCCAAACCGGTACCGTATTGAGCCTGGACAAAAATGCGGTGTCGGGTGATATGATCAGAACAAGGAAAGTGATCAATCAATCGCCCTTACCTAAACTTGAATTGCACTATACCGAGTGGAGCGCTTCCTATACACCATCGGACCCTATACATGACAGCTATCACGAAGCCTCCTATATTCTGGATAAAGTCAAAAAGGCTGGTCCTTACGTTAATTCCATGTCGTACTGGACCTTTACGGACATTTTTGAAGAAGCAGGCCCCCGGTTTACACCATTTCATGGCGGCTTCGGCTTGCTAAATTATGAGGATATTAGGAAACCCGCCTATTACGCGTTTAAATTTTTGAATGAACTGGCCGATCAGCAACTAACCTCGGCTGATTCAAATGCTATTGTCACCAAAAACAAAGCTGGCAATGTGCGCGCCTTATTCTGGGATTTTACCATTGCTCATCCCGGCGATTCTATAAATAACCAGGTTTATTACCGGCGAGATCTTCCGGCTAAGTCATTAGCGCCGGCCAAACTGATGCTAAAGCATTTAACAGCCGGAACTTACAGGCTAAATGTTTACAAAGTGGGATATAGGGCAAACGATGCTTATACGCTTTATCATGATATGCATAGTCCGTCGCAACTTACAAAAGGGCAGGTGGAGCTGTTAAAGAAGGCTTCCGCTGGCACACCGGTTTCCTCTCAACTTATTCAAATTAATAATTCGGGTAATTGGAAAAATGAGTTTCCTTTGCGGGAGAACGATGTGTACTTCGTTACCCTTGATAAAATTGGCAGATAACCTCTGTAAAATATATAACATTCTTATGATCAGTAATTTAGAACAAACATTCAGATGGTTTGGCCCGTCTGATCCTGTATCACTGGCGGCTATCCGGCAAACCGGCGCCACTGGTGTGGTAACGGCGCTGCACCATATCCCTTCTGGCGTAGTATGGAGTGCTGAGGAAATTGAAAAACGTCAACGCGTTATCGCATCCTCAGGTTTAAAATGGTCGGTAGTAGAAAGTGTAAATATTCACGAGAGCATTAAGACCGCCGCTGCTGACCGCGACCAGTATATTGCGAATTACATTTCTACCTTAAAGAACCTTGCCGCAGCCGGTATCAAAACAGTATGCTACAATGTTATGCCCGTGCTTGATTGGACGCGCACTAATCTTGATTACCGGTTGCCGAACAATGCTTCAGCATTAAGATACCATGCGCCTGCGGTAGCCGCCTTCGACCTTTATATTTTAGAGCGGGAAGATGCTTATAAGGAGTTCACCCCAGAGCAGCAACAAGCCGCAAAACAATATTTAGATAGTTTGAGTGAGGATGAGAAAGCATTGCTTGTTAACACCATTATGGCCGGCTTACCCGGTACGGACGAACTGTTTACCGTAGAAGAATTTAGGGAGTTTTTGCAAAAGTATGCCGAAACGGATGTGAAGGCGTTGAAAGCTAATTTGTCTTATTTCTTAAATGGCATTATACCAGATGCAGAAAAGCTGGGCGTCAAAATGTGTATCCATCCTGACGATCCGCCGTTTCCGATCCTGGGTCTGCCGCGCGTAGTTGCCAATGAACAGGATTTACGTGATCTTGTTAACTTTTGTCCATCGCCAAGTAATGGTTTAACTTTTTGTACCGGATCACTGGGAGCAAGGGGAGATAATGATTTGCCGGGAATGATTAACCGGTTAGGAGAGCACATCCATTTTCTGCACCTGCGTAATGTGCAAAGAGAGCCGGATGGCAGTTTCTATGAGGCTGATCATTTAGGCGGAAGCACCGATATGTATGAGGTCATGAAAGCTATCGTGCTGGAACAAAAGAAACGTGTTGATGCTGGTCGTGACGACATTGCTATCCCTATGCGCCCGGATCACGGGCATAAGATTCTGGATGATTTTAATTATAATACTTATCCAGGATACTCGGTAATTGGCAGGATGAAGGGACTTGCCGAGTTAAGCGGACTTGAGCTGGGGATTAAAAGGACGCTCTTTGGTTGATAGGAATTAGGGGGGAAGGTAGATTAGGCCCCTTCCTGCGAGGGAGGGAATCGGACTGCCCTTAGCGCAGAATTTGAATTATTAGAAAGAAGAAGCTGTATCGAGAAGCACATAAAATGCTTTTGATACAGCTTTTTCTATTGATTAGGATTTCTTATGCTCGGCCTGGTAAGCCTTGATATTAGCAGCTACATCGACCATTGGGGCTATCCAGATTTCTTTTTCGTGAGCTTTAAGATAGTGCAGCAGCTGGCTGTGTGCACTTAAACTTTCGTTGATGGAATGGCCGCCGCCAACGCCATGGAAAAGGAACACTAATAGTGTATGGGTCTGCTGAGCCTTTTTAACCAGATCGATCATATAGTCGGCAGGTTTATCCATGATCGGGTAGCATTTAATATTTGTCAGGTCAACCTGATTGGCCGTTTCCAGACCGGGGGTAACGCCACGGGCGCCCACAAAATCATTCTTGAGCTTATCATAAAAATAAACGTCGCCAATTTTCAAATCACCGCAGGGGTAGGCAAAGGTTCTTTTGTCTTTCCCGTCAATCCCTTTAAGTATGGTGTTGCAGGCTCTAATCTCGTCTACCGCACGCTCGGGGGTATACTTGCTCAGGTCATGGTCCGGGCTTACAAAGCTGCGGCCTGGCAGCGAACCATCGCAGGGGTGGAAGAGCGCATGATTACCCAACTCGTGGCCATTTTTTGCAGCCGCTCGCCATGCCGCCATTCTGGAATTTACGTTAGGCGAGGAACCGATGAGGTAAAAAGTGCCTTTAAGATGTACCGAATCAAGGGCGGGAATAACGTTGTCGAGATCCACATCGATGGCGTCATCATAGGTGAGTACTACCGCGCATTGCTTGTTGTTCCATACCTTGCTTGTTTGGGCATAAGTAGCAGTGGTAAAACCGGCAAGCAGTGAAATTATTATCGGAATGATCCGCTTTGTTCTCATTATTAAATTATTTATTGTTCTACGTTTATTTCAAAAGGAGAGGCAGGTAGGCCCTCTTTGTTGTAAAGCAAGTCCATGTTCGCGGGATTGTCTGCCCAGGCATATCTGATATAAACAGGTTTGGTGATGCTATCGCTCCAAACAATTACTTTATCGCCCTCAATTGAAACATTGGCCCACACAAATTTTTTATCGGCTCCGGCTATTGCAAAACCGCTGATACCGTCATCGCCGCGGCTTACAAGTCCGTCGTTGGCATTGGTAAACTTAAGAATTATTTTACTTCCATCTGCTTTAGCCGATTCACATACCGGACCAGATGCTACGATGCTTTTATTGCCATAGGCAATTTTCTCAGCAAGCAGCGCTAAACGCTCGCCAACATCCTTTTTGTTCAAGGGATGAATATCATTCCACTCGCCAAGATCGATGGTTACGGCCATGGCGGTGTTGGGAACCGAAAGTGCTTTTCGCTGATTTTCCCTTAGCTCGGCCCACTGGCTTTCTGATGGTGAATATTGCACTTCCATAAAATTAGGCAGCTGTGCGTACAAAAAGGGGAGTTCGCCCTCGTGCCATTTATTGCGCCAGTCTGTTATCAAGGTTTTTAATAACTGTTCGTACTCCTGTGGTTTGCCGGTGTTAGCTTCGCCCTGGTACCATACAAAACCTTTAACGGTGTACGGAATAGCCGGTGCAACCATTGTATTGTATAGGCCCGTAGGTTCGTTCTGAGCAGAGAATGGATAAAAGCCCTCAAAGTTTCCACGAGGCTGATAGGCTTGCCCAACTTTATATTGCCATTGACCCCGCAGATCAATTTTTTCGCCATTACATTCCAGAAAATAAGGCTTATCGAGCACAAAGCCACCTTTGCCGGCTGTATTCACTATTCGCACTACAATAACGTTTTTGCCTGCTTTTAAAAGATTTTCCGGTACCTTGTATCGGCGCGGCGGGTATTGATAAGTAATGTTTCCAACTTCAACACCGTTAACATAAGTTCGATCAGCATCTACTATGCGGCCCATAAATAGTTTTGCTGCTTTACCGCCCATACCGGCAGGCAGATCAATCTCTTTTCTAAACCATACCACACCGTTTAATCCCCGTATGCCCTGATCGGCCCAATAGCCGGGTAACCAGAAGCTATGCCAGCCAACTGGCGTGTAATCTGTAGCGTACCAAGGTTTGGCTCCGATAAGACCGAGGTCTGTTTCGTGAGGGGCAACTCCACTGTGTCTTCTCATTGAGGCCTGTCTTAAAATAGGATTGAGGTAGGCTGTGTCTTTTAACTGACTTAGGCGACTACTGTATTGCGGAATTTCTTTGATGCCATCCTCACTGATCCAGGCCTGGATGGGCGTACCACCTACACTTGAGTTAATAACGCCGATAGGCACGTGGTATTTAGTGTAAAGCTGTTTAGCAAAAAAGTAAGATGCTGCTCCAAAATTAAGTACCGTTTGCGGATTGGTTGGTTCCCATTTTCCGGGAGGAAGATCCTGATGTACTTTAGCAACATCGGAAACGGTTGGGATAAAAAAGTTTCTGATCTGCGGATAATTGGCCTTCTCAATTTCATCCGGAAACTTTTCTTTTACCCGTTCCATTGGCACAACCATATTGGATTGGCCCGAGCAGAACCAAACATCACCCACCATAATATCCTGCAGATTGATATGGTTGGTGCCTGCTATATTCATGGTATAGGGGCCTCCTGGTTTCATTGCAGGAAGTACCACCTTCCAATCGCCATTGTTACCGGTTGTAGCACGATACGTTTTCCCCTGAAATTTTACCGTTACTTTTTCGGCAGGGGAGGCCCATCCCCATATGTTAACTTTAGCATTGCGCTGCAGCACCATGTGGTCTCCAACTAATTGCGGGAGCCGCACCTGGGCTTTTGTACTAAAATTGAAGACAAGACAACAAGTAGCAGCAACGCCAAGCAGTTTATTTTTATGCATTTTCTAAATCTATATAAGTTTACAAAAAAGTTAAAATCTTACTGTCCTTTTAGCCCTTCCATGAAACCCGCATAAGCTGGTTTCTTCTGATAATTTTTATCGAACAGCAACGGAGCATCAGGAGTTAAAGTAGTATTGATCCAACTGTCTGTATCTGTTACGCCCCAAACTGTTACCCCATAGCGTTGTGCCGAAGGTACATTTTTAATGTATGAACTGATGATATACTTATACAAAGCTTGTTGCGCATTTAAGTCTGCAGTCGTTGCAACATAGGAGCTAGACCGTGACACATTTAAGGCAATATCTAACTCAGAGATCCGCACTTTAAGTCCGGTGGAAGCCAGGGCCTGGAAAGCATAGTCGATACCCGACAAACTGGTGTTAAGGTTAACGTGCATTTGAGTACCAACACCGTCGATAGTTGCGCCGTTAGCATTCAAATCTTTAACCAGGGTAACCATCGAATCAATTTTCGCCCTGGAGTATTCCAGATTATAGTCATTGACAAAAAGCAGTGCATCAGGAGCAGTCTGCCTGGCATATTTAAATGCTCTTAGCATATAGTTATCTGTTTCCCGGTGTCCGCCTAAATATTGAGCATATAAAAATTGGTTGCTGGTGTTAGCCGTTGGAATGGTGTAATTTGCATCGGTTCTAACCTGCCCGTTGTCCAGCAAGGGCTCATTAACCACATCCCAAGCTTTAATTTTACCCGCATAATGGGTCATTGTGGTCTGGATATATCGCCTCATCTCTGCATCTATCGCAGTGGCCATTTGACTTGCGGTAGGCTGTACGGCGCCTGTACCCAGGTTTGCCTGACTGGGGTCTTGAATAATGATATTGCCAATAGTATAAGTACCAGCTACTGGAAAGTTTAATCTGATACTTGGCGAAGCTTCGCCCACGGTTAAAGAAAATGTATAGGTAGCCCAGGAGGTGGTAGGCGTAATATCATATTGAAGATAGTTTTGATTTTGAACAACTACCCGTACTTTTCCACCCGCGGCAGCTGCCTTAATGTCGATTGAAAAGTTAATGGTATGACCAGGTGAAACGGTAAACGTTGGCCCGAGTGATTGAACATCATAGGCGTTTGTACCCGGTGTAGTTACGGCAACCTGCATGGCCCGTGTTGAGTTGTTACCTGTGGCAGCAGTAAATGTAGCAACAGAACCGTTGCCGGCAAGGTTGTTCCAACCGGTAAAACTATTGCCACTACCGGTTTCAAAATCGCCGTCTAAGTTATTCAATAAATTAGGAGCAGGTGTAGCGCCAGGTCCTGGCTTAACTAAGGCACTGATCAAACCATTTAGATAGGTAGCATTTTGTTGGGCGTACCATACCAGCGTATGTCCGTAAACCTGTAGGTTATTGGTGGCACAGAGATTATATAGGGCGTCGGCAGTGGTGTAATCATACGTGCCGTCACTTTTTACAACGGAACCTTCCTTTAATTCGTTACCAAAAGTTACAAAGGTGGCTTCTCTTTTTACGGTGCCGAGATAAGCAGCTACATTAGCCATATTGCCGTAGGTAACGGCGAAGCCGAAATTGGGAAACAGGGAAGCTGCTGTTGCTTTTATCGTTCCGGCAGTGTCGGAAGTGGTGGACACGTTGGTATTAGAGACGTTTTGAGAAGATTTCTCTTTTTTACATGATGCGGCAAATAAACAAGCGGCCGATAGCATGACCGCTAAATGGGGTAAGGATTTTTTCATGGAGGTTGTGAGGTTTATTGAGGATAAGGTTCGACCAACGCGATTACGGCAACTGAATATCCAACCCACTTATTCGGCTAGTCAAAATCTATAGTTGAAGAACATTTGTTATTACAAAAAGAGCCAGTCCGGTATTGCCGGAAAGGCTCTTTTTAATGGTTTATTGTCGGCGATTAGTAACCGTTATTCTGTGGATATTTAGGACCGGTCAACACGTTATTGATCAGGTTCTGCGGTATCGGCCTTCTGGTATGGAAAGCCTGGATGTTAGGTCCGCCAATTGGATTATACATTTTTACACGTCTAACCAATTGTCCTGTTCTAACCAGGTCATACCAACGACGCGGATCTCCATATAACTCCCGGGAATACTCCTCTAAGATCAGGTCCATGCCGCAAGGGCCTGTACCCGGTGTGGTATTATTGGGAATAGCCAATAGTGCCAGTTGATCTGGTGTGAGCGCCATTGCAGCAGCATTAGTTGCGTTATCGGCGGCCATAGATGCAGCAGTAACACTGAAGTGATTTTTGGGTGTCAATGCAGCATCAGCAACAGTACGGTAGGCGGCCCGTTGGCGGAGCACATTGAGAGAAGTAGCTGCCGCGTTAACATTGCCCACCATATAATTAGCTTCGGCGTTCATCAGATATACTTCTGAAAAACGCATCAGTACAATAGGTCTGCTTGAAAAGTCGAGAATGCCGGTACGTTTTGGATCGTCATACTTCTTAACATTCGGGAACACAGTGTTGTTAAACTGCTTTGGTGTTACTATCAATCCCTTGAAAGCATCGCGGCGAGCCATGGTAACGTCGGTACTTGGCATTAGGATAGCGGTATCACCATCCATTGGCACGTTGTAAGAGGTCAACGATACGTTAGATGCTGGTATCAAAGTGCCTTTTAAAGTACCGTCGCTTTTGGTACCGGCAGGGGTGGCTTTGTTACAGATCCAAAAGGTTTGGAAAGTAGCATCGTAACGACAATCATGTACCTGGTCGGCAAATGCAACATCCATTACGTACGGTTTATTAGGCGCAATACGGATGTATGGACGACCATTGTATACATCGCGCAGCATCCCCGATTTTGAGCTCATTTTTTGCGGAACAGCGTCAATTCCAGGAATGTTATCTATACCAGTAGAAACATAGTTGAAACGTTGGAGTACATATAATTGGTTGATACCATAACCGCCGGACCCTTGCTGCGTATAGCCTGAATATTGAGGATCTGTTATGCCATAATCAATAGCAAACATATTCTCTTTGCCGTAGTCGTTTGCCGGTTTATGGGCATCATTATAATCCTGCCACAATCCCAGGCCATAGGTGCTCTGGTTGGTAATCAATGCTTGAGTGAGGTCAGCGGCCTTTTGGAAGTCTCCGGATTGTGCAGCTTCGGTATATCCCCTGGTGAGGTAGGCTTTTGCCAGAAACGCATTAGCCACGGCCGAAGTGGCAGTTTTACCAACGCCTTGGGCAGAAAAGGGATTAGATGCAGTGATAGTAGGAGGCAGTGCGGCTGCAGCGTCTGTAAAATCCTGAATGATCAGGTTGTAAAGATCAGTAAGTTTGGCCGGCGCATCTGCTGAAGCAGGCTTGGTATTAAATGTGGTATGCAGGGGAATCCCACTTTTTTGAGTAGCGGTAATACCACCATAAGTTTGCACTAAATAGAAATACAAAAACCCACGTAAAAACTTGGCCTGTGCCACATATTGTGTTCTTGCTGTAGCGTCGGTTATGGCTGAGGCATACTGTAGAACGCCGTTAATGGTGTTAATGTCAATATACAGAGCTGTTATATCGGGTGTGTTTGAGGCATTAAGACCATTGTAGCTGTTATAGATGTTGCCGTTTGTTGTGGAACTGCCCCCAGCGATGTTTTCATCCGTGCCATCATAAAAAAATACGATCCCTTCTCCCGCAAATGCACCTCTGAGATCACTGTACACACCAGTTACTGCAGCCTGAACACCGCCGGGGGTACTGAAATAATCAGGATAAAGCTGCGCCCTTGGTTGTTCTACTAATAGCTTTTTGCAACCTGTTGCCGATGCAAGTATTGCTGCCGTTATAACAATAAAGCTTTTTTTATTTAAAATTTTCATGTCGTATTTTTTTAAAATCTTGCATTAATGCCAATTATAAAATCACGTGTTTGACCGTTCTGATTGATGCCAACACCACGGAAAGGGGATCCAAAAGCGTTATTAGGATCATAACCGCCAATGTTGCCGCTTGCCGATACAGAGGCCGGAGCAATGAGGTTGGATCCGGCGACATTGTAAGTAGATTCCGGATCGGGAACCGAGAAGCCGTGGTGCATAATTGGTGCATAAATAATAAATGGATTAGTAACGTTAGCATAAATGCGGAGTGAGCTCATACCAACACGTTTTGCAATTGATGTAGAAAAGGTATAGCCGAGGTTTATACTTCTTGCCCTAATGAACGAGCCGTCATAATACTGTAAAGTAGAGTAGTATGGGGCCTGGAACTGTGCGTTGGGTTCTGGAAACGCATTGGTTGGGTTAGTAGGCGTCCAGTAATCCAAAACCGGTTGATTATGGCGACCGAGGTTGAGGTACTGCCAGCCATTAAGTGCCGAGTTGGATGAGGAAACATAAGGCACAACAGTGGTAAAGCCCATTCTGCCCTGTATCACCAAACTCAGGTCAAAGCTTTTGTAGGTAAACCGGTTGGTCATACCTAGGGTATAATTTGGATTAAAATGGCCTATGATTTGGTCATCTGCAGCAGTAATTTTGCCGTCGCCATTCACATCCTGGATTTTAATCTGACCTGGTTTTTCGCCATACACTGCGGCTTGGGCAGTTTCATTACTTTGCCAGATACCTATTTTCTTCACATCATAAATAACGCTGAGGGGCTGACCAACAAATTCGCCTGCACCTATATTTAGCAACGCGCCATTGGGTAGCGCTACAATTCGCTCACGGTTAAAGCCAATATTGAAATCAGTTGCCCAAGAGAAACTATGTGCATTTTGGACGTTTATGCTGCTCAGCGTAATTTCAAGCCCTTTGTCTTCAGAAGTACCTAAGTTAGACGTTTGGTTAGGTGTGCCAATGGTAACAGGTAGCTGATTATTGAGAATTATACCTGTTGTTTTTTGTTTGTATACCTCTATCGAACCTGTTAAGCGGTTTTTAAGTACCGCAAAGTCTAAGGCAAGGTTATATTCGCTTGTACGCTGCCAGGTTAAGGTTTCATTAACCAGATTGGTTACACGTACGCCCTGAGCATCGCCTGAAGATGAGCCTCCATATTGATACTTCGAAGAGCTTAACTGCCCCAGAGTGCCATAAGGTGGAATTGTAGCTGTAGAAGAAGTTACACCGTAGCCTCCACGTAGTTTAAGATTATCGACAAATGTAAACTGCTTCATAAAATTTTCATTACTGATAACCCAACCTAAACCTATGGAAGGATAGGTAGTATACTGATGGCCGGTTGCCAGAGCTGAGTTGCCATCAGTTGTTACTGATGCAGTTAAATCGTATTTATTATTAAATGCATAGTTTAAGCGGCCAATATAGCTGATGAGGCCCGTTTCGGAATAACTACCGCTTACCGCGCTAATGGTGTTGGCTAAGCCAAGGTTTTCATTGCGAACTGCGTCTTCAGGAATACCGGTGCCGGTAATGCTCGAATTTTCGTTATGTTGCTTCTCTGTTCTGAATACAGCTACAAAGTTCACATGGTGCTTGCCAAAAAATGTATTATCATAAGTAAGCAAATGTTCTTGTGCCAGGCGGTATGAATAGTTATTATTAGTAGTGGCATTTGTTTGCGCAATACTGAGAATGCCGCCTCCATTAATGCCGTTGTATACGCCCTGCAAAGATTGGGAGTAATTATAATTTGCGGTGTAACGGTATTTCAGGTGATCTACCGGACTTAATTCGGCATAGAGAATATCATTATTTACAAATCCCCGCGTATAATTATAAAACTGATTAGGGCTACGACCCGGAATTAAAGGATTTAAAGTAGTTGCATCAATCTGATCTGATTGAGGTAACACGTTTAAAGAGCCGTCAGCGTTATAAGGATAGGTTAGCGGGCTCATAAGGCGTGCATTTTGCAACTGGTCTCCGCCCCCTGCATTAAGCAAACGTAATGTAGTTTGTGTAGTAAGTCCGAACTTGATGTATTTATTGATTTTATGATCAAGCGTTCCGTTGAGGGAGATCCGTTTCGTATCATTGTTCGGCTGAAGGCCTGTATTGACCCGGTAACCTGTACCAACAGTGAATTGGGTTTTTTCGGTGCCGCTGGAAACTCTTAAGCTTTGATCCCAAACCATTGCATTCCTCAGCAATAGATCTGGCCAGTTGGTGCTAATGCCCTGGGCAAGCGCCTGCTGCTCTATTGCCGTCAGCTTATAAGGATTAGTAGAGCCGCTGCCTTGTAAAATCGCGCCCTGAAGCGCGTCGTCCTGCAGTTGTGCAAACTGTTTTCCATTTAATAGTTTGATGCCTCCTTCAAGTCTGCTCTGACCAACATATGTATCATAAGAGGTAACAGTTTGGCCTATTCTACCGCGATTGGTGGTAATTAAAAGTACACCACCTGATGCGCGTGAACCATAAATTGCTGTTGCCGAAGCTCCCTTAAGTACATCAATACTTTTAATGTCGTTAGGGTCAATGTTTTCAATGGAGTTATAATAAGGTTGGCCGTCCAATACAATCAACGGGCCATCTATTCCTGGAGTAGCGCCGATGGTGCGGTTACCTCTAATACTGATATTTGGGCCGTTGGTGCTGCTAACTACGTCCAGGCCGGCAACTCTGCCTTGCAACTGTTGAAAAACGTTAGATGCAGGGATTTCCTGCAACGTTTTAGAATCTACTGTGGCTACAGTTCCCGTTACATCCTGTCTTCTCAATGTTCCGTAACCTACTACAACCACCTCATTGAGGTCCTTGCTGTTTTTTGCAAGTGGCACGGTGCCAATATTTTTGGTGTCGGGCGTTATGGTTTTCACCGCGTCAACATAACCGATAAATGATATGGTTATGCTTTTTGTGCTCGTAGGTACTTTCAGCGTAAAATAGCCGCTTATATTAGCAGAAGCAGCAATGGTGGTGCCCGGAACCTTAACAGTAGCTCCTACCAGCGGTTCCCCCTTTTCGTCAACCACTTTGCCAGTTATGGTCTGTGATTGGGCAAACAGTGCACCCGAGAACAAGCTGAATCCTATTAGTAATAACAAGGTCTTCCAGCATTTCATGAGTTTAAGTCTTTTCATAAAGATTTCTTGTAATAAATTGGTTAATTGGTGTGTGGTCGGCTCTTAAGTGAGCATGTTTTTTTAAGCAGTAATCAATAGGGCCAAGCCATGGCTTAGCAAATGAAAGTGCAAAAAGAAATGTTGGGAATGCGGAGTCGAGGTTTCGTCATAATTGGGTTGTTTAAGTGGTTAAATAATAATTTATTCTCAGGTTCAATATTTGTATTCTTTACCATCCTTGTAAGTATGTGCAACTAAGTGCTTTGCGTTTTGCACGCGTCTCTTATAATAAAAACAGGAAGGTTGGTTTTAATTGGTATTCTCAAAAGCTAAAGTAGAAAGAATTTTTAAAATTGCAATCGATTGCAAATATTTTTTTAAAAAAATAGCTTTTGTTGCATTTTGTTGCTCTTTTTTGGATGGTTTTTTGAGGGCAACGCCGCAAGTTCGGTCGCTCTCCATGTAAAAAATACGTTATAATGTGGCTCTTGAAAGCGAAGATAAAAGCTCTGGTTTGCTGTTAAAATGATGCTAAACAAGTGTTTTTGGATAAGTTCATCATGTTTTGACGGTTTTTCGGCCATAGCCCAATGCCTCCAAATCCTAATTAGCTTGTCATCCTAGTTTGTAACAAACCATAATAAAAATATATTTGTAATCGATTGCTTTAAGCGTGTTGCTTTGACACTTATTAGATTTCTGTTGTGCTCTAAACCAAAAGGGGAAACGCAGATATAAACCTTTAATTACTATAATTTATACCTGATTATGAATACCAGTTGTCGCATTTTAAAAAATGCCTTTTTTGTTGCATTGGCTTCGGTTGTTTTTTCTACTGCGTCATACGCGCAGTCGCACCGGCAAAATGCTGATTTGAAGAAGGGCCTAAAAGACTATTATAAAGATTATTTCCCCATCGGAGTAGCAGTAAGCGTTAATAACCTGCATGGCGATGAAGCTAACTTTATTCTGAAACAATTTAACAGCCTTACTCCAGAGAATTCAATGAAAATGGGGCCTATTCATCCCCGCGAAAACTATTATAACTGGCGCGATGCCGACTCCATTGTCAACTTTGCACAACATCACGGTTTGCGCGTGCGGGGCCATAATCTTTGCTGGCACGAGCAAACTCCTTACTGGATGTTTAAGGATTCAACCGGTAAACAAGTCACTAAAGCGGTACTGCTTAAACGCTTGAAGGATCATATTACTACTGTAGTTAATAGATATAAAGGAAAGATCTATGCCTGGGATGTGGTGAACGAAGCTATTGATGATGATAGCACCAAGTTTTTACGCAATTCCCTTTGGTACCAAATCTGTGGTGAGGATTTTATTGTTAAGGCATTTGAATATGCGCATGAAGCAGATCCAAAGGCGGTACTGTTTTACAACGACTATAATACGGAGCGTCCAGAAAAAAGGGAGCGCGTTTATCGTCTGTTGAAGAAGCTGGTTGATGCCAAAGTACCAATCAATGCTGTGGGCTTGCAGGCGCACTGGTCAACCTACGAGCCTTCGGCAAAGGATCTGGAAGAAACGATCAGAAAGTTTTCTTCATTGGGCTTAAAGGTGCAGATCACGGAGCTCGATATTTCTATTTATCCATGGGAAAAGAATCGCCGGGCAAAAAGACCGGGCGAAAGCGACGAATATACACCCGAACTTCAGCAGAAACAGGCTGAGCAGTATGCCAGGGTATTTAAGATATTCAGAAAGTATAAAGGGGTACTAACCGGGGTTACCTTTTGGAACATTTCAGACAAGCGCACCTGGCTCGATGAATATCCTGTGGCAGGTCGTAAAAATTATCCGCTTTTATTTGATCAGCAGCTACAGCCAAAAAAAGCTTACTGGTCCGTAGTAAACTTCAAAAAATAACCTTGCAACCACTTCCATGATGAAGAAATTAATAACCTTACTTAATGCCAGCGTCATTCTTTTGATGCTTGTCATTTGTTTTGCCTGGCAGAACACGTATGCACTCGGTGATAAGGGTTACGTGCTCTTTAAGCCCGTTACCGGATCTTTTTCATTAGTCGCCAGCGGCAAAGCTTCGCCGTTGTGGGTGAGTAAAAATGATTTTCCGGGTGTTGCCAGAGCCGCAAAAGATCTGCAACATGATATAGCTTCCGTTACCCATGTAGAACCTGCGTTGATTAATGGGGAAGTAAAGGATAAGAAAGAAATAGTGTTAATTGGTACTATTGGTAAAAGTGAGCTGATAGACCGTTTAATAAAAAATAACAAGCTCCATGTAGATGGTATTGCCGGTAAATGGGAGACTTATTTGATCCAGGAAGTTGAGCATCCTATGCCAGGGGTTGATCGTGCACTGGTTATTGCCGGGAGCGACAAAAGAGGAACCATCTATGGTGTCTATGACGTTTCTGAACAGATAGGAGTGTCGCCATGGTATTGGTGGGCGGATGTTCCGGTAAAAAAACATGCTGATCTTTATATTGCCGCCGGCCGTCATACTGACGGCGAGCCCGCCGTGAAATATCGCGGTATCTTTATTAATGATGAAGCGCCAGCATTTTCTGGCTGGACCAGGGAAAAGTTTGGCGGAGTGAATCACCTTGCTTATGAGAAAATCTTTGAACTGATCCTCCGCCTAAAGGGTAACTATATGTGGCCGGCTATGTGGGGAAATGCCTTTAATGACGATGACCCGCTGAACCGGAAAACAGCTGATCTGTACGGTGTAGTGATGGGAACTTCCCACCATGAGCCTATGGACCGTGCGCAGCAAGAATGGAAGCGCTATGGAAAGGGCGAGTGGAACTATGAAACCAACGGTGAGGTGCTGCGCAATTTTTGGCGAAAGGGTATTGAAAATATGGGCAATAGCGAAACGCTGGTTACCATTGGCATGCGCGGCGATGGTGATAAGCCGATGACGGAGGGTAGTAATATTGCGCTACTTGAAAAAATTGTAGCCGACCAACGAAAGATCATTGCCGATGTTACCGGTAAGGATGCTTCGCAAACGCCGCAAATGTGGGCGCTCTATAAAGAGGTGCAGGATTACTATGATAAAGGTATGCGTGTGCCCGATGATGTTACACTTTTGTTGTGCGACGATAACTGGGGGAATATCCGCAAACTGCCCAAGCTTACCGAAAAACCTCGAAAGGGTGGATATGGTATTTACTATCACTTTGACTATGTAGGCGGTCCGCGCAATTACAAATGGTTAAATACCAATCAAATCAGCAAGACCTGGGAGCAAATGCATTTAGCGTATGAGTATAACGCAAAACAAGTTTGGATAGTGAACGTGGGCGACCTTAAACCGATGGAGTTTCCAATCTCTTTCTTTTTAGATTACGCCTGGGCTCCCAATAAATGGCCCGCAAGTCGGTTGAATGAGTATGTGCAATTATGGGCAGAACAGCAATTTGGTAAGGAACATGCCGCAGCTATCGCAGACATGCTCACTGCATATACCACCTACAATGCCCGCCGTAAACCCGAGCTGCTTGATCAGCATACGTATAGTTTAACCAATTACCGCGAGTTTGAGCGTATAGCTGCGGACTATGACGCCCTTCGTCACAAAGCGCAACTATTAAATGAACAAATGCCGGCTCAATACAAGGATGCCTATTATGAACTTGTGCTTCATCCTATAGAGGCTTGCGCTAATTTAAATGACCTCTACCTGGCCGCTGCTAAAAATAAACTATATGCAAGTCAGGGCAGGGCGGCAGCTAATGCCATGGCGGACTCTGTAAAGGCATTTTTTGACCGCGATGCACAAATATCCGATTATTATAATCATAAGCTGGCAGGTGGCAAATGGGATCATATGATGGATCAAACGCATATTGGCTACGTGTATTGGCAGGAACCGCGAACCAATCGGATGCCGACGGTAACGCAAGTCAACCTGGCTGATAAAGCCGAAATGGGAGTATCTGTTGAAGGCTCCGAATTATGGTGGCCCGATGCTCAAACCGAAGCAACTTTGCCGGTCTTTACGCCTGATGGCGAACAGCAACACTTTATTGATATTTTCAACCGCGGGAAAATGCCTTTTACTTATCGTGCTATCCCGAAAGCACCGTGGTTAAAAGTAACGCAAGCAAACGGTAAAATAAATGAGCAGCAACGTGTATGGTTTAAGGTTAACTGGCAGCAAGTTCCGGAAGGAATACAGACTGCTGTAGTAGAGGTTACAGCCTCTACAGGTTCAAAAGTGCCGCTTAAAGTTGTTGTTGATAACAGAAAGCTGAGCCATGCGGCCGGATTTGATGAAGGTGACGGCTATGTATCTATTGAAGCCGCACATTTCACAAAAGCGTTAAATGGTGACGGCGTTAAATGGACAGTGATCCCTAACTATGGCCGTACCCTCAGCGGCGTTACAACCATGCCAGTAACGGCTGCCAGTGTAGTGCCCGGTGGTAATACGTCGCATTTAGAGTATCGGTTTAACGTGACCGACACTGGGATGGTAAAGGTGAGTGCCTACATATCGCCAACTATTGATTTCACCGGCGGCAAAGGGCTTCATTATGCAGTTTCTATTGATAATGAAAAGCCGCAGGTACTCAATCTTTGGCCCGGTGCTGCTGAAGCCGGATGGAATAAAGCCGTGGCCGATAACATATTGACGCTCTTTTCTACCCATCATATCGATAAAGCTGGTTCGCACACTTTGAAGTTCTGGTATGTTGATCCAGGTGTAGTGTTGCAAAAGCTGGTGATTGATTGCGGCGGGGTAAAACCATCATATCTGGGACCGCCGGAGAGCAGGATGGAGCGGGCAAAATAGCGGCCATTTTTGCTGGTTTTCAATTGTTTTTCTTACAATTATTAACCTGTGAAAACGATGTCAAAAAAATGTTTATTTTAATAAAAAAATGTTGCATTTTTACATCTGCAGTGTACCTGCAATCGATTGTTGTTTATTTTATCATTAGACCTGTTTTGATATGAAATTTTTCATTGATACAGCCAATTTGGCGCAGATTAAAGAAGCTCATGAGCTTGGTGTGCTGGATGGTGTAACTACCAACCCTTCACTGATGGCCAAAGAAGGCATCAGCGGACATGACAATGTGATCAACCATTATAAG